>JAABUJ010000232.1_pt1 | contig 122752 bp, 138 predicted proteins | sample 5559131 | NCBI WGS metagenome assembly JAABUJ01 (sample SAMN10711875, study PRJNA513366) | rock metagenome | isolation source: Antarctica rocks | place: Antarctica: Victoria Land, Mt New Zealand nord | collected 2016-01-07 | reverse complement strand
CAGTTCTCACAGCACGGTCTCGATCGTATAGCACTGAAGCTCAACAGGCGTCCGAGAAAGACCTTGTCATATCATACGCCAGCTGCTACGCTAAGCGAGCTGTTGCGCTGACCGGTTGAACTCGCCGTTACATCATTTTGCCGAGCCGGGCTCCGCCATGCTGCGATGGACTTGGGCTTTTACCGTGTCGGGCATCATGCCGATCGCGGCGGCCTGTGCCTTGGTCTTGAAGGAACCGGCCACGATGTGATCCTTGCCGGCCATCAGTGCTTCGTACCCTTGGCGTGCGACGTCCGCGGTATCGTCCTTCTTCGAAGCGCCGACCTTGGTGTCGTCCATGTCGGCGCGGTGAAAGAAGTTCGTGTCGGTCGGGCCCGGCATGAGAGCGGTCACGCTGACGCCCGTGTCCTTCAACTCATTGCGTAACGCTTGGGCGAAGGAGTACACGAACGACTTCGATGCTCCGTAAACCGCTTCGAAAGGATCCGGCATCATCGCCGCTATCGACGATGTGAACAGGATTCGGCCCGCTCCGCGCTGCGTCATCGCCGGGATAACTCGCTTTGCGAGGTGAACGGTGGACCTGCAATTGAGGTCGACCATTTGGAGTTCGGCGCGGAGGTCGGTTTTTTGAACATCACCGCCGACGCCGATGCCCGCATTAATGGCGACGGCATCGACGTTGCGGCCCGTCGCCACGATCTCCGCATACAGTTTTTCCACGCCATCTTCGGTCGAGAGATCCGTGCGAACGGATTTCACTTGTGATCCGAGACCCTGAAGTTCGCGTGCCGCAGCGTCGATCTCTTGATCTTCGCTGCGATGAGCAAGTCGAAACCGTTGCTCGCGAACTGCTTTGCGAGTTCGCGGCCGATACCGCTTGACGCCCCCGTAACCACCGCGAACTGACGTGATGAGGAACCGTTGGGTGTATTCATTGACGCCCATTCCCGCCGAAGCCACCTCGCACCAACGGCTGGTTGTAATGCGGGGCGACAGGGCGTGCGAGGGGCTGATTATGCTAGGGCGCGCCGTTTACGGCAACTTAGGGTCTCCGAGCGCTTTCGCCATCGCGCGATAAACGTTGAGCCGGCCGCAGCCTTCGCGTCCGTCGCCTATGTCGTCAGCGGTCGTACACAGCAACTGCTTCATCGCGCTCGGGGACTGATAGGACGGGTTGACTGCAAGGATGAGCGCCGAAGCTCCCGCGACGGTCGGCGCGGACATCGACGTTCCGGCGATGATGACGCGGCAGTCGGGCGTAGAGCCGGCGCCGGCATCATAGTCCTGGGCGCAATTGCCCGCGAACTTCGAATCAAACGGCATCGACGTCCAGATATTCTCAATCCATTGGAGGTTGTCGACTGGGGCGTTGGGATCGGGATTCGGATCGCCGCCTGGAGCAACGATTCCCCATGCAGCGGCGCTCTTGGGAAGGGCGCCGGGGCTGCCCGAGTTCGAGTAGGATGCGACGTACTCGAGCGGCGCCGCGGCGTTACCGTTTGCATTCTTATCGCCGTTGAGCTGACCATCAGCCAGCGCCGAGGCACCGGCGGCGATGACGCCCGAATCGCACGCGGGAGCTGTTACCGGCGCCGTACCCCCGGGCTTAGCATCGTTCCCCGACGCGGCAACGACCACAATGTTCGCAGCGATGGCATCGGCGATGGCGGCACGCTCGGTCGCATCCTGATCGACACCGTTCGTGCAGCCACCACCACCAAGGCTCAAGCTGATTACGTTAACCTTCTGCGCGATCGCATCGGCAATGGCAGCTGCGATGTCGCTGGTGCCGATCGAGCACTGTTGATCGGTCTTGGGCGGCGGCTCTTTCGAGCACGCATCGTCGGGCGTTGGCCCAACCCGATAATCGTAGATAACGCTTTGGCCGCCTGAGCCAGTAAATCCGAGACCGTTATTGGAAGCAGCCGCCGCGATGCCGGCGACGTCGGTTCCATGTCCAGAAGGGTCGGTCGTGAAAGTACTCGTCGATTGGACGTTGTTGGGGTTCGTGATGAAGCATCGCTGATAGGCGATCTTTGAGTTGAGCTCAGGGTGCGTCGTGTCGGTGCCGGTGTCGATGATCGCAATCTTGACGCCCGATGAGCCAAGCGCATTGTGATTGGAAACCGCGCTCCCGTTGTTCGGCTGGCTGTATCCGTAAGCGTATTCCAAACCGATCGCGTGCATACCCCATTGGCCGGGGACGTTTTGGCTTTCGTCATACGGACCGACGTGATACGTAGCAGGCGGCGGCGTGGAGCCGCCGCCCGGCGCTGGAACGGTCGTTGAGAAGCCGTTGAAATACGGATCGTTTGTATAATACGGCACATTGACGCTCGTCGGAAAACGTCGGCCGCCTGCGGGGCCGACGCTGCGCACGCCCGGCTGCGAGCGCAGGGATACCTCAATAGCAGTTGCTCGTTCCGGTGCAACTGAGAGCACGCGCGTCGTTAAGCCGGCATGCGGAAAGTCGAAATTGCGAACCAGACTGGCTCCGACACTCTGCTCGTGCAGCGCTAAGGTCGGCCGGAGTGCGGCTATTGCCGAGCGATCGTACGTCACGGCTATCAGCCCGCTTGGCTGCTCCGGTCCTTGCTGGCCCTGGGGCGGTAACCGGCGGATTGCCCCGAGCCCAGAAGCGCCGCCACGTACAGCGGACGCCGCCGTGTCGCTTGAGGGACAGGTGAACGCCGAAGCGCTGAACGCGCCGCCGCCGGCTCCGGTGCCGGTAGGAGGCTGCCCGCCACTTCCGATCGTCGGTGTGACGTGCGGCGTCGATGTGCCGCCGCCTCCGCCGCACGCGGTGAGCGAGAATGCGACGAGCAACGCCGCGGCTGATAGACGGGAAGGCTGCACTAGTGACTCCCTCGGGCGCACCGAACCGGTATCGTAAGCAACGGCTTATTCTACAGGATCGGCTCGGAAGTTCGCGGTTTTACTGCAAAAGCCTAACAGTCACACCGCGCACAGAAAGAGCCTGCTCAGGCCTATCAGAAGACCAAGCGGGCTGGACCCCCTCAACCCTCCGCCGGGTCGCAGGGCTGTGCTGCGCCGGCTCCCGAACGGCGCAAAAATCAAGCTCAAGGACTTAGAATGGTGAACGCAAGCGATAACCGGCTCGTTCGAATTGCCGTTTTTTACGATGGTAACTTCTTCTCGCACGTCAGCAACTATTACAACTACCAGCACCCCCCGGCACGCACGCATCGATTTCAACGGACTGCACGAGTTCGTACGCAGCGAAATCGCGGCGCAGGAATCGACCGACGTGCGCTACTGTCAGATCGTGGACGCGCATTACTTTCGCGGACGAAAGACCGCACGGGATGCGAACTTAGCGGCCGAACGTTCCTTCGACGAAGTCCTCATGCGCGCCGGCATCACGACCCACTACACGCCGCTCACGCGCTACGGCGAAAAAGGCATCGACGTTTGGCTTGCGCTCGAAGCTTTTGAACTCGTGATCCTCAAGAAGTATAGCGTCGTCGTCTTGATCGCGGGGGATTCGGATTACGTGCCGCTGCTGCGCAAGCTTGCCACCTTCGGCGCGCGGGTGCTCTTGCTCGGTTGGAACTTCAAATCGCTCGGCGCCGACGGCGTCGAACGCGAAACGCGCACGTCGCAGATGCTGCTGGACGAAGCGACGTATCCGCTCATGATGAGCGACGTCATGGACGATGAGGAGCGGCACGGTGATTCGCTGATCGACGATCTGTTCGTAAAGCGGTCGGGCCTCACGCCGTTTACCGGCACCGAACGCCCCTTATCCGAGCCGCAACTTCGCGAATTGACCTTCGATGAGGCGAACTTCGAACCGGCCGCCGGCACGCCGCCTGAAATCGGTCGCACGGGGTTTGTGAAGTTCATTAAAAACGGATGGGGCTTCATCGTCGACGCCGAGACGCAGGCCGATGTGTTCTTCCACTGGACCGATGTCGAGGGCGGCGACTTCAACGAACTGCGTCAGGGGGCATTCGTCACCTATGTTCCCGGCCGCAACGATCGCGGATCGTGCGCGCGCCACGTCTTGCCGGTCGGCGCCGTGGCCGAAACGGGTGTCTCGTCATAAGCCTTCCAGCGGCTCGGTGAGAGCTTTCACGCGCGGAGCGGCGTTTCTGGCATCGGTCGTGTTGTTGGCGGCCTGCCTACGTGCGGCGCCGACCGGTACGCGCCATCCGTGGACCACGCAGGCTGAGTTGCGCTGGACTGAAGCTGAAGACATCGACAATCTCAATCCGCTGCTTACCACCGAGATTCTGGTCACCGATCTCTCCGCGATGACTCAGGGCTACCTCGCGCTGCCCGATGCGAGCGGAACGCTCGTGCCCTCGCTCGCGCTTACGGTTCCGACTCAAGCGAACCACCTGATATCGCGCGACGGTAAAACAATCGTCTATAAGCTGCGCCATGGCGCCGTGTGGCATGACGGCCGGGCGTTCACGTCGGCCGACGTGGCGTTCTCCGTCGCGACGATCCTCGACCCGCGCTTCAACGTCGCAAACCGCATCGGCTTCGATGACATCGCGCGCGTCGACACGCCCGACCCGTACAGCGTCATCGTGCACCTCAAGGAACCGTACTCACCCTTCGTCTCCCTGTTCCTGACGCCGCACGTCGGTTCCGGAATTCTGTCCGTGCACCTGTTGCGCGGACACGATCTCAATCACGCCGCCTATAACGCTCTGCCGCTCGGACTCGGGCCCTTTCGGTACGTGAAATGGTCGCGCGGTAGCGAAGTCGAGCTCGCGGCGTTCGACCGCTGGTGGGGCGGCCGCCCCAAACTCCGGCGCATCCTCTACCGTGTCATCCCCGACGCCACGGCTGCCGTCAACCAATTGCGCACTCACGAACTCGACGGCTTCGCGCGCATTCCCAATGAAGAATACCCGAGCGCAAAAGCCGTGCCCGGCACGCGTACCTTGGATTTTCCGACAACGTCATTCGATCACATCGACTTCAACGTGCAAAACCCCGTGCTCGCCGACCGCCGCGTCCGCGAAGCTCTCGCGCACGCGATCGATCGGAAGACGATTCTCGAAAAGATCGATCGTGGTTCGGGAGTACTCACCTGCTCGCCGGTGCCGACCGCAAGCTGGGCGTACGATGCGCGCACGCCGTGCATCGCGTTCGACCTTGCCGCGGCCAATCGGCTGCTCGACGCCGCAGGCTGGAAGATGGGGCGCGGGGGCGTACGCGAGAAAGCCGGACGAGCGCTACGGCTGACGCTTGTGTCCACGGTCGGAAACCTCACGCGCTTGGAAGCGGCCGTGCTCATCCAAAGCGCCTTCGCCAAGATCGGCGTCGACCTCGCCTACCGGCGCTACCCCGCAAACCAACTCTTTGCTCATCCCGACGGCATCCTCGCGAGCGGCAAGTTCGACATGGCGCTCTACCAATGGTTTTGGGGCGTAGATCCGGACCTGAGCGATCTGTACTCGTGCGCCGCGGTCGCGCCGCGCGGTCAGAACGAAGCGCGCTACTGCAACCCACAGGTCGATCGCCTTCTGCACGATGCGATCATTCACTACGATCGCGCACGCCGCGCGCCGACTATGTGCGCGTGCAAGAAATTCTCGCACACGACCTGCCGAGCATCGTGCTCAGTGGAGTCGTCGACCACTTTACCGTCAACAGCGACTTCCAACAGGTCAACCCCGGCTCGACCTTGATTTTCACGACGCCTGCGCACATCGTCAACTGAGCGTGTTCCACGGCAGATCGCCGCCTCACGTCATATGGGCAGGCCATAACGGCAGCGATTCTGCATTTCGGCGCCCTCGGCAGCATTTACGGCAGCACTGCCGTATCGTTATCGGGTGTGCATTGTGCGGGCCCCTCTAGCCGGCGTTCTTCTATTGATCGCGCTGTTCGCAATGCGTCAGGCGGCGCACGCGGAATGCTCGCCCGCACCGGCCGGCGGCGCGTACTTCGTCACGGACCGCGAACCCGTCGGCGGTGAGCAGCTTTTCAGCGGTGAACGCGGCCTAACGAAGAGCCGCGACGCGGTCGTGACGCGCGGCGTCATCGTTGCGGCGACTGGCAAGCGCGATCAGCCGTGTTCTTCGGAGAAAGCGTTCTTCGCCGCGCTTTCGCTAAGCTTCGCGCCCAAAGGCGCCCGTCAAGTCCTGCTCTACATTCACGGATACTACACACCGTTCCGCGCGGCGATCACCGATGCGATCGCGATTCACCGCGGGCTCCGCTTTGCGGGACCGCTGATCGTGTTATTCATGGCCGGCGAAGGTCACGAGCCGGCTTGCGTACGTCAAGGATGAGGCGAACGCGGGGTGGTCGATTTCGCGCTTCCGCCGATTCGTCGCCTCCCTCGTCGATCGGTATCGCGATCTGCCGATCTACATCGCTTCGCACAGCCTTGGGTCCCGGTTCGCGGCGGACGGCATCGAAACGATCCGGCGTGGCCCGTGCGCGAAGTGCTTCCGGCGGGCCGTGTTCTTTGCTCCGGACATCGACGCGGATACGTTGCACGCCGCACTCGCCGACACGGGCTTGTGCCGCGGCCGGCCGCCGGAAACGCCGACGAACTCCGCTCCGGTGACGCTCTACGTCTCCAATAGAGACGTCGCGCTGCGTGAGTCGCAGCGATTGCACGGTTTTCAACGCGCCGGTCAAGCAGGCAATGAGCTGCTGCTCTGCGGTGGGGTAGACACGGTCGACGTCGGTTATCATAAAATGACCGACAAGGCGCGTCACGGTTATCACGTCGACGCGCGCGTACTCCAAGATGCGCGTGCGGCATTCGAAGGCATCGCGCCGACGAACCCGCGCCGCAAGCTTACGACTGCTACCCGCAACCGCGGACGCTACTACGAGTTGAGATACGCTAGGTTTCAGCAACGGTGATCATCACGCTTGGGACGTGCGGCTACTCGTACAAAGACTGGGTCGGGCCGGTCTATCCGCGCGGGACGACATCCTCTGAGATGCTCGAGGTCTATGCGCAGCGCTTTGCAGGAGTCGAGATCGACTCGACCTACTATCGCGTCCTTCCGAGCAAAACGTTCGAATCGATGGCGCGACGGACTCCCGACGGCTTCCGTTTCACCGCCAAACTACCGGGCACCGGCACCCATCTCCCCGACGTCGCCGCGCTGAGCATCCACGATGACGTGCGACTCTTTCGCGACAATATACAGCCGCTGCAAGCAAGCGGAAAGCTCGCCTGCGTGCTGATGCAATTTCCGAACTCCTTTCGTCCTTCGGAGGCGACCCACGGATACATCACCGCACTTCGAGAGGAACTTTCCGACATAGCGCTCGTGGCAGAATTCCGCAATCGCGAATGGCAGACGAGCGATACCCTCGAGTTGCTGCAAGGTCTCGGGATCGGGCTCGTCAACGTGGATCAGCCGCAGTATCGGTCGCTGCTGGGCCCGAGCACCGACGTGACGAGCCGCATCGCATACGTGCGCTTCCACGGCCGCAATTATCAGAACTGGTGGAAGGGGACGAACGAGACCCGCTACGATTACCTCTACAGCGCCGAGGAACTTGCTCCGTGGGCCGACCGGCTCGTCGACATCGTAGCCGGCGAGCAAGCCAAAGAAGTGTTCGCGTTCTTCAACAATCACCGCCGCGGCCAAGCGGTCCGCAACGCCGAGATGTTGGAGGAAATGCTCGAAGCTGTTTTGCCGGCAGCCGTGCTCAATAAGGTAGCGCAACCGCACACAAGCGCCGGAGAACCGCTTGCGCTCGACCTCTCACCGTAGTCGCTCGCGTCGGACGTTGTGTCGTCCGACGGCGCGATCGCGCTAGCCCGTCTCCGGCGGCTCGCCGATCAGTTCCAGGCGGTTTCCGAACGGATCGTCGACGTACGAGTGCGGCGCGCCGTCTTCCAGAGCGCCTGCGGCGGTGACGGCACGGCCGACTGCTTCGAGGCTTTGCAAGAGCGCGCCGTAGTCAGTGCAACGAAGCGCCGGGTGGGCTTTGAGCGCGGGAATGAAGTCGGCCTCGATACCCAGGTGCAGTTCTACCGGGCCGCTTTGGAACCAGGCGCCGCCGCGAGTGCGGAGCGCCTCAGGCTTGGGCACCTCTACCATGCCGAGCAGGCCCGCGTAAAAGGCGCGGGCACGCTCCTCTCCCTCTGCCGGCATAGCAAGCTGGACGTGGTCGATGGCGCGAAACGGCTCGTTGCTTCCAGGTGTCATGTGGGATGATTATCGCATGCTCAAATGCGGCAAACGATGAGGGAAGGCGGTTCGGCGATGAAAACGCGGCGTGCGGCAATGAAGGGACGGTTGTGGGCGAGCGCGGCGCTTGGCGCAGGGCTCGCCGTGGTGCCGGTCAGCTCCGTTTGGGCAGCCGGCTTGCGCATCGTGCCCGTCGATCCCGTTCCAGGAGCGCATGTCTCCTCACAACGGCCGACGATCGAATTCGAAATCCATACCGCGGACAACGCGAGCGTTAATCGCCGTCAGGTGAAGGTCACGCTCGACGGAGACGATGCGAGTCGCGACTTACAGATCGCGGGCTCACGGCTGGAAATCATTCCCCATGGCCAGCTCAGCTTGGGTGCCCATCAGATCGACGTGAGCATCGAAGACACGACGGGCGAACGCGCCACGGATCACTGGACCTTTACGATCGACTCGAGTGACGCAGCGGTTCCGACGGTCCGCGACGATACGTCGGCGAGCGACAACGGCTCGTCCTACGATAACGGCTACAGTTCGAATGCCGACTCCGGCTACAGTGGAGGTTACGGACCGGGCGGTGGTTACGGTTACAACGGCGCGTTTGGTCTACCGTACGGATACTACCCGGGTTCGGGCGCGTTCTTTCCCGTTGGTTATGGACCGTACTATTACGGTGAACCGCTACGTTTCATCTACTCCGGTTTGGGACTCGGCGGATTCGTGACGATCGGGGGCTTCCCCGGAAGCTATCCGCTCGTGCCTTTTGCGCCGAACTACTATTTCGTCACGGTGCCCGTTCCGACGAATTATAACGGCGGCACGCCGGTTGCCGTCTGCCACTGTCGGGATCACCGTCGTTATCTCTTGAGCAGCAAACCCGTAACGATCGAGCACACGCACCGCCCCCCCGGAAGCCGCTTACCCGCTTGGGCGTCGCCGCACTGGCGTCCGACCTTGTCGACGCTCGCGACGTTGCCCGGCACGCCGAGCGCCGTTCGTGCGTTCGCTGAGCGGGCCGCGATGGGCGGTTTGCCGAGCCGTTCCGCTTCTTCTGGGCCGGTGATCGTGCGATACGGTTCAACGGCACGCGCTTCGCAGGGCACTGCACCGAGCATGGTTCGCATCGTACCGCCGATGGGCAACGGCATGCCGCATGTTGCACCCGTGACGCCGCGCACCGCGCCCTTCGGGCCGCATGCCTTCCCCGCGCCGCCTCACGTTGCACCGCCGCTTGCCCCGCGCTTTGTTCCCGCGGCGCCGTATGCCATGCCGGCTCCGATAGCGCGGCCTGGCGGTGCACCAGCTTCGCATGCGGCTCCCGCTCCCGCTGAACCGGCGCGCGGCGGCGCCACGGCTCCGATTCATCACTGAGGCGATAAATGAGCCGCCTGCGTGAATGCGGCGAGCGCCGCTTGGCCTAGCGCAAGTCCACCGTCGTTCGGCGGCACCACGGCATTGAACCAGGCGCGCGCGCCTAGGCGTGCGCGCAACATTTCGCAGAGCAATCCGTTCTGAAAGACGCCGCCCGAACACGCAACCGGCACCTCGCCATGATGGTGCGCGACGGCCACGATCGCCTCAGCCACCGCCGCGTGGAACGCTGCCGCGATTTGCGTGGGCTCGCGACCGGCGACGCGGTCGGCCACGATCGTGCGTAGCAACGGTCGATAATCGAGTTCGTCCTCGACGATAGCAACGTCGTACCCCCCGTGCGGGCCATGAGACGCTGCTGCAGCGAGGTGCTCGAGCCACATCGCCGCCTGTCCTTCGAAGGTCATGGGACGCGTGAAGCCTAGGAGAGCCGCGACGGTATCGAAGAGTCGCCCGAGCGACGTCGTCGCGAAACACCGCACGTTGCGAGCAATCAGTTCGCGGGCTCCCGTATAGCGCGGGCCGAAGAAAAACGGCGCCTGCGTGAGATCCGGCAGACCATCGAGCTCCGCAAGATATCCCGCGGCGGCCGCCACCGGAAAGCGCGCTGCCGCGTCGCCGCCGGGGAGCTGTGCTCGCCGCAGGTGCGCGGTGCGTTCGAAACCGAGCTTCACGCTGCCGGTAAAGAACTCGCCGCCCCAGATCGTTGCGTCGTCACCGTAGCCCGTACCGTCGAATGCGACACCGAGCACGCTGGTCTCCCAGGCGCCGCGTTCGGCGAGCACGCTTGCAACGTGCGCGCGGTGATGTTGTACCGCGAGCGTCTGGGCGCCGAGTTCTTGCGCGATTGCCGTCGACACGTACTCGGGGTGCGCGTCGTGGACGACGAGCAGTTCCTCCGGTCGCACGGCGTAGATCGCGCACAAATCGCGGATCGTCGCTTCACAGGCTTCGCGCGCAGACCGGTGATCCAAATCACCGATGTGCTGGCTAGCGAACACCGCGCCGTCGACGACGAGCGCGAGAGCATTCTTTAGGTCGCCGCCGAGCGCGAGAATCGGACGCGCGGGCAACGTCGCGACGGCAACGGGCGCAAAACCGCGACCGCGCCGCAAGATCGCAGGCGCGCCCGCACTGATGCGCACGACGGAATCGTCGAGTCTTCGCGCGATCGGCCGTTCGCCGATCAGAAACGCATCCGCAATGCCCGCAAGGCTTGCGAGCGCGTCGTCGTCATCGTGAGCGATTGGTTCGCTCGAGCGGTTGGCGCTCGTGAGGACGAGCACGTTCGGCGCGCCGGCATCGAAGAGCAGATGATGGAGTGGGGCATACGGCAGCATAACGCCGAGTTCGCGGTTATCGGGAGCGACGTCGTCGAACGCGGCTTGCGCCGGAGCCAGCACGATCGGCCGGGCGATCGAGAGCAGCTGCGCTTCGAACGCGGCGTCGTCGGATGCGACGCCGGAAGCGACGAGCGTGCGCGCCGTCGCGAGGTTGGAGGCCATGAGCGCAAACGGGCGCTCCTTGCGAAATTTGCGCTCGCGCAACGCTCCGACGGCGCCGGCGTTGCGCGCATCGCAGGCGAGATGGTAGCCGCCGATGCCTTTGATTGCGACGATCTTTCCGGCTCGCAAATGCGCCGCGGCAGCGACGACGGCATCGTACGCGCGCGCGTGGATGCCATCGTCGTCGCGAAACAGATACGTCGGTCCGCAGGCATGGCACGCGACGGGCTGCGCGTGGAAACGACGATCGGCCGGGTCGTGATACTCCGCCGCGCACAAGTCGCACATCGGCCACGGCGCCATGGTCGTCCCGGCGCGGTCGTAGGGCAGCGACCGCACGATGCTGTAACGCGGGCCGCAGTCCGTGCAGTTGATATACGGATACCGGTAGCGTCGGTCGGCCGGATCGAACAGTTCGCGCAAACACGCGTCGCACACCGCCAGATCGGGCGCGATCCGGACGGTTGGCCGCGCGGCGCCCGCGCTTTCGCGAATCTCAAAGCTTTGTAACCCGCAGCAACTTGCATCGGCGACATCGGTCGAGGCGATGCGCGCCGCCGGCGGCGCTTCGCTCACAAGCGCGCGGGCGAATGCGTCGAGCGCATCCGGCGAACCTTCGGCGAAGATTTCCACGCCGTCGCCGCCGTTCTTCACCCATCCGCCGAGTGCAAAACGGCGCGCGAGACGATGCGTGAACGGCCGAAAGCCGACGCCTTGAACGATGCCGCGAATATGAATTACGCGGGCGCGACGTAACACGAGCGGCCGCTCATCCCGACCTGCACGACCGTGCCGTCGTCGACGAGCACCGGGACCGCGAGCGGCGTTCCGCACAGCGCGACCAGCCGCTCCCGCGCGGCCGCGTCCCCTTCGACATCGTACTCAACAAATGCCCGGCCCTGCCAATCGAGATCATCCCGCAATTCCGCGGTATACGGGCAACTGCGCGTCCCGAAGAGTTCAAGCGCCAACGCGCACCTTTTCGAGCAGCTCGCGCAGCACGTGGTAGATAGCAGCTTGCGTCTCCTGGATGCGCGGGATGTAGTCAGCTTCCACGACGATCGCATGGTCGCACAGACCGCGCCGCACGATCTCACCGCCGTCGTAACCGAGCAGCGCGACGGTCAGCAGACCGCGGGCCCGCGCCGTTTCGAGCGCCGCAACGACGTTTTTCGAGCCGCCGCTGGTTGAAAACGCAAACGCGACATCGTTCGCGCGTGCCTGCGCGATCAATTGCCGAACGAACGTCAACTCCATGCCGACATCGTTGCCGACTGCCGTGAGGATCGCGGGTTCCGCTGCGAGCGACAGCGCCGGGATCGCGCCGAAGCCGCCGTCCGGTGCAATGCAGTCGAGCGCGAAATCCGTCGCGTCGGTCGCCGAGCCGCCGTTGCCGAACGTGAGAATCCGGCCGCCGCGCGCGAGCCGTTCGCCGACGGCAAGTGCGGCCCGGGCGAGTGCTTCGCTTTGCCGCACGGCGATCTGCTCGCGCAGCCGCTCACCGTCAGCCGCCTTTGCAACGATCGACTGCGCGACCGCGGCGCGATCCGTTTGCGTGCCGGTCCCGAGGAACGGGTAGAGAAACGCGGCTGCCCCGCCGTCGTCGGATGTGCCGGGGCGCGAACCGTGCTCGAGAAAGACGTGCACGCTCTCGTACAGACAGTGTCCGAGCAGTTCGAAAATCTCTTGGTGGACGTGCACGTCCGTCGTCGGGGATGCGGCCGCATACTCGGCGTCGCCGGCGCCGAGGGCATTATCGGTGCCGCTACCGGGTAGCGCAAACGTCAACACGCCGCGGCGACGCGCGCGTTCCAAAACGGAAAGCGTGGCTGCGTCGCTCTCCGGCGGCCCCAGTGCGATCGCGATGTCGTCGGGCGTAGCAAGCGCGTCAAGCATCGCGTCGAACGCCACGCTCGCGTCGATCGCCGGCAGCGCTCGTTTACCGACGATGACGGGGTGTACGAACTCAACCGAAAGGTGCGCGGCATCGGTCGCGTACGGGCCGCGCCCGAACGCGAACAGTCTCCCGCCGCGCTCGAAACGCTCGGCCATCGCCGCGCAAGCATCGGTCAACCGCGGCGCTTCGCGTGCGAAGAAATCGGCGCAGACCGCGTTGCGCGCGCGCAAGCGTTCTGCGCCGAGCGCGGCGAGCGACGCGAGCGCCGGTGACTCGCTCAGCATATGCGCGGCAGTGGATCGCCCACCAGCATGTCGATCGTGCGCGTTCCGCCGTAGGGCGTCACGCACAGCACCGCCCGCGCGGGCGCGTCGCGCACGTCGCCGATCAAAGCCGCCTCTTCACCGCCGGGCATGGAACGCACGGCCGCAAGGCCTCGCTCCGCGATCTCCGGCGCGAGCAGCGCCAAAAATTGCCCTTCGTTTGCAATGTGCAGAGGGTCGAGCCCGAGTATCTCGCACGCGCCGCGCACCTGTCCGTGCAGCGGAATGGCCGCCTCGTCGAGCACGACCGCAAGCCCGTTTTCGCGGACCAATTCATTGAGTGCCGTAGCAACGCCGCCGCGCGTCGGGTCACGCATCCAGCGCACGCCGTCGCCGCACGCGCGCAGCAACGCATCGACGAACGGCCACACCGGCCGCGTGTCCGAACAGAGCGACGACTCGAGATCCAGTTCGCCGCGCGCCAGCAGAATCGTGATGCCGTGATCGCCGACCGGTCCACTCAGCAGCACGCGATCGCCCGGGCGCACCGCGCGCGCGTCGAGCGGCGTTTCCCGTTCCACTTCTCCCAGACCAAACGTCGTGACGTACATGCCGTCGCAGAAGCCGTGCTCGACGACTTTCGTGTCGCCGCCGACGATCGACACCTCCGCGCGCTCGGCGGCCGCGGCCATCGCCGCGACTTCGGCGCGGAGGGTCTCGGACGGCAAGCCCGCCTCCAGCACGAACGTTGCCATCAGCGCGCGGGGACGCGCTCCGGAGACGGCGAGATCATTGAGCGTACCGTTGACCGCGAGTTCTCCGATCGAGCCGCCCGGAAAGCGCAACGGATGCACGACGTAACCGTCGGCCGTCGTCGCGATGCGGCGGTCCCCGAGCGAAAACGTGGCGGCATCGGAAAGCGTCGCGAGTATCGGATTCGCGAACGCCGGCGCGATCAGCCCCTCGACGAGCCGGCGCGAGGCTTTTCCGCCGGCGCCATGCGACATCTCGATGCGCGCATCATCGAAGCGCACGCGACCGCCCGTGCGCACGGCGACGGTTGCGTTACCGGCGGTCACACCTCAACCAGTTCTCGCATGGCATAGCGGTAGTGCGCCGCGCATGCGCCTTCACTGGAAACCATCAGCGCACCGACCGGCCGTTCGGGATTGCACTCTTTTCCGAAGAGCTTGCACTGCGGCGGTTTGAGGACGCCTTTGAGGACTTCGCCGCATTGCGCCGCCTTCGGATCGGTCACGCGCACGCCGGGGATTTCAAACTGCACTTCGGCATCCCAAGGCATGAACTCGGGGCGCAGCGCGAGCGCCGACTGCGAGATGAACCCGAGGCCGCGCCATTCGAAATACGGGCGCAGCGCAAAGACGCGCGCGAGCACGCCGAGCGCCGCGCGATTGCCGTCCCACGGCACGATGCGCCGGTACTGGTTCTCGACCTTTGCTTCGCCCGCATGGAGCTGCTGCACGATCCACAGGATCGCTTCCAGAATGTCCAGCGGTTCGAAACCCGCGACGACGACCGGCTTGCCGTAATCGGAGGCGATGAACTCGTAGGGACGGCAGCCGGTGATCGTCGAGACGTGGCCCGGCCCAACGAAGCCGTCGATGCGCATGTCGGGCGAATCGAGGATCGCCCGCATGGCCGGCACGATCGTGACGTGATTGCAGAAGATCGAAAAATTCCGGATTCCGAGCGCCTGCGCACGCAGCAAGGTCAGCGCGGTCGACGGCGCCGTCGTTTCGAAACCGATCGCAAAGAAGCAGACGTGCTTCTTCGGATTATTCTGCGCGAGCGCCAGTGCGTCCAGCGGCGAGTAGACCATGCGAATGTCGGCGCCGGTTGCTTTGAGTTCGAGCGGCGTACCCTGGGTGCCGGGCACACGCATCATGTCTCCGAAGCAGCACAGGATCGTGTCGGGATGGCGCGCGATCGAAAGTCCGTCGTCGACGCGCCCCGTCGGCAGCACGCACACGGGGCACCCGGGCCCATGCACGAGTTCGATGTTCTCGGGCAGCACGTCACGCAAGCCGTGGCGGTAGATGGCATGCGTGTGACCGCCGCACACCTCCATGATGCGGTAGTGGCGCGCGGGATCCACGACCTGCGCGAGCTCACGTGAGACGTTGCGGATTAGTTCCGGATCGCGAAATTCGTCGACGTATTTCATCGCTCGTCACCTCGCCGCGTCGTGCACGGCACCTTGTGCATCGAAAGAATACCCGCGCACCTCTTCGATGGCTAGTTCATCTTCGCCCATCGCGCGCAGCATGCGCAGCTGGTCGCGCGCTTCTTCTTCACCGATTTTGCTCAGCGCAAAGCCGACGTGGATCAGAATCCAGTCGCCGGCCTCAAGCGCGCTGTCCTCGAGCAGCCCGACGTTGACGTTGCGGCGTACGCCGGCTACGTCGACCTTCGCAAGCTGCGGCTGCGCGGCGTTCATTTCGATGACTTGACCGGGGATCGCGAGGCACATGAGTGTTACGGACCTTCCTGTAACGTCGCGACCAAGTGCAGTCGAACGTCGACGACCGGTGCGACGGTGAACATCAAAAAACGGGGCGGCTTCAGGCCGAAGCCACGAATGTCGAGCGGCAGGCGCCCGTCGACGACCAATCGATCGCCCGCACGCGTCACGTCGAGGTCGCCCACATAACGGCGCATTTTACCGGCGAGCGTAATGTCACCGCTCGCCGCGTAGCGACCCGGACCCGCAGGCTGCAGTTCGCGCAGGTCGGCAACAACCTGCGGGCTACGCTTGCTGTCGACCAATTTCCACATCTGGCGATCTTGCATCTCGTTGCCCGAGCGTAAGCGCTCGACGGGAAACTCGATGTGCATCACCGGCGGCGGATCGAGCGAGACTTCGCCGTCGTTCCACTGGGCATCGACGTACCCGCGCAATCCATCAGCAGATCCTTTGATGGGATGCAGGGTACTGCTCGCAGTGAACTCGAGCTTCGTCTCCAATGGAACAACGACGTAGCGGCTACATTGACTCGATGCGGACATACCGAAGAGCGTCCATCGGCAAGGACATCAACAACTCGACGGTCTCGCGCCTGGCGTCATTGAGCAGCGGAGGCAGCGCCGCAAGCAACGCCGGCACCTTGCCGACCGCCTCGAAGAGGAACGGCGAGTCGCCCGACATCGCGCGAATCATATCGTAGCGTTTGAGGTCCGTCATCAGCGTACCCACGACGCGCGACGCCCCGAATGCGGCGGCGAAACCGATTCCGCCCCAGATCAGACCTTTGACCATTGCGTCTCCTTCGGCTGTATGCCGGCAGTTGGATAATCCGCGGTCGCCGCGGCGACGGTCGCAACCACGCGCCGCACGAGCGGGAGCGCCGCCTCGACCGCGCGTTCCACGCTTGATGAGAGCCCGATACCATCCTCGATCGTCGCGGGCTCGCAACCGACGATCGTCACGGGCGGAGGCTCTCCACCGAGCATGCGCGCGCACGCGAAGACGCTTTCCAAATCCATCCGGTGCGCGTCGGGTGTCGCGCCGCTCTGCACGGGTTCGGGTTCGATGACGTACAAGGTGCCCGGATCTCCCCCGCGCGGAACGGCATCAATCAGGACGGCCGCCGCATACCCGGAGAGCAACTCATAGGCGAGGTGCATGCCCCGAATGCCGAAATCGGCCACGTGCGCTTCCGCGATCGTTTCGGACGCCAGCCGCTGGGCGACGGCCGGACCAAACCCGTCGTCGCCGAAGAAAATGTTGCCGATGCCGGCGACCAGCACGCGCGCCGTCACGACGCGTCTCCGCGAGCATCGCGTCCCGGTTCGCCGAGCGGTTCGACTTCGTCGGGCTCGTAGAAAAATGCACGGCCGTACCACTCGTGCAGGTCGCTTGCCGGGTCATCGTCGATCGTGACGGCGACGTAAAACTTGCCTTCGAAGTCTTGGTGGACTTTGCGGACGGTCGCGGTTTTGCCGGCAAGGAACATATCCCAGGAGTCGGCGCGACGCTTGGGATGCAGACGGACGCTCGAACCGGTGGCGACGGTGACGCCGCCGATGACGATGTTTTGCGGCGCCGGTGCATCCATCGGCTCGAGCGCCGCGCTATGGATGCGCGCGTGCTCCTCGGCGTCGAAGCCTTCGGCAAGATCGACGAGCGCGCGCGCGCGCGGATCTGTGGCGCGAGCTTCGGCGCGCTCGGCATCCGAGAGCGCCAACACGCCGAGCCGCAGCAACTCGTCGACCTCCGTCCCGTCGTGAGCCTCGGCGGTTTGGGTTGCGACGCGCGGGAAATCGCCGAGCACGATCGGTGAGGACAGCACGAGCGCGGCGCGCTGGGCGTCGAGATGCTCGTCGCCGACGAGCACGGGCCACGTGTGGCGGTTTTGGAACGCGGCCGTGGCAGCACTCGCGTACACCGGTGGATCGATCGGCGACAGAAACGTTCCGTCGCGCGCGCCGAGCAGCGTGTGGGCTGAGACGAAAGCCGTGCGCAACACGCCGGCGCGTTCGCGCGCCGCAACGATCTCCGAATGATTTTCGAGCCGCACGCGCAACCGGCGCACCGCTGCAGGACCGTCGACCGGCGACGCCGTCGCTTCGAGCACGCCTTCGATAGGCCGGCATTCGCGTACGACGCGCCCCGCTACCGTGCCGTCGGGAGCGTACAGCGTCTCGATGCGCCGCTCGCCCTCGAAGCGGAACGGCACATTTTCGCGCGCGCCCGCCGAAGGCACGATCGTCAGCGCGACATCGCGCTCGCATGTCTCGTCGAACGTGATGTGCGTCCTGCCGTCGACCGTGAGTGAGGGCACTTCGCGGAAGCCGCCGTCCGGTTCGGCGGTTTCGACCGTGCGCGCAACGACGTGCAGAAAGCGTACCAGCACGTCGATCGCGGGCGCATCGCCCGTCGCTTCGAACAGTACGTCGGTCTGCTGCTCGCCGTGTTCGCCCGTTCCCGCCGCTTCATACGCGTGCGGTACGACGACGCCGAACTGCCAGCGCATCTGGTTCTTGCGCGTCGAGGCGGTATACGGGAAAAGCAAATAGCCTTCGTAGAGGACGGTGTCGGCAATGGCTCGCGCAGCCGAGAAATCGGTCATGGCTTCACCGCCGCACCGTTTCCGCTAACGCCCTTTTCCGGAACGCTAGGAGTCTGTCGGACTTTGTCCGACGGACCACGACGGGCAGCTTGCGACGAAGCCGCAAACGCGACGGATTCGGTGAAACCGAGTCCTCTAGTAACGCCGTCTTCGGCTACCCCGCTCGGAGCAAGGCCGCTCGGGCCACTCGGGACAAGCCCGTTCGTCTGGAGCAGCGACAGCAACGTCCGGTCCCACGTCGGATGGCCGGCGGCACGCCGTGCATCATCGAGCGCGTCGAAAGTATCGCGGTGCACGCGAATCCAGGCGCTGTTGGGGAAGTGCGCCTCCATCGTTTTCCGGTACGCCGCGACCGGCAAACGGTAACGCGCTTCGCAGGACCACGGCACGAATTCGGCCGTCACGCCGTGCTCGCCGTGCACGAAGACCGTCCCGCTGAAGAAGGCGACCAGCGGAATCTCGCCGTCTTCGAGCGCGCACAAATACTTGTGGGCCCCGACCTCGAAATCGTAGCTGCACGGCAGCGATAACTCGCCGCTCGTCTCGCCGGAAAACCCGAGCACCGTCGTCGCGACATTGGCCCAGAGCATCGTGCGCAAGGTTTCGCCGAAACGCCGCTGCGGCCCGAAGAGGTCGCTGAGCTTTTCGGCCTCGCCGTCTGCATAACGCCGCCGCTGCGGCTCGATCGAAACTTGCGCGCGCAGCGCGATCGCATCGACGCGTACGCCTGAGGACTCGGCAACGTGCAGCTCGAGCGTCAGTGACGGCGCGATCGCATAGGGTTCCGGACGCGCGCCGACGATCGCGAAGGCAAGATTGCTCACGCGCGCTGCTCCACGTCTTCGAAGAAGGCATCGATGCGGCGCTTCGCATCGTCGCCGCCGTCGAAACCGCGCCACGTCGAGCGAATCGCGCCAACGAGTTCGTACGCCTTGTCGATCGGGACGAGATACGACGACGTTGCGCCGCCACGGCGCCGCAAGACGAGCGCCTCCACGTCGGATTGCAGTGAGGCGACGACCGGATGCGCCGCGAGCAACGACCACGCTTCGAGCGGCAGCTGCGATTCCGTTGCGCCGGCAGGTCCGGGATAGAGCGCGACAACCCGTTTTTCCACGGAGTTATCAAAGAAGAATGCGAGTCCGATCGGAATTTGCAGTGCGTCCCACGTCGCTTCATCGACGATGAGATCGTCGAGTACCGCGTAGCGCGTCGGGACCGGCTTGTAGCGCCCCTGCGCTGCTCCCGTGGGCTCGAACACGAGCCAGCACGGTCGGCAACCGCACATGATACGGCGCGCCTTGAGATCGACGAGGTGGCCGTGCTCGGGCCCCACCGGCTGCGCGCAAAAGTCGCAGCGTTCCCCCGTAGCCGGAACCGGCTTACGGAGAAGCGCCTGCAGCGCGGCGAAATCGCCGCGATCTTCGACTGCCACCGCCCCTAAACTCCGAGCGGGATCGCGACGCGAACCCGTTCGCCTTCGCGCACGAGCGGAAACGGTTCGGCGAAGCCGGCCGTGTCGCTTTCGGCACGCCCGGCACGTACGACGTCGAAACGTCCGCCGCACTGCCCGCAGCGTACGAACGGCCATTCCAGCTGCGCGTCACCGAAGCTGCTCGCGCAGGCCGGACAACGATCGCGGTAGGCGTACAGCGCCGTTTCGCCGCGCACGAAGAGCACGGTCGTGCCGTCGAGCGTCAAGCGCGCAAGACCATCGGTCGGCAACGTCGGCAACGCATCGAGGGCGACCCAATCGCTCTCGACGCGCAGTGACGATGCCCCCTTGGCGATGCCCGCGGCCCGCACCGCGCTGATTTCGGGAACGCGCTCGAGGATAGCCTTTTCGACCGCACCTTGCATCGTGGCGCTCGACGAGGGACAGCCGTCGCAACTGCCGCGGAAACGCACTTCCACGACATCGTTCTCGATGCCGACCAAATCGACCGCGCCTTCGTGCGAGGCTAAATACGGACGCACCGATTCGAGCGCCGCCTCCACTCGCTCCTCGAGCGAGAGCGGATGCAGCCCGTGCAAGACGAGCAGACTCTCAACGAACTCGTCCGCGCAGAGCGCTGCGAAGATCGCGGGTGAACGATCGCCGCCCGCATCGTGGACGATCGTCAATAATTTTTCCAAACCTTCACCGTAAAACTGCACGAGCGTCCGCACGAGTTCTTCGGCCTTGTCGCGCGCACGCTCGACCGAGGGCGCCGCGGCGACCTCGGTCAGGAGCGATGCGATTTGGTTCGACGCTGCTTGCGCTGCGGGCTGCGAAACCTCGTTTTGCGTAGCGATCCTTACCCGAAGGGTGCTAAAGGCGAGTGCACGGTCTCAATCGTTTTGCCGCCGCCGACGTACATGTGCACGCCGCAGGGGAGACACGGATCGAAGCTGCGCACCGTGCGCATGATGTCGATGCCCTTGAAGTTCTCGGGCCCGTTCTCTTCGAAAATGGGGCAGCCTTGTACCGCATCCTCATAAGGCCCGGGCGTCCCGTAGCTATCACGCGGGTTCGCGTTCCACGGCGTCGGGGGCCAGGGATGATAGTTCGCAATTTTGCCGTCGCGGATCACCATGTGATGCGAAAGCACGCCGCGGACCGCCTCGGTAAAGCCGCACCCGATCGCGTCCTGCGGGACGGTAAACGGCTCCCAGGTGCGCGTCCGGCCGGCTTGCAACTCTTCAAACGCCTTGTCGAGGAAGTGCAGGGCCGCGGCGGCAGCATAGGCTTGGAAGTACGTGCGCGCGCGGTCGCGCTCGATCGTGTTCGACCACTTCGGAATCTTCCACTCGAAACTCGTCTCGCCGCTGAGCACGCTCTTGGGCAGATTGATGACGACACTGTTTCCGGTCGCTTTGACGTAACCGATGTCGACCAGACCGGAAAGCGCGGTCGACCACAGGCGTGCAAGCGGACCGCCGCCGGTGTCGAGCGCGAGATGATCTTTGCCATCGAACCACCGAGGCGACATGACCCAGCTATAATTGTTTCCGAAGTCGCGCTTCTGCGGACGCGGATTCGTGTGCATGTTCCAGGGATGCCGGCGATCCACCGGGTTGCCGAGCGGGTCCTTCGGCACGAACGTTTCCTGGCTCTGCCAATCGTCGTAGTACGAACTGCCGAGCAGGATACGGATACCGAGGTTTATCTGCACGAGGTCGTTGGTAACGAGCTTGCCGTCGACGATGACGCCCGGCGTGACGAACATCTTGCGACCCCAGTCCGTCATCGTCTCATACTTGAAGTCGCAGTGCTCGGGATCCTGAAACGCTCCCCAACATCCGAGCAGGATGCGGCGCTCGCCGACGTGCTCGTAACCGGGCAACGCTTCGTACATGAAATCGAATAGATCATCGTGCATCGGCACGGCGCGCTTCATGTGCTCGACGTAACGCATCAAGCGAGTATAGTAGTCGGTGAAGACTTGATGGGTCGCGACGGTTCCCATGCCGCCCGGGTAGACGGTCGAGGGGTGGACGTGCCGGCCTTCCATCAAGCAGAACATCTCGCGCGTGTACCGGCTGGCGGTCAGCGCCTCGCGGTAGAAATCGCCGGTAAACGGGTTAAGCGACGTCATGATGTCGGCGATCGTCTTGTAGCCGTGGATAGCGGCGTTGGGGGCCTGCTTCGCCTTCGCTTTTTCCCACACCGACGGATTGGTTTCGCGAATCATCTGCTCGCAAAAATCGACGCCGACCAAGTTCTCTTGGAAAATGTTGTGGTCGAACATGAACTCGGCCGCTTCGCCGAGGTTGAGCACCCATTCGCCCAAGTGCGGCGGGGCGACGCCGAAGGCCATGTTTTGGCCGTAGACGGAACACGCCGCGTGGTTATCGCCGCAAATGCCGCAGATGCGCGACGTGATGAAGTGCGCGTCGCGCGGATCTTTGCCTTTCATGAAAATCGAGTAACCGCGGAAGATGGACGACGTGCTGTGACACTCCGCTACGACCTTCTGACCGAAATCGATCTTCGTGTAAATGCCGAGGCTGCCCACGATCCGCGTGATCGGGTCCCACGACATTTCGACCAGACGGGACTGCGGAGCCGACGTGCCGCTTGTGGGTCGCTCTTGGATTGCCATCTAGTGCACCTCTTGTGAAACAGCGAAGATCGAGTAGGAGATCAGGCCCCGCGGCGAGGGTTGTAACCGGTCGTAAGTTTGGTGCCCTTGTGGCGCCACTTCGGCTCTTTGTCCAGCGTGTGCGTCGTCATGCTGCGCAGCGACCGAATCATCGTGCCGTATGCGCCGATCAAGGTCGAACTGAGGTGGCCGCCCGGCGGCTCGTCCATGAACGGCATGAATTTGTCGGGGAAGCCCGGCATCGTGCAGCCGATGCAGATCCCGCCGACGTTCGGGCAACCGCCGACGCCGCCCATCCAGCCGCGCTTGGGAACGTTGCACTTGACGGTCGGTCCCCAGCATCCGAGTTTGACGAGGCACTTCGGCGAATCGTAGGTATCGGCGAACTGGCCCTGCTCGTAATAGCTGCCGCGATCGCAGCCTTCGTGTACCGTGTTACCGAAGAGCCACTGCGGCCGGCCCGCTTCGTCGAGCGGAATCATCGGCGCGCGGCCCGCAGCTTGCCACAGCAGATAGAGGATCGTCTCGGACATGTTGTCGGGCTGCACCGGACAGCCGGGCACGCACACGATCGGCACGCCTGCACTCGATTTCCAGTCCCAGCCGAGATAGTCGAGCGCCCCCATCGCGCCCGTCGGATTGCCCGCCATCGCGTGGATGCCGCCGTAGGTCGCGCACGTTCCGGCCGCGAGCACGGCCCACGCCTTGGGCGCAAGCGCATCAATCCAGTCGGAGAACGTACGCGGCTGATCGGAACCCGGCTTGTTGCCGAAGCCCGTCCAGTAGCCTTCACTCTTGATGTTCTCGTTCGCGATCGAGCCTTCGAGCACGAGCACGAACGGATCCATCTCGCCGCGCTCGGCTTTGAAGAATGCCTGCAAAAACTCTTCGCCGGTGCTGTATTCGATCAACGGCCAATAGAATTTGACTTTCGGCAGGCCGGGAATCGCCTGCAGCGCGATCTCTTCGATCGCCGGCTGCGAAGCCGCCGTCAGCGAAACGGAGTCGCCGTCACAACTGAGGCCGGCGGGGATCCACAGAACGTTGACGAGTGTTTCAGAAGGCGGAGCAATCGACATCGGACGCTTCCTCTCGCGCACTGTGGCGCGCTTCGTGTTCCATCACCGTGCGTATGCAATCTGAGGTATCGCTTTGCATACCCAACGCAAAGGCTACTCCGATGGATGGCATTGCGCAAGAGGATGCCGCGACTTTTTCGTAGGATGCGCTGAAGGATCGAAGGCCGCCCGATTCGACGGGTCGATCTATTTTGGAGATGTGCAAGGATTCACGAACTTTCCATCGCATTGTCCCTGCTCGATGAAATCGGCGACGCGGCCCTGCGCGAAGGCGCGAGTCGTGTTACGAGCGTTCGGCTGCGCATCGGCCGTCTGAGCGGCGTAACGGTCGATGCACTGACGTTCGCCTGGGACCTCGCTCGAGCCGACACGGTCGCCTCCGAAGCGGAGCTGCGGGTTGAAGAAATTCCGGTGACGGTGATGTGCGCGCAGTGCGGTCGCGAAGGTGAACCGCGTGACGGCGGCGGACTGATTTGCAGCGCGTGCGGAGCGCCGGCCCCGACGATTCTGCGGGGACGCGAACTGGAACTCGTCGCGATGGAGGTACAGTCATGAAGCTACGCGTCGTCGAGATTCAACAGAACATTTTGCGCAAGAACGAGGACCTTGCGTGCGCGCTGCGTTCGCGCTTTGCCGAGGACGCCACGCTCGTCGTGAACCTGCTCTCCAGTCCCGGCTCCGGCAAGACGACGTTGCTCGAAGCGACATTGCGTCACTTCCAGGGCAAGCGCCGTGTTGCGGCTCTGGTGGGCGACCAAGCGACGAGCAACGATGCCGACCGGCTCGTTCGCAGCGGCGCGCCGGTCCGTCAGATCACGACCGCCGCGGAATGCCGGCTCGATGCCGACATGATCGGCAAAGCACTCGCCGGCTGGAACACGGGACCGCTGGACATTCTCTTCATCGAGAACGTCGGTAATTTGATCTGCCCTGCCGAATACGACCTCGGCGAGGACTTGCGGATCGTGCTGTGCGCGGTCACGGAAGGTGAAGATAAACCGCTTAAATATCCGCTGGCGTACAACACGTCGCAGATCGCGGTACTCACCAAGCTCGATATCGCGGAGGCCGTCGGCTTCGACCGCGCCGCGGCGTATGCTGCGATCGAGAACGTCCACACGGGGATGACCGTCTTCGAGCTGTCGGCGCGGACGGGTGCCGGGATGGACGCGTGGCTCGGAGGCATCGAGACGCGGGCCGCCGCCAAGAACGTGCGGCGCGTCGCTGACCCAGCGCTGACATAAAGCGACCATCACCTTTTCTTCCCTGAGCACCGAGCGCCGGAGGGATGGCGCTACGTGCAACATGCGTTGGTCTTCGGCCGATTCATCCGTCGTCGGCCGTCTTTCAGAGGCCGCCGAGCGGCTTCGGCGAGGACGCTTGCTCGCCCGCGGAAAAGGTGCGGATAATGGTCACTGATGCGCGGCGCACGTTGACGGCAACGGCACGGCCTTTTTCATCGCCGTCGCGCTCCTTGTTGCGGGAGGGTGGTTCCTGCAGCGCGTCGTTTCCGGTTCGTTCCACACGGGGGAACAGATCCGAGCCGTGCGCTCGTTGTCCGCGCAAGCCTCAAAAACCAACTCGATGAGGAGACGGGGCTGCGCGGCTACGCAGCGACGCGCGATCCGCTGTACCTCGAGCCCTACTACGCCGGGCGGCGTTCCATGGCGCCTTCCTTTATAGGGCTGCGCCTCCAGACGAGAGCGCTGCAGCTACGCGATGTGCAAGCCCCGCTTGCCGACGCGGTCATCGCGAACGCGACGTGGACCCGGACCGTCGCCGCCCCGTTGCTCGCTGCACGGGGGCCCAATGGGCGACGCTTGGAACAGAGCGGAAAAACGCTCGTTGACCGGTTCCGAGGGGACATTGCCCGCGTCAACGCGGCTATCGACGCACGCGAGCGCATCATCGACGCCGGCGCCGAACGTGCGATCGACCGAGTTGCGCTCTTCGTCGCTGGAGCGGTCGGCCTCATCGGGCTGCTGGCGCTGGTTTTCCTCACGCAGCAAGCCCGTCTCGGCGCGCGCCTCGAACAGGCACGCGAGCGCGCCGAACAGGCGCGACGGCGTTCGGCTGAGATGCGCGCCGCGTACGTGGCCGAGAAGCGGATCGCCGACACGCTGCAAGAGGCGTTCTCGCAACGCGCACTCCCGACGGTGCCGACCTTGCGCTTCAGCGCCACCTACGTTCCCGCTACCGAAGAAACGAAGGTCGGCGGTGACTGGTACGATGCTTTGGAATTGCCCGCCAACCGGGTTCTGTTTGCGATCGGCGACGTGGCGGGGCACGGGATCGATGCCGCCGTCACGATGAATCGCGCACGTCACGCATTGACCTCATCGGCCTTGTTGGATTCGGATCCCGCCTCGGTGCTCGCACGGGTCAACGCCGAGCTGCTGCGCGATAAAGCGCCGATGGTTACCGCCGTGTGCGGATTCGCGGACGCGCGCACGTACGAATTCGTGTACTCGACAGCCGGTCATCCGCCGCCGCTCCTGCTCGAGCCCGGCCGCACACCGCGTCTGCTGGATTGCGGCGGCTTACCGCTTGGAATCTTGAGCGCCAATTATGATACCTATCGCATCCAGACCGTTCCGGGAGCGATGCTCGTGCTGTACACGGACGGCGCCGTCGAGCACTCGCACGACGTGATCGAAGGCGAGAAGTTGCTGCTCGCAGCAGCGGCTGAAGCCGCAAAGCGTAGCGACGCCGATCCGGCGACGATCATCCACAACGCCATCTTTGCAGGACGTCCCGTGGGGGACGACGTCGCGATCTTGACGATCGGCTTCTCCGATGACCGCGCCGCGGGCCTCACGATCTCCGCGGATCATGCGCAGCAGGCATTTACGGGTCGCCTTGCCGGCAAGGTCCGCGCTGTCGCCGCGAGTACCGCTGCATCGTGGCGTGCCCGTTATTTGGCCTCAGAAGGGGCCGTCGCATCGTGAGATCGGACTCGCTTACCGTCATTCGCCTCGAAGGTGAACTCGAGATCTCGCGCCGCGACGAAATCGCGAAAGCACTCCGTCTCGACGGTTCCGAACGTGGTGTCCTGCTCGATTTTTCGAACGTGAGCTACGCGGACTCGACCAGTCTTGCGGAGTTGCTTCGCTTTCGCGCCGACGCCGAACCCCACCACATTCCCATTGCCGTCGTCATCGGCAGCAGACAGTTTGCGCGCCTGATTCAATATGCGGGCCTGAGTGCCGCCTTTAAGATATTCGACGATCGCGGCGCGGCACTGACGTACCTCTCCGACCCGGATGCGACGTGACCGGCTGCTCGGAGCTGCGCTTACACCGTCTCGCGCATCCGGCGGCGGCGAAGTCGCTGCGTCACGCGCTCGCTGCCTTCTTGGCGGTCCTCGACATCGACTCCGACCTCACCGAAGACGTGCTCACGGCCGTCGGCGAGGCGCTCGTGAACGTTGTCGAACACGCTTACGGCAGCGAAGGGCCGGGGGAACTCGAACTTTTTGCGCGCATCGAGGACGATGCCATCCTTTCCGTCGACGTGTACGACCGCGGCAGGTTTATCGAGCGCGACGGACGCCGCCCCGGCCGCGGTTTCGGCTTGAGCATCATTCATGCAATCGCGCGCGCGGTATCGGTCGACACCGAAGGCGGCACGCACGTTCACATGCTCTTCGATGCAGCCGCGCACAATCGAGACACGACGACGCCATAACGGCGTGGCCGTGAACTGAACTATCCCTCCTCGAGCGGCGCCAACATCGAAAGGTAGAACGCGCGGAAACCTTCACGTTCGTAGAACCTTCTTGCGCCGTCGTTCGCGTGCACGAGTGCAACCTGCAACGCGGCAGCGCCTCGCTCCCGGGCTTCCCCACGAGCGGCAGCCATCAACAACTTGCCGACGCCGCGCTCGCGCGCCGCCGGTACGACGGAGAGGGTCTCGACCTCCGCGATCAGATCGCCGATCGCCCATGTCGACGGTCCGTGCGCAATGTGAAGCATGAGATATCCCAGAGGAGCAACGTCTTCTGCCAACAGGAGCGTCGCGCTCGAGTCGGAGAGCCACCGCACGTATTCCGCACGGCGCCGCGTCCAGGACTCTTCCGCGGGACGCACCGGCGCGACCGTCGCCGCGAAGGCTGCGTGATGGTCGCGAAGCGAGTGCCACAACGGCTCGACGTCATCGAGACGGTCGAGTCCGGCCTTCACGATCCGTATCGCGCTCTTGCTCGCCACTGCGAGCGAGTTCATCGCCTCGTCAAGCTGACCTTGGAGTACGCCGCAATTCAGGACCCTTGAGTGCTTTGAACTCGGCGGCGCGCTTACTTCTTGGGCGCGGCGGTTGCCTTCTTCTTCGCGCCGACCGTCTTCTTGGGTCCCTTGCGCGTGCGGGCGTTCGTCTTCGTACGCTGACCCCGCACGGGGAGGCCGCGACGATGGCGGATTCCGCGGTAGCAGCCGATGTCGGTGAGGCGTTTGATGTGGCCCGACACTTCGCGGCGCAGGTCGCCTTCGACGCGGACGTGGCCGTCGATCGCATCGCGCAGCTTCTTCTCTTCATCCTCGGTGAGGTTCTTGACCCGCGTGTTGGGATCGATGCCGGCGCGGGCCAGAATCTTTTGCGCCGTCGGCAGACCGATGCCGAAGATGTAGGTCAGCCCCATTTCGATGCGCTTGTCGCGCGGAAGATCGATGCCCGAGATGCGCGCCATTAACCCTGAACCTGCTTGTGCTTGGGGTTGATTTCACAGATCACGCGGACTTTGCCCTCGCGACGGATGATGATGCACTTCTCGCAAATGCGTTTGACGGACGGTCTGACCTTCATGCAGCTAATTCTTCCTTGGGGCGATACGGGGCGACGTCGAGTTCCATGAAATCGTGGTCGCGTAAGGTGAGGATTCGCGGACCCTCCTCCGTCAGCGCGATCGTGTGCTCGAAGTGCGCAGCTAGTTTACCATCACCGGTGACGATCGTCCAGCCGTCGGAGAGCGAGCGGACCTCGTAGGTGCCTTGGGTGATCATCGGCTCGATGGCGAGCACGAGCCCGGGGCGTAAGAAGATCCCCTCGCCGGGCCGGCCCCAGTTCGGGACCTGCGGCTCCTCATGCATGCTACGACCCACGCCATGGCCCACGAGCGCCCGTACCACGCCGTAGCCGTTGTTCTCGGCGTTGCGCTGGACCGCATGACCGATGTCGGAGAGGCGGTTGCCCTTCTGCATGGCGGCGATGCCGAGCATCAAGCACTCCTGGGTGACGTGCAGCAGGCGCTTCGCCTCCGCAGAGACGTTTCCGATCGCGACGGTCGCGGCCGAATCCGAGACGTACTTCTGGTAGGTCGTTCCGATGTCGATCGACAGGATGTCGCCGTCGCGCAGGACGCGATCTCCAGGAATTCCGTGGACGACGACGTCGTTGACCGACGCGCAGATCGACGCCGGGAAGCCGCGGTAGCCTTTGAACGTCGGAACGCCGCCCTGGTCGCGAATGCCTTTTTCCGCCAGGCGATCGACCTCGCGCAACGTCATGCCGGGTTTCGCGCTCCGCAGCAGCATGGCAAGCACGCTCGAGGTGATCTTGCCGCTGCGGCGCATGATCTCGATCTCGCGAGCCGACTTCATCGTAATCACGGGAGCAAACCGTCCACCTCGGTGCCGAGCGCCCGCAAAATTTCGGCCGTGACCGCCTCGATCGACTGCAAGCCGTCGATGCGTTTGAGTAGCCCCTTGCGCGCGTAGTAATCGACCAGGGGCTTCGTTTTGGCATCGTAGGTAGCCAGACGGTCGCTTACGACCTCGCGCGAGTCGTCGGGGCGCTGCACGAGCGCGGTGCCGTCGTCGTCGTCGACGCCCGCCATCTGCGGCGGATTGAAGATCGTATGATAAGTGCGGCCGGTGCGCGGGTTAGTCCAGCGTCCCGCTAAACGTTCGATGAGCGTCTCGCGATCGCTGTCGAACAGCAACGCCGCCCCCAGAGGCAACGCGAGCCGCCCCAGCATCGCATCGAGCGCTTCCGCCTGCGCGACCGTGCGCGGGAAACCGTCGAGGATGAACGATGCGCCGACGCCGAGCTCACGCTCCATCATCGCGACGATGACGTCGTCGGGCACGAGATCGCCCGCATCCATGAACGTTTTGGCGCGCTTTCCGAGTTCGGTTCCGTCGACGACGTTACGCCGTAGGATGTCGCCCGTCGAGATTTGACGCGCTCCGAAACGCCGAGCGAGGATTTGCGCTTGGGTGCCCTTGCCCGCACCCGGCGGCCCGAGAAACACCAGGCGCATCGCGTGCAGGGGCACCGGGGCCGTCATCGTTTGATGAAACCCTTGTAATCCCGCATGGCCAGGCGCGCTTCGATCTGCGTCATCGTGTCGAGCGCAACGCCGACGACGATCAAGAGCGAGGTCGAACCGAGATAAAAGGTCGTGACGCCGAGTCCCCGCTGCAACGTCGTGGGCAGGATCGCAAGCAGCCCGAGATATACTGCCGCCACGGTCGTGATGCGAAACAGAATGCGGCGGATGTAGTCTTGCGTCGGAGCGCCGGGCCGAATGCCGGGAATGAACGAGCCGCTCTTCTTGAGATTGTCGGCGATGTCACCGATGTTGACGACGACCGAGCTATAGAAGAACGTGAAGATGACGACCAGCACGAAGTAAGCGATGTTGTAGAGCAGGCTGTTCGGGCTGAAATACGTCTGCAGCGCAAGCGACGTCGCGGTCGGATTCGACGGGAAGCCGACCGGGCCAAGGTGGTAATACGTCGGCGCGACGCCGGAATGCGCGAACCACGAAAGCGCCTGTTGCGGCAAGAGCAAGATCGAAATCGCGAAGATGATCGAGATGACGCCCGCGTTGTTGAGCCGCAGCGGAATGTAGGACGAGCGGCCGGCAAACATCTTGCGGCCGACGACGCGTCGCGCTTGCTGTACCGGAATGCGCCGCTGACCCTGATACATGAAGATGATCGAGACGATCGTAAACAACGCGATGACCAAGAACAGAACCAGGCCGAACACCGGGAAGCCGCCCTTCGCGCCTGCGGTAATGGTTTGCGAGACGTACGTCGGATAACGCAGCACGATCCCGATGAAGATGATCAGGGAGACACCGTTCCCGATGCCTTTATCCGTGATCTGCTCGCCGAGCCACATCAGAAACAAGGTCCCCGATACGAACGCGATCACCGCAAATACGATGAACTGCCACGACGGATCGTAGAAGACGCCCGAGCGGCTCATGTTGAGCGACATCGTCGTCGATTGGACGATGGCAAGCACGATCGTGAGCCAGCGCGTGTACTGACTGATCTTTTTGCGGCCTTCCTCGCCGCCTTTCTTGGCGAGTTCTTCGAGATGCGGCAGCACGACCGTCATCAATTGCATGATGATCGACGCGTTGATGTAGGGCGTGATGCCCATCGCGATGACCGACAGCCGCTGCAGTGCCCCGCCTGAAAGGAAGCCGAGAAAATTGTAGAACGAGCCGCCGCGCAACTCTTGCTGCCAGCGGGGCTCGTTGACCCCCGGCAGCTGCACGTGGATCATGAAGATGAAGACGGCAAAGGCGAACAGCACGAAGGCGACGCGTTTGCGAATGTCGGGAACGAGCAGGGCGGCGCGTAGATTGTCGAGCACGGGTTACGGTTCCCGGCGCTGCGCTCGGGAACCGGAGGCCTGCGCCGCGGCCGCCTCATCATCGCCGAGCACGGCCCCGGCGGCCGTCAGCGCTTCGCGTGCGCTCGCCGAGAAGACGAGGTCGCGGAAACGTAATCCGCTTGGCAGCGTCTTGCCGGACTTGTTGCCGCCGAGTATTTTGATCCCGTCGGGAGCTTTGGAAATCAGGCGCTTTGCAACCAGCGACTCCGGTGAAACTTCGAGCGTGACGTCCCAGTCGGCGAGCGATGCAAGGTTGACGACGGCGAACGTGGTGCGGAAGTGGCCGATGTCGCGCGCCTTCTGCGAATAGCCGCGCTTGTGCGGCAGGCGCCGGGCCCACGGCGTCTGGCCACCTTCGAACGCCGGCCCTTTGCCGCCGCCCGAGCGCACGGTCTGACCCTTGCCGCCTTCACCGCCCGTTTTCACCATGCCCGAACCGTGCCCGCGACCGACCCGCGTACGCTTGGGCCGCGCGCCCGCATTCTCGCGTAAGCTCGCAAGCGTGGTACCGGGCGTCGACGCGGCCAAACCGCCGCCGCGCGCAATGCGCTCGGGCGGCGGGGCCTTCACAACGGCCGGAGCAGATTTTTTCCGTGACGAGCGAGCTTGTGCCATGTGGGGCTACCTTATACTGATGCGGCGCTTACGCGTAGAGTTCGGCGACCGTCTTGTCGCGAAGCTTGGCGACGGTCTCGGCCGTCTTGAGGGAGCGCAGCGCTTCGTAGGTTGCATAAACGACGTTTATGGGGTTCGAACTGCCGAGCGATTTGGTCAAGATGTCGTGTATTCCGGCTAGTTCGAGCACGGCGCGCATCGGACCGCCTGCAATGACGCCCGTCCCGGGTGACGCCGGCTTCATGAAAACGCGGCCGGCGCCGATCTGCAGCGTCACTTCGTGCGGGATCGTGCGTTCGACCATCGGCACGGTGATCATCGCCTTGCGCGCCTTGTCGACGCCCTTGCGAATGGCTTCCGGCACCTCGCCCGCTTTGCCGATCGCAAAGCCGACGCGGCCCTTGCGATCGCCCACGACGACGAGCGCCGAGAAACTGAACCGCTTGCCGCCCTTGACGACCTTCGCCACGCGGTTGATCCGCACGACGTTCTCATCGATCCCCGAATTGTCGCGATCGCGACTTCGATTGTACATTTAGATAGCTCCCCACGCCGCGGGGAGCTTGGCGCGCCACGTTGCGGCGCGGGCCCCCGAAAAAATGCTTCGCATTTTGTTAAAACTCCAGTCCCGCTTCGCGGGCAGCGTCGGCGAGCGCTGCGACGCGGCCGTGATATTTAAGGCCCGACGTATCGAAGACGACCGAGCCGATGCCGGCGGCCTTGGCCTTGCGACCGATCGCTTCGCCGACTTTGCGGGCGGCTTCGACATTCGAGCGCGAGCCGGACTCCGCAAGTTCCTTTTCGCGCGTCGACGCGGCGACGAGCGTGTGGCCGCGCGCATCGTCGACGACGGTCGCATAGATGTGGTGCAAGGTGCGATGAATCTGCAAACGCGGCCGCTCCGCGGTGCCGATCACGCGCCGGCGCAGGCGGCTATGGCGTTTGAGCCGCTGCTCGTTACGACTGATCATTTCTTGCCGGCCTTTCCGGCCTTACCGAGCTTCTTGCGAATCACTTCGCCTTCGTAGCGTACGCCTTTGCCCTTGTAGGGTTCGGGCGGACGCAAGTTGCGAATCTCGGCAGCGACTTGCCCCACTTGCTGCTTATCGATGCCGTCGACGTGGACGCGATTTGTGCCCTCGACCGCAAACGAAATGCCCTGCGGCGCGCTGTACGAGACGGGATGCGAGTAGCCGAGCGTGAGGTTCAGGTTTTCGCCCGCCTTGGCCGCGCGATAACCGACACCGTTGATCTCGAGACTCTTGCGGAAGCCCTTCGAGACGCCTTCGATCATGTTGGCGACGAGCGTACGCGTCAGACCGTGTGCCGAACGATACTCTTTCGCGTCGCCCTTACGCGCGACGATGACGGCGCCGTCGTCGACCGACACGGTCACGACGGGCAGCACATGCTGCTGCAGCTCACCTTTGGGACCCTTGACGCGCACGACCGAATCGGCCACTTCAACCGTGACCTTCTCGGGAATCGCAACGGGCAACTTACCGATTCTCGACATATATCACCACACGTACGCGAGGACTTCGCCGCCGACGCCCTCGCGCTTTGCGCGTTTGCCCGACATGATGCCCTTGCTCGTCGACATGAGGACGAGTCCAAGACCGCCCAGCACCCGCGGAACGTCTCCGCGCCCGATGTACACGCGCAGACCGGGACGGCTGATGCGGCGCAGACCCGTGATAACTTTCTCTTTTTCCGGGCCGTACTTGAGCGTCACACGCAGCAGGCCTTGCGGCCCCTCGGTCACGCGTTCGTAATCACGAATGAAGCCTTCTTCCTTGAGAATCGAGGCGACCGACGCTTTCATGCGCGACGCCGGAATGTCGACCGTCGGATGGTTCGCCGTGTTCGCGTTGCGAATGCGGGTGAGCATGTCGGCGATCGGATCGGTGATGACGCCCACTTACCAGCTCGCTTTCGTTACGCCGGGAAGAAAGCCGCGGTGAGCGTTCTCGCGCAGGCAGATGCGACACATGCCGAATTTGCGGTAGTAGCCGCGAGGACGTCCGCAGGCGAGGCAACGATTGTGCTGCCTCACCGAGAATTTCGGCGTACGTTTTGCCCTCTCGATGCTCGAAGTCTTAGCCATCCTTACGCGGTCCCTTCACGCCGGAGCGGCAGCCCCATACCAGTCAAAAATTCAGTCGCTTCTTCGTCGTTCTTGGCCGTCGTCACGATGACGATGTCCATGCCGCGCATCTTATCGACCCGGTCGTAGTTGATCTCCGGAAAGACGATCTGCTCGCGCAGGCCCAGATTGTAGTTGCCGCGCCCGTCGAACGATTTGCGATTGAGCCCGCGAAAATCGCGGATGCGCGGCAGCACGATGTTGAAGAGCTTATCGAGAAAGACATACATCCGCTCGCCACGCAATGTTACCTTCGCGCCGATCGACATGCCCTCGCGCAACTTGAATGCGGCGATCGATTTCTTCGCTTTGGTGATGACCGGCTTCTGACCGCTGATCGCTTCGAGTTCTTTGGCCGCCGTGTCCAGCACTTTCGAGTTCGAAATAGCGTCGCCGACGGACATGTTGATGACGACCTTTTCAAGTTTCGGCGTCTGATGAAAATTGCGGTAGCCGAACCGCTCGATCATCTTCTTGCGAACGTCGGTATCGTAGCGCTCACGTAAGCGCGTCGCTGCCATGCTACTTGCCCTTCCCCGGTATGAACAGATCCTCGCCCGACCGAACGGCGACGCGCAACACGGTGCCTTCGCGGCGTATACGGCGCACCCGAGTCGGCAGATTCGACTTCGGGTCGATCACTTGCAATGCGGAAATCGGCAGCGGCGCCTCTTTCTCGTAGATGCCGGCCGACGTGGCGCCCGCGGTACCTTGCTTCGAGTGCCGCTTCACCACGTTGACGCCCTCGACCGTCGCCGTACCGTCCTTGGGAAAGACAGCCTTGACGACGCCGCGCTTTCCCCTCTCACGTCCGCGCCGCAACATGACGGTATCGCCCTTGACGATGTGCGGCTTGGCGATCGCCGACGGCATCACAGCACCTCGGGTGCGAGCGAGGCGATCTTCAAGAATCCGCGATCGCGCAGCTCGCGGCACACGGGCCCGAACACACGCGTGCCGCGCGGATCGAGATTGTCCTTATCGCCCTTGATGATAACGCACGCATTTTCATCGAACTTGATGAACGAACCGTCGGGCCGTTTCATCGGCTGCGCGCAGCGCACGACGACCGCCTTGACGACCTGTCCCTTCTTGACCGCGGCACCGGGAATCGCACTTTTCACGCTTCCGACGATGATATCGCCGACGTACGCATACTGATGCCGCGACCCGCCCTGCACATGGATGCAAAGCAACTCGCGCGCCCCGCTGTTGTCCGCAACTTTGAGTCGCGTCTCTTGTTGAATCATCGCAGCCTACTTCGCCCGCTCGACGATCTCGAGCAGCCGCCAACGCTTATCACGCGACATGGGTCGCGTCTCAGCAATGCGCACCGTATCCCCAACCTTGGCATCGTTTTTCTCATCGTGCGCTTTGAACCGTACCGACTTACGCACGATCTTCTTATAAACCGGATGCGGCACCCGAGTCTCCGTAACGACCACGATTGTCTTATCCATCTTGTCGCTACGAACAACGCCCATCTTAACGCGACGGCGATGTCTCTCGGACATCGACGTCGCCCGCGCAGCCTGCCCCTCGGAAGGAGCAGTCTGCGCGGGGGCCGGCACAGCCGGCCCATTCAAACCTTCCTCCCCACCGTAGGCGTAGCCGGAGGTGGTAGCGCTAGGCTGCTCCATGTCGAGCCTCCGCGAGCCGCTTCTCACTGATCACGGTCGCAATCTGCGCATACTCTCGCTTCGTCGCTTTCACGCGGCTGAAGTCCGAGAGATGTCCCGTACGTAATTGAAAGCGCAAATTGAAAAGCTGCTCCTTGGTTTCGCGGGCTTTTTGCTGCAGCTCCGGCATCGTGAGGTCGCGCAGCTTGGTGAGCTCGTCGTGCTTCACGAAACGGCCTCCACCTCGGACTGACGGGTCACGATCTTGGTGGAAATCGGCAGCTTAGCCGCCGCGAGCTTGAGCGCTTCGCGGGCGACCGCTTCCTGCACGCCGGCAAGTTCGAAGAGCACGCGCCCCGGACGAACGACGGCGACCCAGCCCTCCGGATTGCCCTTCCCCGAGCCCATGCGGACCTCGGCTGGTTTCTTCGTGACCGACTTGTCGGGGAACACCTTGATCCACACCTTGCCGCCGCGCTTGATGTGGCGCGTCATCGCGATACGCGCCGCTTCGATCTGACGATTGGTCATCCACACGGGCTCGAGCGCCTGCAGCCCGAACTCGCCGAACGTCAACGTGTTGCCGGAGTATGCTTTGCCGGTCATGCGACCGCGATGCTGCTTGCGCCATTTGACGCGTTTCGGCGTCAGCATTACTGCGGTTCCTCACCATTTTCGCCGCCGGTGTCGAGTTCCCGACGGTCGTGCGTACCGCCCTGGGGAGCGGCTTCGGGCTGCGTCGCCGTCGGCGCCGATGATGGCACGCCGGGCCGCTCCTGCGCGTCGGTCGTATGTTGCGAAGCATCGTCGGGCGACGAGATTTCCTCGAGACCCCCAGGACGTTGCGCCTCGGTATCACGAATCGCCGCCCCGCCGTGCTCGCCCGTCGAAACCGGATGACCCGGTGCGAGAGCCCCGTCGATATCGCTAGCGACCGATGCATTGTCGTCCGCAATTTCGCCCGGCGTCGGGAGCGACATACCGTCGCCCGCAGTCTGCGGACCGGGCGCCCCAGTGCGGCCACCGGCGCCGGTACCACCAGCGCCCGCGCTGCCGCGGCCGCGACCACCGCGACGGTCGCCGCGCCGATCCCGGAAGGTCGCGCGATCGCCCGTGGGACGTTCGGGCCGCGGTTCACTGCGCGGCTGCTGATCGGGCAGCACTTCGCCCTTGTAGATCCACACCTTTACGCCGATGCGCCCGAACGTCGTAAACGCTTCGACGTGTGCGTAGTCGATGTCGGCGCGCAGTGTGTGCAACGGCACGCTACCGTCGTGGTTCTGCTCGGTACGCGCAATTTCGGCACCGCCCAGACGCCCCGAACACATGACCTTCACGCCGCGTGCGCCCGCTTTCATGGTACGCATGATCGCCTGCTTCATCGCGCGCCGGAAGGCGATGCGCTTCTCGAGCTGATCGACGATGTTCTGACCGACGAGCCGCGCGTCGAGCTCGGGATACTTGATCTCCACGACGTTGACTTGAACGTTCTTTTGCGTGACCCGCTCGAGACTTTTACGAATGTCCTCGATGCCGACGCCGCGCTTGCCGATGATGATACCGGGTTTGCCCGTGTGCACGATCACGCGCGCCTGATTGGCGCGTCGTTCGATCTCGACTTTCGAGATCGCGGCTGCACGCGTCAGCTTCCCGAAGTACTTGCGAATCGACTGATCTTCATGCAGCCACGCGCGATAGTTCTTTTTCTCGAACCAACGGCTGTCCCACGTACGCGTGATGCCGAGCCGAAACCCAACCGGATGAATCTTCTGTCCCACTACGGGTTCCTCTCCGAGGCGCCCGCAACGGGAGCCCCGACGGTGTTGGCGGCCGAGCGTTCTTTACGCGAACGTTTGGTGGTCGTGGGCGCGGCGACGTTACGGCGCCGCGTTTCGAGCGACGAAAGCGCGATCGACGCACCCGGGGTCTTCTTCGGCCGACGCTTGGGCGGCGTGTTGCCGACCGCGATCGTCACGTGCGACATACGCTTGCGTTTGAACGCCGCACGGCCTTGCGCGCGCGGATCGAGGCGGCGCGTGGATGAGCCGCCCGGACCGCCGTCGACCGTGATCCGGGTGATGAAGAGGTCGTCGGTCGCCATGCTGTGATTGTTTTCCGCGTTCGCGACGGCGCTGCGCAAGAGCTTCTCGATCGGTTCGCTTGCGAACACACCGGAAAACTGCAAGAGCGCGAGCGCTTCGCGTACCGAGCGGCCGCGGATCGCATCCGCCACGCGGCGCAGCTTACGCGGACCCACGCGCGCGAATTTGAGATGCGCGAAGGCCTGGGACCGTTCCGCAGTGAGAGCATCCACGCTACTTCACCGCGCTCTTCTCTTGGCCGGAGTGGCCTTTGAAAGTGCGCGTCGGCGAGAACTCACCGAGCTTGTGACCGACCATGTTCTCGGTAACGAACACGGGGATGTGAATCTTGCCGTTGTGCACCGAGATCGTGTGGCCGACCATCTGCGGCACGATCGTGCTCGAACGCGACCAGGTCTTTATGACGCGCTTTTCGCGGGTGCTGTTGAGCCGCTCGACCTTCTCCATGAGATGATCCGCGGTGAACGGCCCTTTCTTGAGACTGCGACCCATTTACTTACTGCTCCGCTTACGGACGATCATTTTGCTCGTGCGCTTGGTGCGGCGCGTCTTTTTGCCCATCGTCATCTGACCCCACGGTGTCGTGGGCGGACGCCCCGACGTCGAGCGCGCCTCGCCGCCGCCGTGCGGATGGTCGACCGGGTTCATCGCAATACCGCGTACTGAGGGACGCTTGCCCATGTGGCGCATGCGGCCGGCTTTTCCGATGATGACGTTCTCGTGATCGAGATTACCGAGTTGCCCGATCGTCGCACGGCAGACGGTCAAGATGCGGCGCACTTCCCCCGAGGGCATGCGAAGCTGCGCGTACATACCTTCCTTGGCCATCAACTGGGCCGAGGAACCGGCGCTGCGTACGAGCTTGCCGCCTTCACCCGGCCGCAATTCGACGTTATGAACGACGGTGCCGAGCGGAATGTATTTGATCGGTAAGCAGTTGCCGGTCTTGATGTCCGCCGCCTCGCCCGATTCGACGACGCTGCCGACTTCCAGGCCGACCGGTGCGAGAATGTAGCGCTTCTCGCCGTCGCGGTATGACAGAAGCGCGATGCGCGCCGAGCGGTTGGGGTCGTACTCGACGGCGGCGACCTTCGCCGGGATCGCGTCCTTCTGCCGTTTGAAATCGATGATGCGGTACTGGCGCCGCGTACCGCCGCCCTTGTGCCGCACCGTGATGTGACCGTTGTTGTTGCGGCCGGAATGCTTCTTCTTGACCTCGACGAGCGACTTCTCGGGCTTTTTCTTCGTCAGCTCCTTGAAATCGATCGTCGTGATGAACCGTTGCCCAGCCGACGTCGGCCGATATCGCTTAATTGCCATATGAAATCATTGCTCGAACGGATTGACGCCGCCCAGTTCGATCTTCTGGCCGGCTTTGAGGGTGACGACGGCTTTTTTCCAATCGGGTTGCCTGCCGTGCGTGCGGACGCCGCGACGCGCGAAGTTCTTCTGTTTGCCGCCGACGTTGATCGTGTTGACCGCAAGCACTTCGACCTTGAATATTTCAGCGACGGCGTGACGAATCTGCGTCTTGGTTGCCTCGCGACGCACTTCGAAGAAATACTGGTTGAGCGCCGTTCCGGCCATCGACTTCTCGGTGATCATCGGTGCGATGATGATGTCGCGCGCTTCCACTTAAGCGACGCTCGCTTTCGAAGCGCTGGGGAACGCCGCGCTCAGTTCGTCGATGGCGCTCGCCGTGAGCACCAAACGCGCGTAGCCGAGAACGTCTTTCACGTCGAGGGCGCCCGTGTGCGTGACGGCGACGCGCGCCAAGTTTCGCGCGATGCGTTCGAGTTCGTCGCCGATAGCGGCGCGTTCGGCAGACGCGTAGACGACCAGCGTACGCGGTCCCGACTTCGCTGCTTTGGGCGAACCGAAGAGCAAGGTTGCGAGATCGCGCGTCTTGACGACATCGAAGCCGTCGGTCGCGAGCACCGTGACGCTGTCGCTTCCAAAGCGGTCCGCGAGCGCCGCGCGCAGCGCGCCCTTACGTTCCTTCTTATTGAGCGCGACGACGTAGTCGCGCGGCTTGGGCCCGAAGACGACGCCGCCGTGGCGCCACTGCGGGGAGCGGGTCGAACCTTGGCGCGCGCGTCCGGTCCCCTTCTGCTTCCACGGTTTGCGGCCGCCGCCGGAAACTTCGTCGCGACGTTTGGTCGATGCGGTGCCGGCGCGCGGATTGCTCAGCTCGCGGAAAACCGCGCGAAACATCGCGTTACGCTTGGTGGGATCGGCGTTCGCAAAGGCCTCGGGAACCGCGGCGTCACGCACGGTCGCGCCTTTGGAGTCGATGACGGTGGGCATTATCGGCCTGCCTTAGCCGGCGCCGCCGCGACGGCAACCGGCGCCTTCGGCGGACGGACGGCAGCAGAAATCAGCACGACGCCGTTTTTCGGTCCGGGGACAGGCCCGCGCACCAGGAGCACATTGCGCTCGACATCGGCGCGCACGACTTCGAGGTTCTGATGGGTCGTGCGGTCGACGCCGTAATGTCCGGGCCGCCGGGAGCCGCGCACCGTATGGCCGGCGTTGGTATCGCCGTTGGAGGCCGGCTGGCGGTGAATCATCGAGCCGTGGGTGCGGCCGCCGCCGGAGAAGTTGTGACGTTTGATGCCGCCGGCAAAGCCGTGGCCCTTGGAGATGCCGGTGACATCGACGTGCTCGCCCGCGACGAAGCTATCGACGGCGACCGTCCCGCCGACGTCCGGCGTGTCGTCGAGATGACGGCGGAACTCCCGGACGTACTTCTTCGGGGTGCTGATCCCGAGCTTTTTGAAGCGTCCGGCATCGGGTTTATTCAAGCCGTTCTTGCGTGCATCGGCGAATGCGAGCGCCACGGCGGAATAGCCGTCCGATTCGGCCGTTTTCCGTTGCAGAACCGTACACGGCCCCGCTTCGATCACGGTTACCGGCACATACCGCCCATCGGGGGTGAACACGCTCGTCATCCCGACCTTACGGCCGATGATGTTTTTCATTTGATCTCCACGCAGCCAGGCGTCCATCTATAGTCTCCGGCCGCGAGCGCGAAAAGCGCCCGCGGCCTGGACCACAACCCGCGTATGCTACCAAGCGCGGTCTAGGATGTCAAACGCGAGGCAGCCGCCGAGGAGCGGAGTAGCGGTTCGGTCCCTAGTGTCAAGCCGGGCGATGGGTGGACTCCTCGCCGGTTAGCCGCCGGTGCCTTCGCCGGCCTCGCCGCCGCCTTGCTCGTTGCCCTCGCCGCCCGGCGCTTCATCTGCGCCCGTGGCATTGTCGGCCGAGTTTTCGAGGACTGCGCCCGTCTTTGCGTCGACGCCGACTTCACGCACGCCGTGAGCGGTCTTAACGTCGAACGAATAGCGCAGACCGCTGCCGCCGTTTTCCTTTTCGAGTTCTTGCGAGACGATCGCGCCGCGTACGGTGTGTTGCGCGATCCCGCGCGCTTGCGTGAGCGAAACTTTCGCTTGCGGCAAGAGCTGCGAACCCGGGAACGAGGCCGCCGCCGCAATGCCGGCGGTGCCGAGAGCGGCTATGCCGGCCGCTAGGGTGATGTTCTGCAATTTGGTCATGTGGTGGATACCTTTCTGGTACGAGAGTGACTGATATTAGGATCGCACGCTGTGATGACTGCCCGATGAACGTACGGCGGCGACAACGTTGTGCGTCTCGAAGCGATCGATAAACGCGACGATCGCCAGCAAGCACAAGAAGCCGATCGCCATTCCCGCGATCAAATCGGTCGGCCAGTGAACTCCAAGAACGGCGCGGCTTGCGACGATGGCGAGGATCAGGCAGGTTCCGCATACGGCAAGCAGCGCGGCGCGGCGCGGATACGCGCGCGCCGCCAATACCGTCAACGTTCCATAGACTGCGGTACCTTGCAACGCGTGCCCGCTCGGAAAACTGTCGCCCGACACGGGCGGACGCGCCCAAAGATCAGGGCGCACGCGTTCGAAGATTTCCTTGAGACCGGTATCGAGAAGGCCGACGAACATTGCACCCAGCACAAAGACGACCGCCGTTGCCCGCAGGTCCGCGCGCCACATGACTATAGCCGCCAGCACCGTCACCACGGTCAACCCGATCGGTGGACCCAAGTCGGTGAACCCCCACGCCACCGCAACGAGCGCCGGCGTGGTCGCCCGATGAATTGCTTCGAGAACGTTGGCATCGAATGCAAATCTTTCGCGTTCGGCGATCTCATGCGAAAGCCAAACGGCGACGATCACGCAGACCGCCGCCGTCGCCAACACCGTCGCGCGTAGCGCGCGACTCAGGCGAACACCTTCTCGAGCGCGTCGACGCCATTGCCGATCCCGGTCGCCGCAGCACGTGTCGCATCGACGTTTCGCGCCGCTATGGCACGCTCGAGCGAACTCACGGCGCGATCGAACGACAGCGCTGCGTTCGTTCCATTACGTCGAGCCCGCACGCCGGCGCGCACCGCATCCCACCGGTCGAGTAGCTGTTCCCCATCGCGCCGGGCGCGCGCCCAGTCGCCTACCGCGACGTCGAGCGTCACCGAGCGTCCCAGGTAGTCGAGTTCGTGCACGTCGGCGGGCACACGATCGCCTGCGCGCGCAAACAACGGCGCGATGGAACCTGTGACCTCATTAGCATCCCGTCGCAGATCGTGGCGCGCGGCCACGTCTCTCGCAAGTGCAGCGATCGCTCCGTTGACCTTCGCAAATTCCGTGTCAGTCGCGCCCGTACGCATGAATGCCGCACGAACGGACGGCCAGCGCGCGACCGCGCTAGCGGCCGCCTGCGTCGCCGACACCCCGGTTTTCTCGCCCTCCGCAATTGCCTCAGTGCGTTCTCAATCGCCATAACACCATTCAAAGCCGTCTGCTTGTCGTTGCCCATTACTGCCGCGGACTCAACCGCCTTGCCGGCGCTCGCGGAGACGGGCGTCGCAATCGCTCCGGCGCCGGCTAAACTCGAAGAGAGTGCGGCAGCCATTAAGGCCGCCAAAGGGACACCGCTGTTGCTTCTCATGCCGGCCATGATGCTCGCCTATCCTGAATCCAACATGAACGGACTGCGACGGCGGAAAATCACACCGCATGAAAATCTTGGTGGTCGAGGACGATCGTCGGCTCGCCGAGCTTCTACGACGTGGCTTGGCCGAGAGCGGACACGTCGTCGATCTGGAGCGTGACGGCGAGTCCGGCGAGAACTCGGCCATGGGCGGGGCGTACGACGCGATCGTGCTCGACGTGATGCTTCCGCACAAGGACGGCTTTGCGGTCGCACGCGACCTGCGCGCCCGCAACGTCGCAACGCCGATCTTGATGCTCACCTCACGCGATACCGCCGACGATACGATCGGGGGACTCGACGCGGGCGCCGACGATTACCTGCGTAAGCCGTTCGTCTTCGGCGAACTGGAGGCGCGTCTGCGCTCGCTCGCGCGCCGCATCGCCGCGCCCGTACATCGTACGCTCACGATCGGGGACCTGCAGATGGATCTCGCAACGCGTCGCGTCACGCGCGGAGAAACGCCGCTCGCGCTGACCGCGCGCGAGACGGCGTTTCTCGAATATCTCATGCGCAACAGCGGATTGCTCATCACGCGGCCGATGCTCGAGGACGCGCTGTGGGAGCGCGACCGCGACACGGCGTCGAACTTGATCGAAGTCTACGTGCGCCGTTTGCGCAGCAAACTTTCGCCGAGCGGCGAGCCGCCGCTCATTCATACGGTACGCGGCTCGGGCTATCGCTTCGGAGTCGAAGGTGCTTGATCGGCAGACGCTGCGCGGGCGGCTTACGTTTGCGTACGCCTCTGCGCTTGCCGTCGCACTAATCGCATTCGCCCTGCTCGCGCTCGCGCTGCTCGACACCGGGCAACGCTCCGCCCTCGATGCGCAACTCGCAACCACGGCACGGGCCCTGTTGGCAGTCGCCGACGTACAGCGCGGCGACGTCTCCATGGAGGAACTCGACCGTGGTCAGTTCTCCGCAATCATCGGCGCGAAGGCCAGCGCCGCGATTTTTCACTCCAGCGGACACGTGCTGGTCAGCTCCGATTATGCGGTTCCCGGCGTGGTGCGCAGTGCCGCAGTCGAGGCGAACATAGCACGTTATGCGAGCGTGACGATCGGTGGCGATGCGGCACGCGCGTACCTGCTACCCATCGTTGCCGGCGGCAGGAAGGCAGGTACGATTGCCGTCTGGAGGGACGCGGAATCGATCGTCGCGCTCGACCGCAGCATCGCACTTGCGTTTGCGTTTGCAATTCCGGTCGTCGTCGTCATCGCGATACTCTTCGGCAGCGGGATCGCCCGACGCGGACTCGCGCCGCTCGACCATATCGCGACCGTTGCATCGGAGATCGAAGGGCGGGATCTCTCGCAGCGTCTCGCACTCCCACGGCGCAATGACGAACTCGGACGTTTCGCCGCGGCCTTCGACCGGATGCTCGACCGATTGCAGCATGCCTTCGAACGCGAACGGCGCTTCACGAGCGATGCGTCACACGAGCTACGCGCACCGCTCTCGGTCATCCGCGCCGAAGCCGACTTGGCGTTACGCAAGGAGCGAAGTGGCGTGGAATACCGCCGCGCACTCGAAGGCATTGCAGCCGAAGCCGACGCGCTCGAAGGGCTCACGCGCGATTTGTTGGCCGCTGCCCGCGCGGACGTTGAACCTGCCCGCGACGAAGCTACCCGCGACATTGAGCCCGTCGATGTCGACATGGTTGCGACCGCGGCGACCGAACGCCTGACCATTCTCGCCGACGCGCGCGGCCTACGGCTGCGTACGGCAATCGCGCGCGCCGCATTCATACGAGCCGATCGCAACGCACTGGAGCGCGCGGTCGTAACCGTCGTTCATAATGCGATCAAATATGCTCGCGAGAGCGTCGACGTCCGCGTCCTGTGCGAGGACGGTATCGTTACTCTCGTCGTGGAAGACGACGGTGCGGGATTTTCGCGGCAAGCACTCAGCCACGCATTCGATCGCTTTTGGCGCGATGAGGAAGCGCGCTCGACTGAGGGCAGCGGGCTCGGCCTCTCGATTGCGCGCGCCATCATTGAACGCGCCGGTGGGACGATTGCGCTCGCAAACCGCGAAAGCGGCGGTGCGCGCGTGATGATGACTCTCCCGGCAGCACCGCGTAGCGGCGCGGCCGAATCGTAGAGAAACGCTACCGAGGTTTAGTTTTAGCCGGTCGCGAGCAGCCGCAAGTGGGGACGGTTCGGCAGTGCGACGACCGCGACCAGCGCATCGACGACGGAAGGTTCAAACTGAGAGCCACGGCAGCGTTGGAGTTCGGCGATCGCGTGCGCGGGCGTGAAAGGGCGGCGGTACGACCGATTGCTGATCATCGCATCGAACGAGTCGGCGACGGAAATGATCGCAGCTTCTAACGGGATTTCAGTTGCGATGAGGCGGTTAGGGTACCCGGTCCCATCTTGGCGTTCATGATGAGCACGCACGACGTACGCATATTCTGCCACGCACGGAATCGACTCGAGTAACGTTGCTCCGTTGCCGGCGTGCGCGCGCATCTGTGCCCATTCCTCGGAGTTGAGCGGTCCGGGCTTGCGCAGGATGTATTCGGGCGTGAAGAGCTTGCCGATATCGTGCAAGATCGCGCAGCGTTCGATGAACGCAATGTTTGGCGCCGTCAGGCCGAGCGTCCGCGCGATTTTACCGCTCCACGCGGAGACGCTTTCGGAGTGGTAACGCGTCCCTTCGTCGTGGCGCTCGAGTTTATCGAGTAGTTCCTGTAATTGAACTTCGAAAGACGCGACATTTTCGGGCTTCGCAGCGTTCCAGCGATGCCGGTCGATTGGGTACGCCATACAGAACGAGTTTACCAGATTACGAGGAAAGCGGCCTGGGTTTCAGGCGCCCGACTCGGGGTTGTGTGAATGCTCACAAACATCTCAACCCCACATCCGTATCGCGTTTTGGTTCGTTGTTCGTCGTCAGTTTCTCGGCGCGGCGCGCGAGCCACGAGTTCGGCCGAGAGGCCGCTTCACGCCGCACGTGATCGACGTAGCGCGACTCTTGCAGCACTTCGGCCAGCGGAAGCGCCGCCGTTGCCGCGCGCCACTTGTACCCGAGCTTATCCCAGATGTCGAAGGCTCGCTCGAACCGTTGCATGGCCGCGGGAACCGAGCGGTTCGCGCGCAGGACCGTACCTTCGGCGAGAAGTTCGAATGCCGTAACGCGTCGATCGACATTGTTCAGCATGTTCGGCGCGAGCCGCCCTTTGAGTTCCTTATAACGAGCGAACAGAACGCCGGCGTGGTGCGGATCGAATGCAGCAACTTCTTGTGCTAACTGCGCGAGCCCGATCCGCTCCTCACCGACATCGTTCCAGTTCACGGAGCTTGCGAGTTTGGCGGCGTGCTCCAATTCGTCTTGCGCCGAATGCGTTTCGCCTAGTTCGCGTGCGAGATATGAACGGTCGACGCCAGCCAGAATTTTGCGAGCCGGCGTATCCGCGCACTGCGACATGGCGCGGAATTCACGAAACGCGTTAAGGTGATCGCCGCGAAGGGCGCTGGACCATCCGAGAGCACGATGTATCTCAAACTTCATCGGCGCGAGTTCGTCAGGCCACGTCGCTCTTTCGATCTCCCGATGAAGCATCGCGGCATCATCGACGAGATCGAAGTCGCGCACGTGGAAGGCTAGATTCATAAGAAAGGTCGCGTAGATCCACAGGTCCGGCTTTTCGGCTAGTCGCACTTCCTCGATTGCTAAGCGGATTTGTTGAGCCTGATCGCTATATCGTTCAGCGGTAGCCGCAAGTAAACCGCGCAACTGGAAAGCGCGGGCCCTTGTGTACGCAAGGGGCACGAAATATCTGCCAGTATCGTAGGAAAGTGGCTCGACACTTAGAGCGCGCGCCGTTGAGTCGTCCGCAAGTTCGAGATTTTGGATCGAGAAAAACCATACTGCTTCATAGAAATAATACTCTGCTTCAAGAGCAGATGATGCAGACCCAAGAGCGAGCACCCGTGCTAGATCAAACGTTTCTCGCGCCGCATCGAACTGACGGAGACGCGTTTGAATCGCGCCCCGAATAATCAGCAATTCGGCGCGCGCTCGATTGGACCACAGCAGACCATCGTCAATGGATGCCACGAAAGGCAGCCCCGAATCGGGGCTGCCGGCGCGCAGAGATGCGCGCCCGCGTAGAATGTCTGCATCCAGACCCGTGTGCCCATGCAACAAGCTTAAGCACTCGTCCGGGCGCGCCCCATGATATGCGTCGACCGCCGCTTCAAACGGCCGCCGTCGTGGCTGAATTTGAATGATCTGAGAGCCCACGAACGCACGACCTCCAGAGTTGATCCGTAAGGCGCAACTCATAGGAAAAAAGCTACTCCCTGAATATCGGCCGAGGAAGTAGCTATCCCTTTGTGCTTAAGTGTGAGCTAGATCACACTTAGCGCGTGAGCGGTCGTGAGTCTAGTCGACCGTGCCGCCGTGAGTTGAATCTACGGTACCGCCGTGGGTCGAGTCAACCGTCCCGCCGTGGGTCGAGTCAACCGTCCCGCCGTGGGTCGAGTCAACCGTCCCGCCGTGGGTCGAATCAACCGTGCCGCCATGAGTCGAATCGACCGTGCCGCCGTGGGTCGACATTACACCGCCGCCGAATACGGCCATCGCCACCGCTAGAATCACCGAAAGCATGAACGCCTCCCAAGCAAAAAGAGATATGTGACGATTATCACACTTCTTTATGCTCGGTTTCTAGTAGTGCATGAGTCCTATACCCGTAAGCCTTCGAACCGATAGTTTGCGCCTTTAGTCCCGTCTAGTCCCGAATTCCCGGGCCGTTCGGTGTGCGGGAAGCCCGAATTTACGCCTACGTGTGCGAGGAAACGCCGGACGTCGTCGCCGCCTGAAGCAATGGGGCACTCACACCACCGCATGAGCGGCAGCGCGGCTTCGGTTTGTTGGACCTCATCGTCGGGACGGCCATCCTGTCGGCCCTCGTCTTGACGAGCGCATTCACGTGGTCGCGAGCGCCGAAGGTTCACCCGGCGACGCTGGAGCTGCAGGCGGCGCTGGCCGAAGCCCGGTCGCTTGCAATGACCTCCGGTGAGATTTCTTACGATCCGCGCTTTCTTGGAGCGGACGGCGCGACCGTGACCGTCACGCCCGCGGTCGACGACCCTCAACATGCAAGCGTGATTACCGTCTACCCCTCGCGGCCACGCCGAAATGCGAATCCGTTGTCCCTCGACATCGGATTCCCGCCGCGTCGCGTCCCGGCGGTCTTTTCGGTTGCGCCCGATTCTCGCGGGAACGGCGGCGCAGAGCCGTTCGGCATTCTAATTTCGAGCGCAGGCTATGCGAGCTTCCGCAGCGGCTGGCCGCTACCACCCTATCCGCCGCCTCCAGGGTCATACTTCACAAGCGAACAGCCGTGTTCCGATGACGGCGAAGCCATCATCGCGACCGACGGCGTCTCGACCGAGACCCATCCCTTCACCTGCCGCGAAGGCACGTACGACGCATTGAGTCCGAGCTCATGAATCGCGCACAACGCGGATTCTCGCTCTTAGAAGTGCTGGTCGCGATCGCACTGACCTCAAGCGTGTTGCTCGCGGTCACCGCCGCGGTCCTTGATTCGCTGCACGCGACGGCATTAGCCGAGCAGCGCTCCGTGCTGGCCGACGATGCATTAAACGCGCTCGTCGACCTGCGCTCCACGACCGCCTACGATCGCGCGCTGCTTGCGGGTCTCGCGAACCGCAACGCGCAGACGACGATCCCGAAACCGTCGGGCGTGACTGAAACGCTCACCGTGTCGATCGGTTCGGCGAACCCCGGGCAGCCGCTGGTCGCGACCGTCACCGCAAGCGACGGAGATCAGAGCGTTACGGAGCACCGCGATCTGTACTGGGAGGCTCCCGCGCCGGGCTCGGTCGTGCCGCAGTGATTCCCAACGGTGCCGGTGCTGCCGCAGCAACTCCCACCGGTTTCGGGGCTGCACCAGTGCGGGACGTGCGAGTGCGCCAGCGCGGTTTTTTCGTGCCGGAGCTGCTTATTGCTATGGCACTGCTGCTTGTCGTCGGTTTTGCGACGCTAGCGGTCGTTCAGGCTCTTACGCGCTCGCTCGCATATCGTTCGACATCGCAGAGCGGCTACATCGCGCTCGATCAGCAACTCGATCGCATGCGCGACGGCGCGTCGACGGCGTACGCCGTTTTTGTCGCGGACAAGGACGTCTTCGGCAACGTCAACGCACCGGCCGCCGGCGCGCCCGGACACGAGGTGGACTTCTACTCTCGCACCGATACCGGAGCGGAAGCGTACTGGGCCTACGACTACGAATCCACCACCGCGACGCTGCGTCGCTATGATTACGATGCCAGCGGCAATGTCGGGGTCGCCGACCGTACCACCGGTGCAATCGATACCGCGGCACGATATCCGTCTATCGGCAATGTCCGCGCCTTCACGGTACAAACGTTGGAAGCCGATTCACTTGCCTCGCATGCGAACCCTTATGCAGCGGCAGTGTCCGGTATCGTGGCACAAGCCGGACAGCCGCCGCACGCCGACCCCGTGGGGTTTGTACCGGCAAGTGGGCGCGCCCGCGATGACCTATACGGCGGAAACACGACCGTGCAAGTGCGCGTGCAAACGGATCGCGGAACGCGGATGCTGCACCTCGCAACCGCCGTGATGCCGAGCGGCTTCACGGTACACGAACGGCCGGATTCGCGGCGTGGTGTACCGGCTCGATCAAGTGCATCGCTTCTGGTTCGGCCTCGCGCAGATCACGCATGCGGGCATTTACGAACAGCTCTTATATAGTTACGATCCCGCCGCGCCTCCCAACCGGTGGAAGACGTGGTGCGATTTCGAATTGTACGGCGCCGGCATCTCGGGGCTGCGGCTGAATGATTCGCATACACAATATCAGCCACAGAATTGGCAAGAATCGATGGCCGGGATTTTCGCCAACGTCGAAAACGCGGCGTACCGAGGACTGAACCCGGATAGCCGCTGCGGTCAAAAAGTACCCTCGCCCAACGCGACGTACGCGCCCGCGCCGGCACCCGCTCCCACTGACGAGCTCGATAAGCCACCGCCGTGCTTCGGGCAAGGTCAATGCTGGCCTGAAGCCGCTCCGCGCGACTGGGTGCCCCCATCGCCATGGCCGAGCACGTGGGGCCAATCTGCCGTATCGCTCCGTCGATTGGTAACCGTTCCGAGGTTCAGGTGTTAGGGCGTTACCGGCGTGCGCTTTACCATGATGGCTGTGAAACGGGGAGGGCTATGAACAACGATGGTTGACGTTCCTTCACGACTCGCCGAAACGCTGTACGAACATCGCGTCGCCGAATGAATAGAATCGGTAGTGTTCCTTGATCGCGGTTGCGTACGCTGCCATGATGCGTTCGTAACCTCCGAATGCGGTCACCAGCACGAGCAACGTCGACGCCGACAGGTGGAAGTTGGTCAGCAGCGCGTCCGCGATTCGGAAATGGTAACCGGGCCGAATGAAGAGGTCCGTATCGCCGCTGGTCGCGACCACACGCCCATCGCTTGCAGCGGCTGCTTCGACCGCGCGCATCGCGGTGGTTCCCGCAACGATGACCCGCCTGCCCTCCGCTTTGGCGGCGTTGATGGCGGCGGCCGTCGCTTGCGGGATGACAAAACGCTCGGCGTGCATGACATGCTCGTCGATCAAGTCCGTGTCCATCGGCTTGAACGTTCCGAGCCCGACATCGAGAACAAGCGGCACGATCTCAACCCCCCGCTCCCGAACCGCTGCCAGAACGCGCGGCGTGAAATGCAACGACGCGGTCGGCGCAGCCACGCTGCCGGGAACGCGCGCGAAAACCGTTTGATAGCGCTCGTCGCGAGCCCGGTCGCCCGCACCGACGTAAGGTGGTAACGGTACGGTGCCGTAGCGTTCCAGCAGCGTCTCGAGGGGCACATCACCGTGGAACCGCACGATCCGAACGCCATCCGCGTGAACGGCCACAATCTCGGCATGCGCGTCATCGCCGAAGCGCACGATCGCACCGCGCCGAACCCGGCGCCCCGGCTTCGCGAGCGCTGACCATTCGCTTTCTGCGAAGGCAAACGGGCCGCCGCTCGCAGGCCGCAAAAGAAAAATTTCTGCGGCGCCCCCGCCCGGCTCGCGGACGCCGTGGAGCCGGGCACGGATCACGCGCGTCTCGTTGATCACGAGCACGTCCCCCTCACGCAGCAGCGACGGGAAATCCGTAAACGTCTTGTGTTGGAGCGCGCCGGCGCCAACGACCATCAAGCGCGCCGCGTCGGCCGGCTCGGCGGGCGTCTGCGCGATTAGTTCCGGCGGTAAGGCGTAACGGTAAGCGTCGGTGCGGAGCAGTGCGTCGTGAAACGCCTCAGCCACGTCCGAACGATGTGCCGGGAAAGTAGAACGCGACGATCTGCGCGGCGTTTGCGCCTCCCTCGCCGAGCATGCGGGCGCCCCACTGACAGAGGCCGACGCCGTGACCGTGTCCGGTTCCCGTCAGCGCCAAAGTCGTACCCTCGCGATCGAGCGACGCACTGTGCACGAACGTACTGCGCACGACTCCAGGCCCCACTGCCGCGCGAAAGTGCGCGACGGGCGTTTGGAAATTCGTTTTCGCCCCGGTGAAATCGATCGCGCGCGGCCGGTTATTCGGAGCATCGACTTGCAGCGCCACCGCGCGCAGCGCGCCGACACTCGTAAAATCGGCTCCGAGCGCGCGATCGAGAACGGCGACCGGGACATCGCTATGCCAATCGAAGTTCGGCGTGCCGATGCAATTCGGATCGATGATACTTATCAGATACGGGTATGACGTTCCCCACACGTCACCCGCATCGGCCGTGCGTCCACCGCAACACGCGCTATACGCCACATGCGCAGGCAAACCGCCGTAGGTGACGATCACGCCAGCCGTCGCATCGACCGCCGCGCGACCTTCGACCGTCTCGCTCGCGATGCCGCCGTAATTCTGATCGGCATCACCCGGCGTCACATCGTACGGCTTGTCGGGACGCAACTTACGAAGCGCGTACGTCCGTGCGACGATCGCCTGCGCCTGCTGCGCGGCCGCCGCCCACGACGCGCCGACTTCCATACTGAGCACACCGTAGAGATAGGCATCGAGCGGCAGCGTGTTCACGAGCGCACCGCGTCCATCGGGCAGAGCAATGCTCACGGCAGTCCCGCGATACGTTCGGCCGCTCCAAGAAAAGTGCCAGGCATCGAGCTGTTGCGGCGGCGCAAATGAGCCTGTCGCAAGCAGCACACGCATCTGATGCAGCGCCGCAGAGTCGTCGCCGATGTCGAGGCCACCCGTCGCTCGCGCGGCACGCGGACGGCCACCGAAATACACGGCGGCCGCCGACGACACGAGAAAGGCGCGGCGACCTAGCTTGCGCGTATCGAACGACCGATCCGTCGTCAGAGGGGGACGACTCATTGGTGCCTCCGCTTTTCTTCGCAAGCACTTGGAGCCTTTACGTCCGGTGGCCGCAGCGTCACGCCACCGTAAGCACGACCTTCCCACGTAGCTGAGGAGTTTTCCGTCTACCGCGCTGGTTATATCTCCGCAAAGGATCCGAAATACGTCGTTACTCTGCAGCGCCAACGCCTCGATACGCGGGGCGGCGAACCGACCCGCCTGCAAGAACCTTCCACAAACGGACGCCCCGCCGGCAGCGTGTCTACGTAATGGGGGCGGCGGAAATGCAGACGAAACTCCTGGAAGCAACGGCTTAAACGAGCGGGAACGCACGCGCCTCCGACGGCGAGACGGCGACGCCGCACGTATCGTTTGAAGGACCTCGCGACGATCAGCGTCTACTTCAAACGTCGTGGCAAGACGACGGAGCGCATGACGATGCCGGCTCCTTCTACACGGAGTCCGAAGAGCGCAAACTGGTTGACGACGTGCTGGCAATGCTGGGGCAACGCGCGCGACGACCGCAACCGCGGCAGGAGACGCTCAAGTACCCATAGCGGCCATCGGTATGTACTTCTTCAGAGTAACCGCTGCTGCCGCTCCACGCCCGCGGGCGCGACCAATCGGAGGTGTTCGTATGCGGCAGGCGTCACCTTGCGTCCGCTCGCGGTGCGAATGACGAAGCCGATCTTCAGCAAATACGGCTCGACGACGTCTTCGAGCGTTTCGGCATCTTCGGTCAAGGTCGCGGCGATCGCGGCGAGGCCGACCGGCCCGCCACGGTACTGGTCGGCGATCGTGCGCAGGAAGGCACGGTCGAGGCGGTCGAGGCCACGGGCGTCGACTCCCTCGCGTTCGAGCGCTTCGTTGGCGACGTCGTGCGTGATCGTACCGCCCGCGCGAACTTCCGCGTAGTCGCGCACGCGCCGCAAAAGCCGGTTCGCGATGCGCGGCGTACCGCGGCTGCGGTGCGCGATCGTCGCGGCGCCGGGGGGTTCGATCGGGATGCCGAGCACGCCCGCGCTACGCGTGACGATCTGTTCCAGCTCTTCATCACTGTAGTAATCGAGATGGTAGCTGAGTCCAAAGCGTTCGCGCAGCGGCGCCGAGAGCATGCCGGCTCGTGTCGTCGCGCCGACGAGCGTGAAGCGCTCGACCGGGATCTTGTACGTCTTGGCGTAGGCGCCGCTATCCATCACGATATCGACGCGAAAATCTTCCATCGCGGGATACAAGAACTCTTCGACCACGCTGCCCAGACGATGGATCTCGTCGATGAAAAGTACATCGCCGAGCTGCAGCGCCGTCAGGATCCCGACGAGATCTTTAGGCTTGTCGAGCGTCGGCCCCGACGTCGGGCGTAGCGCGCGTCCAAGATCGCGCGCGATCAACGCCGCCAGTGTGGTCTTGCCGAGACCCGGCGGCCCGTAGAACAAGATGTGCTCGAGCGGCTCGTCGCGCCGCTTCGCTGCGTCGATCGCGATCGTTAGGTTTTCGACGAGCGCACGCTGCCCGACATACTCGTCGAATGAGCGCGGCCGCAGTGACGTTGCAAGAAACGCCTCTTCCACCGTTTCCGCGGGCGTGACGACGCGTTCCGCATCGCGCGGTCCGAGAACGATCTTGCGCGCCTCGCGATTTTCGGCCATGCGCTCTCCTTATGAAGCTTCGGCGCGGCGGTTTTTGAGGCGGTAGACTTCCGCAAGCAAGCTCTCGGCATCGCGGATTCCCGGGGAAGCGGCGAGCGTCTCGGCGATCATCGCTTCTGCTTCCGGACGGCGGTACGCGAGCTGCAAGAGTACGAGTAGCGCTTCTTCGGCGAAGTCGGGAATCGTTTCGGCTGCGCGTGGCTCGGCATCGCGGATCAGCAAAAACTTCGTGACCTTGCCTTGCAGTTTTGCGACGATGTCACGCGCTTTTTGCTGGCCGATGCCGGGCAGCTTCACGAGAAAAGCATAGTCTCCGCCTTCGATCGCTTGCGCGATCCGTCCCATCGGATAGGAGAACGCACGCGCGGCGGTCTTGGGGCCGATGCTCGCAACGGAAATCAGCGCTTCGAAGAACTCGCGTTCGACTGCATTGGTGAAGCCGAAGAATGTGAAGCGCCCACTGTTGCCTTCGAGATTGAACGCCGGGTGAATCTCGAGAGTGATTCGGTCGGCGGCCGATGTGGGCAGTTTCTCGGCGACGCAAGGCGGTACGATGATATCGTAGCCGAGGCCCCCGACGTCGAGCAGCACCGACGCTTCCCCGCGCTCGATGAGCGTGCCCGTGATCCGCGAGAACATTTACGCGGCTCGGGCGATGCGCGTACGCATTACGCGATTCCCGCGCGGGCGAGATTGGACTCGCCGCGCTCGATGTTGGCAAGCGCCAACGCCAGGGCAAGCGCGTCGGAGACGTCGTCGGGTTCGGGAACCGTACGCAACTCGAGCTGGAGCATCACGACACGTTTCACTTGCTCCTTGCGCGCAGCGCCGGAGCCGGTCAGCGCGCGCTTGACGTGCGAATGCACGAGGTGCCGCACCCGGACTCCGTGTACGTCCGCAGCCAGACACAGAACGCCTCGCGCGTGACCCATCAGCACGGCCGTGGTCGGATTCTTGTAACCGCTCCACAATTCTTCGATCACCATCACATCGGGCTGCGTTGCGGCCAGCACGTCGCACAGTTCGGCGTGCAGCTCCCCGAGACGGCGTTCGAGCGGAACGCGCACGCTCGGCGTAATGATGCCGCCCTCGACGAGCGATGCCACCTCGCGCCGCACGTCGATGATGCCGTAGCCCGTAATGCGCAGCCCAGGATCGACGCCAAGTATCCGCACTATGGACTGGCAGACGGCGGCACGCTCGGCGGCGTCGTCACATCGCCGTTGACGCCGCTGACGAAAAGCATGACCGTCTCGCCCGGGTGTAGTTCGCTGCCCGCCGCGGGCTCGGTCCGCACGACGGTTCCTTCGGTTCCTTCTTGCGTATACGCGATGTTGCCGACCTTATAACCGGCGTTCTGCAAAAGCGTACGCGCATCGGTCGGCGACTTGCCGCCTACGTCGGGAACCAGTCCGGTCACCGCGACCGACAGCGTGATCATCGCATCCCGGCGTACTTGCGTGCCGGCGTCGGGGTTCTGTTTGAGGATCGTTCCGCTGCTCGAACCCGCGTCGTCGACGTATTCGATGTTCGTTCGGAAACCGCCGGCTTGCAATGCGGCAACTGCAGCGTCGATCGTCTGGCCGCCAACATCCGGCACGGCAAACTGCGCGGGGCCGCTGCTGACACGCACCGTGACCGTGGAGTCCGGCGCAAGGCTCGAACCCGCAGCCGGGCTTTGCGACATCACTTCGTTGGCCGGAATATCGTTGCTCGGATCGCGCTCGCCGACATCGATCTGGAGGTGCTGCTGGTGCAGCAACTTGGTCGCCTCCGATAGCGTCATCGCGGTCAATTCGGGGACGGAGACCGGTTGCGGACCTTTCGATACCGTCAACGCGACGCCCGAACGGATCGGCAAGGTCGTGCCGGGCGCCGGGCGCTGCGCGAGGACCGTCCCGGCAGGCGCGTTGTCAAAGGTTGCGACCACCTTAGGCACAAGTTTCGCGTCGCGCAAGTAGCGCTCCGCGTCGTCGCTTGAATAATGCCGCACATCGATCAATCTAACGACCGGTAGACCACTGCTCACATACAAGGTTACAAGCGACCGTCCGGGCACACGCGATCGCCCCGCCGGACTTTGACGGATCACCCGGTTTGCCGGCACGCTGGAACTCGCCATCGTAACGACATCGTAACGCAGTCCGAGCGCGTCGAGCGCGCTCTCGGCGGCATCAACATTCTGGCCGACGACCGCCGCGACGGTAATCTGCGCGGGACTGCCGAGCCAGCCGCCTGGGCGGCTCGAATAGTAGCCCGCCGCAATCGCGGCGACCAGCGCAAGGATGAGCACCCCGACGAGTACGCCGCGGCCGCCTTGGCGCGCGACAACGACATCACGCGCTTCGTTATCCCCGTCGTCGGCAGCATGTAAGGTGGGCCGGTCGGGGAATTTCGACGGGCGCGGCTTCGGCTGCGGTATTTCACGGATGCGCGTCATCGGTGCCGTCGCCGCTGCTCCGGCGGCTGCACCGTCGCGCGCCGCGCCGAAAGGCGCCGCGACCGACGGATGTTCGCGCGCTTCGCGTAAGGCCTTCGCGAAGTCGCCCGCCGACGTAAAGCGCTCCTGCGGATCTTTGTGCATCAGCTTGCGCACGATCGCCGCAAGCGCGGGGCTGACCGGCAGCTCACCCGGGTCGAGCGACGGCACGGGACCCGAGACATGCTTGAGTGCGACTGTGATCGGCGAATCGCCGGCGTACGGCAATTTTCCCGAGAGCATTTGATAGAGCACAATGCCCAGACTGTAGAGATCGCTTGTCTCGTGGAGTTCGTGCCCCTGGGCTTGTTCGGGCGAAATGTAATAGACGCTTCCCATCACCATGCCGGGCGCCGTCATCGTCATCGTTTGCGTGCTGACGGCACGCGCAATGCCGAAATCGGACAGCTTGACGACGTCGTCCTTGGTCACGAGGATATTAGCCGGCTTGATGTCGCGGTGCAATAGCCCTTGACGGTGCGCGTATGCAAGGCCGCTGCAGACCTGCACGGCATAATCGATCGCGACGTTCTCGGGCAGAGGGCCGTCGTGCTCGATCATCTCCGCCAAGGTCGCGCCCTCGACGAGCTCCATCACGATGAAGTAGTCCTCGCCTTCGCGCCCGACGTCGTAGATATTCACGACGTTGGGGTGCGAGAGTTTGGCCGCATGGTGAGCTTCGCTGTAGAACCGCTGCACGAAATCGGCGTCCGCCGCGAGATGCGGTCGCAACACCTTGATCGCGACGCGACGTCGCAAGACGGTATCCGTTCCCGCATAGACGACCGCCATGCCGCCCTGCCCGATTCGCCCTTCGAGCCGGTAGCGGTCCGAAAGGTTGCGCTCGATCATGCTTTAGGAGTAAACCCTCCTCAGGTATGCGCGAGCGCCGCCGCGAGAACGCGTCTGGCGATGGGAGCGGCGACCGCAGCTCCGTAACCGGCATTCTCGACGATGATGGCGACCGCGGCGCGCGGTGCGCCCGCCGGCGCAAACGCGACGAACCATGAATGCGATCTTCCCGCCGGATTCGTCGCGGTCCCGGTTTTACCGGCGACTTGCACCCCCGGCAGAGCGGCGGACGTTCCGGTTCCCGCTGCGACGACCGCGACCATCATGCCGCGGATTTGGGCCGCGACGGTGCCGGAGATCGGCGTCGCTAGAGCGATTGGGTTCCCGACGGGTCGATCATGGCCGTTTCGGCGGATGGCGCCTACGAGGTACGGCCGCGGCGTCGTTCCGCCCGCGGCGATGGTCGCGGCGATCGTCGCCATTCGCATCGGCGTCACCAGCAGATCGGCTTGCCCGAATCCCAGTTGTCCGAGCACCCCCGGCGTCATGTCGGCATGCCGCGGCAAACGGTCACGCTCGAGCGGCAACGTGAAGCCCATCGGTTCGCCGATCCCCCACTTCCGGGCGGCGGCATACCAGCGCGCACTCCCGATGCCGAGTGCAATCTGCGCGAAATCGACGTTGCTCGAAGCAGCGAAGGCGCCGGTGAGGTCGCGCACGCCGGTCGCTTCACCCTCGTCGTCGTGTACGGTGAAGTCGCCGATCACGTAGTAGCCGGGATCGTCGTAGGTCGATTGCATCGTTGCGACGCCGTCGGAGAGTGCGGTCGCCGCCGTGAATATTTTGAACGTCGAGCCTGGCGGATAGAGCCCGTCGAGGGCCCGATCGAGCAGCGGACTTGCCGGATCATTTAGCAGCGAAGCGAATTCCGCGTCGATCCCGGCCGGGTTGAAACTCGGCACGCTTGCCAGCGCCAACACTTCACCCGTTCGCGGGTCAAGCACGACCCCGGCCGCCCGCGGATAGGCTGCGAGTGCGGCGTACAGCGTCTGTTCGATGACCGGATCGATCGTCGTAATCACGGTCGCGCCGCGCAATGCCGGCGCCGGGGGACGCAAGTGCAGAACCTGCTCGAACTGCACCACGGGATCGTTACCGACCGGCCGCGGCGCCAAGTCCGCATTGAAGACTGATTCTAGGCCCGAGGTACCATAGCGCGGCGACGCATAGCCGAGCGCGTGCGCAAACGCACGGCCCAGCGGGTAGATCCGGCCATGCGCGGACGACTGCGCAAGCACCGTTCCGTCGCGCGCGACGATCGACCCGCGATAGGGCGCGAGGAGCGCAAGCCGCGGGTTGTGCGGATTATCGCCGAGGCGCGGGCCGGCGACGACCTGAACGTACAGCTGCCGCGCGAATAAAACGACGTATGCGACGACGAAAAGCCGCACGAGGCGCGAGATCGCGCGATTGATCGTCATACGCTCAACGCTCGCGCAGTACGGTCAGTCCTTCGTCGGTGCGTACGGCCAGAAACGCTGCGCCCTCAGCCTCTTCGATTGCCAGGTTGACGAGCCGGCGCATCTTGTCTTCGGGTAGCCCGGCCACGGCCAGCACCGGCGCCACATCGAGTTCGCCGAGCAATCCGGGCGCGACGTACGCCGCGCGCGGAAGCGTCGCGAACAGCCGCTCTTCGTACGGGTCGCTGCGCCACGGGCCACGCTTTCCGAATACGGCCGCGTGATAATCCCACGCGCAAAGGCGCCGTTCGTTCCAAACGAAGTCATCCCGTACGCACATGCGCCGGCACACCGCGCACTGCGTGAGGATTGCGGGCGGGCGATCGAGGCCGTCGAGCACGTCTTCGGGGAGATCCTCCGGATTGACGACCTGCGCCTCGCTAAGCGCTTCAGGCACCTCGGCGTGCCATCCCACGCGCAGCAGCATTTCGAGATCGCGTAGCGGGGTGACGAACGCACGCTCGTCCTCCGGCGCAAATGTAGAATCGACCCAGCCCCCGATATTGTCGGCTGCGATATTGACGCGCTGCCAACCTTCGCCCAGCGCCACACCCACAGGCGTCCAGGCCAGCGGCACGAGATAGGCCGTCACCTGTCCTTTCTCGGGGCGCAACGATGACACGAACGCAAGCGTGCTCGCGTTACCACCCAAGACGTAAACCCGTCCATCCATCGCTGCGCTCACTACGGACGAGCGGCACCCGAGGCCTCCGCAGCAGACGACTCGTCGGTTCGATCGCGCCATTGAGGGAATCACAGGACGTCATGAGATTGAAGCCGGCCATTGCTTTAGCCGCAACCCTCGCGCTCGCAGCCCTAAGCGTAAAGTCCGCCATCGATTTCGCCCGAACTAAGGGCGATGGTAGGACCAAGGGCGATGCACGGACTGAGGGCGGTGCACGAACCGAGGGCGGTGCACGAACGGAGGGCGGTGCACGGATCGCGGGCGATGCAACGAAGCCCGGTGCGAATGCGTCGCGATCACCCGAATTGCTCGCAGCCGCCGTGGCGGCGTACACGTCGACGCTGGCCGCGTTCGATACGGCTGATGATGAGGCGGCCGACTACGAAGCGCGCGACGCGCGTGCTGCTGCCGACGCTGACGCACTGCAGCGAACCCTGGATAGGACTTTGCCTAGACTGCCTCCCGAGCTTCGTCAACCGTCACAGGCGTTTGTCGACAACATTGCATCGGCGCAATTGCAGATCATGGCATTCGCGATAAATCGCAAGAATCGCGGCCTTCCGGACAGCGCCGAAACGGAAGCGGAGAAGTCGGACCTCAAAGAGTTCAAGCGAAGCACCGAGCCGTTATACAGACGTCTCGTCGGCGCCCTTTCCTAAACGGCGCGCCCGGTGTTCTTGTTCTTCAACAGCCGCACAGGCTGCCTCGGCTCACTTCTGATCAGCGTCATCATAACGCTCATCATCCTGTTCTTGACGGGTGTTATTCGGACGCACTAAGCGATCGCGCGCGCAGTCGACGATCACGGCGGCTCGGTGCATCCGCGCGCCACCCCGCCGCGCGACGTTGCGATTTCAATGGGCGCCGGCATCGACTACCGGGTTAGGTGCCGCTTCGGGAAACAGCCTTCATCGAGCTTCACCACACGCAGGCCGCATCGGCGTAATCGCGAACCGCGTGTGGCGTGCGCGTGCTCATCGTTGAAGATGATGAACGGATCGCTGCGCCCGTCGCTGACGATTTGCGCCGGCAACGTCATACCGTCGACATCGCCGGTGACGGGTCGGCGGGTCTCGCTTATGCGCGAACCGGCGTGTACGATGTCATTTTGCTCGACGTGATGCTGCCGGTACTGAACGGCGTCGAAGTATGCCGGCACCTTCGGCAAGAGGGCATCGATGCGATGATTCTCATGCTGACGGCGCGCGACACGACCGAGGATAAAGTGGCTGGACTCGATGCCGGAGCGGATGACTATCTGATCAAGCCGTTCGACTTGGCCGAACTCGGAGCGCGCTTGCGAGCGCTCGGGCGCCGCCAATTCGCACGGCGCGAGACCGTGCTGCGGAGCGGCTTCCTGTCGCTCGACCCGACCGAACTGCGCGTACGGTGCGACGAGCGCGCCGTGACCCTCACGCCGACGGAGTTCGCGGTGCTCGAAACCTTGATGCGCGATCCGCTACGTGTTTTCTCGCGCGCGATGCTGTTCGAAAAGGTCGCTTCGCTCGATCGTTCGGCGGCAGACGAATCGATCAAGACCCACGTCGCAAACCTGCGCCGTAAGATTCGCGCCGCCGGCTGTCCGTACGATCCGATCGAGACGCTCTACGGCAACGGCTACCGTCTTGCCGAGCCGCCTTGAGCGTCTCTGGGGACGCACGTGAACTCGAGCGCCGTCTCAACCTCGCATATTTGACGGCCTTCGCAATTGTGCTCATCGTCTTCGCCGTCGCCGTGCACCTCGCGTTTACGTGGGACTTCCGTCACGAAGAACGCGCGCGGCTGGATACCCTCGGCGCGCAAGCTCTGACCGCGTACGATATGCACGACGGCGCATCGCACATCGATGCCGATGGCCCCCAACTCAACGACTCACACCTCGAAGGCGTCGCGTGGTATTCGCGGACTGGGCGCCTCTTGGCACGCGAAGGCACCCTGCCGGACACGGGACCGCCGGCTGCCGAAGAACGGGAGCGACACACGACGCGTTTCTGGTCACGTGACGTCACGTCTCCACACGGCTACGTGCGGGTCGCCGTCGTAACGGCACGCGATAGCCATAGTCTCGCGCGCGATGATTTGGGACTGGGCATCGGCCTTCTCATTACGCTCGTGGCAGCGGGCTTCGGCGGCCGTTATCTCGCGTCGCGAGCAATCGTACGCATCGTGGCGTCGATGCGCACGTTACGCGATTTCACCGCCGACGCCGCGCACGAGCTTCGCGGTCCTCTCGCGGCGCTGCGCAGCAACGCCGATGCAAGCCTGCGCGATGCAGCCGGACTCTCGGAGGCACATCGACGACGGCTGGGAACGATCGATTCGACCGCGCGCGACATGGCGCATACCGTCGACGATCTCTTGTTGATCGCGCGCGCCGAAACGCCGCTGGAACGCGAACTCTTCGCAGTCGACCTCGACGAACGCGTCGGCAGTGCCGTCGAAGCGCGCCGAGCGCTTGCGACCGGTAAGGAGGTCGCGCTGCACTGTGACCCCTGCGGCCGGGCCCGCGTCTACGGCGATCCCTCCGAAATCGACCGCATTCTCGGCAACCTGATCGACAATGCGATCCGCTTCACACCTGCGGGTGGCCGGGTCGACGTGCGCTGCACCCCCGAACGCAGCGGGTTCGCGGTGCGGGTTCGAGATACGGGAGTCGGAATCGCTGCCGAAGATCTCTCTAGGATATTCGAACGCTTTTGGCGCGGGGATCCGGTGCGCCGTCAAGATGCCGGCAGCGGGCTCGGGCTCGCAATCGTGCGCGCGCTCGTGCGCCGGCACGGCGGCGACGTCAGCGCTCGCAGCACGATCGGGCGTGGCAGCGAGTTTGCAGTCTGGCTTCCAGCCCAGCCTCCGCGGCCCCAGCTACATTAATAAGGGAGCACCTTCACGAAATCGCAACAAGTCCATAGTACGATAGCGGGCGCGTGAAACTCGCCGACTTCGCCCTGCGCAACGATAAGGTCATCATTTTCGCCGTCATGGTACTGGCGCTCTTGGGATTGCGCGCCTATGTCATCACGCCCCAGAGCATCTTTCCGACGATGAGTTTTTCGCGGATCGATGTCGTCGCCGAGGCCGGCGACCTGCCACCCGACCAAGTCCGCGTCGCGGTGACGCGTCCGCTCGAACAGGCCTTCCAAGCGCTCCCTTCGGTCGTGAAAGTCAACACGACCTCGACGCAAGGCTCGGCCGAACTCGTCGTGGAGTTCTCCCCGCACACCGACCCGCGCAGCGACCTTCAGTACGTCGATGCAGCCGTCGCTCAGGCGCGCTCGGCGATTCCCGCAGCGACCAATATCATCTCGGTCATCATCAATCCCAACAGCGAACCGGTGCTGTCGTACGCGCTGACGTCGCCGGGTCTCTCGCAAGCGGTTCTACGGCAGTTGGCGGAAGTTCAAATCATTCCGAAGCTATACGGCACGACCGGCCTCGGGCGCATCCTCGTCACCGGCGGACCGACGGTCGAATATCACGTCATGCTCGATCCCGCGGCACTGTCGGCGCAGGGCGTCGGCGCTTCGGACGTCACCAAGGCACTCGCCGACGTCAACTCGGTGCAAGCGGTCGGCGTCGCGCAACAGTATTACCAGCGCTACGCGATCGTGCTGGACTCTTCGCTACGCACCGCCTCGGCACTCGGCAACGTGATCGTGCCGACCCACAACGGCGGCAGCGTGCCGCTGTCGGCTCTGGGCACGATCAAGCCGGGCGTTTCGCCGGTCACCGACCAAGCCTCGGTGGACGGCCGGCATGCCGTGATCGTCAACGCGTACGGGCTGCCGGGCGCCGATACGGTCAAGATGGCGGCTGAGTTCCGGGCGCGATTCGACGCCGAACTGCCCCATTTGCCGCGCAACGTCACCGTGACGCGCTTCTGGGACCAGACGACCTTGATCGTGGCATCCCAGAGCGCGTTACGCGACGCGATCGTGCTGGGTGCGGCGCTTGCGATCGTGGTCATTTTCATCTTCCTGCGCAACCTGCGACTGACGCTGGTCGCGGCAGCCGTCATTCCGATTGCGATGGCAATTGCGATCTTCGCGCTCGACCAAACCGGCCAAACTCTCAACCTGATGAGCGTGGGGGGACTGGCGGTCGCGGTCGGGCTCATTATCGACGATGCGATCGTCGTCATCGAAAACATCGCACGTAACATGCGCGAACGACCCGGGGTCCCGAAGAACCAAGTAATCGCCGCATCCATGTCGCAAATCGCAACGGCGATGATCGCGGGCACAAGCGCCACCGTCGTGGTTTTCATGCCGCTCGCACTCTTGACCGGCGTGACGGGGTACTTCTTCCGAGCACTCGCCTTCACGCTTTCGGCAGCGCTTATCGTTTCGGTCGGTCTCGCGCTGTTCGTCGCTCCGATTCTTGCGCGTTTTCTACTGAGTGAGAAACCGCACGAACCCAAACGCGACTTCGTCGGGACGTTGCTTGCGCGCTACGATCCGCTGCTGCGCTGGGCGCTTGCGCATCGATTGGTCGTGTACGCCGCATCCGCGCTCGTGCTGGTCGCGACCTTCATCATATTGCGCAGTCTCCCGAGTGGTTTTCTTCCGACGATGGACGAGGGCCAGTTCGAAGCCGCATACGTGATGCCGACCGGCACGACCCTGGCGGCAAGCGATGCTGCGGCGACTCGCATGGAACGCATCGTGAAAGCTGATCCCGCCGTCGCGTCGGTCGGCCGGTTGACGGGCATCGATTCCAACGGCTATTCGCCGACGCAGGTCAACGCGGGACTCTTGCGTGTGCGCCTGGTCCCGCAGACGCAACGCGATTCATATCCCATCGTCAGCGACCGTCTGCGGCAACACCTGCAAGCGGCGATTCCGTCGGCATCGCTCGACTTCCATCAGATTCTCGAGGATCTCATCAACGGGCTCTCCGGCGTTCCGGCACCGGTCGAGATTGCGATTCGCGGCACCGATCAAAACACGCTTATTGCCCTTGCGACCAAGATTGCGGATAAAATTTCGAGCGTGCCCGGAGTCGTCGACGCAAGAAACGGCATCGTCTACAATAGCCCGTCACTGCGCATCGCGACACGCGGCGGCGCACTCGCGGCACTCGGGTTGACGGCGACCGACATCGGCGACGCGCTCTCCGCGCAGTCCCTGGGCACGGTGGCGACCTCGATTCCCGGCACGAACCGGCTCGTCCCGGTGCGCGTCCAACTGGCTGACGCCGCAGCGACCACGCCCGTCAACATCGGATCGCTGCCCCTCTTCGCCAAAGGACAGACGACCGCGCTCGGACAACTCGCGGCCGTCGTCCCGGAGCGCCTCGCAAGCGATTTGACCGCCGAGAACGGGCAGCCGCTCGTGCGCGTGACGGCGAACATCTCCGGCGCCAATCTATCGACCGTCACGGCGGGAATCAATCGCGTGCTTGCCACGATCCCGCTTCCGCCGGGATACACGACCGAGATCGGCGGCCAGGCCGCGACGCAAAAGCAGTCGTTCAGCGAGTTCTTCGGCGTCATCGCGATCGCGATCGCGCTCGTTTTCGCCGTGATGCTTGCAACGTTTCGTTCGTACCGGTTGCCGCTCGTGATCTTGACCGCAATTCCGCTCGCGCTGATCGGCGTCGCGCTCGGCCTGCTCGTAACGGGCACGGCCTTCAACGTGTCGTCGTTCATGGGACTGCTCTTGCTCGTCGGCGTCGTCGTCAAGAACGGCATCTTGCTGATCGACGTAGCGAACAAGCACCGCAGCGCCGGCGAAAGCGTCGATGCATCGCTGGTCGCGGCCGGCAAAGCGCGGCTACGGCCGATCGTGATGACGACGCTCGCCGCCATCGGCGGCCTCTTTCCGCTCGCGCTCGGCATCGGGCAGGGCGCGGAGATGGAAAAGCCGCTTGCCATCGCCGTCATCGGCGGGCTATCGACCGCCACGATCTTCACCTTGATCGTGATCCCGGTGCTCTACGCCGCCTTCGCGGGCAAAGATCGCACAGCACCTGCCGTCATCGAGCGCGTTCGCTCGCGCGAACCGCGCATTCGGACCGCTTCGTGATCGCGACCGTTTTGATTGCCGCGCTCTCGTTTGCGAACTTTCCGCTCGACGAAGCGCTGCGCCGCGCGGTGGACAACTCGCCCGATGTGGTCGCGGCGACAGCGCGAGTCGCGCAGAGCAACGCCGCGCTCGGCGTCGCGCGCAATCTGATCAATCCGGCGATCTCGACGGCCTACGCCCAAGCGCCGCAGGGAAATCCGCCGGGGCCGAACATCATCGCGCGCACGTTGACGGTCGGCCTTCAGACCAACGTCAATGATTTCCTTAATTACGGTGCGAGCGTGCGGCAGAGCGTGCTGCTACTGAGCGCTTCACGCGCCGATTTTGCGACGGCGCTGCGCACGGAACGCGTGCGGACGATTGGGCTCTACTATGATGCGTTGCGCTACCGCGCGATCGCGGGCGCGCGCACGCGTGCGCTTGCCCTTGCGGTCGCGCAGCTTGATGCGGCCCAAAAGCGGTTTGCCGCCGGAGACGCGCCCCAGCTCGATGTCCTGCGCGCCGACGTGGCGGTGGCGCGCGCCACCGCGGATCTGGAGACGGCGCGCGTCGCCGACGAAAATGCTCTTGAGGCCCTACGTATCGAGACGGCGGTTCCCGCAAGCTTGTTGCAGGCCACGATCGAGACGGCCCTCCCCGTTCCCAGCGCTCCGAACGCTCAGAACGCGCGGAAGAACGCAAGTCGCGCGGGCGTATTATCAGGCGTCCGGGGCGTTGCGAGTAATGCAGGCGTTGCCGGCGTCCCCGGCGTTGCGAGCAACGCACGCGTTCCCGGCGTCCCGGGCTTTCCGATTGCAGGTCCGCTCGGCAACGTCCCGAGTCCCGAGGCCGCCATCGCAACGGCACTGGGAACTCGGGCCGAAGTTGCTTCGGCAATGGCGACCTCCAATGCGGGCGAAGCGGCCCGCCAACTGGCGCAGCGTAGCGGTCTTCCGGCCTTTACGGTCACAGGCGGTTATACGACGGGCACGGACTCCGGCGTGCCCGTCGGAGCTCCCTCGATCACTGCCGCGCTGAGTGTGCCGCTCGGCGCCGCCGCACACGACCGCGTGCTGATCGAAGAGGCGCGGGTCGCGCAAGCGCGCGCACAGATTGAAGTCGCACGACGTGCCGTCACCCTCGAAGTCGCCGCCTCCGCGCGAAACGTGGCGGCGCTACAACGGGCGTCGGTTGCATCGACGCGTGCACGCCAAGGAGCGCAAGCCGAACTCGCCGCGACACAATTGGGCTACCGCAACGGCGCGTCCTCGAGCCTAGAAGTCTTCAGTGCGCGCCAAACCTACGATCAGACCGTGGTGGATGAACTGGGAGCGCTGTATGACCTCGCCAAAGCACGGGCAACGCTCGATGTGGAGGTAGGCCGATGAACATTCCGCTTCGCAGATCGTCGCCGCGATTTGCGGCGCTGATCGTCGGGCTTGCGATCCTCGTCTTGCTTTTTTTGGGGATTGTCGCCGCCTATTATTTGGGCGCCCGCAGCACTGCAGCCGCGCCTGCAACGCAGACGACCGCCACCACCGCGCCCGCCGTAGCAACGGCGCGCGCGCGCACCGGCACAATCGACGTGACCTTGGCGACGCAAGGCCGGATTGGTCCGCCGGCGGGCAGCGAAGTGCGGCTTGCCTTTCCGCTCTCCGGGGTGCTCGCGTCGGTCGACGTCGCAGTCGGCGATCGCGTCAATGCAGGCCAACAACTTGCGGCGCTCGACCGCTCGGGACTCGCCAATGCGATCGCGCAGGCACAGGCCGATGCGGAGGCAGCCTCAGCGACGTACGCGGGGGGCAGCGTCGGCACCGCGGCAGCGTCCAGTGCAAGCCGGCGGCTCGATGCTGCCCAAGCGCACCTCACGCTCTTGCTTTCCGGCGGCCCCGCGGCACTCAGCGACCGGATAACGGCGGTTTCGGCTGCGCGACAAGCAGCCGTTAAGGTACGTACCGACAACCAAACCCTCGACCGTCAGTCGACGCTGTACCGTGGCGGCGTCATCGCGCAAAAAGACGTGCAGTCGGCGCGCGCGCAGTTGCAGTCCGATCTCGCCGATCAGCGCAGTGCCGATGCGCGCGTCGCCGCGGCCGGCGCCGGCTACGACGCCGCCGTGCGGCAAGCCCAGGCCGACGTCGCACTTGCGCGCAGCGATCTAACGGCAGCGCGCGCTAATCGCGGTACGACGGGAGCGCAGGCGGAAGCCGCGCAAGCGCGGGTCGCCTCGGCGCAGCGCGACTACAACAATGGCGTGTTGCGTGCGCCCAACAGCGGTGTCGTCGTCGCCATTCTCAAACGCGCCGGCGAATCGGTCGATCCCACGACGCCCATGATCGCCCTCGACCCCGAGATAAAACATCAGATCACGCTCGGCGTGCCCGGCGCCGACGCGCAACGCGTCAACGTCGGCGACGTCGCTCAACTGACGCTCGTAGCGTCGGGGGAGCGTTCGCGTGGACGCGTCACGGCCGTCGTTCCGGCCGTCGATCCGACGACGCAGGTATCGACGATCGTGCTCGACGGGCTGCCGCCTGACGCCGTCGCAGGGCAGGCCGTCGCCGCGTCGATCGTCGTCGCGCATCAGTCGGGCATCATCGTACCGAGCACCGCCGTCGTCACCGACCCGGAAACCGGGAAGACGGTCGTGTTCGTCTATGCTCCCGGTTCCAAGAACGGCCCCTTCGTCGAGCGCGGCGTCGGCGTCGGCGAGACCGACGGACGCACAATTGTGATCGCGTCCGGTTTGCGGGCGGGAGAAACGATTGCGGTCCAGGGCGGCTACAACTTGCTTGCGCCCTCAGGCGGATAGTCAATGCAGTAGGCCAGAGACGATATTGACACCGAGCGCGATGATGCCCGCGCTGTATGCGAACGAGATCAGCGAGTGCACGAGCGCCTGACGCCGAATGCGCGTTTCGGTGATGCTCACGTCCGATACCTGGTACGTCATTCCGATCACAAATGCAAAATAGGCGAAGTCGAAGTCGTTGGGAGGCGCGCCGCCCGGAAACTTGATGCCGCTCGGATGGCCGTCGCCATCCTCATCGTAGTAGTACAGGTGCGCATACCGGAAGAGAAAGTTCGTGTGGATTAGCGCCCAGCCAAGCACGACTGCCGCGATGCCGATGATCAGATCGATGTACCGGGCGAGACCGTGCACTTTGGGAAGGTCGGTGCCGAGCACGGTAATCGCAGCCGCGAAGGCTACGATCCCGCACAGGATGACGATCGCCAAAATCACATTGCGGCCGGGATCGTCCAGCGCGGCGCGACGCTGGGTCAACGCGGCATCCTCGTGCATCCCCAATCGTATCAGCAGCGCGAGCAGGAGCGCTCCCGCGACATCGAATGCACTCACGAAGCGTATCGTGCCGTGCAGCGTTCTCGGCATGACAAACCATACCAGCACGAACGTCGCGGCAGCCGTTAAAAACATAACGTTGCGCTTGGTGTGTCCTCCTAGCGCAGGCGAAGCAGCATTCGCCATCACGATACCGTGTATGAAACCGAAGAAAGGTGCATCGTCCATGGTTCGCAGCGCCGGTGCACATTCCATCCGCACGGGCCGCGCCGAGCTCATTCTCTCTATACCATGACGAGGCCCAGACGAATGCCGTGTGCGACGGCTTCCGTGCGGCTGGCGACGCCGAGTTTTGCAAATATCGACGCAACGTGGAATTTGACGGTATGTTCGGAGATCGCCAAGCGCGCCGCGATCGTTTTGTTCGGAACGCCGCGCGCGAGTTCAGCGAGCACGTCGCTCTCGCGCGCGGTCAGGCGTTCTCTGACGTCCGGGCGGTTGCCGGCCGCGGGCCCGGGCGCCGAACTTGTAACGATGCGCGCCTGGAACGCGATCAGCCCGGCCGCGATTGCTACGGCCGCCGCCACAATTTCTTCGGGTTCCGCATCATCTGCCAGAATCGCGTGCGGGATGCGTGCGGTGTCGAGCCGTTCGCTCTCCCACGCCGTGCGGGGGTCGGAGACGAGCGCGACGCTGGGAACGCGTAACGCCGGGCCATCCCGATCGCGGTCGCGTCTTTCTATCACGATGTCCGGCTGGAGCGCGTCGATCGCATGCACGAGCGCGGACGGCGCGGCTTCGCCGACAAGTGCGAGCCGCGCATCGCCGCGGACGAGCGTCGCAAGGCTCGTACGCGCCGCCCCGGAGGCGGCAGAAACGATGGTGCGGATCACGCAGCTTGCGTGGCGCCGAGCCGTAACCGCGCCAGCAACGCAGCGACCGCCTCGCTTGGAACGGCATATGCCAGACCGCCTGCAACCATGCTGTTGATCCCGACGACGCGCCCGGATGCGTCGCCTAGCGGTCCGCCGGAATTGCCCGGAGCAAGTCTCACGTTCGCTACGACCCATCCGGCGTTGCAACGCTGCACCACTCCTACCGAGAGCGCGCCCACGAGACCGTGCGGATTGCCGACGGCGAGGACTAGTTCGCCCGGGACAAGGTCCCGCGAACCCCGCACGTCGGCACCCTGCAAAGCCACCCCCGGCACGCGCAACACCGCAAGATCGCTTCTACGGTCGCGGGCGATCACACGGGCTTGAGCGTGCCGGCTTCCATCGTACTCCACGACCGCGTCCTCGGCATGCACGACGTGCGCGTTCGTGACGACGAGATCGCCGCGCCCCCATGCAACCCCGGAACCCGAGCCGCGCCCGGCGGCATCGTGCACGCGCACCGTCGATCGCCGTAACCGCGCGGAAACCGCAGCGAGGTCGCGGTCCAGTTCACTCATCGCGATCGTCCTGTGGCCGCTCTGCGACGGTCGCGCGAAGCTCGCGCGCTTCCCCACCGCGCAGGACCTTGACGCGTTGCACCGAGCCGAGCGCAATTCCGGCGAGCGCGCCCTGCAAGTCATCAACGTCTTCGATTCCGACGTCCCCAAGCTCAAGCAGAACGTCGCCGATCATGATGCCGGCGTTCTCTGCCGGTCCGCCGGCGGCGACGTCGACGACGATCGCCGCGCTCCGCTGGGCGATTGCACGTGCGACGCGTAGCGACTCGGGCAACCGTACCGTTTGAAGAGCAACCCCGAGATAACCGCGTTGCACGCGGCCGCCGGCCGTCAGCTCGCGTACGATGCGTTCGAGCGTCGTCACCGGCAACGTGAGCGCGATACGCCGCGACAAGCCCCACGTGTTCATGCCGATGACGGCGCCGGTGACATCGACCAGCGCTCCGCCCGAAAATCCGGGATACAGGTTGACGTCGGGGCGAATGAAGCGGTCGACGGTGCCCCCGCGCCATGTGCGCCACGGTCCGTCGAGCGAACTAATCACGCCGAAGCTCGCTCCCGGTTGAGCGTCTTCGTCACGGCCAACGGCAAGGACGAGATTGCCGACGGCAAGCGGCGCAGTGTCGGCGCGCTTCGCGGCCTCCAAAGTCGTCTCGGTTCGCAGGAGCGCGACGTCGGTTGCGGCATCGCGACCGACGAGTACCGCGCGCGCCTTCGTGCCGCCGTCGAGCAGTATCTCGATGTCGTCTTCGCGTTCGATCGCATGGTCGACGGTTACCAGATGATGCTCGTCCCACGCGATGCCGCTCGCATCGCGCCGCGGATGCGCGTCGACGTATGCGACCGACCTTGCTACGCTCGCGACGGCCGCCGTGAGTTGCGCCGACAGTCCGGCGAGAGCGTTTGATCCCAGAGTTTCCATGCACCCGAGTATGCCTCGTTCTCTGCCGGCTCGCATCCGCGGTTTGACTAGGAGATACCGTGCGGCGAACTCGCTGCCGACTCGAGGTCTGCCCATAGCGCAACAGGCGCTCGGCATCTCATGAGCGCCTCGAAGAGGTCCATCGAGCGCGAGGACCCTTATCCTAACGTGCCGGACCGTAACGAACACGAGCGTACCGCAAGCGAGGCGACGTAAATGCCACGTCGAACGCGTCAAGGCCACGAAGGAGGCCCATATGACCGATACGATGCCCAAAGTGACCGGAATCGACGCGACATACTACTACGCCGAGGACTTACAACGCGCGACGAAGTTTTACACGGATCTGCTCGGCATGGAACCGACGATGGCGTATGAAAGCATGGTCAGCGAATGGACGTTTCCAGGCGGCGAAACCTTCGGATTGTATAAGCCGGGGGAGGCCGGGCCCATTCAAACCAGCCACGGCGTGATGTTCGCGGTGCCCGACGCCGAGTCGGCGATGTCGCAACACAGAGCGCGCGGCGTCAAGTTCACGGGCAAACTCGAAGACACGCCGGCCTGCCACATGGCCTTCGGCGAAGACACCGAAGGTAACACGTTCATTCTGCACCAGCGCAAATAAACGTTCGGGCCATGAGCCGGAGTCGAGCGACGAGCGATGTGCATCGATTGTTACACCACGTTGCCATCGCCGTACTCATCGTAAGCCTGTGCACCGCGGCTGCTCCTTCCACGCGACTTCGGGGTGTCGGCTTTCGCGAGTTCGCCGTCCGCGATCCCTTGAACTCGAGTTCCATGAGCGCGGTCGAGTTTTATCCGAGCACGGTCGCGAACATCCTGACGCCCGTCGGTCCCTATGACATCGTCGCCACGCGCAATGCCCCGGTAGCAGGCGGCCGATTCGGCGTGGTTGTGCTCTCTCACGGCACCGGTGGCAGCAAGTGGGACCTGCACGACCTCGCCGAATCGCTGGCACGCGCCGGGTACGTGACTGCTTCGTTGACGCATCCCGGCGATAACTACCGCGACCACTCGGGACTCGGTACCGATCGTGTACTCATCGGCCGCCCGAAACAGATGTCGGCGTTGCTCGACCGCGTCCTGAACGACCCGATTCTTCGCACGCACATAGACCGACGACGAATTGCGGTGGGCGGCTTTTCGGCCGGCGGCTACACAGCGTTCGTCATGGCGGGGGCGCGCCCCAACTTCGCGCTATTGGGCCGCTATTGTCACCAACACACCACAGACTTGACGTTTTGCTGGAACGGTAATCACACACACGTTCAAATCAGCGGGCTCGTCGCAGGGCGCGATCACCGCGTTCGAGCGGTTATCGCATTGGCGCCCGTCGGCTTGTATTTTGACCGCGCAGGCCTCGCGACCGTGAAGGTCCGGGTGCTGCTCTTCGACGTTCGACGCGATGAAGTACTGACGCCGCGGAACAATGCCGACCACGTTGCAGAGTCTCTTCCTAAGCCCCCATTTCGCTACGTCGTCTTCCCAGAAGGCAGTCATCTCGTTTTTGTTGCTCCTTGCACGAAGCGGATGCGTACCCTCGCTCCGGCCGTGTGCGCTGATGCGTCCGGCACCAATCGCGCCTTGATCCACCACGAGATTGAGCGCGATACCACGAACTTTCTCGCATCCGTCCTCGATCGCTAAGGTAAACGTCCGCACCATCTCACGATTCGCCTGGCCTGCAGTTGCGTTTCAGTTTACACGGTTAATGTTCAATATGGGGGCGCGCGGCGCGGGATCTCGCCAGTCAACGCATGCGGCGACGCGTTGTTCGAAAAAGTGCCGTTCCATCGGGTTGCGCGCGAGCGCGGCCGCGACCTCGAAATGCTCCCGTGCGCGCGCGGCTCCCCCGCTTTTAAGCTCGAACTCGCCGCGCGCCGCGAAGTAGAATGGGTAGGCGGCGAGGCGCTTGGGCTCGGCGATCGCGTCGATCTCCGCTAGGCCGCGCTTTGGACCCGCGAGCTGCCCAACAGCGATCGCACGGTTTAGCGCAACGATCCCCGACGGCGCGATCGCGAGCAACGTGTCGTAGAGCCAAACGATCTGCTGCCAATCGGTGTGCTCAATGGACTGCGCGTCCGCGTGGACCGCAGCGATTCCCGCTTCGATGTGATACGCGCTGAGCTCGCAACCCATCGCCGAGAGGTCCAGAAGCCGTCGTCCTTCGGCGACAAGGCGCGGGTTCCAGCGGGACCGATCCTGATCGCACAGTGACGCCAAATCGCCCCTGCATCGATTCGCCCCGGCAAACGCGCCGCGTGCAAATACATCAGCGCGACCAGCGCGTGCGACGCCGGCGTCGCTGCGAGACGATGTGCGCACAGCAGCGCCCCCAACCGTATCGCCTCGCGGCAAAGTTCGACCCGTACCGCCGACTCGGCGGACGCGCCGTGATACCCCTCGTTAAAGAGCAGGTAAAGCGCCCGCTGAACGGCCGGCAGGCGCGCGGCGAAATCGGCGGCGTCGGCGATGTCGAACGGCGCCGTCCCTTGCGTGAGCTCCTGCTTCGCGCGCTCGATGCGCTTTTCGACCGCAGCCTTCGTGGTGACGAACGCGCCCGCAACTTCGGCGATGCCGAAGCCGCACACGAGGTGCAGCACGAGCGCTACTTGCGCTTTCTCGGGAAGACGCGGCTCGCAGCACAAGAACATCATGCGAAGACGGTCGTCTTTGATCGCGCTCTCTTCGAACAACCCCTCGAATGCCGGCTCGAGATTCACTTCGTCTTCGAAACGCCGCTCGAGTTCGGGCGCGAAGATGCGCGCCATTCGTTCCCGGCGCAGAACGTCGAGCGCGCGGTTCTTCGCGGTCGCCATCAGCCAAGCTGACGGGTTAGCCGGCACGCCGCGGAATTTCCAGACCTCGAGCGCACGGCAGAAGGCGTCTTGCGTAACGTCTTCTGCCAGCGCCAAGTTGTGGATTCCGAAGACGCGCGTCAACGTCGAGACGATGCGGCCCGACTCGCGCCGAAAGAGATGGTCGTTCGGCTCTATGGCAGAGTCATCTCCATGACCGGGCGCACTTCGACCATTCCGCCCCGTTCGAGAACCGGGCAGCCGCGCGAGAGTTCCACGGCCTGCGCAAGGTCGTCGGTCTGCACGATCAGGAAGCCGCCGACGATGTCTTTGGTTTCGGCATAGGGTCCGTCGGTGATCGTCTTCGCTTGGCCGCGAACGACCTTGCCGCCCGGTTCGAGTGGGCGCCCCAGTTCCTTGACGTAGCCGTTCGCGCGCAGATCGTTGATCCACGCGCCCCATTTTTGCATGTGCTGCTGCATCTGCTCGGGCGAGCCCGATGAGTCTCCGCCGCGGAAGAGGTAGGTGAATTCACTCATGCCGTTACTCCTGTCGTTTGTCGTCGTGAAATAAGATCCGCTCCGTACTTGTCGTGATGCCGGACCCATGCCATCACGTAGGGTTCTTCGTCTTCTTGCCGCCCAAGCGGGGTCACGTCGAGAAAGTTATAAGTATTGAGCATGAGATCGAGTCCGCGCTGATACGTCGAATATGTGTGGAAGATGCGCTCGCCGTCGCGTAGGAAGACTCTCAAGCCGGGCAGCTCACCGTCCTCGTTCCAAATCTTGCCCGATTCCCGTAGCTTCGCAGCGCTTTCGTAGTTGTACTCGACGCTGCCCTCGGCGGCGTCGAGCGTCACGCCGAAATCGTAGTTAAACGCATTGTCGAACGATGAGAACCACGGGAAGCTCCAACCCATGCGCCCCGCAAAGGCTTGGAGTTTGGCATACGGCGCGCGCGAGACAGCAGCGAACGACGTATCGCGCGCGCCGAGGTGGGTGAGGGCGCCGGCGAAGTTGTCGGCGAAATACGAGCAGCTCGGACAGCCTTCGTCCCAACTCGGGTCGAACATGAAATGATAGACGATCAGCTGCCGGTGCTCGCCGAAAAGATCGCGCAGGCTCGTGCGGCCGCGCGGGCCGTCGAAGAAGTACTCCTTTCGATTTCCACCATAGGCAGCGCGCGGCGCTTCGCGCTAAGCGCGTCACGTGTCCGCGTGGCCTCCTTCTCCCGGGCGAGCAACTCCTTACGGGCAGCGACCCACTGCGTTCGCGAGACGATTCTTGGAAGATCCATCGCGTTCTCCTTTCGTTTTCAAAAGCGGTTTAGTTTGCCGCTGGCCGCGTTGGCGCAGCGTTCGCGCGACGAACATCGCGCTCGGCGCAATGAAGCTGGCCAGCTTGGGCGTCGATGCGGCGCGGGCGGCAGCCATCAAGGCCACGCCGGCGAGGCACTCGGGACACATGGCGGTTCCTCTCTGCGGACATGCCGTCGGCGGAAGTGACGAGCACCGAGGCCGGTGCTCTGGGTAGAGACGTTCGGAGGCTCCAAGAGCCGACATTTTGACAAGCCGAACAAGCCCGCGCCGTGGCGAGCAGCCCGGCGGCCTTCCCGAGCGCAGTGCACCGACGCACGCTCACTCGCGAAGCGCTGATCTTCGCGCGATCGGTGCGGCCCAAGCCGTAACAGTACAACGCACTCATTATGCGTTACGCCGACGGAGCTACGCCTCCCAGTATCGCCGCATCACGTTACACTTTGCATAGCGAACTGCATCACCGCGGGCGTCGCGCACGGGCCGCGTACATGATCGGATCGACAACGCGGAGGTAGGCACGGCTGCGCAAACCAATCACGCGATAAGAATGTACCCGAATATGAAGCGGAGGAGCGATGTTGACTCGACATTCTTTTATTACCGGTATGGACCTGAGCGGCTATATGGTCAAAGACGCGTCACGTGCGATCGGTTTCTATCGTGATGTGCTCGGACTTGAACCGGTGAAGGTGTATCCCGACAACAAGGGAGCTGAATACGAGCTTGCAGACGGCACGACGTTTGGCCTATGGGGTGGCGGCGGCAACGTGATGCCGTTCCAACCGAGTAACGGCATTCTGTTTGCGGTCGATGATTTCGATGCCGCCGTTGCCGCGGTCAAGTCGTGCGGCATTCCGGTACTGATGCAGCACGAAACCCCGTCTGCTTCATGGCGATGATCAACGACACCGAGGGCAACACCGTAACGTTGCATAAACGCAAGGACTCGTAGTAAAGGGGCTGCGGCTTCGCCACGGGCCGCCCGACGTTCGTCCCCCGGCCGATTCCGCGGGTCGAAACACCCGCCTAAGAACCTACCGGGCTTCGTCCAGCTTCGGCCTTGTGCATGATTATGAAAAAGACTATCGGCGTTTATGAAGCCAAGACGCATTTGTCGCGGCTCATCGATACGGTCGCGCACGGCGAGCGCGTCGTCATTACGCGCAACGGGGCACCGGTCGCGGAGCTGCGACCCGTCGAGCCCGAACGGATATCACCTGAAGAAAACTCGTGCGGCAGTTCAAATCGCTTCAACGAAGCCAAGCCCGGGACGCTGGAACGTTACGTCGCCGAGGATGCAGCGAACGCGGTTCTCAAATCGATGAATCGGCGCCTTCCCGATGATTGCCAATGTGACGCCTCGGGCTCTGCGACCTTACGCCGGACTCCTGAGTCGACGATGTTATGCGCGGACGGCGGCCGCGGAACGATAGTCTTGCAACGAGCGGGGAGGGCCCGCTTCCGAAGCGAGGGCGTCAGCAAGGGCCCGCGCCGTGTCCAAACTCGTAAGGCACGCCACGCTCGATTCGACGGCCGCGCGGCGGATGCGGTATCCATCGTTCTGCTCGTGTGGTCCGGCGGCGTTGATGACGAGGTCGACGCTGCGCGCGACGATCGCGTCGAGCACATGCGGGGAACCTTCGACGATCTTGTTGATGCGCTGCGCCGCTATGCCGTTTTCAAGCAGTAGTCGGTGCGTGCCGTGCGTCGCAAGAAGTGCGTAGCCGAGGTCGGCGTAGCGCCGGATCACGGGGACCGCTTCAGCCTTGTCGTCATCGGAGATCGTGACGAGGATGCGGCCACCGGGGGCACCCGGAGATGCGGACGGCAGGCGTACTCCAGCCGCCACGAACCCCTTGAGAAGCGCGCCCGCGAACGTGTCGTCGATGCCGAGTACTTCGCCCGTCGATTTCATCTCGGGGCCGAGGATCGTCTCGACGCCGCGCATTTTCGCAAACGAAAAGACCGGCACTTTGACGACGACGAAGGGTGCATCCGCAAGTAGTCCGGTGCCGTAGGGCAAGTCGACGAGTTTTTCACCGAGCGCGACGCGCGTCGCTGCGGCCACGAGGTTGACGCCCGTTGCCTTCGAGATGATCGGCACCGTCCGGCTCGCGCGCGGGTTCGCCTCGATGATGTAGAGCTCACCTTGGTGGATGACGAACTGAATGTTGATGAGCCCGCGCGTCCCAAGTTCCCCGGCAATGGCGCGCGTGACCTCGAGAATGCGCGCCTGCATCGATGCATCGACGGTCTGCGGCGGGTACACCGAGATCGAATCGCCGGAATGAATGCCGGCGCGCTCGATATGTTCGAAGATACCCGGGACGAGGATGTCCCTGCCGTCGTAGACGGCGTCGACTTCTACTTCGAGCCCGCGCAAATATTTGTCGACGAGCAGCGGCGCGCCCGGCGTGATCGGGGGCGCCGTCTCGACGTAGCTTGCGAGTTGTCCCTCGTTGTAGACGATCTCCATGCCGCGACCGCCGAGCACGTACGACGGCCGCACCAGCACCGGAAATCCTAATTCACGCGCTATTGCACGCGCCTGCCGGAACGACGCCGCCGCGCGGCCCTGCGGGCGCGCGATTCCAAGACGCTGCAGCGCCGCTTCGAACTTCTCGCGATCCTCGGCCATGTCGACGCTGCGTCGATCGCTTCCGATAATCGCGACGCCGCGCTCGGCGAGCGCTTCCGCGAGATTGATCGCGGTCTGGCCGCCGAAGGCGAGCATCACACCCTTCGCATGCGTCGCTTCGTACGCAGCCTGCACTTCATCCGCTCCAGGCGGTTCGAAGACGAGCACGTCGGAGATATCGAAATCGGTCGAGACCGTTTCTGGATTGTTGTTGACGACGACGGCGGCCCGCCCGGCATCGCGCAGTGCCCAAGCGGCGTGCACGCAACTGTAATCGAACTCGATGCCTTGGCCGATGCGAATTGGGCCGCTGCCGACGACGACGATCGCTTCGCGCTTGGGCGGCCGCATCTCATCGCGCTCGTACCGCGAGAGGTAGTAGTACGGCGACCGCGCCGGAAATTCGGCGGCCGCAGTATCGACCATGCGAAACGCAGCGCCGTCGCGCCGGTCGGGGGGAGCATCGTGGCCGCGCAGTTGCGCGAGCGCGGCGCGGGAGTATCCAGCTTGAAGCGCAACGCGCCCGTCACCGGGCGCGTCCGCGGCTCGCAAGCGCGCTTCGAGGTCGACGAGTTCGCGCAGCTCCCAAAGCCAAAACGGATCGATCGCCGTCAACGCTGACAGCCGCTCGATGCCGACGTCGCGGCGCAACGCCTCTGCGAGCGCGAAGAGCCGCTCGTGGGTCGGCGCGACGAGGGCATTCTCGAGGTTATCGTCGCTCCAAGTCCCAAGGGCTCCGGTCAGCGTCTCGCGCCCGAGATCAAGGCCACGCAGCGCCTTGATCAACGCCGCCCCGAACGTCCTGCCGATGCCCATCGCTTCGCCCGTCGATTTCATCTGCGTGCCGAGCCGCGTATCGGCACGCGGAAACTTATCGAACGGCCAGCGCGGAATTTTCACGACGACGTAGTCGAGGGTCGGTTCGTAGGCAGCCTTCGTGACGCCGGTAACGGGGTTCTCGATTTCGTCGAGCGTCATGCCGAGCGCGATCTTGGTCGCGATCTTTGCGATCGGATAGCCCGTCGCTTTGGAGGCCAACGCCGAACTGCGCGAAACGCGCGGATTGACCTCGATGATGTTGTACTCGCTGCGCTCGGGATGCAGCGCAAACTGGATGTTGCAGCCGCCCTGCACCGCGAGTGCCCGAATGATTTTGATGCTCGCGGTGCGCAGCATTTGGTATTCGACGTCGCTCAGCGTCTGCGACGGCGCGACGACGATCGAGTCGCCCGTGTGCACGCCGACCGGATCGATGTTCTCCATGTTGCAGACGACGATGCAGTTGTTCCCCGCGTCGCGTAAGACTTCGTATTCGATTTCTTTCCAGCCGAGCAGACTCGTTTCGACGAGTGCCTGATGGATGAGCGACGCTTCGAGGCCGACGGCAAGTGTCTCCCGCAACTCGCTTTCGTCGCGCACGACTCCGCCGCCGGTTCCGCCCAGAGTGTACGCCGGCCGAACGACGAGCGGATAGCCCTCCTCGCCTCCGAATGCAACGCCCGCTTCGACATCGGTCACGATCGCGCTTGAAGGCACCGGCTCGCCGATCCCGAGCATCGCTTCCTTGAAACGCGCGCGGTCTTCGGCCAGGCGAATCGTCTCGATCGGCGTGCCGAGCACCTCGAGGCCGAAGCGTTCAATGACGCCGCCCTCGGCCAGTTCGACGGCGAGGTTCAGGCCGGTCTGTCCGCCCAGCGTCGGCAAGAGCGCATCGGGCCGTTCGCGCTCGATGATTGCTTCGAGTGAAGCGGCCGTCAGAGGTTCGAGGTAGACGGCGTCGGCGATCTCCGGGTCGGTCATGATCGTCGCCGGATTCGAGTTGACGAGGACGACCCGGTGCCCTTCCTCGCGCAGCGCCCGGCACGCCTGAACACCGGCGTAATCGAACTCTGCAGCCTGCCCGATGACGATCGGACCCGAACCGATCACGAGGACGCTGCGGCCTGGCACGGACCTCACGTTACCAGGATGCCGGAGCCGGGGCCTCCCTCGTCGCGCCATCCACGTCGTGGGCGCGGCTCGCGCACATCGACGCATCGTTTCCGCTGGGCGTCTTTACAACCGTCACCGGCGTATCGGGTTCCGGCAAGTCGAGTCTCCTCAGTCAGGCACTCGTCGAACTGGTAAGTGCGGAATTCGGCGACGCGAGCGTTCCCGGCAAAGACGATGCAGAAGAACCCGAGCGTTGGGCGCCAAGCACCAGCGGCGGCCGAATCATAAGCGGAATCGAGCGAATCGATCGTCTCGTTCAAGGCGGGCAGCGACTGGGTCATCGACGTCGGCGGGAGCGGGCGACGATGGTGGCCGAATCGTCGCGGCGGGGAGCCCAGCACACGTGGCGCGCGTGACCGCAAACCGCACGGCGCCGTACCTTGCGCGCTTTCTAGCAGAACCGGCTCCGGCATAGGGGTTGCCGACGTGTCCCCCGGTAGCCAAGCGGGTACATACGCGAGGTGAACGCGACACCTCCGGAGGTCGAACACGCCCGGTCGGCCGGCCTGCGCTACGTCAACGACACGATGCCGGGCATCACCCGCAAGAAAACTCGCTCCGGCTTTGCCTTCTTCTCGCCCGAGGGCAAGCGCATCACGGCCGACCAGGAGTTGCGGCGCATCAAGTCGATCGGCGTCCCGTCGGCGTACGAACACGTCTGGATCTGCCCTGTGCCGAGCGGCCACATCCAAGCGACCGCGCGCGATGCGAAGGGCCGCAAGCAGTACCGCTATCACAAGCGCTGGCGCGAAGTTCGCGACGAGAACAAGTACGCGTCGACGATTGAGTTCGGCGCTGCCCAGACTGCGCCAGCGCGTCGAGAAAGACCTTAAGCTCGAGTGCATGTCGCGCGACAAAGTGATCGCAACGGTCGTGCGGATGCTCGACGATACGCTGATTCGGGTCGGTAATGAAAGTTATGCGCGCGACAACGATTCGTACGGGCTCACGACGTTACGCCCGCGGCACGTGCGTGTGATCGGCGAGAAGCGTATCCGGCTAAAGTTCCGCGGCAAGAGCGGCGTCGAACACGCGATCACGATCGAAGATAAGCGCCTCGCCAAGACGGTGGCACGGTGCCGACATTTGCCGGGCGAGCTGTTGTTCTCGTTCCTCGATGATGATGGTCAACCGCAGCCCGTACACTCAGACGACGTCAACGCGTACCTGAGGGAAACGATGGACGGCGATTACTCCGCAAAGAATTTCCGCACGTTCGCCGCAACCGTGATTTGCGCGGTACAACTCGAAGCGGCAGGCACCGTCGAAAGCGTCGCGGCGGCAAAGTCGGTGGTTATGGCAGCCATGACGGCGACGGCAAAACGCCTCGGCAATACGCCGGCCGTCTGCCGCAAGAGCTACGTGCACCCGGCCGTTATCGAAACGTACCTCGACGAGCGAAAACTCGAGCTTCCCGAGATACGTACCGCCGCTCAAGCTGGCGGCCTTGATCATGATGAACAGCGGGTGCTGAAGTTTTTGATCGAACTTGGAGAACGCGACGTCGGGCGCGAGCGTCTAGCCCGCCTCGAAAGTTCCCTTGGCTCCGCACAATCTAAACACAAGCGAATCCGAGAGGCCGCATAGGCGATAGATCACGGTGAGAGCCGGGCGATGCTCCACCCTGCGACCTCGCGAACGTACGCGATGCGGTCATGCACGCGATTGGGTCTTCCTTGCCAAAATTCGAAAGCATGGGGGCTCACGCGGTACCCGCCCCAATATGGCGGCCGCGGAACGTCGTCGGCGCCGAAGCGTTCCGTTTCTCGCGCCATCTGCGTTTCGAGGAACGCACGGTCCGGAACGATGCTGCTCTGCTGCGACGCCCACGCGCTCAAGCGGTGACCGCGCGGCCGCAGCGCGAAGTACGCATCCGACTCCGCTGCGGGAAGGCGCGCTACCGAGCCCTCGATCCGGATCTGTCGTTCGAGCGAGGGCCAATAGAATAACAGGGCGGCTCGTGGTTGCGCGTCGAGTTCGCGACCTTTGCGGCTTTCATAGTTCGTGAAGAACACAAAGCCGCGCTCATCGTAACCGCGTAGAAGAACGACGCGCGCCGCCGGTTGCCCCTCGCGCCCGATTGTAGCGAGCGTCATCGCGTACGGTTCGCGCAGTTCGGCGTTCGCGAGCGCCTCCTCCAACCAAACGCGAAATTCGACGAGCGGGTCCGGCGCGACGTCCGCCTGATCGAGGGTGCCCTTTACGTATGTGATGCGGGCAGTGCGAATGCGGTCCTCGGTGCTCACGCCCGCCTCAACCTTCGCGGTGTACGATCATCGCTTTCCACGCGGGACTTCCGCTTCGCAGAGCGGTACGGTGCTCGCATGGGTGCCCTCGGGCGACGTACGTTCATCGCTGCCTTTCTCGGGTGGACGCTCGATGCGTTCGACTTCTTTCTCGTCACCTTCGTCATCAAAGATGTCGCAGCCACGTTCCACCAAGGAATCGTCGCAATCTTGGGGGCGATTACACTGACGTTGATGCTGCGGCCCCTGGGCGCCCTCATCTTCGGCATCTGCGCCGACCGGTTCGGGCGCCGCGGACCGCTGATGGTCAACATTCTGCTCTATTCGGCGCTCGAATTGGCAACCGGGTTTGCGCCGTCCTTCGGCATCTTTCTACTGCTGCGCGGTCTTTACGGAATTGCGATGGGGGGCGAGTGGGGTGTCGGTGCGGCGCTCGCGCTCGAGTCGCTGCCGGCCGAGCGGCGCGGCTTCTTTTCCGGCGTGCTGCAGCAAGGCTACGCAGTCGGTTTTCTGCTCGCAGCGGTCACATTCCATGCCGTCTTCCCCCATTTCGGCTGGCGCGCGATGTTCATCGTCGGCGCTGCGCCGGCACTGCTCGTCGTTTACATCCGCGCCGCCGTCCCCGAATCGGCAGCGTGGCGCGCGCAACGGCAGCGCAATACCGGCGATCCGATCGGTTTGTGGCGTTCGTTCGTACGCCGTCCCGGACTCTACGTGTACGCGGTCGTCCTAATGACGGCGTTCAACTTCATGTCGCACGGTTCGCAGGATCTGTATCCGACGTTCCTACGCGAACAGCACGGGTTCACCGTCGGCATGACGTCGCTACTCGCAATTGTCGCGAACCTCGGCGCAATCGTCGGCGGTACGTTGTTCGGAGTTCTCTCGCAACGGATCGGGCGCCGCCGTGCGATCGTCGGCGCAGCTTCCCTCGGGATATTCGCCATCCCGCTTTGGATAGAGCGGGACACCGTGAATCCGCGCTCGGCCTCGTAAATCAAGCGTTAGCACAAACGGATGCGGACGTTGCGGCCGGCGCACGGTAGGACCGTCGCCGTCGGTTCAGTAGCCGGCGCTGCGCTGACCCTTTCCGGCTTCTTGTTTGCGGGGGCACAGCGCGCGGGAGCTGGCGCTAATGCCGGCATTCACAGGATCCGACACGTCGTCGTCATCATGCAAGAGAACCGCTCGTTCGACCATTACTTCGGGACGTTTCCCGGTGCCGATGGGATCGCAATGCGCGCGAGCGTTCCAACCGAGTGCGTCCCCGACCCGACGTCACAGGGCTGCGACCGGCCGTTCGTGGATCACCAGGATCGCAATGGCGGAGCCGCGCACAGCGCCGCGGCGGCCGCACATGCAATCGACGGTGGCAGGATGGACGGTTTTGTGGCCGTTGCCGCCGCTGCAAAGGGCCGGTGCACGAATCCGACGGATCCAAATTGTGGCGAAGAGGCCGGTGCGGGCGCGACTCGCGTGTTGGCCTACCACACCGGATCGGATATCCCGAACTACTGGACGTACGCGAAAGATTTCGTGCTCCAGGACCACATGTTCGAACCCGCCGCGTCCTACAGTTTGCCGGCGCATCTCTATATGGTCGGCGAACTGTTCGGTTCCAAGCGATCCGCAAAGTTGCCGGAGCGATGTCGTCCGTAATCGTCCGGATCCCGATATCGGAAGGCCGTACGGCTGGACCGATCTTACGTGGTTGTTAAATCGTGCTCACATTTCGTGGGCGTACTTTCTCGATGGCGGCCCGCGGAAGCCCGGTAGAAGGGCAATGGGCGCATTGGGCGGCGGCGGCGTTCCACCCATCTGGAACGTTCTGCCGAAGTTCAGCGACGTGCATCAAGACGCGCAGCTCGGTAACATCCAAACGCTCGATGCCTTCTCCGCGGCCACGAAGGCCGGCACGCTGCCGGCGGTTTCGTGGATCGCGCCAAACTTTCGCGACAGCGAGCATCCGCCGGCGCGCGTTAGCGTCGGGCAATCGTACGTAACGCGCATCGTCAACCAGATCATGCGCAGCCCCGACTGGAACAGCACCGCGGTTTTTCTCGCATGGGACGACTGGGGCGGGTTTTACGATCACGTGCCGCCGCCGCGCGTCGATCAACTCGGGTACGGGATTCGGGTGCCGGCGATGGTCATCAGTCCCTACGCACGGCGTGGCTTTATCGACCATCAGCAGCTTAGCTTCGACGGCTACTTGAAGTTTATCGAGGACGATTTCCTAAGTGGCGCGCGACTCGATCCCAAAACCGACGGGCGCCCGGACTTGCGGCCCGACGTGCGCGAAAATGCATCGATCCTCGGCGATCTCGTTAGAGATTTCGACTTCTCACAGTCGCCGAGGCCACCTCTCATACTTCCGGAACAACCCAACACGACACTCATCGCCCCAGCATCGGGTGTAGGTCAACGGCGGAGCGTTTCGAGTTCATCGAGCGTCCGCGGCCAATCGGTCTTCAGCAGTCGCGACAAGCTCCGATCCATCAGGATGCGACTACCCGTCTGACACCCAGCACAGTAGTTCGTTTCGTTGTCGGCATAACGGATTCGCTGGATGGGCGCGCCGCACACCGGACACGGTTTTCCGAAGCGTCCGTGCACCGCCATCTCGGGGCGAAATGCGGTCACCTTCTCGGGAAAGCCGTTTCGCGCTTCTTTCCGGAACCGGTCTATCCACAGTTCTAATGTTTCACGAATGGCCGCGTGCAAGCGGTTCCACTCTTCATCGTTCAACCCGTGGGTCAACGCGATCGGCGAAAGTCGAGCACAATGCAAGATCTCGTCGGAGTAGGCGTTACCAATTCCACTGACGATGCGGGGATCGGTCAGCGAGCGCTTGAGCGTCCGGTTCTCCTTGCGTAATGCGTGGCGGAATGCGCTCGCATCGCTGCGCAGCGGATCGATGCCGCCCGGGTCAGCCGCATGAAGCGCAGCTTCTCCTTGATAGACGTGTAGCGAACTGCGGTTTTTGGTGCCGGCTTCTGTAAGGACGAGGCTCCCGTCGTTGAAATCGAACCCCGCGAGTTGATTGCGTCCGCCGAGCTTCGCTTGCGGCTCACGCCAATGCAGACGTCCGGCAATCATCAAGTGGAGGACGAGCCATAGCTCTCCCTCGAGACCGATCGCGATGCGCTTTCCGAGGCGGCGCAGTTCAATCACGCGTCGCCTCTCCGTGCCGGCGAGCGGTGGATCCACGGTGCGTAAGACGAACGGACTCCGCAAGCGCACGCGCAGCAGCATTTGCCCGACGATACGTGCATCGAGTGCGGTCATATATGCGGCGATGTCGGGCAACTCCGGCACGCGTCTTACTTTAGTCTCGCGCCGCGGAGTTCCGTTCGCATCCCTTTGGGACGCGCGCGAATCCGCAACGCAGCCTACGTCCGCAACTTTCGGCGTGCGCGATAACGTCGCGGGCCTTTATTAACAATCGGGTCGCAGCGACCGCCACCCGGCGAACGTCATTCATCCTGAACCCACGGGCTCGGGAAGCGGCGGATCGTCGTCTCGCCTCGCTGCCGCTACGTACGGTCTCGTCGTGGTCTGCGGACGTCGTCCTAGGCGCTAGGACCGTGCGGCGGATCCGAGCGGCAAAACGAAGCGAAGTAACAGTGTTACGCTAACGTCGCGCGGGTTCATGAACGCAGCGAGGCTGCGGAGCGCGGCGGCAGAGGCGGTAGCTTCGAGCGCTCCAGGCGCCGGCCTAGCGCGCGCTCGATCTGCGCGAAGTATTTCTCCTCATCGCTTGCGACGAACGTGATCGCGTCGCCGGTGGCTTGCGCGCGCGCCGTGCGGCCGACACGGTGCACGTAGTCGCCCGGCACCATCGGCACGTCGTAGTTGATCACGTGACCGAGTGCGGCAACGTCGATGCCGCGGGCCGCAATGTCGGTCGCGACGAGGACACGATATTTGCCGCGCTTGAAATCATCGAGCGCACGCGTCCGCTGGGCCTGCGAGCGGTCGCCGTGGATGCGCTCCGCGACGATGCCGTGCTTGCCGAGCGCCGCTGCGAGCCGATTCGCCCGCGCCTTTGTACGCGTGAACGCAAGGGCGCTATAGATGGTATTGTCCTTGAGCAACTCGACCAGCAGGTCGACCTTGCGCTGTTGGTCGATCGTGTATGTCGTCTGCGTGATTCCATGCGCCGGTGCGCCCTTGGGCGCGAGTTCGATCCGCGCCGGGTCGCGCAGCAGTTCTTTGACGAGCGCCGAGATCGGCGGCGGCAACGTCGCAGAGAAGAATAGCGTCTGGCGCTTCTTTGGAATCCGCGCGAGCACGCGACGGACATCGGGCAGGAAGCCCATGTCCAGCATGCGATCCGCCTCGTCGAGGACGAGCAGCGAGATTCCGTCGAGCGACGCCGTGCCTTGCGCGAGGTGGTCGAGCAGTCGGCCGGGCGTCGCGACGATGATATCGGTGCCGCGCCGGAACGCCGCGACTTGACCCGCGAAGCCGACGCCGCCGTAGATCGCCGCGGTGCGGACCTTGGTGTGCTTGCCGAGAGCGGTGAGGTGTTCTGCGATTTGCGCCGCGAGTTCTCGCGTGGGGGCTAGGACGAGCGCGCGCGTCTTCCCGCGCGGGAGATCGGCGAGCGCCGCAATCAGCGGTAAACCAAAGGCTGCCGATTTGCCGCTACCGGTCGCGGCGCTCGCGAGGACGTCGCGTCCGGCAAGCGCGGGCGGGATGGCGGCGGCTTGGACTGGGGTCGGCTCCGTAAAACCGAGCTCGGCCACGGCGCGGAGCAACTCGGGACGAAGCCCAAGCGAAACGAACGTTGAGATAATCGTGATGCTTTCAAGTGGCGCAATTCGATCGGACACTCGAAAGAACACGCGTGGGGAACACATGATTGCACGGATCGCCGCCGCGCGTCAAATGCTTAAGCTGTATCGCGTCGACGCCGTACCTTCCAAGCCTGAGCGGTGGCGCGTCAGCTACAAGATGATCTGGTCGACCGGCATGGGATCGTTCGGGAACGCCGTGCATGCGACGGATCCCCCGCGCCGGAGGGTTTTCGCCGTTCGGTATTCGCCTTCAGCGAGATCGCAAAAGACGAACAGCATCTTCTCCTTGAGGTCGACGAGCCATACTTCGGGATTCCGGTTCGCGCATACAACGGAACCTTGACGCGACGGTCGAAGCGGCGGCGCGACCATCCGACCTCGATAACCAGGAACATGTCGGCAGGACCGGGATCGCGTCCCTCGTAGCCCGTGGGATCCCAACGCAAGAGTGCAAAGTCTGGTTCCGGTTCGGGATCATCACTGACGATGACCGACGAAGCGACTTAAACGACGGCCCGGCCGTTGAAGCGCTCCGTCAACAGACGAGTGAGTTCGGCGCAGAACGGTGCGGCGGGCTGAAAGGCGGCACGGCAATCAGCTCGCCGTTGACCAGTTCGACGCGTTCATCGAACCCGAACACACCGGCCTCCGCCATGAGGTGGTAGTCGCGAACGCTGACCGGCCGACGTCGATAGTCGAGTGCCATCTCACTCATTCGATGATCGCACCTCCCGATGAACATTTCGTAGACGGCGCGTTACAATTTTTCGAAAATCGCGGCGCCGGCGGGGATAGTGGGCGCCGGATGGAACCCCTTCGCATGGCTGTTCGGGCATACGCGTTTACGATGTATCCGGTCACGGACATGCAGCGTGCGGTCGCGTTCTACCGCGACGCGCTCGGACTGCGCCCGGGCGACCTTGCCTCTCCGGTTTGGGTGGAGTTCGACGTCGCGGGAACGACCTTCGGTGTCGGTAACTTCGAACAGGTGGGAAAGCCCGGCACCGCTCAGTCGCTAGCGCTCGAGATCGACGATCTTGCGGGCTTCCGCACGATGCTTGCCGGCCGTGGCATCGAAGCGAGCGAACCGCACGAGCTTCCAAATTGTTGGATTTCGGTCGTGCGCGATCCCGATGGAAACCAAATCTGGCTGCATGAGGCGAAGACCACGACCGCGGACTAAGGGACCTGTAGTTCGGCGCGACGCAGCAACGGGGCGAGCGCCCAACCTTGCATGACGATCGTGAGAAACACCACCGCGAACACTGCATCAATAATTTGCGCGCGTGCCGGAAATGTTTCGGCTAAGCCGAGCGCAAGCGCAAGCGATAGGCCGCCGCGCAGACCGGCGAGCGCGATTGCAAGGCGCCAGCCGCGTCGCTCGCCGCGGAGGCGTACAAGAGGCACGAGCCCGTATGCGAGCGCGGCACGTGAAGCGATGGCGGCTAGCACCGTCACGCCGATCAAAAGCGGCTCGTGAAACATCCGCTGGATTTGCAAACTCAGCCCGACGAGCAAAAAGACGATACCATTGGCAACCCGCGCCGTGCCATCCCAGAAACGCTCCACCGGTTGCTGCCCGACTCTCTCGAGAGCGACTGCAGGCAGCGCGATGCCCGCGGCCGCACTTGCGAAGATTCCGGAACCGCCGATCGCTGATGCGACGCCGTATGCCCCGTACGCAACGACCACCGTGGTCACGATGCCGATCCACGATTGTCCGAAGCGACGCGAAATGGGCGTTGCAAGGACGCCGATGAGGAGGCCGACAGCGATGCCGGCGCCGGAAACGTACGCACTTCGCGCGATGAGCGCGAGCAACGCCCGCTCGTTTCCCGAATGAGGGAAAGCGATGACGGCCCCGAGCAACACGACGGCAACTGCATCGTTGGCAATCGACTCGCCTTCGACGATCGTCAGCAAGGGCACGGGCACGCCCTGCGCGCGAAAGAGCGCGAGCACCGCGACCGGATCCGTGGCCGACAAGATCGCGCCGAGTGCCAATGCCCCCGGCAGAACCATGCCCGCGCCAAAAGCGGCACTGCCCGCAATCACTGCCGCAGTCAAAAGCACGCCCGGAACGGCGAGGACGATAATCGCCGGAGCGGCGCGACGGAGCGCCGACGCATCGATGTCCCAAGCGGCTTCGAAGATCAGTGCCGGAAGAAAGAGTGCGAGAACCGGCGGCGTGAGACTGATATGCAGCGCCTGCGGTAACACCGCGCCCGCCGCAATACCGACGAGCACGAACGCCGCAGCCGGCGGGAGACCCACGCGACCGGCTAGCCGTGCGAAGAGAAAGGCGACCCCGAGCAAGACAACCAGGATCACGATGATAGCAAGCACCGTGCTTTGATATTCTCCGGCAACGTGCGGTCTTGCCTATCGTCGCCGACGGACGTCTCGAGTGCGGAAGCAGAACTCTTGGTGACGTAGCGAAGGAATGGTGCACCTGCAGTGCTTTTTGCTAGTCGACGCCCAACGGAGTAGAACTTGAAATCGTCAACGTCGTTTTTGCATGATGATGCGCCGGTACCGCCCGGCTTTCACAGCTTATCCTTGCCGCAACACCATGCCACGACCGTCGTCTTTCCCGATACGCGTTCGCTCCTGGGTGCCGACGAGTTTTCCGAAGACGGCTATTACTACGCGCTCAGCCACACGCCGACGACGCTGCGGTTAGCTGCGAAGATCGCCGCTGTCGAAGCCGGTACGAACGCCGTTCTGACGTCCTCCGGAATGGCGGCGATCGCGTTGACGTATCTTGCAACGTTGCGACCCGGGGACCACGTGCTGCTGCCGAAAAATGTATATCGGCCAAATCAAGACTTCGCTCGCGCAATGCTGACCGAACTCGGCGTTACGGTGATGGAGTACGCGCCCGATGAGGTCGATCTCGGCCAGCGCATCAGCGAACGGCTGCGGCTCCTCTGGATCGAAGCGCCGGGCAGCATCACACTTGAGACACCGAACGTGCAAGGCTTGATCGAACAGGCGCACGCTGCCGGCGCGAAAGTCGCGGTCGATAACACTTGGTCGGCGGGGGTGTACTTTCAGCCGCTTACGCTCGGCGCCGATTACTCGATCCAAGCGCTGTCGAAGTATCAGAGCGGCGCAAGCGACGTTTTCATGGGGGCCGTCATCAGCCGCTCCGCCGACGATCATGCGCGACTCAAACGGACGTCGATCAGACTCGGGTACTCCGTGTCGGCGGACGATTGCTTTCTCGTGTATCGCAGCTTTGGCTCACTATGGACACGTCTGGCTGCTCACGAAGCCTCGGCGCTGCACCTTGCGCGGATGCTCGCCGAGCATCCCAAAGTTCAGCGTGTTTTGCATCCGGCGCTGCCCTCGTGCGGCGGACACGGCAATTGGAAGCGCATGTTCAGCGGCAGCAGCGGCGTTTTTTCATTCACGCTCGATCGCCGCTATGCGTTCGACGACGTATGCACCCTTATCGACGCATTGCACTGCTTCAAAATCGGATTTAGTTGGGGCGGATCCACGAGTTTGGCTACGCCCTATCCCTCGCCCGGTTGGTGGCCGGAGCAGGACCGGTGTGCAGGCATCGTTCGTCTCGGCATCGGCCTGGAGCGCCCGGGCGATTTGCAAGACGACATCATCCAAGCGCTCGAACGGCTACCTTGAGGGGGTTTGTCGGGTAATGAGCGCTGATTATATCGTCGTGACAACGACGACCGGCGATCGCGACGTCGCCGAACGCATCGCGGCGCACTTGGTGACGTCGCACGCGGCGGCATGCGTGCAGATATCGGGGCCGATCGCAAGTCACTATGGGTGGAACGGCGCGCACGAACAAGCTGAGGAATGGTTATGCACGATAAAAATGCGTGCAGCTCGCTTCCATGACGTACGGCGCGCGATCGAAGCGCTTCATACCTACGACGTTCCCGAGATCGTCGCGGTCCCGATGCTCGCGGCCTCGGAAGCCTATGCCCGGTGGATCGACGCGCAGACATAGACGCTCGGTCCTGCGACGTGCACCGATGATTATTTTTTCTCAGTCGCCGGGTTTGGCGACGAGGTCACGTTCGGGGAACAGCCGTTGGATGTCCCGACGGGCGGCGTATACGGGAGCGGCTGTGTGTTCGTGACGCCGAATTCGAGGGGGTAAAATGAACCGCCGTCCGTCATCGTCACGGTCGTCGAGATACCACTTGAATGCGCGGGCACCTGATACGTTGCGATCCAGTACGGCTGCGGCACTCGTACGCAACCGAGTTCCTTCAATTGGCCGTCCACGAGGAAGCTGCTGCGCACCGGACCCGCGAGCGGTTTTTCGTAGAGATAGACGAGCTGCGGCGTATCGCCGGGGTTCGCGAGCCCGAACGTGATGCGATGCACGATGCCGTAGTCGCCGTAATCGTGGCCGGGGTCAGTTGGATCGAGGCTGCGCGGCGTCGGTGTTCTTCCACCGTAGTGTACCGCGACGTCAGGACCGCCGACGACGTACGACTGCGCGATATTGCCGAACCCGTCGAGATCGAACATCCCGTGCCGGTCGTGCCCGTCGAACGGCATGCGTGGACCCGAAAGATATGCGTCGGGGTGGCCGCCGGCGGCCGAAGCAATGACGGACACGGTGACCGCGCCGCCGCTGATGACGCGCACGTCGGCAGCGCCCGCAACGAGTTCGCCCTGTACCATGAGGGCATGCCGCGCTATGAACGGCTTGCCCGGTTCGATGTCGACGACCGTTCCCTCATTGGCCTCTTCGAACTGCAGCAAGTCGCGCGTTACCGTGTGCCCGACGCTCATGACGTCGAGGTCGGGCCCCGCCGCCGACTCGATGAGCTGCACGCGCGAAGGAATGGTGGCGGTCAAGACGACGTCGAGATCGCGTGGTACGCCGATGTCGGAGTGGTAGTAGTACAAACGCGCCGGTCGAGCAGCGCTCACTTGTCCGCGAAAAATCAAGCCATCGGTTTGGAGATACTCGGGATCGTCGCTTAGGAACAACACGCTGGGCATCGCCGGAGCGACGACCACGTTATCGATCGTTGCCGTCGTCACGCCCGTCACCGTGGTGCTCGCGCTATCGCCTTCAATCGTCACCGTCACATTCACGGCCGTGCGGGACCCGGCGGCGAGCGGCAGCAGCGGCCATGGCACGATCGGTCCGTAGCGGACGACGGCATTGGGACGCAGCGTCGGGCGAATGTGCTGATCCAATGCGGCGAGAAGTTGCGTGTCGAGTGCGTCGGGCGTGATGCCGGGTGAACCCGTGACGTCGAGCGAGACGTCGGCCGGAATTACACCTGCCGGGGGCAAGGCCGGTGACGACGTCGGCGACGACGCGGCCGCCGATGTCGGAAATGGGGATGGGGACGGACTCTCAATCGGCTGCGCGACCGCGGCGCGGCCAGCCAGAACAGACGCGATCGTAAGGAGCGCGATGAACCGATTGCTCACTTTGCTCTTTGTTGTGACGTCGGCCGGAGACTGACCTACACGACAGCGGGGTTTAGTGCGACGCGGCGCTCCAGGCCGCAAGTATCTCGCGCTCGCGTTCCCGCGTGATCCCGGCCCGTGAGTCAGCCGGAGCGAGATCGGCGGCGATGCTCGACCAGGCGCGCGTGTCGCGGATCGTCTGTGCGAGTGGTCGGACCGAAAGACCGTCCGCGAGAGCACGGTCGATGCTCGTGTTCATGAAGCCGGGCATTCCATGCGAGGGGCCGAGCCACAGTGGCAAGTCAGTCCATCCCGTAATGCCGTTCGCTTCGAGAAACCGTTCGTCGATCCACACGACGTCCGGGTCAGCTTGCAGCACGTCCGCCGCCGTCTTCATAACTTGCCCCATCGTCGTCGCTTTCGGCGGACCGTTAACATCGTAGATTCCGCGATGCCCGTCTTCGAGCAGCCGGATCATGAAAGCCGCCGCGTCGCGCACGTCGATCAACTGCACGTAGCGCTCCTCAGGACCAGGGACGGCGACGTCGCCGCCTTCTGCGACGCGATCGACCCAATACGTGAAGCGATTGGTAGGATCGTATGGCCCGACAAGAAGGCCCGGGCGTACGAGGAGCGCCCGATCGTCGAAGACGGCGCGCACGACGTCTTCGGAGCGTCTCTTCGAGGGTCCGTAGTTGCTTGGATCATCGTCCGCCCGATGAGCCTCTCGAGGAGTGTACCGCGCGTGACCGTCGCCGACGATTTCCACACTCGGGTCGTAGACCGAGATCGATGAGGTGAAGAGATAGCGGCCCGCGTTCGCGAGGTGAGCGCAGGACGACGCGACGATCGCCGGGACGTAACCGCTCGTATCAATGACGGCATCCCAGCCCGTGCGCGGGATCGAACCCAAACCGCCGTCGCGGTCGCCCACGTAACGCGCGAGCGCGAGGGCCTCGTCGCCGCGTTCCCTCCCGCGCGTAAAGATTGACGTGTCGTGTCCGCGTTCGACGAGCACGCGCGCAAGGTGCCGTCCCAAAAACGTTGTTCCGCCAAGGATCAGTGTTTTCACGCGCGCATACACCTTCTGCGACGGACACCATGCGGGGATCGGTCGGCTCCACGCGCGGGCGAACGGCTGCGAAGGCGCGACGATGGCGTCGATCGCGTACTCGCGGAGCGGCGCCGCAGCGGCGCGAGCAGTCCCGCCTGCCGACCGTACCGGCCGATCGTCTCACGCCGGTGGCCGGTCTCGGCCTCGATCGCGCGAAGCGATCGTCCTTCCCGCAAACGCTCGAGAATGCGTTCGCGCTGCGACGGCGATATCTCGTTCATGGCAAGCACTTCGCCCGGACCCGCCGCACGGCCCTAGCACGCGTGGCCGCTTTTGGGGAGCGCGGTTCACGCACGGCTCTAACGATGCGCTTGCCCTAAAAATGGCTTCGCTCGTCACGCTAGTCACCTGCGCTCAGCAGCCGTCGCTACTACTCGATCGTCATACGCCGCACGAGATCGCCTCGAAATGCGTAGACGTGCCGAACCTCCTCGTCGAAGAGCACACAGCCCGACAAGTCGCGACCGACCTGATGCACTCTCACCTCCACCTCATCATCCGAACGCTCGGTGATGGCGGCCGGCACGGCGCGCGAGTCAATCTGCGCCCACTGACGCTTCCAATAGTCACGGATCTGCTCATGACCGACGACGCGACCGCCCTCCCAGCCGTTCGGCCAGTCAACATCGGCCGTCATCCTCGCCAGGGCAGCGTCGATGTCCCGCGCGTTGAACGCCGCGTACAATGATCGCAGCGAAGTCTCATGTTTCACTGCCGCACGATACACGCAATCCACGATTGCTGCAAGGGCCTGCGTACGCAGCCGCATCGTTCAAGCGCGCAGCAGCCGTCGGCCTCATACGCGCGGACGCCGGCTAGGGGTTTCTTATGAAAGCGTCCTTGAGATGATGAACGGTGACGCGATTTCCGTCGGGATCGGTTACGAATACCGCATCACAGCGGGGTGACTCGAAACCTTGCATCTTCGCGCCGGCCTTTTCAAGCTTCGCTTTGAGCCCCGCCAAATCGCCGACTTCGATGCCGAGACTGAACGCCGAACCCGGCGGCGTGCCGACTTCGTCGCCCTCGGTGACGAGCGCAAAGCCCACGCCGTTGAGATCAAACTCGTACCAGCCGTCGCTGAGCGATTCGCCCTCCTTGAAGCCGAGGACATCGCGGTAGAACGCCCGCGAACGATCGATATCGGCAACGGGGTAGACGACGAAGCCAACGTGCATGGCAAAAGCATTCCCGCTTTCCGGGTTCGAATCACGGCGGCTGAACTCGGCATGGTCGCGTCAAAGCTCGGCGCAGCGCGCTTGGGGGCCAGACATCGTTGGGACCTAGTTCGGCACCGAATGAAGTCTGGCCACGCGGCGACCGCGCGTAATCCCTCTTGGACCTGCTGGCGGGCACGCTCGGCACGCTCGATTACCGCCTTCGGGAACTTCAGTTTAAGAAAGTTGGATTGCTCGTTATAAGGCCCCGTGAGGTTGCGAGAAGCGTCTCGTGTCGGCGATCATCGCGATCGTCCGTTGCACCGGGCAGAGTAATCGTATGTCGGTCGCCATCAGCCCCTATCTTCTCTACCTCATCTGAGAAAGATCGAGAACATCGACGTCTCGGACGACGTCTGACAACGCCGGCTGAGCTCACCCACGAGACGTGACTCGTAGCGCTCTGACACGACATCCTTTAACGAATGTAAGCGGGCTTACAGGCTGGCGCCGTGCTTATGATCCATAAAAGACTTTGACGCCCGCGAACTGCTGGTTCTCTGGAGAAGCTGTGATTTTCAATCAATATGCGAAACCGATAGTCAACGCGCTTACGCTCGGCGCCGCCCTCGGCGTTTGGTTACTGCCGGCCGCCCCGACGGTGGCCTCCAATCACATCGACTCGCCGCTTACGACACAAGACCGCGGCGCCAATATCGCCGACCACTATGCGTTTCTCGACCCGAACGACAATTCCAAAATCGTGCTCATCATGAGCACGCAAGGCTTTATCGTCTCGAGCGAGCACTTTGGGATGGGGATATTCGATTCGAACCAGCGATACCGTTGGGAGTTTGCGAGCGGCGATGATGCCAGCCCGAGTAAGTACATCGACGTGTACTATTCGCCGGGACTCGGGCATCTAACGGCACAAACCGCAACCATCCTGCTGCCGGGCGGTCACCGGTTCACTGCGCCGACGACCGTCGCCGTGCAGACACCCCATCCGAATCCACCGATCATTACGACCGATTCGGCGACTGGAGCCCGCTTCTTTGCCGGTGTAATGGATGACCCATTCTTCTTAGACGATACGGGCGCCAATCTTTTCGTGGCATCGTCGGTCATGCATCCCGGACATCCCGACAAGTCGTTACTCGGTCGGCGTGAAGGCCGCAACACGTACGCCGGTTTTAACACCTTGATTACGGCCATCGAGCTGCCGGTAAGCATGTTGAAAGGCGGAAGCGATGTGATCGCCATCGATACCGTGACCCAGCGTCAACGCAATCAAACGCTGCGCCAGGATGGTGAAATTTTCGGCTCCGGAGACATCCAAACGGTGGATCGCGAAGGTGTTCCCTTCGTTAATAATGTACTGATCCCGCCGCCGCTGAAAAACCAATTTGGTACTTCGAACACGGTGGAAGACGCGCGCGGAAAATTCCGGCCCGCGATCATTGCGTCGCTCAAAGCGCTTGCAACCGACAACGCCCACATCGCAAAAATCCTAGATCTAGTCCAATTGCATGGCGACTTTCTGCGGCTCAACGTGAAAGTGCCCAATGCGGGGCCCGGCGGCGGCACAAACGTGGGCGGAGGCTTCCTGCACGACGGCGGCCGCCGCCTGCAGGACGACGTCAGCACCGAAACGTTCACGCTCATCAACAACGGCGTGCGACTGACCGACGACGTGCTACACGACGAGCAGCCTTTTCGCAGCATCTTTCCGTTCGTCGCCGATCCGAACCAACCGTATCCACCCGGCCACGAGCGCTCCAACATGATGCAGTAGAACCTCGCGTGCGCCGTCCCCTCGCCAGAATGGGGACGGCGCACGCGAGTCTTGCATCCGTACCGAGGATGCGCATGTGTCAGCAGGTAGATATACATGACGGTCCTACTCAAGTCAAAGAATTCGCTCGCTCTTCGTGTTGGCGTTTTCTTGTTGCTCTCGTGCCTAGTGGTCGGCGCCAACCGCTCGAGCGTGCTTTGGGCAGCATGGCATCCCGCTTCATCCGCGCCGCTCCTTGCGGTGCCGTCTGCTTCAGATGAAAGCGCGGAGTCGCGCGAGGTCATCGCTTTTCTCGAGCGTAGGGTACGACGCGATCCCGGCGATGCCGACGTTTACTCCAAACTTGCCGGACTATATCTGCAACGGCTGCGTGAGACAGGTGCGCTTCAGGACCTCGGTCTCGCGCTGCAGGCAGCGCACGCATCGCTCAATGCCGTGCCGGCCGTGCGAAATACGGACGGGCTGACCTCCCTCACGCTTGCCGAATTCGCATCGCACGAATTCGGGGCGGCGCGCGATCACGCACTGGAACTCGCGCGGCTTGATTATACGGGTACGCCCTACGCCATGCTCGGCGACGCGCTTGCCGAGTTGGGCGACTATGGGCAGGCCGAGCAGGCCTATAAGCAGATGCAACAGCGGAGCGGCGGCGCCAACGAAAACGTCGCGACGCGCATGGCCCGCTTAGCGCAGCTGCGCGGGGACAACGCCGGCGCCGAGCGTGACTTTGCGAAAGCGCTCGCGCTCGAACTCACTCGCAGCGAGCCCTCACGCGAACGACTTGCATGGTTTCATTGGCAGCTCGGCGACACGGCTTTTTTTTCCGGCGACTACGACACCGCCCAAACCAACTATCAAGATGCCTTGGTGGCTTATCCCGACTACTTCCGGGCACTGGCTTCACTCGGTCGGCTCCAGGCCGCTCGCGGCGACTTCGCGCAAGCAATTAGCAACTACGAGGCCGCCGTCCGTCTTCTGCCCGATCCGACGTTCGTATCGGAACTTGGCGATGTCTACAAACTGTCCGGCCGCGATGAAGATGCCCGGAGACAATATGGGCTCGTGGAACTGATCGGACATCTCAGCAAGCTGAACGGCGTAATGTATAATCGCCAACTTGCAATGTTCTATGCCGATCACGACATCAAGGCGCAAGAAGCGTACGTGGACGCGAAGCGCGAATACCGGGTTCGCCGTGATATCCTGGGCGCGGATGCCCTGGCCTGGACGGCGCTCAAAGCGGGAAAAATTCGCGAGGCGCAGGCGGCAATGCAGGCGGCGCTGCGGCTTGGTACGCAGGACCCTCGGCTGTTCTACCACGCGGGCATGATTGCCCGCGCCGCCGGACGACGCGCATCGGGACGAGCGTACCTCGAACGCGCGCTTACGCTCAATCCGCAGTTCGACCCGCTACAAGCCATGAAAGCGCGCGAAGCACTACAAACGTAAGGAACGTCAACGGACGTGCAACCCTTGGTGGCTTCTCTCCCGCTGCCCGGTTGCGATAGCGAAGGGCCGTGACGTCGACTTCGTCGTGAGTCGCAAATGCGTCCGGTGACCTTGTAGGCCACGTAGGCCACGGCGCCAGCAAGATCGCTCGTGCGGTTAGACGTTCTGTGGGACGCCGCAATCGGTGTCGCGGCTAGGGCATCGAGTCCGGCGTGATGGATGTAAGCTAGAGAATCATGCCGACGAGCGCGACGCCAATGAATGGGAACGACTGGACAAATGAAGCACCGCTTCGCAACCATCCCTCTTGCCTTCGCGCTCGTGGCCGTACTCGCAATTGCGGCGGACAACGCGCGCGCCGCCGGCGCTCCGAATTGGCCGATGTTCGACAGCACGGCATCGCGCGCGGGAAGCGTCGACGACCGTTCGTTTAGAACCGGCAACGTCGCGTCGCTGCAGCGGCGCTGGGTCGCCACGCTCGAGCGGGGTGCCGATTCGACGCCGATCGTGCTTGCGCACGTGACGGGAAGGCCGTCCGCGCATCCGCTCGTCGTGCAGACCGATACGGCCGGGACGACGTACGGCATCGACGGAGTCAGCGGCAAGATTTTGTGGCGGTTCGCAACGACGGGCCCGAAGATTACCGCCTCGACGCCGGTCGCCGATCCGTCGGAACGGTTCGTTTACGTCCCGGCCGTCGACGGGCGCGTTCACGAACTGGCCGCGACGACCGGCAAGGAGGTTCGCTAGCACGGCTTTCCGGTCGCGATCACGCGGATGCCGGAGGTCGAGAAGGACGCTTCACCGCTGAACCTTGCCAACGGTTACCTCTACGCCGTGACGTCGGGTTACATCGGCGACGCGGGCCCGTACGATGGCCACGTCGTCGCGATCGGCTTGAACGACGGCACGACGCACGTCCTCAACTCGCTATGCAGCAACGAGCACACGCTGCTGCTCGATACGAGCTACGATCCGCATAGTTCGCACGTGTGTCCACAACAACGTTCGGGGATCTGGGCGCGCGGCGGCGTTGTCGTCGATTCCGACCCCGCGCAGCACGGCCGCATCTACGTCGCGACCGGCAACGGCGCATTCGATGCGAATCACGGCGGCCACAACTACGGCGACTCCGCGCTTGCGATCGACGCCGATGCATCGAAGATCGAGCAGTACTTCACGCCGAAGAACTTCGACGAACTCGAAAGCACCGATGCCGATCTCGGCAGCACGGCGCCGGCACTGCTGCCGCGCGAGCCGCGCTCGCACACGCCGCTGCTCGCCGTCCAAGGCGGGAAGGGAGGCGTTCTCTACCTACTCGACCGCACGCACTTCGGCGGCGTCGGCGGGGCATTGCAAAACCTCGAGCTCCCGGATGAACTGTTTACGGCTCCCGCGGTATCGCGCGACGCATCGGGGAAACGTGGGTGTATCTCGGCTTTCTGCCGGGGGACACCGGCGTTACCGCGTACACGCTCGCGACCGACGGCGCGGGACGCAGCCGACTCGAACGCCGTTGGACGTCCGACGCGCACGGGACGTCGCCCGTCGTCAGCAACGGCCTCGTCTTTGTCGCGGCGAGCGGCGCACTAAGCGCGCTCGACGGGCGGACCGGTAAGCGTTTACGGTCGTCGAGAGACGCGAACGCCGGCGGAACGATCGGCGACATTCACTGGCAGAGTCCCGTCGCCGTCAACGGCTGGGTGTACTGCTCGGATGAAGACCGGCATCTAACCGGCTATGCGCTCGGCCGTCGTTAGGGGATTCGGAGATATTTGGGCGGGAAGGGCGAGTTCGCGACCGATCGCGTCCCGCAGGAGCGAGTCGTCGACGCCGACGTCGGGTGCGAAACGTGCGACGACGCGACCGTCGCGCGCGATGAGGAACTTCCTGGACGAACCGGATGGTCGGGAATCGCAAGACTCCAAACCGAAAGCAACGGAATGCCGACCATCGCGCAAGTCGAGGAGCAAATTCTCGTCGTCGAGGGTTTTCGCGTCCAGCTTACGCCACTAGCGCCGAAAACAAAGATTTTGCCGAGCTACGATTTTACCGTCATGGCGCCGCAGCGCTGGCGCGTATCGGACTGGAAGACCGCGCGGCTCGCCGGCTATGTGGCGCTGCTGCGCCAGGCCGTCGTGCAGCGCGGGGACGGAAGCGCCGTTAAAGGCGATCTGCAACTCGGGCATATACGCGATTCTTACTACGCGAAGCAGTACGGTACGACAGCCGCGCCTTAGAAAATCAGCGCTTTTTGCCGCCCGCCACTACGTCGCGTCCCGGCGGCCAAGAGTCCCGGCGCTGTCCTGGGCATAGGGTGGACAGGAACGATCCGCCAACAACGTGCGGGGCCGGCTGCGGGAAGGAAAAGCGAAATGACACGGGTTGCGATCACGGGAGCCAGCGGTTTTGTCGGACGGGCGCTGACGCAGGCGCTCGTGTCACGCGGCTACGGAGTCATCGCACTCGGACGCAATCCCGGGCGCCTGCAGAACGACGCCGGGATCGAAGCGCGGCACTTCCACCCCGCTGATGCGTCGCCGAATCCCGACGCCTTCGCCGGGGCGGACGCCGTCGTACACTTGGCCGGTGAGTCGGTCAGCGGGCGCTGGACTGCCGAAAAGAAACGCGCAATCTATGAGTCGCGCGTCGCCGGAACGCATCAGCTCATTGCGTCGCTTGCGCTTTGTCCAAAAAAGCCCGCCACGCTCGTAAGCGCATCGGCAGTCGGTTATTACGGCTCCCGCGGAGACGAAGCGCTCTTCGAAGCGTCGCCGCCCGGTAACGGCTTCCTCGCCGATGTGTGCAAAGATTGGGAGCATGAAGCGAGCGCCGCCGAAGCGCTCGGCATCCGCACCGTACGCATGCGCACGGGCATCGCGCTCGGCCGGGACGGCGCACTCGAGCAGATGGTTGCGCCGTTTCGGTTGGGCGCGGGCGGACCGCTCGGTTCGGGCCGCCAGCTCGTCCCGTGGATTGCGATCGACGATCTCGTCGCGCTCTACATCTTCGCACTCGAGCGTGCGGACCTAGGCGGCGCGGTCAACGCGGTAACACCCGATTATGCTACGAGCGCGCGGCTTGCATGCGCCATCGGGAGCGCGCTGCGGCGTCCGGCGCTCGCCGTCGCTCCGGGCTTCGCCTTGCACGCGCTGCTCGGTGAGTTCGCGCAAACGCTGCTCGCGAGTCAGTGCGTCATACCTGCGGTTGCCGAAGATCGCGGCTTTGTGTGGCAACATCCGACGCTCGAAGATGCGGTGCTCGCCATCCTCGCGCAGGGAGCGCGACGCTCGCCGGGCGTGGAAACGTTCGAAACCGAGCAACGCATCGCATCGCCTCTCGATGAGGTCTTTGCATTCTTTGCAGAGGCGCGCAATCTCGAAGCTATCACGCCGAGCTCGCTGCGCTTCGCGATCGACTCCTTACCGCAACGCCTGGAGCGCGGCGCACAAATCGCTTACCATCTGCGCTTGCGAGGCGTCCCCCTCCGATGGAAAACGATGATCGCCCGCTGGAACCCGCCGCACGAATTCGTCGACGTTCAACTTCACGGGCCATACGCACTGTGGTGCCACACGCACCGTTTTCGCGCGGTTGACGGCGGTACCGTCGCGAGCGATCGCGTTGACTATGCGCTTCCGTTCTGGCCGCTCGGCAACATCGCTTTACCGCTTGTCCAATCCGATGTCCGCGGCATCTTCGCCTATCGCAAGGCCGTCATCGAGCGCACCTTCGGACGCTTGGATGAGGACGTCGCCACGCCGCCTCCACGTGCCCGCCGGTAAACGGGCGATCGTCGTCGGGGCCGGCATTGCCGGCCTGACGGCGGCGGCGCGCCTCGCCTATGCGGGCTACGAAACGACGGTTTTCGAGAAGCAAGATCGCATCGGCGGACGCGCCGCACAGGCGACGTGGGAAGGCTTCACCTTCGATCTCGGGCCGACGCTGCTGTTTATGCTCGATACGTATCGTACTGCGTTTGCAAGTTGGGGCGCCGACTTCGATCGCGAGGTGCCGACGATTCGTTTACGCCCCAACTATCGGCTGACGTTTGCCGACGGAGCGTCGTTGACGATCTCATCCGTCCTCTCCGAGACGATCGCTTCGCTCGAAGCCTTGGAACCGGGCGCGAGCGCCGGCTTCCTGCGGTATCTCGCCGGTGCGGCGCAAGCGTACGATATCTCGCTACGCGAATTCGTGGGAACGCGGATTCGCCGGCCGGCGGAGTTCTTCACGCCCCGCAAAATCGCCGCCCTTATGCGGGCCGGCGCATTCCGCAAACTCTTCCCGGCCGCCGAACGCGCCTTCGGGTCGCCGGCGATTGCAGCGGCGTTCTGCTTTCAATCGATGTATTTGGGCATGTCGCCCTTTGCGAGCCCTGAGCTGTACCGCTTACTCCTCTTCACGGAACTGGGCGAAGGCATCTTCTTCCCGCGTGGCGGCATCGGAGCGCTTGGGCGTGCGCTCGAACGTGCCGCCCTCGCAAACGGCGCGACGATTCGGTGCAACTGCGAGGTCACGTCGCTCGACGTCGGCGGCGACGCGGTGCATTGGGTACAAACAGGCAATGAACGCATCGCATGCGATGTCGTGCTGCTCGACGCGGATCTGCCCTACGCGTACGGGACCCTTCTCGGCGAGCCGGTTCACCGGTCGCGGCGCATGCGGCTTACTCCCTCGGCCTTGCTCGTCTACGCGGCGCTCGATCGGCGCTACGAGGATCTGCTCCATCACGAGCTCTTGATGCCGGCCGACCTGCGTGAAACCTGTGACGACATCTTCCGGCGCGGGTCCATGCCGCGCGATCCGGCGATCTATCTCGCGGCGCCGGCGACGACCGATCCATCGTTTGCACCGCCTGGCGGCGAGGCGCTGTACGTCCTCGTGCCGGTCCCGAATCTTACGGGCACGACCGATTGGCAGACCCAATCCGAGTCGATCGCCACGTCGATCCTCGAGCGCATCGAGCGTCGTCGTCTGCCCGGCTTGCGCTCGCGCATCAAGTTCTACAAGGTTCGGACGCCGCTGGATTTCGCACACGAGATGAACTTGAGCGACGGCGCGGCGTTCGGCTTGTCGCACGACATTCTGCAAGTGGGGCCACTGCGTCCGGACAACCGCCATCGCCGCTACCGTAACGTCTTCTTCGTTGGTGCCAGTACGCGTCCCGCGACGGGTCTGCCGCTTGTGACGATGGGCGCGATGCAGACGGTCGACCGGGTATTGGAAGAGATTCCCTTGCATGCTTGAGGTTCGGGAGAGTCAACGTTGGTGCGCAGCCGTCATGCGTGACTGCGCGAAGAGTTTCTATTTCTCGACGCGTGTCCTGCCCAAAGCAAAGCGCGAAGCGGTCGAAGCGCTGTACGGGTTCTGTCGCTTCACCGACGACGTCGCGGACGCCCCCGGACCGTCGGCCCTCGAGCGATTTGCAATGTTCGCCTGCATCAAGCGCGAGCTTGCTGGGTTCGCGTCAGCGCGCTTCGACGGCGACTTGCCGTGGTACCCGGCCTTACGTCGAGCGTTCGGGCGTTTTCCGATCGACCTCGACGATGCACTGCGCCTGGTCGAAGGCTGCGAAAGCGATCTCTCGCCGGCGCGCATGGACACACTCGAGCGCTTGGAGGAATATTCGAGCGCCGTGGCCGGAACCGTCGGACGCTGCTCCTTGCCGATTCTCGGCATCGCCGACGCGGATTCGTTGCAGCGCGGTGAGCGTCTGGGGATTGCGATGCAGTTGACCAACATCCTACGCGACGTCGAAGAAGACCGCTTGATGGGCCGCGTCTACCTGCCGCTCGACGCCTTTCCGCAGACGAGCACGAGCGACGTGATGGCGGCGGTGGGGCTGCGGGCGCGAACCTATTATCGCGAGGCGCGGGTGCTCGCGAGCCGTGTTCCCAACGACGGCTCGCGCGTCGCTTTGCTGTTGACCGGCGCCGTGTACGAAGGTCTGCTCGATCGCCTCGAAGGGCGCCGTTACGATCCGACCCGCGGACGCGCCTACGTCACGCTGCCGCAGAAACTTCGTCTGGCCGTGCGGTCGCTGTTCGACGCCTATACCGGCCTTGCGACCATGAGATAGATGACCCAAAAGAGCGCGAGAGTGACCACCCAACCGATGACGTTCCACGCGACGAAAGCGTGCCGCAGCGTCCGTTCCGCGTGCTTTGCTACCAGAGTCCGCATGCGGATTTCGAGCGGCAAGAGCACGACGAGCCAAACGACACCGGAGGCGATGACCGTCCCGAGCGCGGCGCGCGTCCAGAACGTCGACCACAACGCCATGCCATCGTGCAACGCGAGTTCAACTCCGCTGACCGTGACGGCCGTCCCGAAGGTCACCGTAAAGACGGCGTCGGTGAACAGGATCTCGCGCGTTGCAAAGGCTCGCAAGGCATCGTTGCGAGCGGCGAATGCGCGGATGCTCCACAAGCCCGTTACGGCGAAATTCCCAAGCCAGAGAACGGCACAGATGACGTGCAGCGTCTTTAGCCAGAGCATCGCTCTGGCGCTTTGGGCGGCGCTTGCGTGAAATCCGCTATCGTCGTCGGCGCGGGATTCGCCGGCCTCGCGGCGGCGCTCGAACTTGCGCGCGCCGGCGTCGCGGTGACCGTCTTCGAAGCAGCCGATCGCGCGGGCGGCCGCGCGCAGCAACTTATCTCGCCCGACGGCCGCTTTCGCTTCGACATGGGGCCGACGGTCATCGTGATGATCGACGCCCTGCGTAACGTACTTGGTGATGCAGCGTTCGCCGAACTCGGGCTGCGCAGACTCGAGCCGGGTTATCGCGTGCTGTGGCCGGACGGCGCACGCTTCGACATGCACTCCGACGTCGCGCTGTGGTTCGCTGAATTGGCGCGCTATCAAGGCTCGGCCGGCGCGCCGCGCGCGCTCGACTACCTCGCACGCGTTCACGAAGCGCATGTCGAATCGCGCAGACGTATCCTCGAAGTCGATCTGGGGCCGGCCGCCGCTGCACGCTTGCTGCTACGCCCGGGGAAGCTGCGTCCATGGGCGGTCGACAACTTGCGCCGTTTCACGCAGCGCTACTTCACGCATCCGCGAATCGTTGACGCGTTGACGTTCCAAACGCTCTACCTCGGCATGTCGCCCCGCCAGTCGCCGGCGATCTATGCGCTCTTGGCCGCCGAAGAGATCGTCGGCGGAGTGTGGTATGCAGAGGGGGGGACCGCCGCGATCGTTGCCGCGTTCGTTCGCGCCTGCGAACGTCAGACGATACGCTTTCACTACGGCACGCCCGTCACACGCATCGTGATTGACTCGGCTAAGGAGGTCCACGTCATCGCGGGCGGCGGCGTTCATCGCGCCGATGCCATGGTCGTTGCCGCCGACCGAGAGCCCGCGCTCGAACGTCTCTTCGGGACGCCCTCACAACGTGCCGGACCGCGCTACGGACACTCGGCGATCGTGTACTATCTCGGGCTGGAAGGCGATGTCGACCTGCCGCATCACAGTGTGTACTTGCCGGCCGATCCGTGGAAATCGTACGCCGAACTTGATGCCGCTCGCGTCCCGGTCGAGCCCCTTGTTTATGTCTGTAATCCCGCGCGAAGCGATCCACCCGCCGCGGCCGGCACCAGTGCGCTTGCCGTGCTGGCGCCCGTTCCCAATCGACGCGCGTTGCCCGCGTTCGATGAGGAAGCGCTCTATGGGCGCGTGCTGCAAACGATTGAGCGCCATGCCGGCGCACTTAGGAACCGCATAGTCTTTCGCGCACAGCGTGGCCCGCGCGAATTCGAAAGCGAACTTGGGCTCGCGCATGGCGCCGCCTTCGGCCCGAGCCATGCGCTGACGCAGATGGGGCCCCTACGTCCGCCGATCGCCTATCGCGGTGCGACGCACGTCGCGTTTGCCGGCAGCGGCACGCGGCCGGGCTCAGGAGTTCCGCTCGTCTTAATCTCCGGACGCCTTGCCGCGCAGCACGTCTTGAAGGCGCTCGCATGAGTCGTGCACGGTGGCAGCGGACACGGCGCGTCACCGGCTTCGAACGCTTCTTTTTCGTTTACCTTCGTTGGCTGCTGCGACGGTCGTTCGCCACCGTCTGGCTGCGCCGCAGCGCCGCGCCGTTACCGCGCGGCGGGTACGTCGCTGCCGCGAATCACAGCTCATGGTGGGATGGTTTTGTACCGTACGTTTTGCATCGCTCGCTCGATCCGCAGCATCCGTTCGGCGTGTTGATGAGCGACGCCGAACTCCGCCGCTTTCCTTTCTTCCGCTGGGCCGGCGCATTCTCGATTGACGCCTCAACGCCGCGTGCCGCGCGCGCTTCGATTCTCTACGCGGGTGCGCAGGCCGAAAGCGGAACGGGCGTCTGGATCTTTCCGCAAGGCGTGCTCGCCCGGGGGGCGACGACCGGCACCTTCACGTCGGGATTCGTTCATGCCGCGCGTGCCGGGAAAGCTCCAATCGTGCCGGTCGCGCTCTATTTCACGATGCTCGACAAGCAGCGTGCCGAAGCGTTCGTCGACGTCGCCGAAGCGCTCGACGCGGAGCGGCGCGACGCTCGGATGCTGACGCAAACAATCGTGGAAGAACGCGTGTCGCGCATCGCGCGCGACATCGACGAGCGGAGCATCGACACGCGCTATCGGCCGCTCTTACGAGCAGCCCCAGGGATCGATCAGCGCATCGCTGCGGTAACGGCAATTGTGCGGCGCTGGTGCTGACACGAGCTCTTGGGTGGTGCTCAAGCGGGCTCGCGCTCGGTGGCCTCGCGCTCGAGATCGTGAATCTGTTCGAGTTTCCGCTGTTGCGGCCGCAAAGCGGGGAACCGGGCAGCATCGTTGCCTGCGTGGCAATGCGCAACGAGGCGCACAACGTCGCCGCGTGTTTGGAGTCGCTCTTGCAACAACCGGAGATCGCCGCGGTCGTCGTCTGCGACGATGCTTCGGACGACGACACGTTCGCGATTCTTTCCGCCATCGCCGCGCGCGAGCCACGCGTCGTGCCGCTCGGCTCCGCGACCCGTGACGGCTCGGATTCCGGCGAGGCTGGCCGCGCCGGAAAGGCGACGGTTTTAGCCTTCGCCGCGCGACAATGCTCGGCAATCCCGGCGCGCATGCTGCTTTTCACCGACGCGGACGTGCGATTGAATGCGGGCGCCGCAGGCGCGCTCCTGGCACATGCCGACGCACTCGGCGTACAGGCCGTTTCCGCCTGGCCTCGTACGGTGACCCACTCAATTTGGGATGCGCTGTTCGCGCCGCTTGTTCCACTGTTTTTGTTACAGGCATTACCGCTCCGGGCCGCACGGCTGCATCCCGATGCGCGATTCTCCGCCGGGAACGGGCAACTGTTTTTGGTTGAGCGGCGCGCATACGAACGCAGCGGGGGCCACATGCCGGGCGCGATCGTGGAAGACGTCACGTTGGCGCGCGCGCTCAAGCGTTCGGGCGCGCGCATCGCCTTGGCGAGCGCCGCCGCAGTCGCATCGGTCGACGGATACGGCTCTTTTGCCGCAAACGTCAGCGGGTACGGGCGTTCCTTATACTACGGTACCGGACGACGTGGCGCGCTCGCCTTCGGGATGTGGCAAGCTCTTGCGTATGTTGTGCCGTGGCTGCTCCTGGGCTTTGCGCGGCGCCCCGCGTTGCTTGCTGCGGCGGCAGGCGTCACCGCATACGGCTTGATCGCGCGACGCATGCGCGGACCACGCTTTGGATTCTTCCTGCCGCCGCTTACCGGCATGGCCGGCATCACCATGGCAGCCTCAGTCGCCTTCATCGGCCCGCGCCGCCGCTTGTGCTGGCGCGGTCGTTCGCTGCGGTAATAAGGACGCAACACGTGGGAAACACCTATCAAATCGCCGCGGTCGCTCGGATGACGGGACTGACGGTCGACACGATCCGTGCGTGGGAGCGGCGCTACGCACTCGTTGCGCCGGCGCGCGACGAAGCGGGCATTCGCCAATATGGGCGCGCCGACATCGCCCGGCTGGAGCTCGCGCGAGCCGCGACGGAGCAGGGCCACCCCATCCGCCGCGTGGCCGCCCTCTCGGATCGCAAACTGACCGCGCTGCTCACCGAAGAACTGCAGACGACGCCGGGACGCGGCGCGCGAGCAACACAAGCGCGAACCGCCGAGTATCTCGTTCGCGATCTACTACATGCCGTGCGCTCCTACGAGGTCGAGCGCGCCAAAACGCTGCTCGGCTCGGCTGCGCTGTTGCTGCCGGGGGAAGACTTCGTCCTCGAGGTGCTCGCGCCGCTCTTGCACACGATCGGCGCGCTGTGGGAAGCAAAGCGGCTATCGATTGCACAGGAACATTTGATCTCGCAACTGGTCCGCGATTTCCTGGGGAGTCTGACACGACTGCGCCGCTGCGATCGCGAGCCGTCGATGCTCTTCGCGACGCCGCCGCAAGAGCCGCATGAGTTCGGGATCGCGCTCGCGGCGTGCCTCGCCTCGCTGCGCGGAATAAGGACGTGCGTCCTCGGCCCGAACGTTCCCGTCGAAGAAGTGCTGCGTGCAGCGCGCTTCGTTTGCCCGAAGATCGTTGTGATCGGTACAATTTTAGGGAGCACTCCAAGCGAGCTCGCGCGCTATCTCCTCAGTCTTGACCGGCGCCTGCCGCGGAGAACGGAACTTTGGGTCGGCGGAAGCGGCGTACCGGCGCACCGTCCAGCGGGTTGGCCCAAACGCGTTGTGTCCGTCGCCACGTTATGCGATTTTGCGCGCCGCATCGCGGCATCAGCGCGTAGTTGAAACGCAGCATCGTCTGGCTGCGCCGCGATTTGCGTCTGGGCGACAATGTCGCGCTCTACGAAGCGTGCCGCCGCACTGAACGCGTGTGCTTAGCCTTTGTCGTCAATCCGCCGCTGCTTGCAGACGACCGGATGGGGGCGCCGCTCGTGGCCGTCTTCTTCGGCGCGCTTGCGGCGCTACGCTCGGACTTGCGTGCCCGCGGCAGCGACTTAGCGGTTTTGCGCGGCGACTTCGCCGAGCAGCTCGGCACTCTGGCAGAACGCATCGGCGCCGAAGCGGTTTTTTATAACGAAGACTACGAGCCCGAAGCGATCGTTCGAGACCGCGAAGTAACCGCCGCGCTCGAGATGCGCGGCCTACGCGTGCATGCATTTCTCGATCACGTTTACTTCGGTGCAGATGAGATCGCGCAGAACGATGGTTCTCCGTATCGCATTTTCACGCCGTACAAGCGCCGCTGGTTAGAAAGCCGCGCGGTGGCACGCCGTTCACCGTTGCGGTCGGAGCGTGCGCTAGTCGGAACATTGCTCGCGCCTGCAGAAATCGGTGCAACCGAAGCCGTGCCGACGCCCGAAGCATTCGGCTTCACACCGAGCGACGCATATCCTAAAGCCTCCGAAGCGAGCGCGCAAGAGCAGCTTGCGGACTTTCTCGACGACGGCGCGCCGGTCGAGCGATATAAGACCGACCGCAACGTCCCGGCGACCGCGGGAACCTCGCAGCTTTCGCCGCAGCTTCGCGCCGGCACGATCGGTATCCGCACGTGCGTGGAGCGCGCCTTCGAGCGGCGCGATGCCGCAGTGGGCGACGTGCGCCTCAATGTCGAGACCTGGATATCCGAAATAGTCTGGCGCGACTTTTACCAGATGATTCTGCGGCGCTTTCCGCACGTCGCCACGGGGCCATTCTTGGAAGCCGCAGCGCGCATCGTGTGGCGTTCGCCCGACGGCGACCTTGAGGCGTGGTCGCACGGGCGCACCGGCTTTCCGATCGTCGATGCCGCGATGCAACAACTCAATACGTGCGGCTGGATGCACAATCGGCTGCGCATGATCGTCGCTTCATTTCTCACCAAGAACCTTTTGCTCGACTGGCGGCTGGGCGAACGCTACTTCGAACGGCACTTGGCCGATGCCGACCTCGCACAAAATAACGGCGGCTGGCAGTGGGCCGCCTCGACGGGGCTTGACGCGGCCCCGTACTTCCGCATCTTCAACCCGGTATCGCAGAGCAGGCAGTTCGATCCCGACGGCGCGTTCATCAAGGCGATGATCCCGGCACTCCGTTCCGTACCGAGCGACTTCATTCACGAGCCGTGGACGATGCCGCCGCTGCTTGCATCGTCACTGGGCATCGTCATCGGAAGCACGTACCCCGCGCCGCTCGTCGATTTGGCCGCGAGTCGGGCTCGGGCACTGGCGACTTTCAAATCGGCGTTCGGAGCTACGGTTGCGCGGTCGCTGTGACGAACGCGGCCCAGTCTCGAGCAAACTCGTCTGAGGACTTGTCAAGTGTGTAAGGACGCGAATTTCTCACATCCCTCACCGGCGGCAGTATCGTCGCGCAAAAGGACGGCCTTCGCCACCGTCCACAAAGGGGTCGTTTGCGGCACGCCGCGTGATCGCGGCAAGATCTACGAGCGACGCTTAACGAAACGCCGGTAAGCCGCCATGGCCAGCGGCGTTAATGAGGCTGCACGAACTTGCGCAGGAGCGCCATGGCGCATAATTGCAATCGTCGGTCTATGCCCCCGCCGTGACGCTCGAGGGGGAGAGATGCACCCTGCGCCCGTGGCACCCTAGCGATGTCGGCGAACTCGCGCGCATCGCGAATGATCCGCGCGTATCGCGCTACATAACTTTGCAATTTCCGTCGCCGTACGAACGCGAAGACGCGCGCTTGTAGATCGATCGTAACCGCGCGATAGAACCAGCGCAGCACTTCGCCATCGTGGCCGACGGCGATCTTGCCGGGGGAATCGGCGTGCAGCCCGGTTCGGACGTGCACCGCGCCGGCGCCATGGTCGGCTATTGGCTCGGACGCGGGTTCTGGCACCGCGGCATCGCGCCAGACGCCCTGCGAACGTTCGTGCCGTACGCTTTCGAAGTGTTCACCAAACGTCGCCTCGATGCGCGTCTTGGAAAAAGCGGGATTCACCCGGGAGGCGCTGCTGCGGCGCGCGGTAGTTGACCGCGTCGGCGAAACTCACGACGAATTCATCTACGCCCTTCTGCGCTGCCTCGCACATTGCATATGTTAGCGACGCGGACGGACCGTCCATAATCGGCGTTCGCTCGACGTGGCGATCGGCGACGCATCACTCGGATCTGTCTTCAACGGCGTCGGTCCTTCGTGGAGATCCGATGGTTCTCGCTGCGGCCGCGCCTGCGGACAGTATTGGTTCCGGCCATGACACGGCGGCGGGTCTGCCGTCGCATCAATCGAAGCGATGGCGCGATGCGCTCGATTATTCAGGCTGTGTTTGCTGCGTCGGTTATAGCATGTGTCATCTCGCAAACGGTCGGCGCCGCCGCCTTGCAACACGATGACGTCAAGGCGGTCGTGACGCAAGCCGTTCGCCCGGTGATGAAGCAGTACGGCATCTCTGGAATGGCAGTCGGAGTCACGGTTGACGGGCGCCACTACGTCTTCGACTACGGCATCGCATCGAAAGCGACGGAAAAGCCCGTTGACGGTAGTACTCTGTTCGAGATCGGTTCGATCACAAAGACGTTCACGGCGACCCTCGTATCGTACGCGCAGCTTACCGGTAAGCTCTCGCTATCAGACGAAGTGAGTGCTGACCTTCCATCCCTGCGCGGGACACACTTCGATCACATCCGTCTCATCAATTTGGGGACGCATACTGCAGGCGGTCTGCCGCTGCAGTTTCCGGACGACGTTAAGAACGACGACGACGCGATCAATTACTACGAGCGATGGAAACCGTCGCACTACCCGGGAACGTACCGGCTCTATTCCAACCCCAGCATCATGCTGCTCGGTCTCATCGCGGCGAAGAAGATGGGCGCGGGGTTCACCACGTTGATGCGGCGCGAGTTGCTCACACCTATGGGCCTAAGCAACACATTTTTGGTTGTCCCAAATGACCAATTGTCGCGTTACGCGCAGGGCTATACGGACGCAGGTAAACCAAGGCGAATGTCGCCTGGGCCTCTAGCGGCAGAAGCGTATGGTATCCGAACCACGGCGGCCGACATGCTCCGCTTCATCGACGCTAACATGGGCCTGCTTCGTCTCGATGATGCGCGGCGCCGGGCAATTATTGCCACGCATACCGGATATTACCGGATCGGTATGATGACGCAGGACCTGGTCTGGGAGCAGTACCGCTACCCGATCCCGCTGTCGGGTTTACTGCAAGGGAACTCCGACCAAGTGGTGTTCGAAGAAAACCGTGCTGTGAAGATTTACCCGCCGTCGCACCCCAAAAGCGATGTGGTGATCAACAAGACGGGTTCCACGAGCGGCTTCGGCGCGTACGTCGCGTTCATTCCGCGACGAAAGACGGGGATCGTCCTGCTCGCGAACAAATCGTACCCGATTGAGGCGCGGGTTACGGCCGCCTATCGCATCTTGACGCGTCTGTGAAGAGAAGCTGGCGTCCAGAAGTCGGTGAATACCTCCGGCCGTTCCGGCGAATTCATCACAGGCTGCGTGAAGGGAGTGCCGATCATTCCCTCCGCGGGGTCGGTGTAAGCCGTTGTATCGAAGTCTCCGGTCCAGCTGAACCGTCCTGAGGTATGAAAGACCTTGGTGCGCGGGATGTCAACCGCTACTCCTAAACACCAACAGGACTTCATACCGGAGAAGACGTCGGAGCCTGCGCGTTGCTCAGGCGTGAGGTGATCCGAAGTCATCAGCTCAAACAGCGTAGCTTCCGATGTCCGACCATCCGGAACCCTCGAAACGCGTCCGTCACACGCTCCAGGTTTTGTCGGGGTCAAACCCTGGTAAAGACATGCAGTCACTTCCAAAACGTAAGCCGCACCACTTTATGGCAGCTATTCCTCTCGAAAGGGAACGCCCCATGGCAGATTCCTCGCCGACCATTAACACGTACGTCAGCGATATGCTCGCTCTCGAACAACACATGCTGAAACCGCTACAGACCCAAGCCGATGACAAAGCCGTACAAGCGCTGCCGACGGCGGCGCGAATCGTTCGCGAAACTCTTAACACGAGGACCGCGCACATTGCGGCGCTTGAAAGCCGACTTGAGGCGCTTGGTGGTCACCAGGGTTCAGGAGTCAAGACAGCTGTGGCGTCGGTCGTCGGGAGCATCGCTGCGGCGGTCGACACTACCCGTAAGACGCAGGTCTCGAAAGACTTGCGCGACGACTACGCAGCACTGTGTTTGGCATCCGCCAGCTATACGATGCTCACGGCGGCGGCGCTCGGATTACGCGACCTAGCGACGGCAGAGTTGGCGAAGCGCCATCTTACCGATGACGCGAGCTTGATCATGCGAATGAGCGCCGCGCTTCCGGTGGTGGTGCTTTCCGAGCTGCGCGATGCCGGCGCCGCCGTTGACACATCAGCCGCGGGCGAAGCCGAGAAGAATGCTGAAGCGGCGTGGCGGGAGGGTGCCGCACGGTCGTAGGTCACCGCGTAACCGACGGCGCGTCGTCGGTCGACACCTGCGCGCCGCGTTCAACGTCCTCTACGTTCCGCTTTTGCGGCCGACGCGGCAACGAATGCCGCGAGCCCTTCGATGAGGCCCGATCTCTGCGTGGCGGGCATCGATCTGAACGCCCTGACTATTTGTTCGATAAAGGCACCGTGCATGCGGCCATGGATCTTCCGCCCCGCCGCGGTGAGCGCCAGCAGTGAGCGCCGCCGGTCGGCGGGGTCTCTCTGCTTGCGAAGGAGACCACGCGTCGCTAAGGTATCGGCCGTGCGCATCGTCGATGTGACGTCGACGTTTAATTTGCGCGCAAGGTCAGCCGGGCTCGTGCCGGGAGTTGCCTCACCGAGCATAGTGAGGACAATGAATTGCGTCGCGCTCAGACCCTCTTGCTGGAAGCGGTTAAAATTCATCGTTTGGATGATCCGGCGCGTGTCGAACCAAGCCGAAAGGAAGGCCTGAGCTTCGTCATGAACTGCGGCTACCATAGACACCTGCATAATGCAGCTAGCGTGCGTTTGGCACGTTCGCTGAGATGGAGTTATCGAAAGTGGATGATCGGCAAACAACATTCTCTGACGCATGAGGCGGTCGCCGTTCAAGAGGAGCTGCGGCGCTCCCTAGCACTCGCTCCAGAACAATTTCCGCTGCCCGCGTTCATCGGCATGATCAGCGATGAGATCGATCAATTCCGCGACGCCGGTCGCTCCGACGCCGATGTCGTCGCACTAATCAAGAGCACGATCGGCCGCGACGTCACACTGGCGGACCTCGAACGATTCTACGCTCCGCCGCAAGCACGATATTCGGGTGATCCGCTTACCTGAGAGGAAAGCGTCGGTGCTGAACAACTACCTTTGGTCGTCGCCGAGGTTACCGAGATACCCGATGCCTCGACGACGTGCGGAAACGTGCGCTTACGGTAAGGCGGGGCTTGTGATAAACGTGGCCCAGTCTTGTAGTCGTCGCCAGCGGCTTGTCCGGCGAGCACGTCGAAGCCGTAGACGTTCCATTTGCCGCCCGGTTTTGCGTCTGTTGGCATTCTTCGGCCAGCCGGGCTTTATCGCCGCTCGTATCGTAGTCGGCGAAGGCGGAATTGACGCCTTGGAAAACATCCCCGACGCCGGCCGCCAGGCCATATCGGGCGGCTGGCAATTACACACCATCAGGGTGTCGAATAAGCCTGGAAACACCGCCTGCACCCGCGTGGCGGGAGCCGCACCGGCGGTCGCATCGATCAAGGGCTGAGCGAACGGTGCAAACGGATTGTGGCCAGCGAGCGCCGCGCGGCGTGCGGCGCGCAAACCGCTCGGGTCGTGGTCGAGCGGAATGATTCGGGGCCCCGATTCCGAGAGCGCCGCACGGCGCGTCAACCGCGGCACGGTCGATTCGTCGACGATGTTGTAGTAGACAATCCCAGCCGTCGCGGGCTGAAACGTAATTCTCGAACCTAGCGCGGGTGCGCCGTTTGCCGGCGCGACATTTCGTTGCGCGACCGCCGCGGGATGCACCGCGGCCACGGCCCCATACGGCATGGCGAGCGCAACGAGCGCGGCTGAGATGAAAAAACCCCTGAGTCGCATACGCTATCCTCCCAGGTGACGTGAATGAGGGACGCCACGCGGGAGTGCGGCACGAGATAATCGGTCAGGGTACGGCCGCCCGGTGCGGGTCGAGTTTCAATTATGGCACGTCGTGAGACAATTTGTCAGGGCGCCCGCAAAATGTGATGGACCGGCGACGCTTGGCATCCTTTCGGTCGTCGCGGCCTTGTCTATGGAAGAGTGCTGGTCAACGCGCTGCACTCGCAGGTAAATTAACCGCAAGTGAGGCAGAGAGAAGCGTCGAAGTGGCGTACTTTTGAACCACTCTTCGGTAACGATGCAAACGATCGACGTCAAGTACTCGCGCAACGCCATCGTTGCGCTGCGGCTCGTGTCGAGCCTCGCCTGGCTCGACAGCGCGCTAATTGGTAAGGACGCTAAGTTCGCGCCAAGCTTTCTGAGTGGAGCGGGACTCGCGCAGCGCGTGCACGACACGTTTGTGCACACGGCGCTCAGTCCGGCGATCGGGACGCTTTTACACGCCTTCGTCCTACCCCATCCGCAGCTCTTTGCCGTCGCGATTGCCGCCGCCGATCTCGGGATCGGCCTTTCGCTTGCGCTCGGGCTCTTGACGCGCGTGGGGGCCGCCGTTGCCATCACTCGTGCCGTAATCAACATCCTAATCGGCGGCGGCGCCGGGGCGGATACGATCGGGTTCAACGCGATGCTGATCACTGCGGGCGCGATTGCATTCGGGTCGCGAGCCGGGCGCCGATTCGGCCTCGACCGGGTGTTGCTCGCGCGAAATCCTAACTCGCAGCTTCTTCGCCTCCTGACGTAGCCATCGCGGTACAATAGAGCCTTACCTACGTACCTTCAACTCGGCGCCAAGCCCGGCGCGGGCGGATCGGCTCTCTCATCGCATTGAGTCGAGGTCGCGTTGCTTTAGCGCTTCGCTCAGCGGCCCGCGCAGGTCGCAATTAAGCGGCCGCGACGCAAAGCGACACGATAGGAAAGCATCACGAACGGTTGAAGCATGCCGCGTGATTCGTCGCCGCCTAGCATTCTTCGCTACTCTGTTGTTCGCAAGCAGCCCGTGGAGCGTTGCAGCTTCTGTACCCGGCCCTTCGAGTCCGTCGATCGATCCTTGCGCATCCGCGGTTCCTGATCTGCCGAACGACCTCCAAGCAACGTTTGCGTACGATCTCCAATCTCCGGCGATCCTGCACTTTGTCGACGCGCTTGCGACGGTTCCGCGACGCGACCAGAAACGCGTCTTCGATTCGGCGGTCGATGCCGCTTCGTCACCCGCTCAGCGCGAAGCGGAAACCGCTGTAGCGACGCTGTGCCCGAACCTCGACGGAATATACGGCGCATCCCGGACTCTGTACTTGATCGCAAACGAGTGGAAGCTTGGAGAAGTCGCGGACTCTCAACGGTTCAATGACTTTTCAAAAGTCGTCGAAACGGCAGTGGCATCGTTATCGGCCGGCGATCGACTGGCGCCCCCGCAGCGCCGCTCCGCCATGCTGCCCTTCGCCGATCTCCTCACGCTCTCGACGCCTTCTCCATCGCCATCACGAAGCAAAGTGTGTTCCCGTGCCGACGCGCCCGCGCAGCCTGTTCGTGTGATACAGCCTAATTATCCGCCGCTCGCGCTTTCAGCCTCAACGACGGGGTCCGTGCTCATCAAATTATCGCTTAGCAATACCGGCGAAATACACAGCGTGCGGTTGTTCGCCGATACATTGCGCGGAGGCCTCGGCGCACAAGATATTATTCGTGCCACGATCTTGGCCGCCGCGGCAGGCACATACGCACCGGAGATCAGAGATTGCAAGCCTATTGCCGGCACCTATATATTCAAGGCTGACTATTCACGTAGGTGAACAAGCTCAGAACTCGGGCGCTTTTGTTTGTCTCTTAAGTCGATGCTTTGGTCGCTCGCAACCTGCACCGCCGCGGTCTCGGCCTTCTGCTTCGCAGGCTCGATCATGTTTAGCCTTCGAGCTCTCATTTCGTTTAGGACGCGTCTTCTATTTCGGGAAGCTAACGAGGACCGATGTACTACGGCGTTCTGCTTGATGGCGATCCCGATAGGGTTAGTGTCCTAGTCGGCGTCATCAATGCCGCGCGGGCGGGCAAATTGCTTCGCTCCGTTTCATCTGCGGTATGCGTCTTCAGGTCGAGCATACGCAAGACTCCGATACTTTCGGTTCCGGGGCCACGAAACAGCCATGATGGCCACCGGCTACCTGCGCGATGCACTTATTTGAATCATGCAGCCAGCGCCTCGACGTCCCGAAATTGTGCGATGTGAGACTTCCGGATCACGCGCGAGGTCTCGAGTGGATTTTCGTCCCGACTCCGAGAGAGTCAACCACCTTCGGGAAGAGCGTACTTCACGAAATACTCCGAGTTGAACGCGCCCGGCGCTCATCCGAAGAGCTCTTCGTAAAACGTCCCCGCCCGCTTCATGTCCTCGACGAGATACATGACGAAATCGAATCCGTCGTCGCTATGTTGCCTGTGGTACCATCTGGCTCCCTTGTTCCGAGTGTGAAGTCTCGCGGCATCGTACCGCCAATATATGACAGATGCTGTCAGGTATTTGGAGCGGTCCGTATCATGAAGTACCAACGGCTACTATGAATTTGCTAACGTTCGCGCTCGCGCGGGACCCGAGCGCCGAGCGCGAACCCTCGGATCAAGCGGAGGCCGCATGGGGGGAAGCAAACGCTTCCCGGACTTCGCCCCAGCGGGCGGATAGCATCATGCAACGGGAGGCTTACCTTGAACCGCGTCATCCGAATTCATGCCGCGACGTTTTTCTTTCTCGTCTTCATGCTTTCGGCGTATTCACGCGCCTGGGCCGCCACCTCGGCGGCGAGTCCCTCGGTACGGGCCGCGATCATCGCGGCAGTTGAAAAGGAACGCAAAACATACGGCGGCCGCACGCCGGTCCCGGCCGTGCTCGTCGGCGTCTGGGACGGAGCTGATCGAAACTACGTCCACGCTTTCGGCTATGCCGACCTCGGGAGACGGCGACCGCTGACGCCGTCCGACCACTTCCGCATCGGCAGCAACACGAAGACCTTCGTCATCAGCGTCCTGTTGCAGTTGGTCGACGAGGGCAAGGTAAAGCTGGACGACCCGCTAAGCCGCTTTGCGCTAGGCGTGAAGGTCCCAAACGCACGGAACATCACGGTTCGTGACTTATGCGACATGCGCAGCGGCCTTTTCGAAGCCTACGACGTGCCGCAGTTCGCTCATATGAACCTCAAGCCGAACATGACGTTCGATGCCCGCACGATCGTCCGGTGGGCCGCGGCGCAGAAGCCGTATTTTTCGCCCGACAAAGGTTACCACTACAGCAACACAAACTACCTGCTTCTCGGGCTCATCATCGAGAACGTCACGAAAGACACCGTCGGAAACCAGATCCGCAAGCGGCTGCTCGAACCGTTTCATTTGACGCAGACGAGCTATCCCGCGACGCAGGCGATGCCCCGCCCATGGGCGCGCGGCTACGGGCTTGGCAAGCAGCGCAACTGGCAAGACGTCAGCGGCACGATTCCCGTGTCGCTGATGGGCGCGGCGGGCGAGATGATCTCGGACATGGCGGATATGAAGCGCTGGCTGAAACTCTACGTCACCGGCAAGACGAACCGCCCGGCGACGCAGCGCGCCCGGTTGACTTGTATCAACACCGGCGAAGGCAATCTGTCGTTCGGTCTCGGCATCGGGTGCAGCGCCGGCTGGTACGGCTACACCGGCGGCCTTCCCGGCTATAACACCGCCAACTATTACTTTCCCGCAACGGGCATCACGATCGTCGCGTGGGTGCCGTTTCAGGCGGGCAGCCCACCTCCCGGCGTGGCGAACGCGACCTTTCGCGACATCGCTCACATCATGACGCCGGCCAACATCCCCTTCGTGATCAAGGCGGGGCGTGCGGCGCGCCGCTCGGGACTCTGAGAAAGACGCTACACAAATGACATTGCGACACGGTCCTAGTGGGTTGCGCCCCGCGCAACTCTCGCGTTCGGCCTTCGGCCGATCCGCCCGTCTTCGCCTGTCGCGAAAAGTCCGGCAGGCTCCTACCTTGTTGGCGTTGTGTGCCTGCGCGATCAATACGGCGACGACCGGTAGCGCAGCGCAGCAAGACCGTTCTTCGAATGCATTATTCTCGAGAGCCGTGGCGCAACGGCTGAATACGACGATCGCGAAGATCGCCCGCGAGCACAATCTTCCAAGCGTCGCCGTCGGCGTGCGGGTACCAGGCCGTGGCGAATACCGGTTCGTCACCGGTTACGCGAATCTACAAACGCGTGCCGAGCGGCGCTTCGCTCAACCATTCCGCATCGCCAGCGTGACGAAAGCATTTGTCGCCGCGGCAGTGCTCCAGTTGATCGACCACGGGCGCCTGCGCAAGACGGATCGGCTGGCGAGGTGGTATCCGCGGTTTCCGAATGCTGCGCTCATCACGGTCGACGATCTGTTACGGATGCGCAGCGGCATTGCGGCTCCGAACGACGACGAGGTCCTCGCCGCCGTGTACGATCACCCTCTCCAAGCGGCTCCGACACTTGCGCAAATGATGGCAAGCGCTGCGAAACTGTACCGGCAGTTCAAAAAACCGAATCGCGAAGGCGTGTACACCGATCTCAATTACTATATTCTCGGCGGAATCGTCAGAAGAGTGACGCGACGAGATATCGGCAGTCTCATCACCGATAATCTGATTCGAAAGCTCGGCCTGCGAGAAACGAGCTATCCGTCGGGCGTTGAGCTTCCCGGGGGGTTACACGGCTACGGTTGGGCGGTCCGAACAAAGCGGTTCGATGACAAGACGACATTTAATCCTCCGCTGGCAGGCGCTGCCGGAGCGATGATCTCGAGCGTCGGCGATCTCCAAACGTACATCCGCGTGCTCTGCCGAGGCGGACTTTTCAAAACGGCGACGCAGCGCGCGATGCTACAGGGTCAGCCACTAGCCGGCAGCGCGACGCGGTACGGGGAGGGCGTCATCAGCAATCCCGGGATATGCGGACATTCCGGAACGATCAACGGGTTCAACACCGACGTCTATTATTTTGAGAAGCCCGACGCCGCCGTGGTCGTGAACGTGAACCGGCTCGATAAAGACAACGAACCTCAAACAACGCCCGTTCTCCAGCAAGTCTTCAAAACGCTCGAATCGCAGTTGAACGTTCGGCCGTAAAGCGAGCCGGCGAAGAGCGTCGCGTAGCGTCGATCTCCGCAGCGTCGGGTATTGCGATGATTTCCGCGTACGCTTTCCGAGTCGCGACAATATCCCCATGATCGTGTTTTGCAGAATTCAACGGGCGGTCTTGCCGCTCACTACGGTTAGAATCACCGCTGCTGCGAACGCCTCGATCGTACGTACGTGGTTCCATGTCGTCCAGCTGTCGACGTACGTGGTCCAGGAGCGCGTCGCCTCGACGCTTGTCGGGTCGAGCGTTGCAAGCGAGTCGTTGAGCGGCACGTGGTAGAAAATCGTAAGCGCAATAGCAGCGAGATAGCACACGCTGCCTACGATTTGGTACGCCGCGCCGGGGTAGCGCAGGTGCGCAAGTGAAACGACTAAGAGAGCCGTGCAACTTACGGCCGTTCCAAAAAGCGCGACCATGAACAAGGGACTGACTGCCGCTACGTTGATCGATTGCATTGCGGCAATGCCCTGCGGCGCCGGAATGCGACTTAGTCCCTTCATCACGAAGGCAGAGAACGCAAATAAGACTCCGGCCACCAACCCGCCGCCAAGGGCACGGACGAGCGTCAAGATGCTGGTGCCTCCCCTGATCATAGAGGCGTCGTCGATTCAGGATTGCCCCAGATACCTGTGAGGGCAGCGCCACGGGCATACCCGCGAAAATCGCGCGGGCTTCGGCCCATCGCGCGCTGCACGCCGCCGGCACGTGAGCGTTGCGTCCGTCAAGAACTTCTCGAAAAAGATGCGTAAGCATGGACACGAATGCGGGAGGAACGCCGGTCTGGGTCATCGCCGATGCGTCCCGCAGTGCGGATGTCCACGTGTCCGTATTTCCCCAATCGAACGGCGGGTCGGCTCACGGGAGTGTCTCGAATTCGCCGACGCCGCGCAAGTAGAACGCCCAGTAACCTCGTTGAGTACCGTAGCGATCTGCGAGAGCGGTGAAGTCGCGCGGGGTCATGCCGGGTCGCCCGTACGCCTCGGCGGCTGCCTGCACCATGGGACCGACGGGATCGATGCGATCGGTTCGCCCGATCCCGCGCGTTAGAATGAACGCCGCTGACCAGTCTCCGATCCCCTCGATCGCGCGCAGCCACGAACGTACCTCATCGTACGAACCTTCGCGTAACCACGGATCGTCGACGTTAGCGAATGCGCGCGCGACCGCGCGGACGTACGGCAGCTTGCGGATGTTGCGGACGGCATCGGCGAGCGCATCGTCGCCGACGTCAACAAGTGCGCGCGCTTCCGGAAAGGCGCGATAGGTCACGCCGTCGAGTTGCAGCGCGACGCCGAACTGCTCGGTGAAGCGGTCCTTCGCGCGGCGCGCGATTTTGGCAGCGCTTCGCTGTCCGAGTACCGCCCAGACGGCATTCTCGAAGGGCGTCGGAAAGCGTACCTGGTGAAAGCCGTATCCCCGTTCGATCAGGGCGCGATCACCGGATCGCGTCGCGCCAGGTCGTAGAACGGCCTAGATCAACGCCGAGCGAAAGATAGTGCTCCATCCGATGCCGCATCGCGTCGACGATTTTCTCGCCTAGCTCGCGCTTCGCGAAGAGTTCGACCGCAAGATGCGGCGCATCGACGCTTCCCTCTGCGCGGATCTTTGCCACGACCGGGATGCCCGCGACATTGAATGTTTGCGAAGCCCGTCATCATCGGTCTGCTGTTCGCCCACGGACGGGCTGAAGCGCTCGATGAAGCGGAGGCTCTTCGCAAAGTCGAACGGCGGCGTAAGGCGAGAGGCGCAGAGCCCCCCGAGAAGTCGCCACGGTTCGGCTCGGAGATATTTTCAACGGAGGTGCGTTGAGACTACGCGGTAGAGTCCCGGCTCGGCCTTGGCACCGATGACGCGGATGGCCTCCATATGTCTGCGGGCTCCAGGGCCCCCAAGCATCGCTTTGAAGTCGTCCTCGCTCCGCCATTGCGCATAATTCGCGACGTGCGTGCCATCCAGGCCCGCGTGGATATTGGCGGAGACGAATCCCGGCAGATGACGCATCGTCTCCTCGGTAGCCTCAACGAGGACGTCGACGAGCTGCTGTTGATGCTCGGCCGGCACCGTGAAGATGTTGATCAATGTGACGACGGGTTGACCGACATCGATAGAGATCATTGTTGCTCCCTTGCGGCGCACGCTAAGGCCCGGCTTCTTCTTCAGCGCTTTGTCGACCCGCGGCAATCCTGCTTGCCATTGTCACCATATAATCCGTGATGTCGTCTCGTCTGCTTCAAAGGCGCTGATTATGCGTTTACGCACGCCGCGCTCAACGTATCCACGCCGATGCGTGGTCTCCCAGGCGCGTTATCGTATGTTGCAACTTGCATGTTGCGGCGACGCATCCGAGTGAATGAACCGAATCCCGGACCGTTCTGTTCGTCGACGCTTCGACCGCAGTCCCCTCGGTGCATGGCGTAATTTCTCGACAAGTCGCAAACTCTTCAGGAGCGACCGTATGGAAAGTTAGAAGCAACAAGTGTCGGCGCAACCTTCATGAATTACTGCCGTTACGGTCGCTCGGAGCGCTGTACCGGTTATCCGCGCGATCAACGCGGGGCGTGTGTTCACACCGATTGTATTGAGAATGGACTTGATATGATTGCGAATCGTGAGCTCACTACGGCCGAGTTCGCCTGCAATCTCCGCAGTTGGTTTTCCCGGGACGAGGCGATTCGGCACAAACCGAAATCAAAAACCGGTTAATGAGTTCGCGTGCAGTTCGATTGTGAGGATCAGCGCACACCGCGAAACCCATACAGCTACGACGTTTTTGCCGACGCTCTACCGCGGCCGCACGCAGTTGACGCTTCCACTTCACGTCCGCTTTCTCGTCCAAGATGGCCATGATTTCGACTCACACCATCGCCGGCTGGATTACGTCCGCCTCATCGCGCAGCAGTACGGTATCGGAACCAGCGGGCTAAACTTCATGCGGTATGCCGACGACCAACTAATCGCACCATCGATCGTTCTAGCAGGCCTGTGAAAATCTGGGGAACTGGCGCACGCCGCCTTGGTTTGGAGGCTCTCGCACGGCGATTTGTCTCGAATCTTCGAGACTTTCGTGTGCTTTCGAGCCAAAGGGACGCACGAAGGC
>JAABUJ010000231.1_pt1 | contig 123484 bp, 124 predicted proteins | sample 5559131 | NCBI WGS metagenome assembly JAABUJ01 (sample SAMN10711875, study PRJNA513366) | rock metagenome | isolation source: Antarctica rocks | place: Antarctica: Victoria Land, Mt New Zealand nord | collected 2016-01-07 | reverse complement strand
CGCGCGCGGGGGCACGGGCGCCGCGCGCCAGCCGGCCGGGCGCACCAGTTGAAGCCGATGGACTTGGCGACCATGTTCTCCTCCTTGCGGCGGTTGCCCGCGCACGTGAGCGTGCACGTAACCGTCACCTCCTCAAAGCGCTCCAGCAGCTCGTCCATGGTGAACATCGCCGGCCGGCCCAGCAGCCCGTTGACCGCCAGCCGGTGCGCGCCCCAGGACAGCCGCGGCACGGGGCCATGGTTGCGCACGTAGTGCAGCGAGGCGGGCGTGATGAAGCCGGCCTGCAACATCGTCGTCAGCGGCGGCTCCACATTGAACGGGTGCCTGCGCGCGCGCTGCCCGCTCCTCAGCACGCGACGCGGCCTTGCTGGCTGGTTACAGCATGCGGTCAGCGCTGTGCGGAGGCGCAGAACGACAGCGCTCGACTACGGGTGCCTGCGCGCACGCGCCGCTCGCTCCTCAGGACGCCACGACCGCCTTGATGCCGCCTTGCTGGCTGCTTGCAGCGAGGCGTCAGCGCTATGCAGGGGCGCAAAGCGACAGCGCTCGACCACGTCAAACGCAGCACAGCTTCAAGCCAGATCCCCCACTGGATGTCTTTGAGCGAGGGCGTGAGGGCCCCACCACCTGCAGCTCTGAACAGCTTTGCATGCCGCAAGTTCAACCCTGCGGAAGGCCTGTGGGACGTGCGTGCCAGAGGCGACGCTCACAGTGGCGAGCGCAGGTCGCGCAGCGAGCTTCGGGCCGGGGCGTGCCTGCCCGTCAGCCGGATGAGCTCCGGGTGCCGGGGTACCCAGGCGTCCGGCGTAGCCAGGTCGCGGCTGTCGATGTCAAAGATGGGCTGGTGCTGCGCCCAGTCGGGTGTGCCCGGCACCAGGCGCTCCTCCGCCGGAGAGCCATCCTGCCGCGGGCCTGCGCGCGGCCGCCCTAGGCCGGTCAGCGGTCACGGTACCTAGGACTCGCTTGCGGTCGTGCCGCGCGCCTCAGACTCGAGCTGCGCCACAGCGCCCCTTGCACATACGGGCCCGCGCTCAAAAGTGTCCCAGCCACCTCACTGGGACTCAGACAGACAGGCAGCCTCGGTCGCTGGGAGGCTCGCACGGTCGGCATCTGCCTTCACGCCCTTGGCGCTGCCATTGGCGACGCCGTTGGCGCTGGCCGAGGCAAGGGCCGGCATGAACCGGACGTTGCCTCTCGAGCGTACGTGTACTTATCCCTATCTGCCAGAGCGCGGCCTCCGCGTTACGACTCGCTATATTGCAAGTCCGAGGTAGGGGATTGCCCAAACGACACCTTTTCCGTTTTGTGCCTTCTTGCTGGAGACCCTGCAGCAGGGCTTAGCACATGGTTCCCGTGCCCAGCGGAGGGGCCGAGAGCACTTGCGCGCCGACCCACCGCTACCCCCCACGAGCGTGTTCCGTGCCACCTGCCATGGCGCCTGCCCTGCTCTGCGCAGCTCTGGCTGCGGTGCTGCTGTGCTCAGCGGCCGCAGCGCCCGTCAGTGCGCCCCTTGCACAGCGTGAACTCGCGCACAGCAGGCTGTCTGTGCGTTCCAGTCAGGAGGCGCGCTTGAGGCAGCCAGGGGCAGGGCGGCCTGGCCTGTGCAGCGGTCGGGTGCTAGGTCAATCGTCTGCGCCCCGCGCAGGCGGTGCACTCAGCCACGCAGGGCCATCAGGGTGTGTGACTGGATTACATGCAGCGTCTGGGCCTGGCCTTGCAGGCGTGCACGCGGTTTTTGGGGATGCAGCGGGCGCCTGAACCACCTCTTTTGTGATGGTTGGGGCACACGGCGGCGCGCCCGCACAGGTACCAGCGCTGCGCGGCCAAGCCACAGCGCGTGCACTCCTCCCCGCCCAGCGCTTCACTGAGTGCCTGGCCCTGCTGCGCGCGCAGGCCTGGCCTCGCTGGGTCCCGCGAAGATCGCCGTCTCCGTGACGGGCTACACGGTAGACGGCCAGAAAATGGCGGGCAAGCTATCAAAGAGCCCGGACGAGGGCGCGCCGGGCATGCCGACGCTGGAGGCGTCGAGGGACTCTGTCATGGTGCGCCCCGCGCTGACCGGCGCGAGGCAGTTTTGTGCAAGAGCCTGGCACGCGGCTGTGGGTGCTGATTCTTGAGTGCCTCGGCTTTGGCCAGGTTGGCGACGTGTGTAGTGGTGATGCGCACGGCTCGCACCGTGCCTGCAAGCGTTGATGTGCGCCGCGCAGGTCGGGTACACCACCACGCAGCCCGTCCAAGGCGTGACGAGCGTGTCCCTGTACATGTGCTACAGCAAGCCAAGCGCGTACGACCGGCCGTGGCGCTCGGCCAATGCGAACAACCTTGCGGTGCGCCGCCGCCGTGTGTGCTGGCGAGGCGCACGTTCACTTTGTCTGCACTGCACTGCCTGTCGCGCCAACACCTGAGATCAGCAGGGTGGCAGCCCTGCTTGTGAGTATGCATCCGCACAGCTCAGACCACACCCCCTCCCCCTCCTACCCCTCCCCACACGCGAATTCTGGTTTGGTTCTGACACAGTCCCAGCACGGCATGGAGATGCATGCGTCCGTGCTGTCGCAACCTGCGGGCTGGCACTCACCGCGCTGCGCGCGCGCGCAGGCCGACAAGCAGTGCGGCGTCAGCATGGAGAAGCACCTGCCGCCCAACCAGGGCAACGTGACCTGGGAGATCGAGGAGAATGTGCCGGGCGCCACGTACTTTGTGCGCGCGTACGGCCTGTGCGGGCAGACCATCTGCGCCTTCGGCAACAGCACCGGCTTCTTCCAGGCACGCGCCCCCGGGCGGCTGCGCGGCCTGCCGCCGGTTTGCTCCAGTGCAGGGGTTTACTGGTGGGTCGTACTTAAATTAGGTGCAATTCCACGCATTCTCCTGCACATGCGTGAATGGCCCTTGAGCACAGCTTCAAGCTCCTAGTGTCTAAAGTGATAGAATGTTGTCCTGTGGCCCGTTATGTTGTCAGGCCAAGCATGTTCAATCTAGACAGCTGTGCTGCTCCGCAGCAGAGGCAGGCGCTCGCATGCAGCCGCTTGTTCTCCCACGCTGAGCCGTGTCAGCTCCATAGCAGAGTAGCAGCAAGTCGGCACGTATCGGCCCTAAGAGCCCGAACAGTCCAGGTGAAGGGTCTGCAGACGGTGTGAGAGCTTGCGTTACGCTGACGCGGAGTGCCCGTGCGCAGGTGAACGGCGTCAACCCGCGTCCCGGGCACCTCATCGGCGCGACGGTCGCCGTGATGCTGTTTGGCCCCATCGCGCTCGGCTGCTTCTTTCTCAGGGACCGCGTCATGGGCAAGAAGCACTGAGCGCAAGCAGCAGCGGGCGAGCGGCGCTGGGCACCAGCAGCGCTGAGCGCAAGAGAGGGGGTGTGCCTGCACCGCGGCCAGGGCAGCGCTGGCAGCTGAGGGCTGCCGTCCAGGGCTGCTGCGGCGTGTACTAACGGGGTACGTCTTCAGTGTGTTAGCAGCATGGAGCCTATATCGCGCCGTGCAGAGGCTTTGTGCATGCTAGGCTTCCTCATGCAGGTGCCGGAAGCCTGGTGAGCAAGCGCCTGCAGACGCTTGTACATTCTTTTCAGTGGTCGTGGATGACGTTGCAGTGTATTGACTTGCTTGTGGTTGGTCGAAGCACTTATGCACACCGGTCAGCTCTGAAGTATGCCATGCTGTGCCTGTAGCAGGGGTTAATGAGCAGGAAAGAACCAGCGCGTTCCCGTCTACCAGCCAGTCCAGCGCATTCCCGTCTACCAGCCAGTCTGGAGTTGTAGCTGAATTTCTCCCCAAAGCTCGACAGTGCTTGCACAAGCACACTTCAGAGGAGACTCCAGATCACTCTTGTTCCTTGCCTCTTTCCACAAACAGTGCTGCACCCCAGTTGCAGGAGGTCTGGCTGACCTAGCACACTGTCTGAAGAGGTGCAGGGCCGCCAAGAGGTGCAGGGCTGCTTAGGCAGTTAGCCCCCGCACGGGGACTGCTGCTCTCTGGTCTCAAGCCGCGCTGCATACGCGCCTGGGGACGCTGAAAGGTGTGCGCACTCAAAGCCATTACTATAAGCATAGGGAACAATAGCAGTACAGCAGTTCAGCAAGCAACATCGGGATCCTGGTGCCAAGTTGAGCAACGCCGCAAGTGTTCCTGGTGCCGCAAATCTTCCTGATGCCAAAATAATCGGGCGTGGTAAGGGACGCGTGTTGTTAATCTGCATCAATCCACTAGAGTGCAACTGGCTGCTAAGGAAAGAAGGAAGGGGCTCTGCCACGAAGGCCGCGCAGTCAGGCAGGCAGCGGCCTTCACCAGGACCTGGCCAGGTTCTGAGATTTGTTCAAACAATGCTGATGGGTGGATATATATTTCCCGTCACAGACAGACACGGGATACAGTTCTGCGTCCTGTCAAATAAGCTCTGCGAAATTGTCATCACAACACATGGTGAGCAGCTAGGGAATGGTTTCAGAGGACGGTGCACTGCTCCCAGGCAGGTGCAGGGGTGCTTGCCTTCAGAGCCCACGGCTAACAAGGCGCTGAGTGCAGCAGCGGCTCAGCAGAGCAGCGGCGGTGCGTCATGCAGGCGCTCACTGAGCTTCCGTTGTGGCTCCGTGCGCACATCGTGCTCACACGCTCTGCAGCGCGCTGTTCCAACGTTGTGCAGTCTGCCTGTGCCACCTGTCAAGCTCCTACACGGGTCCTCTTTGCAGCGCGCCGTTCCTGCCGATTCTCACGAAGTCATGAACACGCGCGGCGGGTGCGGCAGCGTACCACGGACATGCGCGGCTAGCCTCCCGCTCTGGCGGCGCCGTCGCGGGGTTGCCCGCGCAATGACTGAAACGACCGAACAACCGCGCCCGCCAGAGGTGGCTGCCCCCTACCTGTCGCAGGGGTGTTGCCTGGCGGCGGTGCGGGCAGCGTCGCCTCAGCAGCGGTGTGCGTGCAGGCGCCCGCCAATGGCGCCCACCACGCGTCGCGCGCTGAAGAGGCACTGGGCCGCCTCTCGGCGTGCCTGCAGCGCCTCAAGGTGGCCGCCCGCCCCTGCCCCTGCGCCCCTGGCGCCGTCTGGCCCGGCCGGGCAGCGCGGCCCCCGCCTCGCCTGTCAATGCGCCTGCTTGGCTGACCTGAGGGCTCCCGGCGTGGCACGGCCCTCGGCCCCTCGCCTCGGACGAGGGGCACGTGGGACTGGTGCGCGCCGCGGAGTTGCTGGCCGTGCGCGCGGCCCGTGCCACACTGCCGTGGGAGCGCCGTACCAGCGCCCCGAATGATGCTGCCGCCGGCAGGCGGCGCTGCCCGAGGCGGACGCGGCGGAGGCGGAGGCGGGCCTGGCGGGCGCGGCGGGCGCGCTGGCCGCGCTGCGCGGCGAGGCCGACGAGCTGCGCGGGCTGGCCGAGGACGCGGCCGCGCAGACCGAGGCCGGGCGCGCCGAGGCGCGCGCGCTACGCAAGGCGGCCGAGGACGCCGCGCTGGACCGGTGCGGCCCGCCCGTACTAGGGTTAGGGCACTCACGGCCGCGCAGCGCACCTGTCACGGCAGAGCGGCACCGCCGCATGCCTGCCGTCCAAGCCAGCCTCCGTCTGTTTCGCACACACAGACGGAGGCTAGCCTCTGCTGCGCTGCCGGGGCGCGCTGCCGGCGCCGCGCGGCGCCCCGGCATGTGGCAAGCGGGCGGCGTCCTGCGGGGGCGCGGCGCTGCGCGGGGGCGGCCGTGACGCCCGCCGTGCGCGCGCGCCCGCAGGCAGATGGCGGCGGCGATCGCGGAGGCCGACAAGGTGCGCGCCGCGGGGGACGCATACAACCGCGAGCTGCTGCCGGTGCGGTTCGGCTGGCCGCACCGGCCGAGTATGGCCCTGACAGCGACTGCTGCTGCCAGCGGCACAGCAGCGCCTGCGTCCGACATGAAACAGCGACTGCTTGCCTGGCCCGTTCGCAGTGCGCTCCGCGCTTGCGACGTCTACAGGTCGCAGACGTCAAAAAAAGGGAAAGTGCCTGGCCGGCAGGCGCGCCTGGCGGAGCGGGACGCGGAGCTGGGCGGGGCGCGCGACGCGCTGCAGTCTGCGCAGCAGGAGCGCGCCGGTGCGCGCCTCCTCCCGACCTGCAAGAAGGGCGCATGTTGCTGGGCCTGACAGACACGGCCCCGGGCTGCAAATCGAGCCGCACCGTGGCTCCATCCAGTGAGGAGGGCACACAGGCCGCTGTTCGCCCGCGCGCATGCACCGTTTGACAGCGTGCACGCGTGACGTGCTGTGCAGGGATCGGCTGGGCTCAGCAGCAGAGGCGCGGGCGGGTCGTCCGCGCGCAGGCCTGGCCAAGGCGCTGGCGGAGGCGCGCGACGCGGCGGCCGCGCGCGGCGCCGAGGTGGACGCGCTGCGCAAGCAGCTGCTGGCCGCCCGGCCCGCCGGTGCGCCGGCCCCGCCGCCCCCGGGCCACCCGGCGGCGCGCGCCCCCGCGCGAAGCGCCGGCGCTCCGCGCCTGCGAGCTTGGCCGCCCCCGTGCGTCGCAGTGCGCCTCTCGTGGCGCCGGCGGCTCGAGCGCCCGCGGCGGCGCCGCTGACAGGCGGGCGGCGGACCGGCTCCGCCTCGGCGAGTTGTAGGCGTGCAGGGCGGCCAGCGGCGGCCCCGGCCCGCGCCCGCCCGCCGCTCACGCCGCGGCCGCCCCGGCGCGCAGGCGATGCGGCGCCGCCCGCCGCAGCCGGCGCGCCGCCGCCGGGCGCAACCGGTGCGCCGCCACCGGCGGCGAGCGGCGCGGAGCGGCCCGGCGCGGCGCCCGGCGCGGCGCCCGGCGCAGCGGCGGCCGGCGGCGGCGAGCACGACCACGAGCTGGCCGGCGGCCCGCACGCGCGGCCGGAGGAGCTGGCGGCGCGGCTGCTGGCGCCGCGCGGCGCGGGCGGCGCGGACCAGGCGCTGCTGGCGGCGGCCGCCAAAGCGCTGCGCGGCGTCGAGGTGCTTGACCGCCAGCTGCTGCGCGCGCGCCTGGCGCGCCCCGCCTGCCCCCGCACCCCCCGGGCCCGAACCTGCGCCTGGCGGCCGGCAGAGCCCGACGCGCTACGGCTCAACAGATTGAAAATCTCTTCAAAACGCAAAGGCCAGCAGACCCCGCGCGCTGCAGACGTGCCAGGCCTTTCTTTGCCTCGGCGACCTTGCCACTCCCTCGCCCAGCGGGCGCGCCCTGGCGGGCCGCTGCCTCGAGCCCCTGCCAGGTTGCCGCCTCAGCTTGACTGCACCCTCTATTCCAGTTGACATGGCCGTCTGCGGCAGCCCTCTGGCTCACGCGAGCTCGCGCGCGCGCGCCCGCTGAGCGCGCCGGCGCGCTGCGCAGGAGTGGGACGCGCTGACTCGAGCCCATTTCAGTACCAACACCAACCCTATGCCGCGCAGGAGCAGGACGCGCTGGCTGGAGCCCATTTCAATACTTACCCTGACTCTCTGCTGCTGCGCCGCGCAGGAGAAGGACGCGCTGGCCAAGGAGATGGAGGAGCTGAACAGCACCGTGTTCAGCAAGAGCTTCAAGGCGCCCAGCGCGTGGGCCGAGCGCGAGGTCAAGTACAAGATGGAGAAGCGCGCGTGGGAGATCCAGGCGCGCGCCCGCGGGCCGCCCCGCACCCTGCCGGAGCCCGCGGCGAAATGCGCTGTTGAAGGTCCTGCGGGGCCCGCGCCTTTCAGTTTCGTGTGCGCGCGCGTGCGTGCGGATAGGGAAATGGAAAGAGTAGCAAACGCCGAGGATGTGTGCACAAGAGCGGCGTGATGACAGTCTGCACACTGTGTACATGTGGCCCGCGCGCGGTGGCAAGCAGGCTGCTGCCAGGCTTGTCATAAGTTGACCTCGCCCGCCGCTCGGCCGCAGCGCCGGCGACGCCGGGGGCGCGCGCGCAGGTGAAGGGCCTGCGGGACAAGATGCGCGCGGTGCAGGAGGAGAACAGCAGCTACCGCGCGTCTAACAAGGCCGCCGAGTTCGAGGAGCGCGTCCAGGTCCGCGCCTCATCATGCTGCGCTGGCAGCGCTCCCACAGCCTAGGATACGGGAATTTGGACTGTGTGGGACATGCAGCATGCTAGCCGTTGATGCAGAGATTGCCAGGCTGATGCTGGCCATATGGACCTGGCACGCTAGTGCTTCGGACCCGGCACATCGGGCCTGCAAGGCATGCTGCGCACACATGCAAGCGCGGCTTTATGCCAGCCGGGGCGGGCAATACCAGCGCAGCCTGCGCAGGCGCACGGCGCGGTAGCGCGGCGCGCGATGCTCTGCCGCCAGGGCCAAAGGCGCTCGCTGTGCCGCCATGCGCTGCGCATGCTGGCTCAGGGCAAACACCTCTCCAGCCCAGGCATACCTGCACTTGACATAACCCAGTTGGGGGCCGCGCGCCTGAGCCTCGCCCCTGGACGTGCGCAGGAGCTGAAGGCGGCGGTGGCGCGCGCGGAGTCGGCCAAAGTGGACGCGCAGCGCGAGCTGCACGAGATGCAGATCCGCGCGTCGGCCGGCGCGCCGGCCGGCGGCGGCGCCGCGCGCGCGTCCGAGCACGAGGCCGTCAGCAACATCATCGACGACCTCGAGGCGCACGGCATCGGTGCGGCGCGGCCGCGGGCGGCCTGTGGGGTCGGGTTTGGGCTTGCCGAGGCGGCACAGGCTGCAGCATGCTGCCATGTGGGAGCTGAGAGTGATGTGGCGGTGGGGGTTGGCGAAGGTGTGCGAATGGTGCAAGGGCAGTGTCGGAGCGGGTGCAGGCGGTGCGCAAGCACTGCGCCGGTGGCGGTCGAGCGGAACAACGGCCGCTCTCGATGGGACAGCACACGGGCGCAGCGCTTCGCCAGGCGCTCTGCGCGCAGGGCGCTGGCCGCCGCGGCGGGTTGGCCATGCGGGCGCCCCCGCTGTTGTCGTGCTGGGGGCAGCCACAGGGCGTCCACCGCACTGACCCTATGCTCCAGGCCCGTGGACGTCCATGGTAGGGTCGGGTGACAGAGGGGCGGCGCGCAGGGATGGCGCGCCCGCACCCGGACGCGCAGCACACTCCGCACGGCGGCGACGCCGCCGCGGCGGGCCAGCCGGGCGCCGTGCCTGCGCTTGGCTCGCACCTCCTGCCCGGGGCCAACATTGAGGTGGGCCGCCTGGCGCGCCTCCGGCCCTGCGTGGCGCATGCAGGCCGCTGCGCCCAGAGCACCTCCAGCTGCCCGCTTGCCGCGGGGAGCTGACGCGCCGATGCCGCTGCGCACGCCGCGCCCTCTGGCGTTCTGCAGCCGTGTCCGGTACAGTGGTGCATGAGCAGTGTCCTCACCCAAAAACGCTGGACGCTGGAGTGCCAGAGCAATCCGTAACCAAACCCTATGCTTACCTGGCACGCATGACTTCAAGATGCTGGCGCACAGGAGATCATCCACGACTACGACGACCGCGGCGTCGGCATGGCGGGCCCGCGGCGCACGCCGCGCGCGCGCTTGCGGGCCCCGCGCGCGCGCCGCGCCGCCGACGCTGGCGGCGGCGCCGCGAAGCTGTCGCCGCGCCCGGCAGATGGCACCCTGCCGCCGCTGCGCGCCGAGTACGAGGGGCTGGGCGCGGCGCCGGCGCGCGGCTCGCGCGAGGTGCCGGGGCATCCGGGCGCTCAGGCAGATGCGGACAGGGGCGTGGGCGCCGGCGGCAGGACCGCCGCTTCCGGAGAGCGCGGCAGGGGCGTGTTCGCGACGGTGGGCAGGTCCATCGGCGCGCTCGCAGGCCGCTTCTCGCAGGATGGCGCCGCTGCCGCCCGCCCTGCAGGCGCGCCTGGTGGCGCCGGCGCGGCCGCGGGGGGCGCCCCGCCGAGGCCCGGCGCTGGAGCACGCGGCGATGCATCAGAGGCCCCAGCACAGCGCCTCAGCGGCGCTGGCGGGAGCCCATTCGGAGCACCGCCGCGCCTGGCCACGGCCGCCGCGCGCAGCGGCGCGGACGCAGGCGCGCCGGCCGCGGCGGACGGCGCGGCCGGGCGCGGCGGCGGCGACGCGCGGTCGGCGGAGGCGCGGCTGGCGCAGGGGCCGCCCGAGCCGGGCGCGGCGGCCGCCCCGCGGCGGCCGGCGGGGCAGGGGGGCCCGGCGCGGGCCGCGTCGCAGTCCCTCCCGGGCCCTGGCGAGCCCGCGGCGGCGCGCGCCGCCTCCGGCGAGCGCGCGGGCTCCGACGGCGAGCTGGGCGAGCTGAGCTGGACCGCTCGCAGGCGCGCCCAAACCCTGCCTGGACCCTGCCCGGCGCCGGGTCACGCGCGTCACGCTGCCTGCCTGGGCTACGCGGGCGTTGCTCGCTCTGGCAGGCGGCGCTGTGGCGCCCCAGAGCCGCGGGCGGCCACCTCGGCCTCCCTCCACGCAGCGCAGACGCCCTGGCAGCCGCGGCTCGAAAGGGGTTATATTACGGGCATAGCCTCATGGGCGCCGCCCCGCGGCGCAGGCGGCGCTCCGCGGGCGGCGCGCGCTCGGCGCGCAGCGTCTCGCGCTCGCGCGGCAGCAGCAGCAGCGGCAGCGAGGCGCAGTGGGGCGAGGCGCGCCGCGCGGCGCTCAGCGCCGACCGCGCGGCCGCGGACGCGGCTTGGGGCCAGCACGAGGCCGAGGAGAACGATGTCGGCGCGCTGCGCTGGAAGGCGGTGCGCCGCAGCCGCGCCCCGCTGACTGCAGCAGCGCTCCGGGGTCAGGGTATGGTGTGGGGTTCTTATCCGTCTGAGTTGTGGATGCGCATACAACATACGTTTTAAATCTACAGGATCAGAATAGGGTTGGGGTAGGGCTTACCTGCTACCCAAGCATGTCGAGGCGTCGGCGAAAAGTGGACGAGCGCGGCGCGCGCGCGCGCAGGCGGAGGCGCGCAGCCGTGCCGAGGTGTGCGAGGCGCAGATCGATAAGATGCAGCGCGCGCTGGAGCGCGCCGACCAGGACCAGGCGCGGTTGGAGGAGGCGCGCGCCCCCCGCGGGGCCCCGTGCCTCACTGCTGCTGCGCCCAGCTTCTTCACAGTAAGGGTAGGGTTAGGGTAGGCTTCCAGGGCTGCTTGCACGCCCTGGAAGGGATGCGAGACCGTGGCTGGCGCCCCCGCTCGCCGGCTCGGGGTCTCCGCTCAGAGTGCACGCGCGGCGTGCTGTCCTTGCACACACGCAAAGCCCTCGTCACCAGCGCGCAAGCGCTCGTGAGATGCAGCGCTGCGCTCGCGCCGAGCGCACATAAGCTCGCCCGGGGGCAGCCGCGGCCCTCGGGCCCCCGAGCGCCCTTGCCCCACCGCGCTCGCGCTTGGTAAGAGGCAGGGTGCGTTGAGCATGCCGCCCGCCCGGGGCAGGCATGAGTTGTGCATGGGATGGCTCACGTGACAGCGCCGAGGGCTTCATGCTGCTGCATGGCGCCCGCCAAGCGCTGAGGTAGCTGCGCTGCATGTGGCAGCCCCAGCGGCTCGCGCGGCATGCTCAGCGGCCGGTGCGGGGTGCGCCAGGCGCCGGGGTCGCTGCGCTTGCATGTGGTGTCACCCAGCTTGCTACAATTTTGCTGAAGGGCATGCCCAGCGGCTGCTGCGGGGCGCGCCAGGCGCTGGAGGCCGCGCTGGCGGCGGGCAAGGCGGGCGACGCGCGCGGCCTGGCGGCGCTGCGCGAGCGCGTGCGCGGCCTCGTCGGCGGCCGGGCCGCCGAGCCGGACGTGCCCACGCAGTTGGCGGTGCGGTCCCCTCTCCCGGCGCCGCATGCTTCCCTAACGGCGGCCTTGCCGCACGTCCGGTGTCTCTCTTCTTTGCTGTTCGTGGTTTTTTTTTTCGAGCGCATGCCCACCGAACAGCTGGAGGCTGAGCAGAGAGGCTGAAACAGGGGCTCGTTATGTACCCGTTGTATGCTGCGCGCTGCGCAGGCCACAGCAGGTGGCCCTCCATAGGCGCTGTAGTGCAGCCGCCGGCTGCCTGTCTTCACGGCTGCGCGCCTCCCCAGGGCGCTCACCGGGCTGCGCCGGCGCGCGCGCAGGAGGCGCAGGGCCTGCTGCAGGAGAGCTACCGCGCGCGCGACGCGCTGGAGCGCGAGCGCGACGCGCTCGCCCGCCGCCTCGCGCATTTCTCCTCGCAGGCGCGCGGCGCCCCCGCCGCACGCATGAGCCCCACAACGCTGCAACCCCCTGAACTGGTGCGCCGCATGCATGCTGCAGCCCGCAGCAGCACCCTTCTGCAGCTGTCTCAAGTCGATGCATTGCTCCGTGACGGCTTCCGCAGGGCGCGCTCAGTGCTACAGCGGGGGGCCAGGTGTCGGCCGGCGCCGCGCCCATGGAGGAGGCTCCGGCGGCTCCCGCGGGCGGCCCGGCGCCCGACGCGCTCGCAGACGGGGCGCTCGCGGCCGCGCCAACAGATGCGAGCGCGGCAGCGCCGGCGGACGGCGCGCGCGCCGCGGCGGGCGCCGGCGCCGGCGCGGGGCTGGAGCGGCGGAGCGCGCGCATCGGCCGCGTCGTGGCGGGACTGTCCGACGAGGAGGTGGAGGTGCGCCTTTGAACACCATTTATGCCCGTTCTACCCTACTCTACCCTCGCCAGCAGTTTCGTGGGGGGCCTATTGGATGAGGAGGTGGAGGTGCGCCTGTGAATGGCAGTTTGTGCACGTTTGCAAGGGTGCATGACTCACTCAGCTGAGTCTGGGACTCTAGGTGTGGGCGCTTTTGTTATTGCGTCCCAGCTGGGATGCTGGGCATGCGGGCTAGTTGGAGCGTGGCGGACGCGCGCTAGCTGGGGTGCTGCGCCGGCGACTCTGCACAGCCCTGGGCGCGCCTGCACGGCGCATTGCTGTGGACACAGCTGCCAGCTGCTTGCAGCCCTCTGCAAGCCGCTTGCGCGGCGCGGGCGCCAACCCTAACCCTAACCCTGTCCCTCCGCGCCAGGTAATGCGCCTGCGCGACGAGAGCGCGTCGATGATGGAGACGCTCGTGCGCGCCAAGGTGGAGGCGGCCGAGGTGCAGGGTGCGCGCGCGGCGCCCGCCCGCGCCTGCGCGCCTGCTGTGATACGGCTCTGCCCGCCTGCTGCATGGCCACACCTGTCGGTCCAGATACATTCTTATGATGTTCTTTTTCTCCTAAGCAGCGATGGAAGCACTTCACCCCTGAAGCCAAAGCTGTGTTGGGCGGCGTGCCAGCTGCAGCAAGCAGTGCAGCAAAGGCGCATCCTGCGTTCTGGAGACGGTGCCGATGCGGAGATGCAGCGCCCACTGCTCGTAGCGCGCACCCCTGCGCCCTTGGGCGGGCCGCGGGCTGCCGCGAGCGACGCCCGCGTGTGGCGCGCGGCGCAGGCGACTACCTGAAGACGCGGCGCGCGCTCATCCGCTCGGTGGAGAAGCAGGCGGCCATGGCCGAGCGGCTGGACGCGCTCAAGACGGCCATCTTTGAAGGCGCGCCCGGCGCGCCGCTGCGCGTGTGCGGCCGGCGGCGCCGCGCGGGCCGGCGCGCCTGGCGCCCCCGGCGCTTGCCGGCCCTGTGCGGCGCTCCCCGGCGCTGCTGGCGGTCCCGCGCACTCTCGAGTCGGTCGGCCTTTCGCAGCACAGCATGGGCGGGTCCCCGTTCATGACTTCATTGATGACCTCGTGTTGCTGTGCTGCCAACGCTCTTTTGCGGTGCCGGCGTCACACAACTTCATTATACTTGGACGTAAAGGTGCGTTGGAAAGCATGTTGAGATGCAGGCAAGGGGGACGCCCACGCGTGCGCAGGGAGCCTGAAGGACGCCACCTCGCTGCTGATGTCGGCGGGCTTCGAGCGCCCGGGCGCGGCGCGCGGCGGCGCCAAGTCCTCTGGCGGCACAATCGAGTCGCTGGACGAGCGGGACAAGTACTAAGGGGGGCTGCGCTGCGCGCGCCGCGTGTCTGGCGTCATTGTTGACAGGCTCTGTGCTCGATGGTGGGTGGCGCGGCTCGCCTGTGATGAGGCCGAGGCATCACCATGCATGGCAAGCACTGAGGTCACAGCGGCCGCCTCGCAGTCTGGAAATGTGTGGGCTCAAACTCTGGGCTCTTGTGGGGAGCTGTGTAGCTGGCCCAGCCAAACTCCCTCAGAGCGTTCTGCGTGTGTGGGGGCTCCTGTCATTTGTTGCGCAAAGTGTGCACAGCAGATCGGCCATGCCATGACTGCAGGTTGACAGGCAGGCCTTCCGTGGCCCCGCAGGGCTACCGCTAACAGGAGTGTTCAGGTGTCTCATGTCGTCTCGCGCGTGTGTGTCAATGGAGTCTGGCTACGTTGATTTCCAGCTTGAAAGAGGTAGGTAGGTTCTGTTGCTTTCAAAGAGTCCGAGAGCCAACGCTGCGTGCACCGACGGGCGCCGCTTCTGCACCCGGCAGCCTGCGTGGAAGCGACACCCCCGCTTCTATCCAGGTAGCGCGCGGTGTGCATACATGACTGTCAGAGTGGTCGCCTGTAATTGTGTGCATGTATGTCAGGCATTGTGTGGGGTTTGCATGCATTAAGGTGGAACAGGGCAGCGTGTAGACCACAACCTAGTGCATGACAAGGGCTCTGCGCTGCAGCTGCATCAGCTGATGCAAGCCAGACCATGACTGGGTGCCGCGGCCTGCTGATGCGTTCCATGACCCTCACCCGGCGCTACACTGCCAAATTTCCAAGACAAGGGCTCCACCCTCACTGGTGTCTCATGGCGCATGCATCCTACCTCTGCTAACAGCCAGGCACGGCCTCTGCGCCATCGGTCTCCGCTCACTGCCTCACAGACCCCAGCGCTACCTACACTGCCCTCCCACATAAACACACAGGACGCGTGCTGGCCTTCCATGCCCCAGTCCCAAAACCCTGTCGTCGCCCAGGCCAGGGCATGCCGACCGCCCCTAACCTAGGCTCCAGAGCAAGCCACGACACCACCGCACGCCCCGAAACCGTGCGAGGAGGCGCTGGGCGCTGCTGGAACCGCGGGCAGCTCGCCTCCCGGCTCACCCGCTGCCTGCGCCGCCGCCCCCGGGCCGCAGCGCACCCGGCGCCTCCGCGCCCGTCCCGGGGCTGGTGGCGTCAGGGCCCGTCCCAGAGCCGCCCGCGTCGCCGGAAGGGCCAGCCGCGCCGGGTAGCAGCGCCTCTGGTGCGCCCCCAGCCTGGCCATGAGGCTGTTCCGCATCGGGCGCTGCTGAGCCCGCGACGGCGCCCCCGTCCGCGAAGGCCGCTGCAACCCCGGGGCTGTCCCCCGGCGCACCGCCGGCGGCAGCGGGCGCTGCGGCGGCGCCTACATCAGCTCCTCTTAGCGCATCTCCAGCTCCAGCTGGGGCGGCGCCGCCCGGCGCGCTTTTGTCTGCCGTGCGCTCGAGCGGCGCCCAGCGGCGCGTCAGCGCGCCGAAGAGGCCCGCCACGCCGCGGCCCAGGCTGGCAGCGCCCAGCACGCCCGCGGCCGCGACCACGCCTGCGCGCGTTTCGGCACGCCGCGCGTCAGGGCTGCCGGGCGTCGCACCAGGCTGACCATGCCGGGCCTGGCAGCAGAGTTTGGAGACTCCAGCCCATTCCGCGCACACCCGCAACCCACTGCTGGATACGAGCGGGCCAAGCATCCTCAGTGAACGACGACCCGACAGAGGATGCGCGCATCGGCGGTGGAGGTGCGTGCACGACCTCGCGCGCGGCGCGCGGGGCGCCACGGGGCGGCTGTTTCATGAGCTTGCATGCAGGACCAGGCAGGCGGGGCTGGGTCCGCATGGCGCGCCTGCCGAGCCAGCCGCTCGCCGCCGCGGCGGCCGCTCTCCCCGGGCGGCCGCGGCGCCGCCGCCCGCGCCCGCACTCTCGGGGCTTGCCGCGGCGGCGCTGCCGCCGCCGCTCGGTGGGTGGACGTCGGCCGCCCCACCCTCGTGCGCGCCACCGCCGGCGCGCTCTGCCTCAAACACGACGCCCGCCGGGGCGGCCGTCGGCGCCAGCTTGACGCCGTTGACGCCTGGTGCCCAGCGCTGCGGCCCTGAGCAGCACAGATGCAGCACAGCCAGGGGAGGCGCTCGTGCCTCGCTGTGCGCGCTGACCCCGCTCGTGACATCAAGGATGTGCAACCTCACCGGTGCAGCAGACAGCCAGGTCGTTCAGGGCTGCTATATTGCAATCGATAGAATGTCCCTCCCCTGCAACATGCTCCCACATCGCTCACAGTGCGCTGGTGTATGCGGCCCCGTCTGCGCGTACAGGGGCGCAGGCATGCGCCCTGCTCGCAGGCGCCCGCGCACCGGCGGCGCCGCCGGGCGCGCCGCCGACGGCCAGCGCGCGCCGCGCGCCGGCCAGCGCGCGCGCGAGCGCGGCCGCCTCAGCATCGCGCGCCGCCAGGTCCGCGGCCAGGCCCGCTAGCTCCGCCTCCGCGCCCGCCAGCCGGCCCGCCAGCTCCTCCTGTGGTGCAGGGTTAGGGTTAGGGGTGCCAGCAGCCCCGCGCGCCCCGGAGCGCCGGGCGCGGCAGCGTCCTCCGCGAGCCCCACGACACGGCGCCCAGCCCCGACCGCGCACGCGCCTGCCCCGCGCCGCGCGCGCTGCCGCGGCGCCTGGCCAACGGCCTGGCCGCGAGGCAGGCGGCACAGCGCGCGCCTTCAGGAGCTGGTTGACGTCAACGCGTGCTGCGGCCGCGCGCAGGCTGGCCAGGCGCGCCGCCAGGTTGTCCTGCTGCCAGGCCAGCTGCTGCGCCTGCAGCGCCGCCATCTGCACCTGCGCGCGCGCGCGCGCGCGCCGCTCGCGCCCACCTCAACCCCCTCGGCAGCCGCTGCCCAGGCATGCCTGCCATCGGGCCTGAGCGACCGTCGCAGGCAGGCGCAGACCCGTGAGTCCGTCTCCGGTCCTGGGCACAGCTGCGCATGTCCGTGCAGGCGGGCGCACACTCGGGCGGCGCAACGCAGTGCTGGTCCGGCGACGCTGTGTGCCGGGGCCCGTGCGGGCTGGGGTTGACCGCAGGCGCGGGGGGCGCGGGCGCGCCTGCATGTCGACGATGAGCCCGCGGTTGGCCGCGCTGGCGACGGCCGCGCCGGACACGCGCGCCTGCAGCGCTGCCAGCGCCGCCTGCTTCTCCGCGACCTGCGCGCGCGGGCAAATACCCTGCCGCTCGTCCACCGCCGAGAGTAACACTATCCTAACCCCGGCCCCGCCGCCCATCCACCGCCGACCCGGCTCGGACCCAGGTCTGCACACGCAGCGCAGCCCAGGGCGCAGCGGCATGGGCCGCTCCTGCCCGGCGCGCACGGGACAGGGTGCGGCAGGGCCCCGCGCCTGCGTGCGCAGGGCCGTCACAGCCGCCTGGTCCTCCTGGACGGCCGCCAGCAGCTCCGCGGCCTCGGCAGCCTGCGGGCCGCCGCCACGGCTGCCGCCGCTGCCGCCGCCGTGCGCGCCGCCGCCCAAACGCGCCCCCGCGCTTGCCCCCTCGGCCTGCCCAGCGCGTGCCGCGCCGCCGGTGGCCGCCCCGCCGTCGGCGCCCCCAGCAGGCGCCGACGCGTGCGCGGCATCCTCGGCGGCGCTTGCGCTGGCCAGGCCTGCGGTCAGGCCGGTGGCGGGCGCGCGCGCGGTGCTGGCGGCTTCATCCCCACCAGGCGCGAGCACAGGCTGCCCTGCAGCGTCTGCAGCCTCACCGACGGCTGGCGCCGGCATCGGGTCCACGAGGTCGATCAGGGCATCTTCCGGGGCTTGCGCCCGTGGTTGGCCGGCTGGCGCGCTCAGGGCTGCGCCTATGGCCGGCACGTCGAGCGGCGCGCCCGCCAGGGACGGCTCTGTCCAGGCCGCCGCGGGCGCGGGCGCCCCTCGATGAAGCGGCGCCTGGGTGGGTGCGTCGCCCGCTGGGCCCAGAGCCTGGTCCATGGCCGGCACCTCCCGCGCCGCGCCCGCCCGGGGCGGCTCCGTCCAGGCCGCCGCGGGCGCGGGCGCCCCTGGATCAAGCGGTGCCTGTGTGGCTGCGTCGCCCGCCGGGCTCAGGGTGTCACCCATGGCTGGCACCTCAAGCGGCGCGCCCGCCAGGGGCGGATCCGACCAGGGCGCCGCGGGCGCCCCTGGAGCGAGCGGCGTCTGTGCGGCTGCGTCGTTCGCTCGGGCCAAGGCCTCGCCCACGGCCGGCGCCTCCCGCGCCGCGCCCGCCAGGGGCGGCTCCGTCCAGGCCGCCGCGGGCGCGGGCGCCTCTGGAGCGAGCGGCGCCTGTGCGGCTGCGTCGTCCGCTGGGCTCAGTGTCGCGCCCATGGCCGGCGCCTCGAAGGGCGACCCCGCCCGGGGCGGCTCCGTTTGGGTCGCCGCGGGCGCGGGTTGGCCTGGAGCGAGCGGCGCCTGCGGGGCTGCGTCGTCCGCTGGGCTCAAGGTCTCGCCCATGGCCGGCACCTCAAGCGGCGGCGCGCCCGCCGGGAGCGGCTCCGCCCGGGCCGCCGCGGGCGCGGGCGCCCCCGAAGCGGCCACATCATAAGCAGGCGCCGCGACGAGGTCCGCGGCCGCAGCTGCCGCCCCGGCTGCTGTGGGCCCGGCGCGCGCGGCAGGCAGGTCAGGCGGACGGGGCCCTGCACGCGCAGCGCCCGCGGCGGCCGCAGCGCTCGCGCCGGGGCCGGCACGGGCCGCGCTCTCCGGCGCCGCCTCGCTGGCGGCGCCGGCGAGCGCGCCGGCGGCCGCCTGCAGCGGCCCCGCGCTGCCAGGCGCGCCGGGGCCCTGGGCGCCCATGCCGGCCGCGGCCTCGCCTGTCTGGCGACCGTCCACGCCCGCCAGAGCGCCTCCCGCTGCCGCGCGCCCGCCCGGCGGCGGCTCCTCGGCCCGGCGCTCGTCGCGCCCCTCCACTGCCGACCCGCCCATGGGCGAGACGGCCGGCGGCTCGTCCGCGCCCAGCAGCACCTCCGCCGCCGCGGCGGCGCCGGGCGCCGCAGGTGCAGTGCCGCCCGCCGAAGCGCTCGCGGGCGCGCCGCCCGCAATCTCTAGGGCATCGCCAGGCGCCGCCGCCGCCGTAGGGCCCTCGTTGCTCGGGCCGGCGGGCTCCGCGCCGGCCGCGCCCGCCTGACCCAGCTCGGCCGCCGACGGCGCCGCCACGCCCAGCGCGAGCGCGGCCAGCGCCGGCTTCGGCTCGCCCGCGGCGCCCAGGGTCCTTGCCACGAGCGCCGCCACGTCCGCACCCTCGGCCGCGTCGGGCCGCGCCGGAGCGGCAGCTGCCCAGCCCCGCGTCGAGCCGGGCAGCAGCACTGCGGCGTCCCCGGCCTCCTCGTCGCCCGGCCCGCCTTGGTCCCGGGCGTTCGTCGGCGGCGGGCGGCCGCCGATCTCGCTCGACGTGTCTGTCACGGGCTCTGCACGCCGCGCCGCCGCATGTGAGACTGGGACAGGGCGTGTGGCGCAAAGAGAGCCGCGCGCCCAGTCGCTGGCTGTGGGGCTCCCTGTCATCACGGCATGGCGCAACGGGTGATGCAGGGCTTCGAGGCTTCTGCCATTTTGGCGCACACAAAGCATCCAGTCTTGCCGTACCCCGGCCCCCCCACCTGCATGCTGGCGGCCATGCGTGTCGAACTTGTGCCATGTCCGCACCAACAGACACAACCCCCCATCACAGTGCCGCTGCCTACTTTGTGCGTGGCGCACCGACATCGGCGCCTTGTTCGCCGCCGCCGCCGGCCTCCCCGTCGCGCCCGGGCCGGCCGTCGCGGCGCGCCTCCGCCTGCAGCGCGGGCGCCAGGCGCAGCACCAGGTCCGGCTTGCGCAGCGCGGTGGCGCCCGCGGCCATGCCCCGGTCCGCCAGCTGCTGCATCAGCTGCGCCTGCGCGGACGGCGCCGGCCTGCTGTGAGCAGCGGGGGCGCTGCATGGCCGCTGCTGGGTAGAAAAAAGCCAGGGCACCGCGCGCGCCTTGGTGAGCTTCTGGAGGTCGTCGATGAGTGCGCTTGGCGGCGCCTCGCTCGCTGCCTGAAGCTCGGCGATGCCGTCGGGAGCGCCACCGGCTCCGTGCTCTACTGCTGGATGTGCGTCGAACGGCGAGTCCCGCCCGTCGTTCTGCGCTCCGCACAAGCGCCCTCAGCAGCGCCGCAACGGAGAGACCGCCGCATATACGGGCAGCCCTGCATGTTTCACAGCATGTTTCACAGGCCCGCGACGGCGCGGGGAGATGGCAGCCAAGGGTGCCGCCCCGGGCCGCGCGCCTGCTGCGGCGGCCGGCCCCGGGCCGCCAGCGCGCCGAGCAGGCGTTCGACCAGCTCCAGCTTCGTGCCCGACGCGTCCAGCCCCAGCTCGCGCAGCTCGCCCTCCAGCTCCGCCTGCAAAGCGCGCCGGGTCCTCGGCAGCCTGTATCGAGGCTGTCCGCGTGAAGCGTCTGGCGAGCGCGCCGTGTCCTCAACACTTTGCATCATTTCAGTTTACATAGAGCGCCTGGCGGCAGCTCAGCCAGGCCCTGGCAGCGCGGCTCCGCGCCGCAGGCCAGCGGGCGAGGCTGCAGCGCCCAATCCGTCCTCCAGGGAGCGCGGACAGCAGGACAGCAAGCACGCCGTGGGCTCTGGCGGCCCCGTGCACAGCCGCTGGCGCCTGGGGCCCCACCTTGAGGCGCCTGGTGAGCGCCCTCCTGCTCGGCACAGTGGCGCCCGCCGCGGCCGCCGCGCGGCACCGCAGCTGCGCAGAGTGCAGGCGCGGCGGGCGCACGCTTTGCAGCGGCTTGCAGGGCGGTCTGCAGCCGAGCAGCGCCATGACTTCTCACAGAGTCCTCAAGCGCGGCACACCTGCAGTTTAGCAGCGCAGATCACGGCGCTACGCACCTTCCTGCCAGTGCATTCACACCGCATTGGTAGAGAATAAGTGCACGCACGTGACACACAGCATTGTTGGTGACTCAACAGTTGAACAACAAGCAACTTGTAGGCGTGCGCACGCACGCTATTGCAGGCTCGTCACTGCCAGGGCACTGTCAATGGTACAATAAGATGACCGCATCAGCACCCACGCCAGCAGCCGCGCAAAATTAGCACACCTTCAAGTGCGGTCAAGTTGATCCTCACGCACGAACAGTATGTACCGGTGTAGCATGCTATGCGTTGAAGCGTAGCAGCGAAAGCATGTGCATTGCGATCACTGCCTCTCGGGATGTTGAAGTGGATTTGCATTGGCTCCCTGATCTGGCTCCCTGAGCAGGGCAACCCAGCCGGTCTACACCCAGCCCACCCCACCCATGTGACCGTAATTGTACACTTCGGCTAGGGCAGGCTGTTTCTTTCTGTACGAGCGCGACAGAGCCGCCGGATACACGCTCCTCGCTGCCCTCCTGCATCCTGCACGCAGGTGGGCGCCTGCCTTGCTGCGGACCTGCCTGTGACAGCCTGTGTGGTCTCCTGCAGTGGGGGCTCCCACCTCACCAGTGCTGGTTGTAACACACAAGGACCGTTGCCGTGTCAATGTGCTTGCCCCCATCTTGTAAGTTACTTGGATATGGTGCTGCTTGCCGCTGGGAACAACGCAATGATTCTGAAGCAGGCTGGCCGGCAAGACGGTGTGCGTTGCGCAGGCTACCAACAATGGCGCTTCTCAGCACACTGCCCTCAAGGCTCCTTGCTGGTCGCAGTGCCGGTGCGTATTACGTGGCCCACCCAGCAATGATGTAGTACAGACACTTCACTGCACCTTCAACCCGCCAGCCAGCTGTCTGTCTCGTTTCCGCCAGCACAGTAGGGCTCTCTCTGCAACACGCCTCTGAAATATATGTGTAAACAGGTGAGCGGTGCGCGCCGTGCACAATTGGCCGTGCACACAACGTTGGCGCTGCCAGCAGCGCCACGTGCGTGCGACGTCTCAGCAAGGCACCCTCCGCCTGGCGACGCGCTGGTGCGCGTACCCGTGCTTGTGCTTGGTTGGGTGCGCGAGCTGCTCGGTGACGGGACAAGAGCCCCTGCTGCCCAGCTGAGTGGCGGGAAGGATACTGCGCGTGCCTCTGGCACAACCCGCTCGCCTCTGCCGGCGTGCAGGGTCCACGCACCAGAGCGTCAGGGCCACGGCGGTGGCCCCCGCCGAGGCTCCGCTGGCAGCAGACACCGTTCGCATCCCTGGCGGCAAGGGCAAGGCAGTGCACGTCAAGAAGGGCGACACGATCAGGATCACCAACACCTTTGGCACGCAGGTGCGCGCGGTCCCTGCTCGACTTGCGCTGAAGGCTGAGCTAGAAGCGGGGGGGGCGGGCCTCGTGTTCACACGTCTGGCAGGAGGCCGGGATGGAGCGGGTGGCAGAGACCTGCGCTCAATGCGTCCATGCATGTGACGGGCATCCAGCTAGCGGGCTTGCGCCACAAGACGCCGATGGCAGCTGCGAGGGGCGCGCGCACGGCGGCGGGCAGGTGGTCGACTTCTGGGCGTTCAGCACCGAGGAGGGCGAGTGGGGCCGCGAGATCATGTCCATGCACCACACGCGCAACGCGCTGCAGCGCATGACGCCCCAGGTGGGTGGCAGCGTGCTCTGGCCCGCCTTGCACTGTTCTGGCATGACGTGCCAGTGTGTTCTGGCCCGCCTGGCATGCGCGCCGGCATGCAGATTTCCTGCAGGCGCGCAACTGCATGGGAGCATGCCGCTGCTATGTGGGCGTCATCGCAGCGGTCGGCAGCGACTGCAGCTATCGAGCAGGACCCAGTCCCTGCGTGCCGAAGGCCAATGCCTTGGACGTGATGGACCGTGGTTGTCATTGAGGTCGCTTACATCCGTATAAGCACTGCACACCTTTATTTGTGGATGATAGTTGGGAGAGGGGCGGCGGCTCACAGCATGGGGCCGCCCGCGTGCAGGCAGGCGACATGCTCTACGCGGCCAGCATGGCGCCCATCATGCAACTCTGGAGGTCAGGTTGCGGGGCGGCGGCAGCTTAAAGCGTGGGGCCGCCCGCGCGCGCAGGCGGGCGACATGCTCTACGCGGCCAGCATGGCGCCCATCATGCAGTTCTGGCGGTCAGGTTGCGGGGCGGCGGCGGCTTAAAGCGTGGGGCCGCCCGCGCGCGCAGGCGGGCGACATGCTCTACACGGCCAGCATGGCGCCCATCATGGAGTTCTTGGAAGACAGCGGCCCAGGCGTGCACGACACCACTGCCGCCGCATGCAGCTACGGCCTGTACGTGCTCCAGATCGGCGAGGCGCGCGCCCCCTCCCGGGGGGGGCCGCGCCCGCTGTGCGCAAACAATTGGCTGCGAGCAGCCACTGTCGCCATGGGGAGCAAGGTGTCCCATGTGGCCCCGCTACAGGCCTGCCTGTGACGGGCGGCGGGCGGCGCTGGGCAATGTGCTGCGCAGACCAAAGCGCGCTGCGAAGGCCGCCGGAGTCGCGTATGTCCCAGCAGTGATCCAGCTCGCCGCGGCCGCACGCGCGGCGCCCGGCCTGCCCGCGCGCCCCGGCGCGCCGCGCCCACCAGGAACACCTAACCCTACCCACCGGGGCGCGCAGGAGGCTGCCAAGGAGCACGACAGCTGCACCAACAACCTGTACAACGCGCTGGCCGAGCTGGGCCTGGCGCTGGCGGAGGACCCGCGCACCGGCTACTACACGCCCGCGCCCTTCAACCTGTGGATGAACGTCACGTCCGAGCCCGACGCGAGCGGCTACTGCTGGGTCATGCCGCCCAGCGCGCAGAAGGCGGGCGACTTCACGGTGTTCCGCGCGCAGCGCGACTGCGTCGTCGCGCTCTCCGCCTGTCCCTGGGACCTGGGCGCGATGAACGGCGAGGGCGGCGAGCCGCGCGACGTGGAGTTCCAGGTGTTTGCAGCCTAGGTTCTAGCTAGGGACGGCGCAGAGGCGCGCACCGGCCGCGCGGGCTGCGGGAGTGGGCGGCTGCTCCGTCCGCCTTCCCGCAGGGCCTGGACGAGGCGGCTGCGAAGGGCCGGACAGGGGGCGAGCGAGAGGACGGGGGGTTAGTGAGGTGCATGTGGTGGCATGAACACGGGCTCGCCTGAAACGTGTGCAGGCGGCATGTGGGCATCGCACACGTAGGATGCGCCGCTGCCTGCCCGCAGAACCTCGCAGAACCTTGAGCGACCGGTTTGTGTGAAGCAGGCACATGCCGCGCGTTGTAGACGTCTGCGGATGGACAAGGCGCGCGCGGGTGTTCAGGGGCATGCGCTGGGGAGCGAGTCACTGTGCGCTTCGTAGTGCGAAGCTGCGCTGTCCACTCTGCAGCGCACCGGCTCTGCGGGCTGGCGGGCAGGCAGCACCTGGGCGAGCCCCAGGTGCTTGTGGCCTTGCAGCCTCAGCCTGCAGTGATGGGGACACAGAGCTCGTCCCGGCATGAGCCTGAATGTGCCAGGCCATGCTGTGTGGCTCATGCAGCTCGCCCGTCTGACAATGTTATTGGTGTTGGGAGCAGGCCTTTGTGCTTTGTAGGGATTGGCAGGCAAGGTAGGCCTGAAGGTGTTGCTGCTTTGCGGGTCGTGGGGCTTCATGTGCAGTGTTGATCGTTATACTGAGCGCACAGGACAGGCTGGCTTGGTATCAAGTTTGAGGTGCAAAGTGGGCCAGGGTTGAGCTGCATGGATTTGCCATGTGATGCCATGCAACGCCAAGGAGTGCCATAGTGCCAGCACTGATCAAGCACGTGCATGCGGATTCGCAGGGCATGTCTCTGCGCAATGCTGCACATATATGTGGGTTTTTGGAGTGACAAGTGCGTTAAGAGTGGTTTCGGCCCTGCTGCACTCGAGTCAAACATATGTTGTAGAGAGAGATGTGCCTAGCATGCATGCACAGCTCTGGTGAGTTGCAGCAAAGAGACCCTCATATGCCATCTCCATATTTCAGACCGATTTGCCCTCCTACAATCATGTGGACGCCGTCCGTGAGGACCTTCAGACATGGGGGTTGCAAGCTCCTCTGCTGATGGACAGATAGTGTGTCACATGAACTACTACAGCTTCTTGCAAGCAGAGTTCCTGGACGGCCTACTTGTTTAGTGGTCCACATATTGCATACCACCTATGTGCATAAAGCATCGCTGTACGCTCAGCCTGGCGCCCTATACGTGCGTCAGCGTGCGTAACAGTACACGGGTACTCCAAAAGTGCTCGAGTATGCCTCACACGCCATGCACTCTATGGTTGCCGAGCCACTGCATCTGGGCTGTAGCTTGTCATTGCAAGCAGAGCAGGTACTGGCCGAACATGCAACACACTTCCCTACAAAAGTGCACTGTGTGTTTGTGATGAAAGTGTTCTGCGCACTTGCATGATTACTCTTGCAGCCAGCCTTCAAGGGGTGTTTCACCGCGGGTGCGTTCCTCGTGTGGCAGCCTGTGGCATGCATGCCGCCCTGTGGGCGGCATGCATGAGCACTTCTTCTGTGCGGCTCTTGCGAAAAGTCTCGTCAAGACCATGCTTCCCTACTTCAGGACATGTCCAATGCTGTACAGCGTTGAGCTCAGTCACAGTGCCAGCAGTCGTCCACTCCTGGTTGTCTCCATCCGTGCTGGCTTCTTGTGCGTTGCCTTCAGCGCAGAGCGTGTTGCTCCGGCCAGTGGTGCTACAGGACATCAGCGGCCCCGACCGCCGCCGCCGCCGCTGCCACCGCCACCGCCGCCGCTGCCACCACCGCTGTGGCCGCCGCCGCCACCGCCGCCGCCGCCGCCTCGGTCGCCGCCACCACCGCCGTGACCACCGCCGCCGTGACCGCCGCCGCCGTGGCCGCCGCCGCCGTGGCCGCCGCCGCCGTGGCCGCCGCCGCCGTGGCCGCCGCCGCCGTGGCCGCCGCCGCGGTCGCCGCCGCCACCGCGGTCGCCGTCGCGCCAGCCGCCGCCGCCCTCTGCAGCGCCAGGGATTGTCAGCAAGTCAGCCTCTCGGCTTATGTCTCTGCAAAGGCGCAGAGAAGCCAACCAGCAGTGCCGCAGGGGCCAGGTTCTTGCAGACACAGCTACTGGGCAGTGCACTTACCGCGACGACGGCGCTGGTCGTCGTCCCACCTGCCGGCGGCAAGGCTGGCGTCAGCAGAGGGGGTGCGAAGCAGATCTGACACGAGCGTGCTTCGAGTTCTGCTCGTAGTCGCACATATGCAGCCGGCCACCTTGACAAGCTCACACCATCTCTTGTGGAGGAGGAGGGCCCTCACCGGCCGCGGTCCCGGCAGTCAAAGCCTGCGCACCCAATTCCACGCTTCAGTCGCTGCATGTCCCTGACCTGACAAAGCAGCGGTCAGGCTGAAAGGAGGGCGCACGGATGCCAAAGATGTCCCAGCAGTCGCCGTAGCCCCACTGCTTCAGGGCGCGGCTGGAGGCGTGCGCCGCAGGCGGCATGCCGACCAGCGCCGTGAGCAGTGCGATCGCAAAGGCAATGAACGCAGCGCGCATGGACGACGCCTGTGCATGGCGCGTCCGAGTAAGTGCACAGGACGAGGGGAGTCACATGCCATGTCTATGCTTGCAAGGCATGCCAACCGCCCTGGCAGCACTCCGCGCAGGGCTCGCACCATGGCGCTGGTGAGGCTCGTGAGTTGTTGAAACTCGAGCTGTTGGCAACGCCAAACGGTTTGTCAGTATCTAGCGAAGCGTCCCATGCAGAGTCTGCTCAAATGCACAACTCTCAATGGCCATGCAAGCCCTTCAGCCCCAGCACCGGCTTGGGCAGCGAGCAGGGGAGTCGCGGCTGCACTTCTTGTGGCAGCCTACCGCTGCGCCAGAAGTCTCTGGCATGGCCGGTGCACATCTTGAAACATACTTATTCAAACCACAGCAGCGTAAAGACCTGCGAGTTCGAGGGGCGGCGCGCCTGTCTGCCTCTCGGGTGTTTGCGGATTCCTTCGTAGTTCCGGAACGTCCTTTGGGCCTCTTGTTTACCGTGAGCCAAAAAGCCTAGGCAGCCTGTGAGATTATTGAGGGGTTCTTTGCCAATGATGCCATGCATGACCGGTTTTTACATGGCGAGTGCTTCATGCACCTTCTAGCTCCAAGACATGCTTAACCAAATTGCGCAGTGGCTGGTTAAGCCCGTTGGCGCCCTTGACCGTGCGCACTCCATCCTGGTAAATGTACAGATGCCTAGACAACACAGCCGGCTGCGCACGAGCCATGCCTGGCCAACCTGTATCCAACACCGCACTGCAACCAGTGGCTGCTCGCTTCTATTGTGTCTCGTATATATACTTGCAGTCTTCTCGTCATGCTGGCCATCGGCTCACCACCTGCGTTCATGTTCAGCAGAACAAAGCACCGCCGACGTGGCAGGGAGCGCCGCCGTGGGAAGGAGCTCGATCAGGCTGCAACCTGCAGCACGGCAGCGGCCGCCAGCATCGCGGCCGCCAAGTCCAGCGGCATCCGCACCTCCTGCGCAAGGGCCGCGCAGCCTCAGCACTCCTCCCGCACGCCGCGCTGTGCCCTACGCATGCGACCCTCCTGCTGCACAGGAGCGGCGCCGCGCAACCCCTGTGCGCACAGGGCCTCGCCGATCCCAGCGCCCGCCCTGCCTCTGGGGGCCAGGGACGCATAGCGTCACGGCAGGGCCCTAACCTAACCCCGCAGGGGGTGCCGTGCGCGCCTGCGGCACGCTGCGCTTGAAGGACGCCCAGGCCTGGGCGAGGCCCTGCGCGCCGGCCAGCACGGCCAGCCCCGGCGCGCCATGGCGCCGGGTCACGTCGGCGAAGCGGCCCGGCGCGCTGCCGTTGGCCGAGAAGCGCTGCGCGTCCGGGCCCGGGACAGATGCGTCCGTCGCCGCGGCAACCCTGGCGCGGTCCACAGCATCAGGCATGCCATCTTCGCGGCCACCAGCATACGCAGCCTGGCACATGAGTCAGTGTACCACGGCAATGCACGGCTGCCTTTCCACCGCAGCTTGGGCACAGACAGTAAGAGACTGTGAGTTACGCCACATGACGCAGCAGAAGCGCAGGCCTGAAAGGGCATGCCATGAGGAGCCTTCGCGTGCATGTGCCTGTCACGTTGCTCCTGCCCGGCAAGGCCCATTGACGCGGCGAGCGAGCGCGCGAAAAGCGGCCGCGGCGCACAGGATCGGGTGGGAGTGCAGCTCGCGCGCGCGGCTGCCGCCGCCGGCCCAGCGGTCGCCAACGGCCGGGCGCTCCAGCAGCGCGAGCGCGCCGCCGTCATCGCTGCCGCCGCCGCCGCCGCCGCCGCCGGCCAGCGCCGGCTGCGCCACCTGATACTCCTCCAGCTGCTCGCGCAGGTGCGCCACCTCGCCGTCGCGGTCCTGCGGCGCGCGCGGGCGCGCTCGGCAGCCGCACGAGGCGCGCGCACACCCCTGGAGGACATGCCGAGGCCTGCGGGTTGGCCGCTCTCCATGACGCGCTCCTTCGCGGGCGAGCGTTACGGACACGACATGACTCTCCGCCAGCTTCTCCCGTCCCCTCGTCGCCTCGGCCCGGGTGTCCGGCGAGCTCTGCAATTCGATCCTAACCCAATCCTGTCCTAACCTACCCTAACCCTAACCTACGCACCACGAGCAGGCGCTGCAGCATGGCAACGCGCTGCTGGAAGCGGCCGTGCTCCACGCGCAGCTGCCCAAGCGCAGCCTCGCTGGCCTCCAGCTCGGCCGCGCGGTCGCCCAGCGCGGCCAGCGCCGCCGCGTCAGCCTGCCACGCGCAGCGCAGCGCGGCCATCTGCACCGCCAGCTCCTCCAGGTTGGCGCTGCGCGCGCGGCGCGGCGGTGTGACCCGGGCGCCTTCCGCGGCGCCGGCGACGGCATGGCTGCACGGCAAAACAGTGCCTGACGACCTGCGGAGGATGCCGCGCCACAAGCTGCAGCAGCCTCAGAGGCGCCCCGCCGCGCGCCCGACCCACAGACTCGGCGCGTGGCCGGCAGCGTGACGGCCGGCCAAGGTCAGGCCGCGTTGGTTGCTCGCGCTGGTGGAGCGCCAGCAGGAGCGTGAAGCACGCAGAGGGACGGGGCGGGGCCGCGCACTGCTCGGCGTCACGCGCGGCCTCGCCGGCCGCCAGCTGCGCGGCGAGCACGCCCAGCTGCGCGTCCATGCGGCCGCACTCGGCGCGCAGCGACACCACCTCGCCCGCCGCCGCCGCCACGACCTGGCCCGCCGCCGCGCCCGCGGCGCCGCCCGCCGCTGCGCCGGCCACCTGCGCGCCCCGGCGCGCGTCAGCAGGGCTGGCACGGCGCGGCGCTATGTACGCGCGGCCGGGCGAGGGCGCTGTCCGAGGGCGGTACCCTGCCAGCTCAGCGCCCTGGACCTACGGGCACCGCTGCTCGCGCGCCCGCCTCGTCAACCGCTGCCTGCTGGCGGCGCTGTGGGAGCCCGAGTGATGCTGCGTCGCCAGCTGGGCAACGCGCTGCGCAGCCCAGCTAGCCGTCACACAGCTGTCTTCGCCCACGGCACTGCGGCCTGGCATGTCCCCACGCGGGCCACTTCCAGCGCTCCCCTCGTGGGGCACTGGTGAGCAAGTGTCCGGCAGTGGCGTGGCCAGGCTGGTACCGGGTGCAGGCTAGCAACTGGACGGCGGGCCTGTGGATGGGGCCAGCAAAGTTCAGGAGGCACTTGTGCGGCAAATTGCTAGTCTGGCCGGCACGCCGACGCTGCAGCAAGAGACTCTCGGCAAACATGCCAGCGTTCACAGCACACTGCAATTTGTAAATCCGTCCTTCCTCCTGGGCGTTACCTCAGTGGCTGGCTCCGGCGCTTGCGCGCGCAGCTCCAGCACCCGCCCGATCAGAGCCTCCTTGGTGCCCGCTGTGTCCAGGCTCAGTGTGCGCATCTTCCCTTGCAGGTCAGCCTGCTCAAGAGGTATATCTTCAGCGCCAGAGCCTCGGAACCGGTTGGGCAGCATACTTGAACCAGTTCCCATCACAACACCCTAATGCAAGCGTATGTGCCACACGCCTTGCTGAGCTTCCGCAAGGCCGTCTTGGTAGCCGTCAGCAGGTAGGATGACGCCTCAGACTGGGCCGAGCATGCTATGGCAGTGCGCATGCGCAGGCGCGCAACCTGCGAGCAGCAAATCGGTTTCTTTCACTGACTTGCAAACACGAGTGCCTGTTGCAGCAGCGGTGCCTGTCGCAATGGTGCTATATGCTTCTATCGATCCAAGTCAATGCCTCGAAGGGGGTGCACCTGGGGGCGCCGCGCTGCTCGCAGAGCCGGCACAGCACCGCGCAGGCGCATTGCAACTACTCGTGGCGCGCAGACGCCCGCTGTCATCCTCTGATGCAGCAGCATTGCGGACGGGGCCAGTGTCAGAGGTCACCAGGGTCTGCAGCTGGAGGAAGAGCGGCGCAGGCTGCTGCCTTTCACCTCTGACACAAGGAAAGCGAGCGATCAGGGGTATCAGCTGTGGAGCCCAAACAAGCCTATTATATTGCGTCTGCCACCTGATGTTATATTCCTATATTTAATGATAGACTTGTATCAATTGTGTGTGTGAAGCCAGGACACAAGAAACGCTTTGTTGTGCGCATGCCTGCGCTTGGATTTTGTAAGCCGTGCAGCCACCTGAGCAAGAAGTCCATCACTTATGCAAACAGCACAAAAGGCTGCGAGCATGAAGCAGGCGCGGACGGGGCGCTTAACAAAGCTTGGTTCACCCCACCCTTCTGACAGCAGCGACCGCCCCATGGCTCAGCTACCACACAGGTTTCGCATTCTGGACCTGCAGTAAATGGCTACCAATACACGTGTCGATGCAAGTGCCAATCCCAGGGAAAATGGGAAAAACTGTGCAACCTGCGCAACTTGGCGCCTGCAAGTGCTGTCACGCATAAGCTGGCGACCGGACAGAATGGCAGCACTTGCTGCGCAAGGCAGCATTACTGCGCAAGGCAGCATAACTCTACATACCTAGCAGTGCACAAGTCCCTGATACGGACCCTACGGCAGCAGTCACGCACATGCGACGTCTTGCGCTAAGCACTCGGGCGTCCCAGCAATAAACCATGCACTAAGGGAGGCCAACATGGCCCGCAATCCTACCTCTCAGAAGCCCACAACAGCTTCCCACAGACATCCATTGGGATGTTCGAGGTCGCGGTGTGCTCAACCAGGTCGCATGACAGGGTTGAGAGACTGAACCTGTCAGTGCTGAGGCTCCCACACCGCTGTCCACTACCGCTGCTGCTAAGACCACGTTATTAGTTGACATTGGCGATGATATTCGCATAGTTTGGTACAGCATGCGTCTTCAACAGCAAAGTGCCGTTTGTTGTTGCTTGCGCAGCAGCCTCTCAGCCTGCTGCATTCTCACCTTGGGCTGACTAGGGCCGCCAGACACACGAGCCTCAGCCTCACTTCCACTAAGACAACAAGCGCCGGCAGGCCGCCGGGACACCCCTTGCCGCCTGTCAGCCTTGGCTGCTCTGCCAGCCGACGCTGCCGCGGCAGGAGCGTCAGGTCTTTCCCGGCTCCCCTCGCACGCCCAGGGCATGCCTCAGCATGCGCGCGCCAGGCTCTCGGCGGCAGGGGCAGGGCGGGCGCTCGACGGCACGGCCGGCCCAGGCTCACTTCAGCATGCGCCGGCCGGCCGCGGGGAAGCTCTGGCCGCCGGGCATCGGCGGCGGCGTGCCGCCGTTGGGCGCGGCGGGAAAGGTGAGCGGCGCCGCGGGCGCGCCGCCCGGCGGCGCGGCCCCGGCCGAGTAGCTGGCGACCTGCGCGCCCGGCAGCGTGCCCACCGCGGGCGGCGGCGTCGGCGCGGGCACCGCCGCCGCCGGCGGCACGGCCGCAGCCGGCAGGCCGCCGCCTGCGGGGACGCCCGGCGGCGCGGCGGCCGCGCCGGGCGCGGCGCTGCCGCTTCCGCTCGTCGCGCCCGGCAGCACGCCGGCCACGCTGTCGATGCGCGGCGACGCCGGCGGCAGCGCGGCGCCCGCCGCGGCGACCGCGTTCGGCAGCCCGGGCAGCGCCGCGGCGCCGGGGCCGGGCGCGAGCGCGGGCGCAGCGCCGGGCGCCCCGGCCGCCGCCGGCACGTCGAGGCGCAGGATGGCGGTCGGGACGGGCACGCGCGAGGCGGCGGGCGACGCGGTGAGGCCCGGCGCGCCGGCCGGGGCGCGCGCGCCGCGCGAGGCCGCCGCGCCCGGCGCCGGCGTCAGCACGGGGACCACCTCGATGATCTCGCTGGCTGGCACGCCCGTCGGCATGGCCGGGGCCTGCGCGCGCGGGGCACCTCAAGCCGGGCCCCGGTGACGTGGCAACATGACAGACAGCACACCTGGGCAGCGCCACTGTGGGGCAGGCGCTCACGCGCGCGGGGCGCTTGCGCAGAGGCAGCCGGTTATGAGGTGAGCGCCCCAGACGCGCCGGCCCGGCCCTAGCCGCATGCCGTGCAGCCGGCAGCATGCAGGGCAAGGCGCAGCAGGCCGCGCGAGGCCGGGCGCCGCACCTGCGGGCTGACGGGCACGACGACGGGCACCGCCACCGGCCGCACGGCCGGCGCGGCGGCAGGCGCGACCAGCCGCGGGGCGCCGGCCGGCGCGGGCGCCCCAGCGGCGACGCGTGCGGGCGCGGCGCCCTGCAGGGCGGCTGGCGCGGCCAGCGGGGCCGGCGCGGGCGCGGCCAGCGGCGCGAGCGCGGGCGCAGCGCTCGCGGGGCTCGCAGCCGGCACCGGCACTACGGTGGGCAGCGCGGCGGCGGGCGGCGCGGCTGGCGCGGGCAGCGCGGCAGGGATCGCAGGGCCTGCGGGCCTGGGTGCGGCAGGCAGCGCAGGCGCCGGGGCGGGGGCCGGCAAGCTGGCGAGCAGGGCGGGCGCGGGCGCCGCGGCGGCGGCGGTCGCCGCCACGGCCGGCGCAGGCGCCTGCGCAAGGGTGGGCGCGGGCGCGGCAGCGGCCGCTGCCGCCGCTGCGGCCGGCGCGGGCGCCGACGCAAGAGCGGGCGCGGGCGCGACGAGCCGTACAGCAGCCGGTGCCGGCGCCAGCGCTCTGGCCGGGAGCGTCACCGGCAGCGGCACGATAACGATCGGCGCCGGCGGCCGAACGAGCTGCGGCGCGAGCCCCGCATCAGGCGCAGCGCAAAGCGCCTCACTAGCAGAATCACAGTGCCACAGCAGGCCCGACGGCGTCCCAGACACCTCCTGAGGCACGACGACATACCGGAGCAACACCTGCGTCACTGATGGCGTTGCAGCGCACGGTCGCCTATTCAGCACTCGAGGGCCGCAGCCTGCAGTGCAAAGGGGCGCATGCCTGCACGGGCGGCGCGGTCGGCCGCGGCGCGACCTGCTGGCAGCCGGGCACGGACGGCGACGCATACGTCTGCGCCTCGCGCAGCGCGGGCACGATGATCTGCGTGAACGTGGTGTCGTTGGCGAGCACGGTGAGGCCATCGCGCTCCTGCAGCGTGTCCAGCGCCCACTCCCAGAACAGCGTGCCTGCGCCGCATATGGCATTCTCACTGTCGTGCTGCACAGGGGGCAGGGGCGCCATGGGCAGGGGCGGGTCGGTGCGCCGTGACTGGTGCTCACTCTCTAAGATCAGCTTCTTCTCCTGCTTCTGCAGTGCCATACGCTCGCGGTCCAGGTCGCGTGTCGCCATTGGTGGAACGCTGGGAGCGCTTGGCGCGACCGGGCCGCGCCCGGCTGGCGGGGCGGCCCCGGGTGGGGCGCGGGGCGGCCGCACCGCGCAGGATGCCGTTGGAGCGCAGGCTGCTAAGCAGCTCGGCGTAGATCTCGCGGAAGTAGGGGTCGCGGCGCTCGGTGATGTTGGAGTCGACCACAGGCATGCCGAGCTCCTTGCCAAACTCCTGCGCGCGCGCGGGCCTGTCACCCCCGGCGCCGCTGCGCCGCGGCGCGCGCGGCGTGTGTCACGAGGGGAGCGCGCACGTCCCGCACAGCACGCCCGCTGTCATGCACTGCCCAGCCAGCATGCCACGCACAGCCCAGCCAGCACGGGCTCCAGGGTGTCGGGCGCTGCGTGTGCCACGCATGCGCCACAGCGACAGCCCAGAGGCTGTCAGACCGCGGCCAGGGCCTCGCGGGGCTTGTCTTGTCACAAAACACGCTTGCGGGCACCGGCGTCCGTGCGCAGACAGGCGCCGACCGCCCGCCAGGCGCCGGCGCCTGTGCAGGCTCGCACAGGCGGCGCGCACAGGCGAGGGCGCGCCGCGCACCTCGAGCAGCAGCGGCTTGCCCAGCTGGACCGCGGCGCGCATGTGGCTCTGGATCCAGTTCTGAGAAAAGTCGACCGTCGGCGTTTTCTGAAAAACAACCACAACGCCTCAGCGCTTGGCACAAGAGGCGACCACCGGCAGAGCCGGGCTGCTTGCTGCCGCGTGTGACGACAGAGCATCAAGCATGGCAGGGCGCAGGGCAGTTGGTGCAAGAGGGCAGCAGAGGGCGCACCCACTGATCTGGCCACAAGTGGATGGACTGCGGATGAACCACACAAGCGTCAGCGCGGCAATGGCAGACTCGCGCTATAGGGCATGGTCACCAGGAGCCAGGCGCCTGGCTCTCATGCAAGCGAGACCACCACCCAGCAGCGCCACAGGCTCGGCCAGATACACCGCACAGCGCACACGCCGCGCGCTCCTGCAAGCGCCCCTTGACACCCTGGACCAGCGGCCCGGCCCGCGAGCATGGCAAGCATCACGGATGCGCGGCAGAGCGCGCACCGCAAACGAGATGTCGGGGTTGGCGGTCTGGTTGGTGAAGTTCTGGCCGGACAGCGGCACCCAGCCGCCGCCGTTGGTGCCCGCGTTGGGGTTCCACTGGATGTCGGGGCTGTACGCGCCCCAGTAGCCCTCCGAGCCGATGCTGATGAGGTGGTTGGGGTCAATGCTGCGCAGGTACACGCTCATACGGCCCTCCCACGCGCTGATCACGTCCGGGCACGTGTTCTGCACGCCGGCGCGCCGACTTCAGAGTTAGGGTTAAGCGTCTTAACCCAACCCTATCAGGCGCCCGCGGACGGCCTGCGCGCGCCCGTAGGCTCCATGGGCGGCTATGCATATGAAGCCCGAGCCCGGAGCACGTGCGCGGTCACGGCGCACGCCGGGCGCGGCGCGGGGGCCGGCCGCGCCTGGCAGCTGGGCAGCACGGAGTAGTTGGCGGGCAGCGGGATGTGCGTCGGGTGGCACTCGCAGCGCGGCTCGTTCATCAGGTTGATCGCGAAGATGGCGGGATCGTCCCTGCGCCGGCGCCGCGCGCGCTGACCGCCATGCGTTCCACATGCCCAGGGCCAGCAGGCGCGGACCATGTCGCAGGCACAAGCACAGTGTCATCGATGGCTCCTGCACTGAGGCGGCCCGTCCTGTGCGACCCGGTTTGGCCGCAAGCGGTGGCCCGTACCGCCACAACCTGCCGTTGACGGTGTTGACGCGGCTGACCACCTTGAGCATGTGATTCCGGTACATCTCCTCCGCGCGCGGGTTGGTCCAGAAGCACTCGTACGTCATCGGGTCGGTCTCGTTGTAGCAGCCGGACCAGTTGCCGTACTGCAGCAGGGCACCGCTTGAGCGTGGGGAGGCCGAAGCAGGTTCATCGAGACACAGACCAGCATGCGCTGACGAGGCACAACTGAAACAAGCTCGACGGCATGTGGGCTGCAGAGGGGTGACAGGGGAGCATGCATCGGCATGTGAAGCCACCGCTGTTAGCGTGCCGCCTGCATGAAGGCAAGGTTTCTGTCGCAGAAGCCCTGCCGACCCTACCTACCCGCAGGGCCAAAGGGCGCACCGTGTTCTTGGAGTCGCCCGTGCCCCTGCCGGCAGCAGCCCGAACAGTCAGCCTCACGCGAGCGCAGAGCCCGGTCTCAGCGCGACGGGCGCGCACGCACCAGTTGTTTCCCATGGTGATGATCACGTGGACGTCGTGGCGGGCCGCAGACGCGAGCGCCAGGTCGAGGCCCTGGAAGTAGGTCTCATTGTACACGCCTGCGCAGCGCGCGAGTTGCATATCCTGCGTGCGGTGCATCCTGGTGGCCGGATCAGCCGCTCTGGGCGGCCGTGGCCGTCGAGCAAGATTGCGGAGCCTGGCGCGGCGACCAGCGGCGCACCCGGCGCGACCTGCAGGGCGTAGGACGCGTTGATGCCGTGCGCAAAGAAGCGCACGGTGTTCATGCTGTTGTTCCGCGCGGTCTCGAACAGGTCGTCCAGCGGGTCGAGGCTGACGCTGCCGACCACGCCGGAGCCCACCTGGCGCGCGGTCACACCCGTTCGGCCCAGTGCCTCGTGTAAGGGCAGGCGCCGTGACGCGCGCGCTGCACACGGCATGGCAGGAGCGTCGCGAGCGGCGCCCGTGAGTCAGCGAGCGCTTGAGCGGAACATTGGGCGGGGCGCCATCCTACCTCCATAACTTGCCACCTGCACCCAGTCAGAGACGTGCGTCAGCGCTGTGATGCCACACCGTGCTGGCAGGGCACCAGCCAGTGGCGATGAAGCAGCTCGGCATTACGGGCGGTCACGCGCAAGAAGCTGCAAATCTGACAAGGTGCCCGCACGCGTTCAGGCCGAGCGGCAGGAACTCCTTGCACGTGTCATCCACGAACCGTTCGTTGGCGATGCGTATAAACCCAGAGTAGCTGCTTGCGCCGGGTGCTGCTGCCCCGGCGCTACACAGCGCCGCCGCCAGCAGCGCAGCAAACAGCGCTGTCGCTGCCATTGCGGGTCCTCACCCTCAGGGGCCCTTGCACAAGCAACCCTTTGACGGAATGCTACAATGACGCTCTCGGCCGTTTAATGCTCATGGGCTCCCAACGCGCATGCGCTCAGTGCTTGCTGCGCTTTGTTTGCTTGAAGTGGCACAGGCGCAGAACAGACCCGAGTGCCTACCCGAGCAGCCCTCGCCTAGCGAAGGTGCGCGTGACAAGCAGGTTCACAGAGAGAGGACAGGTGCGGTTCTGGTTCCACTTATCTGCGCATTGTATAGCGCCTTGCACAGGGCAAGATGCCGCGCTTTCTCCCGACACGGCGAGCACACTGTAATGCAGGGTTTCAAGGACTGGGCTTGGCAGCCGCTGCTTTTGATGTTATTTAGGACACTGGGCGTGGAACACAGCACATGCCCGACATCTGTCCCTTCCTGCAGGTGCGTGCATGCACACTATGAGATGAGACGACGGCTTGACCCCAGGTCTCGACTCTTTGACTGAGCTTCGGCGCCCTGGCTTGCGAGTGTATCGCACACCGCTCTTTTACAGACTCACCTACCTACCCTCACAGCGACATTGTCACAGGCTGGGCTCATTGGCCCGATAAAAAATACTTGCCTCCAGGCAGCAATAGCGCCAGGGGCCGGTAGGTGGGTCAAGCATAAACCAGCGTCCTGAATAGCAGTGCTGTGCCGACGGGTCGCTGTCATGAGGGCCTCCACGCCCAAAACGGTGCGCATGCATGGAGGCTTGTCTCTTACTTCCAAGCCTCCAACCTCACCTTTATTGCACCACTCCCCACCGTGGCACAGCAGCTGCACTGCACCAATCCCTCACTCACTGAAAACCAAACGGCACATTCGCCAGCAACACACGCTGCCGGCACACAGCAAACGCGCGGGACGTTGCGGCACAGCTGCGCGCCCGCGCGCTTGACACTTGGTTCGGCCCACAAGCAGACCAGAACACAGGCGGGCTGCGCCATCGCTTGCGGCGCACGCCGCAGCACGAGGGCGCGCCATAGGCATCTATAAACGAGGCGGCGCCCGGACCGCTGCCGCACCTCTCGCGGCCAGCCCATCAGGGCTCCCGACCGGTGAGCACGAGCGCAGCGCGCGGCCCGCGCGCATCGCCCCTCTGACTGTCGTTTGACAAAGGCATCTGCCACAGGCGCGGTGCTACAGAGCGCCGTGATCATGCGCGGCTGGATGCAACCAGGGGACGCGGGGCGGCCCGCGCGCGCCGCGCGCGCTGCGGCAAGCAGCCAGGTGCTTGCCGCAGGCGCGCGCGGGCACTTGCGCGGGACCCGGCGCGGGATCACCGGTGCGTGCGGCAACCAGGTTGCCGCGGGACCCCAAAATACCCTCTTTACGCATGCGACTCCCTTGGTCCAGCGCCGGCCAGCATGGCCCGCGTTGGCAGCCTAGGCAGCCTAGGAGGCCTACTGGCAGCCTACTGGCAGCCTACTGGCAGCCTGCTGGCTAGAGCCGTAGGCTGACCGAAATGCGCCGCCACGGCTCGGCTCTCCTGGCTCCGCAGGCCATATGCCATTATTTTACCCAGGCCAGCTCTGCAGAGACTCCCGATCCGGCTGCATCCCCGCCAAGCACGGCCCCTTTCACGCGGCACTGCCAGCCGGCGCCCGGACTTGCGCACCGGCGGCAGCGCGTTGGCGCGCGCCGCGGCGCTCAGCGCTCATTGGAGAACGCCTTCATGTCGAGGACCTCGGCGAGCGTGCGGTGCGCATTGCCGCCGCCGCCGCCGCCGCCGCCGCCGCCGCCGCCGCCGCCGCCGCCGCCGCCGCCGCTGCCGCCGCCGCCGCCGCTGCCGCCGCCGCCGGGTTGCGGCGCCGGCAGCGCCCCGTCCTGCAGGGACGCCATCTCCGGCATCAGCAGGAAGTTGAATGGCATGAAGCCGCCGCCGGCCTTCGCTGCCTGCGCGGCGGCCTGCGCCGCGGCATGCGCCTGGTGCTGCTGCGCCGCGTGCTGCGGCGGCTGCGGCTGCGGCGGCCCCATCGGCGCGCCCGGCGCGTGCGCGCCGGCCTGCGCATGCGCCTGCTGCTGCTCCGCCTGCGCGCCGCGGCCGGCGGGCGGTGAGCAAACACTTCCAGGTTTTGGGCACCAGAGCTCGGGGGCACTTGTCCTCTCTGCCCGCGCAGATAGCTACAACTGCTAGCACGGCTGCTGCACCAGGGGTGCGGATAGGGCTATTTAAACCATACTCTATACCCTACATAAAACTCATATCGCGCCCCGCCGCACCTGCTGCGCCGCCTGCTCGCAGCTGCTGGCGCCGCCGCGCGGGTGGCTGGCGCCGGCGCTGCCGCTCGCGCCGCCGCTGCGCTCGGAGCGCGCGGACTCGGCGGCCGCGGCCAGCAGGTTGCACATGGCCAGCACGTCGGGCGTCCACGGGAAGGCCAGCAGCTCGCAGCGCGCCTGCTGCAGCGGCGTCGCCACCTGCGCGCGCGGCGTGGTCGGCTGAGGGGAGCTGGACAGGGTTAGAGTAGCGGGGTACGTCTGCTGCAGCGGCCCTGCGCGCTTGCTCCGGGCCTGGGGGCCTGGCGCGAAGTCCGCGAGCAGCGCGCGGGCGGGCGGGCGAAGCGCGCGCGCGGCGCGGGCCGCGCCTGCCAGAAGGCAAGCAGGGAGTGGGGTGCAGGGCAGGGCACGGCACTTTAGGCTGGGGTGGTCTCAGGGCCGCGCCTGCCAGAAGGCCAGCAGGAAGTCGGTGCAGAGCGAGTGCTCGCGCTGCACGTTGCGCTGCAGCCGCTCGGCCGCCGCGCTGGCGCTCAGGTAGCCCGCGTTCTGCTGGCGGCCCTCCTCCATGGACGGCACCGCGCCCTGGCCGGCCGGCGCGCGCGTCAGGCCGCCGCCCTCCGCGCGCGCTCGACGCATACATGACCGCAGCCTGGACATGACCAATGCACGGTTGCCGGGAGTGAGGGCCGCGCGGGCCAAGCCGCACGGGGCAAGCATTAAAAGTTTAAGCAGGGGTGCCGCGCGACCGGCCGAGCTACACACCCAGAGCGGCAGCGCGAGCAAGACGCAGGCGGCGTGTCCCGGGGCAGGCCGGCGGGCGGCCGTAGCAAGCCTCACAGACACAGCCGGGCGGCCACGCGAGCCGAGCGGCGCTGCACACTTTCTACTCCCCAGAGTGTGAAGTGTTTGTTCCCTGCCAGTCAACCCACCCTACTCTAGCCCTAGCGCGGGCGCGCCTGCAGCATGCTGATGATGAGCGTGCGCTCCTGGATGATCTCCACCATCTGCGCGAGCAGGTACGTGCGCGCCGCCAGCAGCCGCTGCCGTTGGTCCTCTGCCAGGTCCAGCGCCGCCTGCCGCGCCCGCCCCCGGCGCCCTCAGCGCTGCGCTGCCGGGCGGCGCGTGCCGCAGGGGCAGCCGCTCCGCCGGCGCAGCCAGGGGCGTTGCCCTTGTCAGAGCCGACCATGTCTTGTAACAGGCGTGACCGGCGGGGCCACAGCGCCCTGCCAAGCAGGTCCTGCGCGCACCGCTCCGCCTCCTCGAAGCAGCAACAGGGGGCGCGGGCCGCAGGACACATGCGCCCAGTCTGTCACGCGCCGCGCGGCGCTGCAGGCAGCCTAATACGCACGCGCCGCGCGGCGGCGCACCAGGATGCTCTGCCACTTGGCCAGGCGCGGCGTGTCCATGTTGCCGGTGGCCTCGTTCAGCATCGCGTACTGCATGTGGATCAGCTGCGGGCGGCTCTTCCACGTCTGGAACTCGCTCGCGTTCTGCGGCGCGGCGCGCGCGCCCGGGTCAGCGCCCCGCGCCGCTGCCGCCAGGCCCCCGCCGCAGCCTCGGAGCGCCGGCCTGGCGCCCTCGCCGGGCGGGGCGCGGCGCGCGCGCACGCTCGCCGCGCCAGCGGCTTCCGCGCGCGCCAGCCCGGTCGCTCAGCGCATGCGCGCGCGTGCGCAGGCAGGGTCAGGGATGGGAGACACAGCACCCCCGCAGGCAGCGCGCGGCGCGGAGGCAGGGCTAGCGTCCGCGCCCGGCGCACTTTCAGCGCGCCGCCTGCGACATCCTGTGTGTCCCGACCCTAACCCTACCAGCGGGGGGGCGCGCGCGCGCGCGCCGCACCTTGAGCGCGAGCAGGTCCACCAGCTGCGCGTGCGCCCCGCTGTCCGGGTTCTCGGCGCCCTCCTCAAACAGCTGCACCAGCTTGGTGTGGTACATCTGCGGCGCGCCCGCGGCGCTCGGCGGGGTTGCTTGTAGAGGTATTCCGACCCAGCAGCGAGGGCTAAGCGCGGCGCCGCGGCAATGGCGCGCGCGGCGGCGGCGCGCCCGCGCCACGGCGCGCTGCCAGCGCGGCAGCCGCGGACGCGTGCGGCCGCCGGGCACGCGCCGCCCCTTTCCTGCACCAGCGTGCTCCGCGCATGCCGGCCCGCCGCACAGGCCCGCGCAGCCTTGATTGGCCGACAAGGCAGTGCAGGGCAGTGCCAGCCCTCATCACGCGCAGCCCGGCCCACACCCTTTCTGGCGCTGCGCGGCCGCACCCCGTCGGCAACCCCGACCCTGGCAGCGGGCCCTTTTAGGCGCCGCGGCCGCGCACCTCCACATTACGCGCGACGTCCTTGAACGTCATGTTGTGCGCCGCCTCGCGCGGGAACGGCTCCCCGCGCACCTTGCCCACGAACGCGGACAGGCTGTCGAAGTAGGCCGCGTCCTCGTCCTCGCCGCTGCCCGCCTGCTGCGCGCCGCGCGCCCCCGCGCTCAGGCCCCCCACCTTGCCCCAGCCGCGCACGCTGCGCTGCTGACAGCGCGCCGCGCCCGCACTGCAGGCCGCCCGCGCACGGCGCCGAACGCGAAGCACGGGCGCTTGCCGGGCGCGCGCTGCGCCGCGACGGCAGCCGGGCACACGCGCCGCCGACGCCTGGCACCCCGGGCACGGCAGCCCGCACCAGCGCCCCGACAGCCAGGCAAAGCATGCAGCACGCCAAGGCCCCGTCCCCCGCGGCCGCGCCCGCCCGGCGCGCACCAGCAGGCCGGCCGAGCCCGCGCCGCCGGCGCCGGCCGCGAGCGCGGACGAGCGCATCTCCAGCTCCAGCTTCTCGCGCTGCAGCAGCTCCAGGCGCTCGGTGAGCTCGCGCACCTGCGCCTCGCTGCTCTCCAGCTTCTCCTGCGCGGCGCGACGCGGCGCGCAGCGGTCGGCGGCTGTGCGCGCGCGCTCCACCAGGCAGGTGCGAAGCGTGGGGACATCGCGCAAGCCATACCCTACACTTGCCGGAAACACCAGCCACCGCTGTTGGTTTGAGAGCAAGCTTCCTGTGCGGAACGCCTCCACACTGGCCTCCCGCATGGCAGGACGGCTGCGCTGCCGCCGGCCGCACTCACGGCGCCGCTGCTGGCGTGGGCGCGCCGCTCGCCGGCGCCTGGGCAGGCCTGACTCCGCGCCGGGCGGTCCGCGCGAGGGCGCGCACCTTCTGCCGCGCGCGGAACTTGCGCTGGTTGCGCCGGTTCTTGTCCTGCACCTTCTTCAGGCGCAGCGCCTCCGCCTCCGCCTCGCTCAGCTTGCAGTCCTCGTGCAGCGGCGGCAGCGGCGGGTGCGGCCCGGGCGCGCCGCCGCCCGCCGCGCTGCCCGCGCCGCCGGGCGCGCCGCCGGCCGAGCCGCCCGCCGCGGGCTCCTCGGCCGTCTCCTGGTGGCTGTCGTTGCTCTCGCCGGACGGGCACGCGCGCGCGTCGCCGCCGCTGCCGGCGCCCCCTGAACCTGCCGCTGCCGCCGCCGCCGCCCCTGCGCCAGGCATGCCGCCGCCCGCCGCGCTGCCGCCCGCCGGCGGTGACGCCGGGCCCGTACACGCACCCGCAGCGCCGGGCGGCGGCCGCGCCGGCCCCGGCTTGCGCCCGCGCTTCACGCCCGCGGCAGCGGCCGGGCCGGCGGGCGTGGGCGAGCTGCGCTTGGCGCCGCGCGCGGGCGGCGGCGGCGGCGGCGGCGGCGCAGCCGCGCGGCCAGCGCCGGGCAGCGCGGCGGGGACCTGCGCCGGCGTGGGCGGCATCGGCGGCGGCATGGGCGGCGGCGGCGGCATGCGGCCGGCGCTGCCAGAGCTGGTGCTGAGCGCAGCGCCGCTGGCGCCGCCGGAGGCGGCGTTCCCGCTGGCGCCGGCGCCGCGCGGGTGGCTGGCAAAGGGCGACTGCAGAATGGAGCCAGGCGCGCCGCCATTTGAGCCCGCCGCGCCGGCAGAGTGCGAGCCCGGCGCGAGCACGGTAAACGCGCTGGGCGCGCCGGCGCTGCCGCGCTGGAGCGCGCTGGCGGTCGGCGCGCCCGGGACCTGCTGCTGCAACTTCTGATCCCGCAATGCCACCAGCATCGCGTTGGCCCACTCGCGGCGCACGTCCAGGCCGGCGCCGCCGGCCTGCTGCGAGTGCAGCGCGAGCAGGTGGTGCATCGCGGCCGCGTTGGCCGCCTGCAGCAGCGGCGCGCCGGGCTCGCCGGGCCGCGCGCCCGCGGCCGCCAGCGCCGCGTTGGGCAGCAGCGAGCCGAGCATGTTGAACGTGGACTCGTCCTCGTGCAGCAGCGCGGCCACGGCGCGCTCGTCCAGCGACAGCGACATGTTCGGGTTCAGCGCCATGCCCGCGCTCGGCGGCGCGCGCTGCGCGTTGGCCACGTGCGCCAGCGTGGCTGGTGGAGCGGCACGCCTGCGCGCGCACACCGCGCGGCTGTTGGCGCGCTGCGCGCCGGAGCATGCACACCTCCTGGCGGCGGCCCTCAGAGCCGCGGCCAGCCAGATGTTGCCAGTGCCAGAGGCGCGCCTTCGCAGAGCCACATGGCCCATGCAGGCATGGCAAGTGGCAGAGGCGAGGTGTCGCTGGCGAATGCCTGAGGCACGGAAACCCGGCACCAGGGGCGTTGCACAGCCGCAGCCAAGCACAGTGCAGCAACACGGAGCGCCGGCGTGGCGCCTGTAGGACGAGCGAGGCCGTTTGGTAACGTGCCAGCAAGTTGCCGCGGTGCCAGCTTTCCCGATCACCTCATCGGACAGGCTGCATCGCCGAGCAGATGCGCAGATGACGCACCCAGTCAGACTGTTGGGCTCCCCGAGCTCCTCCACCACCTGTTTGAAGGAGGCGAGTGGCTCAAAAGCCCCAGGTGTGGTACTGCCCAGGAAAACCGTGCCAACTTGGCCGCCACTCCACACGCTATCGTTACCCACCTAAGCCACCGTTGGTAAGCATCGCTTTCAGGCGAAGTCAACGTTCTGCGCAGCAGCCTTGCCCTGCCATGGGACCCTTGTTAGGTTCTCGACCTGGCATTGAACACTGCGGCAGATTCCTGGCACAGATGCAATCTGTGCATGCGATCCGTAGGACGATACTCGGTCTCGTTCCTTCTCCCGGCAGTCACATGCTATTTGTGCGGGGACGACATGCCAGATGCTCGGAGTGCAAGCTGAAATTGCATCTAACGCGTGGCCAGGGTTTTTACCAGATCTGGGCCAGTGGCTATTTGGCAAGTGGCCAACTAGTCCCTGGGTCCAAGATAGTCCGCCTGCGTGCTGCCAGAGCACTGTGACCTACCGTCTAGTGGACGTCAGTCAGTGGGGCATGCTGGCAGGGCCCAGCAAGCTCAAGAGCGCAAGCAGGGGCAGGTCGGTAGCTTTGCAAGCTCTGGCATCAGCTGCTGAGCGTGCTGCTCCAGGTGCAACCTGCGTGTCCTGGCTTACGTTCGCGAACAGGGGCAGGTCGATAGCTTTGCTGCTCTGGCACCAGCGGGAAAGTATAGCTGTCCCAGAGGCGAGCGGCGTGCTCTGCTCAAGGGCGCGCATAGGGGCAGGTCGGTAGCTTTGCAGCTCTGGCACCAGCGGGTGAGCGTGCTGTTGAAGAGGCCAGCGGCGTGTTCTGGCACGTAGGTCAAGCACATTTGGTATGGCAGACAGCAGCCTCCCTGCGAGGTGCTTCCTTGCCTGTGGGTTATTTGGCACAGCAGAGTTGGTGGCCAGTGCTGCCACTGCAGGCAGGCGTGGTGGGTCCACAGTGTGTCACACTACACTGCAGTGCGGGGCTATTAAGAAGTCCCACACGCTGCAAAACACCAGGCGCTCGTTGCTGTGAAGCCAGCGCGTGCTCCCTTTCGCAAGGCTCTATGCTATAGCAGGAGCTTGCGTGCCTGCGCAAGCTTACCACTTCCAAGAACTTAAGCGAGCACTGTTGGGTAACGCAAGCACTCAGGTTCTCGTGCCGCCAGCATACCCTCGAGCTCGCTTCTGGCTTGATGTTTGGTTGGGCACTCGTGCGCGCCGTTGATGAAAGGCAAGAAGGAGAAGGCCGCCAAGCAAGCTGAGAAGGTGCGCTTTGGAATATTGCTGTGGGGAAACTCGCTAGCTTTGTGCTTTTCTGCACTCCCACGGCAGGCTTTGCTGCTAAACAGCTGCGTGGCTGCAGGACAGCAGCTTTGAGGGCAAGCTCCGCCGCAAGGTCCTGCTGCTGTCCCGCCAGTTGCAGGTATGCACCCGTCCAGCGTGGTCTCCTTCAACATCCTCTACAGCGCGCATGGCTCCCGCTCAAAGGTTCGCGTGCGCATGCAGGAACCTGGCCTTGCCAGCGCAGAGCGGCAGCGGCTCATCCGCAAGCTCGAGAAGGCCTTGGCGGTTGTTGAGGTGGGCCGCTCGCAAGCTGCCGCTCACTTGGCTCTCAGCGCGTGGGCAGTAGACACGCTACGAACGTTCTGCATACGCTGGGCGCACAGGGCGCCACCGCTGCCTTGCCGCCACCCGGTCCGGCAGCCGCCTCCGCCTTGCCGCAGCGGCCCGCCCGCAGCGGCGCGGCAGGCATCGCAGGCGCGGAGTGCTTACCCAGGTCTGCTCGGGGCCCGCAACTGCGTAATGGTGGTGTTTAACACAGCCTGGCCGCGCGTCCGGCAGGCAAAGACGCAGTCAGCGCTGGCACCCCGCAGGAGCACGCCAGGCGCGCCGAGCGGCAGGCGCGCTTCGATGCGGGCGCCCCGGCAGCGCCCGGCGGGCCGAGCCAGGTGCGGCGCGGCGCCCGTCCCCGCTCGCCTGCACACCGCGAGCGGCGTGCCGGGCCTTCCCCGCACGCGTCTTGCTGCTGGCATGACACGGCTGACGGGCGGGCGCGTGGGCGGCCAGGCCGGGCGCACGCTGCGCGACGCGCGCGCGGACGGCCGCGCGGAGGTGTTTGGCAGCAGCACCGCGCTGGAAAAGGAATACCTGCGTCTCACCGCGCTGCCAACGCTGGGCGCTGTGCGGCCGCCCGCGGTGCTCGAGCAGGTGGGCCGGGCTTTGAAGCTGTGTTGCGCTTTGTACATCTGCACGCCTGTAAGTGCGGGCGCCGCCTGGCTGACGGCGGCGCCGCGCCAGCGAACGCAGTGCGGGCGCGCTGTGGGCAGACTGCACACTTCTTAGCAGTGAGTCAGCAGCTGTCGGGGCGGCCGGAACGGCCAGTGCTGCGAGCGCTGTACGAGAGAGAGTGCACGGAAGAGTATGCACGATCTGGATGTGTGCTGTGCGGCAGCACTTGAGTTGGTGCTTGCAGGCCGCAGGCGGTGCAAGCTTGTACGCCACCCTGGGAGCCGGGTGCCACTGGCGGGCTGCGCAAAATCAGTACGGCAAGATAGGGTTAGGGTAAGGCTACGCTAAGGCGGACTGCGCCGCGCACAGGCCCTGGCGCTGGTGAAGCGGCGGTGGCTGGCGGAGGCGGACTATGCGGCCGCATGCGAGCAGCTCAAGTCTATACGGCAGGACCTCACGGTGCAGCACGCGCGCGGCCCGCTCGCGGCCGCCGTGTACGAGACGCATGCACGCATCGGTGCGCGCCGCCCGCGCAGGGCGGACGCAGGCAGCGCCCCAGGTGCTTGCTTGTATTACGAGTGCCTTGGGCCTCGCGTGCGCCCTGGGCCCAAGGTGCGCCCTGGGCCTAAGGCGCATGCAAGGCCCAGGGCGCAGGGATAGGGTAGGGGTGTGCCTCAACCCCAACCCCCGAGTTAAACCAAACGCATGAGCGCCCTTACCAGGGGATGGGTCCATGCGAGCAGCGGCTGCCAGCTGATGAGAGACAGACAATCTTAGGACACCTACTGAAGCCTCCCGCATGGGCGGCTAATGAGTTCGACCTGTCGTTTCTGACCTCTGATGGCAAGCCACATGGCAAAATATGTAGAGGTATATGCAGTCAATACAGCGGTCACCTATTTGTGACATTTCAGGTCCCAATTTGCCTGGCTGAGGAGTTAGTGTGATTGAGAGCCTGCTCACAGTTCAGAAGCATAGCAGCACGCACGTAACCATGCGTATGCACAGCTGGTCAACGCGCAGCTCCCGCAGACCAACCTGCATCCCGGGCTGTATGCAAACCCCCACGCACACGCGCCTGGCGCGGCAGCGCTGGAGGCGGGCGACCTGGCGGAGTTCAACGGCTGCCAGGCCATGCTGAAGGAGCTGTACGCCTCCCAGGCGCGCGCCTTTTGTCGCAATATCGATTATGTCTGATGGCCGTGCGGCTGGCACACTGCAAGAAGAGCGCTCATGTGTCACAGCCGAGGGCTTTTGTGCTTCTTTCCTGTGCTGGCGAATGTCCGGGAGTACAGTATTTAGGTGACAGCATTCAGGTGACATGTAATATTCAGGCGACAAGTCACCCAAACGTCATCCGCGCTCCCGGCAGCCGCGCAGGACAGCGAGTGCAAAGCCGAGTTTGCCGCGTACGGGCTGCTGTACGCGGCGCTGCTGCCGCGGCAGCTGGCGGCCGAGCTGCGCGGCCTGCCGCCGGCCGCGCTGCGCGAGCCTGCCGTGCAGCACGCGCTCAGAGTGCGCTGCCCGTGCGTGCTCTCGTGTCGGGGCTGGCGCGCTTTGCCCTGGGCCTGCAGAGGTCGGACTGTGTCTGGTGTGCCTGACGCTGCTCCTCTCTGCTGCAACGGCGTGCAGTGCAGCGGGTATGCGCGCAGCCGGCGCGCCTGCTGTGACACGCCTGGAGCGCGCACGGTTGTAACGCCTGCACGCGAGCCCGAGCAGCAGTGACCGTTGGGCCATCGCGCCGGCGCCAGGCGTGCAACGCGGCGCGCGCGTGCGACGCGGCCGCGCTGCTGCGGCTCTACGTCGGCGCGCCGCGCATGGCGCCCTACCTCATGGTGCGCTCTCGAGGCCTTGGAGCTGCGCGCGCCCCCGCGGGGCGGGGGCCATGCGTTGGGCGTGACCGTCCTAGGCCGGTGCCGAGGCCGTCTGGCAGGGGCCTGGCGGAGGCTGACAGGCCGTGTGCTGTGCGGCGCCTCGCCTGTCATGCAAGCACGCATGCGAGCGTGCCCGGCGCGCGTCGCTGCACACGGCAGCACGCCCCACTCGCGCGCTGTGGGGTGGGGGTGGCCGCCTAGCGCGTTCGCAGGCTGCTTGGGACCCAACGGGCGGCGCCCAGGCTCGCGCGCCTGCGGGGCTGGGCTGACGCCGGCGCGCGCCGCGGCAGGACCACCTGCTGGAGCGCACGCGCGTGCGCTGGCTGGCGGCCGCGCGCGGCGCATATGCGCGGGGCGTGCCGCTCGGCGTCGTGGCCCTGCAGCTGGGGTTTGAGGGCGGCGCAGAGGCGCGGGCCGCCTCGGGGCACGCCTTTGGTTCAAAATGCGGTGCACGTGCTGGGGCGGGGTCCGGCCGGGATCTCTTTGCGCTGCAGTAGCCTGGTGCACACTGCTTGCGCGGTCTCGCTTTGTGCCAACAAATGCTTGGGCTGCCCTGTGCTCATCAACAATGTCAGTGCGAGTGCTGCGGGGTGTATGCCGGAGGCATATCCTGACAGTGATGCCGAAGAAGGGGCGAGCCAATGACAGGGGCGTGCACCCGCAGGCTGCGGACTGGTGCGAGGCCAAGGGCGCGGATGTCGACCGGAGCACAGGCGAGCTCGTCACGCAGCCGGGCAGCAAGCAGCCTCTGCGCAAGTGACTGCCCTGGTCTTTGGCAAGTTGGTGCCTCGTGTCACACCCTTCTGCTGCCGCAGCACTAGCCTCCAGTCTTGTAACACTGGAGGCTTGGCCGGCATGCACTCCGCAAGAAGAAATGCATGTAACACAGAACGGATGCGGCATTGGCCAACAGTTGTAACCTGAGGATTGCTCAGCATGCACACACTTTCCAACACACATGTCACAGAATGGCCACATCCATGAAGTCGCCAGTCTGCGCGCGCAGCGGTGCGCCACAGTCAGCGTGTTTCCAGTCAGCTGCGGGCCAGGGTGCAACACTCATTACGCGCAGCAACCACACCCGAACGACATGCAGCGCACATGAAGCTTGCCAGAAGTCGTCGCATGCGAGGGCGACGGGCATCACCTGGAAGTTCAGGTCCTTGAGCGTCTTGTTGTCGTCCGGCCCTTGCCGAGTCGCGCTCGTCTGCCCAATCTGCCGCGCGCGCGACGCAGCCTTCAGCACAGGCTCACGAGCTCGCCAACACAGGGTGCCTAATTTTGTAATAATTTATAATTTTGAAGCAGTGCAGCTTTGCGCGGTCTCTGTCTAGGACGTGCAACGCAAGGCGGGAGCGGCTGACTGACTGTCTGCAGCTGGCCCCTCCGTCGCTCAGCGGCGCCTGCCAGAGGCGCGCGCCTCGCGCAGCACGTTGCGCCCGCGCCGGTCCGGGTAGACGAGCGCAAACTCCAGCCGCGCCTGGGCGCGCCGCGCGGCCGGCTGCACCTCCTGAATCAGCTCGGTGAGCTCGCGCAGCGTCGCGTCCATCCACGTGTACACCTGCACCTCCTCCCGCGGCTCCTTCCCGCGCTCCACGAACTCCTCCAGGTGGTGGTGCGCGCCATGCTGCGCGCCGGCGGCAGCCGCGTGTCAAAACCAGCGGTCGCAGCAAGGGCGGCGCACGAGCTCCTGGAGAGGATGCAGACTGGGGACCAAGTGCAAAGGGGGCAGCGTGCAGCAGACGCCGCACCTTTGGGAACACGCGCAGCAGCAGCGGGCAGGTCTGCACGCGCCACACAGAGGTCAGAGACCAGGAGCGCCCATGGAAATCATGCCGTTTGCCAAGCTAGATGAAACAACTCACCTTCTCGCGGTCGACCACCAGGCGCGGGGCTGGCGGAGCCGGCAGCGCCTGCGCCGGCGGCGGCGGCAATGCTGGGCCGCCGCGCATGGGCAGGGGTGGCCCGGGCCGCGCATACTCCATGGCTGTAGGGCCAGAGCCCCTCCGGTCGTGGTACGACATGCTGACTGCCAGGCAGAGCAGGGGCGGGGCAGGTGCAGGAAGGCTGTGTGCAACGCCCGCCTGAGCGCGTCCAAAGTGGCGCTGTGCCGGACGCTCTCACACTCTGCGCAGGAGCGGTGCTGCCAAGCTAGCAGAGTGCGCAGTTTCAGGCTGTTTGCGCACGTTGCGCTATTTAGCACCTGCGGTAGCACTGACTGGCAACTGTATGAAAAGGGTAGCAGCAGCAGAGCAGCAGACCTGAGAGAGCAGCTTTTGTACGGCTCCTCAGTCCCAGTCTGTCGAGTGTAGTGAAGGCTGGAGCAAGACCTCGTGGACAAGCCGTCTGTGGCGCAGCAACGTCTTGGTGAAGCGCAGCAACAACAGGCAGTGGCCGTCATACATCACTGCATGTCGGGGGCGCCCCATCAAGGCCTTGCCAGCCCCGCAGAGAACAAGGTAGACGCTCGCCTGCCACCGGCGACGTACTTCTGCGTCTTTGTCTCTATCTCCCTGTACTGCGGTCATAGAGTGTGATGCACTTTTGGCGTGCACGGTGCGAGAGTTGCCATGTGCAGGTGGTTGGCCCCGGCGACAGCGTGCTGGTGCTGCCGGAGGCCGGGCAGCTGCGCGTCGGCGCAGGGCTGCATGCGGAGGGGAGCCACCTGCGCACTACGCGCCCGGGCGTCCTCCGCCGCACCAAAGCCGGCAAGCTCTGGGTGCAGGGCCGGCAAAAGCGGTGTGTGCTGCACCGGAGGGCCCGCCTGGCCTTCTCTGCCACGCCGTCTGGCGGGAGGCTGTGGCTGCATGGCTAGCAGACGCGCCTCGCGCCGTGACGCGGCGCTTGGTTGTGAGGGGCTGTATGCCGCCGGCGGGGGAAATAGTTGACACGTGAGAGGCTCATAGCTGGACCAACGGGTAGTATTGCTTCGTGAGAGGCTTATACCTGGACCAACGAGTAGTATTGCTCGTGAGAGGCTCGCAAGAGGCTTATACCTGGACCAAGGAGCGGTTGGGAGTGGACCGTGAGTCGGGTCCTTTTGCAAGAGGCGCCACTTGAAGAGGAGGTCTTTGCAGGTGTGAGCTGTGGGCGTGCGCCAGGACACACCGTGGCGGTGTGCGTCTTATGCGAGAGCCACCTCGGCAGTTGTGTGGTCGAGCCGGGACCGACTTGACCGGGCATGCTGCGCGCTCTGGCGCTTGGACGCTCGCTCGCGTGCGCCCTACGCTGTCCCAGGCCGCGAGGCGGGCGCGCGGCGGCGGCAGGTACATCCCGGCGGCCGGCGACGCGGTGGTGGGCACGGTGGCCGAGCGCCATGCGGACAGCTACACCGTGGAGCTGGGCGCACCGTTCCCCGGCACGCTGCCGGCGCTGGGGTTTGAGGGCGCCACGCGCCGCAACCGCCCCACCCTCGCGCCGGGCGACCTGGTGTACGCGCGCGTGGCCGCCGCCAGCCGCGAAGCCGGCCCCGAGCTCGCCTGCACCGACGCCTCCGGCAAGGCGCGCACTCCCGCGCGCAGTCTGTCAGCGACGGCCACATGCGTCTTGCGCAGTGCTCCAAGAAGAGCAGGGCTGCACGGCGCCCCACTCTCCCGCCGCAAAATCAGTGTCTAGCCGGCGAGTGCAGTGCTGAATGCCCCGCCACACGCATGCAGGCAGCAGGGTTCGGGCCGCTGCAGGAGGGCGTGGTGGTGACCTGCAGCAGCGCGCTGGTGCGGCAGCTGCTCGCCAGCCCACCGCCGCCGGTGCGGGATCCGCCCTGGGCGTACGCCGCGGCGCCCGGCTCCCTGCTACGCATGCTGTGCGCATTTTGAGCTCATGCTGTGCAGCGAGCGCCGTGGCGCGGATGCCTGTATGGTGCTGCCGCATGTCTGAGGTCCGTACCTTGCCGAGCTGGCTCTGCGCTGGCTCTGCGCCGGCTCTGTCGCCCGGGCGGCCGCTCTGCATCCCCCCGCTTGCAGTCGAACGCGCCGGCGCGCGCGCCAGGTGCTGGCGGCGCTGGGCGGTGCGCTGACGTTCGAGCTGGCGGTGGGCCAGAACGGGCGCATATGGGTGGGCGCCGGGCAGGCCGCCAGCGCCGTGCTGGTCGCCAACGCGCTCGCCAGCAGCGAGCGCCTGTCGCCCGGCCAGGCGCACATCCTGGTTAAAAAGCTGCTGGCCAGCCGAGGCGGGCCAGGGTAGGGTACTCTTTCCTACCCCAAGCTGCCGGCCAGCCGGGCCGGGCCCGAGCCCGCCGGCGCGTAGGCTGCCGCGCCGCTGCTGCGCTCCCGTCTCAGAGCGGGGCGGCGGGGCCCTGCCTGTGCTGCGTACGGGGCGCGCTTCCGCGCCTCTCGAGAGCGCGCAGTTGCGTGGGCTCGCCCGCCCCATGCCCTGCCAGTGCCTGGGTGCGTGACGCTGAGCGCCCTTGCATGCCAGCCCCCGCCCAGTTGCACAAGCCTCGTGTATATGTTCGGTCATGCAGGGCCGCGTCTGGTTGCTGCTTGGTCAAGCGTGTGAGAGTGTGAGGGCAACAGTACAGTCTGCCGCCCGCGAGTGTCGCCTGCACTGCTGTCTCTGTGCATTTGGGGTAAGGCGTGTCTGCGCAGCCGCTGCCGGGACCCGGCAGCTGTAGGTACTGACTTGCACTTCATTGGCGAGGTTTGTTTCAGGCGAGATTTCTGTCAGGGATGCACGGCGTGGTGTACACTGGCTCGGCCGGTCGCATGTGTCGGCTGATCGCATGTATCAGCCTCGCTGTTGGCATGCTTCACGCTGCAACGGCGGCAGCCACAGCCACTGCCAAGCACAGCCCGTCGCGAGCGCCTCGCCCCGTGTCCGTCACACATGCGCCTGATGCATGCAGCATCACGCAGGACGGAGCGGCGCCCCACGCCGGGCGCCGCTTCCTCGCGCCTGTCATGAGAAACCCTAGCCGGTCTTGATGGAGGTGACGCAGATGCGGGTGCGCGCCAGGCGCGCCTGCTCCAGCGCGCGCGCCTCCGCCCAGTGCTGCTCCGTCACGCGCGCCGCGCCCCAGGAGGCCGCCAGCAGCCGCGCGAGCTGCGCGCGCCGTGACAGCTGGGCCCGGCCGGCGGGCGGCGGATGCGGGCGGCGCTCTGCCGTGACGCGGAGTTGAGTGCATGCGCAGGGCGCCACGCACCGCAAGTTGGACTCGCCAACGAGCGGCGGCCGTCAGCGCTGTGCTGGCTTTTATGCACTTTGATCGACTGTCGTCGCTGATGAGCATGTGGATGTCTACGCCTCGGCCACCTCCCAAACCTGCCCCACGTCACGGCGCCGTCCTACCAGGCATCACCGGACAGAGGCACTGCGGCGCGGGGTGCGGGCGGCCGGCGCGCCGCACCAGGAGCAGCGTGTGCAGCTGCTCGGGGCGCAGCGATGGGTCGGCGCGCCGCGCGGCGACCAGGTCGGCCTCAATACGCGCCGCCATGGGCGTCTCCAGCGCCGGCTCCAGCCGCCGCGCGGCCGCCAGCCAGGCGCGCAGGTCGCCCAGCGCGCCCGCGGCCCGCGCGTCCTCCACCGCCGCCACCGCCGCCGCCGCGCCCGCCTCTGCGCGCGCGGGGCGGCGCTCGGCGCCACGTTGGCGTCGGCGCCGCGCGCCTCTGGCGGCCATGATGCCAGCCGCGCACGCATGCGGTCACAGGCACTGGCGGCACCGGCCGCAGGCGCCGTGTAAGGCGCCAGCCATGTCTGGCTATCCCCGCCTCTGCCGCCGCGCCAATGGCGCCCAGGCAGGGCATTTGGTGTGCCAGTGCGCTGTAGACGTGTCTTGCGGCCATGCTTAGGTGGGCCGCCGGGCACCAATGCGAAGGCTGGTCCGCGGAGTGCGCACCAGGCGTGTGCAGTGGCTGCAGCGGCAGCACAATGTTGACCGCCTGGCTGAGCAGCGACGCGCCAGACGACAGGATGGTGGCGGGCGCGTCGGCCGGCATGGGCAGCCGGTAGAAGCCAAACTCGTAATCCACGCTCTGGCTCTCCAGCAGACCCCGCAGCGCCTGCGCGCAGCCGAGGGTTTCAGCGCGTCCTGCCGCGCACCCAGGCGCCAGTGGGCGCTCCACACTCTCGCGCGGCCGCCCGCGTCCGCGCACCCATCTCGCCGCCGGAAGCTAGGGTCAGTATTAGGGATAGGGCCCACCGCCAGGTTGCCGACGCCGGCCGCGGAGAGCGCGCCCGCGGACATGCGCGTCTCGTCCAGCAGCAGCGCGGTGTGCGCGGGCAGCTGCAGCGCGCCGCGCAGCAGCCTATCGGCCGCGTAGTCGCGCGCCGGCCGCCAGGCCGCCCGGTTGAGCTGCGGCCCAGCAGACTGCCTCGGTCTGGCGCCCGTTGGGGCAGCGGCGTGCCTCCGCACTCGCAGGGCAGCCCCGTCGTGCAGAAGAGAAATGTGTCTGCCGCCCAAGTCACTGCATGCGATAGTGCCTGTGCTAGGCTGTGCACACATGCGCCCGCTTGGCAGCGCGTTTGCAGGCTCCCGACGTCTGCATGGACGATACGCAGCGCAGCAGCTGTTGACGGGCGTGCGTCACCCTGCCCTCACACAGGGTTTTGCATCAGCGAGGGCGCGCCTGCTCCACATTGACGGGCAGGGCGGCGCAGCGCGGCACGAGCGCGCTGACGGCCGCATGCAGCGATGCGGCCATGGGCGACAGCGCCTGCCCCACCTCGGGCGCGCCGCCGGCCGGCGCCGCCGCGGCGCCGCGCGGGCAGCCGTTGAGGTTGACGGATAGCGCGCCCACGACCAGCGTGTCCCTCCGCGTGTACACCCTGCGCGGCAGCACCGGCGCCGGCGCAGTCGTGGCAGCGACACGACACTGCTGCCGAGGGCCGTGCATGCAGGCTGAAGATGCAGGGGACAGGCAAGGGGACTATTGCGTCAAGCGGCAGGTTTCAAAGGCCGTGCGTCAATGAAGGTGAACGCAGTGCCGCATAGTGTCAGCCGCTGGCGGGGGCCGGCCCGCACCGCGACACGAGCTGCAGCAGCAGGTACTGTGCGGCCAGCGTGTCGCCGCCCAGCGCGGCGGCCAGCACGGCGAGCGCGCGGCTGCGCAGCTCCCCCGCGCGTGCCCGCAGCGCGGCCGCGGGCGGGGCCGCCGCGGCGGCCGCGTCCGCATCACGCACGACCGCGATGGCGTGCAGTCGCGGCACCTGGCGTCCAGGGTGCGCGCAGGGTTGCATCACTGTATCCAGAGACACTGCAACCACACACCAGCTGGCAAGAAGCAGCCCCCTCTCCAGCTTACGCACGACCGCCCAATGCACACACATGAGAAGGCGGAGGTGGAGCGCTCACTTGCGTGCAGCGCGTATTGCGCCACGCTGATGTAGCGTTCCGTGCCCACAATCCCCCCTCACCCCCCCAGTGGAGCACCGCAGAAGACGCCAGGCTTGCAATCAGTCGTGGGCGCCCAGCAGCCGGGCGCTGCAGCGCAGCGCGGAGCGCCCCCCAGCAGGCAGCGCGCGCAGCCGCGGCCGCGCGCCTGGCTGGTTGGGTGCCTGGCCACGAGCTCCGCGTCCGGCGGCTCCGCCCCGCGCGCGCCGGCTGCGGCCGCCAGGGCCGGCGCGGCCAGCTCCGGCAGCCGCGACAGCACGCCGACGACGTCCACGACGTCGTTCATGCGCACGCGCTCGCCCGCCTCGTACAGCTGCCCCGGCGACAACCGCTGGAATCAACATGTTGTTGGCACGGCCTCTGTCAGATAGAAAGGGCTGCCCGGGCGGCAAGCCCCCACCGTGGCCGCCAGGCAGGTGTGAGGCGGCGAATTGACCCACAGATCACGCATGTGTAATAGCGGCCAGCGGCGCATAGTCAGGGTCAGACTCAGGGTTACATATTAACCTCGCCGCTCACGCCCTGAAACCACCCCCCCTCCCCCTGCCCAACTCCCCACCCCCGGGAGCACGCGCGGCCGGGCGCGCGCACATAGACCAGGCAATCGCCGGCTTCGGGCGCGAGCGCCGCGCCCGCCGCAGCGCTCTCTGCCTCCGCGGCGCCGGCGCGGGGCGGGCGGGCGGCGGCAGCGCCCGACCCGGTGTCTGACTCATCGCACAGCGGCTCGAACACCTTCGCAGCCTTGGCGGGGGCGAGGCCGTCTGCATCGGGGGTGGGCCCAGCGGCGCCGGTGCGCGCGCCCAGCTGCGCGCCGCCGCACAACTCCATCGGCTCGGCGTCGCTGTCCGCGCGCTCGCGCTTGCCGGCTGTGCCTGCGGCGGCAGCAGGCGCCGATCTCGCGTCGACGCCGCGGCTCTGCCCCACCTGTGGTGCTATTCGTCCATGCCAGGAGAAGTTGTGCAACACACCGGCCTAGGCCATGCAAACAGGCTGCAGCACAGAGCCGTGCCCACCGCTGGCACGGCTCTGGCTCGTACAAGGCAGGTACAGGCATGTGCGGCTCCAGCGCGATGCTCGTGGGCTGTGCACGCGGCGCTAGCGCGCCGTTTCATGACAGGAGCCTGTGCTCGCCCGGTGGCCCCACCGGAACGCGCATGCAGACCAGCCCTGGCGTCTGCAAATGTGCGGCTCAGCGCCGCCGAGGCGGCTATCCAGTCACGCGCTTGCAAGCTGACCCATACTCGGACGCGAGCAGGGCTCAGCAGGGGCGCGCACGGTGCACAGGCGCGGCCGGCGCGCCCGCAGCCGGCGGCGCGCCGGCGGCCGCGCCGGCCGCCCACGCGGCCTCGCCGGGGACGCGCACGCAGTACAGCGGCCGGCGCTCCCACAGGGCCGGCTCCGCGCCGGCCGCGGGCGGCTCTGCCAGGCAGTCGCGGAACTTGGTGGTGGCGACGCCGCCGCCGGCGCACGCGTACGCGCCCGCATACACCTCCGTGTCCAGCGTCTCCTGCACCTGCGCGGCCCCGGCCTTGCACGTTGCACCTGCTCTAGGCGTTGCACCTGCAGCCTGCTTGTCCACAGTGGTGGCCTGCGTACTGTGTCCGTGGCGGGACTAGAGGCCGCAGAGCACCGGGGCAAGCGCGGCAAGGTATCGGGCGACTGCAGCGCGCACCATGCCGCGGAAGCGGCAGAGGCCGTTGGTGGGGACCAGGTCGATGTTGCCGCTGTTGAGGCAGGGCACCTGGCCGGTCCGAGCAGCAAGCAGCTCAGAACACAAGCGGCGCAGACCAGGACGCTCACACTGCCAGGCTGCGGCGTGCGCGCAGTGCGTATAGCACGCGATCTGGCCAGCTCCTGCACGCACACCTGAGCTCGTACCACCGGATCGGACAGCAGCGCTTCAAAGTGCGCCTGCACACCCCAGTCGCTGCCTCCGCACGACACCGGGCAGCCGGCGCGTTCAAAGAGCATGCGCACGTCCTTGAGCGGGTCTGCCACGGACGCGTGCATGGCTGCTGACAACAGGCCACTGGAGGGCGGACCAGAGTACAGCGCTGTGCACTTGTGGCGTTCCCGCTAAATTTTGCTGAACCTATTTGTACCCAACGGCTCTGCGTCGACTTTTGATGAGTCAGGTGCGCCTCAACAGGCCTCTGCTTCTTGTGCAAGCAGGCTGTCACGCCTTACAAGCAGCCTGTCACGCGTATGGATCCCATACTGAAGCGCAAACAGAGCGTCTGCTTGTAAGCCAGGCGCAGGATGGCGCCTTCCGCGGTGCAGGGCAGCCGGCTGGACATCTGGGACGTGGAGAAGGCCCGGGAGCGCAAGCCCATCCACCTGGGCTTTGCGCAAGGCTTCGAGAAGAAGTGCGCGGCGCTCTCCGCGTGCATGCTGGGTCAGCGCCGCACTTGCGGCGGGACCGCGCGCCCGCTCGGCTGAGCTCGGCGCCGCGCCGCGCGCAGGTACGAGCTGGGACGCGAGCTCGGCAAGGGCGGCTTTGGCGCGGTGCGCGTCGTCACGAGCCGCGACAGCGGTAAGGAGTATGCATGCAAGTCGATCAGCAAGTTCCTGGACGTGGGCAACCTGTCGCCAGCCAAGCAGGCGCGAGCAGCTTGCCCCATACGAGAGAACCAAGAGCTTTCCAGCAAGTTCAAACAAGGCTGCGCACCTACTGCAATACTGCGCAGCAGAGGCACAGGGCACGCGGCAACGCTGCCTGGTCTCGGGCCGCAGAGCAGGGCTCCAGTTTTGGCTATGTGCCAGGCCTTGCCCGCCCACAGGCTTCACAGACAACTGTGCCAAAGCACACGCTGCGCCTTGACGCGCTCTGTGCGGGCGAGTCGCCTGACCACTCTGGCAGAGGAGCGGGCGGCGCGAGTGCGTGCGCGAGCGCGGGAACGCCAGCCCAGAGGAGGAGCCCAGGAGGCACGCCAGGTAGGCCGCGGCGGTGGGCTCACAGCGCGCCGCGCTTACAGCGCGTCGCGGCGCACAGGCCGCGCACCTGGACAACATAAAGCGCGAGGTGGCCGTGCTCGCGCGCCTGCGCGGAACGCTCAACGTCGTGCACTTCAAGCGCGCCTACGAGGATGCCTCGCATGTGCACATCGTGATGGAGGCGCGCAGGTCCCCCAAGCCCCCACGGGCAGAAATGTTCCTGTGGTGCTGCTCATGCTGACTTCGCCGGGACCTCATGACCACCTGTGTCAGATCATGCCCAAGCAGCACCTGTTGCAGCAGCTCCAAGCTCGCGCAGGGCACTCCGCATGTTCAAATTTCCGCATGCCCAGGCCCCTACGAAAGAGGCAGGGCGCACAGAATCGTGGCCACCGGCGTGACCGCCCCGCGGCCGGCAGCTCTCACTGACGCGCGCGTGGGGCCTCAGCACAGCGTTAACATGAGCCTGTCATCGCGCGCAGCTGTGCCGCGGGGGGGAGCTGGTGCGCCGCATCGGCCGCCGCCACTACAGCGAGCGCACAGTGCGCGCCTGGTCCCGCACCGACTTGCATTGCCCGCCCAGGCACTCTTAGTAGTGCCGCCGCGGCCCCATTGGCTGAGCTGGGCGATGCTGCTCAGGCATTGAAGTGCTGACGAGCACTGCTTGCGCTCCCTGGCGGGGCAAGAGCAAGCTTTGATGAGAGCCGGCGCGCTGGCGAGGCTGCAGGACCGCTGCGCGCCGCTGGCAGCGGCGGCTGACACGTCCCGCGGCGCGCAGGTGGCGAGCTTCATGCGCGCGGTGTGCCGCACGCTGCAGCAGTGCCACGTGCGGAGCATCCTACATCGTGCGCGCCCCGCCGCTGCCGGAGCGCTGCCTGGTGCCTGGTGCAGCATGGGCTGTCCGAAGTGTGCAGCAGCGCCCCGTGTGGGTTGTGATGCCGGCAACGCTGACGCAGCTGCTCGGAGGTGTACGTCTGCAGCGCCCCACACCAAGCACGTCTGTGCTCCCGCAGGTGACATCAAGCCAGGCAACTTCATGCTGCTCTCCGACGACGAGCGCTCGCCGCTCAAGGCCATCGGTGCGCGTCGTCACCGGCGCTGTATGGCTGCGGTGCATATTTCATGAGCCACGAGAGCAGAACATCTGGACACAAGCCACTGGTGTTTGCCGTTGCTGTGGGGAGCTGTGTGTTGCACGCCGTCACTGGAACATTTCGTAATGGCTTGCCCCGCACCGTTGAGGGTGAAGTACATCAGGCTGGGGGTGCCGTGTGGAGCAGGGGATATCGAATATGTGAGCGACCGCGCGCAGACTTTGGCCTGGCGGTCTTCTTCGACCCCGAGCAGCTGCCGCGGACGGACCTGGGCCTGGAGGGCACGCCGTGGTGCGCCATGGGGCGGCTCAAGGGCTCTGCCTCTGCTTTGCCTCTGCTCACGCACGTTTCGCACTGTGGTCGAGTGCAATGCTGCGGGGCAGGGGTGCACACAGCGGGTCGCCTGCAGCGCTTGCGCATGTCGTCGTGCTGTCTCCTGCGCTGTGTCGCGGGGTGCGCTATGAAAATTCACATGCTTGCCATTTTCCACTGCCAGTCCAAGAGAAGACCGGCATGGGTTGTGTTGCGGGACCGCGGGGAGCTGATGAAGCTTATGCATGGTTGACAAGACCATGCATGAGCAGCTCACAGGCGGGGGATTTTCACATGTTGGGCGCCCGCCTGGCTGCCAGGTACATGGCGCCAGAGGCGCTCAGCTCGGAGGTGTTCCCCGCCTCCGACGTGTGGGCGGCGGGCGTGATGGCGTACCAGCTGCTGTCGGGGTACCTGCCCTTCGACGACGCGCGCAACCGCGACGCGCCCGCGCTCTCGCAGGCGCGCCCGCTGTGTGAGGGTGTTTTAGCAGTCGCCCCATGGTGTGAGGAGGGTACCTGCACCTCTGTCGGCCTGCCTGCCCACTGCAGCACCGGATGCGCCAGCCCGGTCCATCGCACCCCTGTGGGCCGCCGCCGAGCATGCGCACGGGGAGGACGGTACACTAGTGCGCCTGTGCGTGTCATAATTGAACAGGGAAGGGCCTGAGAGTCCGACCTGTGCCGCTGCTTTGCCTGCGCGCTGTTAGCATGCACCGCGGCCCGGCTGCGCAGGCGGCCAGCGCCAGGGGCTGCCGCGGCGCGCAGGTGTGGAAGGCCATCCTGACGCAGGAGCCGCAGTTCCGCGGCAGCGCCTGGGCGCAGGTCTCCGGCGAGGCCAAGGACTTTGTGCGCGCGCTGCTGAACAAGTGCGCGCCGCGGGGGCTGCCACCCCGCCGAGCCTGCACGCCGCAGCGCCATGCTGCTGCATGCCGCACGTTCCGGTGCACCGCTCGCACGCCCGGCCCGCTCTGACAGCTGCCGTCTATAGTTTCTGGGTTCGGCAGGGGACGTGCTGTGCGTGTGTGCGTGCGCAGGGACCCGGCCGCTCTGACGGCCGCCGTCCTAGGGATTCAGGGCTTTTGGGGCCGGTGGGGGACGTGCCGCGCGTCTGCGCGCGCGCAGGGACCCGGCCGCGCGGCTGACGGCGAAGCAGGCGCTGGCGCACGGCTGGCTGGCGCACGGCACCTCGCTGGAGCGCGCGCGCGGGCCGCCGCTGGACACCACCGTCGTGCAGCGCCTGCAGGTCGCCCCCTCGCTCCTGCGGCCCCGCAGTACCTCTGCGGCGTGAGGACATGCGAGTCGCGGCGGGAGGCTGACGCTTGAGTGGCCTATGTTGAGGGAGGGTGTTTTTAACACCACATTCACCACACCAAATTCACACGTGCTGTATGTCTTTTTATTGTCTGGTTAGGAAACAAGTGCGCTAGACTGTCAGACTCAAGCTTTTGCGCTTGGGCGCGGAGCAAGCTGCCGTGCCTTCTCGGGGGTGTATCAGAGCCGCGATGTGCATGCGCCTTGGTTGAGCGGCCCTGCCGGACTCGCGGCACAAGCCTGGCTGGGCGCTGACGGGGCCGGGGCGCGCGCCGGCCCGCAGCGCTATGCGCAGAGCAGCGTGCTGAAGCGCACGCTGTTCGAGCTTATCGCGGCGGAGCTGCTGGCCGGCATGCTGGAGGCGTCCACGCCAGAAGCCTCGGCGCACGGCGGCGCGTCCGGCGGCGGCGGCGGCGGCAGCCCGCTCGTGCCCCCGTGCGCCTCCCCGCGCCGCGGCCCGTCGTGCCTGCGCAGCACCCCGGGCGGCCCCGTCTGCATCCCCCGCTGCTGCTGCCGCCGGCCGGATGCGGCACAGCGCTCGAGTGTGTGCTGAATACCCTGGAGAAACCCTACACTGGTGAAGGCGGATGCTCGCGCAGCGGCGCGGCGTCGCCGCGCGTGCCGTTCCTGGCGGACGCGCCGCCCGCGGAGGCGCTGCACCGCGAGCGCGAGGTGCTGAAACCCTGGCAAGACCCTGCTTTGGTGAAGGCGGATGCGCGCGCAGCGGCGCGGCGTCGCCGCGCGTACCCTTCCCACCGGACGCGCCGCCCGCGGAGGCGCTACATCGCGAGCGCGAGGCGGCGGCCGCTGCGCGGCGCGCTGGCCCCGGCGGCGGCGCGATCGAGGGCCAGCGCCTGCTGGGCCGCGTGTCGGCCGGCTCCGCGCACGGCGGCCTGGAGTATTACCGGCGCGTCGCGCCCAGGGCGCCCGCGGCTCACTCTGCGGAGGCTTGAGCAGGGGTATTATTGCGAACTGTGCACTTCTGGTGTGGCGCTGGTCCCTGGCGGCCGCGCGACTGAGGTCCCACGCCGCTCGCTTGCGTGTCAGCCAACTCCCATGCATGGCGGGCCCTTACACCGCTGGCATGCAGCAGCCTGCAACACGTGCAGCTTGCCCACCTGTGCGCATGCGACACAGCCTGCCATGGAGTGCCGGCCTAGCGGCAGATAATTTCGCCGGAAGAGTCGCGACGGGTGTGCAGTATGCCATGCGTCGCTGTTTCATTCATTTATATTATGAATAAGGTAAAGTAAGGTGGACAGGGTAGCCTCCCCCGTTGTAAATCCCACCGTCTGACAGGCAGCTCGCTGGGGCCAGGGCGCGCGGGGAGTCGGTGCACGGCGGCGCGGACGCGCTGGAGGCGGGCGCGCTGGCCGGGTCGGTGCACGGCGCGCGCTCGTACTGGCGCATCATGCGCGCCGCCGCCGCCGCCGCCAAGTTCCGCAGCCGTGCGCGCGCGGCCGCTGCAGCCCAAAATTTGCTGCCAATGAAAAAGGCGGATCATATTGATCGCATTTAAGTTTGAGCGCTGAGCGCGCTCTGAACGGGCGCCATGTGCATGGTCTGCGGTTAGAAGAGTAGCGCAGACCATAGGCCCTGATGCGTCCCGTGGCTTCGTTTGCCAGCGCAGGGCAAGTGCCCGTGCTACGCGTACGGCACTGCCCCAGCAGTGCGCTGCGCCAGCGGGTTGCAGGAGGGAGCGGGTTGCAGGGAGTGCGCCGCGCGCCGCGATGCCGCGCGAAGGCCGCGCGCGCAGGCTCGGTGCCCGGCGCGGCGTACCACATGTGCTGCGTCGGCTCCCTAACCCTAAACCTGCCCTCGCACCGCGACGCTGCACGATGGCGCGCGCGCAGGCTCGGTGCGCGGCGCGGCGGACTACGTGCGCTGCGTCGGCCGCACGCCGGAGGAGCGCGCGGAGCAGCGCAAGGCCGCGCGGCTGTCGCTGGACACCTCCGCGCATGCGGGCTCCGAGTACCGCCGCTTCGTGCGCGAGTGCTCGGTGGTGCGCGCGCGCTGCGCTGCCGAGCGGCGGCCGCATGCCGCCTGGCGTCCTCCATTCCTGCATTCCTCTGAACAGAGATCTCAGATGGTTCCGTCAGTGCTCTGCCTTGCCAAACACATGGCGCGGCGGCCGAGCATGCACATGGGTGCCTAAGCTGAGGCGCTCGGATGCAGGTGCCGGTGGTCCGTGATTGTCTGTGCTCGCTGGCAACCATCAATGGCCCAGTGATGGTGATGCGCATACCTGGTCAGCATGTGCTGCCAGGTCAGCCTTCCACGCACGGTCCGTGTGGCCTGCACAGCGTTCCCTGCATCCCAAGCCGCGGCCCTGTTGGAGCTGCCACTGTGGCGATGGCCGTGTAGCGGCGGTGCCCGGCTCTGCATGACGCAGCCAGGGTCGCGGGTGCAGGCGGACCTGACCACCCTGCACGAGGGCGCGGCCGCCCCGGCCGCCGCCGCGCGCAATGGCGCAGTGCCGATGGAGGCAGATGAGGCCGGCGCGCCGAGCCCGGAGGACGGGGCCACGCCGGAGGGGGCCGGGACGCCGGCGGGCGGCGCGACGCCCTCGGAGTCCGAGGCCGAGCCCGACGCCGGCGGCGGCGAGCTGCGGCACAAGGCGCCGGGCGGCAGCCGGGCGGAAGCGCCTGGAGCCGCGGGCGCGGCGGCCGGGGGGCCGTCCGAGGGCGCCGCCCCGGCGCCCGCCGCGCGCGCCCCGGCGGCCGCGAGCGCGGACGACTTCGAGATCGGCCGGCGCGGCCAGCAGGCGTACAAGGCGTTCGTGCAGAGCACGGGCCTGGGGCAGCTCGGCCAGGCGCGCGCCGAGCCGAGGCCCCCATCTGGCTGAGACGCGCGCTCTGCTGGATCCCATGGAGCTGCGTGCTTGCCCCACACTCCGGCCACGGCCTCCCCCTGCTCCTGGTCCAGGAGGCGGTTGGACTCACACCAGGCAGCGCCTCTGCTTCCAGCACTGCGCCTGTCAGAGTTGCCGTCGACGTCCACGCGTGTGCGCGACGGACTGAGGGTTGCTCGGCCCGACTGCGCCGCGCCAGCCCGGCGCGGAGACCTGCTCTGACACCTGTGACACAAACCCCTGTGCCTGCGATGGCAGGATGCCGCGCGGGGCGCGGGCGGGGCCAGCAACGGCGCCGCCGCGGCCGCCGCGCCGGCGAGCCCCGCGCACGACCGCGCCGCGCGGCGGGTGTCCTTCCAGGCGCAGCAGGCCGCGCGAGGGGCGAGCGCGGGGGCCGAGCCAGGGCGCGAGCCAGTGCGCGAGCCAGGGCCGGCGAGCGCCCCGGGACCTGGCGGGCCGCCTGGCGGCAGCCTGCGCGCCGCCGCCGCGCGGGCGGGCTCGGGGCGGGGCGGCGTGGGGGGCTGCGAGGGCGGCTGGCGGTCGCCCGGCGTATCCCACCACGGCAGTCACGGCAGCCCCGGGCCGTCGGGGCATGGCGAGGGCATCCAGTTCACGCAGCTACGCGAGGTGCTGCGCAACCTCAACTTCACGCGGCGCGCGCCCCGCGCCTCACCCAGGCTCCCAAGCTCCTGCTGCAGCAAGTCTGCGTGCAGGCAGAGCGGCATGCTGTCACAGCTGCTCACTTATCAGGCTGCCCTGTGCCAGGCGTGCTGTCACTATTGAGCTTGTGCTGCACATGTAGGGGCACACTCTGTGGCCTGTGGCCTGTGAACAGGGTACCGGCTCGGCCCTCTCGTCAGCGCCTCGTGCCTGGGTGCAGGCGCTCCAACAGGCAGGCAGGCGCACACCGGCCTGGCGACATGCTGCCGCGCCTGGCAGTGCGTTGAGCAGGACGGTGCAGTGTTCCAGAGACTGTCATGACCGCATCGCAGGGGTATAGGGTCCTTGCATGATGCTCTACCCTAATCCTGCATGTCACATGCTCGGCCGCCGGCGAGCGGGCGCGCGGCTGCGGCAGGGAGGCCGAGGCGGTGACAGAGGAGGAGCTGGCGCGCGGGCTGGCCGCGCTGGGCTACCGCGTGGAGGACGAGGAGATGCGGCAGCTGGCGGAGCAGGTCGGGCCGGGCGGGCCCGGCGGCGTGCGCAAGAGCGCGTTCGTCGCCTCGCAGCTCGACTGGCCCGCGCTGCACAGCGACTTCCGGCGCGCGCCGCCGGTCCATTCCCTACCCTAATCGCTTGTGGCCCCGCCGGGCCCGCCGTCTGCATGCGCGCCGCGATGCCGCTCCGGCTCGGCCAGCCAGCGGCCTGTGCCTGGATGCGCGCCGTGCAGGGCTTGCGCTCGCGGACGAAGCACGCGGCGTCATGCACTGCTCGGGCGCCCCAAGCGCGGCGCGCCGTGACCGCGCCGCGCCGGCGCAGGGGCCAGTGGCTGGCGGCCGCACGGCGCGTGTTCGAGGGCCTGGAGGGCGGCTCAGCCGCGCCCGGCGGCCGCACCGCGGGCGAGCTGGTCGCGGCGCTGGCGGCCAAGCTGCCGGCGGCCGAGGTGGACTGGGCCATGGAGGACGCGCTGCTGGAGGCCGGGCTCAAGGACGAGGAGGAGCTGGACTTCATGGGCTTCCTGCGCGTGCTGAGCGCGGGCAGCGGCGACGCGCTGGACCAGTACGACCCGCGCACCGCGTCCTCGCCAAATCTGGCGGGCCTGGCTGATGCATCCGGCCACGGCGGCTCCGGCCACGGCGGCTCCGGCCACGGCCGCCTGCCGGCCGTGGCTGAGGAGGCGCAGCGGTAGCGCGCGACGCGCGCCGCCGCGCGCGCGTCCCGAGCACGGCGCGGTCCGGCGCATGGCCGCCAATGCAGCGTGTCCCAGGCCCTGCTGGCCGGTGTGGGCGCGGCAGCGGCCCCCATGCGGGGGCACGCCAGTGCGTGTTGTGGATGGCTCATGTGAAGTAAAAGAGGAACTTGAAACGGGACTGTTTACATCAAGCAGCATTTTCAGTGAGCAAGATGTGAGGGTTCAAGCGATGTCACTGAGCGAGTAGGCAAGCGAGGCAGAATATTAGGTGAGCGTGCTGCTTCCCTGACGTGATCTGCGTGAAGCCTTAATGACCATTGTATGCACCTGCAATATTGTGTTCGAGGGCTAGGAACCTAAGCATGCTCAGGTTGGATACGAAGAATCGGCAGTATGCATTTGATGACCTGGATTTGGCGCATGCAGGTTGCATCCTGATAAACGCATGATGCATTCGAAGTTGAGGTTGCTGGCCTGACTGGCTGCTCAGTAGCCTGAGATAGGTCCATGCTGGCGTGTTGCTTGTTGGCAGTCTCAGTACCCATGTTGCGAGGAATGTGGTTCTGGGGTTTCTTTAACCTCCTTGTGATTTCACCCGCACAGGTGCTTTGCTATACACAGCATGTGTCTGCCTGGCTGAACAAGGCCAAACCCCCGGCCAAACAGCAGATTGAGCAACCTGTTAGCAAACTCCCTATCACAGCACATGCGTTTGACTCTGATGACGACCATGCCCATGCAGCTGACATGATGTGGCGCTTCCCGTCCGGCGCACTGTGCATCAGGTGGAGCAGCGCAGACCAACGCTGCTGACAGTGCCTCACACACACCGCCACAACCATGCTCGCCCTCTCACTCAATGCCGCAGCTGCTATCAGTGTCACATAAAGTATGACACAGCCCATAGCATATCAAACGCACAGCTCACCGCTTTGCTGCCTCACTACACCCCTGTGTCGCTGCGGTGCATCAGCAGGCGCTCACAGCGCGACCTTGCCAGCCCTGCCTTCAAGGAGCGGCCGCGGACGCAGCTGGGTATCACCGGATGTGCGTGCGCATCATGGAACCAACAGACGAGTCGTTGACGGAGCCCTGCGACTTGGCGCCGGGGAAGACGTTCCAGAAGCGGAGCGTCTCGTCGCCTGGCGCATGCGTGTAGCACAGTGAGTGCTTTCCAGGCAGGTGCCTCGGATGCTCAATGGTTACGACAGGTGTACCAGAGTAGCTGCTAACAATGACCCAAGCTGCAACCATGCACTGGTATACACCATGCACACACACATGCACTGGTATACATCATGGCCGAGCAGCAGAGGCTCGGGCCAGCTGTCCCACACCTGCGCCGGTGACAATGGTCTGGCCGTCCGGCGAGACAGCCAGGTAGAGCACGCGCAGCGTGTGGCCAGTCAGCGTAGCCAGCTTGGCCATGGCCGGGTAGCGCCACACGACGATCTGGTTCTGGCTGTAACCGTGCGTGCTCACAATCTCGTTGACATTCTTGCTCCACGACAGGTTGCACACCTGGCTGCCTGCACAGCAACAACACCCGTCAATAGTCAGTCATATGCCGTTCGAGTACCGCTGTACATCACCCAGGCGGTCTGTTCACAATGAGCACAAGGCGGTTGATGCCAAGGTAACAGTCTGCGAGGCTGCACCAGGACCTGCCAGCCACTGCATTGCCGAACAAGAGCCGCACCTGTGTCCACAGCCGAAAGTGCGGACGCGGTGGCTGTGTTCCAGAACCGGATGCAGCGGTCCGCCGTCCCCCCGCCGCTCGCCAGGAGGCCATGCTGGTGCGGCGACCATGCGATGGCCTTGACGGCCGCCGTGTGGTCGCCAAATTTGATGGTCGGCGCCGTGGAGTGCAAGCCCCAGACGTAAAGCTGGTTGTCGTTGCCGCCGCTCGCAATCTCGCGGTCGTCGGGCGACCACTTCAGCCCGCAGACCTGCGACATGCATCCGCACTACACGCAGGAGGAGGGTTTCCTCCAGCATCATGCCGCTGCTCAAAACGCACCACGCACTGTACAGGTGTCACCACATCACGTTCCAGGCGTGAAAGCAGCATGAGCTCCAGCTGATGCGCGCATGCACCTCAGACCGGTGGCCCAGCAGCTTGGACTGGAAGTCCTCAGGCGCGCGGATGTCGCGCTGCAGGATGTTCCGGTCCCGTGACCCGCTGCTCAGCATGTGGCTGCTCCAGGCCATCACCCCCACGCGTGCCCGGTGGCCTGCCATGGTGCGCAGCCTGCGCAAACCCATGCTACTCGACCACCACGACAAATCCACGCATGTTTTATACAAATGCTGAAATGTGCAACTGGTTGCGCCAGGATGCTTGCTCGGGACGCGCTGATTGCAAGACAACGCGCACATCTTAATCTTCGACACGTCCCAGATCTGCGCCTCGCCGCTGTGTGTGCCGACGGAGAGGTACGTCCCCCGCTGGCTCCATGCCACGCTGCACACCGCATCCGCACCCTCGCCGCTCCCAAAGTCACACAACTTGGTCACCTGCCGCACCATTGCGAAGGGTGTGTCACCTGTCTTGTGCATGGTTGGTATATGCCGACCCACTCTGCAGCACTGTTGAGTCATACAACCGAGACTACAGCCTGTTCCACATGCAGGCCATGCTGGCTCCTCAAACTAGCGCAGATACATTTGCCAACCACGCCACACCAAACCGCCAGACACAAGTCAGAGGTGGTGCAGGTGAAACCACAGAAATAAGCACTCGGCACGGCATGCTGCAAGCTGAGCAGAATGCAGCAGAAGGCATGCCTTGGAGGTGCAGGCCGACCACAAGTAGACGCAGGAGCCCAGCCCCACAGCCAATACATTCTGGGACGACCAATCCACCAGGTTCAAGTAGAAGTCGTCCTGCAGCGCAGGCGCATCCAGCACCTGCACCCAGGCCAACGAAACTGTGTCAGAAGAAGCAAGAACTTTATCAAAACGCCTGCAAACACAATCAGCGCTAGCTTGCTTGGCAGCGCAGAGCCTGCAACACCACAGACTCCAGGCTGCCACACTGCTCTGCAAATGCATCTACAGATCCGGATCAAAGCAACAGCTTGACTTCCTCTAGAACAGCAGAGTTCGCAACCTTGTGTAAACGGCGAGAAAGCTTAGCAGATGATGCTGCTCCCTGCAAGCGGTTCGGGCCAGGCAAGCAGGACACAGCAAGCACATCCTGTGCTCTGCAAGACAGAGTGCACTTTCCAGACCGCGGGGCGCCGCTGCATGCTTTCACCATGCTGCCTCCAAGTGACCCAGGCAGAACAGGGGGGGGATGGGGTACAAGACACTACAGCTACTGATGACCCTTGCTGACCCTTCACTGCTACTTGTAATGGCCCTAGAGGCCCCAATGCATGTCAAAACTATAACAACAAATCAAAGGATTGTTATTGTTAAGGCTATGACCAGCCTTGCCACATCAGTGTAAGCTTCAAGCACAGCAGTTACCATGCCTCAGCCGCTTGCACAAAGTGACATCCACATCGGCCAAGCACCCTCAAGGCAAAGGGGGCGCGCTTTGAATGGCGAGCGCTGTATCCGCCGCGGCGTGCGCTTCGGGCTGAGCAACGGCGACCCCAGCGCGGAGTCGCGGCCGACCGGCGACAGCGAGTACGGCGAGTCCACGCGCGCCCCCGCCGTCGGCGTGTCCGCATCGCCAGCCTTGAAGCGGAACATCTTCTTCGCCGGGCTGCATGCACCGCAGCGCACATGAGCCCTGGCAGTCGGACTTGTCACCAGCAACAACTTGCAGCTGTCCATCACATCGCCAGTGCAGGCTCAGTGCAGGCACTGCACACACTGAGCAGCATCGGGTGCAGCTTGAGTACACACTCAGAAAACAAAGGCTTTGCTGTGTCCTCATGTTGGAGTTCCAAGTGCAGCTACGAGTGGCGACAGTCGCCACTTGACAATTACAGACAGTAGCAAACACGGCCACGCCATTGCGCAACAGCCACTGTCCAGAGTTAGTATGAAATCAAGGCCACATAGTCTAGCGCTGCACGCCTGCTAGCGGGCTGTCGCTGCTGGCGATGCTGCCGAAGACACCTACCTATTACAAACCCGCCGCGCCTGGACAGGTTCTTGGAGCATGTCTGACATACTGACTAGCTGGCAGAGGAGGATGCCAGGAGCAGGCACAGGCAGCGCACCTGCCGAGCGGGCTGCTGCTGCCGGCGGCGCTGCCGCGCTCCGGCGAGCTGCAGGCGCCGGCCGCCGCGCCGAGCAGCTCGCTGCGCAGCAGCAGGTTATACGCGGGGTTGGCGTCCTCACGCTCCGCGCCGCGCGCCGGCTCGGCGGCCGCGGCCTCGCGGTCGAGCAGCGAGAAGTTCAGGCGCGCCGACGCCGCGCGGCTCGGGATGAAGCGGTCGCTGTACGTCACGCCCGTCCGCGCACTCCTGCATTTGTGGCCGCCGCATGCTTTGTGGCGGCAGTGCGTCGCTGGACGCATTGCGCTGCTAAATGCATGCCTCACCGGTGAATGGTATCACGCTGGGGCGCCCGGTGAACCCACACGTGCCTCCGTCGCGCCACATTTACACACATATTGACCACGGGGGGCCCAGAGGCCACAGCACACTTGAGTGACACCGCAAGCAGCCTCTGCTGCGGTTTCATCTCCAAGCAGCGGCCTGATGACCCTGCTCGCACGCAGACCTTGCAACTCTGCTTCTGGAAACAGCACTGAAGCATAGGTCTTGCCTCCTCCTTGCATACTCGTGTCAACAGCCCACCCTGCAGCTTCGGCCGACCTCTGAACCAGACGGGGTCATGCTCAGGAATGCTGTGTGTGGTTGCGAGCAGGCGCGCCTGAAGCTCGCCTCGCCATACGCTCGCGAATACGCCCCCGATGGGCTGGCCTCCCCGCCGCTGCGCTCCGCCGCCTCGGCTGGCGCCGAGCGCGGCGGCGTCGCTGGCCGCGCGTCCATGTCAGACGCTGGGGTAGATGCTGCGCTGTAGCCTGCCCAGGGCGCGGGCGGCTGCAGCATGTCCCGCCGCCCCGCCACGGCCGTCCGCCCGCCCGCAGCTGCTCACAGGCGCCGCCTTAGCCCAAACGTCAGCACGCGCTTCCCCTGTCCACACGCAGCTTGCCAAGGTGAGGCCCTGTCGGCTGTATGCTGGCAGCGGGCCGGCCGCGCGCTACCGAGCTGTGCCTTTGAGCAGCGCCGCCAGTGCCGTCCCCGAACGCACTGCCTCCCCCACGGCTGCGCTGCGGTTTGTCCTCCCGCGGCTGCGCTGACGCTGACCGCGCTGCTTCTATCTGCAGCACTCTCCCGAGCTGCGCAGAGCAGCGCCGCTGGGCCGCAGCCCCGCCCGCCAGACGCGCTCCACAAGCAGGCTGCGCCCGCGCGCCCGCTAGTACGATGCCGCGACTGCACGCCCAGCCTGCACGCCAGGAGCGCGCTGTGGCCACACCGCCAGCGAGCGCAACGCTCGCACCAGCTGACAGGCTGCAGCTCACGCAAGTGCCTGTCCGCACACAGAGCAGACACGCCCAGGATCTAAACATCCAGACATCCCGCTGGACGGTGTGGCAGTGGCAGTCCAACACAGAGCGCTCCCAAGCAGGGACCTGCTGTGGCACCCTACCCAGCGCGCGCCGAGTGCCTGCACCACCAGGATGCCCCCCACTGCGCCCTTCTTGAAGGCTCGGCAGGCTCAGGGCTTGGGGCCAGAGAGCAGCAGCCCAGGCCGCACTGCTGCACTACCACAGGCTCCCCCAGCCCGGTCAACAGGGGCGTGACAGCGGAAGAGCATCGTAAGACGCATAGCAAGGCTGGTCAGGTGTCCACTGCAGACGCCCAGAGCAGGCAATACCCAGACAAAGGACAAGCACGGGGCCAGGATACACATACGAGGCGGGCATGCAACCTAGGTGGAGCCAATCTGGCCACATCCTCACCTGAGCAGCCTCCCAAGCGGCTCCGTGAGCAAGCCGCTGTTTGTTAGAGCACGAGGCGCATGCGCAGCAGCGCCCCGAGATTAGCCCGCGCAGCGAGGCCGCCAGACGTTGACAACCTGCAGCTCTGACACGCTGCGAGCACTTGCAGGTCACCGCCAGCTACGCAGCTTATTGCGACAGGGGCTCCTGCGGGCCTCGCTCGTGCTTAGCTGCTGGGTTTTAGGGTTACTGGGCGCTGTGCCGAGTGCGCATCGCGGTCAGCAGAGCTCAGGAATCCGCACACTTGTACCCTGGTCCATGTCCTGCGCTTGTGCCGTGTTGCCAACAGCGGGCGGACTGGCTGCCGCGAGCAGCCCTCCGCGGTCGAACTTCCGCGCGCTGTGCCCGCTGGATGTATAAGAGCCCCCCGCAGGCCACCAAAAACACTCAGAAGCACGCGCATCAGACGCTCGCAGCAGGCCTAGGCAATGGAGGCGACGGCGTGTCCGGGCGCTGGCCCGAGCTCAGCGCGCAGGCAGCAACGTTTGTGCCGGGTGGGGCAGCTCGCGCGTGTGCTGCGGGATGGCGGGCGAACTTGTTGGACCGGGGCTGCATTGCGTGGCAATGCAGCTTGGCTTTAGCGTGTCTGCCAACGCGCTTGACCTTGTCTCTGACGGGGTGCACGTTGCGTGTGTGTACGTGGATGTCGACCGCAAGGACGCGCCGCAGGAAGCTTTGCAAGCCCGGACCCGGCGACGAGCCGGGAGGTAGCCGATGCGGCGCGCCCTGCGTCCAGCCGGCAGCGCACCAAGAAGGTGCGGCGCAGTGCGGCGCGCGCGCTGCGCACCTGCAGCCGCGCTGAAGCCCTTGCACACCCGGCCGGGTTGACGGGGCGCCTGTCGAGGCGTGCGTGCGCTGTGCGCGCAGGGTGTGGGCGAGGCGGTCGACGGCGCGCCGGCCGGCGCGGGCGAGCAGGGCGAGGGCGGCCTCAGCCGCGCGCTGCGCAGCGGCCGGTCCGCGCGCGCGCATGACCGGCGCGGCCCGCCCCGCGCCTGGCCGCTGCTCAGGGCCCTGCTGCGCTGTTGGTCTGCTTTGCTGGTATGCAGTCGCGAGTGTGTCTGCGAGCTGGGGAAGTCACGCTCTTGTATAGTGGCAGGGCAACTGAAGGCGCTGTGCTCTGCTGAGCACTCGATGAGTACGCGTTGCTGAGCACTCGCTGAGTGCGCGTTGCCCGCTTCCCTAAAACGATCCACAGACTTCTTAGCGCTGCGGTGCAGGAGCCCGGGCCTGCACGCCGCGCCAGACGCGCGGCGCGCCGCGGCCGGCTCTGGCGGCGGAGGCGCGGAGGCGGCGGCGCAGGCCCCAGCGGCCGGCGGCGCGGAGCTGGCGCGGGGCGCCGACGGCGGCGCGCCGCTGGGGCGCAGCCCGCAGCAGCGCGGCTTCATCCCCGCCAACCACCTGCTCAACTTCTTGCAGTACGACTCGCGCGCGGCGGTGCGCGGCCTGCGCGCGCCGGACCGCCTGCTTGGCCTGTCACGTCCTGACCAGTCACCCCTCCTTTCTGTTGACATGACGCCCCGACGTCCCGAGCGCAGCATACCATCAGCAGACCGTCCCCAGAAGGTGCGGCGCAGCCGGCGCGCCTGTGCCAGCCGCAGCAGGCACCGCGCAGCCCGCCCGGGCCCCTGCCGCAGGCGCCCTCGCTGAGGCGCGCGCACAAACCGAGGGCTGCGCGCGGCGAGCAGGGCGGCCGCGGCGGCGGCGGCGCGGCGCGCGGGCGGCGCACCGGCGGCGCGCGGCCGCAGCCGTACGACCGCAACAAGTTCCTGCAGGCCAACTTCCGCTTCTTGGTCTCGGACGCGGGCGACCTGCGGCGCTGGGAGGCCAACGCCGACCTGATGCCCGACTGGGAGGACGTCGTGGAGGCGCGCCCCGCCCGCGCCGCCTGCTGCTCGGGGCTGGTTGCCAGAGTCCTGGGTCGCTGTGTAAGCACAAGGTATCGCTGTTTACGTGGTGCTTTGGGGTCTGCGCGGAGGCCTTGCGCAGCGATGTAAGTGGGCGAATGAAAGTTCTTGTCTTTCTTGTCTTTATAGGGATTTGTTGCCGTAATCACTGAGCAAGGCATGCTGAATCTGCCCTCCGCTGCGTCCCCGAAGTAGGGCATGGACATGCTGCAACCATCTGCATGCCTGACATCCGAACCCTGTGCCCTCCGCTTGCGCGCATTGCATTGGCCCCGCGCCGCACGTCGGGACGGCCGCCAGCGCCTGCGCGCGCAGGTGGATGATTTGGTGATGCCGGGCTAGGGTGGTGGGCCGACCTTAATTGCCAACGCGCGCAGGTGGAAATGCTGGCGCCGGCGCCGCTGCGCTGCCCGATCTCGCTGGACGCGCCGCCGCTGTGCGCGCAGATCACGCCCTGCGGCCACGTCTTTGCCTTCCCGTCCATCATGGCGCACCTGGCGGCGCACAACGACCGCGGCACCGGCCGCCGCGCTGCGCCCTGCCCGCTGTGCTACGCGCCGCTCGTTGCGCGCGAGCTGCGCCTCGTGCGCGTGCACCAGGCGGCCGCGCCGCAGGCGCGCCCCTGCGCGGCGCCGCGCGTACGTCGCGCTCGCTGTCCTGCCGCACCCCCGGGCCCTGCTTGCTCGCAGGTTCTGCTGAGCCATGGACTCGGAGCCGTGCCGCCCAGGTCCCCTGTGCGGTGGGCTGCATGGGCGGGGGAGGGCAGGTGGCTGTCAGGGAGCGGCGTTTGGCAGTAATTTTGATAAAGTTGGGGTTGGGTTAGGGTGAACGTGAGTGGCGGCGCGCCCGCGCGCAGGCGGGCGACCTGCTGACGTTCAAGCTGCTGCGCCGCCCGCGGCGCAGCATTATCCCGGTGGAGGTGGAGCCCGAGGCCGTGGCTCCCGTGCAGGCGCCGGGCAAGGCGCGCGCGTGCCTGCACCGCCCTGCCTGAACCTGTCCATGTGGGCCTCTGCGGGGTGTTTGCCCAGGCGCTGCGATCTGTGCAATCGCGTTTCAGGCTGCCGGGGCCGTGCCACGCTCTATCCGGCAGCAAGGCTGCTCCCTTATGCGCTCAAGAAACACGGCGTTCATGCCGTGCATTGCCCGGTGTGTTGCATGCTTTCTGTCAGGAAGGTACTCCACAGCTGATCGGAACCCAGCAATTGACTCGTGGTCGCAGATAAACAAGCCTGCAGGGCAGCGCTGAGGCGGTCCCTGGTGGTGAGCCGTTTGCGCCTGCGGCGGGCAGGCAGAGGAGCTGCCGCCGGCAGGCCCATGGCCCAGGGCGTCCAACAACGGCGCCGCCAGCGCGGCAGCGCCCGCACCCGCGCCCGTGCCCGGCGCGCCGCGCGCCTACAACCGCTTTGCCAAGTTCACGGCCGTCGCGGACGCGACGCCGCTGTGGCGCGGCGCCGCGGAGGCACTCGCCGAGTACGCTGCCGTGGTGCGGCGCGCCCGTTGCCGACCGTTTTGCGCGCGCCGTGATTAGGGTTAGGGGTAGCCTCGGCTGCACCCTGTGTTGAAAGGTGTGCCTGAGATGCGGCCCCCTGGCTGTGAGGCCTGAGCCACGTACCGCCCGCCCTGGCGCCGATGAGGACCGCCAGCGGACAAGCAGGAACCCATCAGTTCCCTGCACCAGCTAAACAGACATTGTGCAGTTACGCATCATGCAGCCGCCTCCACGCGGGCAGCGCTGAGGGGCAACGGGCCGCGCTCATAGAGCTTGTGCGCTCGCACATCAAGCAGCCGCCTCCGTGCGGGCGGCGCTGAGAGGCGTCAGGGGGTGCCCCGCTTGCCAGGTGATGGCGGAGGGCACGTGGGACGCGGCGGCGGAGGCGCCGCACGTGTTTGCAGCCATGGACGCGCTTGCCGCGCGCGCGGCCGCCTGGGCCGAGCGCCGGCAGCGCCTGCGCGTCGAGGCCGCGCCGGCGGGCGGTGCCGAGCTGCAGGACGCGCACGAGGCCGGCGCCGCCGCGGCCGCGGAGGTCAAGAAGGTAGGGGCCCGGGACCCCCCGCCACCATGACTTGCGAGCAGCGCTGCTGGGCGCCCGGCGCTTAATCGCATGTGGGCCATTACTTTGCATGTCATACAGTGTTCACAGCTTTGGTGTTGGAATTTGGCTGCCCGGCGCCAGGGTTGGGCGTGCATGGCACAGGTGGTAATTTCAGCAGGTCAAACGTGGCAGACGACATGGCGTGAGGCGCCCTGCAAGCATGTATCGGCAACTGCTGCTCTGAGCGTAAATGTGAGGGCCGTGGCCGCTCCCGTGCGGCAGGTGACCAGCGCGGCGGTGACGGCCGCGGCGGAGGCGCAGAGCCGCGAGGCGGAGGAGCTCGCGCGCTCGGCGGCGTTCCCGTCCCTGCCGCTGGCTGGGCGCCCCCCCGCGGGCGCGCCTGCCGCCAGCCGCCACCACAACGCCGTCGTTTGTGTTGTTCTGGGCTGCATCCCTTGTCTCCATTGCGCGCTGCCTGAGGTGGCGCGCATGCACGCGGACGCCTGCACGCTCCGGTGCGAGGCCCCTTGTTTGGGGCGTGCACCGGCCACCCTTGATGAGGGCACAAGGGCCTGAGTTCTGGGCATGGCGAGTGCCTGTGCGGGTGCGCCCGGCGTGACGCGCGCTGCCCGCAGGCGGCGGCGCGGGGCCGGCCGCGCACGTCCAGGCGGCGCGCGCGCGCGCGCTGGAGGCCGCCTTCTCGGACTCGGACGACGAGTTCGACGCCGACGGCGACCCTGAGAGCGCCGCGCCCGACGGTGCGCGCCGCGCGCTGCCCGCGCGCCTGCCGCCGGCGCGGCCCTGCACATGGCGCCCCGAGCGGCGGCTGCCGGTCGCGCCAAGGCCCGGTGCTGCTGCGTCCATGCCATGCAAGGTGGTGGGCTGTGGGCTCCAAAATGGGCCCCGAAGTGGGCCCTTTGCGGGCTGACTGGGGCGAGGGCCGCTATGAAAGCTGTGGGCTGAGTGTCCATGTGTTGGGCTCACAGCTGTTATGACCTCCTGTGTCCGCGGTCACCCATACTGATGCTGCGGGTCGTGCGGCGCGCAGGCGGCCCCGGCGCGTGCCCGCCCACGAGCCCCGCCGTACCCGGCCCTGCAGCAGCGCCCGAGGCTGGCGCGGGCAGCAGCGGCGTGCCCATCGCCAAGGGCGGCGCACCGCGCGCGCGCGATGCGGCCGGGTCGTACCACTCTGACGGGGACGCGGCGCTTGGTGCGGCGCGGGCCGGCCCACCAGCGCCCAGACATGCTCTGCAGCCGACGCCTCTTGTGCTGTGTGTTTCTGCTCGCCCTCACCTGTAAACCTGTGTGTGTGGCCTGGCAGAAGCGGAGTGCGGTTACACGCCCAGTGTGCTGTGCTGTCAAGGGACAGCGGACACCTGCACTTTTCCTTTGGCAGCTGGCCCCCCCTGCGGGCGCTCGCAGGTCACCTTGTGTGTCATGCGCCCTTGGAGGCGCTCGCGGCTCAATAGCCGCCGGGCACACGCGGCACGGCGGGCACTCCCCGCGCCCAGCGCTCTGCAGCGCGCTGAGCCGCGGCGTGTCCCTGCGCGCAGGCTCCAGCCCGCCGGAGGGCCCTGCCGGCTTACGGGCGCTGAGCCGCAGCTGTGTCTTGCGCGCAGGCTCCAGCCCGCCAGAGGGCCCTGCCGGGTTTGGCGCCGGCGCTGACTTCCACTTCTACCAGGCCAGCGACGGCCAGTGGCTCTTCCTGGGCGCGCTTGAGGCGCGCGCCCCCTCGCCTCCCAGGGCGGGCGCATGCGGAGCGGCTCGGCGTGGGCGGCCCGCTGCCGCGCGCGTCTGGGCGTGGGCTTGCACGTCGGGTCCCCTCGGCAGACAATGAGCATGCCTGTCTGGCGTCTGAGCCTGCGCGAGTGCGCTGGAGCGAGGCCGGGCGGGTGAACAGAGGCTTGTATTATGGTCCGGCCCTAAGTATTTATGTGTGGCGCGGGGCCTTGGAGGAGGGCCGGCCCTTGCAGGCGGCGCCCAGGTCCGGCAAAGCGGCTTGTGGACCCTACCCTACCCTACCCTACCCTTGACGCGCGCGCGCGCGCGCGCAGGTGCGCGCGCTGCTGGCGGCGGCGGGCGGCGCGCCGGCGGCGCTGCCGGGCGCGGTCGCCGCGCGCCTGGCGGCCGTGGAGCCGGTGGTGCAGACGGAGGCGGCGCGCCGGCGCATCAAGTTCCTGGGCCACCTGCCGCTGAATGGCACGTTCCTGGTGGCCGAGGTCGACCTGGCCGCGCTGCTGCCGCCCGACGTGCTGGCGCCGTTCGCGGAGGAGCTGCGCGGGCGCGAGCGCCGCCGCGAGCGCCGCGGCGCCGAGGAGGCGCGGCGCGCGGCGCGCGACGCGGCGCGCGAGGCCGCCGCGGCCGCCGCCGCCGCGGGGCCCACCGCGGCCGAGCTGCGCGCGATGCCGCTGCCGTCCGCGTCCGCGGCGGCCGCGCCCGAGCCGGGCGGCGCGGGCAGCGGCGCGGGCGAGGACGGCGCCGACGGCGCGGATGGCGCGGCCGCCCGGCAGCCGACCAGCGGCCTGTCCTTCGCCAACATCACCAAGCTGGGCTATGCCGCCACGGGGCCGGCGCTGGGCACGTCGCCCACGGCTGCAGGCGCGGCCGGGCCGCGCGCGTGGGGCCCCGGCGCCGCGGCCGCGCGCGCACCGGCGTCGCCCGCCGTGCCCGCGCCGGCCGCGTGGGGCGCCGGCGGCCGGGCGGGCGCGCGCTCGGTGCCGGGCGGCTCGCCAGCGGACGCGCCCGCGGGGGGCGCGGGCTCGCACTCGCTCGCCGAGCAGCTGTCAGCGGCCATGGCCGCGCACAAGGCGGCCGCTGCGGCTGGCGGCGCAGAGGACGGCGGCGGCGGCAGCGGCGCGAAGAAGGGGCGCAAGGGCGGCAAGCCGACGCTCCTGTTCTCCACTGCGCAGCGCCGCTACTGAGGGCCTGCGGCGGGCGATCGGGGCCGGCCGGGCGTGGCCGGTGCATGCGTGCATGCGCGCGCTTGTCCTTGACGCTCGCGGAGGGCTGGGACGCGGTTAACCACTGCGATTGGAAGAGGCTGAGCGGTTTTGCGTACGCCTGTCGTGCAGGTGTCTTCCTGGTGGGAATACAAGTTGTTGCGTTTCCTATGGCATGCGCTAGTGCAGCGCAGGTCTTTGTAACAACGCAGTCGAGCCTTAGCGCTGTGGCGCTTCCCTGCAAGTCCTGCTGTGGCTGTATGAGCGCTTTGCAGCAACACACCCTACTTTGCTGTGACAGCCACTCTGGAGCGAGTTGGTTCCGAGGTATCACGATAGCGTGAAGGCAGAGCGGACGCCAGGGCGTGGTGTTGACCCCGTCCTTTCATGAAAATATCTCACACACATGCACACCTGCACCGACGTGGGCCGCTAGCAGTCACAGCGCCCATCAAAGCCTGCAGCTTCAGACCAGCCTCGCGCATGCTGATGCGCGTAGGTGGGAACCTCTGCAGGGCACGCGCGCGCGTGCCTGACCACGCGCGCTAGCGGCGCATGCGCCATGCCGCTCTCTCCCGACCTCCTTGTTGACAATATGACAACCTGGCGCTGGCAGTGCACGGCGGCCATGGTGCACATAGGGTGGCCAGGGCCTGTACCCAGACTCCCCATTCATAGGATACCTTGTCCCCAGACTCCCCGCTCGCCCGCACGCCTCGCGCGTGTCCTGCTCGCTCCACGGCGGCCAGAGCTAGGCCGGCAGCGCGCCGTCCACGATGCTGTACAAGCGGGGGTACACCGCAGCGGCGATGTCCAGGACTGCGCAGCCGGAAAACCACGCGGCCAGCGCGCCGTCAATGCACGCGCCCAGGGCCTGCACGCCAGCGCGCGTCCGTCAGGCGCGCCGCCCGAGCTCTGTCACGCACAGGCAGCAGACAGGACCTGTCCTGAGTGCCGCCAAATAACCGAACACTGCGCAACGACCAAGGACAATTGACCAGGCCCTCCGCGCAACCCTGGGCAGGGCACCGGGGCAGGCGCGCAGGCGGCGCACCGGGCGCGCGGCGCTCGGCAGCACCAGCTTCAGCGCGGCCGCCGCGTGCAGCGGCAGGCCCATGCCGCGCGGCACGCCCCCGTACGCGGGGACGGGCGCCGCCAGGGCGACGGCCGCGGCGGCGGCGCCGTCGATCGCGCGCGCGCCCGCGACGTCCAGCATGGTCAGCATGCTCGGGTAGTTGCGCGAGTAGTCCCCGTACGCGGGCGGGCGCGGCGCGGCGAGCATGTACTCGTAGAACGCGTCGCAGTCCGCCATGGCCTTGGCGTCGCGCTCGGCCTCCGCGCTGCCGAGGTAGCCCGACTCGTCGTCGGCGGCGTTGGTCGGCGTGACCGCGTCGCGCTTGGCCGCGCGGCGCTTGGCGGACTTCGGCACGCGGATCGGCGCGAGCAGCGCGGCGGCGGCGGCGGGCGACGCCAGGACGGCGAACTTGTTGGGCGTCTGCTCGATGCCCTGCGTGGACCCGCCAGCCGCGTTGACGTGCGCCCGCGTGTGCTGACATGCTATTTATTATCCGCTGGTGTCCGACAGCGGGTGCCAAGCAGCTCGGGGCAAGGAAACTTTCACCTTCGCTGTTGGGCGGCGGCGGGTGTCAGCACTCATCCCACCAAGGCAGCGTGGCATGTGCAGCCGCCTCAAATCTGAGCCAGGCCCATCAAGGAGACAGGGTGCCTGGTGGAGGGCCGCACACCATGGGGGCAATCGCCAGCTGCAGGTTGGCCGGCGGGCGCGGCGCCGACGCCACGCGCCCCTTGCTGCCCTTGGCGCTGGCGCGCTGGACCTGGGCCGCGCAGGAGAAACAGCACGGTTGGTGGCTGCCGTGCGACCACAGCTTGCACACATGGTGAGCAGCATGCAGCGCAATGACGGCGGCTCGCGGCCACATGCGATTGAGACCAGGGCCGTTGACATCCGAGCAGCCTCTGCCTAGCTGGTCCGCGGGCGCACAGCAGCGCACCTTGCTCTTGCTTGGGGCGGGGCCCGGGGCCTCGTCATGGGGAGCAGTGTGCTCAACGGCCGGGCGCGATGTAGCAGCACCCTGCGGCACGCACACGCACGCAGCGCTCAGCCGCGCCATCTCACGCCGTACGGCTGACATGCACACTACGCAGGCCGACCAGCACGCCCACGCCGGCCATGCAGGCACCGGAATGCTCCGGCACAGGAGCTGGCACAGCGTACACGCAATAGCAGACGCTGCACGCAGGGTCTGCAGAGAGGCCGGCCCAATCCACACACACTGTGTGACACTCGCAGCGTGGAGCCCACATTGCGCACCTGCTTGGGCATGGCGCTGGGGCCGGGCATCACGCCGTCGCTGGCGGAGCGCTCGTGCAGGCCCCAGGTCAGCAACAGCGTCTTGGGATCCTTGGCCGCCTTGGGCTGCTTCGATGGCTTGGCCTTGCCCGTGCGCTTCACGCTCTTCCGTCCCAAGCTCATGGCTGCGTGCGGGATGCGTCTGGCTTGTGTAGCTCAGTCTCCCAGGAGGCAAGTCTGCAGGCAGCCTTCTGTCTCTTGTGAGCAGCAAGCTGAGAGGCAGAGGGGACGAGAGTGACCCTAAGCCTGGCCCTGGGCTCATTTAAAGTACAGTTTATGAACGGACTCTTGCTAGATTATGCGGTGTCTGATATCACAATGTGATTCAATGTCGATGAGGGTGACAAATTTGCATGTCCGGGGCTGCAGCTGGTGTAGAGACTTGGGTCGCACGTCCAAAGCTCAACATCCTGTGTGGGACACACAGAGACTCGGCGTGGCCGGTGGCGCTCTCGCCGCACCGAGCCCTGCTCGCTGCCTGCGGGCAGCCTGAGCTGGCCACTTGGTGGCGCCTGAGCTCAGGACGGCGCCGAGCGCAGCGCTCCTTCCGTTTGCTTGAGTGATCGGGCCGTGACGCAGCCTCTGCCGCTGCGCATGCGTGGTCGGTGTCTGGGGCCTGAGTAGTTTGGCACAGGCAGACACAGCAGCGCACGCCCGGGGCCGCGGGCAGCATGCCCAATGGCTTCCGCGCCGAACGCTGCGCAGGTGCCCCCCTTGGGGGAGCCGCCCGGCCGGGCACCTCATAAGTACGGTTGCCAGCGGACCGGTTCCCACGCTTTGCGGCCTTCTGTCCTCCTCTCGCCTCTGTTGCGGACCCATGCCATGCTGCCAACTCGTGCCTGCTGATGCCGCGGGGACCCATGCAGAGGCCGCCCTCCCCGCACGCGCAGCCTCACAAAGCGTCCAGCGGCCCTGATGACCGTGTGCGCGGCCAGGGCCCTGCTGCGGCGCGACCGCCGCCAGCCGGCGCCTCCACTAAGGTGGCAGCATGGCAGCGCGGCGCACTCGCGCTCCTCATGGGCCTGGTACCACCCCTGCCGGCCCTCCTGTCCATCCGCTGGAGCCTGCTGCCGCGCTCGCGCGGCCTGCCGTGCGTGTTAGAGCTCTGGTCTGACGCTCCGGGAGAGCGTCAGACCAGACGCACAGGCTGGTGGCTGGCCGAGCCGCGGCGGGTGCGCGGCGGCGGCCAGCGAGCGCGCCGGCCGAGCCGGGCGCGCGCGCGCAGGTCGCCGGCCTGCTGCTGGCCTGGGCGGTGCGGCCGCGGCGCAGCCCCGCGTACGTGCTCGTCATCGACAGCGGGAGCACTGGCACGCGCATGTGCGCCCGCCCGCCGCTGCGTGTCGGAGACCGCGCGCCGCTCCAGGCGCCGCGCCGGGCCCTGCCCCCAGCCATGCGCGCATGGTTAGTATCGGGGTGTGGATAGGGCGGCGCAGCGCCTTGTGTGCCCGGCGCGCGCCCCGCCTCATGCCTCCGGCCGAGTCTGAAGGGGAGCTGCCAGACATGGCCCCTTGGGCCCTTTTGTCAGACCAAGCGGCGCTCATGCTGCAGCACCAGTTCACTAGCACGCTGCGTGAAACACTCAATGCTCAGTTCTGCATAGTTAGCCCCTGTGACGTGCTTGGGGAGGCGTTGCGTGGGAAGTGCATTGTATACATGCGGGCTGATAGAGGCAGCATTGATGCCCTGTCACGCCTTGACCACAGCAAAGATGGCTGCGTTGCCCGTTTGGCATGAAAGGGCATCAGTTGCTGCCTTTATTGTCCCCCCTGTACACATGCGCTTGCCACGCAAGGCCTCCCCAAGCACGTCACAGGCACTAACAATGTAGAACTGAGCATTGAGCGTTTCCCGCAGCGTGCTAGAGAACTGGTGCTGCAGCATAAGCGCCGCTTGGTGTGACGTACACCCACCGGCCATGTCTGGCAGCTCCCCACCGAGTGCCCGCCCAGCAAAGCCAGTTTTTGGCACACTGCCCACCTAGGGTAGGTTAGGCTTCACGCTCGGGTAGAATTTAGATAGAGTGGGCGAGGACCCAGGTCTTGCCATGCATGGTGGGCAAGTCCGAAGGGGGCTGTGCTGGCCGAGCGCGCCTGGTGCGCGCGCGCCGGCTGCCTGCCCAGGCTCCTGACGTGGGGCTGCGCGCGTGGCCAGATACGCGTACACCTGGGGCGCGCGCCCCGGCCGGCTGCCCACCGTGGAGGCCGTGAGCATCAACGCCGCCCGCCACAAGGGCGCGCGGCCCTCGCCGCTCCTGTTCGCGGCTTGAACACGGCGGTTGGCGTGCGTGAGGACGGTTGGAGCGCCAGTGCGCATTTGCGCTGCGGTTGGTGTGCGTGAAGACGGTCAGAGTGCCAGTGCGCGTCTGCGCTGCAGCCGCGTGCGCCAAAGCTCCTGGCTGCCGTCCGAATAGAGATTCTATGCAGGACCAGCGGAGCGGCGGCGCGACGGCGCGTCTCAAGCCTGCGTCGCACATGCTTCGCTTGCTGTGTGGACGCGCGGATGAGCATGGCAGCAGGCAGTCGCGGCCAGCTGCGCCTGAGGGTTGATCCTGCGCGCAGTGCCGCGGCGGGCGGCGGGCGACCATCGCGCGTACGAGCGCCTGGAGACAGAGCCCGGCCTCGACCGCTTCGCTGACAGCGCCGAAGGCGCGCGCGCGCAAAGCGGCCGGATGCGAATGGTGCCCAGTGCCGCGTGGGGGGGGGAAGCGATCTGGCGCCCGAACGTGTTGCTATGACAGCCTGTGCATCATTTTCTTATAGGACATAGCTAGGTTCAATGCTACGTTCATAGGGAAGGGCCTGCTGAGCCTGGTGAGCCAGGGGCTGTTGTGAATGCTTGCAGTGTTCTTACGGTAGACAGCGTGCACGCTTTTGGGGCAGCTGGCGAGCATAGAGGTTTGTCACACACGCCGTCGGCGAGCTGGCGGCGCGCTGCACTTTCGCTGACCCGGCTCCGACGCATGCCGTGCCTGATGCGGCGGCTCGTCTGGCTCCGCGGGCGGCCTCCTGCTGCTCAAGGGAGCGCCGGAGCGGGCGCGGCGCCCCGCCAGAGCGGGCGCGGCGCAAACATAGCCGTGCGCGCGTGACGGCCGCGCGCCGCGCAGGCGTACGCGACACCGCGCTGGCGCCGCTGCTGGAGTGGGCCGAGGCGGTGGTGCCGCGCGCGCAGTGGGCCGCCACGCCGCTGTTCTTGTTCGGCACCGCGGGCCTGCGCCGGCTGCCGTCAGCGCGGCAGGCCGCGCTGCTGGGCCACGTGCGCGCCGCGCTGCGGCGCTCCGCCTTCGCGTTCGAGGACGGCTGGGCGCGCGTGATCAGCGGCGCGGACGAGGGCGCGTTTGGCTGGATCGCGCTCAACTACCTGGCCGGCCGCCTGCGGCCCGCGGCGCCCCAGCTCCTGCCGCTCGCGCCGGCGCTGGCGCCGGGCGGCGCGCTAGCGGCCGCGCATGTGGCCTCCGCCGCCGGCGCGGCCGGCGGGCGCCCGGGCGGCGCCGGGGCCGCGGCCGGCGGCGGCGGCGGCGCGCGACCGCCCGGCGCGGGCGCGGGCGCGGCGGTGGACGCGGCGGCGGCGGGCTGGGACACGCTGGGCGCGCTGGACCTGGGCGGCTCCTCGCTGGAGGTCACGTTCATGCCGCTGGGCCGCCCAGCGGCCCTGGCAGAGGGTGCGCCCCCGCGGCCCCCAGCTGCCCTGGGCAATAGATGGGGCCGCGCAACGGCGGGCGCGGGTGCGGGGATGCGAGGCGTGCACTGGACGCCTAACCTGCCTACTTTGCCCAAAAAACCCTTTGTGGCAAACGGACCGTTCGGCCCGGTGGCCTCACGCGTGTCTCTAGTGGAGGGCGCTGCTTATGTTTTGTGCCGATGGTGACGAGCGCCTGCTGCATTGTGGTCTACACGCGCATGCTGCCCTCCGTCGCCCGGCTCTAGATCAGTGCGGCCGCCTCACGCGCGTGCGCGCGCGGCCGGCAGCGAACGTGACGGTCATGGGCGTGCGCTATCCGCTGTTCACGCACGTGCACCACCACTACGGCCTCAATGACGCCTTCGACCGCTCGGTGTCCGCGCTGCTCGCGGGGGGGCCCGGCGACGCCGCAGGGTCGGGGCCCGGGCAGGGCGGCGGCGGCGGCGGCGGCGGCGACGCGGGCGCCGCGGCGGGCAGCGCCGGGCAGCTGCTGGGCCTCGAGGCCGCCGCCGCGCGCGAGCGTGAGCAGCGCGGGGATGCCGGCCGCAGAGGCGGGGCGGGAGCGCATGCCGGCGGCGAGGGCGAGCGGGAGCGGGCCGGCGGCGCGCGCGGCGGCCAGCCGCCGCCCGCCGCGGCCGACGAGCGCGCCCCGCGCTCGCCTGACGCGCTGGCGGCGGCGGCGGCGGCGGCCGAGAAGCAGCGCATTGAGGCCGCGCGCCTGCCGATCGACGGCGCGGACGCCGGCCGCAGGCTGTCTGAGGTGGGGGGCAGCGGCAGGAGCGCCCGGGGGCGTGCGCGGCGCAGCACGGACAGGGCCACAGGGCTGCCGGCGGAGGGCAGGCAGGATGAGGCGACTAGGAGGTTGTTGGCGGTAGGTGGGCAGGCCGCGGGGACGGGGCGGCACCTGCAGGACGGCGCCGCCGAGCTGCCGTCCGGGGGCGGCCTGGGCGGCGGGGTCGGGGCGGCGGGGGCGGGTCGCGGCCCGTCGGAGGACGCGGTCGGGCCGCTGGTGGAATTAGCGCACCCGTGCCTGCACGCCGGCTACGCGCGCGTATATGCGCGCACGGCGCCGGACGCCGGGGAGCTGGCGCCGGACCCGCCGCGCGTGCGCCTGGTCGGCAGGTGCGGCGCACCTCGGCTCCCCGCGGCCCCACAGGTCAGCGCGAAATGTGAGGACACCATGCGGTGACCGCTTGCAGGCGGGCGTGTTGTGGTGCCGTTCGCGGCAGTGATGCGCGGCGACTGCGCGACAGCGCGTCTTGCATGGGGGCAGGGGCGCCCGCGCCGGGCTGCACGCCGTCCGGCGCCCAACCCCACCGACGCGCGCCGGCGCGCGCGGCAGGCCGGACTGGGCCGCGTGCGCGGCGCTGGCGGGCGGGCTCGTCAACGCGAGCGCCGACTGCGGCCGGCCGCCCTGCGCGCTGGGCGCGCCGCAGCCGCCGACCCGCGGCCGCTTCCACGCGCTCACCGGCTTCTTCGTCGTGTGGCACTTCTTTGGGCTGGCGCCGGGCGCGGGCCTGGGCGCGCTGGAGGCGGCCGGCCGGCGGCACTGCGCGGCCGGCTGGGCGGCGCTGCAGGCCGCGCGCGGCGGCGAGACGCACATGGACCAGTACTGCTTCCGGTGCGCCGCCGCGCCGTCGCCCGGCGAGCGGCGGGGCTTCCCATGGGTCCTCCCCCTGCCTCAATCCGCTGGCGGATGTGTGGCTGGCAGTTGTATGCCGATGCGTTGCTCGGGGGGTTGAAAGGTACATGCGCGCTCTTGCCGGGCGATGTGCCCCGCTCGGTCGCGGTGCAGTGGTGGGGTGTGCGTGAGGGCCGGCAGCGGCGCCGTGGCAGCGTACCTCACCGCTCTAAGTCAAGAATGTTTCGCCTCGGTGCGGACGGTGGTAGGCGAGGTGAGCGTGCACTGAGTGCCTGGCGTGCGCGCGTGCGTAGCGCGCCGTACGTGGCGGCGCTGCTGCGGGACGGGCTGGGCGTGCCGGAGGCGCGCGTCCGCGTGGGCAGCGGCCGCGAGGCCTGGACGCTCGGCGCCGCGCTCGCCGAGGGCGGCCGCGCCGCCCCGGCGCCGCACGACGTGCAGGTATGGGTTTGGGGTAGGACATGCGCACCCGCCTGAGGGCTGCCTGCTGAGGCGCGCGCATGCCGGCAGGCCTATGCTGATGTAGACAAGGCGTGCAGCCCGTCACTCTGACGGGCCAATGACTAAGTACTGATAAGGGTATGCACCAGAGTGCGTATAGACAGATGGTATGCACCAGAGAGATAGAGTGCTTGCGCTTTAATGAGTAAATAATTGTGCATGCACTAGCCGGCCGAAAAGCCGAAGGGCGGCGCGCCGCCGGCGCAGGCGCTGTCCGCGGCGCAGCAGCTGGCGCTCGCCGCACTGGGCGCGGCGGCCGCCGCGGGCGCCGCCTGGCTCGCGCTGGCGCGCGTGGCCGGCAGCTGCGCGCCGCAGGTGCGCCGCGCCGCGCGCGCGCTCCCGGCTCGCGCCGCGCCCGGGCTCGGCCCGCGCGCTGTGGTGCTGGCGGAGCGGCGTGCCAGGCCTGCAGAGTGCAGGGCGGGATCCGGCAAGGCTCTCAGTTGCCAGCGCTGGCAGCGCAGCGACGCATGTCAGGACACCGTGCTCGCAAGACTGCTCTCCAAGTGCTGCTGCGGGCGGCCTCGCTCAGCTCTGTACGGCACGCTCGTTGGTGCATGTGTGTCGTCAGCCAGTCCATCAAGGTAGGGGGATAGGGATGGACCCTAACCCTGTCCCGGCCCTGCGCGCGCAGACGGACGCGTTGCCGCGCAAGTCCTCGCTGGACCTGCCGGGCAGCAAGCTCGTGCGGCTGGCGCTGTGGCCGGCCGCGGCGCCCCTGCAGCCCGTCGGCCCGCCGGCCGGCCCGCCGCGCCTCAGCCGCGCGGCGTCGCAGGGTGCGCGCCGCATTCGGCGCGCTCGGCGCACAGTACCTATACGCCTGTATATGCAGGCAGGCAGGGTGTCCCTGCGATGCGCAGTCGCGGCGCGGCCGGCGGGTGTCAAGGATTACGTGCCACACTCTGCCACGCGTGCTTGTTCAGCGGGGTGGCGCCCGAGGACGCACCTGTCATGAGCGCTTGGATGACGCGTGCTGCGCGCAGGCTCGGGCCTGCTGCCGCCCGTGCCGCGCGGCGCGCCCGGCGCGCCTGCGCCCCAGAAGCCGGCCGAGCCGGCCGCGGAGCCCGTGCACGGCGCGCGCCAGGGCTACCTGAGCCTGAACAGCCGCAAGCGCCAGCCCAGCTGCGATAACCTGCTTGCCGCCTATGACGCCGCCATGCGGTGACGCCGTGCGCCGCCGCCTGTACATCTGCCGTTTTTTCCCCCATTTTCCCCATGAGCGCTTACTGCACGCCTGTGGCAGTTGGTTAGGGCTGCCTAGGCCGGTTGCATGTTTCGGGCAGAAGATGGCCGCGCGCAAGGTGCGAGTGCGGCCGTCTGAAACCTGCTCGAGGCCACATCAGGGTTGCGCCTTGCACCGCGCCTCAGGCGGTCTGTGGGGTTTGTTGTGCTGACATCCTCTCATTGTGAGAAGCCTCATGCAGGAGATGAGGGCGGGTGTGGCAGGTGATGTAGAGGAGAGAGGGGGTGTAGCTAGGCATGCAGGCAGGGGCCCTTCCTTTCCGTAGGTGCGGTCGTGGCTGCGTGTGTGGTACAAACATGTTGAAGGCGGCTCTGGCTACGGTCTCTGGTCTCAAATTTTACGGGCAGTCACTGCCCGGCAGGCGGTGTTTCCTGCAAGGCATCGCTTGCCTGGTCGCTCTGGCACACCCAGCAGACCTGGGTCAAGGGAAGGAAAGGCGCTGAGTAGAGAAGTCTGAACAGTGGCTGCAAGCGCACTCGGCACTTGCCATATAGAGCATGCAAGCAATCAAGCAATTTGACTCACGGCGGTGACAGAGCTGCAGCATCAGAGCCAGTGCAAGTTTTGCGCGCATGCGGCTCTGGCAAAATGCATGCCAGCGTGACTTGTTACTGCCTTGCCCTGTCACCTCCGTCTGCCACCTGCATTCGTTCTCCATTCACCCGCACCTGTCCAAGGAGGCAAGCCAGAAAGGAGGGCCTCACATCCAGTTTGGTTACATCCTTGCAGGCGGGGCACTAGATGCAAATGCAGACGGCGCCTTGGAAGGAGGGCCCAGAGCTGACTAGACGCTCCTGAGTCGAGCACGTGACAGAAGCGTTCCTTGCAGTGCTCACGTGGCAAGCCATCAGGACAAAGTAATGCAGAGCGTGTTGTTGCCCAGGATCATGCATGCGTAGGTCCTGCTTTCCTCTACAAACACATGCGGAGGCCCTCACGACCAAGCTCTGTGTGGCGACCTGGGACCTCCTCTGACCCAGGGAAGCTCGCACTCTCGCGCTGTTGGAACAGCCTGGAGGGAGGGAGGGCGCAGTCAGTCATCGCTCAGCTTCAGCCTGCTCGCCCCTCCCGCAACCTCCTCCGCCGCGGCCGCGCCTGCCTCAGCGCTCGGGGCGTCTCCAGCAGGCTCTGCAGGCGCCAGGCCTGGACTCGCCTCGCGCGCCCCGGCAGGCCTGGGTTCCGACTGCGGCCTGAGCGCTGCGTCGGCCCCAGCCGCTGTCTGCACGTCGTCAGCGCCCTCGGCGCCCTCCGCCGCGCCCGGCCCCGCGTCGGCCGCGCCGCGCTCGCCCCCCTCGCGCTCCTGCTCGGAGCGGCGCTGCGCGACCTGCCCTGCCGCGGTGGCCTCTGCGGCGAGGCGCGCCGCCGGCCTGTCCGCGGCCGGCTGCGACACCGACGCCACCGACTCTGCATCCACGCTGCTGCTCTCCGCGGACGCCGCCGCCGGCGCCGCCGCCGCCCCACCGCCGGGCAAGCCCTTTTGCGCAGCCGCGGCGGCCGCGGCGGCTGCTGCGGTAGCTGCCGCTATCGACGCGGCGCTCGCGGCGGGCGACTGCGGCTGCGGCCGGCTGCCACGCAGGGCGCGCAGGCCGCCGTGCCCGCCACCGTTGCTGCGCCTGGGCTCCAGCCCCGGCCCCAGCGCCCCGCCCCCCGCAGCGTGGGGGCCGTGGCCCGCCCCGACCGGGCGCCAGCCTGCACGCAGCACTCACACATCGGTGCGCGGCTGCGCCAGGCGTTGGCACGCAGGTTGGCAGCAGGTGCCTGCTACCACGCAGAGCGAGCGGGCGCACCGTTGCCCGGCACAGGCAGCTGCATGTGCGGCCCCCACGACATTGCCGGAGGCCGCCAAGCCGGCCCCGCGGCATGGCACGGCTCGGGATGGTTGTACTTGCACGACGGCCCATAGTCGCAGCGCATGGTCTGCATGTAGAAGCGGCAGTTGGGCTCCCCTGCGCGCCGCATCAGCGCACGGCCGTCACCGCACACCGCGCCGCAGCACGCAGGTGAAGGCCGCAGGACAAGGCGGCAACGCCTGGGAGCACGCACCGGGTCGCATGGGCAGCCCGATGGAGTTGAAGAGCACTGGCGGGATGGTTGACGGATGAAAGAATTTGCAGCTGCGCACCGCGGAGCGTCAGAGCGTGCGCTGGAGCACAGCGGGCTGCGGCGCAGGCAGGTTACAGCCCCCCGGTGCGCCCACGAGGTGGGCATCAGCGCGCGCCGCGCAAAGGAATATTCAATCGACGCGTGCCATCTCGCAAAGCGCGCTAGCGGGGCGCACATGTCGCCGTAGGCGCAGGTCGCCGTCTTCATGTAAAAAGGGCACGGCGTCGCGCTGTCCTCATCCCTGCTGCGGTGCCGTGAGTGGCCGCCCGCGGCGCCGCCGTGGCTCGCCGGCGGCGCGCTGCTGGCCTCGTCAAAGGGGCCGCGGAAGGCGCCGTTGTTGAGGTACGTGCTGGCCACGGGCGAGGAGCCCAGGCTGCCGGGGAGCTCGATTTGGCCGCTGTACTGGCGCTCTGCGCTGCCCTCGCGCTGGCCGAGCGGCGCGCCACCCCATCCGGACGGCCGTTCGCGCTCCGGGGTCTGCCCCGCAGGCGGCAGCCGGCCAGGGCCCACCAGCGGGAACAGGCCGCCCGCGTGCGCCGGCACCGGGCCGGGCATGAAACCGCCCATGCCCGGGTACACGGCGGGCCGCGGCGCTACCTGGTAATAGACCGGCTGCAGGTGCGGCGGGTGCTGCATGAAGTGTATTCCCCCAGAAGAGGCCATGGCGCCCTGGTGTGATGGCCAGGCCTGACCGGGACCTCCTTCAACATCCCCGTTCGCCCTTGGCGCGCCCGGCGGGCCACGCTGCTCCATCATGCGACACTCGCCGCGGATTGCGGCCGGCGAGGGCCCAAGAGACCCAAATTGTCGCAAGGGGCCCACCACAAGTGCGGTGTTCCCGTGTTCCGTCCAAGCGCAGCTGCTCCGTCTGCACCCGCCGGGCACTGCTCCCGGAGCCGTTGTCCGAGCGCAGCAAGCGTGTGACGGACGCAGGAATATGCCTATGTGCTAGAGGGGCAGCAGTCGCCCTGTTTTGAAAATCAGGGTTAGCTTTCTTGTTCCAACCGGTACGCAAATGCGTTTGTTGTTTTTTTAGCATATGAGCGTGCTATCGCGCGGTGCACCAGTTCAGCGGTGCCCGGCTTGCACGCGTGGCTTGTCCCTGCAAGTTGCCTGCCCCCCGATATGAAGTGTCAGGACAACTTGAAAAATTTAAGAAAGTTACGTCCCACTCTGCCGCCCCGTACCAGGCGCGCCGCGCACGACGTGCAGGCAGTGCAGCCAGCAGGGCGCGCAGACGAGCGCAGCCACCCAGAACGCGGACGTCCGTGCGCCGTCCCTCCACGCACGCGTGCCCAGCACGGCAGGACCGTCTGCCGCGGCGGCCAGGGCGCCCGCGAGCACGAGCGGCAGGAGCGTGGCCCAGCGCCGCGGGCGCACCCAGCACGCGCTGGGGCCGGCCAGCAGCGCCGCGACCAGCGCGGCCGCCCAGTTCAGGCACGCCGCGGCGGCCAGCCCGGCACACAGCGCGGCCAGCAGCACCGCCGCGTGCCAGCGCCACGGCGTCCTGCCGCGAGCGCGAGCGAGCGTCGCAGCAACCACTGCCGCAGCTGCGGCCAGCGCAGCAGGCGCCGTGGCAGGCCGTGCTTGCGAGGCGCGCGACAGTGCGAGGGCGGCGGCGGCGCAGGCGGCGTGCAGCGCCGCCGAGGTCGCCGCCGCCGCGGCCAGCCGGGGCAGCGCTGCCGCCGCCTCCTGCCCCGCCGCCGCGCCGCGGGCGTGCGCCAGCGCCTGCGCGCCGGCTCCGGCAGGCCTGCTGGGTGCCCGCTTCCGCTTTCCCAAGCACGTGCGCGGGTGCGGGCGTCGCCGGCACGGCATCGCCATCAACAGGCGTGTCGAGCCAGGCTCACAGCGTCCTGCGTGCAGCGTGCATCACCTGTAGCGCGAGCGCAGCCGCGATCAGCGCCGCAGGGACGCCGCAGATGGGCGCGGCGACGACCCTGTCCGCCCGCGTCCGCGCGTAGAGCAGGTCACCGCGGTGCAGGCGCTCCTGCAGGTTGTTCAGGCTGCGCAGCACGTCCTCCAGCGCGGCCGCCACGCCCGCGCGCATACCGGCGCGGTCCTGCGGGGCGCAGGCGCGCGGCGCACGCAGGCAGCTCAGCTTCGCCGCAGGTCGCCGCCAGAGGGGCCGGCCGCGCCCCGCAGCAAGCCTGCGTGACCAGGGTCGGCGCATCGCCGCGGCGTGCTGCTCTGTGGGCGCAGGGGCTGGCAGCGTGGCATGCCGCGGAGCATGAGGCTCGGGCTGGTCATATCTTCCCGCTGGCCTGTGGCCAGCGAGCCGCCAAAGTCCACGAGCCTCGCTCAGCACAACAAGCCTGCGCGGGTGCGCAAAATCCGAGAGCAAGGCAGCGCAGCTGCCAGGAGATGGGCACGGCCCGCACCGCTCGCTCTGCGAGCATGATGCGGACGGTGATGGCGTCAAACCCCGGCTGCTGGAAGGCTGCATGCGCGCCGCCGGGCCAGCCGCGAGCCTGACGCATGCAGGCGCGCAGCAGCGCGGCAAGGTCGCCCGCCCAGCGCGCCCAGGCGCCCGGGCCGGGCGCGGCGCCCGCCGCCGCCACCTCCTGCGCGCCACGGGGGGCTGCCTGGGACCTGCCGCAGGCGCCGCAGACCGCCGCGAGCAGGGACAGCGAGGCCGCACAGAGTCTGTGCCACAGACCACACGGACGGAGCTCTGCTCAGTGTGCAACAGTGTGGATCGGCCTGGAACGCGCGCAAAGGATAGAGTCAGGCCAGGCCCGGGGCGAACCAGCGAGCGCGCGTCACCGCACTTCCGACACAGCTCATGGACCAGGCAGGACACGCGCCGCTCGCGCACGTTGCCCACCCGAGTCTCGCAGCGGTCGGCCTGCCAGCGGACAGCGCGTTTGCAGCCATGCAGCTCCTGGCCCCACACCCCCCTGGGCACACGCGTGCACGTCGTCGCACGGGGCAGCCGCGCCGGCGCGCGCCGCGCCGGGTATGCCGCAGGCAGCCCCGCCTGCCTGGCGAACGCCTGCGCGGCCAGCTCCAGCAGGTCCAGATTGGCCTGGCGGCCGTTCCAGCCCAGGCCCTCCAGCTGCACGGCGGGCTGCGCGCCCGCCGGCGCCGGCGCCGCCGCCGCCGCCTCGAGCACCAGCGCTTGCTGCAGCTGGCCCGCGCCGAGCACGCCCGGCGCGCCGCTCTGGTGGGCCTCCACCCACGCCTGCGCCCGCCCGCCCTTCAGCTGCTGCGGGCGCCCCCGCCCGCAGCCCTGTGCGGGCAGGTTGCGAAAGCTGCCGGGCATGGAAGGTTGCCCCTCGGGGCGGCCAGGTCGCAGGCAGGCTCGCGTGAGGGGCGCGCCGTGAGCCTGGGAGCCGCACCTCGGCAGCCTGCAGGGCCTGGCAGCGCGCGGAGGGCACGAGCCAGACCACATTCTTCGCCAGCCAGGGCACGTCGGTCAGGTGGCGCAGCAGCGCCGCGGTCGCCGAGACCGTAAAGTGGGCATCGTGCGGCGCAGCGCTGCGCCCTGAGGACGCCTCTGGACACACAAGCACAGCAGCGCGCTGGAAGCGAGCCAACACCTGGTCTGTGCCCGCAATCGGCCGGTAGGAAGCTGTCCATTGCTCAGCAGACCCCTCAACTTAAGACAGCACGGTCCCCCCGTGACGCTGCTGCCGTTGGTAGAAACACCAGGGCGAGCACTTAGCACAGCAGTGTCATGACAAGCTGCAGAGGTCTAGGAAGAAGAGCGATACAGCGCGCGCGCCGGCGCACCAAGTAGGGGAGTCATCAGCACGAGCGCCTCTAGCGCGGTCGACCGCGCCGGCCGTAACACCGCATGGTGTATCTCGCACCGGCCAGGTCCGCCACCGTCGAGCCGCAGCGTGTGTGCCGAAAGGCCCGCGGCGGCGAAGAGCGCGTCGACTGAAAGCTCAGATATGTTCCAGGCGGGCGCGTTTAGTTCCCGCAGCTGCGCGTGCGCCACGCCAGCAAGCAGCGCGGCCTCCACGATGCGCGTCCTGCTGGCCAGCAGCGGCAAGAGCGCAACGATCACGACGGCCGCAGCGGCAAGCGCCGCGCTGAGCGCGTGCGCGCGCGCGACTGCCTCGTCCAGCAGCTGGAACAGCAGCCGCTTCGGGGGCGGCATGCCCGATTGCGGCACCAGGAAAAACTGCCGTCCGATGGTCGAAGAAACTGTCACAAGTAGGTTAGGTTAGGTGTTAACATCACACACCCAAAAGAGTATGGGGGCCCCGTGTGAGCCGAGGCGCGACGAGCAGGCAGCGCCAGCTCCGCAGGAGCAAGCCCTAAGTGCAGGGGCTCTTGTCGCAAGGTATTGGCCGCTGGCGCGTCCACTCAAAATAGGGGTTTGAAGGGGGCCTGCAGCTGGGCAGGGCGCGCGCCAAATGAGCGTCCCGGCGGGATCGTGGCTGCAGCTCGGCGCCGCAGTGGAAGTGACTGGCCGCGCGGAAGACGGCTTTCCAGCATCGTTCAGCGAGGCCGTGGTGTCCAGCACGTCTGCGGCAGAAGCGAGCCAGGTACCGAAGGTGGAGGTCAAGTACAATGACGTGCGCGGCCCGGCCTGGCTGCCCACAGCTGGAAACCTTGGTCTGTGCTTCTCGCGGGCGGGTTTGGCGGCGGGGCGGGCAGACCAGCAGCCAGCGCGCGGGCGGCAATCGCCCGCCCGTCGACGCCGCCACGCGCGGCCGGCAAAAAGCAAGAGTCTCGACGTGGTGAAGCATACGCGCGTGGCACGCGCGTGGCGCTGACGGCAGGCATGCGCCCGCAGTTTGTTGACGAGGGCGGGGACAGGCTCACCGAGCTGTTCAGCCTGCGCAACCCGCGCCTGCGCCCGGCGTCAAAGCTGGCGCACGGCACTCTGGCGGAGTACCAGGTGCGATTGCGGGCTGGCCATGCGCTCGTCGTCGGTGGGCGCGACACGCCGCAGCGCGCGCGGCGCCCCGCACGCAGCGGCGTGGCGGCTGCACGCACGGCGTCCGCTGTTACGCATGCACCCTGCACACGTTGTCGCGCGAGCCATCTTGTTGTCTGATCCTGCACGCGTCGCGCAGAGGGGCGAGGCGGTGGATGTCAAGGACAACGACGTCTGGTGCGGGCCCAGCTCGCGCCGCAGTTGGAAAAAACTCGCCCGCGCCGCCGCGCTGGGGGCGCTGACGGTGCTGCGCGGCGCCGGCCTGACCCAGGTGGCAGGGCGTGGTGACCAGCGTGACGCCGAGCCTGGTGCGCGTGTACTTCCCGGACGTGGACGGCGGCACCAAGCAGGTGACCGGCGCGGAGAGCATCCGGCTCGGGCAGGAGTGGCGGCAGGGCAAGTGGCACGCGCGCATCCCGCCGCCGCTGGAGCCGGCGCCGGCGCCGGCCGCCGCGGCCGCGTCCGGCCTGGAGTCGGTGGAGGGCACGCCGCCGCCCGAGGGCGCCGCCGAGGCGGACGCCGCGCCCGCGCCGAGCAGCAACGGCGCGCCGCCGCACGCCAACGGCGGCGCCGCGCCAGCGCGCCCGGCCCACCCGGCCGACGCGCCCGGCCAGCAGCCTGCCGGCGCGACGGCGGCCCCCGCCCCTGCGGCAGCGCCCGCGGGCGCCGCGAGCGCTGCCGGGCCCTCGCGTGAGCCCGCGCCGGGCGCTGCGCCGGGCGCGGGCGACGGCGGAGCGCGCGAGCGGGCCACCGCGGTCGCCGCCGGCCCTGCCCCGTGCCTGCCCGGCCACGGCTACCCGGGCGCGGCGCCTGGGCTGCCGCGCGGGGGGCCGGCGCCGAGCGCGCCCGCGGCGGCGCCCTCCGCGCCCTCGGCGGCGTGGGGCGAGGCGCTGGGGCGGAGCGGGGTGGGCGCGAGCAGCGGCGCTCCCGCGCGCGCGCACGCGTCCGCGCCCGCCGCGCCCGGCGGCGGCATGTTTGCCGGCCTGCCGCCGTTCCCGGCGCCCGGCACGCGCCCGTTGCCCGCGGGCGCCGCGCACGGCGCGCAGCCCGCCGCCGCGCTGGGCCACGCCGCCGGAGGGCACTTTGGCGGGTATGCGGCCGGCGGGTATGGCAGCGGCGCGGCCGCGGGGCGGCTGGCACCGGGCGCGCAGTTCGGCGCCGCCCCGGGCTACTACGGCGGGCCTGCGATGTACGGGCACCCCGCGGCCGCGCCGCAGCACCCCGCGGCGCAGCACCCCGCGGCTGCGCCGCAGCAGCCGCGGCCGGCGGCCGGCGCGCGTGCGGGCGCGCCGCAGGTCGCGCCGGAGGTCCTGCAGGTGCTGATGCACACAATCGGGCGGCCCGTGCCGCTGCCGCTGCCGCTGCTGACCCTGCAGCAGCAGCAGCAGGTCTACGCCCTGCAGGCGCGCGCCCGCGTTGCGCTCGCCGCGCCCGCCACCCTGCACCTCACCGCCCTCTGCCGCTCATGCCACGCGCTGCGCATCAGCAACGCACCGCGTGCGTTCGAGCCCGGCGCCCGTGCAGGGCTCCGTTGCGTGGTCTGTCGGAGTTATCCGCCTGCTGCTTACCGCTCGCCTGACGCGCTGTGCCGAAGCTGACAGGCCGCGCGGCCGCGCAGATGCACCTGCGCCAGATGCAGCAGCAGCAGCAGGCGGCGGCGCACGCGCAGCGCATGCTGCATGCGCAGCAGCAGCTCGCGATGGCGCAGCACGCGCACTTCCGCGGCGCGCCGCCCGGCGTGGGCGCGGCGCCGGCGCACGCGGGCCTGCCGGCCGGCGCGTACCGCGGCTCGCTCACCAACTCTGCGTCGCAGGCGTGCTGCGCCTCTGCAGGCCGGCTCCGCTGGCGTCTGCAGCAGCCTGCTGGGCCTTGTGCGCCGGGTGTGGGGTGGCGCTGCGGTGTGTGGTCTGGTACCAGTGGTGCTGCCGCAGCGCCCGTTGGGCAGCCTCTCCGCGCTCGTAGTCTCATGAGACCGCACCCAAGCCTGTGTCCGACGCGGCACGAGGTCCCCGCATCGCAGCGCACGAGGCCCCTGCATGCGCTGCGGCAGGGCGGGGGCCTGGGCGGCGGCGCGTTCATGCCGCGGCCGCATAAGAAGCGCAAGGGCGGCGACGACGAGTCCGACGAGGACGAGTGGAAGCCGTCGTCGCACTCCGTCATGAAGGCGGTGCGGCGGCCTCGCTGCGGCCCAGCCCGGCGCGACAGGCCCCTTGGACGCCATCACTGATGCCATCCGTGCATTGCCGAGGCCGCGCACATCCAGCCTGCACGCCAGCGTGGCAGGCGCTGCCGTCGGCTTCCCCACGATGTTGTGAAGTGCAACCCTGCTGTGTGACCTACTGGCATGCTGCGCGCAGGCAAACATGCTGGCGATGACTGCCAAGGAGGCTGCTGCGGCGGAGGATGCTGCGCGAGCCGAGGCTGCCGCGGAGAGCGGCGGCGTCAACGTGCGGCGCAGCACGCGCGCCGTCAAGAACCGCGTCATCATGGTGCGGGCGCCGGCCTCGGCAGTGTCGCTGCGCCGGAAAGCACGTGAGGGGCAGGCGCGCCCGGCACGCCACACGGTGCGCCTGACGGCGCGGAGTTGCGCGCAGATTGATGGGGAGCCCGTGCTGAAGGCGAACAACTACGACCTGGAGTGCGGCGAGCAGTCCATCTTCGACGTCGAGCTGAAGCGTGCGGCCCAGGGCGCCGCTTGGCCCGGCCGGACGGAGTCGCCGGCGGCATCTGGTGCTTGGCGAATGCAGCCGAGGGCTGAAGGGCATGTCGACAAGCCTCGTTGCGCATGGCACTCGTTTCAGTCAGCGAGGCAGTGCTGACATGGGGCGCGCCGTCCGGCAACGGCAGGCGAGCCCAAGGGCGAGGAGGAGGAGGCGCCCGCCAAGGGCAGCGACTGGGTGACCATGGAGCCTGAGAAACCGCGCGCCGCGGCCGCGCCTGCGCAGCCGCGCATCGCGCCGAAGCAGTACAACGCCATGGAGCAGGCGCGCCCGCCTCCTCGTTGCGCTCGTTGCGCGGCGAGCTTGCCTCTGCGGCGACCGCAGGCCGCCGTGTGTGACCGGCGCGGCTGCTTTGCGCGGCTGGGCGTGCCTGTCGGGGCGAGCGCGTGCCAGTTCTGGCAAGGCTGAGCGCGCCTGCATGCACCGCAGCGCTGCTCAGAAGGCTGTGATTGATTAGGAGCCTGCCAGTTGTCCGTGGCACGTCGCTTCCTCGTGGTTCTGTGGCGGCGTCAGACTGGGCCGGCAACGCTTGAACCCGGAGTGGCTGCAACTGTCTCTGCAGGCGCGCATGGAGCACAACGCGCGCGTGCGCATGGCATCCGCCGCGTCCGAGGGCCGGCGTGCGCGCTTCCTGCTCAACCACATCGAGGTCCTGCTGCCGTTCATCACGCCGCAGGCCGCGGCGCAGATCCGGTGCGCGGCCGCCCGCGGCCGCGCGCCTGTACTGCCAGCCGCCACCACCGCTTGCGCCTGTGACGTCCGCGGTGGCTGGGTGGTGTATGAAAATTCGGGCCCTGCTGTGTCGCTTGGCGGCCTGGCGGCATGTCTGGCGACCTGCCGCTGCGCCGGCAGCAAACAGCGCGGGGTTGCAGGTATCGCGCGGCGACGTACAACGCGGCGGCCGACCCCATCCACGCGCCCGTGGAGGCGCAGCCGGCGTGCCTGCAGGGCGAGATGCGCGAGTACCAGGTGGAGGGCCTGCGCTGGATGGTGTCGCGCCTGGCCGACTCGGGCGTCAACGCCATCCTGGCCGACGAGATGGCGCGCCCCCGCGCCGGCCGCAGCTGCGCCGCCGCAGCTGCATTGCCTCGTGTCCCTCGTCGCACTCCCCTGTCTGTGCCGGGCACACAGCATCTGCAGTTGCGGACAGGTGCCAGACTTGGAGCTCAGGTCAGCTCAGCTCCGTGCATGCTGCCCTGCATGTTGCGGAGCGCATGCGGTGCGGCGGGCCGCGCACCACCGGGCACCCACGCAGTCAGGTGCGGAGCATGCCTGGCAGTGAGCGCGCGCCAGAGGCTGACCTGGCGCTCCTGGGCGCGCGCAGGGCCTGGGCAAGACGCTGCAGACGATCTCGTTCCTGAGCTACATGCAGACCGAGCGCGGCGTTGGCGGGCCCTCGCTGGTGGTGGTCCCGCTGTCCGTGCTGCCGTCCTGGATGTCCGAGTTCAAGCGCTGGGCGCCCAGCATGCGCGTAGTGCGCTTCCACTGCAACGACGTGCAGGAGCGCCTGCGCCTGCGCCGCGAGGTGCGCCCGGGGCCGGCGCCGCAGGCTCTCGGGCCAGATTGTCACTGCTCACAGCTCGCGGCCTCCGCCACTGTGGCCGGCCTGTCCTGGCATGATGACGGTATGCCCTGTGCTCGCAAGTGCACCGGGGCCACGAGCGCTGACTGCGAACAAGACCCTGCTGCAGTGCTTGCATGGCGCGGCGCGTCGAAGTGGCCGTGGGGCCGCCGCGCTGAGGGGGGCGGCCGCCGGGCGGCGCGCAGGTGCTGGCCAACCCGGCGTCGTTCGACGTGGCGCTGACCACGTACGAGATGGTGCAGAGCCAGCAGCTGGGCCTGTCGCTGTGCCGGACCATCTTCTGGCGCTACCTGGTGCTGGACGAGGGCCACAAGATCAAGAACGAGCACACCAACGTCGCGCACACCATGCGCCAAGTCAGGTCCGCGCGCGCGCGCCCCGACTGCGCTGCGTGCATTTTTGTCAGCCTGCTCGGCACTGCTGGTGGCAGGAGCGACCCCCTGGTGCGGAGCCTCACGGGGCGCGCGCGCGCGGCGCAGCCGGCAGAACGTGCTGCTGCTGACCGGCACGCCGCTGCAGAACAACCTGCACGAGCTCTACGCGCTGCTTAACTTCCTGTACCCGGCGCGCCCCCGCTCGCCCGCCTGCGCGCGCTTTGGGGGCGCTGGCCGGGGCCGCGCCCCCCTCCCGGCAGGCCTGCTGGCAGCCGCGCGCCACTGACATGCTGCGTGCGCGCCGCAGGACGTCTTCACGGACCCGCACCCCTTTGACAACGCGTTCGACCTCGTGCACCACAAGTGCGCCCCCGGAAGCAGCCGCGCGTGCAGCCAAACTGCTTCCTGCTCAGCTGCTGAATGCTAACGGCCCGCCTGCTCACCACTGCCAGCGCTTGGCTCACTGTTCGCCTCCGCTGCCCAGGGTCGACCGGGCGCAGCTGGAGAGGGCCGGGCTGCTGCTGCGGCCCTTCTGCCTGCGCCGCCTGAAGGAGGATGTGGAGAAGAGCCTGCCGCCGCGGGTGCGCCCGCGCAGCGGCCTCGCCTCACCCACCGCCCTGTGACACCAGGCTGCCCGCAGCATCAAGCATCATCCGCCGGTGCGCTTGCCAAGCAGGGCTGTGCTCAGGCATGTGCTGGGAGCGCCGCACAGAGCCAGGCACTCCCAATTGCGGCAGGCCTGACGGGCGGCCGCGCGGCGCAGGTGGAGACGCGCATCAACTGCCCGCTGTCGGCGATGCAGACGTTCTGGTACCGCCGGCTGCTGCTCAAGGACTCCAAGATGCTGAAGTCGCTGGAGGCCGAGTTCAGCAACGACCCCACCGTCCAGGTGCGCTGCCCATGCCAACTGCCCGTCAACACAGCGCCGGCGAGCCTGGCGGAAGCGATCGGGGCTTGCCTGCGCGCGCTGCTGCTGCGCGTGTGAGCTCGCCCGCGTGCAGTGTCGCACCGCGCTGTCGCGGCGCGGCGTCACAAAGATGGCCGCGCCGCGCGCGCAGTACGAGCGGGATAACGACAGCTGGCGCAAGATGCAGCACCTGGTGATGCAGCTGCGCAAGTGCTGCAACCACCCGTACCTGTTCCCCGGCGCCGAGCCCGACTTTGACGGCCAGTCGACCGGTGCGCGCCAGGGGCTCCTGGCAGCCGTTGCGCAGCAGGCTCTGCATGTATGTCAGCATGCGGGTGCTATGCAGCCCATGATCTCACCAGGCCTCTGGTCTCCACCCTTGAGGTGGCACACTCTGCGTCGCGAGCCAGCCACTGATGCACGGCGACGCGGCCCTGCGTCGTGGTGAAGTGGCAGGCCGCGCCCCTTAGCGGCGCCGCGCAGCAGCCAAACCCTGCCGCTGCGCTGCGCGGCAGGGGAGGACATCGTGGAGGCGAGCGGCAAGATGGTCGTGCTGGACCGCATGCTGTCCAAGCTGAAGGCCCGGGGGCACCGCGTGACGCTGTTCAGCCAGTACAACCGCATGCTCGACGTGATCGAGGACTACCTCATCTACCGCGGCTACAAGTGCGCCTGCCGCGTCATGCGTCTCCCAGTCGGACCACCCCTGCGTGGCGTGTCTGCTCCGCCTGGCACCATTACTGGCCCACAGCTGGTCCGCTTTTGCAGACGTTTGGACTCTTGCAGTCCTGACCGCGCGTTTGCACAGGCTCTATAAATTGCAGCTGCTGATGCTCAGGGGTTGGTCCTCGTGCCGCGCAGGTACGTGCGGCTGGACGGGAGCACCAACCGCGTGCAGCGCATGATCGACATCAACCGCTTCAACCGCCCGGGCTCGGACCTGTTCATCTATATCCTCAACACGCGCGCGGGCGCGCCCCCCGGCCGGCCGGCCGCCCGCGCTGTGCGGAGCGTGCGTGCAGCAGGATGCAGGAGTGCTTGTGCAATTGCGAGGGTCAGCAGTGGGGGGCAGCTCGGCGACGGCCTGCACCTTGTTGGAGCGTCGGACTGTCGCAAGCCTGAATGAGCTTGTAAACTTACTGCTGCTGCGTAGGCGGGCTGGGCGTCAACCTGCAGTCCGCTGACACCTGCATCCTGTACGACTCCGATTGGAACCCTGCGCTGGACTGCCAGGCGCGCCTGCGCCCACCTGCTCTGCGCCCGCACGTCTCACTCAGGATTTGCGAAGGCGTGTGCTCCAGGTAACTGACCGGCGCTCCTAGATGTGGGCGTCCTTCCCACTTGTGCTTAGTCAGTGTTCTGGTTGCACAGGCCAGGCCACGCCGCTCTTGAGTCTGCATGAGCAGGCCTAGGTACCCTTGAAATGCCTTGGTTTGACAGTTCCTATGCGCATGGCACTCGCTGCTTTCAGGTGCGATGCCTAGTCATGTCGTGCCTCAAGCCATCCATGTCGAGGACTGTCGCGGCCTGCGCTGATCCGGCGTGCGTCCACGTCTTGCCGAACCCGGCGCTGCGGCGGCCGAGGCGGTCGCGCGCGCCGGCAGGCGATGGCGCGCGTGCACCGCATCGGGCAGACGCGCACGTGCCACGTGTACCGTTTCTGCACGGTGGGCACGGTGGAGGAGCGCGTGCAGCAGCGCGCGGAGAAGAAGCTGTTCCTGGAGCAGATGGTCAACCGCGGGTCGCACATCTGTGCGCTCGCCCCGCCCCCCTCCGGGGCCGCCGCGGCCTGCGTGCACTGCCTGCCAGCGGGTCGGGCAGTGCGCGGCTGCTGCTGCGTGGGTGTGAAACGAGCAGACCCGACGTCGCGGTGGCGTTGCCTGACAGTAGGGGGAGTCAAGGCTGCGGCGGCCGGGAGCTGGTCGCTGTGGAGGCTCAGGCCGCTGTGCTGGTGAGGCGCTTTACGGAGACCGCGCGCGCGGGCGCGCAGCCACGGACGACCTGGAGGGCCTGAGCAAGGGCGAGATGCTGTCGATGCTGCGCTTTGGCGCGGACCGCATCTTCCAGAACGCGGAGGGGCGGCCGCCCAGCGATGAGGAGCTCGACGCCATTATCAACCGCTCCGACAAGCTGGGCGAGGCCGCCGGTGCGGCGCCGGGCGCGCGCCGTGACCTAAGCCGACAGCCCGTCTGTGATGTTTCCTTCTGACCAAGAGCTTGTCCTCCTTGGTCTGCCACCAGGGAGCACAACTGCGAGACCAGAAAATTACTGCATGAGTGTGGCCGGGTCGTGCAGCAGGGTAGTAACTATGCCAGGCGGCAGCCAGCTCGGCTGCTGAAGAGAGCGCTGCTCGAAAAGCGAAGACGGCCCGGCTGGCCCGCTACAGAGCATGTGCCACGCAGTGAGGTCGCGCAGCCGCCGGACACGCTGACCGGCTGCCGCGACGCTGGCGCGCAGCGGGCGGCCTGGGCGCGGGCAGCGTGCTCAAGGCGGACGCCGTGTCGCTGGACGGCGCCGTCACGGACCCGGCGGCGGCGGCGGCGGCGGCGGCGGAGTCCGCCGCGCGCGCGCTGCGCGAGGGCCTGGTGGACCAGAAGCAGAGCGCGGCCGACTTCAACGCGGAGGAGGTGCCGCTGAGCACGAGCGTGCTGCAGGGCACCGACTACACCGAGGCGCGCTCGGTCAAGGTGCGCCCGGCGCCGGTCCTCTCACCCGTGACCATTGGCTGTCGCCTGGTGCCTGATGGTGTCTGATGGAGGGAGCATGTCCGCCTCATGCAGCCTGTTGCGGCTGCTCCATTGATGCTCAGCACTGTGTCAGGCCTGGGCCCGTGCTCAACCAAGTGCGGTGACGGAAGACGTTGCTGCCGGCCGTGCGGCAGGACATCGCGGCCGAGTTCTGGGCGGGCCGCGGGCGCGAGCGCAAGCAGCGCCTCATCAACGTGGACGGCTTCGCGGTGCTGCGCGAGAACAACTACACGCTGACGGAGGTGCGGAGGGAGGGCCGCCCACGCAGCGCGCTTGTGTGCACAGGTCACTGCTGCGGTGTGCGTGCAGGTTGCGGTGTTCATGCAGGTTGCGAGCGAGCGCCTGGCGCTGAGCCATACCTGATGATGTGCCTTGTCTGCCAGTGCGATGATTGCGTGGGAGAGCGCAGGCTGCACACTTTTGTTGTGTGTGCTGTGCTGGAGAGCTGCCAAAGCCAGGCGTCCCAAGCGCAGGGGGAGCCGAGCGTGTACGGGCGGGAGACGGCGCGCCCCGTGGACGGCGGGTACAAGAAGAAGGGCCGCCAGGTGGCCGGCAAGGACTATGTGCACTCCGACCTGTGCCAGGCGCGCCCAGTGCCCGCTCGCGCCGGCTCCGAGGCAGGCAGCGCATGTGTGCCGTCTGCCTGCCATGGACTGTTGCGGGCACCCCTTTTCTCCCGTCCGCACCCGTCCCGTTCTGTGCTAAAGCTCACCGCATGCTCATACGGGCATCTGCACAAGCCTGCCCGTCAATGACCCCGCCTGCTTTGCAGCCGCCTGGCCGACTTGCAGTGCGTCGGAGGCCAAAGGGGGCCGCTCGCATGGGCAGATCTGCTGGGACGGCGGCCTGCTGGTGTGCTGCGACGAGTGCCCGGCCTCCTACCACTTTGACTGCCTGGGCATGACCGAGGAGGTGCGCTCTGCGCTGCGCGACCCCTGTTCGTCGGAAGTCTGAGTTTCATCTGCCGCTACCCATGCACACATTCACGGCTTTCACCACCTTGGTAGACCTGCCTGTGCGTGCGCTGCTCTGGCGCGTCGGCGAAGGTGTGAAGCGCTTCCCCGTCTGGGTCATTCGCACTGCACATGTGTTCCGCCGTGGTGCGTTGGCGCGTCCGTCAAAGGCACAACCAGTGCGCGTGCGCTGATCGTGCCGGCCGGCCTCCAGGACGTGCCCAAGCGCTGGGCGTGCCCGCACCACAAGTGCGTGGAGTGCGGGCGGTCCACTGCGGCCGCCGGCGGCCTGCTGTTCCGCTGCCAGGGCTGCGCGAACGGTGCGCCGCTGCTGCTGCGTGCCATGTGCGCGTGCGCGAGCGCCTGGCGCCCTTTCCACCCTGCTGCGACCCTGTGCGCCCACACCGATGGCAGCACCCGGATGAATCAGCGACGAGGGGCCGTGATCTGCGCTGCTGCCTGCCGGCCTCGCGCGCGCGCGCGCTGACGGCGCCGGGGCGGGCCGCGGCCGCAGCGTACTGCGAGGACCACCTGCCGCACGACGCGGACATCCTGCAGATCTGCCCCCGCTTCCAGTACCTGGGCCAGCTGCACCCGCGCCCCGTGCGCGGCCCCGCCCGCGCGCGCACGCCGCCGCTCCTTGGCGCCCCCGCCGCACGCACACGCATGCGGCCCTGCTGCGGCACTGGCGCCAACGGGCGTGTGGTGCGGATGCAAGCGGTCACCTCGCCGCTTCTGTGGGCTTTGGTCGGCGGGCATCGCATGTGCATCGTCAAAGCCCAGGATGCCGTTGAGAACGGTTTGGGGCGGCAGGCATGCAGCTGCACAGGTGCACGCGCGCTTGACGCGCGGGTCGCTGCCGGGGCGCGCAGGCGTGCTTTGTGCACTGCTGCGCGGACTGCCGCGCGTTCACGGAGAGCATGCCGCACCTGTTTGACGAGGCCACGCTCATCGAGAAGCAGCGCGCGGCCGAGACGGCCAAGCGCGCCGAGGAGGCCGCCGCTAAGGAGGCGGCGGATGCGGCGGCTGCTGAGGCCGCGGCCGCCCAGGCCGAAGTCGAGGAGACTGGTCGAAAGGCGCGCCGCGCCGCCAGGCACAGCTGTTCCTCGTTCGTGAGCACTGGTCTGGTAAGATGTTGCTACTCGTGCCAGTGTCGTTACGGCAAAGTGGGTTGCCAAGCTGTGCTTCCCGGCAACTCCGACGCAAGGTCATTGCCCAATGGTGGCTGGCGAAGAGCTGCGGGCTGTCATGGGCACACACCAGCTCATGTCATGAGCCGCTGTGGATGCATGACTGCATCCTGGATGCGACGGAGGGGGCGGGTCTTCACGGACGCGTCGCATGACGTCGGTGGGCTGACCTTGAGCTTGCTGGGTTGGCCGCAGACGCGGCGCAAGCGGAGCGCCGCCGCGGCCGCGCTGACGCCCGCCAACATTCTGACCACGTCCACGCGGCGGCGCAAGTCCAGCGCGGCGGCGGCCGCCGCGCTGGCCGCGGAGGCCGCGCTGGAGGCCGCGCTGGACGAGGACGACGGCGACGGCGACGGCGACGGCTCCGCGCACGGCGGCAGCAGCGGCAGCAAGCGCAGCAGCCGGCGGCAGCGGTCGGCGGAGGAGGACGACTACACCGAGGAGGACGCGGCCTGAGGGCGTGCGCGCGGCGCGCATTGCGCCGGCCGCCCGCGACGGCGAGCGCGCCGCGACCCCGCCCCTGCCGCGCGCTGCGGCGCTGCGGCCGCGGATGCGCTGGCAGGGGCAGCGCGGCTGCATGCCCTGTCTCGCCCATGCTTTTGCCTGTTTCTAGCTGCGCGGGAGGGGCGCCCTGACCGCGCGCCTCTAGCGCGCGCGTGCCTGTTTTCTAGCTGCACAGCGCAAAGGTGTGTCCTTTTCGGGCGCACCGCAGCCTCATGTTGGCCGAGTCGGCACGCTGTGTCCGGGCGTGCGCGCAGGGCCTGACAGGTCTTGCGCCAACGGCTTGTGCATAAACTTGGTTTTATCTATAGCTAGGGGTGGTAGCGCACTGCTGGTGTTTTCGAGTCGGGTACAGTTAAATGTTCCTGTGACCAGAGCGGTTTATGTGGTTGCCGGGTCCAGCTGTAAAGTAGTGGTCAGCAGACGAGCACCCGCCCTCACCTTCAGATCAGTCCACGCAAGCAGAACCCCAAGCCCAGCCTTTGACAGTGCTGAACAGACAGTATTGCTACCCAAGCCCGTGCATGTTCACACATTATTTCAGTGCTCATGAGACCAGGGCCAACACCCATCAATCAGCCTTGCAGCACGGCGCGGCTATGCTACTTGTGCGCTGCTTGTGCGGGTCCGTCAACGACAGGCGGAAAGGCGTCCTCGGGCTCCGGCTCGATGTACTCCTGCGCACACAGCAGCACGCATCTGCTCCAGCACCCTGGCCTTGCACAGAATGCATCCGAACCTCATGAAAGAAATGCAATGTCACAACCCGTGTCCCATGCAATGTCGCAACCCGTGTCAGGAAATGTTGGGTTTTGGATGGCCACAGGTACAGTGAAAAGGAGTATATTGGGGAGGGGGTCCAGACGAAGGCGCTATCAGGCAAGCTGCAGTTTGCAGAACAAGCGCGTGCCAGCAATCACAGGAGGGGCAGCGCACCTCAATCTCGTCCGGCGTGTACCCCTCTTGCTCCAGGTACCGCTGCTCCGACAGCTTCTCTAACCGGTGGCGCTCCTCTGTGCTCTTCAGGCCGCCGGCGGCGTCGCGCTTGGCGAGCTCGCTGCCGATCTCCTCCGGCAGCCGCTTGTACCAGTCCTTGATGCACTGCGCGGCCCGAGCGCGCGCGTGTCGCGCTGGAGGCGGGGCGAAGCAAGGACCAGGCATGTGCAGTCCAGGGGCGGGGAGCGAGATGGCCGCAACCGCTGTCGCTCGGGCACGCAGGGCAGACGCGCGCAACCCTGCTGCGCGGGCGTGCGGCGGACCTCTGCGCCGTCGCGCAGGCGCCGCCGCTGCGTGCCGTCGTCGTGCCACTCGTACAGCCCAAACTTCAGGTCGAAGGCAAAGTTCCACTCAAAGTTGCTGCGCCATGCGCACCGCGTCAGCACCCGGCGTCTGGTCGCCCTGCGGCTCTCCGCCAGCAGGGGTGCGGTGCGCAGAGCAGCGCGGGGAACGCGCACTCTATCAGCGTCCAGTAAAAGTAGCCGCGGACGTCAAACCCGTCCCGCACCGCCTGCCTGACCTGCACCGGCGGTGCCACAAGGGCTTCACAGCCAAATACTGCTGCGACAGAACAAAACTGCCCGCGCGAAGGATGGCCTTCCAAAAGGTGTGCTCAGTGGCTAATGCACCTTACCCTGCCTGCCTTGGCAGCCGCGCGATATGTTGGTTCCCATGCTGCCTAAACAACACGTGGACGAAGCAGCCGCATTGATGTGTAAGTCCCAGTCTCTGAGACCGAAAGATGCTTGACTTCTGGGGGTGGGCCTTGACCCTATCGTCTGGCTGTGCATGGAGACGCGCATGCACGTTCGCTTGGAAAAGGCGCCCTGCAGCGCCGCACGGCGCCCCGCCAGGCGCCGCACCTCGGCCAGGCAGCCGTTGATCCAGTCGGAGCGGCGGCTGTCGTCCTCCTTGGAGGGCATGCCGTTCTCGAGGATGTACACGGGCACGCCGAGCGTGGACGCGTACGAGATCGCCTTGTACAGGCTCGGCGGGTACACCGGGTCTGCGCGCTAGCCACAGGGTCTGCGGGCCAGCCATGCGGTGAGCAGCTTGCGGTGCGCTGCACGGGGCCGGATTTGGCGCCAGCCGGCAGAGGCATCCCCAGCCGCCCGCACGGCAGCATGCAGTCGTATCAGGAGTGCAACCTGCAGGCCCGCACTGCGCCGCAAGGGTGCAGCCGCGCTGCGCAGCGCCTCCTGCACAGCGGCGGCTGGGCGGGGGCTCCGGCGCAGGCTGGGGCGCACAGCCCATGTCCGCGAGGCCCTTGGGGCCCTTGTTCGTCGGCGACAGGCTCAGGCCGATGATGCCCCTGCGCGACCGCCCCATCAGACGGTTCAGACATCGGCCGCTGCTGTCAGACCGCAAAGTTACAGAGGTGAGCTGTGCAGGGCCCGCGCCGGGCGTAGTGGTTGAGGCCGAAGAAGTCGCAGCCGGGCTTCCCGCGCGGGTCCTGGGCAGCGCGCGCGGCTCAGCGCCCGCCGCCGCCCCGCACGCACCGCGGCGCGCATCAGGCACGCGGCGCCGGGGGCCCGCGCCCACCGTCCAGCGCGTGACCTTCCTGATGGGCGCCCAGTGGCGGAACTCGCCGGTGCGCAGGTAGGTCATGACCACCTCGTTGCCCCACAGCCGGTTGCCGAACGCCACCATCGCCCTGCGCCTCGCATCCGTCAGGCCATGCCGGCACGGTCGCGGCGCAGCAGGCGCGAGCGTGGCCCGCGGCGCGCGCCTGGTGTGCAGGTACAGCAGGCCCTTGCTCTTGGGCTCGATCCACCACACGTTGTGGCAGATGCCCACCTTGACCTTGTCGCCGCCTGCCCCCGCGCAGGCGGCGCTGAGCCCAGGGCTCCTCCTGACAGAGGCGCAAGCCCTGCTGTATGCTCACCCGCCGGTCGGCACTGAACAGCCCGGACGACTGTAAGAGTTGTTCAGGCGTCGCTGGTCGGCACCCCTTGCGCCGCGAGCCAACACGCATGCACCCACGCGCGACTCGGGGCCTTGGCGCGCCCGGCATGGCCTTGATCGCGCGGTAGGCGGCCGCGTGGCTGCGCAGCAGGTTCAGCAGCACCTCGCCCGACTTCTGCGCCGTGGCAGCACCCGGCTGAGTCGAGCTGGCAGCGGCCCGCAGCGCATTTGGCAGCAGGAGTTCCATGGCGCATGCGGCCCCTGACATGCAACACATGCGTCCTCTGACTGCAGGCAGGCGCACAGTGGATCGACAGCAACAACTGGCTGCCCCAGCAGCGTCCTGCTGTGCGCCGTCGCTCGGCTGCCGGGCCGGGCGCCCCCACAATACCATGCGCACCTTGAAGTGCAGCAGCTTGCCGGGCGGGTGGTTGCCCAGCGTCCAGCCACAGTTTGCCGCCACGGTGGGTTCATTGAAGGTGGTCCAGTGCTTGGAGCGCTTGCCTGTGCGGCCATCCCGCGGGTGAGCGGCTGGAGCGATGATGAGACGCTTGCTAGCGGGCTGACGCTGATTCGCACGCCCTGCCCAGCGAGTCAGAGGACATGCGCGGGCAAGGAGGGCGCACCAAACAGCGAGAAAGCGGTCCGGCACCAGTCCACAAAGACCTCAATGTTCTCCTCCCTGGTGAAGCCGCCCATCTCCTGGAACCAGTTCGGGTGCACGAACCAGTGCAGCGTCACGTTCGGCTCCATGCCCTGCCTGCCGCGCAACGATGACGCAGTGACGCCCGCCGCAGGCCCAGGCACGGCGAGTGCGCCCGCCAATGCGCCCGCTCGGGTATGAGCCAGGGGCCTTGCTATGACTGTGGAGCTGCGAAAGGTGCACGCAGCGCAGCCCGGTGCGCTTGCGTCTGCTCCAGCACCAGCCAGCAGTGTGGCGGCGCGCACCGCTCCAGCGTGTCGAAGATCGCGTTGTAGCGCTCCACGGCGGCCTGGTTGAGCTCGCCCCGGCGCGGGAACAGGCGGCTCCACTCGATGGACAGCCGGAAGCTGTTGCAGTCTGCGCACGAGCCACGCGACCTCAGCGTGCAGCAGCATCGGCGAAAGGGGTGATTTGCCAGCAGCAATCATGGGCACGCACGGATGTCCTTTGCGAGCTGGATGTCCTGCTCGTAGCGGTTCCAAAAGTCGCTGGCGACGCCGATGCGCTGGTCCCCCACGATCTTGGAGGGCCCCAGGTTCTCCCAGGTGGCCGCGACGACGCCGTCGCCGCTCGCGCTCGGCGTGTCCCACTCCGGCAGCACGCCGGCAGAGAGGCGCAGGTTCACGTTCACGTGCGCCGCTTTCTGCTCCTCGAATGCCTTCCACTGCGAGTTGGGGTCGCCTGCGCACGGCGTCGGGCTGGAACGCGACCGATGCGCGAGCATGCGTTCCCGCAGATGCCTGCACATCGGGGGCGATGCCGCGCCTGAGTTCTGGTACACGCTGACCGCCACGCCGCACAGGAATTTGGGCGCCTCGCCCAGGCTCAGCTGGTCGCTGGCGGCGCCCTCCGGCTCCTCGTTCGCCATGCTGGGCGCGCGTGCAGACGGGAGCGGCCCACCCACGCGTTTCGATGTCCCTCTGCAGGGGTGGCTGCTGTCCACCGCCCCGCGCAGGCGTCGTCCCGATGCCTCAAACTTGCTAGGTCCTGAACAGGTTTGAACGGCTAGGGCAAGCCACCTTGTCATTGAGCCTCCCTTGTGTCGGGCGCCTGTGGTTCCAAAGCCTGAGTAGCGCCGCTTGCTTGTGAGCTGTGACGCTCCTGTGCACGAAGGCATGGTCCATCAGTAAACAATCGGCCATCAGTGCCGGCAACAGTGCCTGGTCTGCTCACAGGGATGCAGTCCCGTGCCAACGCATGCTCCAGCGCCGCTTGAGCCAGGAGGTGAGAGCGGGCGCAATGCAGCCCGCGGCGCTCGCACTGGCTCCCGACCTGCAGGCCCAGGTGGTCATCATGGGCGGCCCGTCAGGCTGCGGCAAGAGCACTGCGGGCCGCCTCCTGGCGAGTCGCACGCGTGCCACCTTCTACGAGGGCGACGACTTCCACCCGCCTGGCAACATCGGCGCGCGCCGGCGCCGCGGTGCTGCTGCCGCCTGGCGCTGCTCGGAGCCTGTGGGTGACGGCTGCTGCTCGGCCGCGCAGCCAAGCTCCGCGCTGGGCAGCCCCTCACCGACGAGGACCGGCGCCCCTGGCTCCTGGAGCTCGCTGCGGTCGTGGACCGGCACGCCGGCAGCGCGGCGGGCGGGCGCGCCGTCGTCGCCTGCTCGGCGCTGAAGCGGGCGTACCGCCGGACGCTGCGTGGCCCGCACCCTGCGACCCGCGTCGCCATCGTGCGGGCCCCACACCAGCGGCATGGTCCACTCGTGGGCACAGAGAGTGCGCTCGGCGCACTCAGCGCCTCAGAGACGCGGCGTGCCCTGTAGGTCATGCTCCTTCCGTCCAGGGATGCGCTGGAGAGGCGCGTGCTGTCGCGGGCAGCGCAGCACACGCACTTCATGCCCCCAACGCTCCTGGCTGACCAGCTTGCCACCCTGGAGCTACCCCCCACGGCAGAAGACTTCTTCTTCTGCCTCTCTGGTGCGCCCGTGCTCATCGCCTGCGCTGCACCAGGCTACCCTCAAGTGCAGGCTGGCACCCAGCCTGAACAGACCCGACCCCGGGGGCTCGCGGCTCTGCAACAGGTGACCTGCCGCCCGCGGATGTAGTCGCGTCTGCGCTGGCGCTCTTGGCGAGCCCGCACGACAACAGGCCAGCCTCAGTCTGAGGGGGCCTGTGATGAGGGCCATCTAGTGCACGGCCTCCGTGCGCCGTGCAACGCTCACCTCATGAGGCGCGTCGCGTTTTCGTGTCTCCTGCCCATGTTGGGATGTGCTGGTGCATCTGGCAGTGCACCCAACTCGTGCGTGGGCTTCAGGGGACTACGAAACATGACTGCCGCAAAGCGGCACTTGCGCGCGACGCGCGGTCGCTATCTCTTACATGGCGTCGCACCTGGTGCAACTTGCAACTGCGGTGTACGGCCCGCCGTCCATCAATACTGGCGGCCAAAACTGTGCAATGCATCAAGGCCCTCGATTCAGGGGCGTGAGCTAGGAAGGCAGGGAGCACCTGCGGCACTTTTGACCTGGCGCTCTATCACTTGTAAGCTCCCGGGAACATGCATACACTTCAAGGATATCAGGCTCAGTAGCCTGGAGCAACATGCGGCTCGAGTCACAAGTGAGCAAACTCCTGCAGGCGCAGACCATGTGGTGCGCAGGGCACGCAGTTTGGTGCAAGGGCTGTCACCCGCTGTCACGCCCACTCACACTGAGACACACTCACCCAGCCAGGCCGCCCTGCGCTGATGAAGCTCCGCTGGGTGGCCGCGCTGCAGGCGCAGGCGCAGGCGCCTCCTCCAAGCTCGCCCGCACTGGCCCACACAGGCCGCGGGTCGATACAGAGCGAGTGTACGCAGCATGAGGCGCCCTGCGGTGCTCAACAGAGCACAGGCTGCAGCGACTGGTGGACTTTGAAGGACAGGGGCCAGCCGCTGCAACGCACGGGCTGCAGGCACGCCAGCAGGCGCACCAGAGGGGTCGGCCACGCAGCTGCCCTGGAAGCAGCGCTTGCCCAGCACGCAGGCCTCGTTGCAGATGCGACTCCTGCCGGGCTGAGCAGCGACGGGTCCGGCCGAGCCTGCCGCGTCCAAGCGCTGAGCTCAGCGCCGCCGACCAGACACCGGGCACAGAGCCACGTTTGACCGGACGCGTGCCGGACCGGAGAGGTGCTGGACAGGCTGGAGCGGCGCACCGGGTGCGCCGTCGACCGCCAGTAGAGTCCTGCCGCCGGCGCCCATTGCGGTCGTCGCCAGCACGCAGATGAGCACCAGGACGACTGCAAGCACACGGGCGAGCATTGCACCCGCTGCCGGCGCCTGCTGGTACTGCAGTGCCGGCCGAGCGTCAGGTCTCGTCTGGGCCAGCGCGCCGACGCGCAATGTTTATTCAGGGGAGTGCGGGTGACAAAGGGCCACCTGGCGCAAGTGCACGCAGGTAAACGGCCGGCGCGCTTGAGCAACAACCTGTGAGGGGAGCCACCCTTGCACAGCCTGAAGTCTGTGTGGGAAAAAAATTGGAAGGGCAAGCCGGGCTCAGGGAAATCATGGGCTGAGGCAGCAGGCCTGTCCATGACCCCAAGCAACAGATCTCCCAGACGCAGCCGGGCGCCCGCTTGCCACATTCAGCGAGTGTGGCCAAAGCCAGACAGTGCTGCTGGTCCGAGTTTCTCGCCATGGGCAACAGCTGTGGGCATCCACCCGCGGTGGTAGAGGACGGGAAGCAGCCGCCTGCCCGCAGCCTGGATGCTCAAGCGGCCAAGGTGCGGGGCTGCTGCCCGGCGGCAGCCGTCGTACAGGCTTGGGGGCGCCCGGTTGTCCACCCACTTTGCTGCACGCCCAGCAATGACACGGCTTGACCTTCCTGGGCCAACACTGTCAGCACGCGGAGCCTGCTTGACGCAGAATGAGCGGACTGATTGCTCCTGTGAGGCTGGCCGGTGGGCGGTTGCGGGGTGCGCACGGCACAGACACGCCGGACACTGGCGCGCGAGCAGCGTCACCCGTGCATGCGCAGGTGGAGGGCAACGGGCAGGCTGTCGCGGCGTCCGCTCCCGGGGCGCCTGCAGGCGCCAAGGCAGCTTCACCGCCAGAGCGGCGCAGCGCAGCGCAGCCGGCCGCACGGCCGGCAACGCCGTCGCAGCCCGCCGCGCGGTCGCGTGCTGGCGCGGAGGCACCGTGCGTGGTGGCACCGCCGGCACCCCAAGCGCTGCCGCTGCGCAGCGCGTTTGCCGCGGCGGCCGGCGACGCCAGCGGCGGGGCGGGCGCCGATGACTTTGCGGCTCCGCGCACGCAGCTGACCTGCTCGACGTCCGCGTCGGAGCACGCGCGGGTGGCGTGCCGGCGCACAAGCAGCACTGGGGGCCTGCTGATCGAGCCGCGGCCCAGCCAGTGCATAGCGACCTGCTCGCGCGCGAGCAGCGGGGGGCTGCCCTTCGAGCTGCGCGGCGCGGAGCTCGGGGACACGCGAAATATGGGGTCGCTGGGCGGGCTGTCGATGGCGAGCTCGCTGTCCAGCCCGGGCCGCAGTGCGCCCCGCCGCCCGTGCCGTCAGTTCCCGCCTTCTTCTGTGCTCGTCACGGTGGCGTGCCCAGCGGCACGGCGCTCCTGCCACATCCCCGTGGTGCCTGCCAGGACGGCGGCGCCAGCGCAGCTGTGCGTGCCCTGTTCACGGTCCGCCGCTGTCTGGCGGGCAGCCAGGTGGGAGCCCGCGGGGTCAGGCCAGGCCCCTGTGCGCGCAGGCCTGACGAACATGCCGGTGGAGACGCCGTTCGAGGACCTGGAGCTGCGCTCGCTGCTGAGCCGTGGCAGCATATACGGCCGGTTGTACCAGGCGTCCTGGCGTGGGGCGACGGTGGCCGTCAAGGCACGCCCCCGCTCGGCCAGCCCTGGGGGGCCCGCACCGATGCGTGCCAGGCGAGGATGTGCTGCGGCGGCAGGCCCTCCTCTCTTGCCACTGCTGCTGCCAGCCGCCCTGTGAGAGGGGCGAGGCGAGGGCGAGCGAAGACGCGAAGGGCGGGGCGTGTGTGGAGTCTCCGCGTGCGCAGGGGGCGCGACCAGCGCCCGGCGTGACAGGCGCGCCGCGCGCGCCAGGTCATCCGCGACGTGACCAACGTGCGCTTTAACGGCTCCGAGCCGCTGGAGGCCACGCTAACCTCCGGCGGCGGCCACCCGTGCGTGCTGCGCACGCTGGCCTTCTCCTGGTGCGCCCGCGCACGCGCCCGGCGGTCCGTGCCCTGCGACGTGCGCAAGCGCGCGCGGCAGCGGCCTGGCTGTGCGGCGCCGGCAGCGCACGCGCTCGTCGGGCGCCTGTTGGCGGCCGCGTCTGGCGTGCGCGCGCGCGCAGGTGGCGCAGACGCGCTTGTGAGGTCCAGTGTTCGCGTCCGCTGACCCGCCAGCCCTGGCTGACCTGCGGCGCGCGCGCGCGCGCAGGTACAGCAACCTCTCGCGGCTGCCGCGCTCGGTGAAGCTGGGCCGCCAGACGCTGGCGCTGCAGCAGCCCTCGAAATCCTGGGACTCTGTGTCCAGCACCGGCATGCCCAGCGCCAAGGGCGCCCTCGCCGACGCGTGCTCCGAGCTCTGGGTGATCGTGGAGTTCTGCGACCGCGGCACGCTCGGGGTGCGCGCGCACAGGCGCACAGGGGCCTGGCCGAATGATGAAGTGGCCGCGGGCTGCACCGGCGCCAGGAGGGAGGGTCTAGGCAGGGGCGTCCGCCTGTGTCACGATGGCTGCCTGCCGGTGTGCGGTGAGAAGGCTCGGCAGCTCAACTGCTGTGCGTCCTGCCTCCGGTGCACTTGTGTCGCGCACCAGGTTTGTGTGCCTCTGCTGCAGGCCAAGCGTGCGTCGGCGCGGGGTGCAGGGACTGCAGGCTCATGCTGTGGTCGGTTGGGGCCTGAGCTGCCTGTAAGCCGGCGCGGACGGCTGCTGGGCGCGCAGGGGCGATCGAGCGCGGGCTGCTGCGCGCGAATGCGGGCGCCAGCACGGGCCCGCCCAACCTGCCGCTGGTGCTGTCGCTGGCCGCGCAGATCGCGGAGGGAATGTCCTTCCTGCACAGCCGCGACGTGCTGCACGGCGACCTCTGCGGCGGTGCGCGCCCGGCGCCGCTCCGCGCCGCGCGCTCCGGGCCCGTGGCCGCGCGCGCGGCGGCGCCTGGTGACATGGCTGCGCGGTGAGCACATGTCGGCGGCGGTGGTGAGGGTTTGGGGATGGCTGCCGGCTCTGCCTCCTGGACCTCCTTGTCGAAACGCATCTTGCATGCGCACCACGTGCTGTTACCTGCTGAGCTGCATTTGCAGTCCGTGAACGCCGTAGCTTGGCAGGAGGCCGTGCGGATTGTGAGGGGCTGTGAGCGAAATGCGCCCGTCCTCTTTCGCTCGCCGCGCGCGCTCCCCGACGCGCGGCGCGGCGCGCGCAGACAAGGTGCTGCTGGCGAGCGCGATGGAGGAGGGCCCCAACGCGCTGCGCGCCAAGGTGGCCGAGTTTGGCATGGCGCGCGAGATGCAGATGCAGTCCAAGCACCAGACGCGCACGTACGGCACCATCACGCACATGGCGCCCGAGGTGCTCGTCAACAACATTGTGACGAAGGCGCGCCGCCGCCGCAACGCGGCCGCCCTGCTCCCGCGGCGCCCTGCAGCTGTGGGGACGCAGCGGATGGGCCTGCGCGTGCCGTGCGCCGGCCGCCGGCCGCGGCGCTTCGACGCCTCTGCCATCGGCGTCGGGGTAGGGCCTCGGGGTAGGGCGTTGTGGTAGAAATACCTCAACCCTATGTGAACCCTACGCTGACCCTGCCGCGCGCGCGCCGCAGTCCACGGATATGTACTCGATGGGCTGCCTGCTGTGGGAGCTGTACGCGTGCGAGCGCGCGTGGGCGGGGCTGCTGCCGCCGCAGGTCATCATCAAGGTGGGCATCCAGAAGCAGCGCCTGCCGCCGCTGGCCGGCGCGCCGCCCGAATTCCAGGCGCGCGCGCCTGGCCGTCCGGCCCACCCATGGGGCAGACCGCAGCTGTGTGGCGGCCTGCGGGCGCGCGCTGGTGCTGGCGGGCAGCGGCGGGCCTGGCCAGGCTCCATGCTACCTCGTTGCATGTGACAATCCTGGTGGCCTGGCGCTGTGGCCTCCACCACCGTAGGACGCTGGAACGCATGCTGCAGCGCCTCAGCAGCAAGTTGCCTGAACAGTCGTGCACAGTCGCGGCGCCGGGCGTGCGCGCAGCAGGCGCGCATCCGCAGCCTTGGCGCACGGCGCAGGTTGCGCGCAGGCTGAGCCCTCGCCGTGCAGGCCCGACGGGCTCGGGCATGCTGTGGGGGCTGACGAGGGCGCGCCCTGCAGGAGCTCGTGACCTCCTGTACAGACCCCGACCCTTGGGAGCGGCCTGCCTTCAGCGACGTGGCGACCAGGCTCCGCCGGCTGGCCGCCGAGGCATAGATGTCGCGCGCACAGCAGGGCGGGCGAGACGCGTGCTGTGTCGTGTTTCTCATGTGCATGCTGGTGCAGGGTTGCAGGGCGCTCGAGCGCCCTGCGTGGTTGCCGCCTGGTCAGCAGGCAGCTCTCATGCTGAGGCTGCATGTCGAGCCGACCCGGCGGGCGGTGCCTTTGTACACTGTTGATGTGTTTCTGGGGCTGGCGTTACGTGCTGGCAGCGCTGATTGTAGCTTAGCGCTGGGCACGAGGGCTGCGGGCTGGTCCAGCTGCTCCGTCTGTTCACCATTGAGGCGCCAGGCTGCTCTGTGGCTCTGCATGCTGGCCCGTGAAGACAAGCTGCCGAAATGTATGGAGGATGATGTGAATGAAGTAAGAGAGTTGCATGCGAGCCGACTGTGGCTGCGTACGGGCGCGGCCTTACACAGGGCTCTGCGCAGCAAGCTGCGCATTTGTGAATTACATCGGTGTATCAGCCGTCGACCGCCGCATGCAACCTAAATGTTGCTGCAGCGTGCTATGTACAGCACACATGCAGGCAACAATACAGGACAATCGTGAATCCTGCACCTACAATTCGAGGCCGGTATACATCAGCTAGGTCTTGATGGAGGACCTGTACGCGAGGTAGTAACTCGAGTCTCGTGATATGCGTCACGAAAACGCATAGCGCCGACGGCGGGTCTCAGAGAGCTGTCTTGGACCACCACCTACACACCCGACTCGCGCAAGCTGTGCAGGCAGAACAGCTCACAGGCAGCACACCGCAGAGCAGACTCGACGCTCGGTGGGCTCGCTTTCGGCATATTGTGATAGGTAGATGCACACAGCGCACTCGTGATCATCCGAGACGGTCCGCCAGGCGCAGGAGGCGAGGTGCGTATCTGAGCCGTTGCCCATTCTCGGCGTTCGATCGCGTTGATAACAGGACTTCGTCGAAAGAAGTTGCAGCCTGCGGGCCGAGCTTGCTGTAGCCTGCCGGGTCACAGCCCTCCTTGCCAGGCCTCCTTGACGCTTCCGCCACGCTCTTCATGGGCCGCTCAGGCGCCCGCCATGGTGCTGGGCCGGCGCGCCTCCCTGAGGGAGCTGCCTGTTGGGTGGCCCCCCTGTCCGTTGCAAGCACAGCAGGGCGTGGGGTCTCTGCGGCTGCGCTTGTCAGCAGGCGCTGACGGCCCGGGCTGCGGCAGGCGTGTGGCGTGAGCAACCCCGGGGCACACCCGCAAGCCCTCCACCACCTGGCGCTGCGGGCGTGCCTGGGAGCACGAGCGTGAGCGCGGGTGTCCCGGCTCACCGGGAGCGGGCCGCCGCGAAGGAGCATGCACACACGCAGCATGCTGCGCGACGGGTTGTGCGCAGCATGCCTGCTTGCGCTGTGCCTGGCGGCCTGCGCGCCGCCCACGCTGGGCAGCCGCGCGCTGGCGCAGCACGCAGGCGCTGCGGCGCCGCACACGGCGTCCTCCGTCGTCCCGCTGAGCGCCTACGCGGCAGCCGGCAGCCTCAGCTTGCCGGCTGTGGACGACGACGCCGCGCCCGGTCCTGCGGCCGTGCAGGGCGCGCCCGGCCCGGCCAGCGCGGCCGCGCCCTCGCGGGCGAAGGCGGATAAGCGGCCGCCCGTGCATCGCACGATGGACCCGCTCACGCCCGAGCGCCGCGCGCTGGCCTTTGTCGCGGACAACCGCCCGGCGCCGGAGGAGGAGGGCGACGACGAGGGGTCGGATTCCAAAGCCGACGACAGCCATGACGACGCGGACGCGGCCGCGCCGTCCGCCGGCGCCGACGCCCATTGGGCGGTGCCCGGCACGGGGGCGCCCGAGCGGAGGGACGCGCAAGTGGGCGCCAACCCCGGCGGGCGGCCGGGCCACGCGGGCGGCGTGCAGACGGCCGCGAGCGTGCGCCTCCGCGGCGGCGCGGCCGAGCGCGACGAGTTTGCTGGCTCGCCGGCGTCGGCGCCGGGCGCCAACACGGCCGCCCTGATCGGCATGGGCAGCGCATTCGGCGTGCTGGGCGGCGGCGTGGGGGCCAGCTTCAACTTTGGCGGCGGCGGTGGGAATGTCGCGCGCGGCGAGGCCAGCACGCCGCCCTTGAATTACCACGGCGGCAGCGTCCTCACGCAGCCCGTCAACGTCTACCTGGTTATGTGCGGCCCCGCTCATTCAGCCGCTCCGCCGGAGCCACTACACAAGACATTTACAGATTGACACATGTGCACATTCTAAGAACGTGTGGTGCCGTGTACGTTTGGTTGCTAGGTATTTACGTAGATGGTAAAAAGATAGTTGCAAGTATAGATACAAAGCCCGCAGCGGCGCAGCTCTGATGTGCACCGCTGTGCGCGCAGGTATGGCACATGGGACGCGAGCGTGCCGACGGGGCTGTCCAGCTTCATCAACGCGCTCAGCGGCACCGCCTGGATGCAGATCAACGCCGCGTACACTGACTCGAAGGGCGGCCGCGGCACCGCGTTCATGCACTACGGCGGCACATGCTACGACACCGGCACGAAGGGCGCCTCGCTGTCCGACGCGGACGTGCTGGTGCGCTGCTCGCCAGACGCCCGTGCGCAGAGCGCTGTCGCATGCGCTGGGACGATTCTGTGCGCTAGCCCTACGTCGGCCCCCTGACCAGACCCGAAGTGTACGGTCAGCGTGTCCTGGGCACCGTCAGCAGGCATGTGGCTCACGCCGGTGCCCGGGCGGTGGCATTCGCTGCAGCGCCCTGGGTGGTGTGATGAAACATCGCGCGCTCAAGCTGGGCTGAGCCCCTCTTCGTGTGTGCAGGCCGTCATCATGGGCTGCCTGTCGGCCGGCGTGCTGCCGCAGGACGCCTCGGGGCTGTACTTCCTGATCTCCAGCCCCGAGGTCTCGCAGAAGGGCTTCTGCGTGGACTACTGCGGCTGGCACGACGTCGGCCCCAACAACATGCTGTGCGGCCCCAAGGCCCGCTGCTGTCATACACACCCACTGTCCACTGCGTGCTGAATGATGCATTGTTGGGAGAAGCATTTATCAGACATGTGCGTCTGCTTATCCCAACGACACCTGGGCGATTACTGGCCTGTTGCAATGTGCCATGCCCTCCAGCTGGCAGAAAAGCAGCCCCGTCCCACCAGCAAATGGCTTTGGGCGCTGTTGCGTGCCAGCCAGGCTGCATGCAGGGCAGCGCGCACCCACCTGACAGCGCCGCGCCTTGCGCAGGTACGGCTTTGTGGGCAGCACGCTGCGCTGCCCCAACACGTGCCAGGTGCAGACGGTGGGGCCCAACGGCGCGAGCGCGCTGGACGGCGTCGCGTCCATCCTCGCGCACGAGATCGCCGAGACCATCACCGACCCCAACACCGACGCCTGGTGCGCCGCCCCGCCCAGGTCCTCACAGACCCCATACGCCGACGCCGTGTGCGCCGACTCACCTGTGTCGGCAGCAGTCAGCGCCAACAGCGGACAGCCACATGCGCATGTTTCTCCCGCGGCCTTGGACGCTTGCGGCGCCCTGCTCGCCTCGGTCGCTCGTCGCGCAACGGCTCGCGCACAGCACACTGCCGTGCTGTGCGCTGCATACAGGGCGAGAGACTGAGGTAAGGCCGACGCCGAGGCTGCGAGCCCGCAACATGCGCTGACGCCCCGCGGCGTGGCGCGGTGCAGGTACGACTCGCAGGGCGAGGAGGGCGCGGACAAGTGCGCGTGGCGCTACGGCGCCAGCTGGCAGGCCACCAACGGCGCCAAGGCCAACACGGTGCTCTCCAATGGCAACTCGTACTTGCTGCAGATGAACTGGAGCCCGCAGGGCGGCGGCTGCACGCAGGGCTTCCAGACCGCGCGGCGGCGCTGAGGCGCGCGCGCGGAGCCCGGTCCGGACGTGGGGCTCGCGCGCGCTGCGTGAGCCGCGTGCCATGTATTGCCATTCTGAGGCAGCTGGCCCTTCACGCCACAGAGCTATTCTTCCCCCAATATAGGCAGGTCAAGCTGGGCGGCGCCGCGCTGTGTGGCACCTTCGGTCAAGCTGAGAGGCTAGCGCAGGATGCAGTGCTGCATTTGAGGGTGGCAGGCTTTGATGCCCGCCCCGATTGATCCGAATTGTTTGGGAGCAGCTCGGGGGGGGGGGGTGCGCGCTGGGCCGCTATGGCCACGCATGCACAGGAGATCGCATGTCTGGCTTTGCATAGCTAGAGTCTGTTTTGAGAGTGCACCGTATGCGGGTATTACATTCAGCTCCGCTGTGTGACTGGCGTGCTATCGGCTGCCATGTGGGTGCGCAAGTATTCAGGGTCCCTGTGTCTGCGGTTCAGGTCACAGTATTTACTTGCTGGACGAGTGTACCCGCACACCTTGTAACTCTGTGAGGCATTGTTTGCAGTTGCCCATGCCACAGAGCGCTCCATGCCCATGCCACAGTGCAGAGACCCTGCACGTTTTCAAGCAGTACTCGGGTTGGCACATGGGCTTGCATGAGCGCGGAGCGGGAAAGCTCTCACACTTTGTGAAGTTGCCAGCAACAGTATGGTCTAATCTAATGCTGTCAGTACGGCACGGGTGTGCTTGCGGCACATCTATCAGTACGGCTGCAGCCAAAGGCCGCAGCGTGAATGGCTGCAAAGCGGCAGAGCTCGCCACTAGATGCCAACACATGCGGATGCGTTCTCACGCAGACGCGGCTGCAGAGGAGCCTGTCCTGAGACCAGCAAACACTGGTGGGGGCCAACAGACAGCTATATGCTCACCTGCCTCTTCTACGTCACACCTCACCCGCCCCGCCCTGCTTCACCCCAGTCTGCCTCTGTCTACCCAGCACAATGGCCGGTGTTGCGGGCCGAGCACGGCCCAACTTGCCGCACTAGGCAGGCAGCACGAGGCCGGCAGCCACAGCATGCGTGAGACACCGCTCGCCTGCAACGCGCGTGCCACCAGTCCTTCCTGTACACCAGGCCCGCCTGCTGTCTGCGCGAGCACTCGCCTTCATGTCAGAGGGTTGGAAACGAGCCTGCGGGCCTGGGCGTGTTGCGCGCGCGCGCGCGCGCGCGCTATGCGTGCAGGCCGCCGCGCCCGGTGCCATTCGTGGGCGCGCCCTTCCGCGCGTCGGCCAGCTGGTCCGCCATGAGCGACAGCTGCCCGTGGAAGATGCGCCTGCGCCGCGCCCCGGCCGCTCTGAGAGCCGCTGCACACGTCCCCAGAGCACCAGAGACCAGATCAGGCTTTGGTCACCCCCTTCAATCAGGCAGGCTGTTACAGGACCGGCCGCATCCATGCGTTGTGGCCCTCCTTCACAGCTTATGGTGTTGACCGAGCACTTGCGGCGGTTGCATGTCACGCAAGAACCGAATGACTGCAAGGCGCGCTGTGCACGGGCGGGGAGCATTGGACAGCAGGGCGGCGCACTTCATCTCGGCCACGGCGTCCTCCAGCTCCTCGACCGCCTCGTTGCGCTCGCCCAGCAGCTCCAGCGCCATCTCGTGCCGCGCGCGCGCCTCCTGCATGCCCCGCGCTGGTCAGGAGCGCTGCAGCCGGCCCCATTGCTCGGCTCGGAGCGCGGCCGGGCTCGGCGCGCCGCCGCAGCAGGCCCTTCGCGGCGCCTGCAGGAGCTCGCAGCTACAGCGCCCCTGACGCCACCGGCTCCCTCGGCCGCGCGGCGTCCCGCTGCACAGTCGCCCGCCGCCGAGCGGGCACATCGTCCCCGGCAGGCAGCGGCGCACGCGCCCAGCGCCCCCACTCCCCCAGCTTAGGGTAGAGTGGGGTTCCACTCTACCCTAAGCCTACCCTAGCCAGAAGCGCGCGGCCAGAAGCGCCCCCGCCGGCGAGGCGCGCCTGCAGCTCCGCCTCGAGCCGCCGGCAGCGCGCCGCGCCGGCCGCGGCCGCCTCGGCGCGGCGGCAGGCGGCCAGCAGCTCCTCGCCCGCGCGCTCGGCCGCCGCCTCCGCCGCCGCCAGGCGCCGCTCCAGCAGGCCGCGCCGCGTGTCCTCGGCCAGGCCGCCCGAGCCGGCGCGGCCCGCCGCGCCGCTCGGCCCCCGCGAGGCCGGCAGCCTGCGCGGCGCAGCGTCGAGGGAAATAAACCCATGTACAGCAGCACCGGCCTTGCGACAAATCAACACCCTTCTCGCCCACCCGTCAGCGTGCAGCCCGCTCGCGAGACTGGCTGGCACTGCACCCAATGACAAAAGGGGCTCATGACCTCGCCGGCGGCCTCCAGGGGCGCGAGCGCACCTGTCAAGCCGCGCCAGGAGGCAACAGTCTCTTGCGTGTGAGCCTGAAAGAGGGGCCGCCCCCAGAGCGCAGCGCGGCGCCGACGCCCGCAGTGCGAGGCGCGTCACGAGGCGCACCTGAGCAGGCCGTCCAGTGGGTCGTCGCCGTTGGCACCGGCCGCCGCGGCCGCGGCCGACGCCACGCCGGCGCCGGCGCCGCCGTCGGCCGCGCTGCCGCCCGCCGCGTCGGCCGCGCCGCCGCGCGGCGCGGGGGCGGCCGCGGCGGCCTCCGCGGACGGCAGCTGCGCGAAGGACGGCACGCCGGGCAGCAGCGCGAAGGACGGCGCGGGCGCCGGCCCCAGCCGCTGCTGCCACTGCTGCCATGCCTGGCGGTCCGCGAGCAGCGAGCGCACCTGCGCGCCAAGGAGGCCGGGCGGGCTCGCGGCCGACAAGCAGCAACTCTCGGACACTTGCCTGCATCCCGCACTACTGGTGACAGATCCAATAATAACATGGCAGTTCACACGCGATGGCCAGCGCGGGCGGCCCAGCCAGCAATGCAAAAAGCTTCCGTGTGGAGTGCCAGCGCGGCAGGGCCCCGGCGCGCGCGCGCCTTGTCCTCGGCCTCCCACAGCCGCTCCTGCAGCTCGCGGCCGGCCGCCTCGGCCGCGGCGCGCTCGGCCGCGGCCGCACGCTGCGCCGCCGCCAGGCGCGCCGCCGCGCCGTCGCGCTCCGCGGCGGCCGTGCCAGCCGCGCGCCGCTCTGCGTCCAGCGCGCCGCGCAGCTCGGCCGCGGCCGCGCCCGCGGCGGCCGCGGCCGCGCGCGCGGACGCCGCCGCATCCTCCGCCGCACCCAGCCGCACCTGCGCGGCGCCCTCCGGCGCTCGCGGTCCTGCATGCCTGCGCGGCCGTGCAGGCCGCAGCCGGCTCTGGGAGCGTGCCGCTCCTCGTATGCACCTGGGTAAAGCTCGG
>JAABUJ010000227.1_pt1 | contig 124511 bp, 100 predicted proteins | sample 5559131 | NCBI WGS metagenome assembly JAABUJ01 (sample SAMN10711875, study PRJNA513366) | rock metagenome | isolation source: Antarctica rocks | place: Antarctica: Victoria Land, Mt New Zealand nord | collected 2016-01-07 | reverse complement strand
TGAACATCATGACCCACCTGGGGATGCCGGTGAGCGTCAAGCTCGCGTGAGGCCCTCATCAAAAGGGGACAATGCGTCCCCCGCGACTTCGTGCAACAACGCCCCAGGGTCTCGGCCACGGTCTTTTTGAGCCGGGTCTGCTTCATCTCGTCGATCCGCTTGAAGACCGACTTGAGCCCCTCCGGGTCGCCGGCGCTGAAGACCTCGCCGCCGGTGATGGTGGCGATGGTCCCCATCTCCGCCGGGGCCTCGGTCTCGGCGACGTGGATGATGAAGACGGTGATGTTTTCCTTGGCCAGCTCGCGGGCGACCACCTCGTCGTTGCCGTTGGCCAGGTCGAAGCTGTAGCCGTCAGTCACCAGGACGACCATCCGGTCCCCCTCGGTCCGCTCGGCCAGCGTCTTCTTGCTTTCGCGGAGGGCCTTGCCGACCATCGTCCCCTGCATCCAGGGCGGGCCGTTCTCCGGCTTCATGAACGGCGGGGCGCAGCGGAGGGCCGAGGGGTCGTTGGTCAGCGGAACCCACTGGATCACGTTGTTGGCGAAGAAGGTCAGCCCGAAGGCATCGCCGCTCCGGGCGGCGAGGAATTCGTCGATCGCCTTCATCGACGTGTCGTACCGCGTCCCATCGCCGAAGGGGGTGGTCATGCTCCCCGACACATCCACGCAGAACTCGATGTTCGTCAGCATCCGCTCCGACTTTGGCTCGCCGAGCCGCTGCGGCCCAGCCAGGACCAGGATCACCACGGCCAGGAGCGCCGGGGCGAGCGACTCCCCCAGGTCGAGGGCGACCCGCCAGCCCCGACCCGGCTTCTGGTCCCCGTGGTCGTAGGGCAGGGCGACCCGGGGCCCGCCCAGCCGCCAGATCCGGGCCAGGAGCAGCGCGGGGACAACCATCAGGGCGAGGGCCCAGGGATAGGCAAAACTCATCCGACCCGGCCCGGGATGGCGGGCCCTCCTGTTTCGGCCTCGGCGGGGAGTTCGCGATACGGTTCGAGCAGGGCGACGACGTCGACCTCGTCGGCGGGCTCGGGCCGGTGGAGCCAGTTCTCCAACTGCCGGAGGAGCGCGCCGGCCACCGGGTCGGCCCGGATCGCCGCGATCGCCCGGGCCGGGCTGGCCGACTCCAGGCCAAGTCGGGCCCGCCAGTAGCCGATCAGCATCCGCTCCAGCTCGGCATGCTGGCCGGGGCCGAGCTTGCCGGCCATCGCGTCCTCGACCAGCGGCTTGATCCGCTCGGCGAGCGACGACCCGCCGGCCCGGGCCTCGTCGACGGTCGGCCCTTTCCGACGACGGCCGAGGAAGAGGATCGCCAGGAGGCCCGCGACCCAGGCCGCCACGGCCAGCCCCGCCGCCAGGCGATAGCCCCCACGAAACGCCGCCGGGCTGGGCCGCAAGGCGTTCGGCTCGACCTGTCCCGGGGGCAAAATCGCCCGGACCGTCACCGGGATCCGGGGGAGGTCCGCGGTCGGGCTCCGGTCCTTCCGGCGGAGGTAGTCCTTGAGGTCGAAGGTGCCCGGCTCCAGGCCGTAGTAGGCGAGGTTGTAGCGGAAGGCCGAGCCGTGCGGGAAGACGTCGATGACCCGGAGGACGAGCTTCGCCTGACGGCCCTCGATCGGCGCTGCCTCCAGCTCGGTGCCCGGCAGGAGGAGCTGATCGACTTTCGCGGGCAACCCGACGGAGGGCGAGGGCAGGGGGGAGCCTTCGGTCGCGTCGGATCGATGCTGAGCGGCCGCCAGCAGGGCGAGGGCGAGGGCGAGCGTGGCCAGGCGAGTAGCGGTCGGGCGCGGCGGCATGGCTATCGGGTCCCCCGTCCCAGGAGGTTGCGGGACTTGAAGTAGAGCCGGACCCGCGAGGTGAACGGCCGGTCGGTATCCAGGAGGAGGTGGTCGATCCCGGCCCGCTTCAGCTCCTCGCCGACGGGGCCGGCGTCGAGGGTGGCCGACCGTCCTCGGGCGACGAACGGCCGGCCGGTCTCGGCCTCGCGGGCCCGGATGAAGCCGGAGCCCCGGAGCGACCGCTCGGCGGGGTCGCGGAGCTGGAGGACGGCGACGTCGTGCTCCTGGCCCATCCGCTTGAGCGCCGGGAGGGCCCGGGGGTCATGCAAGTCGCTCAGGACGATCACCAGGGCCCGCTGGGCGAGGCTCGGGGTCAGCTCGAAGACGCGGTCGCCGAGCGAGGTCGGCTCGTCGTAGCGGAAGGTCCGGAGCCGGTGGAGCCACTGGAGAACCAGGTCCTTGGAAAGGCTGGGCCGGACGTGGAGCCCCCGGGCGCCAACGCCCATCAGGCCGACCGGGCTGATCCGGTCCAGGCAGGCCAGGGCCAGCCCCCCGGCCAGGAAGACCGCCGTCTCGTACTTGCTCCGGGGCCCCGAGCTGATCGTCATCGAGGCCGAGGTGTCGACCAGGAGATAAACGGGGAGCCGCTTGGGAGCCTCGTATTCCTTGACGTGGAACTTCCGGGTCCGGGCGGTCACCCGCCAGTCGATCGACTTGATCGGGTCGCCAAACTGGTAGGGCCGCGACTGGACGAACTCCTGCCCCGATCCCAGAAACGGCGAGCGATCCGTCCCGTAGCTCAGGCTGTCCGCCAGCCGCTTGACCGCGACGTAGAACTGGCGGGAGTCGAGAATGTCCGCGCCTTCGATCCGTCCTTCGCGTTCCAAGGGCGACCTCCGGGGCGGGCGGGTCCGAGGGTTCAGACGTGCTGCGGGGCGTGGCCGTTCCGGGAGGCGACGCCGAACGGCCCGAGGATCTCCTTGAGGACGTCGGGCCCGGTCAGGCCGTCGGCCAGGGCCTCGTAGGAGAGCCGCATCCGGTGGAGGATCACGTCCTCGGCCAGGGCGAAGAGATCTTCGGGGATCACGTAGTGTCGCCCGTGGATCAGGGCCCGGGCCCGGGACGCCTTGACCAGCGCGATCCCGGCGCGGGGGCTGCAACCCAACTCGACGGCCCTGTGGCGGCGGGTCCGGCCGACGATCTCGACGACATGGTCGGTGAACGTGTCGCTGACGAAGACCTCGTGGACCGCCTCCATCGCCCGGACGAGCTGCTCGATCTCGCCCACCGGGCCGCCTCCGATCGCGTCGAACTCGGTCCGGACCACGGCCCCCCTCTCCTGCCGCTCCACGCCCAGGGCGGCGTTCCGGCGGAGGATCTCCTTCTCTTCCTCGGGCTCCGGGTAGGCCAGGCGGTGGCAGAGCATGAACCGGTCGAGCTGGGCCTCGGGCAGCTCGAAGGTCCCGCTCTGCTCGACCGGGTTCTGGGTCGCGATCACCAGGAACGGGGCGGGGAGCGTGAAGGTCTCGTTGCCGATGGTCACCTTCCGCTCCTGCATCGCCTCCAGCAGGGCGCTCTGAACCTTCGGGGCGGCCCGGTTGATCTCGTCGGCCAGCAGTAGGTTCGTGAAAATGGGCCCCTTGTGGGTCCGGAAGTCGCCGGTCTTCTGATCGAGGATCTCCGAGCCCAGGATGTCGGAGGGAAGCAGGTCGACGGTGAACTGGATCCGGCTGAATTGCAGGGCGATCGTCCGCGAGAGGACCGCCACCAGGAGCGTCTTGGCCAGCCCTGGGACTCCCTGGAGGAGCAGGTGGCCGCCGGTGAACAGCGCGATCAGGAGCCGCTCCACGACCACTTCCTGCCCGACCACCACGAGGCCGACCCGCTCGCGGACGGCCCGGATGAATCCGGCCGTCTCGGCCGGGATCTCCCTGGACCGGCCCGCCTGGCTGTTCTTCGTGCTCATCGGGCGTTTGGCTCCGGAGTCTCGATCAAGGAATTCCAACCGAACCGACGGCCCGGCACAAGGGAAATCGCCGCGACCGGGTCGCCCATCAACCCAGCCGCTCCCAGAGCCGATCGAAGGCCGAGGCGAACGAGGCGATCAGGCGCGGCTCGTCGGTGACGATCAGGTTCTCCTCGTTATCACGGGCCGCCCCTCGGGTCCAGTTGTAGCTGCCGGTCAGGAGCGTCGAGCCATCGAGGATCGCGAACTTGTGGTGCATGTGGAACGGGCTCCGATCCACCCGGACCGGGATCCCGGCCGACTCGAACCGCTCGACGTCCGAGCCGAGGTCCTCGGCCTTGGCGTCGTCGGTGATGATCCGGACCGAGACCCCCCGGCGATGGGCTTCGAGGACGGCGGTGGAGAGCCGGTCGTCGGTGATCGTGAAGACGCAGACCTCGGCCTTTTGGCGGGCTCCATTCAGGAGCCCGATGATGGCGCGGGGGCAATCCTCGCCCGGGCTGAAATGGGCCTCGGACCGGGTCGGGCGAGCGGGGCCCGGGCCGGCGCCGTCGATCGCCTTGAGGACGTCTTCGAGCCAATCGAACACGGGGCGACCCTCGGGATCCTTCGACGCCTCCCGGGCGAGCTCGAACGCCCGGTGCCGGAGGGCGACCCGGTCAACCTCGGGTCCCAGCGTGGCAAGGATGACGGACAGGGCCTGCCGCTCGTTGCGCGAGAGCCGCGCATCCGCGAGGGAAGCGGCGAGCCGGGTTTCGATCTCTTGCGGCGTCATGCGAAAAGCCTCGTCGTGGCTGGCTCGGGACCGATCCGCCAGAATCGCCTTGGTCCAGAGGGGAGGGTCAGCCTGGCCGGCATCGCGATTGCGGAATCAGTATTTCGGGACTTCCAGGCTTCCCAAAAGTGGAGAGAAATTGCAACAATTTCCACTGTGGATCCGCCCGGGAAGGCAAGGTCGGGACGGCCCCACGACGTCACGAGTGAGAACCTGTTAGAATCCGCGGGCAGTTCTTCGTTATGGGACGGGCGCACCCGGGGAGGATCCCGGGATGTCCCAGATCCACGTGCCGCGCCGCTCGACGAGGAGATCCGATGAGCATCCCCGGTCCGGCTGAAGAAGCGACCTCCCTTGTGGAGACCGGCATCACCGAGCTGGACAAGATCCTGCTCGGGGGACTGACCCCGAATCGGGTCTATCTCCTCGAAGGCACGCCGGGATCGGGGAAGACGACATTCGCCCTGCAATTCCTGATGCGAGGCCGGGATCGCGGCGAGAAAGGGCTCTACCTCACCCTCTCCGAGACCCGGGACGAACTCCTGGAGGCGGCGAGGTCCCACGGCTGGTCGCTGGACGGGATCGAGATATTCGAGTTGATCGCCCCCGAGACGGAACTGGAGCCGGACAACCAGTTCACGATGTTCCAGCCCTCCGAGGTGGAGCTGAGCGTCACGACCCGGGCGATCCTCGCCGAGGTTGAGCGGATCAGCCCCTCCCGGGTCGTCTTCGACTCGTTCTCCGAGATGCGGCTCCTGACTCAGAGCCCGCTCCGCTTCCGCCGCCAGGCCCTCGCGCTGAAGCAGTTCTTCATCGGCCGCCAATGCACGGTGGTCCTGCTCGACGAAAAGACCACGGAGGGCGACGAGCACCAGCTCCAGAGCATCGCGCACGGCGTGCTCAGCCTCGAACAGCTCGCGCCCGAGTACGGGGCCGAGCGGAGGCGGCTCCGGGTCATCAAGATGCGGGGCCGGAAGTACCTGGGCGGATACCATGACTACACCATCGTCCGCGGCCGGACCGAGGTCTTCCCCCGGCTCGTGGCGGCCGAGCACCAGCAAGACTTCCGCCACGGCCAGCTCAAGAGCGGGATCGCCGAGGTCGACGAGCTGGTCGGCGGCGGGATCGAACTCGGGACCAGCGTGGTCTTGCTCGGGCCGGCCGGGGTGGGCAAGTCATCGCTGGCGATCCAGTACGCGATGGCCGCGGCGGGGGAGGGCCATCGGGCGGCCGTCTTCGCCTTCGACGAGAGCTTGCAGACCATGTACCAGCGGATGGAGGGCCTCGGGCTCCCGATCGAGGGGCACCTCGATTCCGGCCTGTTGAGCATCCAGATGGTGGACCCGGCCGAGCTCTCCCCCGGCGAGTTCGCCCACGCCGTCCGAAACGCCGTCGAGCGGCCCGACGGCACGCCCGGGGCCAAGGTCGTCGTCATCGACAGCCTGAACAGCTACTTCAATGCGATGCCCGAGGAGCGATTCCTCTCGATCCAGCTCCATGAGCTCCTGACCTATCTCGGCCACCAGGGGGTCGTGACCTTCCTGATCGTCGCTCAATATGGATTGCTCGGCGGCGCGATGCTGACGCCCTTGGACACGAGCTACCTGGCCGACTCCGTCATCCTCTTCCGGTATTTCGAGTCGAAGGGGGAGGTCCGGCAGGCCATCTCGGTCCTCAAGAAGCGGAGCGGCCGGCACGAGCGGACGATCCGGGAGTTCCGGATGGGGGATGGCGGGATCGCCGTCGGCCAGCCGCTTCGCGACTTCCACGGCCTCCTGACCGGGACGCCATCCTTCGCCGGATCCGAAGAGTCGACCCCGCAGGCCGACCGATGAGCGGGTCCGATGGGCCGGGCCTGGGAGACCGCGTGCTGGTCCTCGCCCCGACCGCCAGGGATGCCGAGACGAGCCAGAAGATCCTCACCAAAGCGGGGATTGAGTCCGTGGTCTGCCGGTCGATGGCCGAGGTCTGCGCCGCGATCGATCGAGGCAGCGGGGCGGCACTCCTGACCCAGGAGGCGATCCTCTCGGACCTCACGGGGTGCCTGACCGAGACCCTGGCCCGGCAGCCGCACTGGTCCGACTTCCCGCTGGTGGTCCTCACCCCCTCGGGAGCGAACCCCCCACGGGCCGCGAGGGCCCTCGAAGCCATCGGTCCCATGACCCTGCTGAAGCGCCCGGTCTCGATCGCCGAGCTGGTCAGCACGATCCGGGCCGCCCTCCGCGACCGCCTCCGCCAGTACCGAACCCGGGAACTCATGGCGGAGCGCGAGGAGCAGGCGGGGGCCCTTCGGGAGGCCAACGAGCAGCTCGCCTTCGTCCTGGAGGCCGGGAACCTCGGCTCCTGGCAGCTCGACCTGGACACCGGCACGATCGCGGCCTCGCCCCTCTGCAAGGCGAGCTTCGGCCTCCCCCCCGAAGCGGATTTGTCCCGAGAGATGCTCCTCGCGCTGGCCCACCCCGACGACCGGGATCGGGTGGACCGGGACATCGCCCGGTCGCTCGACGAGCACGCCGAGTACGACATCGAATCCCGGACCGTTTGGCCCGACGGGTCGACGCACTCGGTCATGGTCCGGGGCCGGGCGGATTTCGACGGCCGGGGGACGCCGGTCCGGATGGCGGGGGTGAGCCTCGACATCACCGACCGGAAGCAGGCCGAGGACGCCCTCCGCGAGAGCGAGCGGACCTTCCGCTTCCTCGCCGAATCGATGCCGCAGGGGGTCTTCACGGCGACCGCCGGGGGCTCCATCGATTACGTCAATCAAGTCCTGGCGGACTACGTGGGCCGGAGCGTCGAGGTCGCGCTCGACACCTCCTGGACCGAGTTGGTGCATCCCGAGGACCTGGAGACGACCCGGGAGCGGTGGTCGGAGTCGATCGCGACCGGGAGGGCCTTCGAGGTCGAGCACCGCGTCCGGCGAGCCGACGGCGTCTACCGCTGGTTCCTGGTCCGGGCGCTCCCGATGAAGGGGGCGGACGACCGGGTTCTCCGATGGTTCGGCACCAGCACCGACGTCGAGGACATGAAGCAGGCGAACAAGGCCCTCCAAGACGCCGACCTCCGCAAAGACGAGTTCCTGGCGATGCTGGCCCACGAGCTAAGAAACCCGCTGGCCGCCGTCAACAACGCCGTGACGGTCCTGAAGCTGTCCGACGTCGCCGAGAACCGTGAGTGGGCCAGCGACGTCGTCGAGCGTCAGGTCAAGCAGCTCTCCCGGCTCATCGACGACCTCCTGGATGTCTCCCGGATCCGGAGCGGGAAGATCCGCCTCCGACGCGAGCTGGTGGATGCCGGGCCGATCCTGGCCCAGGCCGTGGAGTTGACTCGCCCCCTGATCGAGGAGCGGAGACACCGCCTGACCGTGGCCGTCGACCACGGCGTGCTGCCCGTCGACGCCGACCCGATCCGGCTGGAGCAGATCGCCGTGAACCTGCTCACCAACGCCGCCAAGTACACCGATGCCGGGGGCCGGATCTGGCTGACGGCTCGGCGGGAGGGCGGGGACATCGCGATCCGGGTCCGGGACGACGGGATCGGGATCCCGCCGGACAAGCTCCCGGAGATGTTCCAACTCTTCGCCCAGGGCGAACGGTCGATCGCCCGGTCCGAGGGGGGCCTGGGGATCGGCCTGACGATCGTCCAGAGGCTCGCCGAGATGCACGGCGGTTCAGTCTCGGCGACCAGCCAAGGGTTCGGTTGGGGCAGTGAGTTCACGATCCTCATACCCGCCGCCTCGCCGGCGCGAGCGGCCGAGTCGGTCGCCTCGGCCCCGACCAGGGGAGCGGCGAGGGGGACCCGGATCCTGGTGATCGACGACAACGTCGACACCGCCCGGGGGATGGCCCGGCTCCTGAAACTCCTGGGCAACGACGTCCGGTTCGCCCACGACGGGCCTTCGGGCGTCGAGATCGGCCGCGCGTTTCTGCCCGACTTCGTCCTCCTCGACATCGGCCTGCCCGGGATGGACGGCTACCAGGTCGCCGAGACGCTCCGGAGCGACGGGCGGCTCCGCCAGGTCGTGATCATCGCGATCTCGGGATACGGCCAGGAAGAAGACCGGCGGCGATCCAAGGCCGCGGGATTCGACCACCACCTGGTCAAGCCCGTCGACCACGACGCCCTGCTCGTGCTCCTCTCGCGGACCCATTGACGGCCTGGCCGGCGGGGGTCAGGTCAGCGCGTTCAGGCGCAGGGAGATGTTGTCCTTGAGCAGCGTCCGGACCTGCTCCGAGCGTCGGTGTAACAACCGGTTGGTTTCCAGAGCCCGGGCCTTCTCGTCGGCCAGGCCCAGGATCGGCGCGATCGAGACCGTCAGCGGACAATAGGCCGTCCCGGGGTAGATGATCCGGATCAGCCCGTCTTCGAGGTAATAACGCCAGTCGTCCACGACCACGCGATCTTTCCAGCGATCCAGGAACAGCCGGCGGTTGGCGCTGTCATGGTCGACGGGCCGCTCGGAGACGGATTCGAGGTGGAAGAGGACGCTCTCGGGGAGGTAGTGGACCTCCAGCCCCATCGCGCCGATCGTCAGACAAAGATCGACATCCTCAAATCCGTTCACGTACGATGCGTCGAAGCCTCCGGCCCGCTGGAAGACCTCGCGTGGGATCAGGACGCAGCCGCCCGTCACCATCTGCATCCGGCGCGGCTTGTTGACGGCGGGGTGATCGCCGGGGAAGCCGACATAGATGTGCCGGGGCTGTCGGTCCTGGTCGAACGCCATCCCGGCGTGCTGGATCGTGCCATCGGGGTAGAGCAATTTGCTCCCAACGGCCCCAACGCCCGGGTGGGCCGAGGCGTATCGCGTGAGGGCCGCGAGCCAGCCGTCGACCGGGATCGTGTCGTTGTTCAGGAAGACGAGCTGATCCCCCGTGGCGACGGCCGCGCCGTCGTTGCAGGCGGTGGCGTAACCCAGGTTCCGGGGATGGGTGACGACCCGGATCCGCCCCTCGAACTCGGCCAGGCACTTCGGGGTCTCGTCGCGCGAGCCGTCGTCGACCACGACCACTTCCACATCGCCCGGCAGGGGCGACTTATGGAGCAGATGGTCGAGGCATTGCCGGGTCAGGGCGGCCAGGTTGTAAACGGGGATGATGATCGAGCAGCTCGGCATGGACGGATCCTCGATGGGGACCGGGAAGTGCGCCATCGTTCAGCGACGACCCATCGAAAGCAACGCCCGGCTCATTCGGAACAGCTTGCCCGGGAGGCTCCGCCGGAAGCCGAGGAGCCGCGCTTCCAGGTCGTCGCGGTGGGCGGCCACGTCCCGGATGATCCCTTCGAGCCGCTCGGAATCGGACTCCAGCTCATGGATCCGTCGCTCGGCATGGATCAATCGTCGAGCCATCGCCTCCAGCTCGTCGTCTCCACGGGCAACCTGCTCGTGGGCCTGGAGGAGCTGATATTGCAGTTCGTCCTCCCGCTCGACCGAGAGAGCGAGAAGACTGGCGATCGCATCGACCCGGACCGTGGCGGCCCTGAGTTCGCGGGCCAGCACGGAGGATTTGCGGCAAGCCTCATCCTTCTGGCCGATCAGGGCCCGGATCCCCGGCTCGTTCGATCCCGTGCCAAGGTTCCGGATGGGGTGGGCGACGAGCAGCGATCGCTCGACCCATACGACGTCATCGATGGATTTCGGATCGGCCGATCCCTGCCCGATGGCTTCCGGCCCGGGGACCCGGCCGGGAAGAGTCATCGGGCGAAATTTATTGACGGCGAAGCCCGCATCCTCGAAGACGCCGAGGATCGAGCCGCGCGAAGGTCGAGCCGCATCAAGACCGGCGGGAGCGGAATCCGGGACATCCCGCCAGCGGTCGATGGTCTGCGAAGCGACGACGAATCCGCCGGGGACGAGAAGATCCCTGATCGCCAGCAGGAGCCTACCCGGCTGCTTCCCGACGTCCAGCAACTCCGCGACGACCACGACATCGAACCGCCCTCCGCCGATCTCGCGTCCGAGGTCGGCCGAGCCCAAGTCTTCGGCGGTCGCTCGCGAGCAGAAGGGGAGGAGCCCGCCGACCTCCGATGGCTCGCAGCCGACGACCTCGACCCGGCATCCGCGATCTGCGAGCCGGCAAGCGAATCGGGCTGAGTGGGGCCCGATCAAGAGGACCTCGCGGTCAGTGCCGACCCGGTCGAGGAACCACTCCTCCGAGCCCAGAGACGCAGGCTCGCGCATCGCCCAGGACGGGTTGACCTGACCCCTCGGTTGGAAGATCGAGGCGTGAGCGGTTTCGGCATGCCTGGAGATCGTCATGTCATCCTCCTGCCGATCATTCCTCGGATACCGGATCTCCTCGCCGATCCCTCAGCGAAAACCGATCGATCTCGACCCCGTCAACGATGGGAGCCGGCGGCAGGCGCTGGCGTCTTGAAGTCGCGCTGCCGGTGCCGCATGTGACGCACGACGCCGAGGGCGCCATCATTCCTCCAGATCCTCAGCGCCGTGCGGCTCTTGCGATAGCCGACAAAGCGGGCGCTCCCTTCCGGCGCGACGACGTGGCGGAGCCGGCGGACCCACGCCATCGCCCGATGGGACAGGCTCGCCTGAAACGACGCCAATTGATTCTGGAGGTGATGATAGTCGTGGGTCTGCTCGGCCCAGGCGAGGAGGCGTTGCCGTTGCTCCTCGTGGTGGTAATTGATCGCCCGAGCCTGCCTCAATTCCTCCTGGAATTGCAGCTTCTCTCGCGATGTCTCCTGGAAAAGCCGGACGAGCCGCTCGACGTCGATTCCGCTGGGCGAGTTGGCGACCCGGAGGCGGCCCTGGGTCACTTCGTCGAGCTGGGTCACCGCCATCGCGGCCCGGCAGACCCCGTCGACCAGGCGGAGGAAGTCGAAGTTCGAGGCGAAGAAATGCTCGATCCGTTGGAGCGAAAGCTCCACCTGCTGGTCCCCGCGCGGGGCGATCAGGCCCAGCCCACTGGGGCCGACGACCCCGGCCAGTTCCCGGAAGAGGTAGAGGCGATCGCCGGAACTCTCGCAGGATCCCAGGATCTCGGAGACGGCCTCGCACCGGCCGACGCGATCGAGCCCGAAGACGAGGACAGGCGCGCCAGGGGCCAGGCGGAGCCCCTCGTCCAGCATGATTTTCACCCCTTCGCGATCAACGCCGTGGGTCTGGACCAGGACCAGCGACTCCGGAAGGGATCTTGCCTTGTCGTCGGGCAAGGGAGCACCAGGCAGGTCAAATTCACCGGCGAATGGCTCGACCGGGGCGAGCCCGTCGGCCGCGTCGTCCTCAAGGAACTCCCGGAACGCATGACCCCAGGGGTCGGTCGAGGACGATCCGATCGCGCGGCGAATCTTGACGACCCGGACGTTCGAAAGGCCCGCGCAGAGCAGCGTGGTGGCTCCCCTGGTCGCCTCGGAGGCGAGGTCGACCACGGCGACCCTCCGGCAGTGAAACTGGATGAATAACGAGGCGAGCAGCGCATCCATCGGAGCCAGGCTCGACGGGCCCGACCCGGCCGAGGGCTCAAAAGTCGCCACCCGGTCGAGGTAGGTCTCGACGCGACGGTAGGCCGCGTAAACCGACGGCAGATGACTTGTGGGGACTGATCGATTCATCGGACCTTCGCTCCTTATGCTCCGCCGATCGCTGCCCAATCGGTGCGGCGGCAGGGCCTCCGTCCAATCGTCGAGACTGGAACCTTCGATCCATCAAAGGCAACCGAGGTCAGGGTGGTATCGGAAGCAGTTCGACGCCATCGGGAGCTGGGCGCGGGCCCCGACCTGGTCGAAGATCCGGTTGATCCGGTGGTTCGCCTGGGTGTTCTGGCCGTGATCCTTGATCATTGAATTACTGTTGATGTAATAATATCCCATCGTCACCGGGACGAAGGCGACCCGGTGACCATTGCTCGCCAGGTGGAGCCACATCTCGTAATCCTCGTGGGCGACGCAAGTGGAGTCGTATCGGCCCACGTCGAGGAGCTGGACCCGGTCGACCATCGAGAAGGCGTCGACGTAGTTCCCCCTGAAGATCGTGGGCTGGATGCTCTGGTTGCTGATAACGCCCAAGGCCGACCGGGAGTTCATCTCGCGGACCAGGAGGTTGCCGAAGGCGGCGGCGGCCCCGGTCTCGCGGAGAGCCCGGTAGAAGTACGGGAGGTTCTCGGGGACCAGCTCATTGTCGGCGTCGAGGTAGACGTTGTAGCGGTATCGAGCCTCGGTCAACCCGTAATTCCGGGCCGCCGCCAGGCCCTGATTCTTGCCGAGCGAGAGGACTCGCAAGCCTCGATCGAAATAGATCGATTCGAGCTGCCGGAGCATGGCCACCGAGCCATCGCGAGATTGGTCGTCGACGACCAGCGTCTCGGCGGCGATTCCCTCGTCCTTGAGGATCTCGACGCCCCGCATCGCCGAAGCGATGGATCGACTGATGAATATTTCGTGATTCCAGTTCGGGATTACGATCGTCACGCCATCCTTGATCATGACAGTCCCGCCCTTCCTTGGATCATCGACCGCCGCGAAGCGAGGCGATCGTCAGGCCGACCGCGACCGTACCCGAGCCCGCCCGGCGCGCTCGGGGATGGGCCCCGGACCGGCGAGCACCCGGACCCCCCGGCGGGCCAGGAACTGCCCGATCGACCCGCTCAGCGGACTCCGGCGGTAATCTTCGCGGAGTCGCCGCCATTCGACCGACGAGCGCCGCGACCGGATCAGATCCGCCAGCCCGTCCCGGGAAACCACGAGGTAATCGAACGGGGCGTCCTCGGGCGCTATCTGCCCCTCCATCAAGACCTTGACCGGGAGGCAGCCCGAGAGCAGGGAGTGGCGGAACCGCTCGGGCTCCAGGTAAAAGTGATGATGATGAGAGCACCAGATATGATGCTGCGTCTTTCGCAGGACCGACCGGAATTGCCGCTCGTCCAGGTGCGGCGATCCCGATTCGGTGATCGGCGCCAGGCTGGGGATGTAGAGGAAGCCCCTCGGGTCCACCTCGGTGACCAGGAAGTCGGCGAACGCCGCGCGGTCGCTGGTGAAGTGCCCGACGAACGCCCAGGGAATCGGCCGGTCGTCGATGTCGCATGGGACCGCTTCGAGGGCCCTCGACTCGGAGGGGGACAGTCCGTCCCGAACGAACTCATAGCGGACGGGGTCACCCGTTGGCAAGTACAGGCTCTGGTCCCAGAGGCCGAGGTCGAGGATCGAGGGCACCCCGGCAACAGCGCAGAATTCCACCGACCTCCGATACCAGGGCGTCATCACCGAATCCATCGAGATGGCCGCCGACTCCCCGCACCTCGCGACGAGCGACCGGATCCTGACCAACCCTTCGTGTTCGTGGCCGTAGGCGTTGAGGACTTCGGAGATATTCGATAGGAGGCAGCAATCGTAGGACTCGCCGCCGCAGTCCGCCAGGGGCCGGACATCAACGTCGAACCCGAGGTCGGTCAGGGCCTCGGCAACCCTTCGTCCGTTCAGGTTGTAGAAATAATTGACCTTCTCCGGAATCACGATCAACGCCTTGGGAGCATCACGACGCACCGGACCATCCCGACGTATCCTCAAGGTCATCGCCGTTTCCCTCCTTGGAAACTCATCGGTCCTTCGGGCTTTCGCGAGACAACCTCGGCCGTCCAGGGGTGCTCTTGCGTTGGGTTCTCCTTGGACTCGCCCACGACTCCCCCCGCCATCGGAGGGGGGATGGGTTGAGACGTCGGTTCATCGCTGCGCGTCTGTTTATCTTTGACGACCCAGCGTCCAATGCTGGTCGGAGAAGCAATGGACTTGATCCCGACCCGACTCAGCCCGGTCACGGTCCGGACGGCCCGGCGGAAGCCATCCCACCGGGGGTGCTCGGGGGGTTTCAACAATTCGAAGGCCAGCCGCGACGATTGCGCGGTCTGCCAGGTCAGACTGGCCTCGATCGTTCCGAGATGATCGGTCAACCGGAGAATCTGACGGTGTCGCTCCTCCGACAAACCGTGCGACTCGTTCGCTTCGCCGTGCATCCGGGTGATGATCTCGTGTCGTTCGGCGATATCGGCGTCGAGCGATGCGATGTACCGATCCCGCTCGGAAACCTGCTCGGCCAGTTCGGCGAGGCCCCGGTCATGGTCGGCTAGCTGGGACATCAGGTCGGCGACGGCCAGATCCTGGCCGGTAATCTGATCCTCGCTCTCCGCGACCCGTGAGGTCAGCGACTCCACCACGCGATCCCGCTCCGCCACGGTCACCGCCAGCGACTCGACGTGCCACTCGCGATCCGCAACCCGCGCCGCCAGCGTGGCGGATTCCGCTTGCGCTTCGGCGATCCGGTCCGTCAGTGCCCTGACCTCGACCTCGCGTTCCGCAATCCGCGAATTCAACGCCTCTGCATGGCGATCGCGTTCCGCGACGGTCACCGCCAACGACTCGACGTGCCACTCGCGATCCGCGACCCGCGCGGCCAGGGCGAGCGCCTCCTCGTCGCGTTGATCCAGCAGAGCCTGGAGCTCGACCCCTTTCCGCTCCTGCTCCGCGTCACGGGCGTTGGCTTGGTTCAGGTCCTGGCCGAGTTTCTCGACAAAGAACCGGGCGCTCAGGGATTTCCCGAGGTGAGAGAAGAACCGCCGGAGCTTGGCAATGTCCTCGCTATTGGCGTCGAGCATCGGGCGGATCCCGGCCGGCACGTCCTCGCCGACGGCGAGCACGCCGAGGCCGTGACCATGCACGAACTCGAACGACTTGTACTGCTGCTTGATCTCCGACCAGAACCGCCAGACTCCGAAGTTCCGCTCCCGGACGTTGGTGTCGTGGAAGAGGATGACGCCTCGCTTGCTCATCTTCGGCAACCACGACTCGAAGTCGTGACGGACCGCCTCATAGGAGTGGAACCCGTCGATGTGCAGGAGGTCGACGCTCCCATTGGCGAACTGGCTCAACGCTTCGTCGAAGGAGGTCCGTAGGAGGCTCGAGAAGTCTCCATAGAGGCGATTGTGGTAGCCACTGAGTTCTTCGAAGATCTCGGGGCCATAGGCTCCGGCGTGCTGGTCGCCGTTCCAGCTATCGACCGCGAAGCAATTCGAACCGGCGTTAAGCGTCTGGACAGCCTGGCAAAAAGCGCAGTAGGAATAGCCATAATGGGTCCCTAGCTCCACCAAGATGGCCGGCCTGAGGGCGTCGATCAAGTACATGGCGAACGGGCCGTGCTCGATCCATGCCGAGACGCAAAGTCGGCCGGGGACCGTGAAGCAGATAGGATGGTCGAGCGGGTTCAACATGACGGAAGGCACCTCTCGCCAGGAATTTCCGGGATGGAGTCAGTAAAATCCGGCGCTCTCAGCGACGAGCGATCCATTTGCACGCGATTGGGCCCCTGGATCCTGATTTCCCGCCCGATCCCATCCCCTGCGATCAACTCCGTGTCTCGACTCACCACCCGCCCAGGTTGCCATCGCAACCACGCGGGCAGGAACACCACCAGGAAAGGTCGCCGCACTTCGCTCAACGGCCAGTCCGTCGCCGAGGATGCGTCAATTCCGAACGCCCCGCGACGCCGTTGTCGCCACCGGGTGACGGGAGTCATCATCGGACGCCGGGACTGTGTATCAGCAATCTTTTCGAGCGTCAATCGCGGACCCTTGCTCTGAGAGCCGACGGTAGGGAGGGGCGAACCTTGCCCGGAGGGCGGGAGCCGCAAGGACTTCGGATCGAGGAAAGCTGGTCAGAGACCGTCCCGTCCGCCCCGAGCGAATCCGGGGAAGGTCCTGCGCCAGGTACCGGCCGAGGCCGCGTCTTGCCTGGCTCCACGGAACGAATCTCGTTCCGGAAAAGAAGCTGGCGCGAGGACCGATGCCCAATTGAGCAAATCGCTTCGCCATCAGGAACAATCCTCGGAACGAAACGCCCTAGCTTGCCCGGATTGGCGAAGACGCTTGCTCATTTTTAACGGAGGCACGGCCCCAAGTCTGGAAACACGAAGCCAATCACGAGTAATCCCAGGCCACTCCTGGGATTGTGGCGAGAAGCGCGCGACGGCCAGATCGCCCGGCCCCGGGATCGAGACGAAGCCAACCGCCGGTCGTCGCGGGAAAGACGAAGCCAAGGGCGCGGCTCGCCGGTTCTCTGATCGACCGATCGCACCCATGGCCATCCCGACCCGAAAACACGAAGCCAATCGAGGACCCTCCCCTCAGTTCAATCGAACCCAACATCGACGATCCACCACGAGTCGGCCCGGTCATTTCTCCCGCCGAGAGAACATCTTCCAGAAATCGGGGCGTTTCTTAGTACACTTTACGCCCGGGCAATCGGCTGCTCGATACCAATCCAATCCGATTCCGCGGGACGGGGATGGTCCGGGCCGGTGGAATCTCCGAGGATCAGGAGTCGCGCGAATTCGATGAGAGGGCCGTCTTCGATGCCGACGCTGAGCCGAGCCGAAGCGATTCGCCGATCGGCCTGACTCTGGCTGGCGGGGCTGATCCTGCGAGTGGTTTGGGCGAGCGGGGCGGATCCGTTCGAGGCGGAGGGTGAAGCCTTCCATGAATGAACCCGAATGCGAGATCCGAAACCTCGATGCCGATGATCCTGAAATCCTCGCCGACCTTGAGGCACCGGAGGATCATGCCCGCTGGTCCGTCCTGCCGGTCGGAATTCGGTACGGGACATCCCCATGAGCGCTGACGGACCCGAGCGGCCCGCGCGACGCCCCCGCTATCGCGGCAAGAATCCGAGGCACTTCGGCGAGAAGTACAAGGAACTCCGGGCGGGGCTCTATCCCGAGGACGTGGCGAAGGTGCTCGCCGGCGGCAAGACCCCCGCCGGGACGCACCGGCCGATCCTGGTCCGCGAAGTCATGGAAGCGCTGTCGCCCCAACCGGGCGAGGTCGCGGTGGATGCCACCCTGGGATTCGGTGGCCACGCCGGCGAGCTGCTGGCGGCCATTCAACCCGGCGGGCGGCTGATCGCCGTGGACGCCGACCCGGTCGAGCTCCCCCGGGCCGAGGCCCGCCTCCGGGCGCTCGGCTTCCCGTCCGGATCGCTCACGATCCGGCGGATGAACTTTGCGGGCCTCCCGCGGCTCATCGTCAGCGAGGCGCCCGGCGGGGCGGATCTGCTGCTCGCCGACCTCGGCCTGTCCTCGATGCAGATCGACGACCCGGCGCGGGGCTTCACCTTCAAGGACGACGGCCCCCTCGACATGAGGATGAACCCCGAGCGGGGCAACCCAGCCTCGGACCTCCTCTCCGGGCTCGGCGAATCGGGGCTGGCCCGGCTCCTCGAAGCCAACGCCGACGAGCCCCACGCCCGCGAGCTATCGGCCGCGATCCTGATCGCCCACGCCCGGACCCCGCTCACGACGACCCGGGCCCTCGCCGAGGTCGTCCGCGCCGCCTTCGGCCGGCTCCCGCGCCGCGCCGAGGGGACCGCCGCCGACGCCGTCCGCCGCGTCTTCCAGGCGATCCGGATCGCGGTCAACGACGAGTTCGGCGCGCTCGACTCGTTGCTCCGGGGGCTCCCGGGCTGCCTGAAGCCGGGCGGCCGAGTCGCCATCCTGTCGTTCCACTCCGGCGAGGACCGGCGGGTCAAGGCGGCCTTCAAAGCGGGCCTGAGCGACGGGACCTATGCAAGCATCGCCCCCGACCTCGTCCGCGCCTCCGCCGAGGAGCGGCGGGACAACCCGCGCTCGACCTCGGCGAAACTCCGCTACGCGGTCCGGGGACTGGCCGGGAGTTCCGACCGCCGGGCGGAGACGCTATCATGAAACGAGGTTCCGGACCGTCGGCCATCCCGGGGCGGGCAATCATGAGACGAATCGCCATCCGCCGCGTCGCCGCCATCGCGATCCTGGCAACGGCCCCCGCTCTGGCCCTCGGATCGGATCAGGAGGACAGCCGCGATTTCTTCGAGGCGAAGATCCGGCCGGTCCTGATCGAGCGGTGCTACTCTTGCCACTCAACCCAAGCCGCCAAGGCCAAGGGGGGGTTGAAGCTCGACACCCGGGCCGGCATCCGCGAGGGCGGGAACTCGGGGCCCGCCGTGGTCCCGGGCAAGCCCGAGGAGAGCCTGCTGCTCCAGGCGATCGTGCACGAGGGCGGAGTCGAGCCGATGCCCCCCAAGGGGACGCTGCCCGGGCCCGCGATCGCCGACATCCGTCAATGGATCGAACGCGGGGCCTACGACCCGAGGGACGCCCGAGCGGCACCGGAGGGAGGCCGCTGGGCGCTCCGCCCGATCACCCGGCCTCTGGTCCCCGGGCTGGACGAGGCCGGGCGGCGGTGGGCCCGCGACCCGATCGACGCCTTCCTCCATGCCCGGCTGCGGTCCAAGGGCCTGGAGCCCGCGCCCGAGGCCGACCGCGGGACCTTGATCCGCCGCGTCTCGTTTGACCTGATCGGGCTCCCGCCGACGCCCGAGGATGCCGAGGCTTTCGCGGCCGATCCCGCCCCCGATGCCTACGAGCGGCTGGTCGACCGCCTCCTGGACAGTCCCCACTATGGCGAGCGTCAGGCCCGTCGGTGGATGGACCTGGCCCACTTCGCCGAGACCCACGGCCACGACCAGGACCGGATTCGCCCCAATGCCTGGCCCTATCGCGACTACCTGATCGAATCGTTCAACCGCGACAAGCCCTACGCCCGGTTCGTCCGCGAGCAGGTGGCGGGCGACGTCCTGTACCCCGACGAGGCGGCCCAGGCCGTGGCGCTGGGGTTCCTGGCGGCCGGGCCGTGGGACGAAAGCTCGCTCCGCGACATCCGCGAGGACAGTATCGACCGCCAGGTTGGCCACTACCTCGACCGCGACGACATGGTCGCCACGGTGATGTCCACCTTCGCCAGCAGCACCGTCCACTGCGCCCGGTGCCACGACCACAAGTTCGACCCGATCACCCAGGCCGAATATTATGGGCTCCAGGCCGTCTTCGCCGGGGTCGGCCGGGCGGATCGGGCTTACGACACCGACCCGGATCTCCACCGGCTTCGCCGTGATCTGACCGCGCGGCGGAAGGCCCTCCGGGACCGGGATCCCGCCCTGATGGACTCGCTCCTCGGGCCCGAAATCCAGGCTGAGGTGGCTGCCTGGACAGCGGTCCTCGACCCGACCCGGATCCGATGGGCGCTACTCGACCCCTCCGAGCTGAAGGCCGAGGCGGGTTCGACCCTGGAAAAGCAGCCCGACCGCTCGATCCTCGCGAGCGGGGTCGGGCCATCGGAGGAGACTTACACGGTCACGGCCTCGACCAACCTCGTCGGGATCACCGCGGCCCGGGTCGAGCTGATCCCCGACGACCGGCTCCCGAGCCGGGGGCCGGGCCGGAACGCCAACGGCAACCTGCACCTGACCGAAATCGAGGTCTTCGCGGCGCCCGGCTCGGCGCCGGATTCGGCCCGCCGGGTGCCGATCGCGCGGGCGGTCGCCGACTTCGACCAGTCGGGCTGGAGCATCGCCGGGGCGATCGACGGCAACCCCCGGACTGCCTGGGGGATCCACCCCGAGGTTGGCAAGCCCCACGAGGGGGTCTTCGAGTTCGCCGAGGACGTGGGCCCCGAGGGAGGGACCACGTTTCGGTTCGTCCTGAAGCAGACCTTCCCGGCCGGCCATCCGATCGGCCGATTCCGTCTCTCGGTGACTTCCAGCCCCCGCCCGGTTCGGGTCGGGGCGATCCCGGCGGGGCTGGCTTCCCTGCTCGACGTCCCGCCCGACCGGCGGACCGACCACGAACGGCGGGAGCTGGCCGCGCTGTTTCTGGCCGGCTCGCTCGACCGCCGGATCGCCGGGCTCCCGCCGCCCCGGCTGGTCTACGCGGCGGCGAGCGACTTCGCCCCCGACGGGAGCCACAAGCCCCCCGGCGGCCCCAGGCCGGTCTTCGTCCTGAAGCGCGGCGAGATCGGCCAGCTCGGAGCGCCCGCCGTCCCCGGCGCCCTCGGCTGCGTGGAGGGCCTGAACGCCCGGTTCGACTCGCCCGAGGAGGGCATCCGGAGGGCCTCGCTGGCGTCCTGGCTGGCCGACCCCAAGAACCCCCTCACCTGGCGATCGATCGTCAACCGGGCCTGGCAAGCGCACTTCGGCCGGGGGCTGGTCGACACCCCGAACGATTTCGGCCGGATGGGGAGCCCGCCGGACAACCCGGAACTGCTCGACTGGCTCGCCGCGTCCTTCCTGGAGGACGGGGGATCCTTGAAGCGGCTCGACCGGCGGATCGTCACCTCCGCGGTCTATCGCCAGTCGTCGAGGCACGACCCGAAGGCGGCGGCGGTCGATGCGGACAACCGCCTGCTCTGGCGGATGAACCGATCCCGGCTCGACGCCGAATCGATCCGGGATGCCGTGCTCCAGGTCTCCGGCCGGCTCGACCCGGCGATGGGTGGGCCCTCGGTCCGCCACTTCACGCTTGGGCCGGGGGTCCATGTCACGCCGACGGTCGATTACGCGAAGTTCGACTGGGACGGCTCGGGGGCGGGACGTCGAGGCGTCTACCGCTTCCTGTTCCGGACCCTCCCCGACCCCTTCCTGGATGCGTTCGACGCCGCCGACGCCTCGCAGCTCACCCCGGTCCGGACCGCCTCGATCACGCCCTTACAAGCCCTGGCGATGCTCAACGACCCGTTTTTGCTTCGCCAGAGCGAACACTTCGCCCGGCGGCTCGAAGGCGTGAGCGGCGAGCCCGAGGGCCGGATCCGGGCCGCCTTCGCGATGGCGCTCGGCCGCCCCGCCACGCCGGAGGAGGCTTGCGAGTGGACCGACTACGCCGCCCGCCACGGCCTGGCGAACTTCTGCCGGATGCTGTTCAACAGCAACGAATTCCTCTTCGTCAACTGATGGGGGCGGGGCCATGCTCGGGCGAACGTCGCGACGCGATTGGCTCTACAACGTCGGGGGCGGGCTGGGCGGGATCGCCCTGGCGGACCTCCTGGGCCGGGGCGAACTCCGGGCCGGGACCGGGCCGGAGACCCCCCGGGCCGATTTCCGGGGCGGGCTGCATCACCCGGCCCGGGTCCGCCGGGTCGTCCAGTTGTTCCTCAACGGCGGCGTCAGCCAGATGGACACCTTCGACCACAAGCCCGAGCTGGAGCGGCGGCACGGCGAGGTCTTCGACCCGGGCGAGCACGTCGAGGGGGTCACCAGCGCCCCGGGCCGGCTGATGAAGTCGCCCTTCGAGTTCCGGCGGCACGGAGAGTCGGGCCGGTGGGTCAGCTCGGTCTTTCCCGAGCTGGCGGGCTCGGTCGACTCCATGGCCTTCCTGATGGCGATGACCTCGCGGACCAACGTCCACGGCCCGGCCAGCTACCTGATGAACACGGGCTTCCTGACGCCCGGATTCCCCTGCCTCGGGGCCTGGGCTTCGTACGGGCTCGGGGCCCTGGGCGACAACCTCCCGACGTTCGTCGTCCTGCCCGACCCCAAGGGGCTCCCCTACAACGCCAAGGGGAATTTCTCGGCCGGCTTCCTGCCGATGACCCATCAAGGGACGATCATCAACGCCGGGGCGCCCGAGCCGATCCCCGACCTCTTCCCGCCCCCCTCGGCCCGCTTCCTCACGCCCGAGGCCGAGCGCGACGGCCTCCCGCGGCTGGCCGCGATGAACCGGGGCCACGCCGACCGGAACCAGGGGGACTCGCGGCTCGCCTCCCGGATCGAGTCCTACGAGCTGGCCGCCCGGATGCAGCTCAAAGCCCCCGAGGCCCTTGACCTCGCGGGCGAGACCGCGGCGACCCGGACGCTCTACGGCCTCGACGAGCCGGCCTCCGCCGACTTCGGCCGCCGGTGCCTGCTCGCCCGTCGGCTCCTGGAGCGAGGGGTCCGTTTCGTCCAGGTCTGGAGCGGCGCGGGGGGCCCGAGCAACAACTGGGACAACCACGCCGACATCCCCAAGGAGCTGCCCGCCATCGCCCGGACCGTCGACCGCCCGGCCGCCGGGCTCCTCCGGGACCTCAAGGCCCGGGGCCTGCTGGACGATACCCTGGTCCTCTGGAGCACCGAGTTCGGCCGGATGCCATTCACCCAGGGGGCGACCGGGCGCGACCACAACGGCGGGACCTCGGTCGCCTGGCTCGCCGGGGCCGGGGTCAAAGCCGGCTCCGCCCACGGCGAGAGCGACCCCTGGTCCTGGAAGGCCGCCGCCGGCGCGACCACCGGATACGACCTCCACGCCACGATCCTCCACCTTCTGGGGATCGACCACGAGCGCCTGGCCGTCCGCCACGACGGGATCGACCGCCGCCTGACCGACGTCCACGGCCACGTCATCCGCGAGATCCTGGCCTGAGCCGCTTCCGTGGTTCTCAACCATCGTCGGCGAAGAATGAAGGATGAGTGCCCGTGAGCCTCCCGCTGTTCCTCCAGGGCCTCGGCTCGATCGGCGTTTTCGCCTCGCGGGCATTCCTGCCGGCGTTCGTCACGGCCCTCCTGATCCGGTTCGGACCCCAGGTCCAATGGCTGGCGGAGTCGGGGCTCCTCCCGCAAATCCGGGACGCCCCGACGTGGTTCACCTCCGACGTCGCCCTGGTCGCCCTGGGTCTGCTGGCGGCCCTGGAACTCGCGGCCGAGCGATCCTCCGAGGCCAGGGTTTACCTCGACGCGGTCCACGGATACCTCAAGGCTGGGATGGCGACCCTGACGTATTTGGGGGTCCTGAGCGCCACCGAGCGGGCCGTGGTCGGGCGGGTGATCCAGGAGGCGGGTTTGCTCGACTCGCTCCCGAGCCTGGCGGTCGGGGCGGGAACCCTGCTCGCCGGGAAGGCTCGGGGGATGCTACTCGGGCCCCTGGTCGAGGCGGACGAGGACGACGACCTCGGCCTCCAAGGGCTGATCCGTTGGGTCGAGGACCTCTGGGCCGGGCTCGGGCCGGTGGCCTTGATCGTCTTCCCGGTCCTGACGGCCATCGCCTTCGGCATCGCCATCGCCGGGCTGGTCGCGATCGAGCGGCTGGTCGAGGCGCGGGGCGAGCGGGCCAAGGTCCCCTGCGCCCGCTGTGGCCAGCCGATCCACGCCAGCGCCCCCGCCTGCCACCACTGCGGTGCACCGGCCGAGGCCCCGAGGGCGGTCGGGCTCCTGGGCCGGCCGAAGCCGACGGCGGCCGACCTCGCCACGCTCCCGTTCGAACTGGTCGCCGTCAAGCGATGCCCGGCCTGCGCGACCCGGTTCGGACTCCGGGTGGTCCGGCAGGAGTGCCGGGCCTGCGGGCACCGGTTGATGGACGACCCGAAGTTCGCCCGGGATTACATCGCCTTGATCGACCGGCGGGTCCCGATGGCCTGCGCGTTCTGCCTGGTGGTGGGGCTGGTCCCGGTGGTCGGGGTGATCCCCGGCGTGATCTATTCCCGCCTGGCGATCGTCGCCCCGTTCCGTCGCTACATCCCGCCGGGGCCCGGCTTCCTGCTCCGCTGGGGCGTCCGGCTGGCCGTCGTGCTTCTGGTGGCCTTGCAGTGGATCCCCGTCGCGGGGGCCCTGGCCGTGCCGGCGCTGGCGTTCATCACCTACGTCGCCCATCGGGCCGCGTACCGGAAGCTGACCCTCGACGGGTGATCGGGGTCGCCCGACGAAAAAGCCCCGCGGCCCGGTTCGGGTCGAGGGGCGAGACGAGCATTCACCTTCCGGGATCAATACCCGTGCCCGCAGCCCCGGTGGTGCTGGTGGTGGTGATGGTGGGCATACCCGCCCTGGCCGTAGCCGGATCCTCCGCCCCCGTAGCCGCCCTGGTAGCCGCCGAAGCCTCCGACCCGCGAGAGCGGATAGCCGCCATTCCCGCCGCCATAGCCGCCGAATCCCCGACTGTAAGACCCGTTGCCGGCATACCCGCCGCCCGAATAGCCGCCGCCGTTGTAGCCGTAGCCGTTGCCCTGTCCATAATAGCCCCCGCCGGGGTAGCCGCCGAAGCCCTGGGCCTGGGCCGAGGTGGCCCCGAAGCCCATCAGGCCGCCGATCGCCAGTACGCTCGCCAGGACCACGCTCCGAAGTGTCCGCCGCATGATGTTCACCCTCTCGGGCTCGGAGCTCTTCGGTGCGACGGGTTTCCGGCCCATCCGACGCCGATCTTGCCGAGTCGTGATTCTCTAAAGCAGCGGGCATGCCGGATCTCGAAAGCCGTCTCGAGGCGAGCGACAGGTCCCGACGTAACTCTTTCTCGCCAGGACGAAAGCAATTTTTCCCGGGGACCGCCGCCGGGAGATTCTGGCCGGATCGAAATCTCGGCAATCGTCAGATTCCTGGGGCCCGAACAGATTCCTCGCGGGAGGATTCCAAACCTGGATTCCACTCGCCCTTGCCCGGAGGCCAGGGATGGGGTAGAAATTATGTTGAACCGCCTTCCGCGGAAGATCGTACCAACCTCGCAGCCGCGACCGGGTCGGTAACCTCGACCCCGCGACTCGATCGATAGGTCCCACCCCCGCCAGGGTATAACGACCGATGCCGACCCGCCAACCGACCGACCCAGGTCGCCGAATCCGCACGGGATGGGTGCTCGCGTCCTGCCTCGGGCTGCTCCCGACGGGCCTCGCCGTCGGCGAAGAGAAGCCCGGCGAGCGGATTTACCGGGAGTCGTGCGCCTCGTGCCACGGCCCGGCCGGGGAGGGGACCAAGGAATTCCCCCGGTCCCTCTCGGGCGACCGATCCCCGGCGCAGCTCTCGAAGCTGATCGCCCAGACGATGCCCGAGGATGACCCCGGGACCTGCGTCGGTGACGACGCCCGGCAGGTCGCCGCGTATATCCATGAGGCATTCTATTCGGCCACGGCCCGGGCCCGGAACAAGCCCGCCCGGCTCGAACTGGCGCGGCTGACGGTCCGCCAGTACCGGAACTCGGTGGCCGACCTGATCGAGGGGTTCCGATTCCGGGCCATCCCCGATGACCGGCGCGGGCTCCAGGGCGAGTATTACAAGTCGGGGCGCACCGGCCGGAAAGATGACCGGGTGATCGACCGGGTCGACCCGGTGGTCCGGTTCCAGTTCGGCGTGGAGGCCCCGGGGCCGGACAAGTTCGACCCCAAGGAGTTCTCGATCGCCTGGCACGGTTCGGTCCTCGCGCCCGAGACCGGCGACTACGAGTTCATCGTCCGGACCGAGAACGCCACCCGGCTCCACGTCAACGACTCGAAGCGCCCGCTGATCGATGCCATGGTCAAGTCGGGGACCGCCACCGAGCACCGCGAGTCGATCTTCCTGCTCGGCGGTCGGTCCTACCCGATCCGGCTGGAGTTCTCCAAGGCCAAGCAGGGCGTCAACGACTCCAAGGAGAAGAAGCAGAAGACCCCCTCGGCCCCCGGGTCGATCTCGCTGGAATGGAAGCTTCCGAACCGGGCCGTCGAGGTGATCCCGGCGCATTGCCTCTGGCCCGGCGACTCGCCCGAGGCGTTCGTCCCGGCCACGCCGTTCCCACCCGACGACCGGAGCGTCGGCTACGACCGGGGGACCTCGGTCTCCCGGGCCTGGGACCAGGCCGCGACCGACGCGGCGATCGAGACGGCCGACTACGTCGCGGCCCACCTCCGCGACCTCGCCGGGACCGGGGACGACCGGGTCAAGCTCCGCGAGTTCTGCCTCAAGCTGGCCGAGCGGGCCTTCCGCCGCCCGCTGACCGCCGAGCAAAAGGAACGCTACGTCGGCCGCCACTTCGCCGACGGGATCTTCCCCGAGGTCGCGGTCAAGCGGTCGATCCTGCTGACGCTCAAGTCGCCCCGGTTCCTGTACCGCGAGGCCGAGGGGACCGACGCCTTCGACGTGGCCTCGCGACTCTCGTTCGGGCTCTGGGACTCGATTCCCGACGCCACCCTGCTCGGGGAGGCTGCGGCCGGTCGGCTCGCCAGCCGCGAGCAAGCTGCCCGCCAGGCCGAGCGGATGATGGCCGATCCCCGGGCCCGCTCCAAGGTCCGCGAGTTCTTGTTCCGGTGGCTCCGGGTTGACCACGTCCCCGACATGTCCAAGGATCAGGACCGGTATCCAGGGTTCGACCCGGCCGTCGCTTCCGACCTCCGGACCTCGCTCGATCTGGCACTCAACGAGGCGGTCTGGGGCGAGTCGTCGGACTACCGCCAGCTCCTCCTGGCCGACACGCTCTACCTGAACGGCCGGCTCGCGAAGTTCTATGGGGCCGAGATCCCGGCCGACGCGGCGTTCCGGAAGGTCGGCCTCGACCCGGGCGAGCGGGCGGGGGTCCTGACGCATCCGTACTTGCTGGCGAACTTCGCCTACACCTCGACCACATCGCCGATCCATCGGGGCGTCTTCTTGTCGCGGAGCGTCCTGGGGCGGGCCCTGAAGCAGCCGCCCGAGGCGGTCGCGCCGTTGGCCCCCGACCTCCACGCCGGCCTGACGACCCGCGAGCGGGTGGCCCTCCAGACCAGTCCGAGCTCGTGCATGAGCTGCCACGGGATGATCAACCCGCTCGGATTCGGCCTGGAGCGGTTCGACGCCGTGGGCCGATACCGGGGCGAGGAGAAGGGTCGGCCGGTCGACTCAACCGGGACGTATGAGGCCCCTTCGGGCGAATCAGTCAGCTTCGCCGGGGCCCGCGAGCTGGCGGTCGTCCTGGCCGGGAGCGACGAGGCCCATGAGGCTTTCGTCGAGCAGATTTTCCACCACATGGTCCAGCAGCCAATCCGGGCGTTCGGCCCCGGATTCGCGGCGGATCTGGGTCGTGTGTTCGCCGAGAACGGGTACAGCATCCGCAAGTTGATGGTCGAATCCGTGGCCGCCTCGGCGACGGCCGCGCCCGCCGTGGTCCTCGACGACCGATTCCCCCGCCGCCCCTTCGGAACGGAGAACTGACGTGAACCCGCCCAGGACGCGACGCGACTTCATCCGGGACCTGGGGATCGGGGCGGCGGCCTTCCCCTTCCTCCTGAACCTCCCCAGCCTGGGCTTCGCCAACCAGCAGGCCCGCAAGAAGCGGCTGGTGATCCTGTTCAGTCCCAACGGCGTGATCCCCTCGAATTTCTGGCCCGACGAGGAGGGGTCGAACTTCCAGCTCAAGGAGAGCTTGAAGCCGCTGGAGCCGTTCAAGGACCGGGTCCTGACGCTCCAGGGGGTCTCCGACAAGATCCGGGGCGACGGCGACAACCACATGCGGGGGATCGGCTGCCTCCTGACGGGCGTCGAGCTGTTCCCGGGCAACATCCAGGGGGGCTCGGACACTCCGGCGGGCTGGGCCAGCGGCCACTCGATCGACCAGGAGATCAAGACCAAGCTCCAGTCCGACGCCGCCACCAGGACCCGATTCGGCTCGCTGGAGTTCGGGGTGATGGTCCCCGACCACGCCGACACCTGGACCCGGATGGTCTACTCCGGCCCGAACAAACCGATCGCGCCGATCGACGACCCGTATGGGATGTTCGCCAAGCTCTACGGCCGGATGAAGGACCGGGAGAGTTTGAAGAGCGTCCTCGACGACCTCCAGGACGACCTCAAGACGATCGGCCGGCGGGTCACCGCCGAGGACCGGGCGATCCTCGACGAGCACGCCACCTTTGTCCGCGAGATGGAGCAGGAGCTGAAGGGGGCCGACGGGACGCTCGGGCATGCCGTGCCCGACCTGGAGCCGGGGGTCAAGGACCAGAACGACAACATGCCCAAGATCAGCCGGATGCAAATCGACCTGATGGTCAACAGCTTCGCGGCCGACTTCGCCCGGGTGGCCACGCTCCAGTATACCAACTCGGTCGGCGGGGCCCGGATGCGCTGGCTCGGCGTGGACGAGGGACACCACGAGCTATCGCACAACCCGGACAGCGACGAGAAGTCGAAGACCAAGCTGACCAAGATCAATCATTGGTACTGCGAGCAGATGGCCTACCTTGCCAGGAGGTTGGCCGAGACCCCCGAGCCGGGCGGGCCCGGTAGCTTGCTCGACAACACCACGGTCGTCTGGACCAACGAGCTGGGCAAGGGGAACTCGCACACGCTCGACAACATCCCTTTCGTGATGGTCGGCAACGGCCTCGACTTCAAGATGGGCCGGTCGCTGAAGTTCCCCAAGGTCCCGCACAACCGCCTCCTTTTGGCGATGGCCCAGGGCATGGGCCACCCCATCGAGCGGTTCGGCAACCCGGACTACTGCGGCGACGGCCCCCTGACCGGCCTGGTCTGACCGGGGCCGCGACCCCTCAACGCCCTGACCCGTGGGCGACTCTGACGGCCGCGTCGAAGGGCTCGGTCGTCGGAGCTACCAGGCTGTTGTCGTGGACGAGGGCCCGGTGCCGCCCGACGAAGAAGCTGTGGCCGCCGGCGACTTCCAGGTTGAAGACGGGCTGGACCTGGTCGCGGTTCACGGCGACCACTTCGGACAGGCCGCCCAGCGACCGGACCTGGTCACCGGGGCGGAGGTCGCGGGCCATGGTCCAGCCCCTGGCGGCGAGCCAGAAGCGATGGATCGGGGTCGCAACGACCGGCTCGCCGCCCAGGTCGACCCGGAGGGTCGCGGCCGGCGGGTTGTGGAAGATGGCCACGATCGGCCGGAAGCCCAGTTCACCGCTGGTCGGGTCCTGACTGAGAACCTGGTCGCCGACCCGAAGCTCCTCGATCGGCCGGGGTCCCGAGCGGGCCAGGACCGGCGTCCCCGCCCCGAAGCAGGCGTGGTGCGACGAGCCGACGGCCGCCCGGACGGTGACGATTGGCGGGAGGGGCGTGTAGGCGACCCGGACCTCCTCGTTCACGATCGGCTTCGGGGTCTGAGGCGGGCTCTGGTAGGAATAGCCCAGCTCCCCGGTCCACCAGCCGGCCCACGCCGGCCGATCCTGTCCGAGGTCGACCCCGGTGACGGACTGCAAGGTCCGCTCGATCCGGGCGTTGGTCAGCTCGATCGAGACGTTGGAGCGGTCGATCTCGCGGATGTCGGCCCGTTGTCGAGTCCGGACAGCCTGTTGACCTTCGAGCCCGGCCGAGCCCGCCGGATTGGCCCGGGACGGGGGAGCCGTCGCGGTGTTGGGCGTGGCCCTGTACGTCCGCTCGACGATCGCCGCCTCCCCTTCGACCCGGAGCCCGGCGACGGTGTCCGGTCCTCTGGCGGCGAGGACCTGGTAGCGGATCGGGTCCCGGAGCCAGTTGATGACCATCCCGGTGAACGGGCGGGGGTCGCGGCGGAGGAGGTGGCGGAGGGCCGAGAGGCGGATCGGCTCGTCGAGCCCGAAGACGGACAGCTCGGCGAGGGCCGATGACGACCCGGGCGAGTCGATCTGCCCGAGGACCTTGACCGCCCACGCCTGCTCCCACGCCACCCGGTCGCCGAACGACCGCCGGAGCGCCGGGACGGCCCGGGGGTCGCGGATCTGGGCGAGCCCTCGGACGGCTTCGGCGCGGTGGTCGGGCTCGGTGAGCCGGCCTCGCCAGGTCGCGAACTTCGGGCCCCACTCGCGGTCGGCCCGGACCTGCGCATCGGCCTCGGCGGACTCGGCGGCGACCTCGGACGCGGTCACCCATCGGCCCCCTTGGCGGCGGTAGCCCAGCCTCCGGCGAGCCTCGGCGTCGTCCGGTTCGAGCCGGGTGACGGCCGTGAAGTGGGCGACGGCCTCCGCCTTCAGCCCGGACCGGTCGGCCCATCGGGCGAGGTCCCGCTGGCCCTGGACATCGCCCTTCGCGTTCGATCGCCGCTCGGCATACGCGGCGAGGAGGGCCGACAGGTGGGGGTCGTCGCGGTCGCGGCCGGCGACTTCCTCGGGAGAAACCCATCGCCCCTGGTCGTGGATCAGGCCCCGGAGGCCCGCGTCCCGGGCGCCGACTGGCCCGGGGGAGAGCGGGGGGCCGACGAGGGCGAGGCCGATCCAGGCGAAGGCGAGGGCGATCATCGAAGTGCCTCCCGGTGCGCGAGCGACTGGCGACAGGCGCCATCCTATCGCTCACCGCGCCCGGGGGCCAGCATCGAATCGCGTCAGAACGCCTCGGCCGCCGGGACCGGGTCGATCGCGATCTCGTTCATGGGGTCGATCGGGGCCGGCCCGGGTTTTCCGACGGCCGGGCGGAGTCGGCCGGCGAGATGGATGCTCAGGATCGTCGAGGCCGCGCCGATCAGCCCGACCAGCCAGTAGCGGCGGAACGTCCCGTCGCCCCCCTGGACGAGGATCAGGCCGGCGACGAACGAGCCGACACCCGCGGCGAGGTGCTGGACCGACGAGTACGCGCTCATGAACCCGCCCCGGAGCCGGGGCTCGACGCTCCCGGTCACCATCGCCATCGCCGCCACCATCCGCCCTGAGTTGCACACGATCAGGAGCGACACCGCCGCCACCGCGACCACCAACCCAGCCCGGGGGAGGTTCGTGATCAGAATCATCATCAGGGCCGAACAGGGGGCGATGAACCGGTAGACCCGGAGCTTCCCCGACCGGTCGGCCCACCGGCCGATCACCGGCGAGGTGAACAGCGAGAGCAGCCCGCCCCCGACGTAAATCCAGGGCAGGTCGACCTCCCTGACTCCCACGTTCGCCACCAGGTACGGGCTGATGAACGGGACCACCAGGAAGGTCCCGAACATCAGTGCCACCACCAGCCCGAACGCCCGGAGGTGGTTCGGGTGGGTGTACATCTCCACCAGGCGGGCCCCCGTCCCGGCCCTCGTGCGGCCCAGGTGCCCCGTCAAGGGCGGGAGCGCCCGGAGTCCGAATCCCAGGATCGGCAGGCCCAGGGCCACCAGCATCAAGAACGGCGCGTGCCACCCCAGTCGAGTCCCCAGGAACAGCCCGAACGGAACCCCCACCACCGACGCCAGCGAGAACGCCGACATCAGGGTCCCGCTCGCCCGCCCCCGGCGCTCCTCGGGGAAGACGTCGCCGACGATCGCCATCGCCATCCCGCCCATGATCCCGCCGAACGCCCCGGTCACCACCCGGGCCGCCAGGAGCAGGCCGTAGGACGGGGCCAGTCCGCAGAGCAGAGTCCCGACCAGGAACCCGACGTAGAGCCCCAGGAACGCCGATTTCCGACCGAACCGGTCGACCACCGACGACGCCACCACCCCGGCTACCCCGGCGCTCAGCGTGTACGACGAGACGATCAGGCCGAACTGGGCCGGGCTGATCGCCAGGGTCCGCATCAGTTGCGGCCCCAGCGGCATGATGACCATGAAATCGATGATGCTGGTGAACTGCACCGCCGCCAGCGTCAGGAGCACGGCCCGCTCGTCGACCGCCGGCTTCGAGACCAGGCCCGGCCCGTCGAGCCACTCCTCGGCAACGCCCATCGACCGACCTCCCGAGGCGCGACGGGGGGGACGACGAGCCGGCTCGTCGCCCCCCATTCCTGATCGCCCGTATCGTAGGGAGGTCCGGGGATTCGTCAACCCGGAGAGCCGGTCCTCAGCGGTTGACCGAGACCATCATCGCGGCCGGGTAGCGGTCGCCCGACGCCACGCCACGCGGGGCGACCTGGTCGATCCGGGCCAGGTCCCCGGGCGTGAGCTTGAGGGCGACCGACCCGGCGTTCTCTTCCAGGTACGACCGCCGCTTGGTCCCTGGGATCGGGACCACTCCGGGGCCCTGGGCCAGGACCCAGGCCAGCGCGAGCTGCGAGGCGGTGACCCCCTTCTCGGCGGCGATGGCCTTGATCCGGTCGACCAGGTCGAGGTTCCGGGCGAAATTCTCGCCCTGGAACCTGGGCGAGTGGCGGCGGTAGTCATCGGCGGCGAAGTCGTCGGGCGAGCGGAACTGGCCTGAGAGGAACCCCCGGCCGAGCGGGCTGTAGGGCACGAAGCCAATCCCCAGCTCACGGCAGGTCGGTAGGATCTCGTCCTCGGGGTCGCGGCTCCAGAGCGAGTATTCGGTCTGCAAGGCCGCGATCGGGTGGACCGCCGAGGCCCGCCGGAGCGTCGCCGGGCCGGCCTCGGAGAGCCCCAGGTGGCGGACCTTCCCCGCCCGGACGAGCTCGGCCATCGCTCCCACCGTGTCCTCGATCGGGACTTCGGCGTCAACCCGATGCTGATAGTACAAGTCGATGTGATCGACCCCGAGCCGCTTCAGAGAGGCGTCGCAGGCCGACTTGACGTAGTCGGGCTTGCCGCTGATCCCCCGGAAGGTCGGGTCCTCGGCGGTCCGGAGGATCCCGAACTTGGTGGCCAGGACCACCGAGTCGCGACGGTCCCCGATCGCCCGGCCGACGAGCTCCTCGTTGGTGTAGGGGCCGTACATGTCGGCCGTATCGAGGAAGTTCACCCCCAGATCGAGCGCCCGGTGGATGGTGGCGACGGACTCGGCGTCGTCGCGACTCCCGTAGAAGTCGGACATCCCCATGCAACCCAACCCGATCGCGGAGACTTGCAGACCCGACTTGCCCAGCGTCCGGCGTTCCATGCGGCTCGCGCCTCCCTCGGTGAATCCGATCGGGCGTGAACCGCCCGGGTTGGAGGTAGTCTATGGAGAAGGGGTCCCCCCGGGTCAACCCCCGTGGCCATAATGGGATCGGCCCCGCATTTCAGGAGGACCCGACGATGACGCCGCCGATCGAACCCGGTCCCGCGCAGCCGCCTCGGATCAGGCCCCTCCGGCGACGGGTCAGGCGCTGGCTGATCGGGGCGGTGGCGTTGACCGCCCTCCTCTGGCTGCTCATGTCGTTCCTGGTCGCTTACCAGCTGACACGGCGGAACGGTTCGCGGTTCGAGGAGCCGGTCCCACGGGTCACCTGGGCGCAGTTCGAGGGGGTCCGGATCTCGACCGGCGACGGCCACGAACTCGGGGCCTGGTACGCCGAGGGGCCGACCGAGGGGCCGTCGGTGGTCCTCCTCCACGGCAACGGCGGCCATCGCGGGCACAACCTGAACCGGGCCGAGCTGCTGGCCGGGGCCGGTTGCTCGGTCCTCCCGGTGACGCTCCGGGCCCATGGCGACTCGTCGGGCGACTTCAACGACATCGGCTATTCGGCCCGGCACGACGTGGTCGCCGCCGTCGAGTATCTGGAGCGCCGGCGACCGGGACGGCCGATCGTGGTCCTCGGCTCGTCCCTGGGCGCGGCGGCGGCCACGTACGCCTCGGCCGGGCTGGGCCACCGGGTCGCCGGCTACGTGCTGGAAGCGCCCTATCTCGACCTCAAGTCGGCCGTGAGGAGCCGGACCCGGAACGCACTGCCGATCGGCCTGGAATGGGTCGCCTACCAGGGGCTTTCGCTCGTCGCGCCCCTGGTCGCGCCCGATCTGGAACGGACTTCGCCCCTGCTGGCGATCGGCGGGATTCCCGGCGACGTGCCCGTCCTGATGATCTCCGGCCGGCTCGACCGCCAGGCCCCGATCGAGCACGTCGAGCAAATCTTCGAGCGGGTCCGCTCGCACGGGCGGATGGTCGTCTTCGAGCGGGCCGGGCACATGGGCTACCTTGAATCGGACGGCAACCTCTACCGCCGGACCCTCCTCGAATTCGTCCGGGATATCGCCCCGCCGGTCAGGCGATGAGCAGGTCCGCCGCCTCGGTCCGGGCGCTGTCGAGTTCCTGCCGGCGGATCGCCGCCAGGCTCTTGGCGTCTCGACCCCCGAGGCCCCGGATTGGGGCACTCGATCACTGATCCCGACGGAGATTCGACGCCCGACGCGCGACAGTTCGCTCAGAAGGAAGCCGACTTCCCCGGCCCACGTCCCTCCAGGAACGCCGTCGCCTCGTCGGCGTCGGCGAAGACGTCCCAGTAGGCATCCATTTGCATGGCGTCGAGGAACTTCTCCATCGACGGCGCGACGTTGGCCAGGACCGCCTCGCCCCCCTCCCGCCGGACCTGGCGGGTGATCGTCGTGAGGAGCCCCAGCACGGTCGAACCCGTCTCGCGGACCCCGCCCACTTCCAGGACGAATCCCCGATATCCCTGGTCGAGCAGCTCGCGGACGTCCCGGGCGGCGTCGAAGTGCCGGGGGTCGTTCATCAGCCGGCCGATGTTGCTCAGGACCGCCACATCCCCGGTGAACCGGACGTTGATCGCCATCGCACGCGCCCCGATCTTCTCTTCCTGACCGCCCCGATCGTCCGATCGCCGGGCAGGGCCCAGATCCATCTCATTGTGTAAAGACGACCCGCCGTTGGAAAGGGCGGACGAACCCGTCGATTCGGTTCGCTCGGAGGCCGCTTTCGACGGACGCCGGATCCTGGCGAGTCCGTGCCGTTGGCAATGATCTTCCCGGCGTAGGAACCGAACATCCTGCCGACCGCCGGATTGAAGATTTCGGATTGACAATCGATTCTGCTTTGCCCATCCTTCCTCGACTTCTTATCGAACGAACGCGAAGCAACCATCCCAGGGCGGGGAATGATGAAAAAGGCAAGGAAAGGCCGGTTCGGCTCCGTGTTGTTCCTGCTCGCGACGATTGGTGCCTCCCCCATCGCCGGGGCCGCCGCGATACCTTCGTATACCGCGACCGACCTCGGGGTCGGGTACGCCAAGTTCTCGAAGGCGACCGGGGAAGATGCCACTATGACCGCTCCCGATGGGCGGACCGTCTACGCCTTCCCCAGGACGGATAACGAGGTGCGGGATCCGCACTCGCTCCTTGCGTCCTTCCCCCCTTTCACCGGGGCCCCCGTCAATGATCCCAGGACTTACGGAAATCCGGCATTCGCAATTGATAGCTTTTCACAAGCTAACGTGTTCTTGAATCAGTCGGGCGTCTTCGTCGCGACCGAGGAGTGGGGCGTTTCCGGTCATTTCTTGCAAGGTTATCTCAACACGGCGAGCCGGCAGAACGCCGGGACCTTCGGACCACTCAAGATTGTTCCCAACTCCACTTCTCCTTACGATTTCGATGGATACACAAGCGTGGTTGACCTCAATAATCGTGGCCAACTGCTCGGCATTTCTACCTCCGGTCCCATGGACAGATCTGGCATCGTTAAATTATTCGATCTGAATACTGGACGGGCAACCCCGTTCGGTGACATTTACTCCAGTAGAGACTTCACCATTGGGTCCTATTATCCAATGTACCTCGACGACCAAGGCCGAATCTTGGCCTACGGCGACGGCCGTTCAACAGGAACTCACACCCTGCTCCTGACCCCCGCCGGCGTATCCTCCGCCCCGATCGCCACCCCCGAGCCGACGGCCCTCGCCACTCTCGCCGCCGCTGCTATGTGCCTGATCATCCGGCGCCGCCTGGTTCGAGGAGCCTGATCGGGGGCGAGCTGTGAATCGGGGCGATTGGGGTCAGAGGTTCCCCTCCACCCCCTCCTGGTGTAAGTAGTGCTCGACCTTGTCCTGGTTCTCCAGGAGCCAGTCGATCGTGGGTTCGTTCCGCATCGCCTTGCGGATGACCTTGGCCGTCGCCTCGCGGTGAACGGCGAAGAGGGCCCGGTGGTCGAGGTTTTCGACCTCCGTCACGGCCGGGTCCAGCCAGACCGAATAGATGATCCCGATGTCATTGACCTTGTCCCGGGGGATGTCTCCGGCCCGGACGGCGTCGAGGACCCCGTGGGCGATCGCGGCCTGGACGGTGCCCATCAGGATGTTGGTGTACTTGGCATGCTTGACCGTCACCTTGCTGACCATCACGGTCGCCGGGCGGACCTGGACGTCGCTGTTGAGGATCGCGAAGACCTTGGTGTGCCCCTTGACCTGGCCGCCGATCAGGTTCGCCAGGGCGTGCCCGACCGGGCCGTCCAGCTCGCCGATGACGACCTCGGGCTCGGCGGCCAGGTAATCCTCGGCGCCCTCGACCAGGGCCTCGCCCGTCCTCAGGATGATCCGCTCGCTCATCGGGGTTCCTCGAATGGGTCCGGCGGCCGAGGACCCCGGCCGACCGGGCGATTATGGCAGGCCAAGACCCGGGCCGGAACGGGACGGCCTCGATTTGAGGGTTTAACACTTGACCGATCGCCACCCCCATCCCTAATCTTAGATGTAGTTGTCCCTCGCGATTGCCACGCCCCTGGTCGATCCCCGGCCGATACGAGACGGAAAACCCGCCCCCCGGGCGAATTTCATTCCCGAGCGATCGGGTCGGGTTCCGCGACGCCGTCGCCGTCGCCGTCGCCGGCCCCGACGCGCCGGGGCCCGCCCTCGACGGCCGTCGCCGACGATCATTCCTTGAGCCAGGGGGCCCGGCGGGCACCCGCGAGGCCGCGCATCACGGTCGAAGCCAGAGGGGGAGCCTCGATGAGCCTGATCGGGAACTATGCCGACCATCGGTCGCGGGCCACGCTCCGGGGGGCCCTCGGGCTCCTCGCGATCGGCTTGGGCCTGGCCGCCTCGCCCTCGGCGAGGGCCGCCGACGACGTCGAGTTCAACCGCGACATCCGGCCGATCCTCCGGGAAACCTGCTTCCGCTGCCACGGGCCCGACAGCGGCTCGCGGAAGGCCGACCTCCGGCTCGACAAGCGCGAGGCCGCCATCGAGTCCGGCTCGCTCAAGCCCGGCGACCCCGAAGGCTCCGAGATGATTGCCCGGATCCTCTCGGACGACCCCGAGGAGGTCATGCCGCCCCCCTCGATCAAGAAGCCCCTGACCGCCCAGCAGAAGGACCTTCTCAAGCGCTGGGTGGCCTCCGGGGCGGAATATCAACCCCACTGGGCGTTCATCGCCCCCGTCAAGCCCGCCCCGCCCGCCGTCAAGGACGCCGCCTGGCCCCGGAACCCGGTCGACCGCTTCCTCCTGGCGAAGATGGAGGAGAAGGGCTTGAAGCCCTCTCCCGAGGCCGACCGCCGGACTCTCGCCCGCCGGGCCAGTCTCGACCTGACCGGCCTCCCCCCGAGCCCGGCCGCCGTCGAGGCGTTCGTCGCCGACCCCGCGCCCGATGCCTACGAGAAGTACGTCGACCGCCTGATCGGCTCGGCCGCCTGGGGCGAGCACCGGGGCCGATCCTGGCTCGACGCCGCCCGGTACGCCGACACCCACGGGATCCACTTCGACAATTACCGCGAGATGTGGTCCTATCGCGACTGGGTCATCAAGGCGTTCAACGCCAACATGCCGTTCGACCAGTTCACCGTCGAGCAGGTCGGCGGCGACCTCCTGCCCAACAAGACGATCGAACAGCAGGTCGCCTCGGGCTTCAACCGCTGCAACATCACGACCAATGAAGGCGGCGCGATCAGCGAGGAATACCTCGTCCTCTACGCCCGGGACCGGACCGAGACGGTCTCGCAGACCTTCATGGCCCTGACCACCGGCTGCGCCGTCTGCCACGACCACAAGTTCGACCCGATCAGTCAGCGCGAGTTCTACGAGCTGGCGGCGTTCTTCAACAATACGACCCAGAACGCCATGGACGGCAACATCAAGGACACCCCGCCGATCATTTTCGTCCCCGAGCCCTCCGACCGGGCCCGCTGGGACGTCCTGACCGTCGACGTGGCCGACGCCAAGAAGGCGTTTGAAGGTCGTCGGGCCGCCGCCCGCCCCGAGTTCGAGAAGTGGTTCGCCGCCCAGACGCCCGCCTCGATCGCGGCCAAGGTCCCCGCCGACTCCCTCAAGCTCCGGGCCCGGCTCGACGACCGTGACTCGGCCTCGAAGCGGACCGCCAGCGAGGGGATCGAGCTGGCCGACGTCGGCGACTTCGAGAAGGATCAGCCCTTCTCGTACGGGACCTGGATCAAGCCCGCCCAGGCTGGTCTGAACGGGGCCGCGCTGGCCCGGATGGACGACGCAGCCGACTTCCGGGGCTGGGACCTCTGGCTCGAAGGCGGCAAGGTCGGCACGCACATCATCAGCAAGTGGCCGGGCGACGCCCTCAAGGTGGTCGCCGACGCCTCGCTCAAACCCAACCAGTGGAACCACGTCCTGGTCACCTACGACGGCTCGGGCAAGGCCGCCGGGATCCAGGTCTACGTCGATGGCAAGCTCCGGTCCTCCAAGATCGACGCCGACACCCTCAAGGGCTCGATCCGGACCAGGACCCCCTTCAAGGTCGGCCAGCGGAGCAATTCCTCGCGGGTCGAGGACGCCGCCTTCCATGACCTCCGGATCTACGGCAAGGCCCTCTCGGCCGAGGAGGTCGGCCAGCTCGCCAACGCGGGCCGGGCCCTGGACCTGATCGCCAAGCCGCTCGAGAAGCGGGCCCCGACCGAGGTCGACGCCGTCTTCGCCTGGTACTTCGCCACCCAGGACCCGTCCTCGAAGGATCTGACGAAGAAGCTCGCCGGTCTGGAGCAGGAGCAGGCCGCGCTCAAGGCCCGGGGGACCATCGCCCACGTCATGAACGAGAAGGCCGACCCGGCGATGGCTCATATCCTGTTCCGGGGCGACTACGACAAGCGCCGCGACCCGGTGAAGGCCGAGACCCCGGACATCCTCCCGCCGATGCCCTCGGACCTCCCCAAGAACCGCCTGGGCCTGGCCCAGTGGCTGGTTCGGCCCGAGCATCCGCTGACCGCCCGGGTCACGGTCAACCGGTTCTGGCAGGAGGTCTTCGGGACCGGCCTGGTCAAGACCACCGGCGACTTCGGCCTGAGCGGCGACCTCCCCTCGCACCCCGAATTGCTGGACTGGCTGGCCGTCGAGTTCCGCGACAACGGTTGGGACGTCAAGGCGTTCTTCCGGCTCCTGGTGACCTCCGCCGCCTACCGCCAGTCGGCCGCCGCCACGCCCGATCTGATCGAGAAGGACCCGGCCAACCGCTACCTCTCGCGCGGCCCCCGGTTCCGGATGGACGCCGAGATGATCCGCGACTACGCCCTGTCCGCCGGAGGTCTCCTGGTCGGCAAGATTGGCGGCCCGAGCGTCCGGCCCTACCAGCCGGACGGCGTCTGGGAGGCCGTGGCCATGCCCGGCAGCGACACCCGGGACTACCGTCAGGACAAAGGCGATAGCCTGTATCGCCGGAGCATGTACACCTTTTTGAAGCGGGCCGCGCCGCCGGCCTCGATGGACATCTTCAACGCCCCGGCCCGCGAGGTCTGCACCGTCCGCCGCGAGCGGACCAATACCCCGCTCCAGGCCCTGGTGACTCTCAACGACATCCAGTTCATCGAGGCCGCCCGGAACCTGGCCCAGATCGCCTTGAAGCAGGGCGGCGAGGCCACCGAGGGCCGGCTCGACCTGGTCGCCCGCCGGCTCCTGGCCCGGCCGTTCTCGGCCGAGGAATCCAAGGTCGTCGGCGAGTCGCTCGGGGCTCTCCTGGCCTACTACCGGGCCCACCCCGAGGACGCCGCCAAGCTGATCGCCGTCGGCGAGTCGAAAGCCGACACAACCCTCGGGGCCCCGGACCTGGCCGCCTGGACGATGCTGGCCAACGAGCTCCTGAACCTCGACGAGGTCCTCAACAAGTAAACCCCGACGCGGCGCGGTCCGGTTCCACCGAGGGTCGAAGCGAGGTCCAACGATCATGAATCCGCTCCAGGAATACGCCCGGTCCGAGTCGCGCCGCCAGTTCCTCGGCCGGGGGGTCAACGCCGTCGGCTGGGCGGCCCTGGCATCGCTGATGGGCCCCAGCAAGGGGTTGAAGTCTGCCCTCGGGGCCGAGGGCGGACTTCCCGGCCTGGCCAACTTCGCCCCCAAGGCCAAGCGGGTCATCTACCTCCACATGGTCGGCGGCCCTTCGCAACTGGACTTGTACGACTACAAGCCCAAGATGACCGAGATGTACGACAAGGACCTGCCCGATTCGATCCGGAACGGCCAGCGCCTGACCACGATGACCTCGGGCCAGAAACGGTTCCCGATCGCCCCCTCGAAGTACAAGTTCGAGCAGAAGGGCAAGTCCGGGATGTGGGTCAGCGAACTGCTGCCCTACACCGGGAAGATGGTCGACGACATGTGCTTCATCCGGAGCATGAACACCGAGGCGATCAACCACGAGCCGGCCATCACCCTGATGCAGACCGGGAACATGGTCACCGGTCGCCCCTGCCTGGGCTCCTGGGTCTCCTACGGCCTGGGCTCGGCCAATGAGAACCTCCCTACGTTCGTGGTCCTGGTCGCCAAGCCCTCCAACACCGAGCAGATCCAGGCGATCTCGGCCCGACTCTGGACCTCTGGCTATCTCCCGGGCGAGCACGCCGGCGTCTCGTTCCGGAGCGGCGGCGACCCGATCCTCTACATCAACAACCCGCCGGGCGTCCCCGCCGAGGTCCGCCGCCGGACCCTCGACGGCCTCCGGGCCCTCAACGAGGCCAACTATCAGCGCGTCGGCGACCCCGAGACCCACACCCGGATCGAGCAGTACGAGCTGGCCTTCCGGATGCAGTCCAGTGTTCCCGACCTGACCGAGCTGGGGACCGAGCCCCCCTCGACCTACGCCCTCTACGGCGACGAGGCCAAGAAGCCCGGGAGCTTCGCCCACTCCGCCCTCCTGGCCCGGCGGATGGTCGAGCGCGGCGTCCGATTCGTCCAGATCTACCACAACAACTGGGACACCCACGGCAACGTCGCCGTCCGCCTCCCCAGCCAGTGCAAGGACGTCGACCAGCCTTGCTGGGGCCTGATCCAGGACCTCAAGGCCCGCGGTCTTCTCGACGAGACCCTGGTGATCTGGGGCGGCGAGTTCGGCCGGACGATCTACTCGCAGGGCGGCCTGACCAAGGACAACTACGGCCGGGACCATCACCCCCGCTGCTATACCATGTGGATGGCCGGCGGCGGCACCAAGCCCGGCGCGATCCACGGCGAGACCGACGATTTTTCCTACAACATCGTCAAGGATCCCGTCCACATCCGCGACTTCCACGCCACCGTCCTCCAACTCCTGGGCTTCGACCACGAGCGATTCACCTACCGCTACCAGGGTCTCGACCAAAAGCTGACCGGCGTCGAGCCCGCCCACGTCGTCAAGGCCCTCCTCGCCTGACCCCCCCGGTCGCCGAGTCCGCCGTAGGCGATCCCCCGCCGATCGCCGCCCGACCCGGCGATACGCCCGGGCCCCCCTTGCAAGGATTGAGGTCGAACGATAAATTAGCCTCTCCCATCGGTGAGGTCGGCCGGACCACCGGGATTCGCCCAGGGCCCGAGACCACCGAGTGCGGCGGCGTAGCTCAGTTGGTTAGAGCAGCGGAATCATAATCCGCGTGTCGGGGGTTCGAATCCCTCCGCCGCTACTTGCGACAGATCCCGTCAGATCCCGACCCATCCCGGCCAAATCCGTCCCCGTCAACGACTTGCCATCGGCCTCTCTCGACTCCTCCGCGAGCGCCATCCCGCCAGCTTCCGCCACGTCCCGACCCGATCCGTCCCCTCCGAAGGGAAAATAAAGGGAAGGACGTTTGCTCATCAGTCCGGTGGTTCCCGTCAAGGTTGACGCCTCGGGCCGGGCGGATTGGTCCGCCGGGTCGGGCAAGCCTTCGACCGCCCCCTTGATGTCGTGGATGCTCGCCTTGGCGTAAATTCCGATAGTCAGGGTGGGGGTCGAGTGCCGGGCGAGGACCTGACACGTCTTGACCGAGGCCCCCGACGCGACCAGGTTGCTGATGTAGACCCCCCGAAGGGAATGGAAGTCGGCCAGGCCCGAGGGCGTTTCGTAGGGGACCCCGGCTGCGGCCAGATCGAATCGGATCATCTCGGCCGTCCGGTGCGGGACTTTGAAGACGGGCTGGCCCGGCGGGAGGCTGGCGATCCACGGGGCCAGGCGGGCCGCCAGTGCCGGGGGCAGGGGTTGGACGGCTTCGCGGCCGTTCTTCGTGTACGAAGCCTCCACGGTGGCGGTGGGCGGGTCGCCGTCCAAGTCGAATCGTTCGGGGGTCAGGCTGGCCAGCTCCGAGGCTCGGAAGCCGGTACCCATCGCGAGGTCATAGAGCCGGGCCCGGTCGGGGCCATCCATCCCGAGGAAGGCCGGGCCGGACTTCGCCGCGGCTATCAGCCGGCCGGCTTCTTCGGTGGTCAGGGCCCGCCTCCTGCGGCGGCGGTCGGCCTCCGGGCTGGCCGTCGCCAGGTGAGCCGGGACATGCTCCCGGGCCCGGCCGTCGCGCCAGAGCCACCGGCCGAAGCCCTTGACGGCCCGGACGTGGTGATTGACCGATTCGATCGACAGGCCGCCATCCCTCAACCCCGCCAGTGCGGATTGCACCCGGGAAGGGGACAAGTCGGGAACGGCCCTGACCTTGGCCAGCCCCAGGACCTTCAACGCCCGGTTCCGCGAAAGGTCGGCATGTTTGGCTGTCCCGCCCCGGGCAAGAATGTCGGCGTGCCAGTCGGCCAGGTGTTCGGCGATCGGCCGAGCCTCGTGCTTCCGGCGCGAAAGGTCCCGAGAGTCGATGAACCCGGCCCGGATCTTGGCGGCCTCGGCCTCGGCGGCCGAGGCCAACCCCTCCGTCTCGCGGCGGTCGGGGCAACCCTTCCGCTCGCGCTGCTTGCCGTCCCCGTCGACGAAGCGATAGAACCAATTCCGGCCGATCTTGCGGAACGAGGCCATTGCATCTTCCTTATTGGTCCACGTTGGGGCGGATGACGACGTCCAGGCCGATGCATTCGGCCAGCCGGTCAAGGGCATCCAGCGAGAGCCCGCTCTTGCCGGCCATGAATCGGGACATCGCGCCTTGGTTCAGGTGGATGGCCTTGCAGATCGCATATCGGGACAGCCCCGAGGCATCCACCGCGTCCCGGATCTGGTCGCTGAATCGGCGAGTTCCTTGCATGTGGATCTATCCTAGGAATTGCTTTGCGATTTGGCAAGTAGTTTCAGGCCAACCGTGACGTTTCTCGTTCCGGGCCCCGGTCGTCGATGTCTGGGGATTCGTCGGCAGGTCCCCACCGCCAGCCGGCCAAGTCGCCCCAGTCGAAAAGCGGCGGGGCTTCGACCCCGTCCATGCGATCCGACCACCAACGCCGCAAGTTGACGCCGGCTCGTCTGGCATCGGTCCAATCGTTGAATGAGCCGGGGGGGCGAACCCTTCGGGCACGGGTAGCTCCCCAGCGAGCGGCGGCCACGTCACCTGCTTCGTCCGCGTCGGTCGCGATGAACCAGGGCGCGGCGGCCAGCATGCTCCCGAGGATGCCAGGCTCGGGCTTCGTCGACCCGGTCCCCCCGAGGGTCACGACCGCGGCCATGCCCTCAAGCACCTGACCGAGTAGCAAGGTGTCAAACTCCCCCTCGGCGACGACCAGCGGGAGGCCAGGCCGGATCACCCGGCGGGTCGGGTAGAGGCTTGGTCGGTCCCGGAACACCTCGACGTATTTCGGGCGTTCCCCCTCGGGCTGGCGGATCTTGACCAGCGCCAGGCGGGCGCCGTCGAACCAAGGTAAGACAATCCCTCGGGCCCAGTAGGGCCGCCCGTCCCTCGTCGCCAGCCGGATCCCGGGCGTCCACCCGAGGTGGGCGGCTCGGATCGTTTCGATGGATAGGCATCGGAAGCCGGTCAGGTAGGCCACGGCTCCCGATCCCTCGGGGGACAGCAATCTGTCTTCGGACTCCCTGATGAGGGCCAGGGCGTCCTCCGCGGGCATCCCCGAAGGCCCGACCGGGGACTCGGCCGGCTTCGGCCGGGGGCCAGCCCTCCGGGGCGGCCGGGGGCCGTTGTCATCCGCGGGGGTCGATCGGCCGGTCAAGCGAGCCATCGCCTTGGGGAAGGAAAAGCCATCCACCCTCATCAGGAGGTCGATGGCGTCCCCTCCCTGGCCACAGCCCCAGCACCTCCACCTCCGCTTATCGGGGTCGATCATGAAGGACGGGTTTCGATCCTCGTGAGTGCCCAGGGGGCAACTCCACCACAGTCGGTGACCACGCTCCCCTCTTCGGCCAGGGGCCGGGCCGAGCAGCTCGGCCGCCACGGCGGCCAGGTCGATCCGTTCGCGCTCGACTCGCCAGTCTATCCGGTCTCGCTTCTCCATCCTGGTCACTCCGAATAATCCATAGGCGGCGCGTTTCCGTCGTTTCCGTCAGAAGCCCCTGCGGCGGGCCCATTCCGACGGAATTGACGGAAACGCGGGGATTCCCGGAGTGCTGGATTCGCTTGATACCGGGGCGACGGCTTCCGGCCGGCCTTGCTCCCCGAGTCGTCCGGCTCGGGCCGGGGGCGGATCAGGTTGTGGGCCACCATCCAGGCCAGTGCATCGACCAGGGAGGCGGGATCCTGCTTGAACCGATCGAAGTCCTTGCCGATGTCCCTCAATGAGAACTCGGCCTTGTCGTTGCGGACGATCCATCCGGTCAGCAGATGCACTTCCTCCCCTCCGTGGTCGCCCTTGCCGCCGGTCGCGGCCCGCATCCGGTGGGCGTGACTCTTGAAGTAGGCGACGAGGCGGGCGGCGTCCACGATGATCCGCCGGGGCATCTCGGGCGGGGTCCCGGCGGTCGGGCGGGTCGGATCGGCGGCCAGGTCCATCAGGTGCAGGATGAGCGCAAGCCGGGCGGCGTAGGCTTCCAGCTTGCCCCACGGCCCTTCCAGGGCCTCGGGGAAGTCCTCGGCCTCCTGCTCCTGCCGGTGGGACTGGCACCAGTCCCGCCACTCGCGCCGGGCCTCGGAATTCATCACGACGACATGGGGCGACGGCCGCCCGTCCAGGTCGCGCATCGGGCGATCCCAGAGGGCCCGGGCGAGGTCGTTCCAGGCTCTCGCCGCCCACTCGGGAACCCCTTCCTCGCTGTAAGGGCGGGGCACCCTATCGGGATAGGAGAACAGGAGCCGGGCCGTGAACCCGTCCTCCCGTCCCCTGGCCTCGGAAAGCTCGGAGAGCATGCCGGGGGTCATGCCCCCCGCGACCGTCAGGAAGGGGTTGGGGACCATGATCGGCTCCTTCATGAATTTCGCCCGATCGATGACCACGGACTCCCCGCCCCAGACCGAGAGGTAGAACGGGCGGTCGCCCCCCTTGCCGCCCTTGTATTGATCCATCGACATGGACCATTTCGTCATCTCGTCGGGCACGATCGTCATGCCCCGTGGGCCCAGCGCCAGGATGGGGGCGAGGGCCTCGGTCGTCGGGTCGGTCGAGATGACCCGCCGCAAGATTGGCCCGTGACCCCGCGTCTTCTCGGGCAACTCCTCCCATGCGTCCGTCTCGACCCTCCAGGCTTCGTACAGCTCTTTGCCGATCGCGCGGAGGGGCGCCAGGGCGGCGCGGAGGGACGGGGATTTCCCCGACGAGGGGCTCCCCACGAGGGCGACGTAGAGGCTCGCGGACTCGAAGTAGCCGGGCTTGACGAGCAGGGTAGCCGATCGTCCGATCAGGCCCGAGGCGGCTGCCAGGCACGCCACGGCGGGGAAGTCCCTCGGGCAACCGATCGACCGGGCGGCGGCTTCCGCCAGGTCGCGGACCGGGATGGGGAGGACTTCCAGCGGGAACGGCTCGGCCGGGGGCAGCGTCCCGAAGCGGATCGGCCCCCAATCCGCCCCGGCATCGCTGTCGACTTCGGTGGGGCCCGGGGGTGGCCCGTCGGGATTGGTGCTGGCCACGGCCTTGACGATTTCGGCCCGATCCTCATGGCCGTCCAGGAAGGCTTCCCAGGCGATCATCCGGGTTTCGGGCGTCAGGTCGAGCATGCGGCGGCCGATAGCCCGGAAGGGCGGGAGCAGCTCGTCCACCTCGCCCTTGACGGGCTTGCCCGCCAGGAGCCGGCCGATGGTCCAGGCGTGTCGGGGTGATGGCACCATCAAGCCTCCCCTTTCCCGCCCGAATCGATCCACCGACGGATCGTCTCGGGCTTCCAGAGCGGGGCCTTGCCGATGGCCAGGTCGGGGGGCGGGAACCGTCGGGCGGATCGCTCGCGTTCCAGTGTCCTGCGTGAGATCCCTAGGGCCTTGGCCAGCTCCCCGAGGCGGTAGGTCAGCCGATCCATCGCCAGGGCGGTCGGCTCATTGGCGGGCGGGGCGTCTCGCTCGGTCGTGGCCGGTGGCGTGGCGGGCTTGGGGCGTCTCATCGACCACCCCCATTCCGGTCGGCGGGGGAGGGGGCGGCTCCGGATTCCAACCAAGTCAGGATCCATTCGCCTTTGTAGAACGTCCTCCGACCCTTGCGGGTATGGCGGAGCGTCCCGCCGCGGCGGGCGTCGGCCAGGGCGGCGGGGGTCAGCCCGAGTGCCTGGCGTAACGCGCCGTCATCGTACAGGGCGTCGGGTTCAATCACGACCGGCTCGATCATCTCGCATGTCTCCCGTAAAGGGTGGGAACCACGCGAGCGATCGTAAGCCGCAGGGGGGCGCTTGAGTGCGGTTGTCGGCGGTTGTCGGTTAGGTGACGGTCAGCTCTCCCGCTTGCCCGGGAACCGGTCGGGCTGCTTGATTCCGAACGTTTGTTCCAACCAAGGCCCGAGCGTCTTCCATTCCCACAGATCCGGCCTTCCCCCACCACCTTCGACCGCAGGGGCGGGCATAGTCCCTTTCGTCTTGTAGCGTTCCAGTGTTCGCTTCGACCTATGGACCTTGCCAGCGGCCTGATCCAATGTCACCAAATCGCTAGGGCTATACGGAAGCTCCGGGGACGGGCCGGGGTCCGGCATAATCGGCGTATAGGGCTGGGAAACCGTCAAGACTGTAATGGGCGAGGCGTTCGGATCTGGGGACGAGACGGGGCAAACCATGATCCCAATCGGGAGCGGGTCGGGTTTGTAGACGCCGCCGCAAGACCGACACCAATAGATTCCAGCGATGTAGTGCTTGAGGTCGGTAGACGAGCATCTCCCGCATCGCTGCTTCTCGGGCGGACGCTTCAACCCCTTTTTGGACACGGTTCCCCCTCCTCGAAACGCTGACTTGGCGGATCATCAGCCGATGCCGGAAGGCCGCTCGAGCGCTGCACGGAGGGTCGCCAGGGCCTCGGCGACTTCCCTCCCCTTGGCGACGATGAGGTCTAGCAATTCCTCGGGCGTCCGATTGTCCGCGGCCGCCTTGGCGTTCGGGTTGACGGCCTTGAGGTCGTAGACGGCATCGTCGATCGCCTGCGCCTTATTCCTCCGCTCGTTCGCGTCCTTGGCCAGCGCGGCGGCCCCGGCCTCCAGGGCTGCGATCTCGTCGAGGTGGAGGGGGGACGCCCTCCTCAAGTCCTTGACCCGATCGCGGAGGGTCAGGGCCTCGGCCGCCTTCTCCTCGGCCTCGGCTCGGAGCGGGGCGGAGCGGCTTCGCGCGGCCTCGCGACGGGCGGCGAGGTCGAGGGTCCAACTCCGTTCGCTGTCGGCCCGGGTGGGCAGGAGGTCGAAGAAGTTCTGAAAGCGGTCGATCGTGAACGGCGTCTTCTTGCCGACCTTGATGTCGGAGAGGTCGTAATACCAGATCCGCTCGGTCGGCTGGCCCTTGGTGAAGAACAGCAGGTTGGTCTTCACGCCCGCGCCGGCCGCCGAGAAGACCCCGCCGGGCAGGCTCAGGATGCACCAGAGGTCGCAATCGTCGAGCAGCTTCCGCTTCGTCTTCACGAAGGCCGATTCATTCGTCCGGAACAAGACCCCTTCGTCGAGGACGATCCCGCACCGGCCGCCGGGTTGGCCCGGCTTTTCGGGCTCCAGCGCCGCGATGACGTGCTGCAAGAACAAGACCTGGGTGGCGCTGGTCTGGTAATCGAAGCCGATCTGCGCGCCCTTCCCCTCCTTGCCGCCGAAGGGGGGATTGCTCAGGATCACCCGAAAATGGGAGGGTGCCCCCTCGAACAGCCCGCCGTAGACTTCGCCCCCGGTCAGGGTGTTCCCGTGCCAGAGGTTCGGCTGGTCGATCCCGTGGAGGACGAGGTTCGCCAGGGCAACCGGGTAGATGAGGTTGTCCTTCTCGCGGCCGTAGAAGGTGCCCCGCTTGAGGGCTTCCACCTGATCGCCGGTCGCCCCCGCCTCGAACTTGTCCCGCATGTGCTCGTAGGCTTGGGCGAGGAACCCGCCGGTCCCGCAACCCGGGTCGTAGACCGTCTCGCCGGGCCGGGGGTCGATGACGCGGACCATCGCCCGGATCACCTCGCGAGGCGTGAAGAACTGGCCGCCGTCGTTGGACTTCTCGCCCATCTTGAGCAGCAAGCCTTCGTAGACCTGCGAGAGCGGGAACACGTGCGTCGTGTCGATCGTCTCGTCGTGGATGTCGTCGACCTTATCCAGGACGTCGCAGAAGTTCCGTTCGGTGTCGATCCGGACCTTCTCGACGCTCGCCATGATCTCGCCGATGACCTTCTGGCGGGGCGAGGCGTCGGGCCTGTCGCGGAGCCCTCGGAGGTAGGGAAGCGCCTCGCCGTTGACGAACTTCATGAACGAATCGAGCCCGCCCATCTGCTGCAAGCTGAAACGCTTGTCGCTGTTCGGGGCGGCCCAATCGCGCCAGCGGTATGGCGGTTCGACGGACGGTGCATAAACCTGGCCGACCGCCTCGGCCTCGTCCGCCTCGCGGGCCTCGCGCTCGTCGAGGATGCGGAGGAACAAGATCCAGGACAACTCGGGGACGTACTGCAAGGCCCCGGCGCAGTTCGACCGGCGCATGATGTCGCAGATCGCCTTGATGGCGGTGTTGACGGATTGTTGGGTGGCGAGCCGGCGGCCGTTCTTCTTCGCTTCGCCGTTCTTCTTCGTGGGGGGCATGGTCGTCCGGTCGTGAGGTCAGGGCTTGCGGAGCAAGGGGACGTAGCCCGCCTGCTGGAAGTGGTGGTCGCCGGTCAGGGCCTCGGTCGCGCCGTGGTCGCCCATCACGACGAAGCTCAGGCAGTCGGTCAACGGCCAATCCTTGTCGGCCCGCTGGCGGTACAGGTCCACGCCGCGACGGAAAAGCTCCTCGGACGCGGGGACGATGGTCACGCTCGGGTCGGCATCCAGGATGTCCAGCAAAGCAAGGAACCGGGGTCGGTCTCGCGGGGCGGCGAAGGCGTCGGCGACTTCGGTCAGTACGTACCCGGTCGTCACGAGCCGGCCGGAGAGGTGTTGCCCGGCGGCCTTGGCGTCGGCGTGCGAGGGGTCGCGCGGGTTGAGTAACGCCAGGAAATAGAACGTGTCGGCGAAGGTGGCCTTCATCGGAGCTTCGGCAACCCGTGCAAGTAGTGGTCGTGATTAACGGCCAAGTCCGGCGGGAGGTCGGTCGGGAGGTCTTCCGCCCATCGGCCGAGGTCACTCAACTTGGACCAGATCGAGGGTTCGCCCGGAATGACTGGCGCCACATCGGGGAACGTGACAACGACATCCGCCCCCTCGGGCAAGGTGACGTCCTCGGGCAGCACCACGACGCCGCTCTTGACCTTGCCCTGATAAGTCATGGTGAACCTCGATAACGGAGAATATCGGTCCTATCGCATCATAACGTCTGTGATCAGGACGGCGAAGGTCACGCGGCAGAGTCTCGCGGTTCGACGACCCCGAATGTCCGTTGAAGTAGGGCCCCTGGAATGGCCTCGATCGCGTGAAGTTGTGAGGTTAGGGAGCGGCACAGCTTGGCCGTCTCGCCCATGCGAGCGTCAAGCATCGACGCGACCCGCCGCTGCACTTCGATGGGAGGCGCGAGGAGCGGGAAGGCGGCGAGGACCCGCTGGTTGATGGTCGCAATGCCGGTGGTCTGCTTGGCGTGGGCGAGAAAATAGGACTTGCCATAGGGCGATGCGAACTGAGCGGCGAGGAATCGAGGGCAGAACCGATCGAGGTCGAATCGGACCCGGAAGATATGATTCTGGTGGATGCACTCGGGAAGCTGGTCGTCCCAAAAGGTCCCCCGGCCGAGCTTGTCAGCGTCCCCGCCTTCCGTCAACAGCAGGTCGCCGTAGCGGAGGGTCAATTTCTGGATCTCGTTATCCGTGGCCTCGATCCGGTAGATGTCGCTGGTGTCGAGGCGGCCATCCTTGACGTTGGCGACCCGAAGATAGGGGACCGATCGCGTCGCCGTGCCATTGAGCCTGCGGCCCAACGTGATCCCCGAGACAATTTCCCCAACGTCTCCGAGCGACACCATTGGCCACTCGCTTGAAGAAGCCGGGAATGCCGCCGCAAGATAGGCTTTATCCAGACCGAGGGCGAGATTTAATCTCGACAACGCAACGGAGTGAACGGCGGAGGTCACCTCCAACAAATTATTAATTCTCGATGCTAGTTGTTGTTGCTCACGGAATGGCGGAAGGCAGATCCGGAACGCCTTCACGGTCGGCACATACACCGTCTTGTGCGTCGCGCCGCTCGACAACTCTCGCACATAGTCTCGGGAAGCCCTAAGCAGCAACGCCAGGAAGTGGGGATCGAGGGCGGGGCCGCAGACCCAGTTGACGAAGTCCTGGCTCGTAGCCATCGCTCGGCCCATCACGGTCACGAACCCAACGGAGGCCGTGCGCGAAAGCACGACCGTGCCGGCCGGTAGGACCCGCGCCGACGAATTGGCGATGCCCTGTTCGTTGGTGTGTTCGCTCGTCTCGAAGGCGATCCGACCGTCGAGGGCGCGGATGTCGGGTAGGGCGATCCAGGGGATCTCCCCGCCCCACCATTCGGGATGGTCGCGACTCGGGGTATGGCCGCTCTCCAACCGAGCCAGGTCGGTCAGGAGTCGCCAACTCCATCCGGGAGGGGCTGGCTTCGGCTCGAAATCAACGGTCAGTGGTACGATCCGCCGTGGCGAGGCCAGTTGATTTCCCTCGCTGTTCATGCCGTGAACATCCTGCCCTTCGCTTCCTTGAGCACGTCGGCCGGCTTGCCGACCGCCTTCAACGCCGCCAGGCCGCCCGCCTTCTTCACGTCGGGGGTCTGCCAGACGTGCGGGGTCTCCAGGCCCTCGATCCCGCCGACGGCGAATTGCCCGGCGAGTGCCTTGATCGTCGCCGCCGCCTCGGGGGGCATGGCCGCGAGCCATTCCTCGTGCTTCGTCGCGAAGGCGTCGACCCGCTCGACGCGGGTCCGGGGGGCGAGGCCGTAGCCGAGTTCGGCCAGGACGTCGTAGAGGTCGTAATCGCCCATATGGGCCAACGCCCGGACCAGGACGGCCGACCGGCCGGATTCGGGCAGGTGGCCCAACAATTCTTCCCGGGCGGCCGGGTCGAGCCACTGGCGGCGGAAGGCATCGATCGTCGGGGCCTCCTCCACCAGCCTCGCGGCCACGCGCTCCTTGTACTCCTCCACGGTCAGGCGGACGGTCTCGCCATCGACGAGGGCCAGGACGGTCCGGCCGGCGGGAGTGACGCGGACGTCGAAGCCCTCGGCCTCAATGACCGGTGAGGGGTCCGGACTGCCATCGTCGTCCGCGCCGTCGTCGGGAGTCTCGCGCTCGGCCTTCAGCTTCGTGATGAACGGCTGGCCGAACAGGCGGGTGGCGTCGGTGTAGTCGTAGACCCGGAACATGAGCTTATCCGAGTCCGGGTCGAGCCGCGTCCCGCGTCCGAGCATCTGGTGGAGGGCGATCGGCGAGCTGAGGTAGCGGAAGAAGACGATGTTGCGGACGGGCCGGACGTCAACGCCCGTGGTCAGCAACTCGACCGTCGTGGCGATGAAATGGCTCCGCTTGGACGCCCGGAAGTCCGGCAGGAAGTCGTTGCCATTGCTCTCGTTGGTGCACTTGAAGGCGTAGAAGTCGTAGGGCTCCTGCCCGTGCTCGCGGGACCATCGGGCATAGACATTGTTCATCTCGATCGCCACGGCGTCCGCATGCCGGTCCGAGGCGCAGAAGACGATGGTCTTCTGGTGGGGGCCCCCGCTCGCCAGGAGGTTGCCGAACAGGTCTTCGGCCATCCGCTTGACCCGATCGGGGAGGACGAGGCGGCCCTCGAAGGCGGAGGCGTCGTATCGCGGGCGGGCGTCGAGTTCGGAGCGCGGCAGGCCCGTCCGGGGGTCGGTGAGCACCTTGCCCCCGAGGTCCGCCCGGCTGATGCCCGTCTGCCGCTCGCACTCCCGCTTGTCGTCGATGAAGATGTCGCGAGAGCTGATCTCGCACGCCGCGAGGTAGCCGTCCTCGATCCCCTGGCCGAGTTCATACTCGTAGACCGGCTCGCCGAAGTGCTTGATGTTGTCGGCGTTGATCTTCTCGTCGTCCTTGGCGTCCGTGGTCGCCTCGGTGACTTCGATCTGGCGGGGGGTCGCGGTCAGACCGATTTGAACGGCGTCCGGGTTCCGGGTGAGGACCTGCGACCACTTGCCCCAGGCCGAGCGGTGGCATTCGTCGATGACAATGTGACTGAAATAATTCTCGGGGTAGTTCTTCGTAAGGAAATTTGCGTCGGCCTCGTCGGAATCGACGTCGAGCGTCTGGTAGGTGGCGACGAGGACGCGGGCGTTCTTCTGGGGGTTGTCGCCGGTCACGGGGGCGGCGTTGGCCCCGAAGACGTTCGCGAATGCCCCCAACCCTTGCTCGCGAAGCTCGTCCCGGTCGCAGACGAACAGCGCCCGCTTCAACTGGCCCGCGTCGGCGATCCGCTTCAGCAGGTTGACCGCAATGAACGTCTTCCCCGCCCCGGTGGCCAGCGAGAGCAACGCCCGCTTCTCCCCGGTGGCCACCTTCTCCAGCGCCGCCCGGATGGCCGCATCCTGGTAGTACCGTCGCGATGTCTCGCCTCCCTTGTAGGGGACGAGGAGCGGCTTCGCGGCCTCGTCGTCGAGGCTGAACCCCTTCCCCTCCTCATAGCGAGCCCGCAAGTCATCGGGGGTCGGGAACTCGATCAGCGGGCGGGCCGCCGACGTAAGCTTGGTGAAGTTGTCGTACTCGACGAACAGGTGCCCGTTGCTGGCGAAAATGAAGGGGACGTTGAGCCGCTTGACCGCCCCGTAAGCCTTGGCCTGCTCCAACCCGTGAGCGGGGGGCTTGCCCTCGGGCTTGGCCTCGATCAGCGCCACCGCGACGGGCTGGACGTCCGGGCGGACCTTGACCCGCAGAGTGTAATCCGTCCGCCCCTTCGCCCGGCGTCGGGGCTTGCCGTCGATGATCTCGATGGCGCCCGCCGTCTCCTCGCGTCGGATCAGATCCTCGGTCCAGCCCCGCTTGCGGATGGCCGGGTCGATCAGCTTGGATCGGGTGTCGGCTTCGTTGTAGCCCATGCTGACCGGTTGGGTGATGGCCGAGTCGTCAAGCGGGGAGCGGACACCGAGACCCCGCGTCGCCGTCCCGAATCATAAGACGGCGCGAATACGCGAGTCAAGCATGCGTGGCGTCTCGAAGCCCTCGGGCCGCCTTGGGCGGACCCGTCAGAAATCAGTGGGGGGCCGCGAGGCCCCCCGATGAAGGTCAGAAGGCATAATGGCAGGAACAGACCGCATCCATCGCGGCGGATTCATCGGCCCGGGCGTCCCAATCGGCGTCGGTCGGCTCGTCGCCGTTGAGCAACTCGCCGGCCTCCGCCTCCTCCTCGGGAGTGGGGATGAAGTCAGGGCCAGCGGTCGGGCGGAAGTCGTCGATCTCCGGTGCTTCGGCGGGGAAGTCGAAGTTGACGGGGGAGTCGAAGAGGATCAGGATGGACATCGAAGCTCCAGGTCAGATCTGGGGTTTCACCGAGGGTCGGGCGGTGCCAGCCGTCCGGCCCTCTTCTTTTCCCGAGGCCCATCGCCCCGAAGTATTTCAATCATACAAGATTAATACAAAATGTCAACGATTTAGTCTTACGAATTATTGGGTTCCGTTCGGGAATTTGTTTTAAACAAGAAATAATAGTGTGGGCAATTTCACCTTGATCTTGTGTGACTAAAAGACTACAATTTAGTCTTATGAAACACGGCAAAACTAAAAGCTAATGGCCTTGAGGAGATCCGCGAGGATGGCAAAAGCAAAACCGGGCCCCAAGGTCGGCGAAGGTGGTGAGCGCGAGGTGCCCACCACCATTCGCTCAACGCGGGCTTGGAAGGAATGGGTTGTCCAGCTCGCGGCTTATGACGCTGATGCCCGGCGAGCCCAGACGAACGTGAGCGACACCGTCGACCGGGCCCTCGTGGACTACGCTCGTTCGATTGGTTTTACGGTGGCGGCACCCAGGCGTTGACCTGGCGGGGTCCCCCGAAGGTATCTTCGCCGTCGGGAGCATCAACTCGCTCGAACCGCCGATCAAGCAAAATGATTTGATCCCGGGGGGATCCCTACAATGTCACGCGACAATCTGCCTCAAAATGCGACGCTCCCGGCCCTGCTCTCGATTGGGCAGGACAAGGCCCTCGCCGCCCTGCTCAGCGGGGCGACCGTCACGGCGGCGGCCAAGTCGGCGGATGTCGATCGGGGTACTCTCCACAGATGGCTTGCCGACGATCCGACTTTCATCGCGGCCTATAACTCTTTCGACACTCCTCGCTGAACACCACCACATTTTGAGCTAAATCGCTGTACCGATCAGATTTTACGCCGAGAAATGGGGGCTTGGGGGTCGTGAATCTCCATTCGTGCGAGCATGGGTGGTGGACCCACGTGAGTTTGACGGGCAAATTCAAGGAGATTTGCGGCGATTCGCCGTAAGTCCAAGTCCCTTGGCCTTCTATTCGTGGTGGTGTTCAGCGAGGAGTGTCACTCTTTCCGTCTGGAGATGGTCGACGCGATCCGGCAGGAGGTCCGGTATCTCGCCGCCGATGCGGTCAAGGCCCTGCGGGCGGTCTTGACCGACGAGGAAACCCCGGCGGTCGTGAGGCTGAAAGCGGCCGGGGAGGTCCTCAAGTTGGTCCTGGACGAAAAACCGAACGGGCCGACGAATGTGGAAGACGTCGAAGCTGCGATGAAGCGGCGGGAGTTGCGCCGGAGGTTGGGTCTTCAGTCGGAGCGGCTTACTTGACCATCGTGCCAGCGAAACCGATCAACCTTTGCGGTTGCACCCTCCAGTCGCCTCGGGCCCGGCCATGCACCGCTCAGCCAGCATTCGGCGGATCGAGTCCAGGCGGTGCGGTCGAGGGATCCGCGAGCCGTTGGCCCACATCATCGCGGCAGTGCGGTGGACGCCCAGGGCCTCGGCCATCGCCTCGAAGGTGAGGCCGAGCCTCCCCCTCGCCTTGCGGACGAGCGCCGCCTCGGGGTTCAAGCCCGGCGGGGCCTGATCCAGCATCGCCAGCAACGCCTCGGGCGTGGCCTCGGCGTCGAGGTGGGGTCGGCGGTCGAGGATCCGGCGGAAGTCTCTGAATGTCATCGATCGGGCCCCCGACGTATCGGTTGAATCCGAAGCAGGTCCCCCACCGGGGAGCCCCGGGTCGGGGTCACTTTTTCTTGCCGCCACGCACCCGCGCCCGGGCGAGCTTGTTGAGCCGCTTGACCTCGGCCTCGGCCTGCTTGATCTCGGCGGAGCAGTCCTGGGCCATCTGGCCGATCCGCTGGTATTCGAGCTTGGCCGACTCCAGCCGTGCCGTCGCCCGCGCCAGGGGCGTCAGGGTCGGGTCGAACCCGATCACATCGGCCGGGGCTGGTTTGGCGGGGGTCCGGGGGGACCGCTTGGGCGGGGCTGGGGACGGTTTCGCCGGGGGCGTCGGGCGGAGGGCAGGCCGGTCCGCGGCGAAGTCCAGGCGTGGCCTTGGCGGGGGCGCCGCGGCATCGGGCGGGCCGGGGGGCCCGGCGATCGGGATGGGAGTCGGGGGTGGCGTGGCAAGGCGATCGGGGCCGTCGCGTCGCGAGTCGACGGTTATCGGCCCGGCAACCGAGGCGACTCGGCGTAGCGACAGCGAGTTATTGGCAGCTACGGAGCCGTCTGGATTGTCCACTTCGGTTGCGTCCGCCATATCAATCTCCAATTTTCATGATGAAGCGGCGCTTGCCGTAGCATGCGGCATGGGCCGTCGGAGCTGAATTGTAACTCTTCCGTGTGGCCGGCGAATCCATGAGGATGATCTCCTCCTGCGATCGGTCGTTCAGATTGGGACAGTACGCTGGGAATCGGTTTAACTCCGCTCGGACCTCCCGGCCCGAACCATGAGGACGATGGCAGCTCTCATCGCCTCGGGCAAGCCAGGCCAGGTGGCCACCACTTCGGCCAAGTCGGGGGGCATCCCGGAGGACCCAAAGGGAAGGGGAAGGGATGCGTCGGGAGACATGCGATGAGAACCTGTTGTCTGGATAGGGGTTTGCATCGAGCCGACCGGCGGAATCATAATCCGCGTGTCGGGGGTTCGAATCCCTCCGCCGCTACTCGCCCATTCACGGCAGCAGGCACGCCACGGCGGGCAGATTAACGACTCAGGGCCGGGGACGCCGGTCCTCGGCCCTCGGCCTTTCGTGAGTCGATGGGGACCACGCGAGCAGGGCAGGGCACCCCAAGTCTCTCATCAGCCCCTCCCCGAAGATGCATCCGGTCCGGCAATCCCCGACGGAAATCCGAGAGGCGTTCGCCCTCCGATCCGACGGGTTCGTCGAACTGGCCCAGAGTGCGGAGTGACGACGCGCGAGTCACGCGACACGCCTTCGCCGGCCGAATCGGGCTCGGGAAGTCCCCGGCGGCGGAGCAGGGGCCCGACCCGCCAACGATCCCGAATGTTTGGGTGCGTCCACAATTTCCCGGCACCAGGAATGACCGCCACGCCGTTCCGAAACCGTGTGGGTGAATCGAGCACCCAAACCAGTGAGTCGAGTGATCACGGTCCCGGAACATTGGAACGGCCCTCGACCGTAGTCCCTGACAGCCCCCTGGTTTCTGAAAAGCAACACGGCGTCTGGACAGGCTATGCAACCCGCTTCCACCGGTGCAGCAACGGTATGCCTCCCGTTGCGGGCTCGCTCCGATATGGCCTTTCTTAAGCATCCTAGTTTTTCTAGATTGACGCAAATTTAGATGTTGACACCTGGGGCACGCGAGTTGCCTGACGATTTCCTCCGCCCGGTCCGGGCTCACAGCTTTCCGGAGAGGCACACCGGGCATCCCGCAGGTCAATACGGTCCAGAAGACGGACACGACGTCCGCCGATCGGGCAGACCCTTCAAGGAAAGATCGACCAGCTTTGTGCGCCAGCGTCGGGCTGACCGACGTTGACGGAATTGGTCCGACGCGACCCAATCCGGGGCGAGTCGGGCCAGGAGCCGACGTGCGTAGCGGCGGCAAAATCCGCGGCCCTTGCGTCACCCATCCCCCTTGCGTCACCCATCCAAGGAAACACACCGATGAACCTGAACCTCTCCCGCCGCTCGGACTCGATCTCGGCCCGCCGGGCCAACAAGACTCGCCGGACCTTCGCCCTGGAGAGCCTGGAAGAGCGCCTCGTGATGTCGCACGCGGCCATCGCCCCGGTCGACATGCCGCCGGTGCACGTCGCGCCGCAGGCCCACGGCGCGGTCAGCGTCGCCGTCCCGATCAGCATCACCAGCGCGAACCTGACCGGAGTGACGACCGCCGCCAACAATCTCATCACCGGCGTGACCGGGACGGTGACGGGCACCATCGCCGGGCAGAGCTTCACGGCCCCGTTGACGCTCTCCAACAGCTCGACGAACCCCGCGGTCCCGGTGCTGGACCTCCGCCTGGGCCCGATCGACCTCAACCTGCTCGGGCTGGAGGTCAAGACCAGCGAGATCTGCCTGAAGATCACCGCCCAGCCGGGCCCCGGCAACCTCCTGGGGAACCTCGTCGGCGGCCTCGCCAACGCGCTGAACGGCGCGGCACCCACCACGGCCGCCGGAACCACGAGCCTCCTCGGCAGCCTGACCAGCCAGCTGAACACCGTCACCACCGGCGCGGCGGGCACCGGGAGTTCCAGCGTGCTCGGGCTCCTGAATTCCGGCCTGAGCTCGGCCCTGGCCCAGACGACGCCCTCCAGTCCGACCGGCACGAACGCGGCCGGCGTGACGAACCTGGTCCACCTCTCGGTCGGACCCTTGAATCTCAACCTGCTCGGCCTCGTGGTGAACCTCGACAATTGCGCCGGCGGGCCGGTCACGGTCGACGTCAACGCCATCCCCGGCCCCGGCAACCTGCTGGGGAACCTCCTCGGGGGCGTGGCGCACTTGCTGGATGGGCCGGGCCACCGCCTCGGACTCCTCGGCCAGATCGACAACGCCATCATCGGGGCGATCGGGCAGATCCATCTTTGAGCCGACCTGAGAGTCCTCGACATCCCGGGAGGGGGCGAGAAATCGCCCCCTCTTCGCGTCGACGGGCCGCCCATCGCACGGACGGACGAAAGAAATGGCCGATGGTTGATGAATGATGGGAACGACGAAGCAAGTCCCTCCAGTCGCGCCTTTCCATCAATTATCAACCATTCATCATCCATCTCCGCCTCGATCCCGCCGCTCAGAGTTCGACCCCGTCCTCGTTCCGGGCCCGGAAGTAGGCCCGGATGGCGTCGCGGAGGAGGATCGACCGGGGCTCGCCGTGGTCGACGAGTTGATAGAGTCCCTGGCCGTCGCGCTTGAGGTCGACCGAGGGGTCGAACCCGGTGTCGGTCAGAATCTTGCAGCGATCCCAGTACTGGCGGGACGCCTTCCGGCCGTGCCAGTGGTGGAGGACGGTCCCGGGGACGAAGCCGACATCGCCCCGGAGCTTCAGGGCCTGGGCCTGCCAGTCGACCACCGCCTTCCGGTAGCCGGCCGAGACGCCCGGGTAGAGGACCTCCAGCGCCTCGCCGACGAGCGACTTGGCCATGATGTAGTCGGCCTCGCCGACCACGGCGACGTCGAACAGCCCGCCCAGCACGTCGATCGCCTCGCGCCGGGCCGCCCAGGCGAAGCCCGGATGGTGCCAGTAGGCGATCCGGGAGTTGAACGACCCAACGGGCGTCCCGCCGTAATAGCCGGACCCCGCCTCGCGCGGAATCCCGTGAACATAGCTATAACTGAACGACCGGAACGAGTTCAGCAGGAGTCCGTCGGGCCCGAGGTCGTGGGCCTCGGCGAACATCTGGACGATCGGGTGATGCTGGAGCTGCTGGAGCGTCTCCTGGACCCAGTCGGGCCGGACGAAGGTCAGGTCGGCGTCGACCCAGGCGACGTACCGCGAGTCGCTCGGGAGCCGGGCGAACCCGAGGTTGATCAGGTTCTCCTTGTGCCAGATCTCGTGGATCGACCGGACCTGCACATGGCGAGGGTTCCCGGGCTCGGTGACCTCGAACGGCCGGCCGGCGTAGGCCATCTCGACCACGGTGAGCCGGGCCCCTGCCTCCCGGACCTGGGCCTCGAAGGCGCGGAACAGGTCGTACCGGCTCCGGTAGCGGACCGGGTTGGACACGACGGCCACGACGTCCAGCACCTCGGGGATCGGCTGGATCGTCTTCTTGTGATCGGGGCGCCCGCCTCCGATGGGCGGCTGGCTCGGGCGGTCGAGGACATTCGAATCGGTCACGGGGCACCTGGCGGTTGGGGTCGTCTCCGGGTTCCGCTCCCGTCGTGGCGGCGTGGACGGCCGGATCCCGGCTCGCCCTGGGGTCGCACTCGGCCCCTCGTCGATAAAGATCGTGATCCGAGGGGGTCGCTTAGCACACTATCCCCATGGACCGACGGTCCGACGGGCCCGGCGCCGCCGCCGCCTTGAACCGGGCAGCCTGTTCTCCTTAGATCTTCGTTGGATCGTGCGACGTCGGATCCGACAGCCACCGGAGAGAACCACCGTGCCCATCGTCGTCACCTGCGTCTGCGGAAATCGGTTCGAGGCCAGGGATGAGGCCGTCGGCCAGCGCACGGGTTGCCCGGCCTGCGGGCGGGAGCTGGTCGTCCCCAAGGGCGCGTCCGACTTCGACGACCCGCTGCTCCCCGGCTACCTCGGGGCCCAGCCCGGGACCAGCGGCAAGGCGATCACCAGCCTCGTCCTGGGGATCCTCTCGTTCATCTGCCTGTTCTTCACCGGCCTGCCGGCGATCATTTTTGGCGCCATCGGGCTCTCGGACATCGGCAAGAGCCACGGCCGGCTCGGCGGCAAGGGGATGGCGATCTCCGGGATCGTCTTGGGGAGCATCGGGAGCTGCTTCTCGGTCATCGCCGTCCTGATCGCCCTGCTCCTGCCCGCCGTCCAGTCCGCCCGCGCCGCGGCGCAGCGGGCCCAGTGCGTGAACAACCTCAAGCAGATCTCGCTCGCCTTCGCCAACTTCCAGGACGCCGAGGGCCATTACCCCACCGTCGCCATCGCCGATGCCGGGGGCAAGCCCCTGCTGAGCTGGCGGGTGGCCATCCTCCCCTACCTCGGCGAGGACGCCCTCTACAAGCAATTCAAACTCGACGAGCCCTGGGACAGCCCGAGCAACCAGGCCCTCGCTTTCCGGATGCCCCAGATTTACCGATGCCCCAGCGACGCCGCGTCCCCGGGGGGCCAGACTCATTACCAGGTCATCGCCGGCGCCGGAACCGCCTTCGATGGCCCGCAGGGGGCCAAGCCTCCCGAGATCACCGACGGGACCTCGAACACGATCTTCGTCGCCGAGGCCAAGCGGGAGGTCCCCTGGACCCGGCCCGAGGACGTCGACGTCATCGACGGGGCGCTGGGAAGCAAGCACCCCGGCGGCTTCAACGCGGCCTTCGCCGACGGCTCCGTGAAGTTCATCAAGATCACGATGCCGTCCGTCGTGCTCCGAGCCCTGGCCACCAAGGCCGGGGGCGAGCTGATCTCGACCGACTCCTATTGATCGCCGGCCCTCGGGCACCGGATGGGCAGGCTCCGGGCGGTGAGCCGGGCATTCCGGAGGCATCGGACCCCGATCGCCAGGGCGACCGGCGATAAGATGCCTTGCAAGGCGGCCATCGCCGGGTCGCCGATCTCGAGGTGATACCAGACACCCAGGAAGCCGACCAGCCCCACGGCGATCATGAGGATGCCGTTCTTGATCGCCTGGAGCCGGGTGAACCAGGCCAGGACGCGGCGTCCCTGGTCGGAGGGCCCCGAGGTCAGTCCCACTTCAGGATCGCCCCGGTGTGGGCGCTGGTGGCCATGGCGGCGTACTTGGCCAGGTAGCCCTTGATGAACCGGGGGGCGGGCCTGACCCACGCCTTCCGGCGCTCGGCCAGCTCGTCGTCGCTGAGCCGGACGGCTAGCTTACCGGCGGGAATGTCGATCTCGATCAGGTCGCCGGGGCGGAGCAGGGCGATCGGCCCGCCGACGGCCGCCTCGGGGCTGACGTGACCGATCGAGGCGCCGGCGGTCCCGCCGGAGAACCGGCCGTCGGTCACCAGGGCGCACTTGTCGTCGAGGTTCACGCCCTTGATCGCGGTGGTCGGGGCGAGCATCTCCTGCATCCCGGGGCCGCCCTTGGGCCCTTCGCCGCGGATCACGACCACGTCGCCGGCCTTGACCTTGCCGAAGACGATCCCGTTATAAGCGTCCTCCTCGGACTCGAAGATCACCGCCGGGCCGGTGAAGACGAGCATCTTGAAGTCCACGCCCGCGGTCTTGACCACTGCCCCCTCGGGCGCGAGGTTCCCCCGGAGGACCGAGAGCCCCCCTTCCTGCGAGTAGGCCAGGTCGCAGGGGCGGATCACGTCGAAGGGGTCGAACCCGTCGCCCCCAGGTCCCTCGGGGACCTCGGACTCCCCCTCGGCCTCCAGGACGGCCAGGCCGGCGACCTCGGAGCGGTCCTCGTCCCCGACGCTGGGGACGGTCCAGGCCCGGGTGGTCCGCTCGCCGCCGGGCCGGACCCGGGTGTAGAGCCGGGCGTCCGCGGTGGCCGAGGTCCCCCGGACGTCGAACTCGGCGATGTTCTCGCCCAGCGACTTGCCCGTCACCGTCCGGCAGGCCAGGTCGAGCAGGCCGGGCCGGCCCCGGGCGATCTCGCCGAGGATCGCGTGGATTCCCCCGGCCCGGGCCACGTCCTCGATGTGATAGCTGCTCGACGGCGCGACCTTGCAGATGTTGGGCGTCATCCGGGCCAGTTCGTGGATCCGGTCCAAGGTGAACGGGACGCCCGCCTCGTGGGAGATGGCCAGGATGTGGAGCACGGTGTTGGTGCTCCCGCCCATCGCCATGTCGAGGATCATGGCGTTGTCGAAAGCCGAGGCCGAGGCGATCTCGCGCGGCAGAAGGCCGTGGCCGACGCCGAGCTTGCCGAAGTCGCGGGCCATCGCGACGACCCGGGCCGATGCGGCCCGGTACAGTTCCCGGCGGTCGGCGGCGGTGGCCAGGATGGTCCCGTTCCCGGGGAGGGCCATCCCCAGCGCCTCGGCCAGACAGTTCATGCTGTTGGCGGTGAACATCCCCGAGCAGCTCCCGCAGGTCGGGCAGGCCGCCTTCTCGATCTCCTCCAGCTCCTCGGCCGAGATCTGCCCGCTCTGCCGCTTTGCCCCGGCGACGAAGGCGTCGATCAGGTCGACCGTCTTGCCGTCGCTGGTCTTGCCCGCCTCCATCGGCCCGCCCGAGACGAACACGGTGGGGACGTTGACCCGCATCGCCCCCATGAACATCCCGGGGACGATCTTGTCGCAGTTCGGGATGCAGATCATCCCGTCGAACCGGTGCCCCTCGATCATCGTCTCGACGCTGTCGGCGATGATCTCGCGCGAGGGGAGCGAGTATTTCATCCCGTTGTGGCCCATCGCGATCCCGTCGTCCACGCCGATCGTGTTGAACAAGAACGGGACCCCGCCGGCGGCCCGGACGCATTCCTTGACGTAATTGCCCACCTCCTGCAAGTGGACGTGCCCGGGGATGATGTCGACGTGGCTGTTGCAAATCGCGATGAACGGCTTGTCCCAGTCCCCCTCGCCCACGCCAGTGGCCCGGAGGAGGCTCCGGTGCCCGGCCCGGGCGTCCCCCTTCTTGATCGTGTCGGAGCGCATCGCGGGCGGGTTCGATTCGGGGGGCATGGGCGGAGTCCGGGTCTCGGGGTCGGTCGGTGGGCGAGGATCGCACGAGTGATCTATTTTACCCGGACGGGTCGCCGGTTCCAACCGGGGGAAGTCCCCGCGGAGGACTCGAGACTCGCTCATTTTTCCCGGACGACCCGATAACGGAGGGCCTAAAAACCGGAATATAAAGGGGACCGGCGACCCAATCGGGCCGCCCCGCGCCCCTCGACCCTCTTGAGCCGGACCTGAACCATGCCGTGCAGCCCCGCCCAGCTCGCCGCGAATCGCAAAAACTCCCTCCTCTCGACCGGCCCGAAGACCCCGGCCGGGAAGATCCAATCGCGCGCCAACTCGCTCAAGCACGGCCTGACCGGCGAGGGGATCGTGATCCCCGAGGACGACCTGGCCGAGCTTGACCGCCGGGCCGACGCCTTCGAGGCCGAACTCCGGCCCTCGGGCGACGTCGGCCGGTTCCTGGTCCGGAGGACCGCCGCGCTCTCGGTCCGCCTCGACCGGTCGGTCCGCAACGAGCTGGCCGCCGTCGCCCAGCGGGTCCGGAACGCCGACCGCGAGCACGTCGATGGCCGGCTGGCCGAGGCCGAGTACATGCTCGGCTGGCTCGCCGCCGAACCGCTGACCTACTCTCGACGCCTCCGCGAGACACCCGAGGGGCTCGACCTGATGATCCGCGAGTGGGAACGGCTGGCCGCCGACCTGGCCAACCCGACCACGGCCGAGTGGGACGTGAGCCAGTTCGGCCAGGCTGCCAACCTCACCGGCGACCGGCTCGAAGGCCACCACGTCACCCGCTGGCGGGCCCTCTCGCGCGCCTTCTGGAACGACCGCCACCTCCTGGATCCCGGCGAGGGCGACGGGCTCGACGCCGCCGCCCTGAAAATCCATGCCGCCGGGCAGCTCGCCGACCTGATCGCCGCCGAGCTGGCCGAGGTCCGCGCCCTTCGTGCCTCGATCGACGAGGAATCTCTTGCGATCGATCGCCTCCAGGCCCCGGACCGGGCCCTCTTCGACCCCTCGAAGGAGGCGATCCTGGCCCGGAAGTACGAGGCGGCCACCGAGCGGAGCTTCTTCCGGAACCTCCGCGAGTTCCGCGCGATCGAAGCCAACGCCGGGCCCGAGCCCGATCCGGTCGAGATCGATACAACCCCTGATCCCGAAACACCTCCCGCCCAATTGGCTTCGACTTTCCCGGCGCGACCCATGCCGATCCCCGCCGCCCCGGCCCCCATCCCGCCGCCCCCCGATCGCCCCCGACCGATCCCCCAGGCCCTGATCGGGGCCGACGACACCGGCCCCAGGTCGGTCGGGGCCCCCCATTTCGGGGGTCCGCGTTTCTGAGAGGCTATCCGGCATCGCCAATGTTTGATGGTCAATGAGTGATGGCCGATCATCGGGACGGCACACGTTGCCGATTCCGGGAAAATCTCCGGGGTTTTCTCACCCATCAACCATCGTCCATCGGCCATAACTCATTGTTAGGTCAAGGAAATGTTTCCGGATAGCCTCGAAGAGCCGCCGCCGCGAGCCGATCGGGGTCTCACCGCCAGAGGAAATGACCGGCCAGGAGCCCGGCTCCGAAGGCGAAGGCCATCGCCAGGAGGGCGAACAGCGACCAGGCGACCGCCGCCGTCCTGGGGAGGATCACGTCGCGCCTCCGCGCGGCCGGCTCGGTGAGCGGCGAAGTTCCCCGCCTCCGGATTCCGGGGACGAGCGGCGATCCGAGCGGGTCGGGCGGCTCGGGGAGGCCGGGCGGGATCTCGGGCTCGGCCTGGGACGACTCGGAATCGGCTTCGTCTTCGTCTTCGGCTTCGGCTTCGGAATCGGGTTCGGGATCTGAGGCGCGTTCGAGGAAGGCGATCGGGTCGGGCGCCGAGGGGTTGGACGTGGGCGGGCTCTGGGGCTCGGGTTCGAGCCGGAGCCCGAGGTCTTCGAGCCGGAAGGCGTCCCCCTCGGGCTCTTCGGGCGGGGGCTCCGCGTCGTCGGGCCGGGGGACGATCAGCTCGACCCCGCACCGGGGGCAGCTCACCACCGCCCCGAGCTTCGAGGGAGGAGCCCCGAGCAACTTCTCGCACTGGTAGCACCGAAATTTGAACAAGGCGACCATGAATCATGTCTCCAGAGCGGGCCCGGCTTCGCCCTCCCAGGGTAAAGGGGCCCGGGCCGGTCGGGAACGAGGTCGAGGCAATCCCGGGTCTCGGCGGGTCGGTCCCTCGCCGGTCGCCCCGGGACCGCCTCCGATGCCGCTTGACCACGGCGAAGGGGGTGTCACAATGGAAACCGGGCGGTCGAGGGGCTCCGAGGCTCCCCCGGCGGCCGACCGATCCGGCCCCGTTCCCAGGACCATCTCCATGTCACGTCTCCATTGGACTCGCCCGGTCGCGGTCGCCCTGGTCGCGGTCGCGGCACTGGCCGGGCCGAGTGGTCCGGCCCCGGTCGCCCGGGGCGACACGGTCTTCCTCAAGAACGGCGCGGTCTATCGCGGGACGGTCGACCGCGACAACACCCTGGTCTTCGTCTCGGACAACCTCAAGCGAACCATTTTCTACAACTCGAAGATCGCCAAGGTCGAGTCCGACCCCGGCTTCTCCAAGCTCGAACGCTTCTCCCTGGTCCAGCCGATGGATGTCCACGCCGGGACCATGCCAGTCGTCGCCCTGAACGTCCAGGCCGAGCCGTGGGACGCCAAAGGGCGGCGGATGTTTCGCTACCTCAACGCCCGCCAGCGCCCCGTCGAGATGCAGCAGGCGATCAACGAGTTGACCCCTTACCTGACCCGGTATCGCGGGATCAACGGCTTCTGGGTCGGCCAGGTCTCGACCAATCTGGTCCCCCGGCCGATCGTCCTGGGCCTCCTGGCCAAGGTCGACCAGAAGGAGCAGGGGGAGCGGCTCAAGGTGACCCGATGGCTGATCCAGGCCGAGTGGTATCCCGAGGCCCGGGCCGCGCTCGACGGCCTGGATCGCGACTTCCCCGAGCTCAAGGGGAATGTCGCCGACACCCGTAAGGCCGTCCTCGAACTGGAGGCCCGCGACGTTCTCAAGGAAGTCGCCCTCCGCCGGAAGGGTTTGCAGCCGCTGGCGGCCCTGGCGCTGCTCCGGGGGATTGCCCCCGAAGGGCTCCCAAGGGAGGTCGCCGACGACGTCCGCGACCAGATTCGCCGCGACCAGGATCAGTCGGTGACCGACCGGCTCCAGGCCGATGCCCTCCGCGACCTCGCCGAGAAGCTCACCGAGGCCGACCGGAAGGCGTGGAAGGGCCGGCTCGCCGAGGTCCTGGAGGTCCTGGCCCGGGCCCCCGACGCAGCCCGGCCCCGCCTCGAAGCCCTGGGACGCGCCGACGCCTCCGCGGCGCCCGAGGCCCGGTTTGCGCTGGCGATGTCGGGCTGGGTGGTCGGGTCCGACGCGGCGACGGATCAACCCAAGAAAGCTGCCGACCTCTGGCGGGCCCGCGATCTCGCCGAGGCGTACCTGGCGGCTCGCGACGATTCGAGCCGGGCCACGCTCCTGGGCGACCTCCAGAAGGTCGAGGGCCTGGACGTGGAGACCCTGGCCCGGGTCGTCGTCCGGATGGCCCCGCCGCTCCGGGACCCCGACGGCGACCGCGAGCAGCCCGGCCGGGTGATGCTCCACCGGGTGGCCGATGACGAGAACCCGGTCCCCTCCGAGTACGCCGTCCTGCTACCGCCCGAATACCACCCAGCCCGGAGCTACCCGGCGGTCCTCGCCCTCCACGATGGCCGGGGGCCGAAGGCGGCCGTCGACTGGGTCGCCGCCGAGGCCGCCCACCGGGGCTACATCGTGGTGGCCCCCGAATATACCGTTCCCGGCCAGGCCGCCGGCTACCACTACTCCGCCGCCGAGCACGCCGCGGCGATCCTCTCGCTCCGGGACGCCCGGAAGCGGTACGCGATCGACTCCGACCGGGTCTTCGCCGCCGGCCAGCTCACCGGGGCGGAGATGGCCTGGGACATCGGGATGGCCCACCCCGACCTCGTGGCCGGAGTGGTCGCGATCTCCGGGTTCCCGGGCAAATACGTGTACAAGTACAAGCCCCAGGCCGATAAGGTCCCGCTCTACGTCGCCCTTGGCGACCTCGCCCCCGCCGCCCACGAGGTCGTCTTCGACCAGTTCGTCAAGCCGATGATCGAGGACGTCGTCGACGTCACCTACGTCGATTACCTCCGGAGGGGCCTGGAGGAACTCCCCGAGGAGGTCCCCGCCTTCTTCGACTGGATGGACCGACGCCGCCGCGACCCGGCCCCGAAGTCGTTCGAGGCCGCCACCGCCCGCGAGGGGGACGACCGCTTCTTCGGTCTCGTCGCCCGCGAACTCGCCCCCGGCCGGACCACCGCCCCCGAGGCCGCCGATCCCCTGGGCCGGAACCTCAAGCCCGCCACCCTCAAGATGCGGACCAGCGCCACCGGCAACCTCCTGAACATCACCCAATCCGGGGTCAACCGCCTCGACATCTGGGTCAGCCCTAAACTCATCGACTTCAACCGGAAGCTGGAAGTCCGGCTCAACGACAAGACCATTTACAAGGGCCAGCCCAAGCTCGAATTCGCCGACCTGCTGAACGACCTCCGGGTCCGCGGCGACCGCCAGCAGCTCTATTACTTCAAGGTCCCCGGCGGTGGACCCAAGCTCCGAGCCCGCTGATCGCCGTCGACCCCAGTCTACGGCCCGGAACCGGAGGTCGGTGATGGGCGGCGACCCGACCGCCGATGACAAGGCCCTCGACGCCGACGTCATCCTGGCGGCCTCGGCGATACTCGTCGGCCGGAGGGCTGGGAAGTGATCGTCGCAACAGGCAAGGTCGGGCACCTCGCCCGATTGGTTCGTGCCCGGCCGTGGGAATCGATCGACTGAGGAATTTTGAGATGGGAGTGCGGATCGCACCCGACCCCGATCGTCGACGCGATCCATCCCGGATCCCCCGGGACGAGATCCCACTCATCGCCAACGCACCTAAGACGCCACGGAGACGCCGGTGACCGACCCCCAGACGCCCGACTGGGTCCGCGACGCGATCTTTTATCAGATCTTTCCGGACCGCTTCGCGCGAAGCTTCTCTGTTCCCAAGGCGGCCCACCTTGACGCCTGGGGCGACCCGCCCACCCCCCACGGGTACCAGGGGGGCGACCTCGACGGGGTCCTCGAACACCTGGATTACCTGGCCGATCTCGGCGTCAACGCGATCTATTTCACGCCGATCTTCCAGTCGGCCTCGAACCACCGCTACCACACCCACGACTACTTCCGGGTCGACCCCATGCTCGGCGGAGACGCCGCGCTCCGGCGACTGATTGACGGAGCCCATGCCAAGGGGTTCAAGGTCGTGCTCGACGGCGTGTTCAACCACGCGAGCCGGGGATTCTTCCAGTTCCACGACATCCTGGAGAACGGCCAGAATTCGGCCTACCTGGATTGGTTCACCGTCCACGGCTGGCCGATGAACGCCTACGACCACGCGCAGTCCCCGGGGTACAACGCCTGGTGGGGCCTGCACGCACTCCCCAAGTTCAACACCGACACGCCGGCCGTCCGCCAGTTCCTTTGGAACGTCGGTCGGCACTGGATCGACTTCGGCGCCGACGGCTGGCGGCTCGACGTGGCCCACGAGGTCGACGACCGCTCGTTCTGGGCCGAGTTCCGCCGGTCGGTCCGCTCGGCCAACCCCGAGGCGTACATCGTCGGCGAGGTCTGGGAGATGCGCCCGTTCGAGGAGCTGACCGACTTCGCCCGCGACATCGACCTCCCCGACGAGGCCACCCGATGGCTCCGGGGCGACTGCTGGGACGCGGTGATGAACTACCTGTTCACCCGGCTCTGCTTCGCCTACTTCATCGGCGAGGCCATCGACCGCCAGGAGTTCGGTCGGACCAGCTTCCGCGGCCTCGACCCCGCCGGCGCCCCGGCGTTCCGCCGCCACGTCGAGAAACTCCTGGCCCACTACCACCCGAACACCTCCGCCGTGATGATGAACCTGCTGGGGAGCCACGACCTCGCCCGGTTCCTCCACTTCGCCCGGAGCGACAAGTCGGCCCTCCGCCTGGCCACGCTCTTCCAGATGACTTTCCCGGGCGCCCCCTCGATCTACTACGGCGACGAGGTCGGCCTCGAAGGCGGCCACGACCCCGACAACCGGCGGGCCTTCCGCTTCGACCGCCCCGAGTCCTGGGACACCGACCTCCTCCACGACTTCCAGAAATACATCGCCCTCCGGAACGAGCGTCCCTCGCTCCGCCGAGGTTCGTTTACGTTCCTGTACGCTGAGGGGGAAGTTGCCGCCTTCCTCCGCCAGCTCGGGGACGAATCCGTCGTCGTCGCCTTCAACACCGGCCACCGGACCGAGAGGGTGGACCTCCCGGTCGCTCCCCACCTGGATGAGGGGACCGTCCTGGACGAGGTCTGGTCCCGCGAGGCCGCCCGGGTCGAGGGGGGACACTTCCGCCGGGTCGAGATCGCACCGCGCTCGGGGCGGGTCTTCGCGACCCCGGCCGCCCGATGACCGGAGCCACGCCGCCCCCCGCCTGGCGACTCCCCGAGGGGGTGAATTCCGCCCTCTGGACCTACGCCCACACGCCCCGGCTGGCGACCGAGGAGGACGCGTATTTCGACGGCCATCCCCTGTTCCGGGTCGACGCCGAGGCTCTCGGAGCCCGGTTCGTCGAGCCCGGCCCGCTGGTCGACCTCGGTTCGGGGGCGGGCCGGCACTCGATCCAGTTCGCCAGCCGGGGCTTCCCGGTCGTCGCGGTGGACCTCTCGGCGGCGATGCTCGGGCGGGTCGCGGCCAAGGCCGAGAAGGCGGGCCTGGCGGTCGATTGCGTCCAGGCCAACCTCTGCCGGCTCGGCTGCTTCCCGGCCCGATCATTTGATTATGCGTTAATGATGTTCAGCACCCTCGGGATGATCCGGGGTCGGGGCCCGAGGCGGAAGGCGCTGGCCGAGGCGTTCCGGATCCTGGTGCCCGGCGGCCGGCTGGCGCTCCACGCCCACAACGCCTGGCTCAACCTCCGGGATCCGCAGGGGCGATTCTGGCTGCTGGGCCAGGGCCTCCGTTGGCTGGTCGGGAGCCCGAACTCCGGCGACCGGCGGATGACCTATCGCGGGGTCGCCGGGATGGAAGTCCACCTGTTCGGCTGGCGGGAGCTGGCCCGCGAGGTCCGCTCGGCCGGCTTCCGGATCGACGAGGTCTTGCCGATCGACGCCGTCCGGTCCCGGCCGATCGCCGCCCCCTGGCTCGCCTCCGGCCTCCGGGCCGGCGGTTGGATCGTGTTCCTGAGCCGGCCGGGAGGCGGGCTCCGATGACTCGTCACGATCCATCGAGCCAGCCGAATATCTCGTCGATCGCGAGGTCGAAGCCGGGCAGGGCGTGCTCACCCGGGAGGAGGTCGCCGGCCTGCTTCGGCTCCGCTGCCCGGCCAGGCCGGAGCACATAGGCCACCTCGCGGATCGGGTGGATCAACCATCCCAATTGAGACCCATGCCGGAGCGCGTGGCGGATCTTGGCCCGCAACTCCGCGAGCGTCTGACCTTGCGAGAGGATCTCGACGACGATGTCGGGCGGGTAGAGCACGGCGCGTGCCCGCTCGCCCCGAACGAATTTTGGGATCCGGTCTCGCACGAAGAAGGAGACGTCGGGGACCTGCGATTGACCGCCGAAGGTCCATCGAAGCTCGGTGTAGGCACGTCCCAGCTTCGTCGGCCTCGCGAAGCCATTGAGCTTCGAGGCCAGCTCGGTCTGGATGATGCTGTCCGGGAGCATCGGCGCCATCTTCTGGACCACCCTTCCGCCGAAGAACTCCAGGGCGGGCTTGAACTCGGGGAGCTTGAGGAAGTGTTCAAGCGTCAGGAGTTCTTCACCGATCTTGACCATCGCCGGTCCCTCCCTCGATCAGATCTGATAGTCGAACCCGCCGGCATCCGGGCCGGCGTCGGCCCCCCGGATCCGGAGGCGGGGGTCCTCGATGGTGACGACGGTGTGCGGGGCGATCGAGCGGGTGATCCAGGCGGAGGAGCCGACGACGGAGTGGTGGCCGATCCGGGTCCGGCCGCCGAGGATGGTGGCGTTGGCGTAGATGACCACGCCGTCCTCGATGGTCGGGTGCCGCTTGGTCCCCCGGACCAGTTCTCCGGTGGTCTCGTCCCTGGGGAAGCTGAGGGCGCCGAGGGTCACGCCCTGGTAGACCTTGACGCCCTGGCCGATCTCGGTGGTCTCGCCGATGACGACGCCGGTCCCGTGGTCGATGAAGAAGCGGCGGCCGATGGTGGCGCCGGGGTGGATGTCGATCCCAGTTTTGGCGTGGGCGTACTCGGTCATCATCCGGGGGATCAGGGGGATCTTCAGCCGGTAGAGCTCGTGGGCGACCCGGAACACGGTGACGGCGGCGACGCCGGGATAACAGAAAAGGATCTCGTCGAGGTTCCGGGCGGCGGGGTCGCCGTCGAAGGCGGCCCGGGCGTCGTCGGCGAGGACGTCCCGGAGGTCGGGGATCGACTCCAGGAGCCGGATCGCGGCAAGCTGGGCGTCGCCCTCGAAGTCGGTTTCGAGGTCGCGGGCCCGGCAGTCGTGGCGGAGGGCCCGGGCGATCTGGAGAGTCAGACGGTCGTGGAGGCCGTCGATCAGGTCGCCCACGTGGTAGGCGACGTTCCCCATGTGGAGGTTGTGGCGGCGGCCATAGCCGGGGTAGAGGATCTCGCGGAGGTCGGCCAGGATCTCGACCACCTCGCGATAGCTCGGCAGCGGCGAATGGCCGAGGTGGTGGATTCCCCCGCATTCCTCGTAGGTCCCGACGATCCGCTCCGTCAGCGCCGGGAGCGACTCCTTGAGCCTCAGGTCGGTGGCCATCCTCGGTCGGGTCTCCGGGCTAGGATCGGGCGGGCGTCAGGACGGATCTATCCCGGGAGATCGGCGATTTCGTCGCGGGAATCCTCGCGAAATCAAGGAGATTGTAGGAGCCCGCCCGGCGGGGGTCAATCGGCCTCGGCCCGCCGATCCCGGCCCGGAGGCTGGACTTGTGCGGCCCCGGGCGTCTGCTACGATGCGGCTCTCGCCCCGCGCCGATCGCGGGGCCGTCGGATTTCCGGCCCCCGCGAGGTCGATCCATGAGCTGGAGCTTGGTCCATCCCCGGCCCCCCGCCCGCCGCCTCGCCCGGCCAATCGGCCTGGCGGTCGCCGCGATCGTGGGCCTCGTCGCGCCTTCGGTCGCCCCGGCCGACGGCAAGCCAGGCCGGGCCGATCCGGGCCGCGCCGACCCCCGGCTCGCCGGGATCCAGGCCCCCAAGGGGTTCCAGGTCCGGGTGGTCGCCGATAGCCCGGCGCTGGCCGGCTCGGCGGCGATGGCCTTCGACGACTCGGGCGACCTCTACGTCGCCGGGTGGCGCCGGGCCGACCGGACGTTCGAGACCTGGGACAGCCTGGCCCTTCCCGACGGCGGGACCATCCGGGTCCGGAGGCGGCGGAAGTCGTCGGCCGACCTGGTCCGGCGGCTCCGGGACCTCGACGGTGACGGCGTCTTCGAGGCGTCCGAGATCGTCCTCGACGGGGCCGAGATGCCCTCGGCGATCCTCCCGCTCAAGAACGCCCTGCTCCTGGCCTGCTCGGGCCGGCTCGAACGCTGGACCGACGAGGACGGCGACGGTCGCTTCGAGACCCGGGCCGTCGTGGTCGATGGCTTCGCGGCCGAGGGCCGGGCATCCCTGTCCGGCCTGACCCTCGGGCCCGACGGCTGGCTCTACTTCACCGCCGGCGACGCCGACTCCCGGGCGATCGGGTCGGACGGCTCACGGGTCGACCTGTCGCGGACCGGCGGCGTCTTCCGCTGCAAGCCCGACGGCTCGCGGCTCAAGCTCGTGGCGATGGGCTTCCGGGGCCCGGCCGGCGGTCTCGCCTTCGGCGCGAACTTCGACCCGTTCGTCCTCGACGATGACCCCGGCGACGGCTCGAAGTTCCAGGGGGTCCGGCTGATCCACCTCGCCGAGGACGGCGACTACGGCTGGCGGCTCCGCCCCGGCGCCACCGGCCCGCTCGCCGACTTCGACCGCTCGGCCGCCGAGGGGGACCGCCCCGGCAAGCTCCCCGCCCTCGCCCGGCTGGGCCGGGGGATCCCCGGCGGCCCGGTGGTCTACAACGGCTCGGCCTTCCCCGAAGCCCTCCGGGGAACCATCGTCTATCCCGACGCCCTCCGCCACGCCGTCCTCGGCCTCCGGATCGAGAACAAGGGCGGCTCGGATTCCCTTCAGGGCGAGCTGCCGTTGCTCTCCTCCGATGACGACCGCTTCCGGCCCGTCCAGGTCGTCATCGGCGCCGACGGGGCCCTCTACGTCCTCGACCGCCGGGGGCCGGTTGACGCCCCGGCCGAGCTTGAGGCCGAGGGCGGCCGGATCTACCGGATCACCTGGGAAGGCAACGGCTCCACGCCCGGGCTCCCCACCAAGCCCAACGACTGGAAGCGGGTCTTCGCCGCGACCAACGAGCAGCTCGTCTTCCAGCTCATGGTCAGCCCCGACCTCGCCGAGGCCGACCGGGCCCAGCGTGAGCTGGTGGACCGGGGCCAGGTCGCCCGGAGTTCCTGCGTCGGCTACGCCGGGAACCTCGGCGCGGCGGAACACGCCCGGGTCCTCGGGATCCAGGGGGCCCGGCAGTTCTGGAACGAGGATGTCGAGGCCCTGATGGTCCGGCTCCTCGGAGACCCCCAGCCCGAGGTCCGCCGCCTGGCGGCGCAGGCGATCGCCTGGGAGCCGAGGGCCCCGATCCCCCGGCTCGTCGCCAAGCTCATGCCGCTCCTGGACGACGCCGACGGCCGGGTGGTCCGCGAGGCCGCCCTGGCGATCGGCCGCCACGCCGAGCCGAGCCCGCAGAAGCCCGCCGCCACGCTCCTCCGGTGGCTCTACGCCCACCCCTCGGCCGCCCCCGGTGTCCGCGACGCCTTCCTCCGAGCCCTGGAGCGGATGGGCGACGCGGGGGTCGAGGAGGTCGCCCTGGCCGTCCGGACCCGCCCCGGGGCCGAGCGCGACACGGCCGTTGCCCTCTTCACGGCCCTTCGCTCGGCCGCCGCCGCCGAGCAGCTCCCCGGCCTGGTCAAGATCCCCGACCTGACCTCGGCCGAGCGGCTCAATCTGGTCCGGATGTTCGCCGACGTCCCGCCCGAGATCCCCGTCCCCACCCAGGGGCTCGCCGAGTGGGTCGCCAAGCATCCTGAGTCCGACCCGGCCGTGAAAATCGCCGCCCTCGAAGCCTGCCGATTGGCCGGCAACCCGGCCTCGGCGCTGGTCCTGGCCCTGCTCGAAGATGACGACGAATCGGTCCGGATCGCCACCACCCGGATCGCCGCCCGGACCCGGCCGCCCGGCGCCGTCGCCAAGCTCGGCGGCCGGCTCAAGGACCCCGAGCGCTCGACGGCCGAGAAGCGGGCGATCGTCCGGGCCCTCCAGGGCTCCGGCCCGTCGGCCTTCGCCGCCCTGGACGCCGCGTATCTGGCCGCCGAGGACCTGGCCCTCCGCCGCGACGCCCTCCGGTCGATGGCCGACGCCGACCGGGTCAAGGCCCTCCCCGCCCTGGAGGCCGCGCTCGGGGGCCGCGACCCCGCGATCCGGGCCGACGCCATCCGGATCCTGGGCGAAGCGCCGGCCATGGCCCTCCGGCTCGGCAAGGCGTACCAGGCCAGATCCATGCCCCGCGACGACCTCCCGGCCGTCCTCGGGGCGCTCCGGAAACACGACGCGCCCGAGGTCCGCAAGCTCCTGGCCACGATCGAGGACGATGCCGCCCGGGGAGGGACCGCAATCGACCCGGCCGAGGTCCGGGCCCGCCTGAACCAGGGGGCCGACCCCTGGGCCGGCCTCGGGGTCTTCTTCCGCGAGTCGGCCGCCCGCTGCTCGGCCTGCCACGCGGTCGAGGGGAAAGGGGGGACGACCGGCCCCCCGCTGACCCTCGGCGACCGGGCGCCCGAGCCCGACCGGGTGATCGGCGCGATCCTCCGCCACCCTGGGCGGAAACCGGGCTCCGAGGCGAGCCGACCCAAGGACGGCCGGGCCTCGGCCGGGCCCGAGGTCGACCCGGCCCTGGCCCTGGCGGCGGTCATCTCCCCCGAGGAGGCCCCCCTCCGGCCCGATCGGGCCGCGATCGAGCTGACCACCGCCGAGGTCGCCGACCTCGCGGCCTTTCTCCTGAACAAGCCCGCCCAGGATTCGCTCAGGCACGGCCCGAGGCGGCTCGACCGGGTCCTGGCGATCGGCCCGTTCGCCCCCGGGGCCGACAAGCTCCGGCTTCCGCTCGACCGGGTCGACCCCTCGAAGCCCCTGGCCGGCCAGGACGGGATCCCGACGCGCTGGACGCCCCTGGAAGCCGACGCGGCGGGGACCTTGAACCTCCGGGGCGAGTTCGGATCCAAGCCGGGCCGGGCCTATCTCGCCGTCCGGGTCCGGTCGGATCGCGACCAGTCGGCCGCCCTCCGGATCGGCACCGAAGGCCCCGCGCGAGTCTACCTTGATGGCAAGAAGCTCGCCGAAGTCGCCGGCCTCGAACCCCCGGCGACCGAACCGGCCTTCTCCCAACCCCGCCCCGGCGGCCTGGCCCCGCTCCCCGGACTGGCCCGGATCCCGCTCCGGTCGGGCTGGAATCTGGTGATCGTCGCCCTCGATCGAGACGGGACGGGCGACGCCCGGGTGGCCCTGGAGATCGCCTCGCCGGAGCCGGTGGAACTGCAAATCCCGAAGAATTGAAGAATTTCACCGCCAAGACGCCAAGGACGCGGAGGTAGGTAAGAGAGAAGAGGAGAGGAATTCAAAACTGTTTTTCACTCTCTCTTCTCTCTCGCTTTCCTTGGCGATCTTGACGTCTTGGCGGTTAAAATCCGGTTCTCTCACCGACGATTTACCCCGGGACTCGCCCCCATGAAGCCGCCCCCGATGGTCTCGCCGATCCTGGACCCGACGCCGATCTTCGAGGTGTTCCGGGGGAACCACGGGACCGAGTTGCTGACGGCGGCGGTGGCGCATCTCGGGGTCTTCGAGCGGCTCACGCGCGGGCCGCTGAGCTTCGATCAGCTCCGCCGCGAGCTGGGGCTGGCCGAGCGGCCGGCGGTCGTCCTGGTCACGGCCCTCCGGGCGTTCGGGCTCCTGGCCGACGACGAGGAGAGTCGGATTGGCCTGACCGAGCTGGCCCGCGACCACCTGACGCCCGGGGCCTTCTTCGACGTCGGCGGCTACGTCGGCCTGGCCGCCGAGTCGCCCGGCGTGGTCGAGATGGTCGAGCGACTCCGGACCAATCGCCCGGCGGGCTCATCGGCCGACGAAGGGGGGGCGGCGTTCCTCTTCAAGGAGGGGATCGAGTCGCCGATGGAGTCCGAGGCGTCGGCCCGGTCGCTGACCCTGGCCCTGGCCGGCCGGGCCCGGAACGTGGCCCCCGCGCTGGCCGAGCGGTGCCCGCTCGACAGCGCCCGGCTCTTGCTGGATGTCGCCGGCGGGTCGGGGATCTACAGTATCGCCTGGCTCCTCAGGCATCCCGACCTCCGCGCGATCGTCTGGGATCGTCCCGAGGTCTTGAAGGTGGCCGTGGAGATGGCCGAGTCGTTCGGCGTGGCCGACCGCCTCGAAGCCCGGGCCGGTGATATGTTCAAGGACCCCGTGCCCGAGGGGGCCGACGCGATTCTGCTCTCCAACGTCCTGCACGACTGGGACGTCCCCGACTGCTGGGTCCTCGTCTCCCGGTGCGCCTCGGCCCTCCGGCCCGGCGGCCGGCTCCTGATCCATGACGTGTTCCTGAACGACGCCCTTGACGGCCCGCTGCCGATCGCCCTCTACTCGGCCTCGCTGTTCCGCTTGACGGAGGGCCGGGCCTATTCCGCCGGCGAATACCGGACCTGGCTCCGGGACGCCGGGCTCGTCCCCGGCGAGGTGATCCCGACCCTGATCCATTGCGGGGTCATCCCGGGGGTCAAGGTCACGGATTGACCGGCGACCCGGGGCGGGAAACGCTGCTTAGGCGAGGGGCGATTTCGCGATATTATGGTCGAGGACGGGAGCGAAAGGCGGGATCCAAGAGGTCTGGCAACGTGGCCCGGGTTCGGTTAGTGTCGCGGAAAGTTTACCGACGACGATCCCAGGCTTCTCGCTCAGCTTTCCGGGGGCATCGCATTACGCCATGATGATCAAGGCCACCGACATCCGCCGCGGGATGGTGATCACGATGGAAGGAGTCAACTTCGTCGTGGTCGACTTCGCGCACCACACCCCCGGCAACCTCCGAGCGATGGTGCAGACCAAGCTCCGCAACATGAACAGCGGCTCGCTGATCGAGAAGCGGCTCCGCTCGGTCGACCAGATCGAGGTGCCCTACGTCGAGACCAAGGAGTACGAATATCTCTACTCTTCGGGCGACGAGCACGTCTTCATGGATACCTCGACCTACGACCAGCTCAGCTTCACGCCCGAGATTCTCGGGACCTCGATGCAGTACCTCCTGCCCAACAGCAAGGTGATGGTGATGCACGTGGCCGACAAGCCGGTCTCGATCGAGGTCCCCGCCACGATCGACCTGACCGTCGTCGACACCCCCCCGACGCTCAAAGGCGCCACCGCCACCAACCAGTACAAGGAAGCCACCCTGGAGACCGGCTTGAAGGTCACCGTCCCCCCCTTCGTCGGCCCCGGCGAAAAGATCCGGATCGACACCCGGACCGGCGAGTATGTCGAGCGCGTGAAGTAGGCCGGGCCTGACGGCCGGGTCGCCCCTCCGAGATCACCAGCGAGGCACGATCGTCATGCACCGGACCGCACGGAATTGGACCTGGATCGGGGCCGCCGCCGCAATCGCCGCCCTCGCGGCGGTCGTCGCGATCGAGGCGCGGGTCGTCGCCGACGACAAGCCGGCCGTCGCCCCGGGGAGGTCGGACCTGGCGAAGGACCTGGTCGGGACCTGGGTCTTGACCGGGACGCCGGAGGGGGACAGCAACCCGCCCGGGAAAGGGGCCCGCCTCAAGTTCTTCACCGGGACGCACTGGATGATCACCCAGCCCGACCCCAAGACCGGCGAGGTCATCTTCCATCACGGCGGGCGCTACACCCTCGACGGCGACTCGATGGCCGGGACCATCGACTTCGCCAACCCGAACACCGCGAGTTACATCGGCCAGACCCACAAGTTCACGATCAAGGTGGAAGGCGATACCTATTCGCAGGTCGGCCAGGGGAACCCCTTCACCGAGACCTGGAAGCGGGTCAAGTGAGGCCCGCTAGCCGCTCTTCTTCGGGCTCGTCCGCCGCCCCAGGGCTCCGGCGCAGACGCCGGTAAGCATCCGGGCGGCGTTCCGGCCGAGGAAGCGGATGTTGTACCCGCCCTCCTGGACCAGGAGGGTGGGGAACTTCATGGCCCCGATCCGGCGGCCAATCTCGAAGAGGCCCTCGGGGGTGACGCTCCAGGAGCCGGTCGGGTCGGCCTTGGCGATGTCCAGGCCGAGCGAGACGACCAGGGCCACGGGCTGGAATTTCCGAATGATCGCCAGGGCCTCGTCCAGCTCCTCCAGGTATCGGCCGTCGTGGACGTCCTCGGGCAGCGGGAGGTTCCGGTTGAACCCCTTGCCCTCCCCCTCGCCGACCTCGTCGGCGAAGCCCGAGAAGTAGGGGTAGGCGAAGTTGGGATGGCCGTGGATCGAGACGGCCAGGATGTCGGACCGCTCCCAGAAGATGTCCTGGGCCCCGTTCCCGTGGTGGTAGTCGATGTCCAGAATCGCCACCTTCCCGCCGAGCTTGGTCCGGAGGTATTGCGCGGCGATCGCCCCGTTGCAGAAGTAGCAGAAGCCGCCGTAGGTGTCGCGCTCGGCGTGGTGCCCCGGGGGCCGGCAAAGGCTGTAGACCAGCGGCTCGCCGGCCACGATCGCCGAGGCTCCCGAGAGCGCGACGTTCACCGCCGCCCGCGCCGCCTTGTACGCATCATTGCTTAGTGGTGTAAATGTGTCGATGCAATAATAGCCGACTCGTCGGCGGCGGTCGTGCGGGGGCCGGTCGGCCCGGCGGATCGGGAAGACGTAGGGGTACACCAGTTCCCCCTCGGGCAGTTCCAGGCAGTAGTCGCGGACGAAGTTGACGAAGTCGGCGTCGTGGACTGCGCGGATCGGGCCTTCGCCGAAGTTCCGGACCTTGAGCCGCTCGACGTCGGGCAGCTCGTCGAGGGCCTTGAGGATCACGTCGACCCGGGCCGGCCGCTCGACGTAACCGCGTTCGCGGACGTGGTGGAGCGCGTGCCGGGCCGAGCAGAAGACCTTCAGGGGGTGGAGGCGTCGGGGGATCTTGTACGCCTTTTCCTCGGGTGAGGCGTAGATCGGCTCGCGGATCCGGACCGGATCGGCCCCGACGGACTGGAGGACTTTCCGGAGGTAGTCGGAGCCGGGCTCGTAGTTGTAGCGGAGGGTCAAAATCGCCTCGATCACCTGCCGGGCGGCCCCGGCCCCGAGCGGCTCGGGCTGGTCGAGGGGGTCGTAGAGGAGCCTCGGCTCGGCCGGCTTGCCCGGTCGGATCGGCTGGTCGTAGAGGGTTCCGATGATCGGCCGGGCGTCGTACCGCTCGTAGAACTTGAGTCGGTTCTTGTTGGCCTTGAGGTGGGCCGGGCCGTCGACCTGGGCGGGGTCGTCGGTGGGGACTTCGAGGAAGAGGCCCTTGGCCCCCCGGGCCATCAGGTCCTGCCGGAGGGCCTCGTAGAGAGCCCCGCCGAGCCCCCGGCCGCGCTGATCGGCCTTGGTGACGATGAAATCAAGATAGGCGTATCCGATCCATTCGAAGTGGTCGGCCAGGGCGAAGCCGATCACCTTGTCGCCGGGCCCGTGGGCGGCCAGGAGGACCGTGGGATAGACCCGGGTGGTCTGCTCGGCGAGCTTGCGCTCGACGTAGTCGGGGACGTCGGCCAGGTCGGGGAAGGCGGCCACGAGCAGGGCCTGGACCTCGGCGATGCGGCGGCGGTCGTGCTCGCGGTGCGTGCCGAGCACGTGGCTGATTCGGAACATCGGGGGGTCATTCTCCGTCGAGCCGCTTGCCGAAGGTGAGCCGGCCGTCGCCCGGCCGGTAGAAGTCGTCGATCCGCCCGAGCAGGCGATAGCCCCTCCGGGCGTAGAAGGCATGGGCCGGGGCGTAGGCCGGGTCCGAGGAGGTCTCGGCCAGGAGCCATCGACCGCCGAGATCCCGGACGGCCGAGGCCACGGCCTCATCGAGCCGGGACGCAACCCCCGTGCCCCGAACGTCTGGCCTGACCGCGATCCAGTAGAGGTCGAAGGTCCCCTCGGTCATCGGGACCGGGCCGAAGCAGGCGAAGCCGACGACCGCGCCGGCTTGCTCGGCAAGGGTCCATCGGTAGTCGGTCGAGGGGCCGGGGTTCAGGGCCTCGTCGACCAGCTCCAGGCCGACGGCGACCTCCTCGGGTCGGAAGGCTCCGCAGTCGTCGAGGATCCGGCCAATCGCGGGTCGATCGTCGGGCCGGAGCCCGCGGATCGCGAGATCACCACCGGCCATCGGCCGCCCCCCGCTCCAGTGCCTGGCGGGCGAGCCGGGCCAGGGTCGCGTCGTAGCCCCGCCCCGACGCCCGGAGCGCCCGGGCCCAGCCGGCCGAGGGGCCGATGTCGGGGTTCGGGTTGACCTCCAGGATCATCGGGGCCCCCCCGGCTCCGAGCCGGAGGTCGACCCGAGCATAGTCGCGGCACCCGGTCGCGCGGAAGGCGTCCACGGCCAGCCGGGCGAGTTCCCCGGCGAGGTCCGGACCGATCTCCGCCGGGCACCGGGGGCGGCTGGCCAGGTCCTCGACCGAGCCGACGGCCCACTTGGCGTCGTAGGTCAGGATCGGCCAGGAGCCCTCGGGCATCTGGTAGAGGATCTCGGCCACCGGAAGGGCCTCGGGCTCGGACAGGGCCAGGATCCCGAGGTTGAACTCGCGGCCGGGCAGGTACGCCTCGATCAGGACCCCGCCGCCGTGGCGGACCCGGAGCCGGGCCACCCCCTCGACGATCGCCTCGGGCGACCCGGCCACGCTCCCCTGGTCGATCCCGAGGCTGGCGTCCTCGGCCTCGGGCTTGACGATCGCCGGCCAGGGCCCGTCCCACCGGGGGACCGGATCGCCCGGCCGGACCACCGCGAACCGGGCCGTCGGGAGTCCCGAGCCCCGGAGGATCGCCTTGGTCCGGGCCTTGGAGTGGCAGAGCGCCTGCGCCCCGGGCGGGCAACCGGTGTAGGGCAGCCCGAGCAATTCCAGGAGCCCGGTGAGGTGGGCCTCGCCGGAGCTGGCCCCGCCGAACCCCTCGATCAGGTTGAAGACCACGTCGGGGCTCGGGTCGGCCAGGAGCCCCAGGACCCGCTCGACCGGCGGCCCCGCGGGGACGGGCCAGGCGTCGAACCCCTCGCGGGCCAGCCCCTCGGCCACCGCGCGGGCCACCCCGGCGACGTCGGCCTCGGAGGCGGAGTCGGGATGGTCCGGGGAAAGCATCGGGGCATTGAACAGGACCGCGACCCGGGTCTTTCGCCGGCTCACGAGAGGCCCACCCGCTCCAGCGACGCCCGGAGGATCTTGCGGATCAGATCGGCATATCCGATCCCGTGCCCCTCGGCCAGGATCACCAGGTCGCTGGTCACCGGAGCCAGGCCGGGCAGGGGGTTGGCCTCGATGAAGTAGGGGACCCCGTCGCGGACCCGGAAGTCGATCCGGGCCAGGTCACGGCACCCGAGCGCGGCGGAGACGTCAAGGGCAGCCAGCATCAGCGCCGCGACCACAGGGTCGGGGAGTCCGGCAGGGGCCTCGTAATCGACCCGGTTCCGCCAGTCCCGCTTCACTTCCAGCGAATAGACGAACCGCTCGTCCCGACGCCTCGGGAGGATCCGCATCGCACCCAGGACCAGGGCGTTCCCGCCCGGGATCGCGGCGTTGTTGCCAATCAGCCCGACGGTCACCTCGTCCCCCTCGATGAACTCCTCGGCCAGGACCGGCTGCTCGTAGTCGCGGGCCAGGGCCTGGTACGCCTCGATCGCCTCGTCGGCGTCCTCGACCACGCATCGACCCCGGATCCCCTTGCTCGAGCCCTCGAAGGTGGGCTTGAGGATCAGGGGGCTCGGCCGGTCGAGACCATTCCAGCGGCCGACGGGATCCGACTCGTCGAACAGGAGGCGGAGGATCGCCTCGCCGTGGTCGACGTCGGGCGGGAGGGTCCACCCCCTGGGGAACCGGACGTCGGTCCCGGTCTGGACCAGGCGCTTGGCCATCACCTTGTCCAGGCTGGCGGCCATCGTGAGCGGATCCGAGCCGGAATAGGGGATCCCGAGCATCTCCAGGACCGCGGGCACCCGGGCCTCGCGACACCGGCCGACGCCCTCGCCCTCGGCGATATTGAAGACGAAGTCGGGCGAGCCGGCCAGGACCCGGGCCAGGAAGTCGCGGCCTCCGCCGAGGAGGGCGACCTCGTGCCCTTCGCCTCGGAGGACTCCGGCGATCGCCTCGATGGTCTCGGGCTTGTCGAACTCCTCGAACCGGTCATCCGGCCCCTCGGCCCGGAGGCCCGGGTCGACCGGCGCGAGGTCGAAGGCGATCCCGATCTTCAAGACCTGGTCCCCCGCTTGGCGTGGCCGTTCACGCCGTTGACCTTGGCGTGGCCGTTGCCGTTCAGTGGCGGTCGGGCGGGCCTCCGGGCATGGCGGGGGTTCCCCTCGGGGATCAGAGCCTCGGCCTTGCCTTCGAGGAGCCCGCTGACGCCCTGGGTCTCGACGTCCGAGGGGGCCTCGGGCGCGTCGCCAGTCGGATGATAATGGACGATCATCCCTTCATAATTCCGGAGGACCACCGAGTCGTTCGACGCCGAGAGCAGGTAATTCGGCATCAGCGGGATCTTGCCGCCGCCCCGGGGGGCATCCACGACGTAGGTCGGCACACCCAGGCCCGAGATATGGCCGCGCAAGCCTTCGATGATCTCGATCCCCTTCCAGACCGGGGTCCGGAAGTGCCCCGCGCCGGTGACCGGGTCGCAGTGGAACAGGTAGTAGGGGCGAACCTTGATCCGGAGGAGGGCCCGGCAAAGTTCCTTCTGGACCGCCAAACTGTCGTTGACGCCCTTCAAGAGGACCGCATGATTGTTGAGCGGCATCCCCGCCATCCGGAGCCGGGCGCAGGCCCGGGCGGCCTCGGCGGTCACTTCGCGGGGATGGTTGAAGTGGGTCTGGATCCAGATCTTGTCGGAGGCTCCCAGGATCTCGACGATCTCGCCGTCGAAGATCCGTTGGGGGAGGGTGACGGGCACTCGGGTCCCGATCCGGATCACGTCGAGATGTTCGATCGCCGAGAGGTTCTCGACGAAGAAGGCGAGCTTCTCGGGCGGGAGCGTGAGCGGGTCGCCGCCGGAGACGATCACGTCGCGGATCTCGGAATGATCGCGGACGTATTCGACCATCCGCCGATCATCGCGCGAGACCGAGTCCCAGCCGCCCCGCTTCATCGTCGCCCGCTTCCGGGTGCAGAACCGGCAATACATGGTGCAGACGTGGGTCGTGACCAGGAGGACCCGGTCGGGGTAGCGGTGGGTCAGGCCGGGGACGGGCGAGTCCTTGTCCTCGTCGAGCGGGTCGTCTTCCTCGGTCCCGACGGCCCCGAGAAGTTCCAGCGGCGAAGGGACGGACTGGAGACGGATCGGGTCGCGGGGGTCGTCGCGCTCGATCAGCGAGAAGTAGTAAGGCGGGATCGCCAGCTTGTATTCCGAGGTGAGGACGTCCAGCGCCGCCCGCTCCTCGGCCGAGAACGGGAGCAGTTCGGCGAGCTGCTTGGCATTGCGGACGGCATTCTGGGCCTGCCAGCGCCAGTCAGTCCACTGGGCGTCGGGGACTTCGGCCCAGGCAGGGTGTCTCGGGGTCGCGGTGCCGGGGCGGGGACTGGGAGGCTCGTCGCCGTCCGGCGTTTCTGGCCCGGGGGCGATGGCGACGATGGGGGACGTGGAGCCCGCGGGATCGCTCATCGGATTGCCTGACCCTCGGAGTGATGGGAGGGGGTCCGGACGTCCGTTCGGGCCCCGAGAGGTTTCGTCGATTCTATGGCATCCGCCCGGCTCGACAAGGGGAATCGGGCCGCTTTATCCGAGCCGGGGCGGGAGGGCTTTTCCGAAGCGATCCGCGTGCCAAGACGTCGTCACTTTGGCCCGGACCGGGGCAGCCCCTTCGGGCCGGCGGCTGGACGGCCTGAGTCGGCCCTCCGGGACCATTCTCGCTGGTGATTTGACGGACGTGAAAGGGGTTGACCATTGCAATTTAGCACGCCGAGGGCAAGGGTTCCGGGCAAGATGCAATTTTCGGAGGGGAGGGACAGCACCCACCCGATCGGCGCCCCGGAGTCGCCGGTCGCCCCGGTGGCCGGGACCTCGGCCGGTCGTTAGAATCGGCGGGTCTGATCGCCCATCCCGGACCGGAGCCGACTCTTGGACGCCGTGACGCGCCTGCTTTCGGACTTCGTGGCCATCCCCAGCGTGAACCCGATGGGTCGAGGGTTGACGGGCCCCGGGTTCCTGGAAGGGGGGATGTCGGACTACCTGGAAGGCTGGTTCCGTCGGCTCGGATTGGATTCCGAGCGGCAGGAGGTTTCGCCCGGTCGGGACAACGTGATTGCCCGGTACGACGCGCCGGGGGCGACCCGGACGATCCTCTTCGACGCCCACCAGGACACGGTCCCGGTCGACGGGATGACGATCGCGCCGTTCTCGCCGGAGGTGAACGGCGGGCGGCTTTACGGCCGAGGTTCCTGCGACATCAAGGGCGGGATGGCGGCGATGCTGACCGCCTTCGCCCGGCTGGTCCTCGACCGGCCGGCGGGATCGGCGTCGGTGATCCTGGCCTGCACGGTCGACGAGGAGTTCACCCACACCGGGTCGTCCCGCCTGGCCCTCGGGAACCACGGGGCCGAGCTGGCGATCGTCGCCGAGCCGACCTTGCTGAAGATCGTCGACCGCCACAAGGGGGCGGTCCGCTGGAAGGTCCGGACTCGAGGTGTGGCCTGCCACTCCTCGACGCCGGGTCTGGGCGAGAACGCCATCTACAAGATGGCCGGCGTCGTCTCGGCGCTGGCGGACTACGCGGGCGAACTGGCCCGGTCGACGCCCGACCCGGTTCTGGGCCCGCCGAGTCTCTCGGTCGGCCGGATCGAGGGGGGAACGAGCGTCAACGTCGTCCCCGACTGGTCCGAGGTCGACATCGACCGCCGGGTCATCCCCGGCGAGCGGGCCCAGGACTGCCCGGGGTGGGTCAAGGAGTATCTCCGGCAGCGGCTCGGCGATCTCGCCGACGTGGAGTTCCTCCCGCCCTGGGTGAACATGCCGCCGCTGGTCCCCGGCCGGGCCGAGGGGTTCCTCCCGGCGCTCCGGCGGGCGATCGGGCGGGTCGGCGGGCGGTCGCCGGAGGTGATCGGCGTCCCTTACGGGACCGACGCCGGGCCGCTCGGCGAAGCCGGGCTCCCGTGCTTCGTCTTCGGGCCCGGCGACATTGCTCAGGCCCACACCCGGGACGAATGGGTCGAGCTGGAGCAGGTCCGGCTCGCTTCGGGAATGTATTACGAGATCGCCCGGGAACTGGGTTGTCGCGCCTGATGGCCCGGCTTCGAAACGACCGGGCCCGGCATGATCGCCGGGCCCTTGGGGTGTTCATCAGGAGTCGCTTACCAGTCGAAGTCAGAAGACATCGAGGATGTAATGGTTGCCCTGGTAGAATTTCCGCTTGTTCCAGGGGTGGAGGGCCTCGGCATATTTGTGGAACCCGCCGAGCCGCTGGCCGCCGTAATAATTCCGGTAGAAAGGCCCCTGGATCTGCGGGACAATCCGCTGCTCCTTGGGGTAAACGTACCAGTTATCGTACAGCCCCTTGTACTCGAAGCCGCTCCCCGCGTTCTGGGGCGGGACGTACGGCCAGTGCAGGTAATCCGACCAATCCTGGGCCGAGGCGGACACCCCCGACAGCCCGATCAGGGCGGTCGAAAGGACCAGGGCCTTGAGCAGTGAGCCTCGCGACATGAGCTACCTCCGTGTAGGGACGCCGTTCCCGAACGTGGGGTATCATGACACGCGAAAAGGTGGGATGTCGGGCCATCGGGGATTTTTTTCGAGTTCCGAGGTCGGATTCTCCGGGAAGCGCGGCATGGGACGGTTTCAACCCCCTGGAGCGGAATGGAGGCCGGCCCGATCGGCCGGGATCGCGATGATTCGACGGGTCGGATGCCTCGGGATCATGATGGCGGTCGCCTCGGGGGCGTCGGCTTTCGCGGATGGCTCCGAGCCGGAGCTGGCTCGGTTGCGGTCGCACGTCGAGACGCTCGCCTCGGCCGAGTTCGGGGGTCGGCGTGATGAAGGGGCCGCCAGGACCCGGGCCTACCTGATCGGGGAGTTCGGAAAGCTCGGTTTGGAGCCGCTCTTTAGCGGGTCGTACACCCAGGACGTGACGGGGAAGGGGCCCGACGACGTCCTCGGGGTCAACGTCGGGGCCAGGATCGTCGGGTCGGACCCGGCCCTGGCCGACCGATGGGTCATCCTCGGCGCCCACTACGACCACCTCGGGACGCGCGGCGGGGTCGTCTTCCCGGGGGCCGACGACAACGCCTCGGGCGTGGCGATGATGCTGGAGGTCGCCCGATCGATCGCCGGGTCGGCCGAGAAGCCCCGGCGAGGGATCCAATTCGTCGGCTTCGACCTGGAGGAGCGCGGGCCCAAGGGGGAATTCGGCCTTCGGGGGTCGCAGTTCTTCGCGCGGAATCCGCCGGTCCCGCTCGACCGGGTCGCCCTGTTCGTCACGGCCGACATGATCGGCCGGTCGCTCGGCGGGGTCTGCCGGTCGGAGGTCTTCATCCTCGGCTCCGAGCACGAGCCGGAGGTCCGCCCCTGGATCGCCCGGGCGGCCGAGGGGAAGCCGGTCTCCGTCGGCCTGCTCGGCTCGGACATGCTGGTGATCGACCGGAGCGACTACGGGCCATTCCGGACCCGGAAGGTCCCTTACCTCTTCTTCACCACCGGCGAGAACCCGCTGTACCACTCGCCCGAGGACGTCGCCGAGACCCTCGACTACCCGAAGCTCGAAGCGATCAGCCGAATCGTCCACGGAGTCGTCCTCGAAGCCGCCCGCGCCCCGGTCGAGCCGGCCTGGCGCGAGCTGCCCGACTATCCGGTCGCCGAGGCCCTGGCCATCCGGGGCGTCCTCCGGACCCTCCTCGAACACCGCGACGACCTCAAGATCGGCGTCTATCAGGTCACATTGATGACTCAGACGATCCGGGCCATCGACGCGATCGCCGACCGGGGCGTGATGACGCCCGCCGAGCGGGCCGGGATCGCCCGGACCGCACAGGTGATCCTTTTCACCGTGTTCTGAGCCGGCCGGATCGCCCGGGTTCCGAGCCTCATTCGGGGATCACTCGCCGGGAGCGAGGTCCCCGGGGGACGGGCGGCTCGGGGAGGATCGGCTCGATCGGAAACGGCCGGTCCGGGATCTGGTTGAGCCGGAACAGCCCCCGATCGAGGCGGAGGGCTGGCCCGGGGTTGTCGGGATTGGGGGGGTGGTCGGGCCCCTCGTCGTGGAGGATCGCCCGGACGGCGTCCGCCCGGTTGGCGAGGTAAGCGGGCCAGCCGCGGCCGGGGGTGGACTCGGGGGTCAGGGCGAAGCTAGCACCAACCCCTTCCAGCCGGTGGGGCGGCCTCGGCTCGCGATCGCGGAGGTAGGTGATCGTCTGCCTGGCCTGTTCCATCTGGCCCTTGGCGAGGAAGATCTGGGCCCTGACGCTGAGCAGGCGGAACCTCCGGTCGGGCGAGTCGGCCCGGGCCTCCAGGGCCTCCAGTGAGCCGAGCGCGGCGGCGTAATCTTCCCGGAGGTAGTCGAAGAACAGGCGGGCCTCGTCGAGGATCGCGGCCAGTTCGGGCCCGGCGGGCGGGGCGTCGACCGGCCGGTCACAGAGCGGGCGGCCCATCCGGCCGATCCGGCGGAGGCGGAAGAACGCCTCGGAGTTCGCCTCGAACTCGCCGAGGATCGGCAGGATCGTCGGCCGCTCGACCCGACCCGAGGCCGGGTCCCTGGGGTCCACCGTCGCCGCCGGGAGCGTCGCCAGGATCGGCCGGGCCGACCCGAGGAGCGTGGCGATCCACTCCACGCGGGAGGCGTCGTCCGGGGCGATCAGCCGGGTCCGGAGGTCGGGGCTTTCCAGGTCGCAGAGGGCCGGGGCCGAGAGCCGGTCGGCCGACCCGATCCGGGCGGCGAGCGTCCGACCGTCGGGCGAGAGCGAGAGCGATCCCATCGGAGCCGTGTGGTCCAGCATCGAGAACTTCTTGTAGACCACCCCGTTCTCGCGGGGCCGGATCCAGGCGAGTTGGTGGGGCTGGCCTTCCACGACCGTCGAGCAGAACAGGTTCTCGCAATCGCGGTCCAAGGCGATCGAGACCCCTTCGATTGACCGGTCGCGGCCCAGGGCCCCGTCGTCGGTCAGCGAGCGGACCTTCTCGACCTGGCCGGTATCGACCCGGACCCGGTGCAGCTCGGCGGCGTCGCCCTGGCCCTGCGGCTTCCGGGCGACGACGATCAGGGTCATCCCGTCGCGGGTCCACGCCGGGGCCTGGCCGGCCTGGCCGACCTCGGACAGCGGGCGGGACTGGCCCAGGGCCGAATCGATACAGTGGAGGGTGTCGGTGGTCCCCCGGACGTAGAACGCCAGTCGGCCCCCCTCGGGCGACCACGAGGGCAGGAAGGCGTCGTTGATCGCGTTGACCTGCCGGCCGTTATCGGCCCGGATGATCGCCAGGCCATCAGGCCCGAGCTGGGGGACCGCCAGGTATCGGCCGTCGGGACTCCAGGCGATCGCCTGGCCCGGGAGCCGGGCCGTCTCCGCGCCGATGGCCGGCAAGGGCCGGCTGACGACCACCCTCCGCCGCGACGGCCCTTCCAGGATCACGACCTCGAACCGGCCCGGGCCTTCGGCCTCGGGGACGACCCGGCCGAACGCGAGGGCCCGGCCGTCGGGACTCCAGCCGGGGGCCGTCAACGGTCCGGGCGAGTCTTCCAGGAGGACCGAGGCCCCCGAATCGCCCCGGGTCGCCCAGAGGCGATAGCCCGACGGCTTCGACCTCGGCGCTGGCCGGCTCGCGGCCGGGCCGTCAACCGGCTCGAAAAGCCAGCCCGGCCGGAGGAGCTGCCCTTCCGGCCGGACCTTTACCGTATACGCAATCCACTTCCCGTCCGGCGACCAGGGCATCGGCGCGTGCAGGCAGCCGCCGATCGCGAGGGCCGACACCAGGGCGAGGGCGGGGATCCAGGAATGCCTCATCGGATGGGTCATCCCCCTAGGATTCGGGCCGGGAGCGGCTCCGTCACGTCCCGGCCGCGTCTCCAGTATAAAGGCCATCGGACCGATTGAATATCCGCCACTCGATCGAAATCGAGCGGCCCCCGTGGTCGGACTGGGAAGCCCGGGCAAACCGGGCGAACTTCGCCGGTTAATTTGACCCTGCCGGCCGGCGTTGTAGACTCTCCGAGGAACGAACGAAGGGGGACGGGAACGGCGGTCGGCCCGCGGGAAGCTTCTCTTGTCAGTATCGCGGGCCGTCCTTACAATGTCCGACCTGCCATGAGATTGCGGAAAACCAGGGTGTCGGCATGCCCCCCGGTTCCCGACGCTGGGTCCTGTCGCTCTCCGTTCCCGGGGTCATCCATGAGATTCGTGCTTCTCGATCGGATTACCGACCTCCAACCGGGCCGGTCACTCATCGCCATCAAAAACCTCTCGCTGGCGGAAGAGTACCTGGCCGACCACTTCCCGGGCTTCCCGGTCATGCCCGGGGTCCTGATGCTGGAAGCCCTGACCCAGGCCGGGGCCTGGCTGGTCCGGGATCTGGAGGACTTCGCGCACAGCGTGGTGGTCCTGAAAAAGGCCAAGATGATCAAGTACGGGAGCTTCGTCGAACCCGGACGTCAGCTCCAACTCAAGGTGACGCTGGTTGCCCACGACGACCGCGAGGCGAGCTTCAAGGGGGAAGGGACGATCGACGGCCAGGTGATGGTCCGTGGGCAGATCACGCTGACCCGCTACAACCTTCGGGACCGCGACCCGTCCCTCCATGCCACCGACGCCTCGATCGTCCTCGGGCTCCGTGATCTGTTCGCGACGCTCCGGAAGGGCTCGGTGGGCGCCAGGGCCCTGGTCCGCGGGGAGCCGTCGGCCCAGTCCATCGCGGAACTGGTGGAGCAATCGGGGACCTGACCCGGGCCGGTGGTATCAGACTTGCACAGGACAGGGGACCTTGCTGATGTTGCAAGGTTTGACGAAATATTGCAAGATGGGCCCCGAAGTCGGGTACGCCGACTGATCGCGACCGAACCCACACCCGCGTGACCGCAGCCGCTTGCTTCATCACGGCCCGACTGAAGTTACCCCCCGGGAATGGCCGACGATCAAACAGATTGCCCCGCGTTCCCGGCGGGCGAAAGATGGTCCCCATCGTGGGGTTCGGATTGGTGTTCCTGTCTATTCGAGGATGACATGCCGACGCACGACGAGATCTATGAGAAGGTCCAAGCCACTTTGGTCGATGCCCTCGGGGTTGAGGAGGAGGACGTCACTCACGGGGCGACCCTGCAGGGCGACCTCGGGGCCGAGTCGATCGACTTTCTCGACATCGTGTTCCGACTCGAACGGAACTTTGGCATCAAGATCCCGCGAGGCGAGCTGTTCCCGGAGAACGTGGTCTCCGACCCCGACATGATCAAGGACGGCAAGATGACGGACAAGGGGCTCGAAGAGCTCAAGGCCCGGATGCCATATGCCGATCTGACCGGGTTCGCCGCCGATCCGGACGTCGAGAAGATCGGTGACCTCTACACCGTCGACATGCTGGTCCAGTACGTTTCGAGCAAGCTGGCGGCCTGAGCCGCCCCCGGGACTCCGGAGGATCGATCGGGCCCAGGGCCGGAGTTATCGGCCCCGGTCCCTCCTATTCGCGGGTGCCCATGCCATGCGCTGGATCTGGATCGACAAGTTCCTGGAGTTCCGGAGCGGCGAGTTTGCCCGCGCCATCAAGAACCTGACGCTGGCTGAAGAGCATCTGCACGACCATTACCCGGGCTATCCGGTGATGCCGGCTTCGCTGATCATCGAGGGGCTGGCGCAGACCGGGGGAATCCTGGTCGGTGAGGCGGGCGGGTTCGTCCAGAAAGTGGTCCTGGCCAAGATCCCCCGGGCCGAGTTCTTTGGTGTGGCCTGCGCTGGCGACCAGCTCATTTACGAGGTGACGCTGACCGACCTTCGGGCCGAGGGGGCGATGGTCGAGGGTAAGGCGTTCCTCGATGGCGAGCTGCTGGCCGAAGTCGAGATCTTCTTCGCCCACCTGGACAACTCCCGGGCCAACCAGATTTACGGCCCAAAGAACTTCGTCTTCACGCAACAACTCCTCGGCGTCCTGAACCTGGCTCAGGCCCAGGCCCGGTCCAAGGAGACGCAGGCTCTGGCCGACTCCGTGGGGAGCCCCGGAGCCAACGGTCTTCCCCACGAGCCACCGGACCCCGGCTGGACCGACCCCAGCCCGATCGAGCCGTGATCGTTTCCGATCACCTGACCTGAGAGGCGATCTGATCATTCTCTGGCTCTGGGATCTGACAATGGGTCATGCAAAATCGGCGATGGCTGACGGGTGAAGGAAGTCTCGGATCAGCAATCGAAGAAGCTGTCGAATTTCTTGGCGCTTGTTCGTCGTTAATCATCAGACATTAGCCATTTTCGATCCCGGCTATCCTCTGAATCGCCGAGATCGCCCCGGGCTGAGCCAGACGAGTAACCCCATGCCCCGTATCGAACGCCGAGTGGTCATCACCGGGCTGGGCCTCGTCACCCCGCTGGGCATCGGGGTTGAGCCGGTCTGGACGGCGCTGGCCAATCGCCGGGGCGCCGTCCGGAAGATCCGAGCCTTTCCGATCGACGGGCTCCCCAACGATGCCGGTGGCGAGGTTGCCGACTTCGACCGGAAGGCCATGCTCGAACTGGCCCTCCCCCGGGTCAAGAAGCAACTCCGCAAGAGCATGAATTTCATGGCCCGGGACATCCAGCTCTCGGTGGCCGGTGCGCAGCTCGCGTTCCTCGACGCCGGTCTGGAGGGAGCGGGGGTCGACCCCACCCGGATCGGCGTGGACCTCGGCGCCGGGCTGATCTCGACTGAGTTGGACGAGCTGGCCCCGGCGATCGACGCCGGCTTCGGGTCCAACGGCTCGTTCGACTACGATGCCTACGCCCGCGACGGGATCGGTACGATCACCCCGATCTGGCTGCTCAAATACCTGCCGAACATGCTGGCCTGCCACATCTCGATTCTCCTCGACTGCCAGGGTCCGAGCAACACGATCACCGAGGCGGAGGCCGCCTCCAACGTGGCGATCGGCGAGGCTGCCCGGATCATCGCTCGGGGCCGGGCTGACGTGATGATCTCCGGCGGGGCCGATTCCAAGATCCACCCCTTGAGCCTGGTCCGGATGAGCCTGCTCGACCAGTTGTCGCACTGGAGGGGCGAGCCGTCCGGGGCCTGCCGTCCGTTCGACCGGGCCCGCGACGGCTGGGTTCCCGGCGAGGGGGCGGGGATCCTGATCCTGGAGGAGCGCGAGCACGCCCTGGCCCGCGGGGCTCGGGTCTACGGCGAGATTCTCGGCTCGGGCTCGGGCTGCGACGCCTCCCCGGTCGGCGGGCTCGACCCCGATGGCGTCGGGACCGAGATCGCTATCCGGGCTGCGCTCCGCTCCGCCGGGCTTGCGCCGGGGGAGATTGGCCACGTCAATGCCCACGGCGCCGCCTCCGTCGCCTCGGACCTGGCCGAGGCCCGGGCCATCGGACGGGTCTTCGGCGAGGGGCCGGGGCTGGGCGTCCCGGTCACGGCGCTCAAGGGGTACATGGGCAACATCGTCTCCGGTAGCGGTGCCGTCGAGCTGATCGCCAGCCTGATCGGGGTCAACCGGGGCCTGATTCCGCCCACCTTGAACTGTGACGAACCCGACCCGTCGTGCCCGCTCGACCTGGTGACCGGCCCAGCCCGGCCGACCGACAGCCCGACGTTCCTCAACATCAACCTGACCCGCCACGGCCAGGCCGCGGCCGTGGTCGTCCGGGGAAACCCTGGCGTCACTTGACTCTCCGATCCTAGAATGAGCAAGACTGGATGGCCAACGGTCGATGACGCCGGGCGCTTCAGCCCGACATCGGCTCCGGGCCACGCCCGAATCGGGGAATGCTTCATGCAACGCCGAGTGGTCGTGACGGGGATGGGGATGGTCACCCCGGTCGGGCGCGACCTGGAGTCGACCTGGGCCTCGCTCCAGGAAGGGCGGAGCGGCGTCGGGCCGATCTCGCTCTTCAACGCCTCCAGCTTCCCGACCAAGATCGCCGCGGAGGCCCGGGGCTTCGACCTGGCCGACTACGTGACCGACGCGGACCGCTGGCGCGAACATTGCCGGAATACCCAGTTCGCCATCGCCGCCGCCCGGATGGCCATGGACCGCTCGGGCGTGGAGTCGGAGAAGGGATTGGACCGAACGCGGTTCGGCATCTACCTCGGCTCGGGCGAGGGGCAGCAGGACTTCACCCGGTTCGTCAAGCTCGTCCACATATCGACGCAGGACGGCCAAGTCGATACCTCGAAGTTCACCCGCGAGGGGATCAAGGAACTGCACCCGATCCACGAGGCCGAGCAGGAGCCGGGGACGCCCGCCGGACACCTGGCCGGGATCTTCGGGGCCCGGGGGCCCAATGCCAATTGCCTGACCGCCTGCGCGGCCAGCTCGCAGGCCATCGGCGAGGCGACCGAGCTCATCCGCCGGGGCGACGCCGACGTGATGCTCTCGGGTGGAACCCACAGCATGATCCACCCCTTTGGCGTGACCGGCTTCAACCTCCTCACCGCGCTCTCGACCCGGAACGACGACCCGACCCGGGCCAGCCGCCCGTTCGACCGCGACCGCGACGGCTTCATCCTCGGCGAGGGGGCCGGGATGGTGGTCCTGGAGGAGCTGGAGCACGCCAAGGCCCGGGGCGCCACGATCCACGGCGAGGTTGCCGGCTACGGCTCGACCGCCGATGCCTTCCGCCTGACCGACACCCACGACGAGGGCCGGGGAGCGATCGCCTGCATCCGCGAGGCCCTGGCCGACGCCGAGATCGACCCGACCGCCGTGGACTACATCAACGCCCACGGGACCAGCACCTCGGTCAACGACTCGATCGAGACCCTGGCGATCCGCCGGAGCTTCGGCGACGCGGCGTACAAGGTTCCGGTTTCCAGCACCAAGAGCATGATGGGTCACCTGATCGCGGCGGCCGGGAGCGTTGAGGCGATCGTCTGCCTCCTGGCGATCCGCGACGGCGTGGTTCCGCCCACGATCAACTGCGATAATCCCGGTGACGACTGCGACCTCGACTACGTCCCGCACGAGGCCCGCCGCAAGAAGGTCGACGTCACGCTCTCGAACAGCTTCGGCTTCGGCGGCCAGAACATCGCCTTGATCCTCCGCCGATTCGCCGGCTGATCGATCGGCCGGCCGCCCCCTCTGACCTCACCGAAGAAGCACCCCAGGCGACGTCACCGGAGTTCACTCGTGTCCAGCCCCGCGACCGTGTTTCTCCTCACCACGACCCTCTCGGCCCTCGCCGTGGTATTCGGGTTTCTGGCCTACATCTTGATCAAATTCATCCCAATCATTGGCCGGGTCTTCGAGGAGAAGCCGTTGTTCTTCCCGCTCCGTGTCCGGCCGGCGGAGGGGGGCGAGGACGTCCGGTTCCGGACCCGGGACGGGCTCCTCCTGGCGGGGACCTATCTCAAGGCCCGGACCTCGACCCGGGCGGGTGTCCTGGTCTTCTGTCATGAGTACCTCAGCGACCGCTGGAGCTTCGGACCCTACGCCGACCACCTCCGCGATCAGGGCTTCGACCTGTTCAGCTTCGACTTCCGGAACCACGGCGAGAGCCCGAGCGACCCGGTCTACAAACCGCTCCAATGGGTGACCCAGCACGAAGTCTACGACCTCAACGCCGCGCTGGCCTACCTCCGGACCAGGCCCGACGCCGACCCCGCCGGAGTGGGCCTCTTCGGGATCAGCCGGGGTGGCGGGACCGCGCTCTGCGTGGCGGCCCGCGACCCCCGGGTCTGGGGCGTGGTCACCGACGGGGCCTTCCCGACCCGGGGGACGATGCTCGCCTACAGCCTCCGGTGGGCCGAGATCTACGTCCGGAACCCGAGGTACCGGAAGGCCATGCCGATCTGGATCTTCGAGTTCCTCGGCTGGGCCGCCCGATATCGGACTCAGATCAAGCTCCATTGCCATTATGCCGACGTCGAGCGGGCCGCCGCCCGGCTCGCCCCCCGCCCCTGGCTGGCGATCCACGGCCAGAAAGACACCTATATCGGCCTGGACATTGCCCGTGCTCTGTTCAACCGCGCCGGCCATCCCAAGGAACTCTGGATCGTCGAAGGGGCCAAGCACAGCCGTTGCCGCGAAAAGGCCCCCGCGGCCTACGCCGATCGACTCGCCTCGTTCACTCGGAAATACGCCCCGCGTGGCCTGCCCCCCGCCACCGCCGTCCCCTCGGCCGAGCTGTCCGAGGTCCCGTTCGACGCCATCCCCATCCAGGTTAACATGGACGTGGCCGTCTCGGGCTGAACGCCGATCCCGGGTTGGATCGGGGCCGGGTAACACCATTAGAAATCTCGGGCTTTCCCGGACGATCCGCCCCTAATCCTTGCGATTGACAGGTTTGCGAGCCTCGGATAGATTCGCCCTCGTGCGTCCTCCTGGATGCGATGCTCAGGAGGAGTGGGCTGGACGAAGGCCCGATCGACCCGAAGGATGGGGCGTCCGCCGATGTTCGATAACGTCCGGAAATTCGTGGGCCTCCCCCTCCTGAGTCGATCGAGGGCGCAGGCCCGCGCATTCCTCCGCCAGTGCCGGGACGCCGGGCAGGTTCAGCGCGACCTCCTCTTGAAGCGGGTCGCCCGCCACGCCGAGAGCCGGTTCGGCCGCGACCATCACTTCGCCGAGATCCGATCCGCCGCCGACTACCGACGTCAGGTTCCCGTCTCGGGCTACGACCGCCACGAGCCGTACATCGACCGGGTCCGCCAGGGGGACACCTCCGCCCTCTTCGGCGAGGGGACCAAGGTCCACATGTTCGCCATGACCTCGGGGACGACCAACCGGCCCAAGACGATCCCGGTCACCGACCAGTCGCTCCGTGATTACCGCGATGGCTGGACGATCTGGGGCATCCAGGCCTTCGACGCCCACCCGCACATGCTCCACTGCGGGATGATGGCCATCCTCCAGCTCGCCAGCGACTGGCGCGAGAGTTTCACCGAGGGCGGGATTCCCTGCGGTGCCATCACCGGCCTGACCGCCCAGATGCAGAGCCCCCTGGTCCGCGTGACCTACTGCATGCCTCCCTCGGCGTCCCGGATCAAGGACGTCGAGTCCAAGTATTACCTGGCCCTCCGGCTCTCGGTTTATCGCGACCTCGGGGCCACCATCGCCGCCAATCCCAGCACGATCCTGGCCATCGCCCGGCTCGGCGACCGGATCAAGGAAACCCTGATCCGCGACGTCGCCGACGGGACCATCGACCCCCGATGGGCCATCCCCGACGAGGTCCGCCGGGCCGTCAAGATCCGGACCCGTTGGAAGCGTCCGGGGACCGCCCGCCGGCTCGAAGCGATCGTCGATCGGACCGGCCGGCTCCTGCCCAAAGATTACTGGCCGAACCTCCAGGTTCTCGCCAACTGGACCGGCGGGACGATGGGGGCCTACCTCCGGGGCTACCCGGAGTTCTTCGGCGAGGTCCCGATCCGCGATGTCGGCCTGATCGCCTCGGAGGGCCGGTTCACGATCCCGATCGCCGACGGGACCCCGGCCGGTGTCCTCGACATTGCCCGGCATTACTTCGAGTTCATTCCCGAGGACCAGGAAGGCCGCGACGACCCCGAGACCATCGAGGCCACCGACCTCGTCGAAGGGCGCCGCTACTTCCTCGTCCCCAGCACGGCCGGCGGCCTCTATCGCTACATGATCCACGACCTCGTCCGCTGCGTCGGTTTCGAGGGAAAGGCCCCGCTGATCGAGTTCCTGAACAAGGGGGCCCACTTCTCCAGCCTGACCGGCGAGAAGCTCTCCGAGTATCAGGTCGTCGCCTCGGTCAACGCCGCCCAGAAGGCCATCGGGATCAAGCTCGGGTCCTACCTGGTCCTGCCAAGCTGGGGCGACCCGCCCTATTACAACCTGCTCGTCGAGGAGGGGGACGTCGCCGGCGGAGCTGCCCCCCGGCTGGCCGAGGAGGTCGAGGGGGAACTTCGCCGGGCCAATCTCGAATACGACAACAAGCGCGAGACCCTCCGCCTCGGCGCGATCCGGCCATTCCTCATCCCCGCCGGATCTTGGGCCGATTTCCAGCGGCGGCGGCTGTCGAGGAGCGGGGGAACCGTCGAACAGTATAAGCAGCCGTGCTTGCTGTCCGACCTGGAGGCGATCGAGACGTTCCGGCCCCAGGGCCCGAAAGTCTCGGCCCTCGCCTGACGGTCTCTGGATGAGATCCAGGCCGGCCCGACGGTTTGAGGATCGCGGTTGACGGTCGTCGGTGAACCGCCCGACGACATCCCATTGAGGGGGAGATCCTGACATGGTCCCGGCGATGGATCGCGGATGGAAGACGCCCGGCCAATGGCTCCGGCTCGGGCTCGTCCTGGGACTTGCGGCGGCCGACCTCGGCTGCTCGCGGCTGGGCTCGCGCCGGAAGGACGAGACGCCGGCCCCGCTCGGGATCCGTCGGACCAGCGGCGACGTCTATGCCAACGCCCACAGCCCGAAAGAGCCGAAGCCGGCGGAACGTGCCGAGACCAAACCTCCGGCCATGGCCGACGTCCGAGAGGTCCCGCTGGCGATGGGCCCAGCCGGCGGCCCGGAGGCGGGCGTGGCCCTCCAGCCGCCGATCGCGGAGGACGCCCCGAAGGTGGCCCCCGCTTCGACCGGGGTCTCTAACGGCGGCCAGCTCGTGGCCTCCGCCGATCGGCCGGCCGCCGCGGTCGACCTGGGTTCGATCGTCGCCGAGACCCGGGCCGCGCTCGACCGGATGGCCAGCTACCAGGTAACCATGCACCGCCAGGAAAGCGTCACCGGCAAGCTCCAGCCCGAGGAGGACGTCGTCCTCGCCGTCCGCCGGAACCCCCTGGCGGTCCGCCTGAGCTGGCTCGGAGGGCCGCACCAGGGACGCGAGGTCCTCTATCGGGCCGACGAACCGGGTGGCCTGATGCATGTGAACATGGCCGACTCGGCGTTGCCGATCCCCCGGCTCTCGATCCCGCCCGACAGCCCGATGGTCCTTCGGAACAGCCGCCACCCGATCACCGAGGCCGGCTTCGAGCCGCTGGTCCGGGGACTCGAAGACGGGCTGAAGGCGACCGGGGCCGACGCCCTTTCCTTCGCCGGTCTCCAGACTCCCAGCCCTCTGGATCATCCCCATCTCTGCTTGGTCCGGACCGCACCCTCCGGCGAGGTCTCGCGGATCTTCATTGACCCCCGGACGCACCTCCCCGCGGTCTTCAGCGTCGACGGTCCGGACGGGTCGATCCTGGAACGATACGTCTTCCGTGATCTCCTCCCCGACCCTCCCGAGCTGCTCGCCACCGGGGCCTTCGACCCCTCCGCCCGCTGGGGCCCGCCCCGGGGTCTCTTCAAGCGCGTCGCCCGGGGGAACTCCGCCAGCCCCGAGGCCCCCGACATCACGACTCGTTGACTGCCAAACTGGCGAGCACCGCGGCATGGCGGTCAAGCCTGATCTCGGCTGGACACCGAAGTTGCGTTGCCGTAATCGCTTCCCAAGTCAGGGTTTGCCACCCGCCTTGAGGAATGAAAGAATATAGGCGTGGTCACGGCCCGAAACTTGCTTGAAAATCCGCTGAACTTGCTCTTGCTCGTCCCTCCCGGTTCCGCGAGACTGGTCGATCATGACCCTGGATCGCTCCTACTCGATACTGGTCACCGACGACGATCCCGCATCGCGGGAGACGTTTCGGGAGATTTTCGAGCCCGTCGGCTTCAAGACGTTCCTCGCCGAGAGCGGCGAGGAGGCGATCGAGATCGTGAACCGGCACGACGTCCACATTGTCCTGATGGACATGCACCTCCCCAAGCTCTCGGGACTGGAGACGATGGCCATCGTCCGCCAGATCAAGGGGATGCTGCCGATGATCCTGATCTCAGCCGACCAAGACGAGGGTCTGATGCGTCGGGCCCTCTCCGCTCAGGCTTACAGCGTGCTGTCCAAGCCGGTCAGCCAGAGCATGGTCATCTACATCGTCCGGCGGGCGCTCGAGAAGTTCTATTGAGCCGACCCCGATCCGACGGACCCTCGCGGCCTCCTGGCTGATCGCCGCCGCCTCGGCCCTCGCGGTCGCGCACGACATCCCGAACGCCCGGATCGACCGATCGATCCAGGCGATCCTGATGCCAGGCAAGCTCCAGGTTGATTACGAAGTCAGCCTGTCCGAGCTAACGCTCGCGCAAGACCTCCGCCAGCTTTCCGGGGAGCCGTCCGGGGCCGACCGCCGGGGCTGGTACGAAGCTTATGGCAAGGTGGTCGGTCCACTGAATGCCAAGGGACTGCTCGTCCTCGTCGACGGGACTGAGGTCGACCTCAAAGCCATCGGCTTTGACCTGGCGGTCGAGGACCACCCGCGTTTCACGTTCCATTTCGAGGCCGAGGTTCCTCCGAGTGGCCGGCTCGTTCTGAACGACATCAATTACGCGTCCAGCGAAGGGACCAGCCGGCTCGCCCTCCGCTCGGCGAGCGAGGTCGAGGTCCGGGGCGACCCGTTGCCCGAGGATATCGCCCTGATCCCGATCCGCCCGGTCTGGCAAATGAACGCCGCCGAGGAGCAACGGACCAAACGGTTAACGGTCGATTACGCCCCGACGGCTCGACCCCGGATCGCCCTTCCTCCGGTGCCGACGCCGATTGCCCCGGTAAGGCGGTCGGGCGGCGGCCTCTCCGGGCTTCTCGGAGCTTCGGGCGGGGCCTGGCCCGGGCTCCTCCTGGCGGCGATCGTGCTGGGCGCGGCGCATGCGATCCAGCCGGGGCACGGCAAGACGTTGGTGGCGGCCTCGTCGCTCGGGCCGGGGGGCGGACCGATCCGGGGGGCCCTCCTCGGGCTGGCCACGGCCTCGGTCCACCTGGCGAGCGTGGCCCTGATCGCCCTGGCGGTCTGGGTGACGCGGACCGATCGGTTCGGCGAGGTCCACCTCGTCCTGGCCCGGCTCGCCGGGTTCGGGATCGCCGCGATCGGCCTCTGGAGACTGGGCCGCCACCTGGGCGGGTATGGCGAGCACGAGCCCGCCGAGGACCCGGGCGACCTCGATTTCCGGGGGATCCTGGCCCTCGGCCTGGCCGGCGGCGTGGTCCCGTGCTGGGACGCCGTCGCGCTGATCGTCCTGGCGCAGGCGATCGGCCGGCTGGCGCTGGGTTTGACGCTCCTGGCGGGCTTCAGCCTGGGGATGGCCGCCGTCCTGGTCGCCGTCGGTATGGCCGCGAGCCGGTTCCGGTCCGCCTTCGATCGGACCGAGCGGCGGGATCTCTGGGAGCGGCGGCTCGGGATCCTCGGCGGCCTGATCCTGGCCGGGATCGGAATCTCCCTGCTCCGATGACGAGGGGTCGGCTACCCTTCCCCGGTCCCATGGCGCAGAATGGATCGCCCCGCGTTCGAATGGAAGAAAAGGATCTCGCCCGGATGACTGGCCCGCGATCGATCGACCTGTATCACGTCCTGGTGCCGCTCAGGAAGCCGATCAAGCACGCCTCGTTTACGAGGCGCGAGTCCGACAACTTCGTGGTCCGGGTCACCCTGGCTGACGGGACGCAGGGGTTCGGCGAGGGCGTCCCCCGGTCCTACGTCACGGGCGAGACGATCGAATCGGCCTTCGCCAGCCTGGAAGGGTTCGACCTCCCCCGATTCCTGGGCGAGCCGGCCGACTTCACCGCCGTCGTCCGGCGGCTCGCCGAGCTGGTCCTTCCCGAGACCGAGGCCGACCCGCGCGGGATGGCGGGGAACTCGGCCCGGTGCGCCCTCGAACTGGCCCTGCTCGACGCCTACGGGCGGAAGTTCGGCGAGCCGGTCGGCCGGGCCGTCCGGATGGTCGAGTCCCGACCCGAGTTCCTCACGCCCCGCCCTCGGTCGGTCCGTTATAGCGGGGCGATCACCGTTGAGAGCCCCCGGGGCGAGACGATCTCGGCCTGGAAGATGCGGCTCTACGGGTTCCATCAGGTCAAGGTCAAGGTCGGCGTGGCCGGGCAGGACGATCCCGACCGGCTCCTCCGGATCCGGAAGATCCTGGGCCGGAGGGTCGACATCCGGCTCGACGCCAACGAAGCCTGGTCGCCCGACGAGGTTCTGGCGCGGGTCGAGCCGCTCCGCCCGGCGCTTCCTTCGACCCTGGAGCAGCCGGTCCCGCATGCCGAGGTCGACGCCCTGGCCGAGATCCGGCCGCACCTGGGACGGATCCGGATCATGCTCGACGAGTCGCTCTGCGGCTACCCCGACGCCCTCCGAGCGGTCGAGCGGCGGACGACCGACCTGTTCAACGTCCGGCTCTCGAAGTGCGGCGGGATCCTCCCCTCTCTCCGGATCGCCTTGCTGGCCCACCGATCGGGATTGGGTGTCCAGCTCGGCTGCCACCCGGGCGAGACCGGGATCCTCTCGGCGGCGGGCCGGCAGGTCGCGAGCAACGTCGAGGGGCTCTCCTATATCGAGGGATCTTACGACCGGCATGTCCTGGCGGCCAACCTGATCGACCGGGATATCACCTTCGGCTACGGCGGGCTCGCCCGACCGCTCCGGGGTCCGGGCCTGGGCGTATCGGTCGACCCGGTGGCCCTGAAGCGGATGACCGTGACGCACCGCGAGGTCCGCTATGACTGAGGCCCGAGCCGCGACCTGGACCGCTTCCGACGGCTACCCGATCCACGCGGCGACCTGGCTGACGGCCGGGCCACCCCGGGCCCGGGTGGTCGTGCTCCACGGGGTCCAGAGCCACGGCGGCTGGTATCACCACCTGGCCCGGACCCTCGCCGAGGGGGGATACGAAGCCCACTTCCCCGACCGCCGAGGGTCGGGAGCCAACCGCCGGGACCGGGGCCACACCCCGTCGACCGGCCGGCTCCTGGCCGACGTGGCCGAGTACCTCGCCGGGCTCCGGGCCGCCGAGCCAAGGGTCCCGATCGCGCTGGCGGGGATCAGTTGGGGAGGCAAGCTGGCCGTGGTAACGGCGGCGCGTCGGCCGGGGCTGGTTGACGCCCTGGCGCTGATCTGCCCGGGGCTGCACCCGAGGGTCGACGTCTCCAAACGCGAGCGGTGGGAGATCGCGCTGGCGTACTTTTTTCACCCTCGCAAGACGTTCCCGATCCCGCTCAGCGACCCGGCCCTGTTCACCGACAGCCACGCCGGCCAGACCTTCATCGCCGACGACCCTCTCGGCCTTCGGGCGGCCACGGCCCGGCTCCTCGGGGCCAGCGCGATCATTGATCGGATCGTGACCCACGCCCCCCGGAAGGTCCGCCAGCCCGCCCTCCTGATGCTCGCCGGGAAGGACCGGATCGTCGACAATGACCGGACCCTGGCCTACTTCGATCGGCTGGCCTCGGACCGCCGCCAGGTGATCGAATACCCCGAAGGCCACCACACCCTGGAGTTCGACCCCGACCCGTCGCGATATGCCCGCGACCTGATCGGCTGGCTCGACGGCGCCCTCGGGCCGAAGTAGAAGCCGAACCCCTGGCGTCCCTGCCGTGTCGGACCGGTCCGGAGATCACCAGAATCAAGCCAGGAGGCGGGCGATGGACCGCGAGAAACGCGAGATCCGCCAGCACAAGCGCGACATCAAGAAGGCCGGCGTCAAACGGGCTCGGCTCCATCTCAAGCGAGGGCTGCTCGACGACCCCGAAGCGGCCCACGAGGCCCGTCTCGATTATGGCCGACTCCGATCGGCCGACTTCAACGGGCTTGATCACGACGCGACCCGGAAGCGAGCGGGGAGGCAGGACGAGACGCAGGGAATGGAAGATGAATCGATGAATGATGAATGAGTGTAAATTCACATCACCCATCATCCATCACCCATCACCCATCACCCATTGATCATTTCCTCCCGATCGGCGCCATCTCGACTTTCTTTGCCCGGAAGGCCGCCTCGACCAGCCGCTCGGTCGGATCGGAGGCGAAGCCCTCGACCACGGCCACGTCTCGACCCCGGCGCTCGACGGCGTAGACGGTCCCGGCGCGAGGGCGGCGGATCGCGTCGGGGAAGACCTCGGGAGAGACGACCCCCTCGCCCAGCTTGGTTGTCTGGAACCGGGCGTACTGGCGGGCGAAGTCGCGGGCGTCGTCGTCGGTGTCCCAGGTGGTCAGCCAGGTTAAGCCGAGCTTGTCGCCGGGCCCTTCAAAGACGGCGAAGCGGTCGCCGTCCCAACCGGCGGCGATCGGCTTGCCGCCGTGGCGCTTGAGCAGGACGGCGAGTTGCATCTCGCCGACGACGTTCCGGCCGACCTCGGCGAAGCCCTCGCCCGGCTCCAGTTTGCCGAGGTCGATGGTTGTCGGCGGGTCGGGCTGTGCGCGGTACTTCTCGGGGTGGAGGACCTGCTCGGTCGATTGCGGGGGGTTCCGGTAGGCGTCGTCCAGGCCCTGCCAGCCGCTGTCATTGGTCAGCCGGGCGCAGAAGACCAGGCCCCGGAGATAGGGAAACAGGAGGCTCTCGGAGAGGATCGGCGGGGCCTCGCGGAGCCCGGCGCCGCTGGCCATCGGCATCAAGGGGCCCAGGAGGCTGAAAATCCGGTCGAGGTCGGCCGCAGGAAAGGCCCGGATCTTGGACCCGTCCCAGTCGTTCATCTGGGCGCCAATCATGGCCAGGGTCGCCTCGCCCTCAATCAGCGATGACAGGGCCAGGGTCCGGTCGTCATCGTCCTGGACGGCCTTTTGCATCTTGTAGAGGTCGTAATTCTGGTCGGCCAGCGCGTGGGTCAGTTCGTGGGCGATGACGGTCTTGTTCTCGTCCTTGTCGAAGCCCGACTTCTTGCCCCCCAGCAGCGACTCCAGCAAGCCCGGATTCCGGGGCGGCCCGGCTGGCTCCTTGATGAGGTGCATGGTCTTGGTCCGGGGGTCGTAGAAGGCGGCAATCTCCTCGGAATAGACCCGGATCATCACTTCTTTCCAGTTCAGATCCCGAGGGATGAAGCCGAGGGCCTTGAAGCCGAGCTCGCCGGTCTTGAACTCGGCGGGCGTCATCTCCTCGTCGATCTCCTTGATGAGGAACGCCTTGAGGTCCTCGCGGTTGGTCACGTCGCGCTTCACCTCGGTATGGAACCGGAGCTGTCGGAGCCCGGGCAGTAGCTGTTCGAAGGCGAGCTTGTAGCGGAGGACGGCCTCGGTCGTCTCCCGGCCATCGGCCAGCTTGTCCCCCTCGGCCAGGAGTTCCTTGCCGCGCGCGACGCTGGCCGGAAGGTCGTCGGCGACCACCAAGCCAATCATCGGGGCCGGGGCGAGCAGGAGGATCAGGGCGATCGTCGCCGCGGTCGGGAAACGCATGGTGATGTCTCAAAGGGGGGGCCGTCGGTCGGGGCGAGTCGAGGCTACTGGGCGGCTTCGGGGGCGACCGGGGGGATCCGGCCGCCGGATCCCGGCCGGGCCCGGGAGACGGGCCGAGTCGCGGTCGCGACCCGATTGGGGGGGTAATTCAGCAGGAGGATGGCGGCGCGATAAACGGCCTCCTCCTGGGATTTGACCCCGTTTCGGGCGGTGTCGCTCTCCCAGAGCCTCTGGTTGTCCATCAAATCGCCGAGGACCGCGGTCTCGGGGTAACCGAGCGACCGGAGCAGGTTGATCCGGACCGCCCGGCCGGCCCCCTCGTAGGAGCCGGCCTTGCCGAGCAGCCGGACCGCCCTCGCCTTGATCGAAGCTTCGACCTCCGTGTTATACCGCTGACAGAGCTTGTCGATCTCACGGGCGGATCGGACACCGGATTTCAGGCAGATCGCGCGAAGCTCGGTATGGAACTGGCCGCGGTCGGCCTCGGCCTGCTGCTTCGCCTCGGCGACTCGCTGGAGACGGCGGAGCCGGGCCAGCTTGGGGTCGGGGGGCAGGAGTTCAGGGTCGACCTCGGCCGGCTGGTCGCGGACTTCGGGGAGATCGGCGCGAGCGGGTTCGGGCGCGATCGGGTCTCGTCGGGGCTCCGGGCCGGCGGTCGGGGCCAGTTCGTTATCGACGGGAGGCTCAGGGTCACGCGCTGCCTCGAACGCCTTCGGGTCGAACCCCAGGTTCGGCACCCGGGGGAACGGGGCGACCGCGACCTCGACCGGGGGCGGGACCGGCTCGACCGGGCCCGGCGGCGGGATGACGATGGCCTCGACCGGCCCCGTGGGCGGTTCGGCGGGCGGCCTGACGGCGACTGACGGCGGCCCGGCGGGATCCGGGGCCGGAGGCAAGGGACCAAGGAGCGGCTCCTCATCCAGAAGGTCCGGAGGATCGACCTTGGCCTGGACGACCCTCGGGGCCGAGGCCGCGACCGGGGCCGCGACCGCGAGCGGCGGCGGGGCGAGCCGGGGGTAGGCCAGGACGGCGGCCACGGCCGAAAGGACCAGCAGGGGCGGGATCAGCATCCAGGGGACGCCCCGGTCCCGGTACTCGATCACCACCCGGGGGGGCGACGCTGGTCCAGCGGCCGACTCCTCGGTGGGGTCGCCGATCTCGATCATCTCGCCTTCGACACGTTCCAAACCCATGGGTCGCCCCCTCGTGGTCGATCCGTCAACCGCCACCGCCGCCACCCACGCCCGTCCCGCGGACGGTCTGGCCGTGGGGTTCCAGCAACGCCTCGATCTCGGCCGAGGAGGGCACGCCCAGCCTGGCCAGGAGCGCCGGCGGCTCGGCCAGCTTCAGAGACTCGGTGACCTGCTCGACCGATCGGCCGGCCACCCACTCCAGCGCCACTTCGCGGACGTTCGCCCCGTCCCCATACGCCTTCTTGGCCACCGCGGCGGCGACATCATAGCCGATCCGGGGGGCCAGCGAGGTACACATCGCCAGGCTCAGCTCGATCAGGTCGCGGCATCGATCCTCGTCGGCCTCGATCCCGAGGACCCCGTGGACCGTCTTGCCGCTCAGGTGCTTCTCGGCGTAGACGCACTTCTCGGCCAGGTGCCGGGCGGCCCCGGCGAGCAGGTCGATCGACTGGAGCAGGTTGTAGGCGATCACCGGCATCATCACGTTGAGGTCGAAATTCGACCCCAGGGCGTTGGCCCAGGCGATCGTCGCGTCGTTGCCGACGACCTGCGCCCCGACCATCATCACCGCCTCGGGGATCACCGGGTTGACCTTGGCCGGCATGATCGAGCTGCCCGGCTGCAACTCCGGGATCTTGATCTCGCCGATCCCGCAGCGCGGGCCGGAGGCGAGCCAGCGGATGTTGTTGGCGATGTTCGAGAGGCTCACGGCCACCGTCTTGAGCGCCCCGGAGACCTCGACGGCGGCGTCGCGGTTGGCCATCGCCTCGAAGCCGTTGGCGGCCGGACGGAACTCCAGGCCGGTGTCGTGGCCAAGCTGCGCGGCCATCCGCTGGGGGAACTCGGCGTGGGTGTTGATCCCGGTCCCGAGGGCCGTCCCGCCGATGGCCAGTTCGGCCAGGGCGTCGCCAGCCTGGATCAGCCGGCGGATCCCGTGCTCGACCTGCGAGGCGTAGCCCGAGAACTCCTGCCCGAGCCGGATCGGAACGGCGTCCTGCAAGTGGGTCCGGCCGATCTTGACGATGTGGTCGAACGCCAGCGCCTTGGCGTGCAGGAGCTTTTGAAGGTTCTCCAGGACCGGGACCAGCTTCTTTCGGACTCCCTCCAGCGCCGCGACGTGGATGGCAGTCGGAATCACGTCGTTGGACGACTGACCCATGTTCACGGCGTCGTTGGGGTGGACCGGGGTTTTCCCGCCGCGATGACCAGTCAGCTTCTCATTGGCGACCCCAGCGATCACCTCATTGGTGTTCATGTTGGTCGAGGTCCCGGAGCCGGTCTGGAAGATGTCCACGATGAACTGGTCGTCGTGCTTCCCGTCGGCGACGGCCTGCGCGGCCTGGACGATCGGCGCCCCGAGGTCGGGGTTGAGCAGGCCAAGATCCATGTTCACCTGGGCCGCGGCCTTCTTGATCAGCCCCATGGCCCGGATCAGGGCGCGGGGGGCCCGGAGCGGGCTGATGTCGAAGTTCAGCTCGGCCCGGCGGGTCTGAGCACCGTAAAAGGCGTCGGCCGGGACCTCCATGGGTCCCATCGAATCCTTCTCGGTGCGGAACGGGGAGGTGGCCAAGCCTGGAATCTCCGGCGACTTCTGGAGTGGCCCCGCCGGCGGATCGTCGGCGGGGCATCGGACCCGTCTAGCAGATTGCACCCGAGGGGGATCTGTCAACCGCATTTCCCGGGCCGTTTCCCGGACGCCTCGCGGGTCAGGGCCGCCGTTCGAGCGCGGGCTCGGGCCGGGCCTCGTCCTCCCGGGCGATATCCTCGATCCCCCCGAGGCCGCCGATCGGGTAGGTCTCCAGGCGGACCTCGCCGCCAGCGACGGCCACGAACGGGCAGGGGGGGGGCTCGATCCAGGTCCCGCTGTTGAAATATCGGATCCCGCCTTCCTCGGCGGTCAGCGGGAGATGAGTATGCCCGCAGGTCACGAACCGACAACCCTTACCCCTGGCATACTCGATGGCCCGCCGCTGCACGAGTTGGCTGTTGCGTTGCCACTTCTTGGTGACCCGGCGGATCCATCGGGCGGTCCGGTGCGGGGCCCACTTCTGGATCCAGTAGAAGACCCCGCAGGCCACGTCGGTCAGAAGCTTGAAGTCGGTGATGAAGGTGTCGAACTGGTCGCCGTGGAGGATCAAGAGCCGGACTTGACCGTTGTCGAAGATGTACTCGTCGAGGATCTCGACGCCGACGATGTGGCTGATGATGTCAGACGGGCCGTCGTGGTTGCCCCGGATCCAGATCAGCCGGAAGTCGTCGCGGTCAGAGTTCCGGCGGATCACCTTGAGGCAGGCGAAGTGCCGCTTGGTCAGCCGTTTGAAGTTGAGGTCGTCGAAGACGTCGCCGTTGATGACCAGCTCGCGCGAGTTCTCGGCGGCCCAGACCAGGAATGACTCCAGGAGCTTCGCCTGGCACATGGTGCTCCCCAGATGCAGGTCGCTGATGACCACGCAGTCGTAGGGGCGGGCCCGGTCGTCGGCGGTCTGGAGGGTCGGGAGGTCGGACATCGGGGGTGGTCCCGGGAGGTCGTCGTCTCGGGCGGAGTCGCGCCCGGGCCCGCGGTTCCGGCCCGGTCGATTGTACCACGGCCCCGGCTACCATCCCGCGTAAAAGGCCATCCCAGGGGGGTCGCGGACGAACCCAGCCTCGGCGAGCCAGGGCTCGGCGGGGCTCGCGAGGGTGGCGGCCGTGTTGTAGGTCTCGACCTTGAGCACCCGACGGGTCGCGCCGGCCAGCGTGGGGAGGAGCGCAACCGCCGACTTCAACTCACCTTCCGACGCCGATGCCAGCCCCGTCAGGCGACGCCCGAGTCCTTCGACGATCAGGACCGGGCGGCCCGCGATCAGGACGAGAAAGTTGGAGGAATTCCGCGAGAGCCGCGCCGTGCCTCCCTCCAGCAAGGGGATGTCGAGCGGGGCTCCCGACCCGTAGAGGTTGGCGGGATCCAGCGACGAGAGCAGGACCGGTTCGGTCCGGGGCTCCCCCCCCGACGCGATCCGGGCCAGCCCCTCGACCGCCTCGGGGGCGGCGTACTGGACGCCGGAGAGCCCCTCGACGAAGTAACCCCGCCGGAGTTCGCCCCTGATCTCGGCCCGGGCGAGCCAGGGGGCCAGGTCGCGCCAGGGGGGGGCCCAGGGGTCGAGCTCGGCGGTCTCGCGGGCCAGGACGCCGTAGCGTTCGAGGAGCGCCGAGGCCCAGGCCAGGTGGGCGGCCTCGGGGACGCTGGCCGGGCTCGGGGGGATCAACGACCATCGCCCCTCGGGCGCCCGCCCGGCGGTCCGGCGGAACGGGGCCCGACCCAGCCTCGGCCGGCCCGAACCGCCCGAGGCGGACGCCAGCGCCTCGGCCATCGCCCGATGACCGGGGCGGAGTGGGTCGAGGCGGTCGTTGGTCACCCGGCCCCGACGGGTCAGCTCGTCCAGCGCCGATCGGGCGGCCAGCGGCCCCAGGCCGGTCTCCCGGGCGACGTCGACGGCGAAGCTCGCCCCTCGGCGGGCCAGGTGATCCAGGACCAGGGCCTCGTGCGGGCCCGGCTCGGGGAGATCCTCGCGGACCGGCCAGCCGCCCGGGAAATCGCGTGGGACGAAGGCGACCCGGGGCTCGCCCCGCCCCTCCGACTCGGCCCGCCAGGTCCAGGCGCCCGAGCCGATCGTCTCATCGAGCCAGGCGGGGCGGAAGTCCTTGATTCGGCGGGGGAAAAGCTCCGTCTCCCAGAGTTCGGCGGGTCCGGCGAAGCCCCCGAGCTGCTCCAGGGTCAGGGCGACGGCCGCGGTCCCCTCGCGGCGGGTGGCCGGGTGGACGTGCTGGCGTCGGAGGACGAAGTCGGCGAACGCCTCGGGCGAGACCGCCACGCTCTCTCGCCGCCGGATCGCGATCGAGAGCCGCCGGACTTCCTCCAGGTTCTGGCGGTCGGCCCATCGGGGCGAGTCCGTCCCCTCGGACGGGTCCAGCCGGATCAGCCCCCCGTCTTCGGCGAACCGCTCCAGGAGGTCCGTGGCCAGCGCCGGGCCGATCGGATAACGGGCGGTGAGGTCGTCCAGCCCGATCAAGGCGTGCGAGCCGAGGAAGCGCCGGACGATCGTCGCGATCGCCTCCTCGGCCTCGGGCGATCGAGCCCGTTCCTCCCCCTCGAACGCCGAGGCATAGAGCGGCAAGTCCTCATCGCCGATGAACCGTGATGGCTCGGCCACCCCGGCGATCTCGATCCGGACCGCCCGCCCCTGGCTCGCCAGTTCGGCGAGGAACCCGGCCATCGGCCCGGCCAGCTCGCCGGGGGTCAGGTCGCCGAGGGTCCGGAGGGCTTCGGCCATCTCGTCGGGGGTCCGGGGCGGGTGCCCGGCGCCTCGGAGGCGGGCCTCGACCCGGCCAATCGCGGCAGGTTCGAGCAAGGAGTCGAGCAGCCCGAGGTCGACGGGGTCGCCCCCGGCGGGTGGGTCCCGGCGGGGCTCGTCCCACTGGTAAAGGAAGGACTGGGTGAACCGGAAGATCAGGTCATTGGCGAACGGCGAGGGGATCTCCCCCTCGCGGGTCAAGACCCGGATCGTCCCGGCTCCGATGGCGTCCAGGAACGCCCGGAGTCGGGGGAGGTCGAGGTCGTCGACCAGGCACTCGCGATAGGTCTCGACCACGATCGGGAAGTCGGGCATCTTCCGGACGACCTGGAGCAAATCCTTGGCCCGGAGCCGCTGGAGCCAGAGGGGCGTCCGCTTCGATGGGTCGGGCCGGGGCATCAGCAAGGCCCGGCCGGCGTTCTGGCGGAACCGGAGGCCGAAAAGGGCGCTATCGCCCAGCTCGGCGCGGATCACTTCCTCGGCGAGGCTGGCGGTCAGGCCGTCGAAGAGGTCGAGCGGCGGCCGGTCGGTCCGGGGGAGGCGGATCAAAAGGCCGTCGTCGGCGTGGAGGGTGGCGGGCGTGACCCCGAGCCGCTGGCGGAGCCGGCCTTGAAGGGCCAGCTTGAGGGCCAGGTGGAGCTTGCCGCCCAGCGGCGAGAGCACCGCCAGGCCGACCTCGCCGGCGGGGTCGGTGAAGGTCTCGACGATCACCGTCCGGTCGTCCGGGACTGCCCCGGCGATCCGGACCTGGCGGGCGACGTGGTCGCGAAGGATCGCGGCGGCCGAGGGTTCCAGCCGGCATTCCGAGCCCAGCCAGTCGAGGACCCCGGGGTCATTCCGCCGGTCGGCCAGCTCGCGGCAGAGGGCCCCGACCTTCTCGCCTAGCTCGGCCGTCCGCGACATCCCCTCGCCGCGCCAGAAGGGCATCATCGCGGCCTGGCCGACGGCCTTGGAGACGACCACCTTGTGGGGCTCGATCGCGTCGATCTTCCAGGTCGAGGACCCGAGCACGAACGTCTCGCCCACCCGACGCTCCAAAACGAATTCCTCGTCCAGCTCGCCGAGCCGGGGCCCGCCCTCGCCGAGGTAGAGCGGGTATTGCCCGGTGTCGGGGATCGTCCCGCCGCCGGTGACCGCCAGCCGGGCCGTACCCGGGAGCGGGTGCAGGCGGTTCCGGACCCGGTCCCAGGTCACCCGGGCCTGGAGGTCGCGAAAGGTCGCTGTCGGGAACCGACCGGAGACGAGCTTCAAGACCCCCTCGAACGCCCCGGCCGACAGGTCGCGATAGGGATACGAGCAGCGGATCCGATCGAAGAGCGCCGGAACGTCCCAGACGTCGACCGCGACGCAGGCGACGACCTGCTGGGCCAGGACGTCGAGGCAGTTGGTCGGGACCCGGATCGCCTCGACCTCGTTGGCGATCATGGCCCGGGTCAGCGCGGCGGATTCGAGGAGGTCGCCGGTGGTCCGGGCGATCAACCGGCCCTTGCTGACCCGGCCGACGACGTGCCCGGCCCGTCCGACCCGCTGGAGCCCCCGGGCGACCCCGCCGGGCGAGCCGACCTGACAGACCAGGTCGACGGCCCCCATGTCGATCCCCAGTTCCAGCGAGGCCGTGGCGATCACGCTGGGCAGTTCGCCGCGCTTCAGGGCCTCCTCGGTCGACCGCCGCTCGTCCTGGCTGAGGCTCCCGTGGTGCGACCGGGCAACGACCTCGACCGGCGCCTCGGGGTCGTCCCCCGGCGGCTTCTCGGAGTCGGCCAGCTCGTTGAGGTGGCCGGTCAGCCGCTCGACCACCCGCCGGTTGTTGGCGAAGATGATGGTCGAGCGGTGCTCGCGGACGAGGTCCAGCAGCAGCCGCTCGATCGCCGGCCAGATCGAGCCCTCGGGCCGGGGCGCGTCCCGCCCGAACGGGGCGATGACCGCCAGGTCGAGTTCCTTCCGCCGGCCGGCGTCGACGATCGCCACCGGCCTCGGCTCAAACCGGGCGGGCCCGTCCCCCTCGGCCCTCCGGAACCCGCCCAGGTAGCCGGCCACCTCCTCCAGCGGGCGTTGAGTCGCCGACAGGCCGATCCGGACGAAACCCGAGGGGTTGATCGCCTCCAACCGTTCCAGGAGGAGAGCCAGGAAGACCCCGCGCTTGTTCGGGCAGAGGGCATGAATCTCGTCGATGATCACATGCGAGACGGAGCTGAGCGTGGCTCGTGCCTTGCTCGTGAGCAACAAGTGCAGCGATTCGGGCGTAGTGATCAGGATGTCGGGGGGGGTCCGGATCATCCGCTGACGGTCGGCGGCCGGGGTGTCGCCGGTCCGGACGGCCACCGACAGCCGGGGCAGGGGGGTCCCCTCCGCCTCGGCCCTGGCGATGATACCCTCAAGAGGGACGCTCAGGTTCCGGTAGACATCGTTATTGAGGGCCTTCAGGGGCGAGACGTAAAGGATCCGAACGCCCTTGGAGCGCCTCGGGATTCGCCAGAGGTGGTCCAGGCAGGCAAGGAACGCCGCCAGCGTCTTGCCCGAGCCGGTAGGCGCGAACAGGAGGGTATGACGCCCCGCGGCCACTTCCGGCCACCCGAGCCGCTGCGGGGGCGTCGGGGCCCCAAATGTGGCCCGGAACCAGTTCGCGACGGGCGGCAAAAACAGATCCAGCCCATCGACGACGCGCGGCATCGGAAAAGTTCCACCCTTCGACCGCTCTGATGGCAGGCAAGGCTGTCATTTTTACAGGCGAGTCGAACCGCCCACAAGGAAAATGGGGACGGAGATTGCAAAGCCCAGGTGCGCAGGGGGGGGGAGAGGATGGATCGGGTGGGATCAGGCCGGCTCGGCGAGTTCCCGGTCGATCAATCTCCGGAGCACCTGACCGACGCTTTCGTGCCGGTCTTTGGCCAGGCGAAGCAGAGCCGCCGCGCGATTGGAAGGCAGGAGCAAGCCGATTTCGACGACGTCCTCCGGGCCTTTCCAGGCCGGATTCCGCGTGCCGCCGCTCATCATCGAGGGAATTGTGTTCATGTTCATCGGGTTTCCTGGACATCATCCCTGGTAGGAAAGTATCCCGACCATGAGAGAAGCAACTCGCAGGCCAACTCACGATCGCCACTGGAAGATGGCCACGGCGAGGATCACCAGGACTCCGACGACCAGCGCCGCGGCGATGAACCGGATCAGCCAGGCGGCCTCGTCCAGCGGGGGGCGGGCGGCCCGGGCCCGGGAGATCGGGAGGACGACGGCCGGGCGTGGGGGTCGTGGTGGCTTGTGCATCGGGGCGGGGGGGGCCTCGGCCGAGCCGAGGTCGCGGAGGGTGGACCCGTCGTCCTCGGCCAGGAGCCGGAGGTCGTCCTCGACGAGCTCGGGCGAAGGGGGCCGGAAGGCACGCGCGGCGTCGGCCTCGGCCCCGAGGATCGCGCGGACCAGCGCCGGGTCGGCCCAGCGGAGGAGGTCGGTCCGGAGCCCGGCGGAGTCCTGGTAGCGGTCGGCGGGGTCCTTGGCCATCAGCTTCCGGACGATCGCCGCGAACGCCGACGGGACGCCCCGGGCCACCCGCTCCAGGGGGTCGGGGTCGTCCATCCGCTGCTTGAATATCTTGTTGACCACGTCGCCCCCCTCGAACGGGGGCCGACCGGAGAGGGCGAAATACAGGGTGCAGCCCAGGCTGTAGAGGTCGCTCCGGCGGTCGGCGTCCGAGGCGTTGGTCAGTTGCTCGGGACTGGCATAGTCGAGCGTCCCGATCACCGTGTTGTGGCGGGTCATCTGGCTTTCTTCGTCGATGGCGCGGGCCAGCCCGAGGTCGAGGATGATAGCGTCACCGTCGGGGGTGACCATCAGGTTGGACGGCTTGATGTCGCGATGGACGAGCCCGCCGTCGTGCGCGGCCTCCAGGCCGTCGAGAACCTTGAGGAAGAACCGGGCCGCGTCGGGGACACGCAGTGGGCCGCCCCGAGGGTGCTTGACCAGTTGATACAGGCTTTCGCCCGGGACGTACTCCAGGACCATGAAGTGGACATCGCCGGCCTGGCCGACTCCGAGGGTCCGGGCCAGGTTGGGGTGGACGACTCGACGCGAGAGGTCCATCTCGCGGCGGAACCGGCGGAGCGACTGCCCGCCTTCGGCCGCCTTGCTCGGCGGGAGGACCTTGATGGCCACCCGGATCCCGTCCTTCTGGTTGGCCGCCAGGTAGACCTTGCCCATCCCCCCCTCGCCCAGCGCCCGGAGGATCCGGTAGTCGCCCAGGAAGAAGCCCCGGGTGGCCCCGGCCAGAATCTTCTTGGCCTGGTACGTGGTCAGGTGTCCCTGCTGGATCAGGAGCCGGGCGAGTCGGACCGGCGCGTCGGACTCCGCCCCTCCGGCGAGCTGCGCGCGGGCCTGCTCCAGCACGGCGGGGTTAACCAGTCCGCTTTTCGCGAGATTCGCGACGAATTGATCGAGCCGAACCATGCCCCAGAGCCCCAACAAGCGGCGGTGACGGCCTCGGAGCCCTGGACGCCGGCCACCTCGGGTCGCGAGCGGTCGCGGCGGACCGGGACAATTCGATCCCCAGGGCCGCCCGATCCCCGGACTTCGGTATCTGCCGATCCGTAATCGAAAACGGCAAATGGCTCATAGTCAAGGACGGACAAGCACAAATTCGTCCGAAGCCGATTTGGCTGTTTTTCCGAGAATTCCTGCACCCATCAACCATCGCTCATTAACCATGACCCGTTGCCATGTCGCGGAAAATTGACCGGATCACCTTTCCTACGGATCCCATCCAAAAATGGCCTGATACCAGATCCCGGATTTCAGCTTGCAAATACACGCCAGGGAACGATTTCAGATCGGAAATCTGGGATCTGAAATCGTGCGGACCTCTTCCAGGATCCGTATCAGACGACGTGGATCACCAGGCAAGTGACGTTGTCCTTGGACAGGTTGTCCAGGGCCATCTTCATCAGCGACCGGGCGGCGAGCTGCGGGTCGTCCGACGAGGCGACGACCTCGGCTAGCTGGGCGTCGTGGACGACCCCTGTCAGACCGTCGGAGGCGAGCAGGAATCGGTCGCCGGCCCGGACCTCGTCCGCCCGGATCTCCTCCGGGCCACCCCGAGCGTCCTTGCTGCCGAGGTAAAGATAGAGCACGTGGTTGAACTTGTGGTTGGGCAATTCCTCGGCGGTGATCGTGCCGGCTTCCAGCAACGCCTGGGCCAGGGAGTGGTCCTTGGTGAGCTGCTCGATCTGGCCATCGCGGACCCGGTAGACCCGCGAGTCGCCGATCCCGGCGACGTAGACCCGATCGCCCCGGAAAAAGGTGAGGACGACGGTTGTCCCCATGTTATTGAACTCGGTCTGGACGACCGAGAGGCCCAGGATCTCCTGGTTGGCGGCGGCCACGGCGTCGCGGATGGCGCGCTCGACCTGGCGGTCGTCGGACTCGCCGGGGCCGACCCGCCGGGCGACCTCCTTGGGGATAATGTCGACGGCCATCTGGCTGGCCTTCTCGCCGGCAAGCTGGCCGCCCATCCCGTCGGCGACGACGAAGATGTTTTGCGACCCGCCGTCGAGGAGAACCTCCAGGCTGGCGTCGCGATGACCGGTCCCGCCGCCGAGGGCCTTGCCGGCCAGGGTGGGCAGGTAAAAGTTGTCCTCGTTGTGCTCTCGGTAGTTGCCGACGGTCGAGACCACGCCGACCCGGAGCATCCTCGGGGCCGAGCCCGGCGGGCCGGCCTCCGTGGGCGAGTGGCCGGCCGGGGCGGAACCTCCGCCGGCTTGGGGCGGGCCGGCCAACCCCCGCCAGAATTTGCTCAGGGCATTCCGCCAGGTCGATGGAATCGCCACCTCGCCCGCCTTTTCCGGGTCCGCCGGTTGCCCGGGCCCCTGCGCCCGGCTTCCGATTCGCCCCTTGTCCAACGGCGGCGGGGGGGAAACCGCCCGGTCCTCGCCAGGGACGGGTGGCCGGACCTCGCCGGCTCCCGGCCTCGCCGGGCCGTCGTGGTCGTTCATGATCGGGCGGGGCCGGGGCAGGCCCAGCGCATCAGATCGACGACGCCGATGGAGCGGTAAGTCATGAACAGCTCCCCCGCCTCGAATCCGGCGGTCAGACCGTGATATCGATTCATCGTCTCGATTGCGCTAAAAATCCCGGCCTTCTTGGCGGGAAACTGGGTCTGGTAGCACCGGACCGCCTCCACCTTGGCCGCCAGGGTCTCGCCGATGTCCACCACGATCGTCCCGGCCGACTCCGGGGTTTCCATCGAGTGCAGGGCGATATGGAAGGCGAACTGGGCGCTGATGGTGTGAACCGGGAGGCCGTCGAAATACTCGTCCCACTTGGTCAAGCGGCTATAGAAGACCGCCGCGTCGGTGATCAGCATCGCCTGGAAATGGTCGGGCGATGCCAGGACCGTCTTGCCGCCAAAGCCCATGACGATCTGGGGCCGGTGGCGTCGGAACACCTTGGCCAGCGCCACCCGGGCCTCGAAGTTATCGAAGAGGCGGCGGTTGGGCAGGTTCAGGTTGATCCGGGCGTGGACCCCGAGGGCCTCCGCCGCCCGCCGGGCCTCGTCCAGCCGGACGTCGGGCCCGGGCGAGAGGGGCGTCGGCTCCCCGTCGGTCAGGTCGACGATGCCGACCTTGTATCCCTGGCGGACCAGCCGGGCCAAAGTCCCCCCGCAAGCGATCTCGACGTCATCCGGGTGGGCCCCGACGGCGATCACGTCCAGCTCGATCTCGCCCGACTCGGCCATTTCGATCCTCTCGCCGACCCCGCGCGATCCCGGCTCCCGAGCGAATAGTATAGTCCACCCCCGGGAGTTCCAACAGGGTGACTCGCCAATTGGCCCGCATCGGGGCCGACGCCGCGGTTCCCGACGGTCGGGGCGGTCAGTCGAGCCCTTCGGCGCCCTTGGTCACGGCCAGCAGGAAGGTCGGGTTCACCGCCTCGAACCGGACCCGGTCCATCTGCTCGATCGCCCGCGAAACCGCGACGTTCCAGATCTGGACCTCGCCGGCCAACGCCTTGAGGGTCCGCTGCGCCGTCGCCAGGCCGTCGATGGTGACGACGTTGACCGCGAGCCGGCCCCCGGGCCCGAGCCGCTCGAAGGCGGCGGTCAGGACGGCGTCGACCTGGCGGCCGGTCCCACCGACGAACACGGCGTCGGGATCCGGGAGCCCGGCCAGGATCTCGGGAGCCCGGCCTGCGACGGGCCGGACGTTGGGCACCCCGAACGACTCGGCGTTGGCCTGGATCAGGGCCAGGTCGCCGGCCTCGGGTTCGACGGCGTAGACCATCCCCTGGCTCGCCAACTGGGCCGCCTCGATCGCCACCGCGCCCGAGCCGGCGCCGATGTCCCAGACCACGCTGGACGGCCGGATGTCGAGTTGCGCCAGCGCGATCGATCGGACCTCGGCCTGGGTGATGAGCCCCCGCTTGGGCTGGCTCTGGGCGAACAGGTAATCGGGGTTCCCGAACAGCCGGTATCGCCCGGCCCCCCGCGACCGGTCGGGCCGGTTCGGCTTCCGGACCAGGATCAGGACGTTCAGCGGGTCGAACTCCAGCCCGGCCAGCTCGGCCATCTCCCCCTGTGTCACCCGCTCGTCGGGCGAGCCGAGGTTCTCGCAGACGTAAGCCTTGAAGTAGTCGATCCCGCGGTCGAGCAGCTCGCGGAAGATCCGGGAAGGGGGGTGGTCGTCGCTGGAGAAGAGGCCGACCTTCTCGGCGGTCCGGACCCGGTCGACGATCGCCTCGAACGGGCGTCCCGCCAGGCTCGTCAGATAGGCATCGTCCCAGCTCTCCTTGACCCGGGCGAAGGCGAGCTGCATGCTGCTGACGTGCGGGATGACCTCGAAGTGGTCCTTGCCCAGCCGGTCGCAGAGATAGCGGGCCACCCCGTAGAACAGCGGGTCGCCGCCACTGATCAGGACCGGCTTGCGGCCCGCCAGGGCCTCGCGGACCTGCCGGAGCGCGGCGGGCATCTCGGCGTCGAGCGCGACCTTCCGTCCCGGGGCCCCCTCGACCAGGCCCAGGGTCGAAGGCGCCCCCAGGATCGGGTCCGCCTCATGGACGACCCGCCGGGCCGACTCGGTCAAGCCGGCCATCCCGTCGTCGCCGATCCCCACGATCACCAACTTGCCGCCCGGTTCGCCCACAGTCGATGCCCCGTCCGGATCTTGATCGAAAGTCCGGCGGCATTGTAACGAGGCGGGGCCGACCGAGTCACGCCTCCTTCCGCCGGCCGACCGCGAGGAAGTCGCTCACCAGTCCCGCCAGCTCCCGGGGATGGGTGTAGTGCGGCTGGTGGCCGACGCCGGGCATCAAGACGCCGGAACCGCGCCGGAGGCCCGCCGATAGCTCCTCGAAGTGGGACCGGGGGACGATCCGGTCTTCCGTGCCCTGGAGGACCAACATCCTCGTCGGGATCGTCCCCAGGATCGATCGGAGGTCAAGCCGGTCAAGGAGGTCGAGCCGGTGGGTCAAGCCCGCGATCGGCGTCAGTCCGTTCTGCTCGACGTAAAAGTCCCAGAGGCCGGGGCGGTCGACCGGGAACGTCGTCCGATTGTTCCGGGCGACCCCTCGGGCGTGAAACGGGAGCGAACCCGCGTTCCCCGGGAACCATCGCCCCAGCCCCAGCGCGGCCCGCTCGGCGGGGAGCAGCCGACGCCGGGCGAACCCGCCTTGAACCACCGCCCGACCGAATCGCCGGGCCTGGCGATGGAGGGCCCGGAGCACGACCGTCGAGCCGAACGAGAGCCCGAACAGCGCGGGGCGCTCCGGACCCAGGTGGTCGACCAGCCGGAAGAGGTCGTCGACCAGGTCCTCATGCGTGATCCGCCCGAGCGGGGCGCCGTCGTCGGGGTGCTCTCCGGGGTAATCGATTTGAATCGTCCGAAACCGGCGGGCCAGGCGGTTGAGGGTCGGGGCGTAACCGCGATAGGTCGAGGCGAGCCCGGGGACCAGGACCAGGGTCCGGCCATTGCCGAGGACCCGATAGGTCATCCGGTGCCGGGGGCCGGGGAAAGACCGGACCTCGGCATCTCGGTCGTAAGCGGTGACTTCGGCCGGGAAGTCGATGGGTCCGGTCACGCGATCAGCTTCCCGAGTCGTAGGCGAGGCTGGCGAAGGTGACGCAGCAGTTCCGGGCCGGGTCGACCGCCTGGTCGTACCGGAGGAGCCGGCCCCGGGCCGGGCCGATGGCGTGGATCAGGGTGTAGGTCGCGGCCAGGCCACAGACCCGCCAACGGTTGCCGACCCTGGCCGCCTCACCGAACCAGCCGCCGGCATCGAGCTGCGCGGCGTGTCCGAGCATCGCATGGTCGAAGTCGCGGATCCGACCGAGCGTGAAATCGTCGACCGGCCCGGGATCGCCGAACTCGGGGCCGACGTGGCAGAGGTCGATCCCACCGATGTAGACCACCTTCTTGCCGGATCCGGCCTCGGCCGCGCGGAGGGCTCCGACCATCCGGCGGACCTCGGGCTCCTCGATCGGCTCGACGCCAGACGCCATCAGGTCCTGGAACGAACCCACCAGGATCGGTACGATGGAGAACGCCCGACGGGTGCCGAGCAAGTACTGGAGCATGACCGCCTGGAACTCGATCGAGTGCTCGGTCCGGTGCGCCAGTTCGTCTTCGAAGAAGTGAGCCCCAGCCCGTTCGGCGACCCGGTCGACGAATGCCCGGTCGGTCGCCACCCGGCCCATCGGCGTGTCGAAGTCCTTGCGGGTCAAGGCAAACCGATGGCGGCAAGGTTGATGAGCCACGCCCAGGATCACGAAAGTGTCGGCGTCGGACCGTTCGATCAGCTCGCGGTAAGCCCAGGTATAGACCGGCCCGCCCCGGCCGAAATCGATATGGGGACAGAGGACGCCCCGAAGCGGATTCGACCGGTCCGGGTTCGAGTCGTCAGGCGGCCCCGAGGCGGCCGGGTCCGCGAAAATCCGGGCCAGCTCGGCTCGGAGCGGCCCTCCGCCCGCCGGGTACGACCGACCGGCGCTCGTCGGGCTCCGGACGGTCTCGGCGGCGTAGGCATCCCGGAACGCCGCGAAGGTTGGGCCATCCAAAAGCATGGCCTGATCGAGCCGGTCGATCACCGCCTCCAGATCACCGGGGGGGATCCTCCGGCCGGTCTCCTCGGAGACTCGGTTCCGGATGTCGTCGAGAGTGGATCGGCCGTCGAGATGGCGAATGATCCCGAGATAGCCATCAATGGGGATCAGGACCGATTGCGGGGCCACGCCCATTGGATCTTCGAGGGCGACGAACGACTCGCCCTCACGGTCGACGCGCCGGGCCGAGAGGGATCGGAGCCTGGGACGATCCGAAAACACCATCCGCCAACCTCGGCATTGCGGAAGATCGTCCGCCGGAAGTTTCACGCCCCCGACCGGTCGATTCGCTATTGTCGGTGAGGCGTCGGGTCCGGTCAATCCAATCAACGAGGGCCCCGAGGGCCGCACACGATCAAGGGGAGCACCCAGGAAGGGGGGGCGGCGTCGCGCGGAGGCTGGGGCTTGGGTCGCATGATGAGGGCCTCGAGATTTGGTGTGTTCGGACCTTCAGATTTGGTAGGAGATAGTTTGAGTGCTCGATAAAGGATAACATAGCAAACCACGTACCATCAAGATCAGAGTGCAATGGATTTTCAAAGGACGATGTCATTAGTGCTGGAATAGTAATCATTTACGCCGGGTGGTGGCGTTCAGGTCTTCCCGACATGAAAAGTTCGGGCGTGGATCAGACCGACAAGCCTCTGCCAGGATCGCGGGCGATCGCGGCCACCCTGACGCGCAACCTCGACCACCGCCCGTTCGGATTAAGCCAAGGTTGTGTTCATCTACCAACGGGGCCGTTCGATGTCCCGGAAGCCGCAGGCGGGTTCGGCCTGGGCCCGGGTGCGATCTAGTCGGCCGGATGGGGTGGTCGACTTGAGGTTTCTCTGTTATGGTCTCGGGCGATGGCCTGTCCAGCCCCGGGATCCCCCGTCGGGCTCGGGACGATCGGCCGGGACTCGGGGCTACCAAGGAGGAGGACGCCCGTGCGAACGCTCATCGCCTGGACATTGACGCTGACCGTCGGGGCCTCGGCCATCGGGACCGCCTCGGCCCAGGCTCCGGCCGCACCGAAGCGGGGAACCGCGCCGGGCCCAGCCGGACCCAGGGCCACCGCACCGGCCAAGGCCGCCCCGGCGCCGTCCGACCCCGCCGCGATCAAAACTCAGCAGCTCGCCGCCGAGAAGGGCCAGCAGGAGATGAACGACCTGCTCGCCGAGTGGGAGAAGCAGAGCAAGAAGGTGACCTCGCTCGACGTGGGCTTTGAGCGGGTCGACAAGATGGGAGCGGCCTGGGGAAACGTCTACTACCACGGCCGGGCGATGCTCAAGAGCCCCGACCTGGCCTGCCTGGAATTCCGGAAGTACAAGGTCGGCGAAGACGGCCAGCCCTCGAAGCCGTTGCAGCTCGAAAAGGAGCCGAACGAGCGGATCGTCTGCACGGGCAAGGAAGTCCTCCAGTACGAGTGGGACGAGAAGGTCATCTACGTCTACCCGCTGGAGAAGGAAGTCCGTCAGAAGGCCCTCCAGCAAGGGCCGCTCCCGTTCCTCTTCAATATGAAGGCCGCCGACGCCCGGCGGCGGTACGGGATGACCCTGCTCAAGGAAGACGACAAGGAATACACGATCAGCATCGTCCCCCGCGAGGAGATCGACAGGTCGAGCTTCACCCGGGCGTTCCTCTGGCTGAACAAGCAGACCTTCCTGCCTAATACGCTCCAGCTTTACCCGGTCGGCCAGAAAGAGTTACAGGAGTTCAAATTCGATGCGATCCAGCCCAACAAGCCGATGGACGAGGGGATGTTTGCCCCGGCCACCAAGATCGCCGGCTGGAAGGTGATCTACAATCCGGGTGGCGACGGGGCGAAGGCGGCTCAGGCCCCGGCGACTGCCGCTGGGGCGGGGACCGTCCGGGCCCCCCAGGCGCAGGCCCCGCCGAGGCGCCAGGCCCAGCAGCCGGCGATCCGGACCGGGACCAATCCCCGGTAGGTTCCTCCTGCCTCGTCCCGCCCGGACGGCACCGGCCCGCGCGATCCCCCGAAGTTTGACGAGGGGTATCGGGCGGGCTTATAATCGTTCAGGGTGGGCGGGCTCCGGAGGGATCGGGCCGCCCCTAGCCCGGGATCCGGCCTCGCCTGCCGGGGCCTCGCGGCGGCCGTCCCGCCCCACCTTCGCCCCGGCCGGGACGGGCCCCGGCGGAGGATCCGGACGATCGACGGAGGGAGTCCATTCGAGATGATCGGATCGTACCCCGCGCGCCAGCTTCTCGCGGCCTCGGCCTTCCTGGTCGGCCTCGCCTGCTTGGACCCCTCGACCGCCCGGGCCCAGGCCCCGCCCGAGGCCAACCCCGGCCAGTTCTTCCTGATCGAGGAGCCGATCGACAGCGACGTCCTGGAACGGATCCGGACCGCCACCCAGCAGGTGATCGCCCGGTCGGTCGCGCAGAAGACGGCCCGCCCGATCCTGGTCTTCGAGATCCGCCCCGGTCGCGTCCAGCCCGGATCCAGCCGGTTCGGGATCTCCTTCGAGCTGGCCAACTTCCTCTCGACCGAGCTGGCCGGGGCCAAGTTCACCGTCGCCTACATCCCGGAGCCGCTCAAGGGCTATGCCGTCCTGGCGGCGCTGGCCTGCGGCGAGATCGTGATGGGGCCGGACGCCTCGATCGGCCCGATCACGCCGAAGGACCAGGAGGTCAAGCTCGATTATCGCGACCCGATCGGTCTGCTCGCCCGCCGGAAGGGGCGCGACCCGGCCCTCTATGCCGGCCTGCTTGACCCCAACGCCGATCTCAAGGTCGTCCGGACCGCCGACCGCCAGGTCCATTACCTCCTGCCCGAGGGCCTCCCCGAGTTCCTCAAGGCCAACCAGGTCGCCGACGCCGACATCCAACCGGCCTGGGAGGGTGGGAGCCGGGGCGAGCTCTCGGCTCGTCGGGCCCGCGAGGAAGGGCTCTGCAAGCTGATCGCCGAGGACCGGGCCCAGATCGCCAACGTCTACCACATCGACTCCCGGGCCCTGGCCGACGACCCGACCCTGCTCCGCGAGGCCCGGCCGGTCTGGATCCACATCGACGGCCGGGTCGACCCGAGCAAGGAGGCGTTCCTCCGCCGGCGGATCGACCAGGCCCGCCGCGAGGGCGTCAACCTCGTCTTCTTCCAGATCAACAGCCAGGGGGGGCTGAACACCTCGGCCAACAACGTGGCCGGGCTGATCGCCGAGATCAAGGACATGAAGACGGTCGCCTACGTCGACGACCGGGCCACCGGCGTCTCGGCCCTGGTCGCCCTGGCCTGCGACGACATCGTCCTCCATCGTGGAGCCCAGATCGGCGGCGTCCGCCAGATCCTCCCCGGCGGCAATGCCGATGCGCTGGACCTCTCGCCGGGGCAGGTCGAGAGCCTGACCAAGCGGGCCGAGGGGCTCGCGGCCAAGAAGGGGCACCCGCGGGCCGTCGCCCAGGCGATGGTCGACCCCGCCGCCCAGATCGTCCTGGCCACCGACTCGCAGACCGGTGCCCCGGCCCTGATCCTCCAATCGCAGGCGCAGGCCGACCCCGGACGCTACCTCAATCCCTCGACCGTCAAGGAGCCCGGATCGACCCTGGTGGTCGGCTCGGGTGAGGCGGCGACCTACGGCCTGGGCCGCGAGGTCGAGGACGTCGAGGCGTTCAAGGCCCTCTACGGCCTCCGGAACAAGGCGATCCGCGTCGACGGCCCGACCTGGGTCGACGGGCTGGTCACCACGCTCACCGACCCTTACGTGAGCTGGATCCTCCTGTTCGTCGGCGTCTTCATGCTGATCCTGGAGATCAAGATGCCCGGCGTGGGCCTCCCGGCGATCGCCTCGGCGCTGGCGTTCCTGCTGTTCTTCTGGAGCCACTACCTGGGCGGGACGGCGGATCAGCTCGAAATCCTCCTCTTCCTGGTCGGCCTGATCTGCCTGGGCCTGGAGCTGTTCGTCTTCCCGGGTTTCGGCGTCTTCGGCCTCAGCGGGTTCCTCCTGATCGTGGCCAGCATCGTGATGGCCAGCCACACCTTCGTCTGGCCGACCCAGGAATACGAGTACCGCCAGATGGCAGGGACGCTCTTCCAGGTGGTCGGGGTGATGGCCGGCGTCGGGGTCGGGGCGACCCTGGTCGGCCGGTACATCCCGTCGCTCCCGGTCTTCAACCGGATGGTCCTCAAACCCGGCACGTACAACGGTTCGGAGCTGGACGACCCCACGGCCAAGCCGCCGGCCACCGAAGGCTACGAGTCGATGGCCTTCCTGATGGGGGAGACGGGACGGACCACCACGGTCCTCAAGCCGACCGGCAAGGCCCGGTTCGGCAACCTCCTGATCGACGTCCAGGCCGACGGGTTCTTCCTCGATCGCGACGCCCTGATCGAGGTCGTCGACGTCCAGGGGATGAAGGTGATCGTCAAGCCGGTGGCCTGAGAGGCTATTCGGGATCGAAAATGGTCGATGGCCAATGAGTGAATGGCACTGACGGAGCCGTAACTCTTTCCATCGGCGGGGGATGTACAGGAGGGCCCTCCTCGCCTCCAATCGAGGGTATCTCACCACCT